>Ga0180220_1000020_pt1 | contig 404965 bp, 381 predicted proteins | sample eDN5th37CBELigBY_FD_151335 | JGI IMG/M metagenome (GOLD analysis project Ga0180220, IMG submission 151335) | Enriched backyard soil microbial communities from Emeryville, California, USA - eDNA 5th pass 37_C BE-Lig BY (version 2) (version 2) | ecosystem: Environmental > Terrestrial > Soil >...
ACCGCCGAAACGCTCCGCGCCCACCTTCGTCAGCGCCGCCGTCAGCGTCGTCTTGCCGTGGTCCACGTGGCCAATCGTGCCCACGTTCACGTGGGGCTTGGTGCGCTCGAATTTACCCTTTGCCATGGCTGCCTATCTCGGGAAATGGATCGTTGTGGTTGAAGATGGTGCTCACGAATGGAATCGAACCATCGACCTCCTCCTTACCAAGGAGGTGCTCTACCGACTGAGCTACGTGAGCGAAACTTTTCGTTTGTTGCCGGGCCCGGCGCGCGCAGTCCGAATGGAGCGGGAGACGGGAATCGAACCCGCACTAGTAGCTTGGAAGGCTACAGTTCTACCATTGAACTACTCCCGCATCGGGAACCCGCAAAACCTGGTGCAAGCTGGTGGAGGGAGGTGGATTCGAACCACCGAAGGCGTAAGCCAGCAGATTTACAGTCTGCCCCCGTTGGCCGCTTGGGTATCCCTCCGGATTGCACTTCGATTTTACCGCGGCTCCGCCGAAACGGCCGGAGTGAAACAGCCCGAGATTTTCGCCGGAACCCTGGCGTCTGTCAACGCATCCGGCCGGGGAAAGTCTCAGACGTTGAAGCGGAAATGCAGGACGTCGCCCTCCTGCACCCGGTACTCCTTGCCCTCCAGGCGCAGGCGCCCGGCATCGCGCGCGCCGGCTTCGCCCTTGTACTTGATGAAATCGTCGTAGGCGATGGTCTCGGCGCGGATGAAGCCCTTCTCGAAGTCGGTATGGATCACCCCCGCGGCCTGCGGCGCGGTGGCGCCGGCCTTGACCGTCCACGCGCGGACCTCCTTGACGCCCGCGGTGAAGTAGGTCTGCAGGCCGAGCAGCCTGTAGGCGGCGCGGATCACCCGGTTCAGCCCCGGCTCGTCGAGGCCCAGGTCGGCGAGGAAGGCGTCGCGGTCGGCGTCGTCCAGCTGCGCCAACTCCTCCTCGATCGCCGCCGACACCGGCACCACCTCGGCGCCCTCGGCCTCGGCGCGGGCGCGCACGGCATCGAGGTGCGGGTTGTCGTGGAAGCCGTCCTCCAGCACGTTGGCCACGTACATGGTGGGCTTCAGCGTCAGCAGGAACAGGTCGCGGACCAGTGCTTTCTCTTCCTCGTCCAGGCTGGCGAAGCGCGCCGGCCTGCCGTCGTTGAGCACGGCGCGCAGCTTCTCCAGCACCGGCTTGCGCGCCTGCGCCTCCTTGTCGCCGCCCTTGGCCGCGCGCTCGGCGCGGTTCAGCGCCTTGTCGACGCTGTCCAGGTCGGCCAGCGCCAGCTCGGTGTCGATGGTCTCGATGTCGGCGATCGGGTCGACCTTGCCGGCGACGTGGATGATGTCGCCGTGTTCGAAGCAGCGCACCACGTGGGCGATCGCGTCGACCTCGCGGATGTGGGCCAGGAACTTGTTGCCGAGGCCCTCCCCGCTGGCCGCGCCGGCGACCAGGCCGGCGATGTCGACGAATTCGACCGCGGTCGGCAGCACGCGTTCCGGCTTGACGATCTCGGCCAGCGCATTGAGGCGCGGGTCCGGCACCGGCACCACGCCGACGTTCGGCTCGATCGTGCAGAACGGGAAGTTGGCCGCGGCGATGCCCGCCTTGGTCAGCGCGTTGAACAGGGTCGACTTGCCGACGTTAGGCAGGCCGACGATGCCGCATTTGATGCCCATTGGATTTCCTGGAAGCGGTAAGCAGTGAGCGCTGAGCGGTCGAAGGCGGAATCCCGCCCACCACTCACCGCTCACGGCTCACGGTTTGGCCGTGTGCAATTTCGTCATCGCGTCCATGTGGTTGCCCTGCACCGCCAGCGGCAGCGCGGCGATGGCGTCGTCGATGGCGCGGCCGATCAGGATCTCATCGTCCTTGCCCGGCTTGCCCAGCACCCACGAGGTGACCCTGTCCTTGTGCCCGGGATGGCCGATGCCGATGCGCAGGCGGTGGAACTTGCCGTGGCCCAGCAGTTGGATGATGTCGCGCAGGCCGTTCTGGCCGCCGTGGCCGCCGTCGAACTTCAACCGCGCCGTGCCCGGCGGCAGGTCCAGTTCGTCGTGCACCACCAGCATCTCCTCCGGCGCGATCTTCCAGTAGCGCAGCGCCGCGGCCACCGACTTGCCGGACAGGTTCATGTAGGTCGAGGGCTTCAACAGCCAGATCGCCTGGCCGGCGACGTGGACCTTCGCGGTCTCGCCGAACAGCTTGCCTTCCACGCCGAAGCGCACGCCCTCGCCTTCCGCGAGCGCGTCGACAAAACGAAAACCCGCGTTGTGGCGGGTTTTCGCATGCTCGGAACCGGGATTGCCCAGCCCGACGATGAGTCGCAATCCTGCCATCGCGAAGGAACGCGTAACCGTGCCGCGGCATCCGCGCATGCGGACGCCGCGGCGGATCGATTACTTCTCTTCCTTCTTCGCGACCTTGCTGGCCGGGACTTCGGCCGACTGCTCGGCCTCGCCTTCGGCTTCCGGCTCCGCTTCGACACGGCCGTGCTTGGCGATGACCACGGCCACGTCGTGCTCCTTGCCCAGCTTCAGCTCGGGGATGCTCACGCCCGCCGGCAGCTTGATCTCGGACAGGTGGATCACCGCGCCGATCGCCAGTTCGGACAGGTCGACCTCGATGAACTCCGGCAGGTCCTTCGGCAGGCACTCGATGACGACTTCGTTCAGCTCGTGGGTCACGACGATCTCGGCCGACTTGCCGGCCGGCGACTTCTCCTGGCCGACGAAGTGCAGCGGCACCGCGGTGCGCAGGGCTTCGTTCTCGTTCACGCGCTGGAAGTCCAGGTGCATGATCTGCTGCTTGTACGGATGGCGCTGCACGTCGCGCAGCAGGACCTTCTGCACGTCGCCGTTGAGGCTCAGGTCGAGGATCGACGAATAGAACCAGTCGTTCTGGCTGGCCAGCCACACTTCGTTGTGGTTCAGCTGGATGCTGACCGGCTTGAGTTCGCCACCGTAGACGATGGCGGGCACGTTGCCGGAGGTACGCAGGCGGCGGCTCGCACCTTTGCCTTCGTCTTCGCGGCGTTGCACGTTGATGACATGCGTGTTGGACATTTTCTTCACTACCCAGGTTGATGAACCGCCTCGCGGCGGCGATGTTCGACTCTTCCGCGACCAGAAGAGCCGGTTTTGGCTGTTGGTTTTCGGCTGCTAGTTCTTGGAAAAACCAACAACCAGTAACCGGCAACCAGCAACCGTATTGCTAATCCACGTACAACGAACTGACCGACTCGCCGAAGGCGATGCGGCGGATCGTTTCGGCCAGCAATTCCGCCACGCTGAGCTGGCGGATCTTGCCGCAGGTCTTCGCCGCGTCGGACAGCGGGATGGTGTCGGTCACCACCAGCTCGTCCAGCACGGACTTGTTCAGGTTGTCCACCGCCGGACCGGACAGCACGGGGTGGGTGCAGTACGCCGCCACCTTGCGCGCACCGCGCGCCTTCAGCGCCGCGGCGGCCGCGCACAGGGTGCCGGCGGTATCGACGATGTCGTCGACCAGGACGCAGTCCTTGCCCTCGACCTCGCCGATGATGTTCATCACCGTGGCCACGTTGGCGCGCGGCCGGCGCTTGTCGATGATCGCCAGGTCGGCGTCGTCGAGGCGCTTGGCGACGGCCCGCGCGCGCACCACGCCGCCGACGTCCGGCGAAACCACGATCAGGTTTTCCGTGCCGTAGGCGCGCCAGATGTCGGCGAGCAGCAGCGGCGACGCGTACACGTTGTCGACCGGGATGTCGAAGAAACCCTGGATCTGGTCGGCGTGCAGGTCCACGGTGAGCACCCGGTCGGCGCTCACCGCGGTGAACATCTTCGCCGCCACCTTGGCCGTGATCGGCACCCGCGACGAACGCAGGCGGCGGTCCTGGCGCGAGTAGCCGAAGTACGGCACCACCGCGGTCACGCTGGCCGCCGACGCGCGCTTCAGCGCGTCGATCAGCACCAGCAGCTCCATCAGGTTTTCCGCCGCCGGCGCGCACGTCGGTTGCACGACGAACACTTCCTGGCGGCGCACGTTCTCCTCGATCTCCACCTGCACTTCGCCGTCGGAGAAGCGCGAGACCATCGCCTTGCCCGGCCGCACGCCCAGTTCGCGGCAGATGCTTTCCGCCAGTGGCTTGTTGGCATTGCCGGAAAAAACCAGCAACTGGCGATCTTCCTGCATGTCGGCGCTCCGCTTCGCTCTGACCGTGGCGGGTGGATGAACGTACTGCCTTGTCCGGGTGTCGCTGAATGGCAGGGGCGGAAGGATTCGAACCTACGAATGCCGGGATCAAAACCCGGTGCCTTAACCACTTGGCGACGCCCCTGTTTTCGTTGCCGGCGCGGGCTTGCGCCTACGCCGGCGGATTCCAGGTTTCGAGCGCAGCCAGCAACGGCGAACGCACGGCGCCCTCGGCCAGCCAGACGCGCAAGCCTTCCGGCAAACCCGCGAGCGCGGCCTCGGCCGAGGCGCGATCTTCGAATTCGACGAAACAGCCGCTGCCCGAACCCGTCAACCGCGGCGAACCGACCCGCGACAACGCTGCGAACGCGGCCTCGACGACCGGTTCGCGGCGGCGCAATACCGGCTCGAACGCGTTGCCGAGCAATTGACCTGAGGCGAAGTCGGATATTTTCGCGGCTGGGGAATCCCGCGTCAAATCCGGAGCCTGGAAAAGTCCGGCGGTCGGCACGTGGACGCCGGGGTCGGCAAGCAGGTACCAGCGCGGCGGCAGGTCGACCGGGGTCAGCACCTCGCCCACCCCCTCGGCCCAGGCATTCTCGCCCCGGACGAAGACCGGCACGTCGGCGCCCAGTTGCAGCCCCAGCCCGGCCAGCTCGTCGACAGGCAGGGCCAGCCCCCACAACCGGTTCAAGGCCACCAGCACAGTGGCGGCATCGGATGAGCCGCCGCCGAAACCACCGCCGACCGGAACCCGCTTTTCGACGGAAATGTCCACGCCTTGGCTGCAGTTACCTGCATATTTGAGCAGTTTCGCCGCCCTGACCAGCAGGTCGTCCGCCTCGGCCACACCGGGCACCGACTCGCCGACCCGCGCAACGATCCCGTCGGCCCGCATGCGCAGGTGGACGGTATCGCCCCAGTCCAGCAACCGGAACAGGGTCTGGAGGTTGTGGTAACCGTCCGGGCGCCGGCCGGTGATGCGCAGGAACAGGTTCAGCTTGGCCGGGGCGGGCCAGGCCGACCAGCCACCAGGCTGGCTCATCGCAGGACCCATTGCTCAACGAGCAGCTTGATCTTGGCCTGGCCCTTCACCGCATCGATGCGGCTGGGCAGTTCCGGCGTCGTCGCGGCCCTGTCCGGCCACTGATAGTCGATCGCCCAGCCGCCTTGCTCCAGATGCACCAGGCGCAAACGTTCGTCGTACCGCAGGTTCGTCGCCGGTTCGACTGCCATGCCTGTTGGCGGCTCGTGCGGTATGCGCAATGCACGCAACCAGTAATACGCCCCGCGGAATGGAATCTCCCAGCCCGTGGTTTCCCGCAACAACCCGGCCGCATCACCACCACAGCGCCGGCCTCCCTCCAATCCTTCGATGCACGCAGAATCGTTTTCGCCGGCCGTCAAGCGCCATGTTTGCCGGGTAATCGGCGCGCTTACATCAACCGTCAGGAACTCGTCGTCGTTGACCCATTCGATCCTGCCGTTGCCGCCCTGCCTGCCATTACTCACGGCAATGCGGCCGACGAAACCCCATCGATTGGCATCGTACAACGCGTTTTCGCGCTCGGCCTGACGCGCCTCGGCGGCCGCGACATCAACCGGAGGAGCCGGCTGCCTCACGGCTTGCGTGGCGCAGGCGGACAACAGCAGCGCCAGCACCGCAATGGCGAAAAGCTTCGGATTCATGCCCCGGTCTTCTCCAGCGCGCGCTTCAGCGACCGGTTTTCCGGGTCGAGCTTGCGCGCCTCGTCGAAATATTTGCGCGCCTCGTCCTGGCGGCCCAGCGCCCACAGCACTTCGGCGATGTGCGCGGCGATCTCCGGATCCTTCTGCCGGGCGAAGGCGCGGCGCAGTTCGACCAGCGCCTCCTCATGGCGTCCCAGCCGGTACAGCACCCAGCCGTAGCTGTCGGTGATCGCCGGGTCGTCCGGTTCGGCGGCGCGCGCGCGGTCGATCAGTTCCAGCGCTTCCTTGTAACGCGTGGTGCGGTCGGCGAGCGTGTAGCCCAGCGCATTGAGCGCGGCCACGCTGTCCGGCTCGATCGCGAGGATCTTGCGGAAATCGGCCTCGGCGCGCTCGATCTGGTCGCGGCGCTCCCAGACCAGGGCGCGCGCGTAAAGCAACTGGCTGTCGTCCGGGTACGCGGCCAGGCCGCGCGCCAGCGCGTCGAGCTCGCCGGCGGCGTCGTTGTTCTTGCGCCGCAGCTCGGACTCCAGCACGTAGGCGCTGATGCGCGCGTTGTCGTCGAGGCTGGCATCGCCCTGCAGCTTGACGGCCTCGGCCAGCGCCTCGTCCTTGCGCCCCAGTTCGTACAGGCTGTTGGCGATGCGCAGGCGCGCCTCGGTGCGCTGCGGGCCGCCGGGCACGCTGCGGTACCAGTCCAGCGCCTGCTGCGGGCGCTTGAGTACCTGCGCGATCTGGCCGAGCAGCAGGCGGCGGTCCGGGTCGGGCTCGCTGCCGTCCTTGGCGAGCTCGTCGTACAGCCCGCCGAGCGCGGCATTGTCCTCGGCCCTGGCCAGCAGCGCGGCGCGCAACTGATAGGTGTGATCGCCCTGCGGGCCGCGCGCGAGCACGGCGGCGGCGGCGGCGTAGTCGCCCATCGCCTCGTACTCGCCTGCGATCGAGAGCCGCAGCTCCGGCACCAGCAGCGCGGTCTTGCCCAGGCCCTCGAGCACCCGCCGCGCCTCGTCGGTCTTGCCGGCCTGGCGCAACTGCCCAGCCTGCAGCAGCGCGACGCGCGGCTCGGATGGGAAGCGCTTCACCACCTCGGCGACGATGCGTTCGGCCAGCGCCGGCTGGTCCAGCTTCTGCGCCAGCCCGCCGAAGGCCAGCCAGGCCTGCAGCGTGTCGGGGATGTCGCCGGCTTCGACCATCTGCCGCAGCAGCCGCGCCGAAAGTTCGTCGTCGCGGCCGTCGCCCAGCGCCACTAGCGCATGCCGCCAACCCTGCCCGTCGGGCTCGCGCAGCAGCGCGACCAACTCGCGCCGCGCCGCCGAAGCCTTGCCCGTGCGCAGGGCCAGCGTCGCTTCCGCGGTACGCATCGCCAGCGAACGCGGCGCGCGTTGCCGCCACAGCTTCAGCGCCTGCGCGGCGGCGGCCTTGTCGTTGGCCAGCAGCGCGATGCGGGCGGCGCGCTCGGCCAGGCCGGCGTCGTCGCGTTCGGCGCGGGCGGCCTGCAGGTACCAGCGCACCGCTTCGGGCAGCTTGCCCGCCTGCAGGGCGAATTCGCCGGCCATCACCGCTTCCAGCGAATCGCCGCTGGCGGCCTTGGCGCGGGTAGCCGCCCGCGCCGGAGCGGCCGGAGCGGAGACGGCCAACGCCAGGATCAGGCAGGCCATGACCGGCCAGGGACGGAGCATTGCGGGCATCGGGACGGCGGCGGACGTAAAATGGAAACCCTCGGTAGCCAGCAGCTTAACGCAAGCGCCTGAACAGATGACCCTTTGGGTACTCGGCCTCAACCACCAGACCGCACCGGTCGGCTTGCGCGAGCGCGTCGCCTTCGGCGGCGCCGCATTGCCGGCCGCGCTGTTGTCGCTGCGCGCGCTGCCGCAGGTGGATGAAGCCGCCCTGCTTTCGACCTGCAACCGCACCGAGCTGTACGCCGTGGCCGACGATGCCGATGCACTGGCGCGCTGGCTGACCGCGCATGCCGCCGGCCTCGATGCCTACCTGTACCGGCACAGCGACGCCGACGCCGTGCGCCACCTGTTCCGCGTCGCCACCGGGCTGGATTCGATGGTGCTGGGCGAACCGCAGATCCTCGGCCAGGTCAAGGAAGCCTGGGCCCTGGCGCGCGAACACGGCGCGCTGGGCAACCGCCTCGACCGGCTGTTCCAGCAGAGTTTCGCCGTGGCCAAGCGCGCGCGCACCGATACCCGCATCGGCGCGAACCCGGTTTCCGTCGCCTCGGCCGCGGTGCGGCTGGCGCAGAACTCGTTCGCCCGCCTGCAGGATTCCACCGTGCTGCTGGTCGGCGCGGGCGACACCATCGAGCTCGCCGCCAGGCACCTGAGCGAGGGCCGCGCGAAGCGCCTGCTGGTCGCCAACCGCACCCTCGCCCATGCGCAGGAACTCGCGGAACGCCATGGTGGCTACGCGCTGCCGCTGACCGCGCTGGACAAGCACCTGGCCGAAGCCGACATCGTGTTCTCCGCTACCGCCAGCCGCGAGCCGGTGATCTCGCGCGAACAGGTCGCTGCCGCGCTGGCGCCGCGCAAGCACAAGCCGATGCTGCTGTTCGACCTGGCGGTGCCGCGCGACATCGAGGCCGGCGTGTCGGAGCTGACCGACGCCTTCCTCTACACCGTCGACGACCTGGAACGCGCGGTCGAGGACAACCGCCGCGGCCGCCGCGAAGCCGCCGAGGCGGCGGAAGCGATCATCGACCTGCAGGTGGCGCGCTACGTCGAAACCGTGCAGGCCAGCACGCGCCAGCAACCGTTGAAACGCCTGCGCGCGCTCGGCGAGGAAGCGCGCGACGACGTGCTGGCGAGGGCGAAACAGCAACTGGCGAACGGGCGCGACCCGCAGGAGGTGCTCGACTTCCTCGCGCATACGCTGACCAACCGCCTGCTGCACCCGCCGACCGCGGCGCTGCGCGACGCCGCGCTGACCGGCGACGCCGAACTGGCACGTGCGGTCGAGCGGCTGTGGGGCAAGGACGAGGAACGCGTGGAGAAGAACGGGGAACGAGAGGGTTAGCTGCGCCAGTCCATCGTCGCCGATTCCCGCCTTCGTCCGTTCCCCTCCACCCGTTCCCGCCCATGACTCCCACCCTGCGCCGCAAGCTCGAAGCCCTCGCCGAACGCCGCGAAGAACTCGAGCGCCTGCTCGTCGACCCCGCCGTCGCCGCCGACAGCGCGCGTTTCCGCGACTATTCGCGCGAGTTCGCGCAACTGGAGCCCGTCGCCATCGCACTGGCCGCCGAAGCGCAGGCCAAGCGCGACCTCGCCGCTGCCGAGGCGATGCGCGGCGACCCCGAACTGGCCGAACTCGCGGAAGAGGAAATCGCCAGCGCCAAGGCGCGGCTTGCCCAGCTCGACGACGAGCTGTCGCTGCTGCTGGTGCCGAAGGACACGCGCGACGACGGCAACCTGTTCCTCGAGGTCCGCGCCGGCACCGGCGGCGACGAAGCGGCGATCTTCGCCGGCGACCTGTTCCGGATGTATTCGCGCTACGCCGAACGCAAGGGCTGGAAGGTCGAGGTCGAATCCGACAACCCCGGCGAGCACGGCGGCTACAAGGAAATCGTCGCGAAGGTCAGCGGGCGCGGCGCATTCGCGAAACTGAAGTTCGAATCCGGCACGCACCGCGTGCAACGCGTGCCGGAAACCGAATCGCAGGGCCGCATCCACACCTCGGCGGCGACGGTAGCGATCATCCCCGACTTCGAGGAAGTCGACGATGTCGCCATCAACCCCGCCGACCTGAAGATCGACACCTTCCGTTCGTCCGGCGCCGGCGGCCAGCACGTCAACAAGACCGAATCGGCGATCCGCATCACCCACGTGCCGAGCGGGATCGTGGTGGAGAACCAGACCGAGCGCAGCCAGCACGCGAACCGCGAGCGCGCGCTGAAGCGGCTGAAGGCGCAACTGCTGGAAGCCGAGCGCAGCAAGCAGCTCGCCGCGCAGGCCGAATCGCGGCGCCTGCAGGTCGGCAGCGGCGACCGCAGCCAGCGCATCCGCACCTACAACTTCCCGCAGGGTCGCATCACCGACCACCGCGTCGAAGGCCTCACGCTCTACGACCTGCCGAACATCCTCGATGGCGACCTCGACGGACTGGTCGAGCGCCTGACCCGCGAATTCCAGGCCGACGAACTGGCGCGGCTGGCGTCGGCCGGCTGAACCGCCGCGCCCGATTCGCTACCCTGTAGGAGCGGCGTGAGCCGCGAACGCTTTTCGTCCGGATTGCGAGGTAAAGCGTTCGCGGCTCACGCCGCTCCTACAATGAGGTGCCGTACGAGGCCGCGGATGAAGAAGCTGAAGCGCAAGGACTACGAGAAGCTGCTGGAACCGCTACAGGTCGAACTGGCGCAGATGGCCGACTGGGCCAGGGGCGGCGGCAAGCGCATCGTGGCGATCTTCGAGGGACGCGACACCGCCGGCAAGGGCGGCGCGATCGACGCCATCCGCAAGCACCTCAACCCGCGCCAGTGCCGCGTGCTGGCCCTGCCCAAGCCCAGCGACCGCGAAGCCACGCAGTGGTATTTCCAGCGCTACGCCGCGCACCTGCCCGCCGCCGGCGAAATCCTGCTGATGGACCGCAGCTGGTACAACCGCGCCGGCGTCGAGAAAGTGATGGGCTTCTGCAGCGACGCGCAATACAAGGCCTTCCTGCGGCAGGTGCCGGTGTTCGAGAAGCTGCTGGTCGACGACGGCATCCTGTTGTTCAAGTACTGGCTGTGCTGCGACCAGGACAAGCAGGAAGAGCGCTTCGCCGAACGCCTGGCCGACCCGCTGAAGGGCTGGAAGCTGTCGCCGATCGACCTCGAGGCCCGGCGCAGGTACGACGACTACACCCGGGCGCGCGAGGCGATGCTGAAGGCCACGCACACCGCGCACGCGCCGTGGACCTTGGTCGACTTCAACGACCAGAAGCGCGGACGGCTGGCGCTGATCCGCGACCTGCTGGACCGGCTGCCGGACACGAAGGTCAAGGGGACCAAGATCGAATTCCCGCCGCTGGGCAAGAAGCCCGGCAAGGAACGTTACGGCGCGCTCAAGCCGATCAACGGGGGCGGCAGCAACTGATTCCGATGCGCGCCGCATTCGCCGCCCTCCTGCTCTGCGCCCTGTCGCCTGCCGCTCGATCGCAGGATGCCGGCCAGGACACGCGCAACAACGACGAGACGGTCGTGACCGAGCTCGACGAGGTTCGCGTCACCGCGCCCCGGCTGGAAGCGTTCGATCCCTACCGCTTCCGGAATCCGATCGAAGTGGAAAGCTCGACATTCGCGCGCAGTTGGCACGAAACACCCAGTCTGGAAGAAATCGGCAAGAACGGCGGCGTGATCCCCTTGCTCGTCGGATACCTGGCGCAACAGGCAGCCCGCGGCGCCAACAAGCTGCCGGGCTGGAAAGCGCAGATACAGCCCGCCATCGCCCGTCCGCCACCGCTGGACGAAGCGCAAATGGCGCGCGCCGTGCGCCTGGCACAGGACGCGCCGGCAGACGTTCCCGAGGATCCGCCGCCGACGCCATGAACCGGGTCATGCCGACGACGCATCCGCGCCTGTAACGTGAAGCAGCGCACGCAATTCCGGTCCGCCCGCGATGGCGCCTGAATGTCCGCAACGGTATCGCGCGCCGCGTCCGGGTTTTTAAGAACCGGTTCAGTCCATGCTGCGAAGACTGTCCGCACCACGGACCACTGGAACAAGGAGAGAACCATGAAAACCACTCGCTCCCTGGCCCTGTTCGCCGGCCTGTTGCTGGCCGCCTCGGCGGCGCACGCCCAGGTGGTCGGCTACAACTTCCGCACCGGCGACGCCTGGGTCGATACCCGCCTGTACGAAATCAACGACTACGGCGCGCGCTACCGCGATCCGTTCATCAACGAAATGACCGGCTACTACGGCGCGCCGCGCTCGCTGGTGGTCGACCTGTTCGGCCGCAACTGGTCGGCCGCCGACATCTTCATGGCCTGCGCCATCGCCCACGTCCTGCGCGTGCCGTGCATCAACGTGGTCCACGAATACGAGGCCTATCCGGGCCAGGGCTGGGGCAACATCGCCAAGCGCATGGGCATCAAGCCCGGCTCGCGCGAATTCCATGCGCTGAAGAACGGCTTCTCCGGCACCTACACCCGTTGGGGCTATCCGGTCGCGGTGGGCAGCAACGTCCACGTCGACTGGTCGAAGCACGGTCCGGGCAACAAGGGCGGCAACGCCGGCAAGGGCCCGTCGAAGTCGAAGCCGTCGCAGGGCCACGCCGAACACGGCCAAGGCAAGGGCAAGGGCAAAGGCAAAGACAAGCACTGAGCGCCCGCGGACCTTCCGGCAACGAAACGGCGGCCATCGGCCGCCGTTTCTGCTTGCGCTTGCCGTCGCGCCCGCTAGAGGACTTCGAAGCCCCGCCCCGCCTGCGCTTCCTCCGCAACGACGCGCGACACGCTGTCCACCCGGGCCTGCGGCGGACCGACCCGCAACCACTGCCCGAGCGCGTCGACGGCTGCCGCCGCGCCGGCGGCCAGCACCTCGACCGAACCGTCGGGCAGGTTCTTCGCGTAACCGCGCAACCCGAGTTTCAGCGCCTGTTCGCGCGTCGAGGCGCGGAACCACACGCCCTGCACCTTGCCGGCGACGCGGAAGCGGGCCGCGTGCATCAGGCCTTGCCTTCCTTGCCATGGGCGGCGATCGCCTCTTCGATCTCCTGCGCCGTCACCGGGCCGAGGAACGGCTTCAGCGCCTTGCCGTCCGGCGCGATCAGGTGGGTCATCGGCAGCCCGCGCGGGGTGGCGAAATCGGCCGGCGGCGCGAACACGTCGACGATGACGATCGGGTACGACACCGGGTGCTCCTTCAGGAACGCCCGCATGTCGGCGGCCTCGATCTCGTCGTAGGCCAGGCCGACCACGTCGATGTCGTCGCGCGCCTTGTCCAGCGCGTCGAGGTCCGGCATTTCCTTCAGGCACGGCGCGCACCAGGTGGCCCAGAAATTCACCACCACCCACTTGCCGCGGTGCGCGGCCAGGTCGTAGGTGCTGCCGTCGAGGGCCGGGAGCTTGAACGTGGGGTATTCCGCAGTGGCGTCGGCGCTGGACCGGGGCTCCGGCGTGGCCTGCGCGGAAACCTCGTCCACCACCGGTATCGCCACCGCCGGTTCCGCCTCGGCCTCGCGCTTGCACGCGGCCAGTGCGGCCAGCGCGACGAACAGCCCTGTGCGCATCGTCCTCTTCATGTCCTTGCTCCGGAATCCAGTTCGTAGATGTCGCAGACGTTGCGCTTGAGCAGGTCGCGCAGCGGGATGCGCAAGTCGTTCAACGCCCCCAGCGCGGCGATGCCGAGCGCGTCGTCGCGGTGCGGCAGCTGCGCCTCGGCGATCGGGATGCGCAACTGGCAGGTTTCGTACAGATCGGCCAGGGTCAGCGTGTCGAGGTCGCGCACCAGCAGCCATTCGCCGCTTTCGGCGCGACGCAGCAGATTGATGTCCGACAGCTGTTCGACGAACTGCTGCACCAGCGAGTCGGTCAGGATCGGCTCCAGCTCCAGCATCTCGTCGCCATGCAGGCCGCGCCCCTGCGCGCGCGCCTCGTCGAAGCGGCCGAGCAGGCGCAGCAGGCCGTAGAGCTCGTAGCCGACCGGCAGGCGCATCGACGCCGGCTGGTAGCGGAACGCGGAGATCGCCGAGGCGAACGATGCGCCCAGCAGCACCGCGACCCAGCACAGGTAGATCCACAGCAGCAGGATCGGCAATGCGGCCAGCGCGCCGTACAGCTTCTCGTAGGCGTTGAACGTGCCCAGGTACAGGCCCAGCGCCCACTTGATGATTTCCAGCAGCAGGGCCGCGACCAGCGCACCGGCCAGCGCATGGCGGAAATGCACGGTGCGGTGCGGCACCACGCGGTAGATCGTGGCGATCGCGACCAGTTCGATCAGCATCGGTGCCGAGCGCAGCGCCAGATTCGACAGCCATTTGCCTTCGCTGGTGCTGAACAGCGGCAGCGCGAACAGCCACGCCGACAACGCCAGCGAGGCCGCGGCCAGCAGCGCACCGAGGGTCAGCACCGTCCAGTAGACCAGGAAGCGGCTCAGCCGCGGCCGCGCACCGGCCACGCGCCAGATCCGGTTGAAGGTGCCTTCGATGCTGTTCAGCGTGATCAGCAACGACACGATCAGGCCGACCGCGCCGGCCACGGTCAGCTTGCCGGAATTGCCGAGGAACTCGAACAGCTTGTCCCGGACCGCGTTGGCCGCGCTGGGCACGAAGTTGGAGAACACGTAGTCGGTCAGCTGGTCGCGCCATTCGGCGAACATCGGGAACGCCGACAGCACGCCGAACACCACCATCGCCAGCGGCACCAGCGCGAAGATCGTGGTGTACGACAGCGCGGCCGCGGCCTGGAACAGGCGGTCGTCGAGGAAGCGCCGCGCAAGGAAGCGGGCGAAGGTCGCCATGCGTTCGCGGTCGCGCAGGCGCTCGGTCCAGCGGTTGAACGTGCTCAGCGGCTCCATCCGGCGAAGGGTAACCGATGTGGCCGTGCCCTTCGACTTCGCCCGCTTCGCGAGCTACGCTCAGGATGAGCGGATGATATGAGCCGTTCGTCCTGAGCGTAGGGCCGCAGGCCCGAAGTCGAAGGACTCCGACGCAGTACGATAGCGACCCACGGGGGAGATTGATGGCGATGACGGAAATCCTGGTGCTCTACTACAGCCGCGGCGGCTCGGTGGCGAAGCTCGCGCGGCAGGTCGCGCGCGGCATCGGCGAGGTCGAAGGCTGCAGCGCGCGGCTGCGCAGCGTGCCGCCGGTGGCCGCGGTCACCCAGCAGGCGGCGCCGCCGGTGCCGGAGGACGGCGCGCCCTACGTGGAGAAGCGCGACCTGACCGAATGCGCCGGCCTGGTCCTCGGCAGCCCGACCCGCTTCGGCAACATGGCCGCGCCGCTCAAGCACTTCATCGACGGGCTCGGCGCCGAATGGGCCAGCGGCGCCCTGGTCGGCAAGCCGGCGGCGGTATTCACCTCGACCGCGACGATGCACGGCGGCCAGGAATCGACCCTGCTGTCGATGCAGGTGCCGCTGCTGCACCACGGCTGCGTGATCGTCGGCATTCCCTACACCGAACCGCTGCTCAGTTCGACGAAGACCGGCGGCACGCCGTACGGCGCCAGCCACGTCGCCGGCGGCGAGGACGACCCGACCCCGAGCGACGACGAAGCCGCGCTGGCGCGCGCGCTGGGCCGGCGCGTGGCCACGATCGCGCGCAAGCTGGCATGAACGCGAAACGCATCCTCGTCGCGTCCTTGCTGCTGCTGTCGTTGCTGTTCGCCATCTGGTTCCGCGGCGACAGGCACCTGGCCGCGAGCCTGCTGGTGTTCGCCGCCCCGCCGCTGCTGCTTGCCGCGGGCGTTCTCCGCGGGGCGAAACCCGCCGCGTTCTGGGCCGGCGTGCTGGCGCTGCCCTGGTTCTGCCACGGGGTGATGGTGGCGTGGTCGCGGCCGGGCGAAGTCGGCTGGGCCTGGGCCGAGATCGTGCTGTCGCTGGCCGTGGTACTGGCCTCGAACTGGCCGGGACTGCATGCGCGCTTCGGCCGGAAGAAGGGCGCCGCGGGTTAAAATCCGCGCCTCGACATTTTCCGGAGCGCACCCCGATGGACGAACTGCTCATCGTCACCACCGGCGGCACCATCGACAAGATCTACTTCGACGACAAGTCCGACTACCAGGTCGGCGACCCGCAGATCGGGCAGATCCTGAAGGAACTGGGCGTCGCATTCCGATTCACGGTCATCCCGATCGTGCGCAAGGACTCGCTGCACCTGACCGGTGCCGACCGCGAACTGGTCCGCGCCACCATCGCCGCGCAGCCGGCGAAGCACGTGCTGATCACCCACGGCACCGACACCATGGTCGACACCGCACGCACGCTGTCCGGCATCGAGGGCAAGACGATCGTGCTGACCGGCGCGCTGAACCCGGCGCGCTTCCGCGGCTCCGATGCCGAATTCAACATCGGCTGCGCGGTCGGCGCGGTGCAATCGCTGCCGCCGGGCGTGTACATCGCGATGAACGGGCGCATCTGGAACCCGAACAAGGTGCGCAAGAACGTCGCCGCGAACCGCTTCGAGGAAGCCTGAGCGGCCGATGAAAAAAAGACCCCGGCTCGCGCCGGGGTCCCTTGTGCTGCGTTGCGGCCCGGTGGATCAGTGGGTCGCGGCGGCGGACACGGCCGCGGCGGCATCGACGATGCCGTTGCCGATCGGCTTGTCGTTGCTGCCCGGGAAGGCGCGCAGCGTGCTCTTCAGGATGCTCTCCACCTGCGCCGGCGTCAGCGGGGTGCTGGCCACCGACTGCATCAGCGCGACCACGCCGGCCACATGCGGGGCCGCCATCGAGGTGCCGGCCATGCACAGGTAGTTCTCGGCGCCCGGGGCCTTGCTGCCGTCGTTGCCGGTGGACACGATCAGCGTGGTGCAGTCGCCGCTGTCGCCGCCCGGGGCGGCCACGTCGATCTTGCTGCCGTAGTTGGAGTAGCTGGCGCGGGTACCGCTCTTGTTCAGCGCGGCCACGGCGATCACGTTGTTGCAGCTGGCCGGGGTGAAGCCCGACACGTCGGCGTTGCTGTTGCCGGCGGCCACCACGATGGTGGTACCGCGGGCGACGGCGGCGTCGATGGCGCTCTGGTAGGCGGACGAACAGGTGCTGCTGCCGCCCAGCGACATGTTGATGACCTCGGCCGGGTTGGCATTGGCCGGCGCGCCGCCGACGCTGCCGCCCGACGCCCAGGTGATGCCGTCGACGATGTCGGAGGTGTAACCGCCGCCACGGCCGAGCACGCGCACCGGCACGACCTTGGCGCCGTACGCCACGCCGATCACGCCCTTGTTGTTGTTGCCCACCGCGCCGATGGTGCCGGCGGTGTGGGTGCCGTGCCAGCTGGAGGGCTGGCCCTTCGCGTAATCGCCCGGGTCGTGCGCATCCGCGTCGCGGCCGCCGCCATCGCCGGCGATGCGCTTGTCGGAAATGAAGTCGTAGCCCGGCAGGATGTTGCCGACCAGGTCGCTGTGGTCGGTGTAGCCGGTGTCGAGCACGGCCACGACCACGCCGTTGCCGTCGGTGGTGTTCCATGCCTGGTCAGCCCGGATGCCGGCGGTGCTGCTCTGCAGGCCCCACAGGTAGGTGGCGTAGTGGGTATCGTTCGGGGTCATCAGCGGCTGCATGATCCGATCGACCTCGACGTATTCCACGTTCGGGTCGGCGGCGATCTGCCGCATCAGGCTTTCGGCTTCGACCTTGTCCAGCGCGCGGCTGGCCTGCACGACCTCGGCGCCCACGGACAGCGTACGCAAGCGGCCGACGGTCAGGGATTTGGCGGAAGCCCTGCCGGCGCTGGCCAGGTTCTTTTGCAGCGCGGCGGCGGGAGTGCCTTCGCGATACTTCACGATGAAGCGGTCAAAGCTGGTCTGGTCTGCGGAATGCAGGCCAGCCGTATCCACGCGGCCGGCGGCGACGGCGGAACCGGCGAGCCCGGCGGTCAGCGCGACCGCCATGGCGGAGGCAAGCGCGCGTTGGTGCAACTTGTGCGACTTCGACATCGGGAATTTCCCTCTCTCTCTAGGGTGTTTGGGTGATGACGCTCCGTACGATTCCCTGGCGCAACATTCCGGCTCTCCTGCGTTCCCTCGATGGCCTTCCTGTTGCCCGGGGCTGCAATCCGGCCGCTGGGCCGAATTCCTTCGACCGTAACCGACCGGACGCCGGTAGAACAAGGGGCGCAGAAATCATTTTTTGTCATCAGGCGGCACGCGCCGGCAGGCACCGGTGGACATTCGCCACGGCATCCGCACGCGGCAGCAAAAGCGTGCTTCCACGCACATTTTTTTGGTAGCGCTCGCATGCGCGGATGCCATCGTCGGCTACCGCCGCGCGCAGTGGCGCGCCCGAAAAAAAGCCCCGGCCGTGGCCGGGGCTTCTCGTGCTGCCTGCCCGATCATCGCGATCAGAACGTGATGCTCCAGCTGTTGATGTAGCCGGTGTCGGCGCCGGCCAGGTCCCTGACGCGCAGCTTCCAGGTGCCGTTCAACGCTTCGCTCGTCAGGTTCACCGTGTAGGTGGCGTTGATGTTGTCGGCGCTGCCGCCACTGCGGTTGCGCAGGTTGTACACCGAGCCGTCCGGGGCGATCAGGTCCACGACCAGGTCGCCGACGTAGGTATGCACGATGTTCACCGCCACCGGCACGCTGCTGCCGGCGTTGCCGCTGCGCCCGGACACGGCGATGCTGCTGGTCGCGCCGGTACTGTTGTTGTCCGGGATGCTGACGTCGGTGCCGTTGCTGTAGGTCTGCGTGCCGCCGCCACCGCCGGCGGTGTAGTTGCCGACCAGGCTGACGCCGGAGAACGTGCTGTAGGCGCGCAGCGAGACGTAGTACGTACCGGCCGACGGCGAGGCGAAGCTGCAGGTCTCCGCGTTGCCCGACTTGTACGGACGGCAATCGTAGGAACTGGTGGTCGGCTGCGAGCCGAATTTCACGTACAGGTCGGCGTCGCCGCTGCCGCCCGAGGTGCTGAAGCTCAGGTTGCTCGCGCCGGATGGCACCGTCATCGTGTAATGCAGCCAGTTGCCGGTGCTCGCCGACAGGCCGGTGACCGGCACGCCGTTGCTCAGCGTGGTGCCGCCACCACCGCCGGACGAAACCGTGACCGACGAGGTCCTGGCATTGGTCGCGCCGTCGTCGTCGGTGACGGTCAGGGTGACCGTGTAGGTGCCGGCCGCCGAATAGGTCTTGCTCGGGTTGGCCGCGGTCGAGGTGGTGCCGTCGCCGAAGTTCCAGCTGTACGAAACGATGCTGCCGTCGCTGTCGGTCGAGGTGCTGGTGAAGCTGGCGGTCAGGCCGCTGGTGGCGACGGTGAAGTTCGCCACCGGCGCGGTGTTGCTGCCGCCGCCGGCCACCGCCGCCACCGCCGCGGCGGCGTTGACGATGCCGTTGCCGATGGCCGGGCTCTGCGTGGCCGGGAACGCGCGCAACGTGCTCTTCAGCGTGCTTTCCACCTGCGCCGGGGTCAGCGGCGTCGGCGCCACCGACTGCATCAGCGCGACCACACCGGCCACGTGCGGCGACGCCATCGAGGTGCCGGCCATGCACAGGTAGGTCTCCGCGCCGGGCCCCTGGGTGCCGCCGTTGCCGGTGGAGACGATGTACGCCGCGCAGTCGCTGCCGCTGTCGCCGCCCGGCGCGGCCACGTCGATCAGGCTGCCGTAGTTCGAATAGCTGGCGCGGTTGCCGCTGGTGCCGATCGCGGCGACGTTGATCACGTTGTTGCAGCTGGACGGCGAATAGCCCGATGCGTTGGCGTTGTCGTTGCCGGCGGCGACGACGACGGTGGTGCCGCGACTGACCGCGCCGTTGATCGCGTTCTGGGTGGTGGTGTCGCAGGAACCCGCGCCGCCCAGCGACATGTTGATCACTTCGGCCGGATTGCTGTTGGCCGGCACGCCGCTGACGCTGCCGCCCGACGCCCAGACGATCGCGTCGGCGATGTCCGAGGTGTAGCCGCCGCAGCGGCCGAGCACGCGCACCGGCATGACCTTGGCGTTGTAGGCCACGCCGATCACGCCCTTGCTGTTGTTGCCCACCGCGGCGATGGTGCCGGCGACGTGGGTGCCGTGCCACGAACTGTCGGACACATCGCACTGGCTGGCGTCGGTGTTCCAGTCGCCCGGGTCGGACGGATCGGAATCGCGGCCGTTGCCGTCGCGCGAGACGAAGGTGTCGCTGATGAAGTCGTAGCCCGCGACGATGTTCGCGCTCAAGTCGCTGTGCGTGGTGATGCCGGTGTCGAGCACCGCGACGACCACGCCGCTGCCGGTGGCGGTATCCCAGGCCTGGTTGGCGCGGATGCCGCCCACGCCGTCCTTCAGGCCCCACAGGTAGGTGGCGTAGTGGGTGTCGTTCGGGGTCATCGCCGGGCGCATCAGGCGATCGACCTCGACGTATTCGACGTTCGGGTTCGCGGCGATCTGCCGCATCAGCGTCTCGGCTTCGATGCGATCCAGCTTGCGGTCGGACCGGACCACGTCGGCGCCGACCGCGAGGCGGCGCAGGTGGCCCACGCCCAGCGCCTTGCCGGACCTCTTCGGCACCGCGGCGGCGGCGGAACCGAGCGCCGACTTCAGTGAGGCCGCACTGGCGCGCTCGCTGCTGCCGTCGCGGTATTTGACGATGAAGCGGTCGAAACTGCGCTGCCCGGGGGATTGCAGGCCGCTCAGGTCGACCCTGCCGGCGGCGGAAGCGGGAACAACGAAACCCATCGAAATCGCGACCACCGTGGCGGCGGCCAAAGCATGCTGGCGCAAACGACGCTGCGAAACATTCGACATCGGGAAATCCCTCTATGGTTGGGTGGTGACGCTCCGTTCGTCTCCCTCGGCACAAGCTTTGGCTTGCCCCTGTCTCGGCTTTCGGCTTTTTTGTCTCCGGGGAATGAAATCCGGCCAGATGGGCCGGATTGCTTTCAACCGTAACCGACTGAACCGCAACAAAACAACACTTCGTCTAAACATTTTTTTGCATGAGCGACCGACGGTCGTGCAGATGAAAGCCGCGTGAAAATCCGTGCGTTTACGGCGTGACGCACATCACATTCACGCGCACAAAAAAACACCGGCGGACCAGGTCCGACGGTGTTCGTATCCATGCCGTTCTCGGGTTTGCGCAACCCGGCGCGCGGGTCAGCCGTACAGCTTGTGCAGCCAGCCGTGGCGGTCGGCGACGCGGCCGTACTGGATGTCGGTCAGTTCCTTGCGGATCGCCATCGTGACCTCGCCGGCCGGCGCGTTGATGTCGCCGATCGAGAATCCCCCCTTGCCCTTCAGTTCACCGATCGGCGCGATGACGGCGGCGGTACCGCAGGCGAAGATTTCGGCGATCTCGCCGGAGGCCACGCCCTGCTTCCATTCGTCGATGGAAACCTTGCGTTCCTCGACCTGCAGGCCGCGGTCGCGCGCCAGCTGCAGGATGCTGGAACGGGTGATGCCCTCGAGGATGCTGCCCGACAGTTCCGGGGTGACGATGCGCCCATCCCTGTAGACCAGGAACACGTTCATGCCGCCGAGTTCCTCCAGGTACTTGCCTTCGACCGGATCGAGGAACAGCACCTGCGAGCAGCCGTTGGCATAGGCCTCCTGCTGCGGCAGCAGCGAGGCGGCGTAGTTGCCGCCGCACTTGGCCGCGCCGGTGCCGCCCTTCGCCGCGCGCGCGTAGTCTTCCGACAGCCAGATCGACACCGGCGCCACGCCCTTGGCGAAGTACGCGCCGACCGGGCTGCCGATGACGTAGTAACCGGCCTGCTGCGCCGCGCGCACGCCGAGGAAAGCCTCGGTGGCGATCATGAAGGGACGGAAATACAGGCTGGTTTCCGGCTCGCCCGGCACCCAGTCGGCGTCGACGGCGATCAGCTGGCGCAGCGATTCGGTGAATTCCTCCACCGGCAGCTCCGGCAGCGCGAGGCGCCGCGCCGAACGCTGCAGGCGCGCGCCGTTGGCCTCGGGGCGGAAGGTCCAGATGCTGCCGTCGGCATGGCGGTAGGCCTTGATGCCTTCGAAGATTTCCTGGCCGTAGTGCAGCACCGACGCGGCCGGGTCCAGCGACAGCGGGCCGTACGGGCGCACCTGCGCGTCGTGCCAGCCGGCGTCTTTGTCCCAGCCGATCGCGACCATGTGGTCGGTGAAGAACTTGCCGAAACCCGGCGCGGCGAGGATGGCGGCGCGCTCGGCGGCGCTGCGCGGGTTCGGGTTGCGGGTGACCTGGTACTTAAGCATGTCGGCGCTCGCGGAAATCTCAGGAACAGGCGCATAGGATAGCCGTTCGGCGAACGCGGGGCCGTGGAAGTCAGTTTCCGCCGATGCCGCGGCTGATGCGGAACACGTGCCCGTCCGGGTGGCGGATGTGGGTTTCGCGCACGCCCCACGGCATGTCGGTGGGCGGGAAGGTCACTTCGATGCCGTGCTCGACGCAATGACGGTGCACCGCGTCGACGTCGTCGACCCAGACCGACATCCACACGCCTTTGTCGCCGGCGGAGTCGCCTTCGGTGGTGAAGGTGGTCGTGTTGCCGCCCTTGCCGCGCCCGCCCTGCGAGCCCTGGCAGAGGAAGATTTCGGCGTTGCCGATGCGCACGCAGCCGAACGACGGCGGGTCGCCCCAGTCCCACGCCTTCTTCGCACCGAGTTTTTCGAACCAGGCGAAGCTTTGCGCGATGTCGGAGACGTTGAGGATCGGGGTGAGTGCGTGGGCGAACATGGCGGGCTCTCCCGTACGAGAAATCAGCTTCTGTAGGATGGGTGGAGCGAAGCGATACCCATCGATTTGGGATCGGGGGACATTTGTGATGATGGGTATCGCCTGCGGCTCCACCCATCCTACGCCGTGGGATTGCCGGTCGGAACCGGCGTGCCGAAGCGCTTGGCCGAATTGGCGGCGGCTTTGCGGCGCTCGACCTCGCGATTCCTGGGTGGGCTGAAAGTCGTCAGCGAATTGATCAGCGTGGTGGTCGCTTCGCTGACCTGCTGCACGGCCAGGTTGAAAGCCGCTTCGTTGGCCTTCGATGGCGCGTTGAATCCGCTCAGTTTGCGCACGAACTGCAAGGCCGAGGCACGGATCTCGTCATTCGTCGCCGGCGGGTCGAAGTTGTACAGCGTCCGGATGTTCCTGCACATGGCTCCTCCAACAAGCTTGGATCGCCACCCGGACCGCGAAACCACCCCGGCCGGGCGGGACTGCCGGGCCGCGTCCCACCCGACTCGGGGGGCAAGCATACGCGCGACGGGAAAAGGCCGGCCTTCCGGGCAAAAGGTCCGTGCTCCACCCAAATAAGCCGGCGCGCCGGGCAAATAAGCCGGAGTGCCGCCCAAACAGGCCCGACGATGGACAAAATTTGTCCAACCGCCACCGAAATAAGCCGGCGCTCCGCCCAAAAAGGCTCACGCTCCACCGAAAAAGGCCGGCGCTCCACCCAAAACGGCTGGCGTTCCACCCCAAAAGACTCGCGCTCCGCCCGAATTGACCCGCGTTCCACCGAAATCGCCTGGAGCTCCGCCGAAATAGACCGGACGATGGACAAAATTTGTCCAAATGGACCTGGCGCCCAACATCGACTTGCCTGGAATCTCCCTCCCCCCTCGTGGGGGAGGGTGCCCCGAAGGGGCGGGAGAGGGGGCGCGAGCCCGTAGGGCGGGTCATGACCCGCCTTCGGGAACCTCGCAAACCGGCGGAAGGCGGGTTGAAACCCGCCCTACCCGTGCTTGAATGAATTATTAGGCGTCACTTGCATTGGCTCGCGGCAAGTTAATAACGCTAATGCTAGGATTTTCAGGAGCCTCATTGCGAAACGTGGCGACAGAGTTAAGACCCTTGGCAAGTGCAATCGCTGCCGCCAAGTGATTGGCTGTTGCGTCCGGCTCGATGTACGCGACATGCGATGATGCGATTTGTCGAATGCCTCTCTCGATAGGTAGCCAATCTGTGCCGTGAGTGTTGGGTGAGAAGCATGAAATGCCTGCAATATTAAGAAGCTCCAGCACTGCCATGAACCGATCTTGCCTTAGCGAGTTGTCGAGAATGTAGAAGGTCCCGACTTGCCTAGTTGCAAGCTGAGAGTAGAACTCTTTGACAGCAACCGCTGTGTAGCTGCGAGTGAATGCATCAAGGACAGTTAGCTCAACAATGTGCCGATACAGGCGATCTGTTGCCGCCGCGGCGATCATCCGACAATCTTGCTGCGCCGCATCAATGGCAGCGAATGCATCCCTTGTATGGGCTTGCATGTGGTTTGGGATAGAAATAGCGTCGTTCGACTCGCGCATGTGCTGAATGGCTACGGGAAACGCTACCAATGCGCCAAGGCAGTCGGCAGCCAACTTGTCGTCTCGAACGTTTACGCCAATCGTGCTCATAACGACCGCCTTGGAGTCTGGTGTGACGCCAAACACTCAAGTTAAGCCGAATTGCAGCGCGTAGCCGGCGACATGGCAAGCTCTTTCTGCCATGTTGACGGCGTAGCGATGCAATTTCGGCTTGAACGCATTGTTAGGACTCAGCCTCCAGCAGTTTGAGTGCCTTATCCAAGCGGGCAGCGAGCTTTGACGGCCCTGCGCCAGGTGCCTTGGGCTGTCTCTTGTACCGACGCAAGATCTTGACCTCGTCCCTATAGCGATGCTCTTTGCGGTAGATGATGGCCAATTGCTCGTAGTACCAAGGTGCTACGCCCCAACCAGCTCCAGCCTCACGAGACTCTGCTTCAGTGGCTTCGACGAGCTGACGAAGCAGCTCAATGGCCTCGTCGTGTCGCTTTTCGCGCTTCAGAAGCTTCACCTGCTCCACGTAATCGGTGTAGTGCTCGCCATCTACCGCTCCAGCCGATTTGATGCGCTGTTGCTCTTCTGAAAATGCAGTGACGACTTCCTCGGCAACATCTGCCTCGGGAGTTGGCCTGGGCCGCTCAAGCAGCTGTCTCAGCCATCGCATGACTAGCATCTGAGTCCCAACTCTTGTTTACACGGCGACTATGCCACCGTAACGGATATTAACCACCCTTCCCCACCCGCAAACTCCCCACACAAAAAAGCGGGCCGAAGCCCGCTTTCCAATTCACAGCATGCCGGTTTCCAGCCGTGCCGCTTCGCTCATCATGTGCCGGCCCCACGGCGGGTCGAAGACCAGTTCGACGTCGGCCTCGGCGATGGTCGGGATCATCTCCAGCTTGCTGCGCACGTCGTCGACCAGGATCTCGCCCATGCCGCAGCCGGGCGCGGTCAGGGTCATCTTCACCTCGACCGTGCGTTGGCCATCGTCGCGATGGCCCAGGTTGGCTTCGTACACCAGGCCCAGGTCGACGATGTTGAACGGAATCTCCGGATCGAAGCAGGTCCGCAACTGCTGCCAGACCAGCCGCTCCACATCCTCGTCGCCGGCGTCGTCCGGCAGGTCCAGCGACTGCGGCGGCTCCTTGCCGATCGCGTCGGCGTCCTTGCCCGCGATGCGGAACAGGTTGCCTTCCACGAACACCGTGTAGCTGCCGCCCAGCGCCTGGGTGATGTAGCCGTAGCTGCCGGCGGGCAGGGTCACGCTGTCGCCCTGCGGCACCATCACGGCCGGGCAATCGCGTTCTAGTTGGACGGGTTCGCTGCTGCGGGAATACATATCGATCAGATGGGGACGGCGCCTGCTGGCGCAAGACGGCATTTTACCGCCTGCCGCCCGCCGCTGGCCGGCAAACCGTGGGCCGCAGCGTTCCCGTGCCGGAAGACAGGGCTCACGCCGCCGCCGCGACAGGCTATGCTGGCCGGAATTCTGGAGCCCGGATGCCGCCCGATTCCCCCGCCCGCGTCGCACGCGGCCTGTCATTGCTGCTGTTGGCCACGGGCAGCGCCATCGTCGGCGCGCTGTGGGTCCTGCTTGCCCTGCGCAGCGGCCGCCAGTGCAGCTGGATGGCGCTGGCGGTGGCCCTGGATTGCGCGGTGCTGCTGCGCCTGGGCGGCATGCGCGGCGGCTGGAAACGCGCAACCGCGGCGCTGCTCGCGACCGCGGTCGTGATCGCGCTGACCAACTGGTGCATCGTCGCGCTGCAGGTCGGCCTGCCGCTGGGCCTGGACGGCTGGGACGCGCTGGTCCGCCCGGGCCTCGGCTACGCGTGGACGCTGCTGGACCTGGCCACCGGCACCATGGACGCCATCTTCATCCTGCTCGCGCTGGTCGCCGCCGCGCTCCTGGGACGCTGAACTTCACTGCGCCTGCGCCGGCATTTCGTCCAGGCAGCGGGCGAACAACGCCACCGCCTGCTCGATCTCCGCCACCGACAGGGTCGCGTAGCCCAGCAGCAGTCCTGCACGGTCGGGGGGCTCGATGTAGTACTGGGAAATGGACGCCAGCCACAGCCCGCGCTCGCGCGCGTGGGCGATGAAGGCATCGCCCTGTTCGCGGCTGCGCCCGCGCAGCCAGGCGACCAAGTGCATGCCGGCGCTGGAATCGGCGATCTCGACGCGATCGCCGGCCAGGCGGCGCAGGCCCTCCAGCAAGGCCGTGCGCCGTTCCTTCAGGGTCTTGGCGGTGCGGGCCAAGTGGCGCTCGAAGCCGCCGTCGGCCATGAAGCCGGCCAGCGCCGCCTGTTCCACGGTCGGTGCGCCGAAGTCGTCCAGCCATTTCGCCGCGACGAAATCGCCGCGCAGTTGCGGCGGCACCACCATGTAACCGAGCCTGATCGACGGGAACAGGGTCTTGGAGAACGTGCCGATGTAGACGACCCGGTTGTCGCCGTCGAGCGAGCGCAACGCGGCCAGCGGCTTGCTGTCGTAGCGGAATTCGCCGTCGTAGTCGTCTTCGAAGATCCAGCAATCGTGGCGCCGCGCATAGTCCAGCAAGGCCAGCCGCCGCGACAGCGACAGCACCGATCCCATCGGGAACTGATGCGACGGCGTCACGCACACCAGTTGCGGGCGCCGTGCCGGCAAGGCATCCACGCACATGCCCTGCGCGTCCACCGGCACCGGCACCACGCGCGCGCCGTGCACCTTCAGCACCGTGCGGATCGCCGTGTACTGCGGGTCTTCCATCGCCACTTCGTCGCCCTCGTCCAGCAGCACGCGCGCGGTCAACGCCATCGCCTGCTGGGTGCCGCCGACGATCAGCACGTCGTCCGGGACGATGTGGACGCCGCGGCGCCGGGCGAGGTAGTCGCAAACCGCTTCGCGCAGCGCCGGCAAGCCCTGCGCCGTCGGGTAATTGGGCGGGGTGTATTGCGCCGCGCGCGACAGTTCGCGCGCCCATGCGCTGGTCAGCGCCGGATTGGTCGACGGCATGCCGTAGTGGAAGGCATACCTCGGCAAGGGCTGGCGCGGGCCCAGCAGCCAATCGTGGTCGAGCAGCTCGCGCGCGCGCCGCGCATAGGCGGACTGGGGTTCGACCGGCCCTGACGCCGGCTGCGCGACGGCAGTCTGCAACGGCGGCATGACATAACTGCCCGAACCGACCCGGCTCTCGAGGAAACCCTCGGCGCGCAATTGCTCGTATGCGGCGAGCACCGTGTTCCGCGACACCCCCAGTTCGCGCGCGAGTGCCCGCGTCGGCGGCAGGCGCGTGCCGGCGTATACACCGCCACTGAACATGGCCGCCTTCAGCGCGCGGGTCAGTTGCCCATGCAGGGGTCCGTTGCCATCGAGTTCCAGATACACGGGGGATATCGCTCCAACGTCGATTGGCCCCATTGCAGTGTACCCAATTGGATCTTTATAGGGCCAATTATCCGGGTTCAGATAGGGCCAATCTCCCCCTCACCGAGCGAGGACGCCATGACATCGCACTCATTGACCTCTCCGGTCCGGATCATGCCCCAGTTCACCCTGCCCCTCTGGCTGGTCGGCGGCTTTGCCGCGGCCGTCGCCGATCTGGCCCTGGCTGCGGCCTATTGGAGCCAGCACGGCTCCACCACCCAGCGCGTGCTGCAATCGATCGCCGCATGGGTGGTGGGGCCCGCCGCCTATCGCGGCGGCTGGGAAAGCGCCGCGTTCGGCGTGCTGCTCTACATCGGCACCCTGTGCGCGGTGATGGCGCTGTACCGGTTCCTGTCGCGGCACTACCGCGTGCTGGTCCGCCGACCCGTGACCTGCGGCGCACTGTACGGCGTGCTGGCCTACGGATTGATCTTCCATCTCTTCGTGCCTCATTTCAGCGCAGCGGTCACGCGGACGTTGCCGTGGCAATGGGAAGCGATTTGCGTGGCGGTCTATATCGGCATGGTCGGCATTCCGTGCGCGCTGCTGGCGCGCGTCGGGGTGGCATCGAAATAGCAGCGACGGCCACGGCGCGAAACAGCCGCTGCTTCACCGCCCCGGCAACGCGCGAATCAGCGGCTGCAGCCAGGTTTCGTACGGCGCCCACTTCGGCCGCTCGCGCCGCACCACTTCGCCGCGCACCTGGACCGCGCTGGCCGTGGCCACCGCGCGCGTGCTGGCGGCGGTGCTGCGCATGCCGTCCACGTAGTCCAGCCCGCAGAACGCCGCCACTTCGCGCATCGTCGATTCCGGGTCGGCGGTCAGCCGCGCGTAGTCGACGTCGAGGATGCGACCCGGGTACGTTGCATGCCAGTGCGCCATCAGCCGCCGGTATTGCACGAAGTAATCGGCCAGTTCGTCCTGCTGGTAGGAATACGGATTGGCGTTCGAGAACAGTTCGCGCAGGTTGGAGAAGCAGGTCTCCACCGGGTCGCGCACCATGTGCAGGATCTTCGCCTGCGGCAGCGCATGGCAGATGAAGCCGATGTTGAGGAAGTTCGACGGCAGCTTGTCGGTGAGGTGCGTTTCCGCGCCCAGCCGCCACGCCAACCCGTTCAGGTAACGCTGCCCGACGGCGGCGAAATCGACCTGCGGCGCACGCGCGACGATGGTCCGGTCGATCACGCCCGGGCAGTGGTGGTCGGCGGCGTAGCGCATCGCGCTGGTGAAATCGTACAGCTCGCCGATCCCGCGCACGCGCGGGTGCGCGTCCAGCAACTGCTCCAGCAGCGTGGTGCCGGAGCGGTGCATGCCGACGATGAATACCGGCGTGCGCCCTGATGGCTCCGGCGGTGGCGGCGGCCAGCCGGGCAACCGCATGCCGACCAGCGCATCGACCAGTTCGCGGCTGTCCTCCCTGCGGTACCGCAACGTGCCGCGCTTGGCCGCGCAGGCCCGCTCCAGCGCCTGCCAGGCCGCCGCGTGGTCGCCCAGGTCGTCGAGCTCCTTGTGCAGGGCGAAGCCGAGCAATGCCGCGTCGGCCGGCGAACGCGGCGTTTCCAGCAGCTTGCGGATCCGGTCGACGCGATTGGACTCCGGCCTTGCCTTCGAGACCTGCGCCAGCAGCCAGTACAGCTGGGCGATCTCCGGCGCGCGCGCCATCGCCCGCCGCAGCTCGGATTCCGCTTCCTTCAGCCGCCCCAGGTACATCAGCACGTGGCCGCGGGCGACCAGCGTCGCCGGATACTCCGGATCGCCTCGCCGCGCTTCGTCGAGCATGGCCAAGGCGCGCGCCTGTTCGTTGAGCGAACTGAACTGCGAGGCGGCGGCCAGCAACAGCGGTATCGGCAGTCGCGTTATCGGCCCCAACCGCGCGATGTACGCCGTCAACGCCTGCACTTCGTTGAAGGTCCGCAACCGGGCCATGACGTCCCGGGCGACCTCCAGCGACGGCGGCGGATACCGGGCGGCCCGCAGCGCGGTTTCGCGCGCGGCACGGTAGCCGCCCCGGTAGGATTCGACGTACGACAGCTGCGACAACAGCGCAACGTCGCGCGGACGCTGCGCGACCAGTTCGCGCAAGCCCATGGCGGCGCGTTCCCAATCGGTCGCCGCGATGGCCGCCTCGACCTGGTTGCGGATCAATCGCTGCGGATCCATTCGTCGCTCCAGCGGATTCCGCCGTCGGCCGTGCACGCCGCGCTAGCCATCGATTTCGACCCCGAGTTCCCGCAAGCGCTGGCGCAGCGGCTGCAACTGTCGTTCGTAGCGGCGCCAGGCGCCGATGCCGCGGCGGTTGAGCGGTTGCCGCACCTGTGCCCGGCTGGCGGTGGAAACCGGCGTGGGGTTGCGGGTGATGTCCGCATATGCCGGATCGTATTCCAGCCCGCAGAAGCGCATCGCATCGCCGAGCACCTGCTCGGGAGAATTGACTAGCGCTTCGTAGCGCACGGTCCGGAATCGATCCGGCAGCACATCTTCCCAATGCCGGACCAGGCGCAGGAAGCGTGCGTAATGCTCGGCCAGTTCGCGCTGGTCGTAGCTGTAGGTGTAGGAACCCTTCGCGAACAGCGCCTTCAGGTTCGAGAAGCAGGCATCCATCGGATCGCGCAAGAGGCACAGGATCCGCGCCTGCGGCAGCGCCCGCGCGATGAACCCGGCGTTGTGGACGTTGAGTGGATTCTTGTCCAGCAGGTACGGCTTGTCCGGATGCATGCCGCGCGTGGCGGCGGCATAGCGCGTGCCCACCGCGCGCCAATCCAGGCGGGCCATGCGCCTGATCGGTTTCTCGCGCGGCGGCGGCTCGTAGAAACTGTTCGCTTCCCAGCTGACGCTGCGGGCGAAGGCGTTGAGTTCGCCCGCGGAACCGACCAGCGGATGGTTGCCGAGCATGCGGTCGAGGACGGTCGTTCCGCTGCGCGGCATGCCGACCACGAAGATGTGGCCGCGGCGGTGGCCGACCGGCGCCGCGGGCCCGGGCTCGGCCGATGCCCCGAACGCGCCGATCAACGCCGCCGCGCCGGCCGCATCGGCCTCCGCGTCGTGGCCTTGCCGGTGCCGGCGCAGGGCAGCGGCGGCCTGCAACTGCCGCCACGCTTCATCGACCCTGCCCGCGCCGTCGAGCTCCTTGAACAAGGCATAGCGCAGGTCGACTTCGTCCTCCGCCCGCCCCGCAGCGATCGCCGCCGCCAGGGCCGCTTCGACCCGCGGGACCCGGGCCCCGGGCTCGGCCGACGGAATGCCGTAGGCCAATGCCCGATGGGATTGCGCGAACAACGGTTCGAGTTCCAGCGAACGCTCGTATTCGGCTTCCGCTTCGCCCAAGCGCCCGAGGTGGTTGAGTACTTCCCCCCGCGAAAAATGCAGCAATGGGTGCGCCGGCAGCCTGGCGATCGCGAAATCCAGCAGCGCCAGCGCCGTTTCGTCGTCGCCGGCCAGCCACAGACGCTGTGCCAGCACCGCGGATTGCGCCAGCACTTCGGGCGACGCCCAGTCCGCCGCACGGATCAGCACCGATACCCGCGCACGTTCGTCGAAATGCAGCAGTTGGCTGGCCACGTAGGGCAACGCGCGCCAGCGCCGGCCGAACTGCGCGGCCTCGGCCGCGCGAAGGGCCGCATTCAGCGCATCGCGATAGTCGCCTTCGTGCAGCGACAGCTGCGACAACTTCAGCCACGCGCCCGCCTGGACCGGATCGCGGGCGACGATGTCCTCGTACGCGCGACGGATGCGTCCCGGGTCGCCGCCTTGCTCGATCGTCCCGGCCAGTGCCCACAGATGCGCGACATCCCGTTCCTTGCTCACGTTGCCACTCCGCGAACGCCCTCAAAAAGCGACGGCCGTCCGGGGGCGGCCGTCGCATCATACAAGCACAACGCGGCTTACATCAGAAGTCGTACTGCACCATCAACCGCACGTGGCGCGGGGTCTGGAACGATGCCGGCAGCAGGTAGGTCGCGGATGCGGCGCCGGTCGCGGAGACTTCCGCGGTCTCGATGACGGACGTCACCTTCTGCTGGTCGAACACGTTGAACACATCCACCTTGAACTGCAGGCCCTGGGCCCACGATGGCGCGTAACGCACGCTCAGGTCGACCGAATTGGTCCATGGCAGACGGCCCTTCGTGCCGCGCGGCACCGCCACCGAGTCGTTCGTCCTCGCATCGCCACTCGGGCTGCATTGCATGAACGAGGAACCGTACGGGTGCGGCGAGTAGTTGGCGTCCGGAATGCCGTCCGGGATCGGATCGCCATCCTGGTTGACGGTATCCACGCCGGACGGGACCGGGTCCAGATCCAGCACGCCGAAGCAGTTGATCGGGCGGCCCGACTGCACCAGCAGGTTGGCGCCCACCGACCACTCGTCGTTGAACTCGTAGCGACCGAACAGCTTCAGGCTGTGGCGACGGTCGTTCGGCAGGTAGCCGTAGGTGTCGGTGGTCAGCTCGAGGTAGTCGAAGTCCTGGGTGACGTTGGTGTCGTTCTGCCCGATGTCCGACTTCACGCCGCCCTCGGTGTTGCCCTTGCTCTTGGCGAAGGTGTACGAGCCCTGCAGCCACCACTTGTCCCAATGGCCTTCCCAGAAGAACTCGATCGCGCCGTAGGAACGCTTGGCCTTCGGCGACAGCAGCTCGCCCGGCACCGTGACCTCGGTCAGGTTGCCGTCGCCGAGGAAGTCGGTAACGAACACCGCGTCCTCGCCGGGATTGAACATGCGGCAGTACGGGAAGCCTTCGTTCGGCAGGTTGGCCGCGTTGCCGTTGGCGTCGAACCACCAGCCCTCGTCTGGATCGAACGTGAAGCCCGAGCCGGGCGAGTTCAGGACCGCGGTGTAGTCGCAGTTGTCGTCGATCGCCGCCTTCAACTCGCGGTAGATGCCGCGCACGCCGAGCGAGAAGTTGTCGGTCAGTGCCGCCTGCGCACCGAGGATGAACTCGTCCTGGTACATCGGGTCGAGGTTCTTCGAGGCGATGGTCTCGGCCAGCTTCGGATTGCCGGTTTCGGCGTTGATGAAACGGAAATTGCCGGTAGAAACCGCATTCGTCGGGGCGCCGGTGGTCGGATCGATCATGAAGACGCTGCCCGTCTCCGGAATGAAGTCCTCGCGGGTGAACAGCGATGCGCTGGCGCCGCGCACGGCCACGCTCGGGGTCAGCGGCAATGCGTAGCGGCCTGCATTGCCGAACACCTTGAAGGTCGAATCGCCGTTGACGTCCCACGAGAAGCCCAGGCGCGGCCCGAACTGATTGTTGATTTTGACGTAGGTTTCGCCCTGGCCGTTGATGTTCTCGAAGGTGTCCCAGCGACCGCCGATGTAGGCGATGAAGTTGTCGGTGACGTTCCAGCTGTCCTCGATGTAGAAGGCATGCTGCTTGACCTTCACCGTGGCGCCCTGGCTGGTGTACTGCAGGCGCGCAAGGTCGTACTCGTCGCCGGTATTGGGCGTCTCGTCATCGCCATTGCTGGTCAGGTAAGTCCACTGGTAGCCGCCTTCGCGGGCGGAACCGGCGCGCGACTCGTAGTCGTCCTGGTCGTAACCGAAGCGCAGCAGATGGTCGCCCAGCTGCCATTCGGCATCCAGGCGGAACTGCTTGCGCTCGTCGCCCGAGTTGATGTCCTGCAAGGTGCCGCCGCTGATGTTGCACGTGCTCGCGTACGGGCCGGTGATGGCCTGGCGGTAGCCGGGGCGGCTATCGATGACCACCGGGCAGCCACCGGTCGGCGCGACTTCCGGGGTCGGCACGGTGAAGGTTCCGTCGTAGAACGCCTTGCGCCCGTCCGGGCTGACCACGTAGGACGAACGCGAATAGTCGTTCTGGCCCGCCAAGGCCGACAGGGTGAAGGTATCGGTCAGGTAGCCGGTGTACTTCAGGATGTAGTTGTTGCCGCCGCTTTCGGTGACCGTGTAGCCGTTGTAGCCGGTACGTTCGAACTGCCCTTGCTCGTTGTCGTAGGCGTAGGTCTTGGTCTCGCTGTCGTCCGAGAACCCGGTGAACTCGAGCAGGTGGTTGTCGGTGATGTGCCAGTCCAGCTTCAACAGCCAGTTCGGGCTTTCGGTCTTGGCCGTGGTGTTGGTCGTGGCCAGGTGCGAGCCGAAGTTGGTCACCTCGTCCTTGCCGAACGACAGCAGGCCGTAGGCGAACAGCTTGTCCTTGATCAGCGCACCGCTGGCCCAGACGCTGGCGCGGCCGCCCCAGGTTTCGTCGTGCGAATTGTCCGCACGCAACTCGCCGTACTCCGGGGTAAGCGGATTCGAGTAGTAGGTGTCCTTGGGATGCTCGTACAGGGATTCCGGCGTATAGAAGATGTTGCCGCCGGCGTGGAACTCGTTGCTGCCGCGCTTGGTGATCTGGTTGATCACGCCGCCCAGGGAACGACCGAACTCGGCGCCGTAGCCGCCGGTCTTCACCTGCTGCTCGGCGATGGCCTCGAACGGCACCGCCGAGAAATTCAGGCTGCGGAACGAGTTGGTGATGTTGAAGCCATTGACGTAGTACTGGTTCTCGGCGACGGACGAACCACCGAACGAAGCCAGGTTGCCGAATGCCGCATCGCCGCGCACGGTGCCCGGCGCCAGCAACGCCACGCTGGTGGCATCGCGCGCGACCGGGATCCTGGCGATCTGTTCGGCGGTCATGATGGTGGTGGATTCCACCGACGAAACGTCGATCGGGTTGATCGCGTTCCCGATCACGGTCACCGTATCCAGCGTGGCGGCCTCGCCGGTGGCGAAGTCGGCCGTGGTGGCCGTGCCGACGTTGACGACGACGGATCTGCTGGCGCCGCCGCTGGTGGTCACGGTGTACTGGCCGGTCGGCAGGGCGGAGAAGCGGTAACTGCCGTCGCCGCTCACCGTGGCGCTGCGGGTAAAGCCCGTGTTCGGGTTGGTGATGGTGACGGTTTCTCCGGCCGTGGCATGACCCACGATCGCGCCTGCGGTGTTGGACTGCGCCTGCGCACCGCCTGCGAAGCACATGCCCAGCGCCATGCTCAATGCGGTTCGCTTCACACCTCTGGAAAAATTCCTGGAATTCTCGTGGATGGTCATTGGCACTCTCTGCGATGAGGTCGGAAACTGAATGACTGCGACCGGCCGCATCGCGACCGATCATCGGCACAGATGCAAATTGGAAGCATCTGGCCCGATGAAGCTAACGCCATTTTTACGACCGGGTTATGCAGCGATTGCGTATTCGAGAACACGGATCCTTCACGCCTCGACGACGAATCGAAATGCTTCCTGCATATCGACATCATCGCGCCCTGGATCGGCAATCCAGGTGGATCATCAGCGCAATGCATGCACATTTCCGCCAACGCATGGCGCGGATAGTGCTTGGACCGGCTCCACTCTCTCGGCCGGAATTCTTCAAAGGCCGCGGCAATGTTCCGCGGCCTTCTTTTCTCTCGACTGGCGGTAAAGCTTCGTGCACCCCGCGTCAACGATTGGCACCCGACATGCGAATCGAATTGGCCCTCAATCAATCGCTCTTGCGAAGTTATGGTTGGGACTCGTTGGTTACGGTTGCCACGCATGGCGCTTGCGACGGAACGAAAACCCTCCGCGATGGAACTCCATCGGCACCAGCTTCGCTTGTCCGACCAGCTGATCCTGAAAGACGGCTCCATGCCGGAGTTGCACGCGATCCTTGCGCAGGGACGCGGCACGCGGGCCGAGATCCCCGCCGGCTGGATCAGCGCATGCTGGGCCATTCGTGGCCGCCTGCGGCTCGAAGCCAACGGCTGCGAGTGGGAACTGGCATCGGGACAGGCGCAGGTCTGGCGCGATGGCGCCCTCCAGTGCCGCGGCGACGGGCATCACGGCTGGATCGTCCTCACCGGTCCCGCGCGCGCATGGAGCGCCTGCCTGCAGTCGGGGGAGGCGCGCGCAATGCATGAACTTTTCCTCTGGCAGGGACGCATCCGGCGCGAAACGGCGCACCTGCTCGCCTGCGCGACCAGGGAAGGCGACGTCCGCAACCCGTCGTACACCAGCACCCTGATCGCGGCCTTGTGGGGCAGCCTGTCCGCGTTGCAGTCGGAACTGCACGACCGCCTGATGCGTTGCAGCGGCCGCACGCTTGCCCGCCAACAACAGACCCTGATGCGCCTGTTGCGCGTGCGCCACGCCATCCGCCACGGCGCGGACCACCGCCTGGACCTGGCCAGCCTGGCGCGGACGGCGAACTATTCGCCCTTCCACCTCATCCGCATCCATCGCATGGTCTTCGACGAAACGCCCTTCGAATACGCCGCGCGCCTGCGCGAGGAACGCGCCTGGCGCATGGTCAACGACACCGGCATGCCGATCTGCGAGATCACCGAATTGCTTGGCTTCGAAAGCCAGAGTGCGTTCTGCCGCGCTTTCAAGAACGCCTTCGGCACGACCGCATCGGAGGTCCGGCGCGGCATCGGCGCCATCGGCGCACGCGCCGCTTGAAACCCGCGAGGCAGGACCATACAGTCCGCGACGGCAGGAAGATCCATTGCCCGGCGTTCCAGGGGGAGGGACATCGCAATGCAGGAAACCCGGTCCGCTTGGCCATGGCGCCGGTTGCTGGCCGGCACGGCAACCATCGGCAGCCTCGACCTGCTGTTCGCCTGGTCGTTCTGGGCGAACAAGGGCGTGACCTTCACCGACATCCTGCATTCGATCGCTTCGGGCTGGTACGGCAAGGCGAGCCGGGACATGGGCGCGACCAGCGCGGCAGTCGGCGCGGCCTCGCATTACGCGATCATCTTCTGCTTCATGCTGGCCTGGTGGCTGGCTGCGAGGCTGGTACCGGCACTGTCGCGCCGCTGGCTGGCCTTCGGCGCACTGTACGGACTGGCGCTGTACGCACTGATGAACTTCGTGGTGTTGCCGCTGTCCGCGGCCGGCTCGCCGGGCTTCGACAATCGCGCATGGGTCGTCGGCAGCATCGCCATGCACGCCGCGATCGGCGTGCTGTGCGCGTGGTTCGCACGCAAGACCGCATAGGCGACCGCCCTTGGCCCGGGTTCGGACCGCCTTCCATCGCACGGCGGGCGCAATGGTCCCGGCGCATCGCACCGGATTGGCTCTGCACTTCCTGCATGCCGGTCGCTAGCGTGGCTCCGCTGGCATGCCGCCAGCGCACCAGAGGATCGACGATGAAGGTCTTCACGCCCCACGCCATCGCGGTTTGCCTGCTGACATCCTTCGCCATCGCGCCCGGCCCGGCCTGGGCCGGCGAATGCAAGAAGATCCACGCCGACCTGGTCGAGTACTCGACCACCGAAGGCTGCAACCCGGGCCTGAGCTCGTGCTTTCTCGGCATGGTCGACGGCAACCACGGCCTGACCGGCACCACGCATTTCCGCGGCGACAGCTCCGTGCCGGAAAGCCCGGCCACTTCGCCCAACTTCATCATCTACAGCGGCCCGTTCGAGTACCGCACCGAGCACGGCACGCTGACCATGCGCGAAACCGGCGCAACCACCCGCGGCCCGAACGGCGTGGTGACCGCCTACCAGGAGATCGTCGGGGCCACCGGCCGCTTCGCCGGCGCCAGCGGCCATTTTTTCGTCAGCGGCACCAAGGAAGGCGGCATGGTGACCACCTTCGTCAACGGCGAGGTCTGCTACCCGGAATGAGCTTCGCGGCGGCCGGCGGGCCGTTCAATGCCCGCCGCCGTCGAGCGCCTTCAGTTCGCCGACCAGCGCGCTCGCCATCTCCGCGCCGTCGCCGTACAGCATGCGCGTGTTGTCGGCGTAGAACAGCGCGTTCTCGATGCCGGCGAAGCCGGTACCCTTGCCGCGCTTGATCACGACGACGTTCTTCGAGCTCACCACGTCGAGGATCGGCATGCCGTAGATCGGCGAGGCCGGATCGGTCTTCGCCACCGGGTTGACCACGTCGTTGGCGCCGATCACCAGCGACACGTCGGTGTTGGGGAATTCCGGGTTGATGTCGTCCATGTCGGCGATCAGGTCGTACGGCACGCCGGCCTCGGCCAGCAGCACGTTCATGTGTCCCGGCATGCGCCCCGCGACCGGGTGGATCGCGAACTTCACCTTGACCCCGCGGTCGAGCAGGCGCTGGGTCAGTTCCCAGATCTTGTGCTGCGCCTGCGCCACCGCCATGCCGTAGCCGGGCACGATCACCACGCGCTCGGCGTAGGCCATCATCGCGGCGACGTCGCCGGCCTCGATGGGTTTCTGCGAGCCGCTGATCTCCTGCGCCGACGCGCCGCCACCGCCGAAGTTCGAGAACAGCACGTTCTTGATCGAGCGGTTCATCGCCTTCGCCATCAGCCGGGTCAGCAGGATGCCGGCCGCGCCGACCATCATGCCGGCGATGATCAGCGCCTCGTTGCCGAGCACGTAGCCCTCGAACGCGACGGCGAGGCCGGTGAAGGCGTTGTACAGCGAGATCACCACCGGCATGTCGGCGCCGCCGATCGGCAGCGTCATCAGCACGCCCAGCGCCAGCGCGGCGAGGAAGAACGCGATCACCGTCGGCATCTGCAGCGACCACACCGCCCAGGCGCCGAGCGCGACCGCGACCAGCGCGACCGCGGCGTTGAGCCACTGCTGGCCGGGGAAGGTGTAGCGCTTGTCCATGCGCCCGTCGAGCTTGGCCCAGGCGATGATCGAGCCGGTCAGCGACACCGCGCCGATCAGCGCGCCGACCACCGCCAGCGCCAGCGTGACCTTGCCCGGCTGGCGCGCGGCGAGGTCGGCGATGGCCGAGGCGCTCCAGTTCGAGGTGTCGCGGCCGAACAGTTCGGAATAACGCAGCAGTTCCACCGCGCCGATCGCCGCCGCCGAACCGCCGCCCATGCCGTTGAACAGCGCGACCATCTGCGGCATGTCGGTGATCGGCACCTGCCTGCCCCAGACCCACGCCAGTCCCGCGCCGATCACGATCGCCAGCAGCATCAGGGTGACGTTGTGCAGGCCGGGCAGGAACAGCGTGGCGAAGGTCGCGATCAGCATGCCGGCACCGGCCCAGCGGATGCCGCTGCGCGCGGTCAGCGGCGAGGCCATGCGCTGCAGGCCGAGCAGGAACAGCGTCGCGGCGACCAGGTAGCTGGTCTTGACGACGGCGGGCAACAGTTCGGCCAGGCTCATGGCTGGTCCCCCTTGCCCGCCGGCTTCTTGCTGGACTTGAACATCTCCAGCATCCGCTCGGTCACCACGTAGCCGCCGGCGGCGTTGCCCGCGCCCAGCAGCACGGCGACGAAGCCGATCGCCTTCTCCAGCGTGGTGTCGGCGTGGCCCAGCACCACCATCGCACCGATCAGCACGATGCCGTGGATGAAGTTGGAACCGGACATCAACGGGGTGTGCAGGATCACCGGCACCCGCGAAATGATCACGTGCCCGGCAATCGCCGCCAGCATGAAGATGTACAAGGCCACGAAACCGTCGCTCATTCCATCCCTCCCGGGCACGGCGCCCTTCGGCCGCATGATAACCGGGCGCTGAACGCAATGGTCAAAGCCGGCGGTCAACCGAAGCCGCGGCCATGCGTTACCCGTCGCGTGAACCGACCGCAGACAGGGCCTAAGCTGTGCTGGTGAGCACGGAACTCGACATCCCGCCGGAAGCCCCCGCGGCCGCGCCGCGACCGGCGACGCTGGAGGCGTTCCTGGCCGGGATCGGCCCGCGCGCCTTCCGCTTCGCCGAGGCCGGCCTGCGCCAGCGCGACGACGCGCTGGACGCGGTGCAGGACGCGATGATGAAGATGCTGGCCTACAAGGACAGGCCTGCCGCGGAATGGACGCCGCTGTTCTGGAGCATCCTGCGCCGCAAGATCGTCGACACGCAGCGGCGCGGCAACTTCCGCCTGCGCTGGCTGTCGCCGGCCGCCGAGGGCGACGAGGAAAGCCGCATCGACTGGGCCGACGCGGGCGCAGGTCCCGCGCAGGCGCACGAGCGGCGCGAGGCCTACGCGAAGCTGGTACGGGCGCTGCGCAGCCTGCCTGCCCGCCAGCGCGAGGCCTTCACCCTGCGCGTGCTGGAGGAACTGGACGTGGCCGACACCGCGCGGGCCATGGGCTGCTCGGAAGGCTCGGTGAAGACCCACCTTTCGCGCGCGCGCGAGGCATTGCAGAGACAACTGGAGGAGTTCCGATGAGGAGCAAGCCGATGACCACGGAATTCGACGACAACAACTTCGACAGGCAGATGCGACAGCTCCACGCCGGGTCGCTGGCCAGCCTTTCGCCGCAGACGCTGGCACGGCTGCGCGGCGCGCGCCATGCCGCCTCGCAGGCGGCGCCGGCGCGCGGCCGTGGCTGGCGCTGGCTGGCCGCGGGCGTGGTGCCGGCGGTACTGGCGGTCGCCATCGGCGTGCCGTTCCTGGACAAGGATCCGTCGACCGTACCCGCGGCGGGAACGGCCGTTGCCACGCAACCCGCGGCCGACGGCGACGATTACGCGAATGCCCTGGCCGAAAACCCCGATCTGTACGTCTGGCTGGCTTCCGACGGCCAGCAACTGGCGATGGAGTGATGCGATGAAGAAGATGCTTCCTTCCTTCCTGCTGGGCGGCCTGCTGCTGGCGGCCGGCTCCGCGTTCGCGCAATCGGATTCGGCGGCGGCGCTGCCGGAGTGGGACAAGCTGACGCCGCAGCAGCGCGATGCGCTGGTCGCGCCGTTGCGCGAGCGCTGGAACAGCGACCCGGAACACCGCGCGCGGATGCTGGAGCATGCGCAGCGCTGGCAGCAGATGACGCCGGAACAGCGCGAGAAGGCGCACCGCGGCATGCGCCGCTTCGAGCGGATGAACCCGGAGCAGCGCGAACAGGCGCGCGCGCTGTTCGGCAAGATGCGCGGCATGAAGCCGGAGGAACGCAGGAAGCTGATCGACCAGTGGAAGGCGATGACGCCGGAGCAGCGGCGCGAATGGATCGAGAAGAACCCGCCGCCGGAAGACATGCCGCGGTCGCCGCATTGACCGAAAAAAAAACCGCCGGGAAACCGGCGGTTTTTCGTGGGAGCGGGTGTGTCTTGTCTCGCGGCGGGAGAACCCTGCCCCGCCCGGCTCACATTGCCATCACCGCGATCTGGCAACCAGGGATGGCGGGGAAGGCGGCGGTAAACCAGGCCGGGCGACGGCGTTGCCCGCGCATTGGTAAGCGTTCCGAACCTGCCAGGCAGAACATTTCCCGCTGGCATCGCTTGCCGAGCACTGTTGCGTCACCAGGACGTCCCGTTCCGTATGGCTGTAACCCTGGAGTTCGCAATGGTGCGTGGCTACCAGGTTCAAGTGCTGCAGGCTCCAGGATGGGGCCTCCGGGGTTCCTGTCTCGTACGCAAGCACGACGGTACCCGGCTGTTCTCCCCTTGCTGCAGTCAGGGAATTGGAGGTCGCACACCCCGTCAAACAAAGAAGCGCGAACGAAAACAAAGCTATTGTCTTCATGGCTTTCTCCTTCTCCTTTTTCAGGCCAGAGCAAAGATACACAACAAAGGGGGGGGGGAATATGCGTTTCGAGCCGGTATTTGCCCCGGCCCCTATTCCGTAAACAGGCAGGACGGGTCATGACCCGCCCGTGACGCTCGTCGGCACATCCGCGGCGGGTTGAAACCCGCCCTACCCGGGCTACCCGGACCCCTCGTGCTCAATTCATTTCGTTGCCTCGGCTCCCCCGAGGGCCGCCGCGTACTCGGGAAACTCCGACACGTTGTTGTGATCTGCACCCCGGATCCTGACCACTTTGGCCATGCCGGGCACGAAGGCATTCGCGAGCCGGAACGAACTCGCGTTGGGGATGACCTGGTCCCTGCCGGCAAGGATGAGCGTTGTCGGGGCGCGGACCAGCGGCGCATAGCGCCACGATTCGTACCTGTCCCGCAGGATCAATCCGATCGGAAACAGTCGAAATCGCTGCTTGGCCAGCTCCAGGATGCTGTTGTACGGCGTTACCAGCACCAGATGCCGGACGGGTTTCCCCGCCGCGACCTGGATCGCGATTCCGCTGCCGAGGCTACGGCCGACGATCACGATGCACGAATGTTTCCCGGCCACCAGGTTGAACAGGCGCTTGCCGTCCGCGACCAATGCATGTTCCGAGGGGTTTCCAGTGCTTCCGCCGAAACTCCGGTAATGCATCGCATACACGACATGGCCGGGGAAGGCGCGACTCAGCTGTCCCACCGTCAGCGACACGTCCTCGGCGTTGCCGCCAAAATACAGTACCGCGCATGGCCCCTCGGCGCCGTTCGTCGATACCACCACGTCCGCATCGCCACCGTCCAGGACAAAGGCCGGGATGCCCGCATGCCGTGGCGTCGGAAAGTAAATGAAGCTGCGCTGCGACAGGTACAACAGGCCACAAATCGCCAGATAAGCCATGCCAAGCAACATGGCGAAGAATGCCAGGGGCTTGCCGGGCGGCTTCATGGCGATCAGAGCGGATGACGCCGAGAATTGCGACTCACCCGCGCTCCGGCCAGACCGTCTTCGCCAGCAACTCGTCGCTCCAGTCGAGCGCGATCGCGCCGTCCTTGACGAACAGCGACACGAAGTTGAACACGTTGCGCGCGTACATCTCGCTGGCATGCACCGCGCCCATGCTGGCGAGGTTGAGCGGGCCGGACACGGCCACGCCGCCGTGATCGATGGTCTGGCCCGGCGCCGTGACCTCGCAGTTGCCGCCGGTTTCCGCGGCCAGGTCCACGATCACGCTACCCGGTTTCATCCCCTCGACCATCGCCCTGCTGATGATCTTCGGCGCCGGGCGCCCCGGCACCGCCGCCGTGCAGATCACCACGTCGATGCCCTTCAGGTGATCGGCCAGCCGCTGCTGCTGCAACGCGCGTTCCTCGTCGGTCAGCTGCCGCGCATAACCACCCTCGCCCGCGGCGCTGACGCCGAGGTCGAGGAACTTGCCGCCCAGCGACTCGATCTGCTCGCGCGTTTCCGGGCGCACGTCGAAGCCTTCGATCTGCGCGCCGAGCCGCTTGCCGGTCGCGATCGCCTGCAGGCCGGCCACGCCGGCGCCGACGACCAGCACCTTCGACGGGCGGATCGTGCCCGCCGCGGTGGTCAGCATCGGGAAGAAGCGCGGCGCGAGTTCCGCCGCGATCAGCGCGGCCTTGTAGCCGGCCATGCCGGCTTGCGAGCTGAGCACGTCCATCGCCTGCGCGCGCGTCGTGCGCGGAAGGCGCTCGAGTGGGAACGCGACCAGGCCACGCGACCTGATCGCCTCGCCGCGCGCTTGGTCGGCCTGCGGATGCAGCATGCCGACCAGCGCCGCGCCCGGCTTCAACTGGCCGAGCGTCGCCGCATCGGGCGGCTGCACGCACAGCACCAGGTCCGCGCCGTCGCGGCCCGATGCGTCGACGATCTGCGCGCCGGCGTCGGCGTAGGCCGCATCGACGAACCCCGCCGCCGCGCCCGCGCCGCTTTCGACCTGCACGGTCGCCTGGGCCGCGACCAGCTTCTTCACCGTTTCCGGCGTCGCCGCCACGCGCCGCTCGCCCGGAGCGGATTCCCGCAACACCCGAATCCCGACCGCCATGTGCCCCTCGCCCGACCGTGTGTGTACGGGGCGATGCTAGCAAAAGCGATCCGGGTCCGTAGCGCGGTGCCAATGTTGCAACCCTCTCCCGCTTGCGGGAGGGGGAAAGGCGCGCAGCGCCGAGGCTGAGGGGGCGGCTTTGGAAGACGCCAAAGACGCCAAACGGCTTGCCGCGCTCGCCTCATCCACCCTTCGGACCCGCAGGATTGGAGCTGACGATCAAACCTCGACGGAGCGTTTCTCGCTGTCCAGCTTGTCGATCACGCCCATCATCGCCGCGTCGAAGGCGTCCTCGTCCTCGTGCTTGCGCAACCGCCCCATCCGCACCATCACCGCCAGCTCTTCCGGCGACGCCACGCAGAAGCGCACGCCGCGGCGATTGACGAACAGCAGGCGCGACGAGATCGGACTGACCCACGACAGCTTGCCCGGTTGCAGCTTGTTGTCCTTGTCGATGAAGTCCAGCCACGTGCCGATCGGCAACGAACGGAAATGATCGGCGTCGGTGGGATCGAAATCCTCCAGGGTGTCGGTGCCGCCGACCAGGTGCACCGGCGAAACCTCGTCCTCCGCCGCCTTCGGCAGCGCCACCGGCGGCAGTTCCGGCAACTGCTTTTCCAGGTCCGGCCGCGCCGACGCCACCGCCTGCAGCGTGTCGTGCAGCGCATCGACCGCCGCGCCGGCGGCATCCGCGTTGAGGCCGACGCTGGCGAACACCTTCTGCAACGCCGGCCGCCATGCCTGCAGCCACGGCTTGCCGACGATCTGCAGCTGCGCTTCGCCCAACTCTTCCAGCACGCCGTCGGCCAGCGCCAGCGCCTCGCGCAGGCCGTCGCCGTCCTCGCCTTCGCGCAGCAGGGTCATGGTCACGTGGTGCGCCCACGGCTGGCGCATGAAGTCCTCGATCGCCTGCGGCACCTTGCGCCCGTCCAGGCGCGCCGACAGTTCCGACTCCATCCGCGCGCGCGCCGCTTCGAGGCGCTCCTGGCCGCGCTGGATCTCGGCGGCGCGGCGCTCGGCGATCTCGATGCGGCGGCGGTGCTGGACGAGGAATTCGCGGAACTCCTCCTCCAGGGTCATGAAGATGGCGAGGTTCTCGTTGAACTCGGCGACCAGCCGCTCGACGATCTCCTCGACCTTGGCCATCAGCGTGCGCTCGGCCGCGGTCTCGCCGCTGTTGCCTTCGCAGGCCTCGGCCAGCGCGTTGAGCAGGCGCCGCGCCGGGTGGTCCTTCTGCACGAACATGTGCCGGTCGAGCATCGCGACCTTGACGAACGGCACCGCGAGGCGGCCGATCAGTTCGCGCGAACGCCCTTCGAGGTCGCGCTCGTCCAGCATCACGTCGAACAGCATGCCGACCAGGTCGATCGCATCCTCGTCCATCGGCGACAGGTGCGCGGCCGACGTATCCATGCCGAGGCGGGTGGCGCTGGTCAGCACCTCGTGCTTGAGCCGCTGCGCCAGCGATTCGCCGGCATCGCCGATCGCCGCGCGCAACGCGGCGCTGGGCGTGGTCTGCAGCAGCGACAGCGCCGACAGCATTTCCTGCTGCGACAACGGGCGGTGCCCGGCGCCGTGCCCGGCCATGGCGGGATGCATGCCGCGCGATTCCTGGATCAGGCCGTACAGGGCCTCGAGCAGCACGCCCTGGGTTTCGCGCACCCCGCCGTAACCGCCCGGCGGCGCAGCGTAGGCATCGGCTTCGGACTGCATGAAGCCGCGCAGGTTCGACATGCGGTTGAGGAAACGCGCGGCCCACGCCGGCGCGCTGTCCTCGTTGCCATCCGGAGCCGGCGGGCGGGCCTGCTCGCGGCTCGCCGGCGGTTCCGGCCCGGTATCGGCCTGCTGCGCCAGCAACTGGTCCAGCTTTTCGTAGACGCGGCCCAGTTCCGGCACCAGGTCGCGCTCGCACAGCTTCAGCACGACCAGCCGCACTTCCAGGCTCAGGTCGCAATCGGCGAAGGCCTCGCGCACCGCCACGGCGACGTGCTCGGAACCCAGCGGGTTGTGGTCGCCGTCCAGTTCCACGCCGGCCAGGTAACCCAGGCGGCGCTCCAGGCGCACCAGCAGCGGCCTGTATTCGCGCTGGATCGTGGCGGCGAGATTGCGCGCGGCCAGGCGCGATTCCAGTTCCTCTTCCGAAACCAGGGTCAGGTCGCCCGGCTGCGGCGGCGCCAGCACGTGTTCCACCGACAGCGGCGCCCGCTCCGCCATGGCCTGCCAGGCCGTGTTCAACTGGACCCGGAACGCGCCGACGACTTCATGGCGGCGCCGGCGCAGTTCGCGCATGCCGTCGAGGAACGCCAGCTGCGCGGAACCGGCGCGTTCGGCGCGGTCGAACAGGGCATCGTCGAGCCGCCCCAGCGCCACGTCGAACACGTCCACCAGCGACGGCAGCGCGACGTCCCTCGCCCGCTCGAGCAGCCGCGCGTTGCGGCCGGGTTCCCGTGATGGATTGTTGCCTATCGACATGCGCAAGGTTCCCCGCCCCCGGTAGGCGTTGCTGGTTCCGTGGTGAACGCGGCCCCTGTTCCGCAACGGCATGGTAAGGAAACCGGATCGAACCCGACAGTGACAGGCTTGGCACTTTCCCCGCGCCTGCGCCACGACCCGCTAAACTCCGTGCATGTCCGCCCCCGACCCACTGCATTTCCTCGATGCCCGCCGCTCGGTCCCCGCCAGGCAACTGGGCGAACCCGGCCCCGACCGGCCCACCCTGATCCGGATGCTGCAGTCCGCCGTGCGCGTGCCCGACCACGGCAAGCTGGCGCCGTTCCGCTTCCTGCGGATTGCCGGCGAAGCGCGCCACGCGCTGGGCGGGAAGCTGGCGGCGCGCGCGCTGCAGCTGGACCCCGACGCGTCCGCGGCGGCGATCGAGAAGGATCGCGCCCGTTTTTCGTTCGCGCCGGTGATCGTCGCGGTGGTCGCGCGGCCGGTACCCAGCCCGAAGGTACCGGAGATCGAACAGCTGCTCAGCGCCGGCAGCGTCTGTTTCGCGCTGCTGCAGGCGGCGCAGGCGCTGGGCTTCGGCGCGGCGTGGCTGACCAGCTGGGCCGCATACGACGACGGGACCCGCGGGTTGCTGGGCGTGGCCGCGGACGAAACCATCGTCGGCTTCATCCACATCGGCACGCCGAAGCTGGAAGCGCCGGAACGCGAACGACCCGACGCCGCGGCCCTGCTGACCGATTGGCAAGACAACGAGTGAACCGGAACGAGGGACGGGCGAAGACGTACCATCCCTCGTCCTGCCGCCCGTTTCCCGCTCCCCTCCACCCGTTGCCCGCATGAACACGCTACACCTCGTCGACGCCAGCCTGTACGTGTTCCGCGCCTGGCATTCGATGCCGGACGAATTCCACGACGCCGAAGGCTGGCCGACGAACGCCGTCCACGGCTTCGCCCGCTTCGTGCTCGAACTGCTGGAGAAGGAGCGGCCACGGCACATCGCCGTCGCCTTCGACGAGGCGCTGGACAGCTGCTTCCGCAACCGCATCTATCCGGCCTACAAGGCCAATCGCGAGCCGGCGCCGGAGGAACTCAAGCGCCAGTTCCGCCATTGCAAGGCGCTGTGCGCGGCGCTGGGCCTGAACGTGCTGGCGCACGGCGAATACGAGGCCGACGACCTGATCGGCAGCGCCCTGCACGCGATGCGGCCGAAGGGCTACCGCGGCGTGATCGTTTCCGCCGACAAGGACCTGTCGCAGTTGCTGCACGAACGCGACGAGCAGTGGGACTACGCCCGCAACCAGCGCTGGGGCGTCAACGGGGTCAAGGCGCGGCACGGCGTCGAAGCGCGACAGATCGCCGACTACCTGGCGCTGTGCGGCGACGCCGTCGACAACATCCCCGGCGTCACCGGCGTCGGCGCGAAGTCGGCGGCGGTGCTGCTGGCGCACTTCGGCGACCTCGACACCCTGCTGGCACGGCTGGACGAAGTGCCGTTCCTGCGCCTGCGCGGCGCCGCGCAGATGGCCGCGCGCCTGCGCGAGCAGCGCGAGCATGCGCTGCTGTGGCGGCAGCTGACCACGATTTCGCTGGACGCGCCGATCGGCGATGCGGAACCCGACTTCCGCCGCGCCGCGGCCGATGCCGGCATGCTGGAATCGCTGGCGGACGCGCTGCGCTTCGGGCCGGTGACCCGGCGCCGGCTGCAGGAAGCGGCATCCTCGACCGGCTAACATCCGCACATGGACAAGAAGACCGTTGCACCGCAGACCGTTTTCGAAGGCAAGTACGTGCGCATGGTGGTCCGTGGCACGTGGGAATACGTCGAGCGCACGCACGCCGAGGGGCTGGCCGCGATCATCATCGCGGTGACCCCGGACGACAGGGTCGTCTTCGTCGAGCAGTTCCGCGTGCCGCTGCAGGCGCCGACCATCGAAATGCCGGCCGGCCTGGTCGGCGACATCCACGCCGGCGAAAGCATCGAGCTTTCGGCGATCCGCGAGCTGGAGGAAGAAACCGGCTGGACCGCGGACCGCGCCGAAGTCCTGCTGGTCGGCCCGACGTCGTCCGGCCTGACCAGCGAAAGGATCGCCTTCGTCCGCGCCACCGGCCTGCGCAAGATCGGCGAAGGCGGCGGCGACCCCGACGAGGACATCACCGTGCACGAAATCCCGCGCCCCGAAGCCGCGGCGTGGCTGACGCGGAAACTCGCCGAAGGCTACGAACTCGACGCCAAGCTGTGGGCCGGGTTGTGGCTGATCGAGCACAACCTGGACGGCTCGCGGCGCGGGTGACCCCGCCCCGCGGCGGCGTCAGGCCGCGAATTCGTCGGTGGCGCGCACCAGCGCGTCGACGTTCTCCGCCTCGAAGCCGGAGTGCCCCGAGGCCGGCGTGATCGCCAGCTTCGACTTCGGCCAGGCCTTGTGCAGGTCCCAGGCGTTCTGCAGCGGGCAGACCACGTCGTAGCGGCCGTGCACGATCACGCCGGGGATGCCGGCGATGCGGTGCGCGTCGCGCAGCAACTGGTCCTCGACCTCGAAAAAGCCGCCATTGACGAAGTAATGGTTCTCGATGCGGGCGAAAGCCAGCGCGAACTCGGCGTCCTCGTGGCTGCTGACGAAATCGGGGTCGACCTGCAGGAAGCTGGTCGCGCCTTCCCACACGCTCCACGCGCGCGCGGCCGCCAGCCGCGTTTCCGCGTCGTCGCTGGTCAGGCGGCGGTGGAACGCCGAGATCAGGTCGTGGCGCTCGACCGGCGGGATCGCGGCGACGTAGTGTTCCCATGCGTCGGGGAACAGGCGGTTGGCGCCTTCCTGGTAGAACCATTCCAGCTCCCAACGGCGCAGCATGAAGATGCCGCGCAGCACCAGCTCGGCGACGCGTTGCGGATGGGCTTCCGCGTAGGCCAGCGCCAGCGTCGAGCCCCACGAGCCGCCGAACACCTGCCAACGGTCGATGCCGAGTTTTTCGCGCAGCTTCTCGATGTCGGCGACCAGGTCCCAGGTCGTGTTGTCCACGAGGTCCGCGTGCGGCGTGGAACGGCCGCTGCCGCGCTGGTCGAACAGCACGATGCGGTACTTCTCCGGGTCGTGGAAGCGGCGCATCTTCGGGCTGCAGCCGCCGCCCGGGCCGCCGTGCAGGAATACCGCCGGCTTGCCCCGCGGGTTGCCGCACTGCTCGTAATAGAGCGTATGGCGGTCGTCGACCTTCAGCAGGCCGGTGTCGTAGGGCTCGATGTCGGGGTAGAGGGTGCGCATGACGGGATTTCGTTCCAGGACGCGGAAGTCTAACCCGGCGGCATGAAGCCTTTGCCCGTCGTTCCCGCCCGCGCGGGGCCGACGGCTCAAGGCATCCGGCCCAGCGACACCCGGTCGCGGCCCTCAAGGTCGCGTTCGGTCGCGACGTCGGCGAAACCCGCTTCGTGCAATAGCGCGCGGATTGCTTCGCCCTGCCCCCAGCCGTGTTCCAGCAGCAACCAGCCGCCGGGCGCCAGGTGCGCCGGCGCGCCGGCGATGATCCGGCGGATCGCTTCCAGCCCGTCCGTGCCGGACGAAAGCGCGATTGCCGGTTCGAAGCGCAGGTCGCCTTCGTCCAGGTGCGGGTCGCCGTCGGCGATGTACGGCGGATTGCTGGCGATCAGGTCGAAGCGTTCGGTGCCCAGTGCTTCCAGCCAGTCGCCGCGGCGGAACCAAACGTTGTCGATGCCGTTGCGCTGCGCGTTGCGCACGGCGACGGCCAGCGCGGCCTTGCTGAAGTCGGTGGCAACCACCGCCGCCAGCGGCCGCTCGCTGGCGATGGCCAGCGCGATCGCGCCGCTGCCGGTGCCGAGGTCGGCGACGCGCGCGGCTTCGCCCTGCGGCAGGCACGCCAGCGTCAGCTCGACCAGCAATTCGGTTTCGGGGCGCGGAATCAGCGTGCCGGGACCGACTTCGAGGTCCAGCGTCCAGAAGCCGCGCCTGCCGGTCAGGTAGGCCACCGGCTCGCCGGCAACCCGGCGCGCGACCAATCCGGCGAAGGCCTCGGCCTGCGCGGCGTCCAGTTCGTCGGTGGCATGGGCGAACAGCCAGGCGCGGTCGCGGCCCGCGGCGTGGGCCAGCAGCAACTCGGCATCGGCGCGATCCATGGCCGCCGACGCCTCGCGCAGCAGCTGGTCGATTCGCCGCGAAGCCGATGGGTTGAAGGTCGAGCTCATCGTATCCACTTGGTTGGGAAGGATTTTCCATGCCGGATCGGGTGGCTGGCCGGTGTGGCGGGGTTGCCGGGCCCCGGTCGAGACCCCTGATCGGACATGTCAATAGGTTTTGACTATCTATATGATTCTATCAATCGATTTTACCGATTGTGCCTGACAGCATAAATTTGTTGCGTGGCAACACCGCCCAGTCCTTTCCCAACCCTCAACGAGGAACCGCAGATGTCCCTGATCAACACCGCCGTCCAGCCGTTCAAGGCCAACGCCTACAAGAACGGCCAGTTCATCGAAGTCACCGAGAAGGACCTGCAGGGCCAGTGGTCCGTGCTGATCTTCATGCCGGCCGCCTTCACCTTCAACTGCCCGACCGAGATCGAGGACGCCGCCGAGCACTACGCCGAGTTCCAGGCCGCCGGCGCCGAGGTCTACATCGTCACCACCGACACCCACTTCTCGCACAAGGTCTGGCACGAGACCTCGCCGGCGGTGGGCAAGGCCAAGTTCGCCCTGATCGGCGACCCGGCGCACAAGCTGGCCAAGGCGTTCGACGTGCTGATCGAGGACGAAGGCCTGGCCCTGCGCGGCACCTTCGTCATCGACCCGAACGGCGTGATCAAGACCATGGAAGTCCACGACAACGCCATCGCCCGCGACGTCACCGAAACCGTGCGCAAGCTCAAGGCCGCGCGCTACGTCGCCAGCCACCCGGGCGAGGTGTGCCCGGCCAAGTGGAAGGAAGGCGAGAAGACCCTGGCCCCGTCGCTGGACCTGGTCGGCAAGATCTGACCCGCCGACGCAAGAATCCTTCGCCCCGCCGGGCAGCGGCGGGGCGAAGGCCGGCGACCGGCGGGATGCCGGGCGCCACCCGCACTGCTCCGTCGCCCTCCCCGTCCGCGGGGAGCGCGATCCGATGAACCACGCCCCGAGGCGGCAATCCGCAATGCGCGCACGGCGCGACTTGCGGATTGCTTCCTGCCGCTGCTGCACCGGAGAACCTTCCCCATGTTGGACGCCAACCTCAAGACCCAGCTCAAGGCCTACCTGGAACGCCTGACCCGCCCAGTGCTGCTGGTCGCCGCGCTGGACGACGGCGACGCCTCGCGCGAAATGCGCGAACTGCTGACCGAGATCGAAGCGCTGTCGGACATGGTTTCCTACCGCGAACACCGCGACCCGGGCGACCGCACGCCATCGTTCTCGATCCGCTCGCCGGGCGAGGAAATCCACCTGGGCTTCGCCGGCCTGCCGATGGGCCACGAATTCACCTCGCTGGTGCTGGCGCTGCTGCAGGTCGGCGGCCATCCGTCCAAGGCCGCGCAGGACACCATCGCGCAGGTGAAGAACCTCGAGGGCGAGTTCCGTTTCGAGACGTTCTTCTCGCAGAGCTGCCACAACTGCCCGGACGTGGTGCAGGCGCTGAACCTGATGGCGGTGCTGAACCCGAACATCTCGCACGTCGCCATCGACGGCGGCGTGTTCCGCGATGAAATCGAACGCCGCGGGATCATGGGCGTGCCCACCGTGTTCCTCAACGGCGGGATGTTCGGCAACGGCCGCATGACGCTGGAGGAAATCGTCGCCAGGATCGACACCGGCGCCGGCAAGCGCGAAGCGGCGAATATCTCGCAGAAGGCGCCCTTCGACGTGCTCGTCGTCGGCGGCGGCCCGGCCGGCGCGGCCGCGGCGATCTACGCCGCGCGCAAGGGCATCCGCACCGGCGTGGCGGCCGAGCGCTTCGGCGGCCAGGTGCTGGACACGCTGGCGATCGAGAACTTCGTTTCGGTGCAGGAGACCGAAGGCCCGAAGCTGGCCGCGGCGCTCGAAGCGCACGTGCGCCAGTACGAGGTCGACGTGATGAACCTGCAGCGCGCCGAGCAGCTGGTTCCCGCCGGCGCCGACGGCCTGGTCGAAGTGAAGCTGGCCAACGGCGCTTTGCTGAAGTCGAAGAGCGTGATCCTGTCGACCGGCGCGCGCTGGCGGCAGATGAACGTGCCGGGCGAAGAGCAGTACCGCAACAAGGGCGTGGCCTACTGCCCGCACTGCGACGGCCCGCTGTTCAAGGGCAAGCGCGTGGCGGTGATCGGCGGCGGCAACTCCGGCGTCGAGGCGGCGATAGACCTGGCCGGCATCGTCGAACACGTCACCCTGATCGAATTCGCCGCGCAGCTGCGCGCCGACGAAGTACTGCAGCGCAAGCTGCGCAGCCTGCCGAACGTCGACATCGTCGTCTCGGCGGCGACCACCGAGGTGCTCGGCGACGGTTCCAAGGTCACCGGCCTGGCCTACGAGGACCGCGAAGCGCACCAGCACCGCACGCTCGAGCTGGAAGGCATCTTCGTGCAGATCGGCCTGCTGCCGAACACGGAATGGCTGAAGGGCACGGTCGAACTGAGCCCGCGCGGCGAAATCGTGGTCGACGCGCGCGGCGCGACGAACGTTCCGGGCGTGTTCGCCGCCGGCGACTGCACCACCGTGCCGTACAAGCAGATCGTGATCGCGATGGGCGAAGGCGCGAAGGCCTCGCTGGCCGCGTTCGACCACCTGATCCGCAGTTCCGCACCGACCAGCCAGCCGGTGCCAGCCACGGCGGCGGCGGAAGCCGTGGCGGCTTGACGACAAGCGGGTCCCATCCGCGCTACCTGTGGGAGCGGCTTCCAGCCGCGCGAATCTTGGCCGGCGGATGGAAAAGCTCGTGGCTAGAAGCCGCTCCCGCGAAGCCTACATCGATTTCCGTAATAGTCGCCCCCCACGAGGCAACCGCCGGGCAATCAGCGGGTTTTCCTTTGCCACCCGCAACACTGGGAACGCCCGAGCGCTAGCGTTCCAGCAACAACGGCAAAAGATCGGCCTACGCGTCGGCGTCCGGAATGGCACGGGATTCGATGTCGAAAAACCTTACAGGAACACCGGCCGCTTCTTCGCCTTCAACACCATCATGCTGCGCGTGGTGTCGATCAGATAGAGATAAGCCGGGTTAAACGCGTATCCCTGCCGGCCCTAATACCGGATCAGGGACTCGGTTCAAATTCAGCTGCCAATGCGACACAACAGTTGTCGCAGAAACAGGGATCCCCAGGCCTGACAGCGGTGCAGCAATAACCCCTCCCCGCATTTTCACAACTTAGGGAGGGTCGGCAAGATGACTGCACCCCGAGTCGTTCCTCCTCCGGACAATCCAGTCGAGGCAAGAATGAGTTTTGGGAAATAGAATTGGGGCTCAGAACTTCGGCCTGTTGAAACCCCTTATCTTCGATTAAATCAAGAGAACACCCAATGTTCAAAAACTTCACTTGCGCAGTAGCCTTGGCCGCTTCGCCAAGCACGATCAAGTTGTAATTACCCGTGTCGGAGAACGCTTTTCTCGTGTGCAGCTTTCCGTCCTCGGCATATTGGGAACCGAGTTGAGACCACGGGTCTACCTCTATTACCCCTTCTTTTGGCGCAGCCAAACTGTAAACGGCAAGCTGGTGGGAATATAGGTAAACGACACCGCCTTCCGGACGCAGCACCTTAACTTCACGGACATTTGCCATATCACGCAGAACAATCCGGGCTATGCCATTGCTTACAACACACTCCACATTCGACTGTGCCGCTTGTGCTCTCAACTCAGCCGAGACAAGCACATAGGCCACGGCAGCAATGCAACCAAGTATCAGTAATTTAAAAGCATTCATGTCGATGCTTCCAGGCACGACGTTTCGCCTGCGCGTATACGCCATTCTGATCACGGCGTCAAGACCAATCTAAATTGCTTCCGACCGCCCCTAATAATTGATATCCCCGGGCAATTCCCCATAAATAGATAGATGGGACGAATGAGGGCAATCCCGTGAACCTGCGCGATCTCAAATACCTGGTGGCGTTGGCCGACCACAAGCACTTCGGCAAGGCCGCGGCGGCCAGTTTCGTCAGCCAGCCCACGCTCTCGACCCAGATCCGCAAGCTGGAAGACGAGCTGGGCGTGCCGCTGGTCGAGCGCGCGCCGCGCAAGGTGATGCTGACCCCGGCCGGGCGCGATGCCGCCGAACGCGCGCGGCGCATCGTCGCCGAGATCGAGCAGATGAAGGAGGCCGCGCGGCGCAGCCAGGACCCCGAGGCCGGCACGGTGCGGCTCGGCATTTTCCCGACGCTCGGCCCGTACCTGCTGCCGCACGTGATTCCGCGCATCCGCGAGCGCTTCCCGCAACTGGAGCTGCTGCTGGTCGAGGAGAAGAGCGACGTGCTGCTGTCGCGATTGCGCGAAGGCAAGCTGGACGCCGGCCTGCTGGCGCTGCCGGTGCACGACGAGCAGATGCACGTCGAACCGCTGTTCGAGGAACCGTTCCTGCTCGCGGTGCCGGAAACGCATCCGCTGGCCAAGCGCGATTCGCTGAGCCTGAGCGAACTGTCCGAACAGAAGCTGCTGCTGCTGGAAGACGGCCACTGCCTGCGCGAACAGGCGCTCGAGGTCTGCCGCCTGTCCGGCGCCAACGAGAAATCCGAATTCCGCGCCACCAGCTTGGAGACGCTGCGGCAGATGGTCGCCGCCAACGTCGGCGCGACGCTGCTGCCGACGCTGGCGGTGAAGCCGCCGGTGGCGCGTTCGCACAACATCCGCCTGCTCGGCTTCAGCGACTCGCACCCGAGCCGGCGCATCGCCATGCTCTGGCGCAAGAGCTCGGCGATGGGCGGGTTCCTGTCGAAGCTGGCCGGCGTGTTCCGCGACCTGCCCGGCGAACTGTTCACGCCGACCGCGGACCTCGGCGCGCCGCGTCCGCGCAAGGCCGCGGCGCGCGCGAAGCCCGCCTAGGCGCGTCCGCGCGACCTGCCGGGCCTGCGGCGCGTCAGCCCTGCAACGCGGTGCCGAAGCCGTGGCGCTCCGGCGGACGCCGCGACGACGGGAACAGCAGCACGATCGCCGCGGCCGCCAACCCGACCAGCATCGAACAGACGTACATCCAGGCGTAGCTGCCGTAACGGTCGTACAGGACGCCGCCGAGCAGCGGCCCGAGCGCCATGCCCAGGCAGGAGAGCATTTTCGCCGCGCCCAGCACCGTACCCAGGATGCGCGGCGGGAAAGCCTCGCGCGCCAGCGAGGCGTACAGCGGCATGGTGCCGCCGTAGGCCATGCCGAACACGAACGCCACCGCATAGAAGCCCGACAGCTGGCTGACGCCCAGGTACGACACCGCCGCGATTCCCTGCACCGCCAGCCCGGTCGCCAGCACCGGCTTGGCGCCCCAGCGGTCGCCCAGCACGCCGAACAGCAGCAGCCCCGCCAGTCCCGCCGCGCCTTCCATGCTGTAGATGGTGACCGCCGAGGTCAGCGACAGGCCGCAACCGACCGCGTAGCTCACGGTGTGGATGATCGGCCCGGAATGCGCAAGGCAACAGGCGAAGAAGGCCAGTGCCAGCACGATGAAGGGACGCGAGCGCAGGGCCTGTGCCGCGGTCATCCTGGCCGGTCCCGCGGTCGCCGCTTCGTCCGCACCCGCCTGCGGCGACGCGCGCACGAACCAGACCGCGGGCAGGCTCAGCGCCCAGACCAGCACGCCGACGATCAGCAGCGTGGTGCGCCAGTCGTAGCGGCTGACCAGCCAAGCCACCAGCGGCGACATCGTCATCGGCGCCACGCCCGCACCCGCCGCGACCAGCGACACCGCCAGGTTGCGGCGCTTCTCGAACGAGGACACCGTCGCCGCGACCACCGGGGCGAAGAAGCTGGCGACCGCCGCGCCCAGCAGCACGCCGTAGCTCAGCTGGAACTGCAGCAGGCTATCGGCGCGGCTGGCCAGGATGCAGGCCAGGCCCTGCAGCAGCGAACCGGCCAGCACGCACACCCGCGGACCGACGCGGTCGCTGAGCGTACCCCAGCCGAATCCGGCCAGGCCCATGGCCAGGAATGCCAGGGTCATGGCGCTGGACAGGCCCGCGCGCGACCAGCCGGTGGCGCTGCCCATCGGCTGCAGCAGCACCGCCAGCGCGAACAGCGCGCCGATGCCGACGCAACCCAGCACCGCGCCGGCGGCGACCAGCGCCCAGTTGCGGTCCATGGCCAGTGAAGTTGCGGTCGGATGCGGGTTCATGGGGCGATTTCCGGTCGGGATGCACTAGCGACGAACCGGCACCGCCGGAATCGACATTCGCCCTCAGATATCGCGTCCGTTGTAGTGCTGCACCGGCAACGACTCCAGGTCGACGCCTTCGAGGCAGCGTACGTTGACCGCCGCCATCGGCTGGCCGTCCGGACCCGTGGCCTCGGCGAACGGGTGGATACCGCAATCCGGGCAGAAGCGGTGCGCGATCGCATGTCTGTTGAAGGTATACGTGCCCATGGCTTCCGCCCCGGCCAGCAGGTTCAGTCGCGGCCGCGGAATGAACCACAGCAGCGAGCCCTTGCGCCGGCATATCGAGCAATTGCAGGACAGCACGCCGCCGATTTCGCCTTCGGCCTCGAACGCGATCCGCCCGCAATGGCAACTGCCTCGGTATTTCATTTCCCGCCTCCTTCGGTCGACGTGTTCGTTTCCCCGGACTCAGGCCGGCACGCGCCGCTCGTATTCGCCGCGCAGGCGCAGCCAGCCGTCCCAGAACGGCTCGGTTTCCCGGCCGCCGGTGCGCGCTTCCAGCACGTTGAGGTGCATGTGCCAGCCGGCACCGATCATCAGCATGTTGTTGCGGTCGGAAATGCCCTCGTGCAGCACGGTCAGCATGACCTTGTCACCCTTCGGCTCGAGGTCGAAGGCGACCTTGCCGCTGTCGCCCCAGGTGAAGACGAGCCGGCGCGGCGGGTCGAACTCGACGATGCGGCTTTGCATCCGGTGTTCTTCGCCGAAACCCTCCGGCTTGCAGCCCGGCGGGTTGGTCAACTCGTCGTTGCGCCAGACCAGTTCGAACGACGAACCGGCCTGCGGCGCCATGTCGCCGGCCGCCAGCCATTGCCGGCGCAGTTCGCCGTCGGTCAGGTAGGCCCAGATGCGCTCGACCGGACCCGGCAGCAGGCGCTGGATGCGCACCGTGCCGGGTGCGGCGACAGTGCCGTAATCGGCTTCGGGGGTGATGGCGATGCTCATGGTTTCCTCCGTGGGTTGCGGGGTTTGCGTGCGGGCCGGGCCGCCGCGGGTTTGGCGGCCTCGTCGGCCGCAAGCAGTGCCTCGAGGACGTCGAGCCTGGCGTTCCAGAAGCGCTCGTAGTGGCGGATCCATTCCATGCCGGCATGCAGCGGTTGCGCATCGAGCCGGCAGGTATGCACCCGGCCCTGTACCTCGCGCCGGATCAGCCCGGCACGTTCCAGCATCTGGATGTGCTTCGACGCGCCAGCCAGCGAAATGTCGAACGGCGCGGCGAGCTCGCCGACGGTGCGCGGCCGTGCGGCGAGCTCGCGCAGCATCGCGCGCCGGGTCGGGTCGGCCAGGGCGCGGAACACGGCGTCGAGCTGTTCGGGAGATTTGTCAACCATAAGGTTGAATATACGCCGCCGCCGGCAATTGTCAACTGTTTGGTTGAACATTTGTGCCCGCGCCGCCCTTGCGACCCCGGAGCGCTTGAACCACCCCGGTTTCCGGGCTACGGTTGCCCTGCAAACAGGAACCCGATGGGCGGCGCGGCGACGCGTCGCCCGTTTCCTTTTCTGCACCGACGAAAACCCGAGGAATCCTTCATATGCAAAACATCCACGCCAGCGGCCTGCCGCCTTCGCTGATCGTCTCCAGCATCGATTTCAACCGCCTCGAAACCCTGCTCGACAGCCCCGCGCTGCGCCGCCTGCCGGCCGCGGCGGCGCTGATGGAAGAACTCAACCGCGCCGAAGTGCTGCCGCCCGAACAGGTTCCCGGCGACGTGGTCACGATGAATTCCACCGTCGATTGCATCGACGAATCCAGCGGCGAACGCCACCGCCTGACCCTGGTCTATCCGAACGACGCCAACGTGGAAAAGCAGCGCGTCTCGGTGCTGGCCCCGGTCGGCAGCGCCCTGCTCGGCCTGTCCGTCGGCCAGTGCATCGACTGGCAGGCGCCCGGCGGCCGCCACCTGCGCCTGCGCGTGACCGGCATCGAATACCAACCTGAGGCCAGTGGCGATTTCCATCGCTGAACAGTGAAGGCTCAGCCGGCGCAAGGCATACTGTCCGCCCCACCCGACGATGCTTCCGGACGAACAGATGAACGCCCCCGCCGCCGCCGTTTCCCTGTCCAAGCTGGCCCAGTTGCGCGAGCTCTCCGTCGTGGTCGCCGACACCGGCGACTACGAGGCGATCAAGCGCCTCAGGCCGGTCGACTGCACCACCAACCCCACGCTGGTGAAGAAGGCGCTGGACCTGCCGGTCTACGCCGAGCTGATCGGCAGGGAGCTGGCCTGGGCGCGCGCGCAGCAGGGCGACAAGGCCGCGATCGTCAACGAAGTCGCCGACCGCCTGACCATCGGCGTCGGCACCATGCTCAGCGCGCTGATCCCCGGCCGGGTCTCGACCGAAGTCGACGCCGACCTCGCCTACGACACCGCCGCGACGGTGGCCAAGGCGCGCAAGTTCATCGCGATGTACGCCGAGCGCGGCGTCGCGAAGGACCGCGTGCTGATCAAGGTCGCGGCGACCTGGGAAGGCGTCGAGGCCGCGCGCCAGCTGCAGGCCGAAGGCATCGACTGCAACCTCACGCTGATCTTCAACCCCGCGCAGGCGCTGGCCTGCGCCGAGGCCGGCGCGTTCCTGATCTCGCCGTTCGTCGGCCGCATCCTCGACTGGTACGTGGCCAGGGGCCAGGTGCCGGCGAGCATCGACGAGGACCCGGGCGTGAAGTTCGTGCGCGGCGTCTATGCCGAATTCAAGAAGCGCGGCCACGCCACCGTGGTGATGGGCGCGTCGTTCCGCTCGACCGCGCAGATCGAGGCGCTGGCCGGCTGCGACCGCCTGACCATCTCGCCCGACCTGCTGGAGAAGCTCGACGCCGATTCCGGCGAACTGCCGCGCCGGCTCTCGCCCGGCGCCGCCGTGCCGGGCGACTACCCGCCGGTCAACGGGGCCAGCTACGCCGCCGCGCTCGAAGCCGACCCAATGGCGAAGGAAAAACTGTCCAGCGGCATCGAAGTCTTCGCCAAGGACCTGCAGGCGCTGCGCGACAGCATCGCCGAAAAGATCTGAAGCGCCGGGACGCGCGTGCGGGAGATTTCAGGATGGCGAAGATCGCGGTGGTGATGGTCGACGGCGTCGCCGACTGGGAGATCGGCCCGGTGCTGCCGGCCGCACGCGAATGGTTCGGCGACGCAATCGAAGTCGCCAGCATCGACGGCAAGCCGGTCACCTCGATCGGCGGCCTGCGCATCCATCCGCCGCATGCGCTGGCCGATTTCGATCCGCTCGACGCCGACCTGTGGATCCTGCCGGGCAGCGACCGCTGGCAGGAAGGCGAGATCCCGACCTTGAGCACGGCGCTGCGCGCACGCGCCGGAAACGGCAAGCCGCTGGCGGCCATCTGCGGCGCCACCCTGGCCCTCGCGCATGCCGGCCTGCTCGACGCGCGGCCGCACACCAGCAATTCGCCGGAATTCCTGCAACAGTACGCCTCGAATTACGCCGGCGCGGCGCACTATCGCGCGCAACCGGTGGTCGGCGACAACGGCCTGATCACCGCACCCGGCACCAGCCCGATGTCCTTCGCCCTCGCCTGCCTGCGGCAGCTGCATCCCGACCGGGAAAACGACATCGCCCGGATGCGCGCGATGTTCGCCGCCGAATACGCGGCGGCCTGAACCGCGTCAGGCCTGCAGGCCGATCGCGCAGCTGACGCCGGTGCCGCCGAGGCCGCAATAGCCGCCCGGGTTCTTCGCCAGGTACTGCTGGTGGTAGTCCTCGGCGTAGTAGAACGCCGGCGCGGGAAACGTGATCTCGGTGGTGATCGCGCCGTAACCGGCCGCGTCCAGGCGCCGCTGGTAGGCGTCGCGGCTGGCGATGGCGGCGGCGTATTGCGCCTCGTCGTGGCAATGGATCGCGGACCGGTACTGCGTGCCGACGTCGTTGCCCTGGCGCATGCCCTGGGTCGGGTCGTGGTTCTCCCAGAACGTGCGCAACACCTCGTCGAGGGAAACCTGCGCCGGGTCGAACACCACGCGCACCGTCTCCGCATGGCCGGTCAGCCCGGAGCAGACTTCCTCGTAGGTCGGGTTCGACGTCGTGCCGCCCTGGTAGCCGACCGCGGTGACCCACACGCCCGGCAATTGCCAGAACTTGCGCTCCGCGCCCCAGAAACAGCCCATGCCGACGTCGATCGTCCGCATGCCTTCGGCGTCGCCGCGCAACGGCCGTCCGTTGACGAAGTGGGCATTGCGCAACGGCATTTCGGCATCGCGGCCCGGCAACGCTTCGCCCTCGCGCGGCAGGCGCTGCCTGAACGCGCCGATGCCGAGTTTGTCGAGCAGGCTGGCCATTGTTGTTCGCCTCCTAGGCCGGATGCGGTTCCGGCTCGTCCGTATCCCCGGAAATGGGGTCTGGACGCACCTCGCGCAAGTTGGCATCGAGCAGGCCCGCGGCCTGCAGCGCATCGCGCGCCAGCGGCAACGCGGTATCGGGCACGCAGACGCGCAGCACGCCGAACAGCGGCAATTCGCCGGCCGCACCCAGCAGGGATTCGCCGAACACGAAGGCCGGGATGCCGGCGTCCTCCAGCGCGTGGCGCGCCAGGTGCGCATCGAACAGGTTGTCGGCCCGGTAGGCGACTTGCATGGCCGCAGCATACGCCCCTGCGGGTCACGCCGCCTGGGCGACCCGGTTCCTGCCTTCGCGCTTGGCCGTGTACAGCGCCTGGTCGGCGCGTTCCACCGCGTCCGGCTTGTCCTCGTAGGCCCAGCGCGAGCTGACGCCGACGCTGATCGTGACCCGGATGTCCTGGCCCTGCCAGTGCACCGGGGTCTGCTCCACCGCCTTGCGCAGGCGCTCGCCCAGCACGACCGCCTGGCTGTTGTTGCAACCCGGCAGCAGCACCAGGAATTCCTCGCCGCCGTAGCGGCCGACGTGGTCGCCGGAGCGCAGGGTGCCGCGCAGGATCTCCGCGACCTGGCGCAGGCAGTGGTCGCCGCAGGCATGGCCGTGGTTGTCGTTGATCGCCTTGAAATGATCCAGGTCGACGAACAGCACCGCCAGTTGCTGCTGCTGGTGGAACGACTCCTCGAAACTGTGCGCCAGCAGGGAATCGACCGCGCTGCGGTTGAGCACGCCGGTCAAGGCGTCCAGTTCGGCGGTACGGCGCAGCAGGTGGGTGGAACGGGCCTCGGCGATCTGCTGCGCCGCCAGGCCGGCGAACGCGCTCGCCACGGCGATTTCGTCGTCGGTGAACGGATCGCGGCCGCTGCGTTCGAGCAGGGCGACGCCGCTGCCCGAGTTGCCGGTATCCAGCGGCAGGCCGGCCCAGACCGAAGCGCTGCGATCGACCGAGCGCCGCGGCGTGAGCAGTTCCAGCGCCGGCTCCGGCATTTCCTGCCGCGCCAGCGTGCGCAACTGCGCGGCGTTCGCCTCGATCCGCGCGACCACGCGCGTCTCGTTGATCGGCGGCTCGACGATGTACAGGTCGTCCTGGCCCGCGCGATGCAACGCCACGCTGGCCGAACGCAGGCGCAGCACCGGCACCAGCCGTTTCAGCGCGATCCGCACCGCGGAGATCTCGACGTCCTTCAGCGGGACGTCGAGCAGTTGCTGGCGCAGTTCCTGGGTCAGTTCGGCCAGCGCCGACTGCCGGGTCAGCTTCAGTTCGCTGGCCAGCCGCGCCAGGCGCTCGCGCTCGTGGCGCACGCGGAAGTCGGCGATGCGCCCGATCAGCGCCACCATCAGCAGCAGCACCACCAGCACCAGGCCGATCAGATAGCCGTAACTGCCCCAGAATTCCCCCACCTGCCCGCGCACGCTCAGTTCGAACAGGATGCCGCACGCGCTCATCGGCAACAGCGCCACCAGCAGCGGCCAGGCCAGCCAGGCGCGCCGGATCGTGGCGGCGATGAAGGACAGGGTCGTCAGCAGCAGGGTGACGACCCAACAGGCCGATACCAGCCTCTGCATCAGCACCGGATCACGCGCCAGCCCGGCCAGGCAGGCGATCGCGAGCAGCAGCATCGCGACGATGCCGGCCGTCGACAGGCGCCGGAACCAGGGCGCCGCGCGCTGCGGGCCGACGTAATCGCGCACCACCGCGATGCCGCTGGCGCACAGCAGGAACATCGACAGGCTCACCGCCTGCCCGCCCAGCGCGCCGAGCCGGCGCAGCCCGGGCACGGCGAAGGCATGGCCGTTGACCACCGACACCAGCAGGAAGGCCGAGGCGATCACCGCGAGGAAACTCAGGAAGACCCGCTCGCGCGAGCCCAGCAGCAGGGTCAACGCCACCAGGCCCAGCACGCCCAGGCCGGCGTACAGCGCGGCCACGATCGCCAGCCCGGTGCGGTCGCGTTCCACCGCCACCTGTATCCGCACCAGTTGCGGGCGCAGGGTACGGATCAGGTCGGTGGCCGCGCTCACTTCGACGCTGGCCGGCCCGCTCCAGTCGCCGGGCAGCGTCCGCCAGAACGACGCCGGCAGCCGGCCCTCGTTGGCGAACGGGTGGAAGAAATCCTGCGTCGGCGGCTGCCAGCCCGGCGCGCCGACGGTCAGCTCCTTCAGCTCGATCCGGTTGAAGCGGAGCACCCATGGATGCTCCGCGCCGGCGGTCGCGGGCAGGTCGAACTCGAGCCGGAACCGGGCGCTGCGCCCGTCCGGCGGCAGCACGATGCCCTGGCCGTCACGGCTGAGATGGGCGCGGGCGTCGTCGTCGAGCAGGACGATGCGCAACGGCAGTTCGTCGACCGCGCGCCCGGCGGCCGTGGTCTGCGCCCACGCGGGCCACGCCGATGCCAGGCCGACGCACAGGCATGCCAGCCAGATTCGCCACGCCCCCTGTCCGGTCGAAAGCGGACGCCACATCGATCGCTCCATCGCGCTGGATCTCCTTTTCACCAACGGCGCCCGGCCTGGTCGGAGGCCGGACGAACCGTGCGCACGACCCGCTCCAAAAGTGCGCATCGGCAGCATAGCGTGGCGGTCGCGGCCCCCGGCAAGAGGGGCTCGGTTAAAATGCCAAATTGCCCGCATTTTTCCAGCCATGACCAGCACTCCCGTTCACGAAGCAGCCACCGACGGCGCCGCCCGCAAGGACTTCATCCGCCAGATCGTCCGCGACGACCTGGCCAGCGGCCGGCAGACGGCGATCCGCACCCGCTTCCCGCCGGAGCCGAACGGCTACCTGCACGTCGGCCATGCCAAGGCGATCTGCCTGGACTTCGGCGTCGCGCAGGAATTCGGCGGCTGGTGCAACCTGCGCCTGGACGACACCAACCCGGCCAAGGAAGACCCCGAGTACGTCAAGGCGATCCAGGACGACGTGCACTGGCTCGGTTTCGACTGGCACTCGCTGCGCCACGCCTCGGACTATTTCGAAGTGCTGTACCTCGCCGCCGAGAAGCTGATCCGGCAGGGCGACGCCTTCGTCTGCGACCTCACCCCGGAACAGATCCGCGAGTACCGCGGCACCCTGACCGAACCGGGCCGCAATTCGCCGTGGCGCGACCGCAGCGTCGAGGAGAACCTCGACCTGTTCCGGCGCATGCGCGCGGGCGAGTTCCCCGACGCCTCGCGCACGCTGCGCGCGAAGATCGACATGGCCGCCGGCAACATGAACATGCGCGACCCGGCCCTGTACCGCATCAAGCACGTCGAGCACCAGAACACCGGCAATGCCTGGCCGATCTACCCGATGTACGACTTCGCGCACTCGCTCAGCGACGCGATCGAGGGCATCACCCATTCGCTGTGCACGCTGGAGTTCGAGGACCACCGCCCGCTGTACGACTGGTGCGTGGAGAAAGCCGACCTGGCGCATTCGCCGGAGCTGCTGAAGCCGCTGACCGACAAGGGCTATCCGTTCGAGGCCGGCAAGCCGCGCCAGATCGAGTTCTCGCGCCTGAACTTCAACTACCTGGTGATGAGCAAGCGCAAGCTGATGGCGCTGGTGCAGGAAGGGCTGGTCGACGGCTGGGACGATCCGCGCATGCCGACCCTGCAGGGCATCCGCCGCCGCGGCTACACGCCGTCCGCGCTGCGCCTCATGGTGGACCGCGTCGGCATCAGCAAGCAGAACTCGCTGCTCGACATCTCGATCCTCGAGGGCGCGCTGCGCGACGACCTCGACGCGCACGCGCAGCGGCGCATGGCGGTGATCGACCCGCTGAAGCTGGTGCTGACCAACGTGGCGGAGGATTTCGAGGAGACGCTGACGTTCCCGAACCATCCGAAGGACGAAAGCGCCGGCACCCGCGAAGTGCCGTTCTCGCGCGAGCTGTGGATCGAGCGCGAGGATTTCGCCGAAGTGCCGCCGCCGGGCTTCAAGCGCCTGACCGTCGGCGGCGACGTGCGCCTGCGCGGCGCCGGCATCGTGCGTTGCGACGAGGTGGTGAAGGACGAATCCGGCAAGGTTGTCGAACTGCGCTGCACGCTCGACCTGGCTTCGCGCCCCGGCATGGAAGGCGCCAACCGCAAGGTCAAGGGCACCATCCACTGGGTCGGCGCGAAGCGCGCAGTCGCGGCGGAAATCCGACTCTACGACCGGTTGTTCACTGTGCCGGACCCGGACAACGACGAAGGCGGCAAGTCGTACAAGGATTACCTCAACCCGGAATCGCGCCGCGTCGTCGCCGGCTACGTCGAACCCGCCGCCGCGGCAGCGACGCCCGAGCAGAGCTTCCAGTTCGAACGCATCGGCTACTTCGTCGCCGACCGCTACGACCACACGGCGGACAAGCCGGTGTTCAACCGCAGCGTGACGTTGCGCGACACCTGGGCGACGAAGGGCTGATCGCGCGGCGGGGGCACGGTACGCCGTGCCCCCGGGGCATCAATTGCCCGCCATGCTTTCCTCCGGCACGTGGTCGGGCCAGCCGCCGGCCAGCGCCTGGTACAGCGACACCTGCGCCAGCGCGTTGCGCACCCGGCCCTGCGCGTAGGCATCCTCGGCCTGCAGGCTGGCGCGCTCGGCCTCGAGCATCTCCAGCACGTCGATGGCGCCGTTCTCGAAGCGCAACCGCGCGACCTGCGCCGCGCGCGTGCCGGCCTCGGCGGCCCGGTGCAGCGAACCGGCCTCGCGTTCGCTGCGCGAAACCCGCACCAGCGCGTTCTCGGTTTCCTCCAGCGCGACCAGCACCGCGCGCTCGTACGCGGCCAGGTCGCCCGCCGCCGCCGCGTCGGCGGCGGCGATGCGCGCACGCACGCGACCGACGTTGAGGAACGAACCGTCGATGCCCAGCGTCAGCAAGCGCGTCTCGCTGTCGCGCGCGAACAGCGCGCCGGCGTCGAACGCCTGCGTGCCGATCAGCCCGCCGAGGGTGAAGCGCGGGAACAGGTCGGCGGTGGCAATGCCTACCCGGGCAGTGGCCGCGTGCAGGCGACGCTCGGCCGCGGCGACGTCGGGACGCCGGCGCAGCAGTTCGCCCGGCGTGCCGGCGGCGACGCCCTGCCCCGACAGCGCCGGCAACTCGCCGGCCGCATCCAGCTCCGCAACCAGCGCTTCCGGCGCCACCCCGGTCAGCACCGCGATCCGGTGCGAGGCGACCGCGATTTCCGCTTCCAGCGCCGGGATCCGCGCGCGCGTGCTTTCCAGCTGCGCGAGCCCGCGGTCGACGTCGAAGCTGCTGCCGAAGCCGGCCTGCTGGCGCACCTGCAGCAGTTGGTGGGTGCGCGCCTGGCTGTCGGCGTTCTCGCGCGCGATGCGCAGTTGTTCCTGCCAGCCGCGCAACTGGAAATAGGTGCGCGCCAGCTCGCCGACCACCGCGACCTGCATCGCGGCCAGGTCGGCCGCGCCGGCCTCGGCCTCGGCGCGCTGCGCCTCGACCGTGCGGCGGATGCGCCCGAAGAAATCCAGTTCCCAGATCGCGCCGATGCCGGCCGAATAGTCCTCGTAATCGCGGCCTTCGCGGCCGACGCCCGGCATCTGGCCTGCGCTGGCGCGTACGTCGCTGGCCTCGGCGCTGGCGGTCAGCGTCGGCAGGCGGTCGAATTTCGCGTCGCGCAGCAGTGCGTTGGCCTGCTGGTAGTTCGCCAGCGCGATGCGCAGGTCGTGGTTGTGCAGCAGCGCCGCGTCGACCAGCCGTTCCAGCAACGGATCGCCGAACGAGCGCCAGAACTCGGCGTCGGCCGCCGGCGCCGGCGCGTCTGTCACCGCGTCCTGACGGACGAAGGCGTCGACGGGCGGCGGATCCGGGCGCACGTAGTCCGGCCCGACGGTGCAGGCGGACAGTGCGAGCGCCAGCATGGCCAGCGCGGGGAATGGGGTCTTAGGCATCGGAAGGCTCCGGGATTCGGTTCGCGGGGGCATGCACGGCGCTTGCCCGGCGCGGGAACAGCACGGTGGGATCGCCGTCCCACCAGGCGTTGCGGATGCGCAGGTGCTCGATCCGCCACAGGTCCTGCCGCTGCGAAAGCCGCACTTCGTAGACGTTCTTCAGCAGCAGGTGGCGACGATGGTCGTCGCGCGGCAGGTGTTGCGCTTCGACCAGCGCCCACAACGCGGCGTGGCGGCCGTCGTAGGCGATGACCCGCGGGTTGGCGACCGTATGCGTGGTGTCGAGGTCCTCGAGGTTGCCGAACACGGTGCCGACGATCGCATTGCGCCCGAGCATCGGCGAGGTTTCGCGGCCGCCCACGTCGCGGGCCGGCTGGGTGAAGTCCAGCACCGCGTCCGGGGCGAAGGCGGATTCGAACAGCTCGCGATCCTTCAGGTCCTGGCCGGCGCCGAAGCGGTACAGCGCATCGACGATGGCGACGCGCTGCTCGGCGGACAGCGGCGAATCGAGCTGGATCACCATGGCAGCACCTGGTCGAAATAGAAGTAGCCGCCGGTCGGACCATCGTTGCCGATCAGCGCAAGCTTCACGCTGGTGCGTGCGCCTTCCGGCACGGACAGTTCGCCGTTCTGCTGGTCGCCGGATTTGTTCATGTCGGTCTGCACATAGCCCGGGTGGATGGTGTTGACCTTGATCCCGGCGTCCTTCAGTTCATGGGCCAGATGCACCGTCCACGCGTTCACCGCGCTCTTGGACACGTTGTAGGCCGGAACGCCCTTGAACCCGTAGATGAAGGACGCCGGGTTCTGATGTTCCGAGATCGAGCCGAGCAGGCTGGACACGTTGACGATGCGGCCCGCCTGGGATTTGCGCAGCAGCGGCAGGAAAGCCTGGGTGGTTTCGATCACGCCGAACACGTTGGTGTCGAAGGTCTTGCGCCAGGTCTCGAGCGACTGCCCGGACACGCCCTTGGTCGCGTCATCGACCAGAATGCCGGCATTGTTGACCAGGATGTCGAGCCTGCCGTGGCGTTCCTGCACCGTCTTCGCCGCCGCCGCGATGCTGGCCGCGTCGGTGACGTCGAGGGTGATCGCCTCGACCGGCAGGCCGTCGAGCTGCAGGTTCAGCGCGGCTTCCGACGCGCGTGCGCCGTCGCGCCCGGCCAGCAACGTGTGCACGCCGGCCTGGGCGAGCTGGCGCACGGTTTCCAGGCCGATGCCGCGGGTGGCGCCGGTGACCAGCGCGATCTTGGAGTTCGAGTTCATTTCGATGATTCCTTTGTCCGTTTGTGTTGAAGGAGTGTTCCGAAGCTTTCCATCGGCTGCCGTCGGCAGCCATCCGGTATTTGCGATCAGGCTTCGACGGCTTCGGCCTCGATCGCGGGCCGGTCGTGCCGCACCAGCGGCCGCGCCGCCAGCTTGCGCAGCGCGACGTAGAACACCGGGGTCAGGAACAGGCCGAACAGGGTCACGCCGAGCATGCCGGCGAACACGGTGATGCCGGTGACGCTGCGCACTTCCGCGCCCGCGCCGTGCGACAGCACCAGCGGCACGGTGCCGGCGATGAAAGCGACCGAGGTCATCACGATCGGACGCAGGCGCAGGCGGCAGGCCTCCAGCGCGGCCTCGACGATGCTCTTCCCCTGCAGTTCCAGCTCGCGCGCGAACTCGACGATCAGGATCGCGTTCTTGCACGCCAGGCCCATCAGCACCACCAGGCCGACCTGCACGAACACGTTGTTGTCGCCGCCGGTCAGCCACACGCCCAGCAGCGCCGACAGCATCGTCATCGGCACGATCAGGATCACCGCCAGCGGCAGCGTCCAGCTCTCGTACAACGCGGCCAGCACCAGGAACGCCAGCAGCACCGCCAGCGGGAACACCACCAGCGCGGCCTTGCCCTGCGTGGCCTGCTGGTAGCTCAGGTCGCTCCAGTCGATGCCCATGCCGTTCGGCAGCACCTGCGACGCCAGTTCGGTCACCTTGGCCATCGCCTCGCCCGAGGACAGCACGCGCGGATCGGCTTCGCCGAGCAGGTCGGCGGCCGGATAGCCGTTGAAGCGCAGCACCGGGTCGGGGCCGTAGGTCTGCTTGATGCTCACCATCGAACCGACCGGCACCATTTCGCCGTTGGCATTGCGCGTTCGCAGGTTGGCGATGTCCTCGACGTTGTCGCGGAACCGGCCATCGGCCTGCGCGATCACCTGCCAGGTGCGGCCGAACATGTTGAAGTCGTTGACGTAGGCCGAGCCGAGGTAGGTCTGCAGCGTGTCGAACAGCTCGGTCAGCGGCACGCCCTGCGCCTTGGCCTTCACGCGGTCGACTTCGGCGTCGAGCTGCGGCACGTTGGCCTGGTAGGTGCTGAACGGGAAGCCCATGCCCGGCGTCTGCGCCGCAGCGCCCTGGAAGGCCTGCACGGCGCCCTGCAGCGCGCCGTAGCCGAGCCCGGCGCGGTCCTCGACGAACAGCGACCAGCCCGAGCCGTTGCCGAGGCCCTGGATCGGCGGCGGCAGGAACGAGAACGCGATGCCTTCGCGCAGACCGGAGATCTTGCCGTACAGCTCGGCATTGATCTCCTCGGCGCTGCGCGAGCGCTCGGAGAACGGCTTCAGGGTGAAGAACACCACGCCGGTGTTCGGCGTATTAGTGAACTGCAGCGGGTTCAGGCCGGGGAACGCGACCTCGTTCTGGATGCCGTCGATGCCCTTCGCTATCGCGGCGATCTTCTTCAGCGCCGCGTCGGTGCGCTCGATCGACGCGCCCTCGGGCAGCTTCACGCCGGCGATCAGGTACAGCTTGTCCTGCACCGGGATGAAGCCGCCCGGCACCGCCTTGAACATCACGCCGGCGCCGACCAGCAGCACCAGGTACACCGCGAACACCGCGCCGCGCTTGCCCAGCGCGCGCGACACCGCGCCCTGGTAGCGCTCGGAATTGCGCTTGAAGAAGCGGTTGAACGGACGGAACACCCAGCCGAACAGGCGCTCGATCAGCCGCGACGGCCGGTCCTTCTCCGCATCGTGGGGCTTCAGCAGCTTCGCCGCCAGCGCCGGCGACAGGGTCAGCGAGTTGATCGCCGAGATCACCGTCGAAATGGCGATGGTCACCGCGAACTGCTTGTAGAACTGGCCGGTGACGCCGGTCAGGAACGCCATCGGCACGAACACCGCGCACAACACCAGCGCGATCGCGATGATCGGCCCGGAGACCTCCTTCATCGCCATGTGCGCGGCGTGCAACGGCGTGGCGCCGTCCTCGATGTGGCGCTCGACGTTCTCGACCACGACGATCGCGTCGTCGACCACGATGCCGATGGCGAGCACCAGCCCGAACAGGGTCAGCGTGTTGATCGAAAAGCCGAGCAGGTACAGCGCGGCGAAGGTGCCGACCACCGACACCGGCACCGCCAGCAGCGGGATGATCGACGCGCGCCAAGTCTGCAGGAACAGGATCACCACCAGCACCACCAGCAGCACCGCCTCGAGCAGGGTGCTGACCACCGCCTTGATCGAATCGCGGACGAAGATCGTGGTGTCGTAGATCGACTTGTATTCGACGCCGGGCGGGAAGCTCTTCGACAACGCATCCATGCGCCGGATCACCTCGTCGCGGATCTGCAGCGCGTTCGCGCCGGGCGCCTGGAAGATGCCGATCGCCGAGGCGTTCAGCCCGTCCAGCCGCGCGCGCAGCGTGTAGTCGCCGGCGGCCAGTTCGATCCGCGCCACGTCGGACAGGCGCACGATCTCGCCGTCGGCGCCGCTCTTGAGCACGATGTTGCCGAATTCCTCGACCGACTCGAGCCTGCCCTTGGCGTTGATCGGCAGCAGGAAGTCGCTGCCGTTGGGCATCGGCTCGGCGCCGAGCTGGCCGGCCGAGACCTGGATGTTCTGCTCGCGCACCGCGCCCAGCACGTCGCTGGCGGTCATCCCGCGCGAGGCGACCTTGTCCGGGTTGAGCCAGATGCGCATCGCGTAGTCGCCGCCGCCGAACGCCTGCGCGTCGCCGACGCCGGGAATGCGCGCCAGCTCGTCCTTCACGTGCAGGCGCATGTAGTTGCGCAGGTACAGCGAATCGTACTTGCCGTCCTTCGACACCAGGTGCACCACCATCAGGAACACCGGCGACTGCTTCTGCGTGGTCACGCCCTGCCGGCGCACGTCCTCGGGCAACCGCGCCAGCGCCTGGCTCACCCGGTTCTGCACGCGCACCGCGGCATCGTCGGCGTCCACGTGCGGCTTGAAGGTGACGGTCATCTGCAGTACGCCGTCGGAGCCGGCCACCGACTTGACGTACATCATGTCCTCGACGCCGTTGATCGCTTCCTCCAGCGGCGTGGCCACGGTTTCCGCGATCACCTTCGGGTTGGCGCCGGGATAGACCGTGCGCACCACCACCGAGGGCGGCACCACTTCCGGGTATTCGCCGATCGGCAGCAGCGGGATCGAGATCAGGCCTGCGGCGAAGATCACGATCGACAGCACCGCGGCGAAGATCGGCCGGTCGATGAAGAATTTGGAGAAGTCCATGGGTGGATTTCCTGCAAGAAGAAAACGGGGGACCGTTCCCGCGCTCGCGCGCGGGCCGGGGACGCATCGCGGATTGCCCGTCCTCCCGCGCGACGCGCGGGGGACGCATTCGCCTTACTTCATCGCCACGCTGCGCGCGGCATCCATCGCGACCGCCTTCGCGGTGACCGGCATGCCGGGGAAGAACACCTTCTGCACGCCGTCGACGATCACGCGGTCGCCGGCCGCCAGGCCCTGCTCGACGATGCGCAGGCCTTCGGCGACGCGGCCCAGCCGCACGTCGCGGCGCTGCGCCTTGTTTTCCTTGTCGACCACGTAGACGTACTTGCGGTCCTGGTCGGTCAACACCGCCTTGTCGTCGACCAGCGCAGCCTTGAACTCGCCGCTGCCGAGCACGCGTACCCGCGCGTACAGGCCGGGGGTGAACACGCGCTCGCGGTTGTCGAGCCGCGCGCGCACGCGGATGGTGCCGGTGTCGCTGTCGACGCGGTTGTCGAGGAAGTCGACCGTGCCCGGATAGGCTACGTTGCTGCCGTCGGCCAGGGTCACGCTGACCGGCAGCTTGCCGTCGCGCTCGCTCGGGCGCCGGCCGTCGCGGGCCAGCTTCGCATAGCGCAGGAAACTGGTTTCGTCGGCGTCGAAGTACACGTAGACCTGGTCCAGCGACACCAGCGTGGTCAGCACGCTGGCCGCGTCGCCGGCGCTGACCAGGTTGCCGGCGGTGACCAGCGCGCGTCCGGCGCGGCCGTCGATCGGCGCGCGCACCTGGGTCCATTCCAGGTTCAGCCGCGCCGCCGTCACCGCGGCCTGCGCGGCCTGCAGCTCGGCCTGCGCCACCGCGGCGGCGGAACGCCGCTGTTCGTAGGTCTCGGTGGCGATCGCCTGCAGTTCCGACAGCTTGCGCGCGCGCTCGGCCTCGCTGCGGCCCTGCTGGGCCTGGCTGCGCGCGCGCGCCAGTTGCGCCTGCGCCTGCGCCAGTGCGGCGCGGTAGCTGCGCGAGTCGATGGTGAACAGCACGTCGCCCTTCTTCACTTCCTGGCCTTCGCGGAAGTTGACGCGTTCGATGTAGCCGGACACGCGCGGGCGCAGGTCGACGCTTTCGACCGCCTCGATGCGGCCGCTGTATTCGTCCCACTGGCTGACGTTTCTGACCAGCACCGGCGCGACGCCGACTTCCGGTGGCGGCGCCTGCGCCGCCTCGTTGGCCTGGCCGCTGCACGCGGACAGCACGGCGACGGAAAGCGCCAGCATCGCGCCGGCGAGCGCGGCGCGGGTCGTTCGCGAACCGCGCGGGGAATGGATCGATGCAAAGTTCATGGCGATACCTCGGAGGGGGAGGGAGGAATGGAAGGCGCGGGGAACAACGTGCGCGTGGGCGGCGGCGTCCACGGTTCGGAAAAACGCACCACCGCCTTCACCGGGCGGTCGTCGCGCAGCAGCATCGCCACCGCGCGGCGCCCGACCGACAGTGCGCTGGGCCAGCGCGCGCAGTCGCGGCCGGCGATGCCCGGATCCGCGACCGGATGGTCCAGCGACAGCATCTGCACGCGCACGCCCAGCGGCGCGGCTTCCTCGTGCAGCACCTTGGCCAGCATCTGCAGCGCGGAAACCGCGATCGAAGCGTGGCCGTAACCGGCCCAGCCGCACTGGGCGCCGGTGGCGCCGACCAGGATGTAGTGCGCCGGCTGCGCTTCGGCCTGCCCCGCGGACTCGGCCAGCAACGGCAACAGGTAGCGCGCCGCGGCCAGGTGCGGCAGCAGGTCCGTCTCGAGTTGCCGCCGCAGGTCGCCGGTCGGCCGCTCGATCAGCGAACCGCGCTCGACCGGCCCGGCCAGGCTGGCGACGATGGCGCGCAACGGCCGGCCACGCAGGCGCAGGCGCGTGGCCAGTCGCGCGGCTTCCTCATCGTCGGCGACCGAACCCTGCAGCAGTTCGAGTCCCGGTTCGTCGGCGAAACGCTGCGCCAGCCGTGCCAGCCGGTCCGGATCGCGCGCCACGCCGAGCACCGGGCTGCCGGCCTCGAGCAATGCGCCGACCACGCCGCTGCCGACCGTGCCGCTGGCGCCCAATACCAGTACTGCGGGGTTCAATATCCCGCTCATGGAATTTTTACTCCCGCATTCGGGACAATCCCATTGCGCCATGCGGAAGGCATTGCCGTATGCTTGCCGCCATCCCCCGACGCATGACGCCTCGCCCCGACTACCGGTGCCGCGGTCGACAGTCGCTCGACCAGCGCATGCATCGCCGAAAAGACGGTGTACTCGGCGGATTCTGGCGATTCCTCGATGTGTGCGGAACGAAACGGGTTCATGGCGGCATGGCCTTTCCTGCAAGGATTGGCCGACACCATAAGCCCGGAATCGGTACTTGATTAGTCTGGATTCGAGGGAATAATCGTCCCGATGGCGGGCCAATCCCTCTCCCCCTAGGAGCTTTCCATGAGCCACGACCTCAACGACACCCTGATCTTCGCCAAGGTGGTCGAGCACGGCAGTTTCATCGGTGCAGCCAAGTCGCTGCGCCTGCCCAAGACCACGGTCAGCCGCAAGGTGCAGGAGCTGGAATCGCGCCTTGGCGCGCAGCTGCTGCACCGGACCACGCGCAAGCTGGGCCTGACCGAAGCCGGCACCGTGTACTACGAGCACACCCAGCGCATCTCGAGCGCGCTGGCCGAGGCCGAGAGCGCGGTCGGCCAGTTGCAGAGCGGGCCGCGCGGCTGGCTGCGCTTCACCGCGCCGTATTCGATCGGCATCGACAAGATCGCGCCGCTGCTGGGCGAGTTCCACGCGCGCAACCCCGAAGTGCGGGTGGAGATGATCCTCAGCAACGAACCGCTGGACCTGATCGGCGGCGAGATCGACGTCGCGCTGCGCCTCGGCGACCTGCCCGATTCGAACCTGGTCGCGCGCAGGCTGGGCACGCTGCGCACGCAGGTGTTCGCCGGCAGCGCCTATCTCGCGCGCCACGGCGAACCGCTGCATCCGGACGAGCTGCAGTACCACCGCACCCTGGCGATGCCCAAGCACCGCCGCGGCAACAGCTACCAGTGGACGCTCGACGACGGCAACGGCCCGCGCGAGTTCGCGATCAACCCGATCCTGGTCGCCAACGACCCGGCCGCGCTGAAGGGCGCGCTGCTGTGCGGCGAAGGGCTGGTCATCGGCGCCGACGTGATGGTCAAGCAGATGGTCGAACACGGCCTGGTGCAGCGCGTGCTGCCCGGCTGGTCGGGTGGGGACTACGTGTTCAACGCGGTGTTCCCGCGCGGGCGCAGCCAGTCGCCGAAGGTGCGCGCGTTCATCGACTTCCTGGTCGAGCGGGTCAACCTGGAAATCGACTTCATGCAGGCGCGCTGCCCGCTGTCGGGCCGCTACCTGCACGGCGAGGGCGAGGAAGCCGACGGGGCGGACCGGCCCGAACTGGAGGAAGCGCTGTCCTGAGGCGCCGGAACGGGCACGGCAAAACCGCCCCGGCCGCGGGGCGGTTTTCGGATTCTGGTCGTGCCGGCTGGATTCCGGCCAATCGAAACGGCGCGGGCCGTTGATTCGATTGGTGGGCGGTACAGGGTTCGAACCTGTGACCCCTACCATGTCAAGGTAGTGCTCTACCGCTGAGCTAACCGCCCGTTGCCGCGCGGATAGCCGCTGCGGGGCCGCGTATCTTACCCGCTGGCGGCTGGCCGAACAACCCGACCCTGCCCCGGAGACGTCGGTCGCCGTCGCCGTCATCGCCCGCTCCAGCCTTGCGCCGCGGTCAGCAGCGCCATCCCGAGCAGCAACGCGCCGACGCCGCGCGCGAGCAGCGCGTCCGCGCCGGGCCGCGCCTGCAGCCAGCGGCGCAGGCCGCCGCCACCGAACGCCACGCCGCCGTAAACCGCGACCTGGGCAATCGCGATGATCGACCACAGCACCAGCGCCTGCGCCCACAGCGGCCCGTACCCGGGCCGCAGGAATTGCGGGAACACCGCCAGCATGAACAGATAGGCCTTGGGATTGAGCAGGCAGGTGGCCATGCCGCGCCAGAACGTCGCCGCGCCGTTGCGCATGGCCCGCGGGGGCGCTTCGCCGAAGCTCGCGCGGCTGCGCAGCAGCGACACGCCGATCCATGCGATGTACGCGGCACCGGCCAGCAACATGCCGTTGAACGCGGCCGGCCACAGCCGCAGCACCGCCATGATCCCGAGCGCGCCCATCAGCACGTGCACCGCGCCGCCGGCCACCACGCCCGCGGTGGCGACCAGCCCGTTGCGCCGGCCGCCGACCAGCGCGCTCGCCATCACATAGGCCATGTCCAGGCCGGGCAGCAGCACGACCCCGAACGCCATCGCGGCGAACAGCCACAGGTGCGCCGCATGGTTCATGCCGCCCCTCCGAAATCCGGCAGGCGCGAGCGCGCGGTCGGCGCGAGCCGCAGCGCGTCGGGCCGGCGCGGCGCATTGCGCGACAAGCCATCCTCGAACTCCCGCCACTGCGGCGACGCCGCGAGCAGCGCGCGGCCGCGCTCGTGCGATTCGCCATCGCGGAACTGCGCGAACCACGCCAGCACCCATTCGCCATCGCGCACCGGCAACTGCGGGAAATCGTTCGGCGCGGGCTCGCTGACCAGCACGGCCAGCAGTCGTGCGCCCGCGGCTTCCAGTGCCGGCCGTGCCGCATCGAAGGCCTGCAGCTGCGCCGGCGTCGCCGGCGCGTCGAGATAGTGGATGCGCGCTTCCACCCGCCCGGGCGCAACCGCGACCGCATCGCGCGGCGGCAGCGGGCGGCCCGTGCCGAAACCGCTGCCCGTCCACGCGGGCCTGAGCAGCAGCACGTCGTCGGAATCGATCATCGTCGCATTGGCTGTACTACGGTGCGCCTGCCAGACCGGGCCGCCATAGAAGCGGCGCAACGCCTGCACGCGCGCGGGCATGCCGGCGAAACCGCGCAGCCAGACGAAGCGGTCCGGAGCGTCGAGATCGCGGAACGTGCCGAGCACGCGCATGCCCGCGGCTTCCTGGCTTTCGACGAATTCGCGCTCGAACAGGTCGACCAGCACGTCGCGCTTGAACGGATGCAGGGTGTACTGGCGCAGTTCCAGCACGGTGGAGGCGGGGTCCGGCATCGGCATTGCTCCGGCGGAGGGGGAATGCGGACGATGCTGGCGCATAATCAGGTCGGTTTTCGCCCTGATTAGTCGCCACAATCGACGCCATGGAACGCCCGGCCACCCGCATCCTCGCCGTGCTCGAACTGCTGCAGGCGCATGGCCGCCTGCCGGGCAGCGCGCTGGCGGAAAAGGTTGGCGTCGACGTCCGCACGCTGCGCCGCTACATCGGTGCGCTGGAGGACATCGGCATCCCGGTCGTGGCCGAGCGCGGCCGCTACGGCGGCTACGCGCTGACCACCGGCTTCAAGCTGCCGCCGATGATGTTCACCGACGACGAGGCGCTGGCGCTTTCGCTGGGGCTGCTGGCCGCGCGCCAGCTGGGCCTGGCCGAGGCCGCGCCGGCCACCGTCAGCGCGCAGGCCAAGCTGGAACGGGTGATGCCGGTCGCGTTGCGCCGCCGCGCGCGCGCGATCGACGAGACCGTGACGCTGGACCTGGCCCGCAACGCCGCAGCGTCCGGCGGCGACAACGATGCCCTGCGCGGGCTCAGCGCCGCCGCGCAGGCGCACCAGCGCGTGCGCCTGCGCTACCGCTCCGCACAGGGCGAGGACAGCGAACGCGAATTCGACGCCTACGGCCTGGCCTGGCGCAACGGGCGCTGGTACGTCGTCGGCCATTGCCGCCTGCGCGGCGGCGTGCGCTCGTTCCGCCTCGACCGCATCCTCGACGTGCAACCGCTGCCGGCCAGCTTCGGCCGCCCGGAAGGCTTCGATGCCCTCGCCCACCTGCGCCATTCGATCGCGACGATGCCGCGGACGCATCCGGTCGAGGTCCGCTTCGCCGCCGACCTCGCCACCGCGCGGCGCTTCCTGTTCGAGGCCATCGGCGTGTTCGAACCGGACGGCGACGGCACCCTGCTCTCGGCGCAGACCGACCACCTGGACTGGTTCGCGCGCGAACTGGCGCGATTGCCGTTCGATTTCGAAATCCGCCGGCCGGCGGCGTTGCGCAACGCGCTGCGCGAGCACGCACGGCGGCTGGCGCGCAGCGCCGGCGATTGAGGCCTACACCGCCAGGCTGGCCGATTTCAGCCGCTGGATCTCGTCGCGCAGGCGCGCGGCCTCCTCGAACTCGAGGTCGCGGGCGTGCTGGTACATCTGCTGCTCCAGCGCCTTCAGCTTCGCCGCGATCTGCGCCGGCGTCAGCACCGCGTAGTCGGCCCCGTCCTCGGCGACGCGACGCGCCTTGCCGCGCCCGCCCTTCGCCTCCGCCGCGTCGCTGCGCGCGCCCTCGAGGATGTCGACGATCGGCTTGGCCACCGACTTCGGCACGATGCCGTGCGCCTCGTTGTATTCGACCTGCTTTTCGCGGCGACGCGAGGTTTCCTCGATCGCCGCCTGCATCGACTTCGTCACCCGGTCCGCATACAGGATCGCCTTGCCGCGCAGGTTGCGCGCGGCGCGGCCGATGGTCTGGATCAGCGAGCCGCTCGAACGCAGGAAACCCTCCTTGTCCGCGTCGAGGATCGCGACCAGCGACACCTCCGGCATGTCCAGGCCCTCGCGCAGCAGGTTGATGCCGACCAGCACGTCGAACTTGCCCAGGCGCAGGTCGCGGATGATCTCGACGCGCTCGACCGTGTCGACGTCGCTGTGCAGGTAGCGCACCTTGACCCCGTGCTCGCCGAGGTATTCGGTCAGGTTCTCGGCCATGCGCTTGGTCAGCGTGGTGACCAGCACGCGGTCGCCCCACGACACGCGCTGGTTGATTTCGGAAAGCAGGTCGTCGACCTGGGTCGCGACCGGGCGGATCTCGACCTCCGGATCGACCAGGCCGGTCGGGCGCACCACCAGCTCGACCACCTCGCCGTTCGACTCGCGCTGCTCGTACGGCCCCGGCGTCGCCGAAACGTAGATGCTGCGCGGCGACCGCGCCTCCCATTCCTCGAACTTCAGCGGCCGGTTGTCCAGCGCCGACGGCAGGCGGAAGCCGAACTCGACCAGCGTCTCCTTGCGCGAGCGGTCGCCCTTGTACATCGCGCCGATCTGCGGAATCGTCACGTGCGATTCGTCGATAACCAGCAGCGAGTCCGGCGGCAGGTAGTCGAACAGGCACGGCGGCGGCTCGCCCGGCATGTGCCCGGTCAGGTGCCGTGAGTAGTTCTCGATGCCGTTGCAGTAGCCGACCTCGGCCAGCATCTCGAGGTCGAACTGGGTGCGCTGCGCCAGCCGTTGCGCCTCGACCAGCTTGTTCTGCGCATACAGCTGCTCCAGCCGTTCCTTCAGCTCGATCTTGATCGCCTCGATCGCGTCCAGCACGGTGCGCCGCGTGGTCACGTAGTGCGACTTCGGGTAGATCGTGTAGCGCGGCACCTTCGACAGCGTCTCGCCGGTCAGCGGATCGAACAGGGTCAGGTTCTCGATCTCGCCGTCGAACAGCTCGATGCGCAGCGCCTCGCTGTCGCTTTCGGCCGGGTGCACGTCGATGGTCTCGCCGCGCACGCGGTAGGCGCCGCGCACCAGGTCGAACTCGTTGCGGGTGTACTGCATCTCGGTCAGGCGGCGGATCAGCTCGCGCTGGTCGATGCGCTCGCCGCGGACCATGTGCAGCACCATGCGGAAGTATTCGTTGGGGTCGCCGAGGCCGTAGATCGCCGATACCGTGCACACGATCAGCGCGTCCTTGCGCTCCAGCAGCGCCTTGGTCGCCGACAGCCGCATCTGCTCGATGTGCTCGTTCACCGAGCTGTCCTTCTCGATGTAGGTGTCGCTGGACGGGACGTAGGCTTCCGGCTGGTAGTAGTCGTAGTAGCTGACGAAGTACTCGACCGCGTTGTGCGGGAAGAACGACTTGAACTCGCCGTAGAGCTGCGCCGCCAGGGTCTTGTTCGGCGCCATCACCAGGGTCGGCTTCTGCACCGCCTGCACCACGTTGGCGATGGTGTAGGTCTTGCCCGAACCGGTGACGCCGAGCAGGGTCTGCTTGGCAAGCCCGGATTCGAAGCCTTCGACCAGGCGCGCGATCGCCTGCGGCTGGTCGCCGGCGGGCGAGTACGGGGATACGAGCTGGAACATGCCTGTCTGGAGACGGTCGGTCATCGGCGTGGCGGGGTGGACGACCCCTCAGTTTAGCCAGTGTGGCGACGACGGGCCGTATCCTGCGCGGGGCTACCCGCCTTCGCAGGCGGATCGACTTGCCCCTGCCCCGACCCCGCCCGTACAATACGCGGCCCCGCCCGAATAGCTCAGCCGGTTAGAGCACTTGACTGTTAATCAGGGGGTCGTTGGTTCGAGTCCAACTTCGGGCGCCATATTTTTCAATGACTTGCCGGCATCTGCGCCCGAATCGCGGCTGCGGCAGGCGAATCCCCCCCGAAATCCGGCCACCGATGAGCTGGATCCGACTCCGAAATCGGCATCGAAACAAAGCCCGGCACCACCGGGCTTTTTTTGGTGCGGGACCGAACCCGCTGGCCGGTGCCGTAGTGCTGGGGCTGTGTGCGTTGGCGAGCGCGCCGCGCGCCGCGGCGCAAGCCGCCGAGGCGGCGACCCTGGACCGCGTGCAGGTCGATGCGACGCGGCTGCACCGGGTACCGGCGTTCGACACGCCGGCCTCGCTCGACGCGATCGACATCGACGGCCGCAATGCCAGCGCCGGCGTCAACGTCTCCGACCTGCTGCGCGGCGTGCCCGGCCTGTCCGCGCGCGACCGGCAGAACTACGCGCAGGACACGCAGCTCTCGATCCGCGGCTTCGGTGCGCGCTCGACCTTCGGCGTGCGCGGCCTGCGCCTGTACGCCGACGGCATCCCGGCGACGATGCCCGACGGCCAGGGCCAGGTCTCGCATTTCGCGCTGGCCGGCGCCGAGCGCATCGAAGTGCTGCGCGGCCCGTTCTCGGCGCTGTACGGCAATTCCTCCGGTGGCGTGCTGCAGATATTCAGCGCCGATGGCGAAGCGCCGGCGCGGGGCCACGTGCAGGCGAGCGCAGGCCGCGACGACAGCCGCAGCATCGGCGCGAGCCTGCGCGGCGCGGATGGGGTCCTGGGTTATGCGCTCGCGGGCAATGTCTTCGAGACCGATGGCTGGCGCGAGCACGGCGCCGCACGGCGCCGCTCGTTGAACGTGAAGCTGCACGCCGACACCGCGAACGCGGGCCGCGTGCAGTTGGTCGCCAACCATTTCGACGCGCCCGATGCGCAGGACCCGCTGGGCCTGACCCGGACGCAGGCGCAACAGGACCCGCGCCAGGCCGCCTCGGCCGCGCACCAGTTCGATACACGCAAGTCGGTCGGCCAGGACCAACTCGGCCTGGCCTACGAACAGCCCCTGCACGGCGGCCATGCATTGCGCGCGATGGCCTATGCCGGGCGACGCTCGGTCGCGCAGTTCCTCGCCGTGCCGGTGGCGGCGCAGTCCAATCCGTTGCATTCCGGCGGCGTGGTCGACCTGGACAACGACTACGGCGGTGCCGACCTGCGCTGGAGCTGGCATGGCGCGCTGGCCGGGCGCGAATTCGAATTCACCGCCGGCGCCAACTTCGACCGCCAGCGCCAGCACCGGCGCGGCCACGAGAATTTCGCCGGCGACGAACTCGGCGTGCGCGGCGCGTTGCGCCGCGACGAACGCAACGACGTGCGCAACGTCGACCCCTACGCGCAGGCATGGTGGCGATTGGCGCCGCGCTGGTCGCTGCTGGCCGGCGTGCGCCATAGCACGGTGCGCTTCGAATCGCGCGACGCCTACGTCGCCGCCGGCAACCCGGACGACAGCGGCCACATCGAATATTCGCGGACCACGCCGGTGGCCGGGCTGGCCTTTGCGCCGGACGACGATCTGCGCGTCTACCTGTCGTACGGGCGCGGCTTCGAAACACCGACCTTCAACGAACTGGCGTACCGCGCCGACGGCGGCGCCGGCCTCGCCTTCGACCTGAGGCCGGCGACCAGCCGCAACGTCGAACTCGGCGGCAAATGGCGCAACGACGCCGGCGCCTCGGCCGAAGCCGCGCTGTTCCGCGCCGACACCGACGACGAACTGGCGGTGGCGCGCAACGTCGGCGGGCGCAGCAGCTACCGCAACGTCGGCCGCGCGCGGCGCCAGGGCTTCGAATTGTCGGCCGTATTGCCGCTGGACGAACGCTGGCGTTTCGACCTGGCATACACCTGGCTGGACGCGACGTTCCGCGACGGTTTCCCGATCTGCACCGGGAGTGGCTGCACCGATCCGTCGACGATGGTTGCCGCCGGCACGCGCATCCCCGGTACCGCACAGCAGCAGGCCAGCGTCCGGCTCGGCTGGGAAAGCGGCCCCTGGAGCGCGGCGCTGGAGGCACTGGGCTTCGGCAAGGTCAGCGTCAACGACCCGGGCAGCGAACATGCGCCGGGCTACGCGCTGCTCAATGCCGAGGTCGCGCGCGAATGGCGCTTCGGCACGCAGCGATTGCGCGGCTTCCTGCGCGCCGACAATCTGTTCGACCGGAATTACATCGGCTCGGTGATCGTCAACGAAGGCAACGGCCGCTACTACGAGCCCGGCCCCGGTCGCGGCCTGCTGCTGGGCCTGCGCTGGCAGTGGGTCGGCCTGTAGGAGCGGCGCAATCGGTTGAGTGCGGACGCGAGGAATTCCCTGACAGGACGCCTATCCCTTCCCCGATCGTGCCGCCCGGGTGCGAAGGCCATGCTGGCCGCATGTCGATCCCGCAATGGAGCCCGTCATGTCCCGCACCCTGCCCCACTCCGGTTTCACCCTGATCGAAGCCCTGATCGCAATGGCGGTACTGGCGATACTGGCCACGCTGGCCCTGCCCGCAACCGGCGACGCAATCGCGGCCGCGAACGCCGGCGAGGCGCGCACCGCATTGCTGGAAAGCATGACCCTCGCGGTCCGGCGCGCCGCCGTCGCCGGTACGCACGTGGTGGCCTGTCCCGGCGACAGCGGCGGCTGCCGGGACAGCATCGACTGGAGTGGCGGCTGGATCGCGTTCGCCGACGGCAACGCCGACCGCGTGCTCCAGCCCGGCGAACGCATCCTGCGCGAACAGCCGGCGCTGGCGGACGGCGTGCACCTGCGCAGCACCGCGGGCCGCACCCGGCTGGTGTTCCAGGCCAACGGCGGCAACGCCGGGTCGAACGTCACCTTCACCCTGTGCGACAAGCGCGGTGCCGCCCATGCGACGACGCTGGTGCTGGCCAACGACGGACGGTTGCGGGCGTCCAAGCCGACGGCCACGGCTGCAGCTGCATGCGCGGCATCAATCCCATGAGGGAAATCGCGGCGCCGCACTTCGTCCCGAAAGCAATGGTTTCGCCGGGGCCGCCCGATGCCCGCGTGGGCACAGCCAAGAAAAAGCCACTGCATCCCACGGGATGCAGTGGCGGAAACCGGAAATGCCCGGGGCCGAGGCGAACGGCTAGGGAGTCAGCGGCGTCGTCCCCGTCGGGCAAGTCGTGTCCTGGTCGACGATGTTGAGGGTCAAGGCATAATCGCCGGCCAATGGGGTCTGGGTGATCGTGATAGTCGTGGTATCGCTGTCCGTCCCGTCATTGGCTACCGCAACGCTGATGCGCGGATCCGTATCCACGCAAACCTTGCGGTCGGTGAACACCGGCTGGCCCTTGACCTTGGCCGTGGTCGAATAGTTGGTGATCGTCAATATCAAGGTATTGGTCGACCCCTGGACATAGAAATAGGCGCAGGTCGTCTGTTGGGTCTTCTTGGCATAGTTGCAGGTGGCCGAGGTATTCGCCGCATCGGCAGTCATCAGCAGCGTCGCCAGGTTCAGGATGCTCGCCTGGCCCACGCCAACGACCAGGTTGGCCGTCGACAGGCCGGAAGCATCGCCATCGGCCTTGCGGAAATCCTGCGCATCCGCCACATAGCTGGAATCCGCCTCGTCGCCCCTGTCGATCGGCGCGGTACCGGCCAGGCCGGAATTGCTGTCGTTGATCGACAGCGTTACCGGGAAGGCATCGGCGGACGATCCTTGCTGCGCCGTCACCAGGCCACCATCGGTCTGCAACAGGCCCTGGTTGCTGTAGATGGTGTTGGTTACCGAGGAAACCAGCGGTTGGCTGGATGTCCACGACCCGAGATTCGCCACGTTGACCGCGTAGAACGGCAGCACCTGCAACGGCTCCAGATACCCCAAGCCGCTGCAGTCGCCGCTGTTGTCGTTGTTCCTCGCGCACTCGTAGACCTGCCGCGTTTCAGGGCTCAGGTAATCCATATACAGGCCGAAGGCGACCAGATTCCTCTGCTGGCCCGCGGCGGTGAACTGGATGGGATCCGTCGTTCTGAGGTTCGAGGGCGTGGCGGCGGGCGTCGGGAACTTCGCCGCGGGCGCGGGATAGCCCGACGGCAGGTTGCTCATCCCGTCCTGGATGGCCTGCTCGACGAAGGTGGCGTAATTGGTGGCAAAAGACCCGATTTCGTAACCGGTCTTGGCGCTGTTCAGCGGCGTGACCAGCAGATGGCTCTGCATCAGGTCGCGCGCGAGTCGCGGGCGGCCGCCCACGCGGATGATCTGGCAGGCATCCACGTAGTAACCACCGATCTCGGCAGCCGGTTTCAGGCCGCCGCCGACATTGTACGAGCTGCCCTGCTTCGCATAGCCGTAATGCTCGCTGCTGTCGTCGTTCTGGCTGCGATCGCGCCACGGGTCCACCGCGGGGCTGCGGCCGGCCTCATGGTGGTCGCGGCAGCAAACCGTGCACATGGTGCTGATTTCGGAATCCTGGTTGGACACCACTGCCGTGCCGATGGCCGTTCCCTCGGGCAGGACCTGCGGTTCCTGGTAGGCCTGCATCCGGCCGCTCCACACCACCGGCTGGTAGGCGGGATTGGCGGCCGAACTGCTGCCGCCTTCTTGGCAGACACAACTGACGGCCGCCACGTCCAGCTTTCGGTTGAGCAATACCGTGTCGCTGGAACCGGTGAAGGTCATCACCGAGAACTGCGTGGCCGCGGAAATGTCCTCGATGAACTGCTGCGGCTTCGGGTTGGAGCTTGCCGCCGACTGGTCGTTGCCGATCGCGATCGGCACCACCTGCGGATTGCCGATATCCGGACGCAGGATATGCACCTTCGGCCCCTCGCTGGCCTCGGTCGGAACCTGGCGCAGCATCGCCGCATCCGCCGGCGCCACCGCGGCGATGCTGTCGGTCAGCAAGACGGTCTTGTCTTCGCCATCGCTGCCGGTCCAACCGACGCTGACGTTGATCTTCTTGAATTCCGGCACGCCACCGCTATAGGCATCGGTCGCTCCGGGAACGAACTGGCCGCTGGCCTGATCGTAGCGGTAACGCGTCACGGTGCTCGTGGCGGTGAATTCGACCCCACCCGCAGTGAAGGTCCAGGGCCCGCCGGACGCCAGATTGACGTAGGTCGAACCCGTGTATCCGGTCGGCGGCGTGACGAAAGCAAACGAGCGCGCGTCTTCCAGCACCTGTTGCCCGATGGCGGTGGCCGCGGCCCTGGCCTTGGATTCGGCGCCGGACTGGAACAGCCGACCCTGCAGGGCGGCCAGGCTGATCAGGCCGAATGCCAGCACGACGACCGCGATCATCACTTCGAGCAGGCTGAAGCCCGCGGCACGGGAATGGGTCTTCTTCATCGCCGTCACCTTCATTGGAGCGAATCCGACCAGGACCCGGGGATGGGACCGTAACGGACGAAACCGGGGGAATTGCGGATGTTGGCCAGTACCGCCTTGTTGTAGACGATCGACGGGCTGCCGTGCAGCTGGCCGCCGCCCTCCAGCACCACCGAACCGTAAATCTGGCCACCGTTGAGGGTAAAGGCGTCGGTACCGGCCGTTTCGCGCACGAAGATGACGCCGAAGAACTGCTTCTTGTTGCCACTGCCGCTGACCGGCACGTCGCTGACCAGCACCACCGGTCCCGTGAGCGAACCGACAATATCCGGCAAACTGCAACTGGCATCGGCACCCGTCACCCAATACAAGCCGGAACTCGTGCCGTCGAGCGCCGCGCAACTGTTGATCTGGGTCGCATACTGCGTGAGGTATTCCACGGCATTATCCCTGGACACGCCGAAGGTGTAGGCGAACAGATCGCTGGGGAAGTTCTGCGCGTCCATCACCTTTGGCGTCGCATCGCTGCTGTTGCTGTCGATGTCGATGATGTCCTCGCCTTCGTACTTGTCGCCGCCCTTGTGTCCGCTGAGCATGCCGTAGTCCAGGCTTACCCCGCTGCAACTGCAACTTGCGCAAATCCCGTTGAGCACATCCTGCGAGGACGGCGCCGGAGTGCCGTAGTTGTTCAGCCACTCCCCGAGATGGCAGGTCTCGAAACTGCCCATGGCGGAAATCTGCGCGTCGCCGGCGGACCAGATCGAGATCGGGATACCGGGACCACCCGCATCCGGGTTGGGCACGATTTCCGCATTGCCCAAGCCAATGCTGGTGCCGGCCGCGATCAGCGGTGCGTCCGGCGAGCGGCCGAGCAGGTGGAAGGTACCGAACGACTGCTTGACCGTCGCCACCGCGTTCTCGTTCTCGATCGTGCCGCGCGAAACCACGGTGATGTAGAACTCGCCACTGTCGGTGGTGGGCGTCAGCGCGCACTGCGGCGACTCCGGGATGGTCATGTCCAGCCGGCAAAGCGTGGCATAGGACTCGTAGCCGGCATCGAACTCGCCGATCGTGTCCAGCGCATCGGCCGGGATGGCATCGCTGACCGGCAGAACGCCGTTGGTGCCGCCCACGTAGCGGTACATGCCCGCACGCTGGTTGCTGGGCCCGGCCAGGCACGGGTCCGGGTCCATGGTGGTGGAAGTCGAACAGGGCTGCCATTGCATGGCGACGGGGTCGAGCCAGCCGCCGGTGGCCGTGGACAGCATCGTCATGGTGTTGAGCTTGACGTACTCCAGCGACTGGTGCAGCCCGGTTTCGGCAGCATGGAACGCCATCTTGTAACGATATTCGTTACCCGAGGTGCGCTGTTCGTTGACGCCGTACCGCGCAGCGAACAAGGTGATGATGGTCAGGATAGCCAGCAGCAGCATCGCGATCAGCAGGGTCGAAACGCCCTGCTGCCGCCGCGGTGGATGGTTGCGGAGGGTGGTGTTCATGGGGCGGCACACTCGTCATTGAGTTCGGACGGGCTGGGGGCAGCTGTCGGGGCCGCGATGGCCGCGCAGATGGCATCGGCCGCGGCTTTCGTGGAATAGGTCGCATAGGACAGGTCCTCGGCGCGGATGCGCACCGAGTCCGTCAGCTGGCGGACCACGCTCGAGTCGGAGGCCAGTCCGCCCTTCAGGCACAGCGAAACCACGCGCACGCTGCCCCTGACCGTGTCGTACACCTTGTTGCCGTCGGCGTCGCGGCTAGCGATCACCGTGCAGAACGGCGATTCGTACAGCGCCGGCTTGAAATCCACGATGTTCACGACACGCGGATCGGTCAGGTCCGTCCAGTTCGAACCGCCGCAATTACTGTCGGCGTCGGAGGTGTTCATCTGCACCGCCCCGCCGCTGTAGCGGATGCCGCGCTTCTCGCTGGCGGTTGGCGCATCGCCCATTCCCCCGACGTTGCGGTCGTACTCGTAGAAGATGCAGCCGCCGCTGGCGGGGATGGACAAATTGATGAAACCGGACGGCGGATCGCTGGTCATCACCCGGGTAACCGCCGCCGAGTCGTAGCCGGCGCGGCGCAGTTCGCGCACCACCAGGTTCATGCCGGTGCGCAACTCCTGGCTGAGGCGGGTCGAACGGATGTTCTCCCCATAGGCGCGCACCGTCGACACGGTGAAGGCCAGCGCCGACCCGATCACGATCAGGCCGGCGACCATGGCGATCATGAGCTCGATCAGCGACAGGCCGGCCTGCCGCCGTGCGAATGCGGGCTGTTTCAGTCGGCGCATGCGGATACTCCCGGCAAGGTCTTCGTTGCGCCATCGGGCGTGCACACGACAGGCCGCGCCAGCGCGTTGATCTGCACCGCGACCTGGTACCCGTGGCGGGTCACCAGCTGCAGCCCGCCCGTGTCGCCGATGTCGGCAAGGGTCGCGGTCTTCGGATCGATGACAAAACCGCTGCCGCCGCCGAACGCGATGCTGTCGGAAGACAACTGCACCTGCTTGAGGTCGTTCGCTGTTTCGGGAAACAACGCCACCGTGCAGGCCGCGGCATCGCTGGCGCAGTCGCATCCCGCGGCGGCTTCGCCGTCGGCCACCATGACCGCGCCAACGCACACGCCATCCGTACCGAAGGGCAGGAAATCCACGCGCACGAAACTGTCGCGCTTGACCGCCTCTTCCTTGGCCAGGCCCACGGCCGCAACGATGTTGTCGGCGACGCCGCGCAGGGCCTGCCGCTCGCGGAATTCAGCGAACGAGGGCGCGGCCAGCGTGACCAGGACCGCGAGGACCGCGATGGTCACCATAAGTTCGATCAGCGTCACACCTTGCTGCCTGAGTCCCTTGCGCATCCCCTTGCTCCCCGCTTGATAGGGCTGGTGTAGCCTACGATGACGGCATGGCGCCGATACGCGCTTTACGACCAGCGGTTTCGTTTCCGGGACGAGTGGATGGGTTCGGGACGGCCTTGGTCATACCAATTCGCGCGCTACCGCTGCAGAATGGCGGACAGGACACTTTGGGGGAAAATGCCATGACGACCCGCCGCGCTTCCGGCTTCACGCTGATCGAACTGATGATCGTGGTCGCCGTGATCGCGATCCTGGCCGCCATCGCCTATCCGTCCTATCAGCAGTACATCCGCAAGAGCCGCCGTTCCGAGGCGATCAGCGCGCTGCAGGACCTGCAGTTGCGACAGGAACGCTGGCGGGTGGACCACGCCGAATACGCGACGACCGGCGAGCTGGGGACGATGCCCTCGGCCAGCCAGTACACGATCAGCGTCACGGCGAACGGCCCCACCAACTACACGCTGACTGCCGCGCCACAAGGTGGACAGGCCAGCGACAGTTGCGGCACGCTCAGCATCGAATACACCGCCGCCAACGGCATCCGGAAGCTGGCCAACGGCGCCGTCAACAGCTCCTGCTGGTGACCTGCGCCGCAATCGGCGCATGATGTAGCCAACATTTTCGTCGCTTCGAGGCGACATGCCGCCGCGCCCGGAACCTGTACCGCAAAACCCGCTGGACGCGCTGTGGCGCGCGCCGGTGATCGTTTCGGCCCTGGTGGCCGGCGAAGGCGTCGCCGCGGTGCTGGCCCTGGCCCCGGGCGCGGAAGGCGACCGCTGGGTCTATTTCGGCCTGGCTTCGCTGACCGTGCAGTGGATCGCCCTGGTCACGTTGGGTGCGCTGTACCTGTTCCGCCGCCAGCTGGCGCGGATCCGCCCGCAGCGCGTCGCCTGGTGCGCGTTGCTGTCGCTGCTGCTGTCGACCTGGCTGGTGATCGCGATCGGCTGGCTGGCGCTGCATGAAATCCTCGGCCCGGGCCGGAACGAATGGCTCGGCCTGTTCCTGCGCATGACCGGTATCGCGGTCGTGGTCGGCCTTCTCGGACTGGTGTCCTTCCTCAACCACTGGCGCACGCGGCAGATGGCGGTACGCGCCAAGCAGTCGGAACTGGAGGCGCTGCGGGCGCGCATCCGCCCGCACTTCCTGTTCAACACGCTCAACACCGGTGCGGCGCTGGTGCACCAGCGCCCGGGCGACGCGGAGCAGCTGCTGCTGGACCTGGCCGACCTGTTCCGCGCCGCGCTGGCCGGGCCGCAGGAAATCCCGCTAGCGGACGAGCTGGCGTTGACCCGGCGCTACCTGGAGATCGAGGCGCTGCGCTTCCGCGAGCGCTTGCGCGTGGACTGGCGCCTGCCCGAACCGCTGCCGCAGGCGATGATCCCGACCCTGTCGGTGCAGCCGCTGGTGGAGAACGCGATCCGCCACGGCATCGAGCCCGACCCGGACGGCGGCGCCATCACCATCGAAGTCGTCGAAACCGGCGAGTGGATCGAAATCGGCATCCGCAACGCGGTGGCCGCTTCCGCGACGCGGACCAAGGGGCACCGGATCGGCCTGGATTCGGTGCGTGCCCGGATCGACGCATTGACCCAAGGCCGCGGCCGGCTGGAAACGCAGATCGTCGACGATTGCTACGTGGCGACGATCCGCCTGCCGCTGTAGGAGCGGCGGCTTTCAACAGACGAATGTCTGGTCAAGCCGCGACCGGGACAGCGATGAAAAGCGTCGCGGCTTACGCCGCTCCTACACGGGGTTACGTCACCACCCGGTAGCACGGCCGGTATTCGCCGGCGATCTTCATGCGCCGCTGCTGCACGAAGGCGCGCAGCAGCTCGTCCAGCGCCTGCATCATGTCGGCATCGCCGTGGATCTCGAACGGGCCGAACTGCTCGATGCGGCGCATGCCGTCCTCTTTGACGTTGCCGGCGACGATGCCGGAGAAGGCGCGGCGCAGGTCGGCGGCCAGCGCGTGCGATTCGCGCCCGTGGTGCAGGTCGAGCGCGGCCATTGCCTCGTGGGTCGGCGCGAACGGCCGCTGGTATTCCAGCGGGATGTTGATCGCCCAGTTGAAGAAGAACGAATCCTTCTGCGCGATGCGCCATTCGCGCACCTTGCGAATGCCCGCGACCATCCGCTTCGCCACCGTCGCCGGATCGCCGGTGATGATCTCGTAGCGCGAGGCCGCCGCGTCGCCCAGGGTCAGGCGGATGAACCTGTCGATCTGCTCGAAATACGGCGCAGCGATGGCCGGGCCGGTCAACAGCAGCGGGAACGGCAGCCCGGCGTTCTCCTCGCGCAGCAGGATCCCGAGCAGGTAGAGGATTTCCTCGGCGGTGCCGACGCCGCCGGGGAACACGATGATGCCGTGGCCGAGGCGGACGAAGGCCTCGAGCCGCTTCTCGATGTCCGGCATGATCACCAGGTGGTTGACGATCGGGTTCGGCGACTCGGCGGCGATGATGCCCGGCTCGGTGATGCCGATGTAGCGGGTCTTGCCGCGGCGCTGCTTGGCGTGCGCGATCGTCGCGCCCTTCATTGGCCCCTTCATCGCGCCGGGTCCGCAGCCGGTGCAGATGTCCAGCCCGCGCAGGCCCAGCTCGTAGCCGACCTGCTTGGTGTAGTTGTATTCGTCGCGCGAGATCGAGTGCCCGCCCCAGCACACCACCAGGTTCGGATCGGCGGGCTTGAGGATGCGCGCGTTGCGCAGCAGGCCGAACACCGCGTTGGTGATGCCGTCGGAACTGTCGAGGTCGTCGGCGCAGTCCGGCCCGAGTTCGATCGCGGTCCACGCCAGGTCGCGAACCGTCGCGAACAGCAGCTCGGCCACGCCGCGGATGATCTCGCCGTCGACGAAGGCCATCGCCGGCGCGTTGATCAGGTCGATGCGCACCCCGCGGTCCTGTTGCTGCACCTGGATGTCGAACCCCGGGTACTGGTCGCGCGCCGCGCGCGGGTCGTCCGACGCGCTGCCGCTGGTCAGCACCGCCAGCGCGCAGCGGCGCAGCAGCTCGTGCATGCCGCCGCTGGACGCGTCGCGCAGGCGCGCCACCTCGGCGCGCGACAGCACGTCCAGACCGCCGCGCGGGTAGATCCGCGCATCCTGCACCGGCAACGCCCTCGATGCCGTATCGCCCATCTGCCGTTTCCTTCTTGGTCTTTTCGAGTCGCGAGACTTTATCCCTCCCCGCCGGAAAAGGAAAACGGCCGGGTCGCCCCGGCCGTTTCCGTGCTGCACTGTACTGGAACGCGGTGGATCAGAACTCGTACTTCAGGCCCACCTGCAGCGACCACTGCGAGACGCCGGTGTTGACGCCGTCGGCGTCGTTGTTGGCCACGGACGGGGCATCGGCGAAGCGGTAGTTGTACACGTACTTGCCGTCGTAGATGCCCTGCAGCGTGGCCACGCGGGCGTCGGCGAAGAAGCCGTAGTCGTAGATGTGGCCCCAGTCCTTGTTGAGCAGGTTGCCGACGTTCTGGATGTCCACCCAGATCTGCGACTTGTGGCCCTTGAAGAAGCCCGGCAGTTCCTGGCTGATGCGCAGGTCGAAGGTGTTGACCCAGTCGGCGCGGAAGGCGTTTGCCGGGGCGTAGTTGCCCGCGTAACGCTTCAGCTCCGGGTTCTGGTTCAGCCATTCGAAGAACGACTGCTCCATCGCCGGGTCCGGGGTGAACACGCCGGCGCTGGTCAGCGTGCCGAACAGCACGTCGCCCGGGGCGGACGGCACGTAGAACAGGTCGTTGGCGCTGCGGCTGTCGCCGTTGGCGTCGTTCACGAAGACGTAGCTGAACGGACGGCCGCTACGGCCTTCATAGACCAGGCCGGCGCGGGTTTCGTAGTCGCCGAAGAACTTGTGCTTCCAGTCCAGCGAACCGGAGATGCGGTCCTTGATCACGTAGCGACCGTTGCGCGCGACGTCCTCGTTGATGCTGAAGCCGTACTGGTAGCCGAAGCCCGAGCTGGCGGTCGAACTGGTCAGCGAACCGACTTCGGTGGCGTGGGTGTAGGTATAGGCCAGGTTCCACGACCAGTCGCTGCCTTCGCTCCACGGCTTGGACAGCGACGCGGTGAACTGCTGGCTCTTGCCCTTGCTGGTGTTGTCGATCAGGAAGACGTTGTTGTAGGCGGGGTTGCGGCCGAAGCGCGCGTTGCTGCTGCTCCACGCGCGGCCTTCGCGGGCGGGATCGTAGTACAGCACGCGGCCGTCCGGACCGATGTAACCCGGGCCGACGTTGAGGGTGCGGTAGAACAGGCCGTTGTTGACGTCGGTCAGGATGACCTCGGCCGAACCGACGATGCCGTACCACGGCAGTTCATGGTCGAACGCCAGGTTCGCCTTCCAGACCGACGGCAGCTCGAAGTCCTTGGCCATGAAGTTGACGTCCATCAGCGCAGCCGCCGGATTGGACGGAACCGGCTGGTTGTGCCCATCCGGGCTGAACGGCAGGTCTTCGTAGTTCTCCTCGTCCTCGATGTCCTGCGAATAGGAGACGGCGTTCAGGCCGGTGTTGCTGTAGCTGTTGCCGACCCACACCTGCGGGGCGTCGCCCTGGAACAGGCCGATGCCGCCGCGCAGCTGCGTGGGACGCTCGCTGTCGAAGGTGTAGTTGAAGCCGAAGCGCGGCTGGATGATGAAGTCGCCGCTGTAGGTCTGGCTGTTGTCGAGGCCCCAGTCGGCTTCGGCGACGGCGTTGTGTTCCGGCGCCGGGCTGGTTTCCGGACGGTCGCCGCGCACGCCGAAGGTCAGGGTCAGGTTCGGGGTCGCGTACCAGGTGTCCTGGATGAACAGGCCGAGGTTCTTGTTCTTGTACTGGGCGGGGATCGAGCCCGGCGAGGTCTCGGCCTTGTAGGCGTAGGTGGACCAGATGCCGGCCTCGAAGTTGTCCAGCCCGTAGAAGGTGTAGTTGCCCCAGCCGTCCTGGGCGAAGTAGTTGAAGATTTCGTTTTCGCTGTAATCGACGCCGAACTTGATGTCGTGGTCGCCGACGGTCCAGGTGCCGGCGCCGAAGTAGTTCCAGGTCTCCGTCTTCAGCACGTTGTTCTGCGAGCTGCGCTCGGTCCCCATGCGGATGAGGTCGCCGCTCGGCGCGGTCTCGTCGCCGCCGAAGTAGATGGAGATCTGCGGCGTGACGGTCGGGACCACGCGAATGGCCGAGTAGTCGCGGTAGGAGACCTTGAATTCGGTCGAGAAGGTGTCGGTCCAGTCGCTGAACAGCTGGCCGACGTAGCTTTCGACGGTCTTCTCGTGCACGAACCACGAGGAGCTCAGCGCCAGGGTGCTGGCGCTGGAGCCTTCCGGACGCACCTTGGCCTGTTCCAGCTTGCTGTAGCGCAGGCTGGCGCGGTGGTCGTCGTTGATGTTCCAGTCCAGCTTCAGCGCGTACTCTTCGAGCGTGGTGTTGCTGTTGGAGGCGGTGGTGCCGCCCGGCTCGAAGCCCCACACGTCGCGGGCGATGCGCTGCGCCTCGGCCACGTCGGCGTCGGTGAAGTCGTAGTTGGCGAAGTCGACGCTGGTGCCGGGGGTGGCCTGCTCGTACTTCTCGTAGTTGGCGAAGAAGAACAGCTTGTCCTTGACGATCGGGCCGCCGAAGGTGGCGCCGTAGGTCTCTTCCTTGTCGAAGCCGGCGAAGGCGTTGTCGCTGTTCGGGTTGTCGCCGAACCAGTCGCCGTCGCGCATGTAGCCGTACAGCGAGCCATGGAATTCGTTGGTGCCGGACTTGGTCACCGCGTTGACGGTGGCGCCGGCGGCGCCTGCGCTGGTCACGTCGTAGTTCGACAGGTTGATGTCGATGGCCTCGATGGCCTCCATCGACACCGGCTGGCGCTTGGTCGGCATGTTGTTGCCTTCCAGGCCGAAGGTGTCGCTGGCCGAGACGCCGTCGATGCTGACCGAGTTGAAGCGCGGGTTCAGGCCGCCGGCCGAGATCGTGCCGGACGCACGGTCGACGAAGGCCACGCGCGGGTCGAGGCGCATGTAGTCCTGGATGTTGCCGTTGATCGACGGCAGCGCCTGGATGGTCTCCTGGTCGACGCTGGTGCCGGTGCCCATCTTGGTCGCGCTGAACACGCTGGAGCCGCCGGCCACGCCGATCGCGGTGACGGTTTCCAGGGTGGTGACGTCGCCCTTCAGCGCGGCGTTGACGGTGTTGACCTTGTTGAGGTCGAGGTAGATGCCGTCCTCGGTATCGGTGCCCGCGCCGGCCTTGGTCACAGTGATCGTGTACGGACCGCCGACGCGCAGGCCGCGCGCGTTGTAGCGGCCGTTGGCATCGGTGGTGGCGCGGCTGACCGTGCCGGATTCCACGTGGGTGATCGTCACCTCGGCGCCGGCAACCGGTGCGCCGCCGGCATCGGTGACCACGCCGCCGACGCCGGCCGAGGTGCTCTGCGCGAAGGCGGGAGCGGCGGCCAGCGCGGCCACGAGGCCAAGACTGAGTTTGGACATCCGGATACGGCGGGATTGATTCATGGGTTTGACCTCGGATTGCGGATCGATGGAATTGGCAATGGCGAAACTGTCGGCGCCGCGAGCGCAGCGCAGGGCGTACCGGTTGCAGATGACACGAATCCCCGACGCCAAGTGACCGGCGTCACCAGGGTTAACATGAGGTTAACACGATAGAGCCAATTTGTGACCGCTGGATGACAATATTTCCGCGCCGCATCATGACGCTATCCCGTTGATGCCCAATGGGATTTCAGGCCGGATGGTCGGAATCGCCGGTAAGTGCTTATACGGATTGGAGACATTCGCCGAAGGCGGCGCCGCAATGTAATCCGGGGCACCCTACCCGGCCGCATGGAGCCGGGCCGGCTCAGGGGAGACTGGCGGACAACTTCAGGTAGGCGTTGATGCCGTCCAGCAGCATCTGCACCGAAATCGCCACCAGCAGCATGCCCATCAGCCGCTCGACCGCGGTCAGCACGCGCCGGCCCAGCCAGCGGTACAGCACCGTGGCCGAGAACAGGATGACCGCCGTGCCCAGCCAGGCCAGCAGCAGGGCCAGGCTCCAGTCGCCGAGGCGCTGCGGTTCGTTGCTGCCCATCAGCATCACCGCGGCCATGCCGGACGGCCCGGCCACCAGCGGGATGGCCAGCGGCACGATGAACGGCTCGCCGCCGGGGATTTCGCCCATCAGCCCTTCCGGCTTCGGGAAGATCATGCGCAGGCCGATCAGGAACAGCACGATGCCGCCGGCGATCTGCACCGACTCCTGGCGCAGGTGCATCGCGTCGAGGAAGTACTGCCCGCCCCACAGGAAGGCCATCAGCACGACCAGCGCGATGAACAGCTCGCGCGCCAGCACCATGCGCTGGCGCGGCGGCGGCAGCGGCTTGAGCACGCTGAGGAAGATCGGGATGTTGCCCAGCGGGTCGAGGATCAGGAACAGCAGCAGCGCGGCGGAAAGGATGGTCATGGCTATTGAACCCGACCGAAAATCGAACCGTTCGCCCTGAGCGTAGCGTAGCGAAGTCGAAGGGTCCTTCGACTCCGGCGCTTCGCGCCTACGCTCAGGGTGAGCGGTCGCGATTTCATGCGCGCGGGCTCCACACCCGGCCGCGATGCGCGGCGCCGTCCGGCGACAGCAGGGTGACGCAGGCGCCGGCGTAGTCGGCGGGGTCGCGCGCGGCATCGTCGGCATCGTCCGCGTAGGCGCGCGAACGCAGGCCGGTGCGCATCGGCCCCGGGCGCAGCGCGGACACGCGCACGCTGCCGTTCGCCAGTTCCGCGGACAGCATGCCGACCAGTGCGGCGAGGCCCGATTGCGCCACGCCATAGCCGCCCCAGTAGGCCTGCGAAACGCGGTCCGGATCGTCCAGCGCGAACACCAGCGCGGCATCCGCGGCCCGCTTCAGCAGCGGCAGGCAGGCCTGGCTCAGCCACCACGGCGCGGTCAGGTTGACGTGCACGGCGCGCGCGAACGCGGCCGGGTCGGTGTGCTCGAGCGGAGTCAGGCCGCGGAATTCCGCCGCGCAGTGCAGCAAGCCGTCGAGGCGGCCGAATTCGTCGTGCAGGCGCTGCGCCAGTTCGGCGTAGTCGTCGGGCGACGCGCCCTCCAGGTCCAGCGGGTACAGCAGCGGCTCGGTCCCGGCCTGCACGCAGGCGTCGTAAACGCGGTTCAACTTCGGCAGCCTGCGCCCGAGCAGGACGACGGTGGCGCCTGCGCGCGCGCAGGCCGGTGCCGCCGCGCCGCCGAGCCCGCCGTAGGCGCCGCTGACCAGCACCACCCGCCCGGCCAGCGCGCCCTTCCCGGCGGCGCCGGGCAGCGGCACGACCACGCTCATTCCGCCGCGGCCTCGGCGACGATGCGCTGCAGTTCGCCCGACTCGAGCAGCTCCAGGGTGATGTCGCAGCCGCCGATCAGCTCGCCGTGGATGAACAGTTGCGGGAAGGTCGGCCAGTTCGAATATCGCGGCAGGTTGGCGCGTATTTCCGGCTCTTCGAGGACATTGACCGTATACAGCCGCTCGGCGCCGGCCGACTGCAGCGCGCGTACCGCGCTGCTGGAATAGCCGCACATCGGGAATTCCGGCGTGCCCTTCATGAACAATACGATCGGCTGGCCGTCGACGATGGCCTGGATGCGTTCCATTGCCGGCTGGGGCTTTTTCTGCGACATGGCCGTTCCGGGTCCCGTCTCGTAAACTGTGCCCATTGTAAGCCAAGCCCCCAGCCAACCCGCCAAAGGAGTCCCCCATGGCCATCGAACTGCCCGCCCTGCCCTACGACCGCGCCGCGCTGGAACCGCACATCTCCGCCGAGACCATCGACTACCACTACGGCAAGCACCACAAGACCTACGTCGACAATCTCAACAAGCTGATCGAAGGCGGCGAGTTCGCCGACGCCGACCTCGAGACCATCGTGAAGAAGTCGCAGGGCGGCATGTTCAACAACGCCGCGCAGATCTGGAACCACACCTTCTACTGGAACTGCCTGAAGCCGAACGGCGGCGGCGAGCCGACCGGCAAGCTGGCCGACCTGATCAACGCGGCCTTCGGCGACTTCGCCAAGTTCAAGGAGGAATTCACCAAGACCGCGATCGGCACCTTCGGCTCCGGCTGGGGCTGGCTGGTGCAGCGCCCGGACGGCAGCCTGGGCCTGGTCAGCACCTCCAACGCGGCCACCCCGCTGACCGGCGACGACAAGCCGCTGCTGACCATCGACGTGTGGGAGCACGCCTACTACATCGACTACCGCAACGCGCGGCCGAAGTACGTCGAGTCGTTCTGGTCGCTGGTCAACTGGGACTTCGTGGCGTCGAACCTGCGCTGACGCGATATCCGCCGGGAGCCGCGCCCGCGGGCGGCTTCCGGCGGCGAGTCCCTGTCCGGTACGGGAGCGCGCCCCGGCGCGCTCCTACAGGAGACGATCCATTACCGGCGCGACCTGCGCCATGCGGCCCAGCGCCACGCCGATGCGGCGCAGCGCGCCGGCCAGTTCCACCGCCGAATCCGCGCGCAACGTGGCATGCCCGACCTTGCGCCCGGCGCGCGGCAGCTTGCCGTAGTCGTGCCAGTGGCCGGACGCTTCGGCCAGCACCGCGTCGCGCGACGGCAGTTCGCCGATCCAGTTGAGCATGCAGGCATGGCCAAGCATGCGCGTGGAGCCCAGCGGCAGGCCGAGCACCGCGCGCAGGTGGTTCTCGAATTGCGAGGTCTCCGCGCCCTCGAAGGTCCAGTGCCCCGAGTTGTGCACGCGCGGCGCCATTTCGTTCGCCAGCAACCGGCCGTCCTTCACGAACAGCTCCAGCGCGAACACGCCGACGTAGTCGAGCGCTTCGGCGAGCTTCTTCGCGTGCGCGAACGCCGCGTCGGTCAGCGCCGCGTCGGCGGGCGCGGGGGCGAGGCTCGCCGACAGCACGCCGTCGACGTGCCAGTTCTCGGTCAGCGGCCACGCGCGGAATTCGCCGTCGCGACCGCGCACCGCGACCACCGAGACTTCGCGCTGGAACGGGATGAAGGCCTCGACGATCAGGCCGACCGTCTGCGCCTGCGGGCCGAGCGCTTCCCACGCCGCGTCGACGTCGGCCCGGGTCCTGATCCGGAACTGGCCCTTGCCGTCGTAGCCGAGCCGGCGCGTCTTGAGGATGCACGGCGCGCCGATCAGCGCGACCTGCGCGTCGAGCTCCCCGCGCGACGACACCGCGGCGAATTCGCCGACCGGGATGCCGAGTTCGCGGAACAGGCTCTTCTCGACCAGCCGGTCCTGCGCCACGGCCAGCGCGCGCGGGTTCGGGAACACCGGGGCGCGCTGCGCCAGCCATTCGGCGCTTTCGGCCGGCACGTTCTCGAAATCGAAGGTGGCGACGTCGATCTTCGCCGCGAATTCGGCCAGCGCCCGCTCGTCGCGGAAATCGCCGACCAGCAGCGGCGCGAACTGCCCGGCGCAGGCGTCGGCGACGGTGTCCATGACCAGGAAACGCAGCCCCAGCGAAGCGCCGGAAAGCGCGAGCATGCGGGCCAGCTGCCCGCCACCGAGGATGCCGACCGTGGTCACTTGCGCGGGTCGTCGTTGCTGGCGACGTCGTCGGTCTGCTTCGCGCGGAACTCGGCCAGCGCCTCCGCGATTTGCGGATGGTCGGCGGCGAGCAGCGCGGCGGCGAACAGGCCGGCGTTGGCCGCGCCGGCATTGCCGATGGCGAAGGTCGCGACCGGCACGCCGGCCGGCATCTGCACGATCGACAGCAGCGAATCCATCCCGTTCAGCGCCTTCGACTGCACCGGCACGCCGAGCACCGGCACCGCGGTCTTCGCCGCGAGCATGCCCGGCAAGTGCGCCGCGCCGCCGGCGCCGGCGACGATCGCGCGCAGGCCGCGCGATGCGGCGGATTCGGCATAGGCGAACAGCGCGTCCGGCGTGCGGTGCGCGGACACGACCTTGACTTCGTAGGCCACGCCCAGCGCGTCGAGTTTCTGCGCGGCGTGCTGCATCGTCTCCCAGTCCGAGCGGGAGCCCATCACGATGCCGACGAGGGGGTTGGATTGGTTGGCGGTCATTGGCCGTCGCCTGCCCTAAAGGGATATTCTACCCGTCATTTCCCGCCCCCGTACGCTGGCAATGGACCGCAAACTGCTCGATATCCTGTGCTGCCCGGCTTCGCGCCAACCGCTGGCCCTGCTGGAACCGGCGGGGCTGGACGCGCTGAACCGCGCGATCGCGACCGGCGAGATCAAGCGCATCGACGACGCCCCGCAGCGCGACCCGTTGCGCGAAGCCCTGGTCACCCGCGACCGCAAGACCGTGTACCGCGTCGACGACGGCATCCCGGTGCTGCTGGTCGAGGAAGGCATCGCCACCGCGCAGGTCGACGGCTTCCCGCAGAAATGACCCGGTTCGCGACAACGCCCCGGACCCCTGCCTTGGGGAAAGGGGGGCCGTGATGGGTACCGATCGCTTCGACGGCGGCACCGAACCGCCGCCCTACCACGTGGTGCAGGCCAACGTGGCCGCGGCGCTGGCCGAGGACGTCGGCAGCGGCGACGTGACCGCGGCGCTGCTGCCGGACGTCACCGATGTCGCCTACCTGCTGTGCAAGCAGGATTGCGTGGTCGCCGGCCGGCCGTGGTTCGACACCTGCCATCGCGCGCTCGACCCCGACGTGGCCATCGACTGGAAGGTCTGCGAAGGCGACCGCGTACGCGCTGGCACCGTGCTGGCCACGCTGTCCGGCCGCGCCCGCGCGCTGGTCACCGCCGAACGCGCCGCGCTGAACTTCCTGCAGACGCTGTCGGCCACCGCCACCGCAACCGCCGCCTACGCCGACGCGGTGCGCGGCACCAAGGCGGTGATCCTCGACACCCGCAAGACCCTGCCCGGCCTGCGCGTCGCGCAGAAGTACGCGGTGCGCTGCGGCGGCGGGCAGAACCATCGCTTCGGCCTGTACGACGCGGTGATGCTGAAGGAAAACCACGTCCGCGCCGCCGGTTCGCTGACCGCAGCGATCCGCGCCGCCCGCGCGGCGCAGCCGCAACTGCCGCTGATCGTCGAAGTGGAATCGCTGGCGCAGCTCGAAGAGGCATTGTCGGCCGGCTGCGAGCGCATCCTGATCGACGATTTCGATGCGGCGGCGCGCCGCGAGGCGGTGAAGATCGCGCATGGGCCGGCCTTCAAGGGGCGGATCCCGCTGGAAGTCTCCGGCGGCGTCACCCTGGAAACGGTGCGCGGCATCGCCGAGGACGGCGTCGATTACATTTCCGTCGGCGGCCTGACCAAGCACGTGCAGGCGATCGATTTGTCGATGAAGCTGGGGCCCGCGCCGCGATGACGCCGATCCTGCTGCTGATCGCCGCGGCAGCCGCGTTCGGCTACTGGAATGCGGCGCGTGCCGCGGCCGAGCAGGCCACGCAACTGGGACGCAATGCCTGCGAGGCGGCCGGGGTGATCTGGCTGGACCAGAGCGTGCACGCGGACGGCATCCGCCTGCGCCGCAACGAGGACGGACGGCTCGGCTTCGAGCGCACGTTCCGCTTCGAATATTCCCATGACGGCGACGACAGGCACGCGGGCCGGCTGGTACTGCGCGGCGGCAAGCTGGTGTCGTTCACCGGGCCGGTGAAGCCGACCGTGGTGCCATTCGAGCGGGTGAATTGAATCGCTGTTTGTGGGATGGGAGGAGCGTAGCGATACCCATCATCCGCAGCGTCGGATGCATCGCGATGATGGGCATCGCTTTCGGCTCCACTCATCCTATGCCGCTTCACTCGCAGGGAAAGCCGTTTCTACTTCACCACCCGCAGGAACGGCGGCCGCTTGCCGGCCGGAGGCGCATCGTCGGGCGCCGGCGCGTCGGGCGTCGGCGGCTCGTCGTCGCCGTCGGGGCCGGGCGTGGCGCCGGTGTCTTCGGGCAGGGCCATGCCCTGCCCGGTTTCGCGCGAGTAGATCGCCAGCACCGCCGGGATAGGCACCCGCACCGGATAACTGACGCCGCCGAAGCGCGCGCTGAAGCTGACCTCGTCGTTGTCGATGGTCAAATGCGCCACCGCGCGCTGCGCGATGTTCAGCACCACCTTGCCTTCCTTCACCGCGCTGGCCGGCACCTGCACGCCCGGCTGCGTCGCGTCGACCAGCAGGTGCGGGGTCATGTCGTTGTCGGCGATCCATTCGGCCAGCGCCCGCAGCAGGTACGGGCGGTGGCTGGTCATGCGCGGTACGTCGTCGCTCATGCGCGCAGTTTACGCTCCGGGACCGCGGCGCGTCCGGCTCACGCCGGGATCTCGCGTAGCTTCCTTTCCTGCTCGGTCAGGCTGCGGATGAAGCCGGGGTTGCGGAAGATGCGGTTGCCGTAGTCCTCGATCGCCTTGCCGTCCTTCGGCAACGGGATGTCGAGCGCCTGCAGGCGCCAGATGATCGGCGCCATCGCGCAGTCGGCCAGGCTCATTTCCGGGTTGAGGAAGAACTTGCTGGCCTTGAACAGCGGCACCGACGCGGTCAGCAGTTCCTTCAGCCGCTTGCGGGCGTTGTCGGCCTGGGTCTTGTTGCCCAGCTGGATCGCCTGCACCTGCGGCACCCAGTCGTGCTCGATGCGCAGCATCGCCAGGCGCAGGCGCGCGCGCGACAGCGGGTCGACCGGCATCAGCGGCGGATGCGGGTAGCGTTCGTCGAGGTATTCGCTGACCACGCTCGCCGCGTACAGCACCAGGTCGCGCTCGACCAGGGTCGGCACCGAGTGGTAGGGATTGAGGTCGATAAGGTCTTCGGGCGGGTTCTGCGGATCGACTTCCACCAGATCGTAGGTGACGCCCTTGGCTGACAACACCAGCCGCACCCGGTGGCACAACACATCGTCGGTGGAAGAGAACAGCGTCAGGGTATTTCGCATACGCGGACTCGCAGCCATTCAGGCCCTCCCACGACCGGAATCCGCCGGTCGCATCGGCGCCGCCCGGCCCGTTGCCGGAGGTCGCCACGGTTTCCCCTCATCCTTCCGGAACCATCGCCCCGATCCACGCCCCGCGGGAAGGTGGCCGCCGTCGGCGGAACCCGCATCAATGCACGTCGCGCCAGTATTCCTCTTTCAGCAGGTACGCCAGCAGCGACAGCGCGGCGAGGAACAGCACCACCCACACGCCCATGCTCTGGCGCTTGAGCGCGGCCGGCTCGCCGGCGTATTCGAGGAAGTTGGTGATGTCGCGCACCGTCTGGTCGAATTCCTGCGCGTTCTGCTTGCCGGGCTGCGACAGCTTCAGGCCGACGACCGGCTTCTCGCCGGTGGCCGCGTCGGGTTCGCCGTACTCGGCATGCTGGATGCCCTGCAGTTCCCACAGCGGGTTCGGCATGGAGGCGTTCGGGAACAGCTTGTTGTTCCAGCCCAGCGGCCGCGACTCGTCGATGTGGAACGACTTCAGGTAGGTGTAGATCCAGTCGCTGCCGCGCACCCGCGAGATCACGCTCAGGTCCGGCGGCGCCTTGCCGAACCACTTGGTCGCGGCGTCGTTCGGCAGCGATGCCTTGATCTGCTCGCCGAACTTGGCGCCGGTGAAGTTGAGGTTCTGCATCACCTCTTCCTCGGTCAGGCCCAGGTCCTCGGCCATGCGCGAGTAACGCAGGTATTGCAGCGAATGGCAGCCGGAGCAGTAGTTGACGAACAGCTTGGCGCCGCGCTGCAGCGAGGCGCGGTCGCCGAGGTCGTTGCCGGCCTGGAGGGTGTCGCCGCCTTCCGCGGCGACGGCGGAGAAGGACAGCAGCAGCGCGCCTGCGAAGGCGGCGAGCCTGGCGGTGGCCTTGCTCATGAAAGCGAGCTTAGTCATGCGTCGTCACCCGTTCCGGCACCGGCTTGGTCTTTTCGAAACCGAAGCGGGTGTAGACCCACAGGAAGATGAAGTAGCCGAAGTACAGCACGGTCAGCACGCGACCCAGATAGGTCTCGTGGATGTCGGTACCGGGGCCGGAACCGATCTTGCCCAGCCACACGAAGCAGAACGCGAACAGCGCCAGCGCGACCTTGAACCACAGCCCGCGGTAGCGGATCGACTTGACCTTGCCGCGGTCCAGCCACGGCAGGAAGAACAGCGCCGCGATCGCGCCGAACATCACCAGCACGCCGCCCAGCTTGTCCGGCACCACGCGCAGCATCGCGTAGAACGGCGTGTAGTACCACACCGGCTTGATGTGCGCCGGCGTGACCAGGCGGTTGGCCTCGGTGAAGTTGTCGTGCTCGAGGAACAGGCCGCCGAAGCCGGGGGCGAAGAAGATGATGAACGCCGCCACGACCAGGAAGCAGCAGACGTAGAAGAAGTCCTTGACCGTGTAGTACGGATGGAACGGGATGCCGTCGGCCGGCGCCTTGTCCGACCAGCGGTTGCCCTTCGGGCCCTTCTTGATCTCGACGCCGTCGGGGTTGTTCGAACCGACCTCGTGCAGCGCGCCGATGTGCAGCACCACCAGCAGCAGCAACGCCAGCGGCAGCGCGATCACGTGCAGGGCGAAGAAGCGGTTCAGGGTGGCGTCGCTGGGCAGGTAATCGCCCATGATCCACTCGGTCAGCCCCTGGCCGATCACCGGGATCGCGCCGAACAGGTTGATGATGACCTTGGCGCCCCAGAACGACATCTGCCCCCAGGGCAGCACGTAGCCCATGAAGGCCTCGGCCATCAGCACCAGGTAGATCAGCATGCCGAGGATCCACACCATCTCGCGCGGCTTCTGGTAGCTGCCGTACATCAGGCCGCGGAACATGTGGATGTAGACCACGATGAAGAACGCCGACGCGCCGGTGCTGTGCATGTAGCGGATCAGCCAGCCCCAGTCGACGTCGCGCATGATGTACTCGACCGAGGCGAAGGCTTCCGCCGCGCTCGGCTTGTAGTGCATCGTCAGGAAGATGCCGGTCAGGATCTGGTTGACCAGCACCACGATCGACAGCACGCCGAAGATGTACCAGATGTTGAAGTTCTTCGGCGCGTAGTACTCCGTCATGTGCTTGCGGTAGAACGGCAGGAACGCCGGAGCGCGCTGGTTGAACCAGTCCTGCAGGCCGCTGACGGTGCGGGTGATGATGTTCGCGGACATGTCAGGCGGCTCCTTCCGGGTCGACGCCGATCACGATGGTGTTGTCGTCCGCGTAGTGGTGCGGCGGCACCGCCAGGTTCAGCGGCGCCGGCACGCCCTGGAACACGCGGCCGGCCATGTCGAAGCGCGACTTGTGGCAAGGGCAGAAGTAGCCGCCCTTCCAGTTCGGGTCGTAGGGCTCGGGCCGGATCTCGGCGACCATCTCCGGCGAGCAGCCCAGGTGGGTGCAGACGCCGATCAGCACCGAGATTTCCGGCTTGATCGAGCGGGTCTCGCCCTTGATGTAGGACGGCTGCTGCTCGGTGTTCTTCGACTCGGGATCGCGCAGCCGGCCGTCGAGGGTCGGCAGCGCGTCGAGGATCGCCTTGGAGCGCTTGACGATCCAGATCGGCTGGCCGCGCCATTCCAGGATCAGGCGCTGGCCTTCCTGCAGGCCGCTGATGTCCGCGACCACCGGCGCGCCGGCCAATTTGGCGCGGGCGCTGGGGTTCCACGACTTGATGAAGGGTACTGCGGCAAATCCGGCTCCCACCGCCCCGACCACGGCCGTGGTCGCCGTCAGGAATCGGCGTCGGCCCGTATTCTCGGGCCCGTTCACCCCATCGTTGGCCATTCGGCCCTCCGCAAATTGACGCGTTTCTAGGTAGCTAATCTGGCTGCCAGGGTCCGCACAATCCTTCCCCGCGGACCACAATAAAACCTCAATTTGCCGAGTGTAACGGAAGCGCGAAAGCGCCTACAACATTCCCCATCGGATCAACCACTTGGAGACGCAGACGGAATCAGGCGCGGGCCGCTGGCGGCGCGGTAGCGGTCGGCCAGCACGGCCACGCGCTGCACGTAGCGCTGGGTTTCGCTGTACGGCGGCACGCCGCCATGGCGGTCGACCGCGCCTTCGCCGGCGTTGTAGCCGGCGGCGGCCAGCTTCAGGTCGCCGTGATAGCGCTTCAGCAGCCACGACAGGTATTGCACCCCGCCGCGGATGTTCTGCCCGGCGTCGAAGGCGTCGCTGACCCCGAAGCGGCGCGCGGTGGCCGGCATCAGCTGCATCAGGCCCTGCGCGCCGACCCGCGACACCGCGGTCGGTCGATAGGCCGATTCGGCGTGGATGATCGCGCGGACGATGGCCTCGTCGACGCCGAATTCGCGCGCCGCGCTGGCGATCTCGTCCTGGTAGGCGGTGGTGTTCAGCCGCACGCTGCCGAAATCGAGATTCGGATTGCCGCAGGCGTAGCAGGTCTCGATGTAGCGGTACTTGATGGTGCGCAGGCTGGCGACCTGCACGCCCTTGGGCCGCGTGCTGGTGTAGTGGCGAACGCCGTCGCTGATGTAGGAATAGACCTGCCCGCTGACCACGCGCTTCGGCAGCGCGGTGCTGGCGGCAGGCGCAGGCGCCCGCTCCGCGGGCGGCGACCTGTCGGCGACGGGGGACATTCCCGCCGGCGCCGGCGCGGGCGGGGCCTTGGCGGCAGGACCCGGGCTGCTGCGACGGTCCGGCGTGTACTTGCCGACGACCTCGCACTTCGCCCCGCCGATCCGCTTGCTGACATAGGCGGGCACGCCGTCGGCGCCGACGCAGCGGTACAGCGTGCCCGCGCCGGCGGGCAGCGCGACGACGGCAAGCAGCATCCCCAGCGGCAACAGGCTCCCCCTCATGGCGCGCAGTGTCCTCCTTCCCTGCCCGCTTGCCAAGTCCTTGTCCAAGAAAGGATTCCTCCGTTTTGTGCGGTCGGTCGGAGAACCCGGCATGGGCCGGCCCGCTTCCGCTTCTTCCCCCCGAAAACGTCGAACCGGCCCGGATCCGGACCGGGCCGCGTAGAATGCGCACCCCGCCCGCCAACCCGCCTGGAATAAGCGCCATGCCCGGGATGCAAGCCCCAGATCAGCCGGCCACGGCCGGCGAAGCCGCGACCACCCCCACCCCCACCCCGACCCTCGTCCCGCTGCCCGGCGCCGCGCCGCGCAAGCCCGCGGTCGTGCGCGGCAAGCTCTACATCAAGACGCACGGTTGCCAGATGAACGAGTACGACTCGGCGAAGATGGCCGACGTGCTTGCCGCCTCCGACGGCCTCGAGCTGACCGACGATCCGGCGGAAGCCGACGTGGTCCTGGTCAACACCTGCTCGATCCGCGAGAAGGCGCAGGAAAAGGTGTTCAGCCAGCTCGGCCGCTGGAAGTTGCTCAAGCAGGAGAACCCGGACGTCATCATCGGCGTCGGCGGTTGCGTGGCCTCGCAGGAAGGCGAAGGCATCGTCAAGCGCGCGCCCTACGTCGACCTGGTGTTCGGCCCGCAGACCCTGCACCGCCTGCCGGAACTGATCCGCGCGCGCCGCGAGCAGAAGAAGCCGCAGGTCGACATCAGCTTCCCCGAGATAGAGAAGTTCGACCGCCTGCCCGAGTCGCGCGCCGAAGGCCCCAGCGCCTTCGTCTCGATCATGGAAGGCTGCAGCAAGTACTGCTCGTTCTGCGTGGTGCCCTACACCCGCGGCACCGAAGTCAGCCGCCCGTTCGAGGACGTGCTGGTCGAAGTCGCCCGACTGGCGTCGCAGGGCGTGCGCGAGATCAACCTGCTGGGTCAGAACGTCAATGCCTATCGCGGGCCGTATGGCGACGGCGAAATCGCGGACCTTGGCTTGCTGATCCGTGCCATCGCCGAGATCGACGGCATTGGCCGCATCCGCTTCACCACCTCGCATCCGCTGGAGTTCAGCGACTCGCTGGTCGAGGCCTACCGCGACGTGCCGAAACTCGCCAACTTCCTGCACCTGCCGGTGCAGAGCGGCAGCGACCGCATCCTGTCGGCGATGAAACGCGGCTACACCGCGCTGGAGTTCAAGCAGAAACTGCGCAAGCTGCGCGCGGTGCGCCCCGACATCTCGATCAGCTCGGACTTCATCGTCGGCTTCCCCGGCGAGACCGACGCCGACTTCGACAAGACGATGAAGCTGATCGAGGACGTCGGCTTCGACCAGAGCTTCAGCTTCATCTACTCGCGCCGCCCGGGCACGCCGGCCGCGGACCTGCCGGACGACGTCGGCGACGCGACCAAGCATTCGCGCCTCGAACGCCTGCAATCGCACATCAATGCGCATGCGGCGAAGATCTCGCAGGCGATGGTCGGCACGGTGCAGTCGGTGCTGGTCGAAGGCCCGTCGAAGAAGAACCCGAACGAGCTGACCGGCAAGACCGAGAACATGCGCTCGGTGAACTTCCCCGGCCACCCACGGCTGATCGGCCAGTTCGTCGACGTCGTCATCACCGAAGCGCTGACCAACTCGCTGCGCGGGCGCGTGGCGACGACGTAGGACGGGCGTTCTCCCCGGCCTGGAGTGGTTGCGCCCCCTGCCATCGACGACGGAGTCCCCATGTTCACCGGCCGCTGCCTCTGCGGTGCAGTGCGATACGAGTCGCCGGGCCCCACCCTGTTCGCGGCCGTCTGCCATTGCCGCGACTGCCAGCGCGCATCGGGCAGCGGCGGCGTTCCCGTCCTGGGCGTTCCCAGAGCATCGTTTGCCTGCTCCGGCCCCGTGAAGGCGTCGCGCATCCGCGGCGGCAGCGGCCTGGCCGCCGTGCGCAATTTCTGTTCCGAGTGCGGCTCCCTGCTTTTCGGCACCCCCGAGGCGGCGCCGGAAATGGTCACGATCTACGCCGGCAGCCTGGACGATCCCGCGTGCTTCGCCCCCGCCGAAGCGCTGTTCGCCAGTCAGCGTCCGCCTTGGGCCAAGCTGGCGGCGGATCTGCTCGAGCACGCGACGCTTCCCGGGCAATGACCCGTTGGCGGACGGCCTTTCCACGCCGCAAGGCGTGGCGGACAGCATCCGCCGCCATGCCGTTCGCGCCTAGTCCAGCCGCTTGTGGAAGCGCAGGATCGCGGCGGTCATCATCACCACGACGAAGGCCAGCAGCGCCAGCACGTCGTGCCACAGTTCGGCCAGGCTGGCGCCGCGCAGCATGATGCCGCGGATCAGGCGCAGGAAATGGGTCAGCGGCAGCACCTCGGCCAGCCATTGCGCCGCCTTCGGCATGCCGGCGTACGGGAACATGAAGCCCGACAGCAGGATCGACGGCAGGAACACGAAGAAGGTCATCTGCATGGCCTGGAACTGCGACTGCGCGCGGGTCGAGATCAGCAGGCCCAGGCTCAGGTTGGCGACGATCAGCAGCATCGCCGCGGCGTAGACGTCGAACACGCTGCCGGCGATCGGCACCTTGAACAGCCACATGCCCAGCCCCAGTACCACCGTGGTCTGCAGCAGGCCGATCAGCACGTACGGCGCGACCTTGCCGACCATCAGCTCGCTGCGGCTGACCGGCGTGGCGATCAGCAGCTCCATGTTGCCGCGCTCGCGCTCGCGCACGATCGCCACGCCGGTGAACAGCACCATGGTCATGGTCAGGATCACCCCGATCAGGCCGGGCACGATGTTCACCGCCGAGCGCCGTTGCGGGTTGTAGAAACTGACCACGCCGACCTGGCCCTTGCCGAGGCCGAGCGGTCGCGTGTTCGCGACCGGCGCGGTGTCCAACGGCAGTTGCGCCAGCTGGATCGCCGCGCTCTGCACCACGGTGTCGCTGCCGTCGACCAGCACCTGCACCGCCTCGCGGCCGTCGAAGCGGCGCGCCTCGAAGTCCGGCGGCACGACCACGCCGACGCTGATCTCGCCGCGGCGCAACGCGTCGGTCAGCTGTTGCGGCGAGGTCGCGGCCAGCTTCGGCGCGATCACGCCGGAGGCGACCATGTCCATCACCACCGCACGCGAGGCCGCGGTGTTGGCCTGGTCGGTGATGCCGGCCGACAGGCCGCGCAGGTTCAGGTTGATCGCATAGCCGAACAGGATCAGCTGCATCACCGGGATGCCGAGGATCATCGCCAGGGTGATGCGGTCGCGGCGCAGCTGCCGCACCTCCTTCAGCATGATCGCGGACAGCCGGCGCCAGTTCATGCCGCGCGCTCCGCGTCCGCCGCGTCGTGCCGGCCGGTGGCGGCGACGAACACGTCCTCGAGGTTCGGCTCGCCGGTTTCGGCGCGCGCCTCGATGCCGGCCGCGCGCAACGCCGCGCACAGCCGTTCCGCGGCGTCGTGGTTGCCGTCGCACAGCACGCGCAGGGCATTGCCGATCTGCGCGACGCTGAGCACGCCGGGCACCGCGACCAGCGCCTGCTGCGCGCGCCGCGGCTGCGGCGAATGCACGACCACGCTGCGCCCGGCCAGCGCGCCGGTCAGTTCGGCCGGCGTGCCGTCGGCGACCAAGCGGCCGCGGTCGAGGATCGCGATGCGGTGGCAGCGTTCGGCCTCGTCCATGTAATGCGTCGACACCAGCAGCGTGGTGCCGGCATCGGCCAGGTCGAAGAGCTTTTCCCAGAAATCGCGGCGCGATTCCGGATCGACCGCGCTGGTCGGCTCGTCGAGGAACAGCAGTTCGGGCTTGTGGATCACCGCGCCGGCCAGTGCCAGGCGCTGTTTCTGCCCGCCGCTGAGGGTGCCGGCCAGCTGCTTCTGCCGGTCGGCGAAATCGTACTGTTCGACCAGTTCGTCGACGCGGCGCCTCGTCTCGGCCTTCGCCAGGCCCTGCACCGCGGCGAGGAACTCGAGGTTCTCGCGCACGCCCAAATCGTCGAACAGCGAGAACTTCTGGGTCATGTAGCCGATGCGCAGGCGCAGCGCCTCGGCCTGTTCGGGAACGCGCAAACCAAGCACTTCGATCGTGCCGGCGCTCGGCGTCAGCAGCCCGCACAGCATGCGGATGGTCGTCGACTTGCCCGAGCCGTTGGGGCCGAGGAAGCCGTAGACGTGCGCCTTCGGCACGCTCAGGTCCACGCCGTCGACCGCCAGCAGGTCGCCGAAGCGCTTGCTCAGGCCGGAGGCACGGATGGCGAGGTCGCCGGCGTTCATGGCGCCCGCTGCGCGGACGGCCGGTCGCGACCGATCCGCCCGAGGTGCGTTTCGCGGAAGCCCGCGGGGTATTTCAAGCCGTAACCGAGCATGCGGTCGAAGCCGACGTGCGCGATCCAGACCAGGCCGGCCGCCAACAGCGGGCGCACGCCGCTTGCGGCGCCTAGCGCGAGCAGCAGCAGCGGACCGACCAGCGCATGCGTCGCGTTGTAGGCCAGGGCGCCGATGCGTGGGCCGGCGAGATAGCCGAGGAATGCGAGGTCCGGCAGCAGGAAGCACAGGGCGAAGACGCCCCAGCCCGCGCCGTGGCGGTGGTAGGCCCACAGCGACAGCGCCAACAGCAGCGTCGCCTCCGCGCGCAGCAGGGCGCGGACGCCGCCGCGCACCGCACCGCCGGCGGGCGTGGCCGACGGCGCGCTCATGGCGACGCTCCGGCGAAGCTGACCTGCACCGGCAGGCCCGCCGGCAATTCGCGCGCGTCCGCGCCGAGTTGCACTTCGGCCAGGTAACTCAATCGCGCGGCGTCCTGTCCGGTCAGCGCGTAGTACGGGGTGAAGCTGGGATCGCTGCGTACCATCCGCACCGTGCCGGCGTAGGTCTTGTCGCTGCCGTCGACGTGCACGCGCACGGCATCGCCGACCCTGACCCCGGCGCGCAGCGGCTCGGGCACGTAGATGCGCGCATACGGCGCATCGCCGGCCAGCAGCACCACCAGCGGCGCGCCGACCGGGGCCTGGTCGCCGAGCCGGTACGGAAGGCTGTCCACCTGCGCATCGCGCGGCGCGGACAGGCTCAGTTTCTGCAGCGTGACCTGCTGCACCGCCGCCTGTGCCGCGGCCGCCCGCGCCGCCGCTTCGCCCTGCGCGATCTGCTCGGCGCGGGTGCCGCGCTCGAGTTCCAGCAGGGCTTGCTGCGCGGCGCGCACCTGCGCCTCGGCGTTCCCGGCGGCGGCGCGGGCGCGGTCGACATCGGCCGCGGCGACCAGTCGCTGCCGGCCCAGCGGCTGCAAGCGGTTGTAGTAGGCGCGCGCGTCGGCGGCCTGCGCCTGCGCGGCGGAAAGGCTGGCGCGGGCCTGTGCGATCTGTTCGCTGCGCGGCCCGGCCTTGAGTTCGGCCAGCGCTTCGCGGCTCTGTTCGGTCTGCGCCTGCGCGGCCTGCAGCTGCGATTGCGTGCGCGCGGCCTCGAGCTGCAGCAGCACGTCGCCGGCCTTCACCCGCTGGCCTTCGCGCACGTCGATGCGCACGATCTTCTCGGCCGCCGGCGCCGGCACGACGATGCGGTCCCACTCCAGTGTGCCGAGCGCGCGCGGCGCTTCGTCGCGGCACGCGGCCAGCGCCAGCAATGCGGAAGCGAGCAGCAGGGTTCGCGATGGCTTCATGGCTTCAGCTCCAGTCCGCGGTCCAGCAGCGCCAGCGCGTGCAGGCGCACGTCGTCCATGCCGAGGTCGTCGGCCTGGAACAGCTGCCGCCAGATCGGCGCGCCCGCCGCCGGGAACAGGGTCAGGCCGATCAGCGTCACCAGCAGCAGCCGCGGATCGAGGTCGGCGTTCAGCTGCCCGCGCGCCTGCGCCTGCGCGAAACGCTGCGCGATCATCCGCGAGAATTCCGGCGCGATCCGCGTCACCAGCAGGTCGCGCAGCGCACCGCCCTCGCTCAGCACCTCGCGCACCCACAACGCCGGCCACCACGGATGCGCCTCGACCGCGCGGAACACGCCGCTGACGAAGCCGGCGACCAGCGCGGCCAGGTCGTCGGCGTCCACCCGGGTCAGCGGTTCGCGCACGCTCTGGAACACCGGAAGCAGCCGCTCCTCGATCACGCTGTCGCGCAATTGCTGCGCGTCGCCGAAGTAGTAATGCACCAGCGCCGGGGTCACCCCGGCCTCGGCGGCGATGTCGCGCAGCGAGGTCGCGACGATGCCCTGCCGCACGTAGCAGGCCAGCGCGGCATCGACCAGGCGCGTGCGCTGGTCGGGCGAATCGACGTTCGGCCGGCCCGGCGCGCGTTTCGCGGGCTTGCGGGCCGGGGCGGATCGGACCGGTGCCGCGGCGGGGGTTTCCGCCCGCCGGCCCCGGGGCCGCTTTGGGTGAGGGTGCGTTGCCATGCCCAATATTTAATTCAACATTTAATTAAACGCAAGCCCGGGCCGACGGACGGTCGCCGCGCGCCCGCTTCCGGCCCGGATGGCCTATCCTTCCGCACCTGCCCGGCCGCGATGGCGACCGGCCCCCACGACATCCCCATGACCGCCTTCCACCGCGAATTCGCCCTCGAACCCGAAAGCACCGAACGCCTGGCCAACCTCGCCGGTCCGTTCGACGCGCACCTGCGCCAGATCGAGCTGAAACTGGGCGTGGAGATCGCCAACCGCGGCAACATCTTCCGCGTCACCGGCCCGGAGAAGGCGGTCGCCGCGACCGAGAAGCTGCTGCGCACGCTGTACGACGAGGCGGCGGGCGAAACCTTCGACAGCCAGGCCATCCACCTGCGCCTGAATTCCGCCAACCTCGACCAGGTCGCCGGCGGCGGCTATGAGCCGCAGGAAGTGCAGATCAAGGTCAAGCGCGGCACCGTGCGCGGGCGCGGCCCGAACCAGGCCGCCTACCTGCACGCGATCGCGACCCACGACATCAACTTCGGCATCGGCCCGGCCGGCACCGGCAAGACCTTCCTCGCCGTGGCCAGCGCGGTCGAAGCGCTGAACGACGCGCGCGTGCAGCGGCTGGTGCTGGTGCGCCCGGCGGTCGAGGCCGGCGAGAAGCTCGGCTTCCTGCCCGGCGACCTGACCCAGAAGGTCGACCCCTACCTGCGCCCGCTGTACGACGCGCTGTACGAGATGCTCGGCGTCGACAAGGTGGTCAAGCTGCTGGAGAAGAACGTCATCGAGATCGCGCCGCTGGCCTACATGCGCGGGCGCACGCTCAACGACGCCTTCGTGATCCTCGACGAGGCGCAGAACACCACCATCGAGCAGATGAAGATGTTCCTGACCCGCATCGGCTTCGGCAGCACCGCGGTGGTCACCGGCGACATGACCCAGATCGACCTGCCGCGCAACGTGAAGTCGGGGCTGAAGGACGCGCTGGAAGTGCTGCGCGGCGTCGAGGGCATCGGCTTCACCTTCTTCACCAGCAGGGACGTGGTGCGCCACCCGCTGGTGGCGAAGATCGTGCGCGCCTACGACGCGCGCGACGGCAAGGACGCGGAAACCGGACCGGCAGCGTGATTGCGGCTCCTGGTTCTTGATGCTGGGTGGGATGTGAAATATCCGCGGAGGGTTCGGCCAAGTGCGAATCTGTCGCCAACAACCGTCAACCGGGAACCAAGAACCGCCATGACCCAAGGCCCCGTCCGTCTCGATGTTTCCGTCAGCTACGCGCTGCCGCGCGCGGGCCTGCCGGCGCCGCAGAGCTTCCGCAAGTGGGTCGCGGCGGCGCTGAGGGGCCGCATCCGCGAGGCCGACCTGGCCATCCGCCTGGTCGACGCGAAGGAAGGCCGCGCGCTGAACCGCCACTACCGCGGCAAGGACTATGCGACCAACGTGCTCAGCTTCCCGGCCGACCTGGCCGAAGGCGTCAAGCTGCCGAAGGGCGTGAAGATGCCGCTGCTCGGCGACCTGGTGATCTGCGCGCCGGTCGTGGCGCGCGAGGCGAAGGAGCAGAAGAAGCCGCTGGCCGCGCACTACGCGCACCTGACCGTGCACGGCGTCCTGCACCTGCTCGGCTGGGACCACATGGACGATCGGGAAGCCGAGGCGATGGAGCAGCTGGAACGCGGGATCCTCGCCGAACTGGGCATCGCCGACCCGTATGCGATCGAGGATTGAGCGCATGCGCCTTCATGCACTGCTCGCATTGCCGTTTCTCGCCGGCGCGCCGCACGCCAATGCCGGCGAAACCGCCCCTGCCGGCGTCGACCTGCCCGCGCTGATCGAATGCCGCGCGCAGCTGGCCGACTTCCGTGCGCTCGCGCCGGCGCTGCGGGATCCGCTCAAGGCGGTCGCGCTCGGCTGGAAGCCGTTGCCGCAGGCCAACATGTTCATGACCGAATTCGAATTGAACGCGCCGATCCGCGTGTTCGGCCACGACGCCGAGCGCATCGCCTTCTCCGGCGATGGCATCGTCGCCGTGCTCGACCTGCCCGACCCGCGCCCGCTGGCGAAGCAGCTGGAACTGGAAACCGCGTTCGACACGCCGGAGAAGGCGATGTTTGGCAAGGAAGTGCGCGCCACCGACGTCACCGACCCGGACACCGGCGCGGCGATGTACGAATCGGTCGTGCTCACCGTCTCCAACGTCGCCTCGCACCCCGGCAAGACCCTCGCCGGCTGCAGCTACAGCCTCGATGCGCTGGAAGACGAAGGCGAAGCGCCGGCCGATGACGCTGCGCCGGCCGGAAAAGAACCGCCGCCCGCATCCTGATAGACTGGGCCCGACGCCCGTCTGTCGGGTGCCGATCCGAACCACCCACGCGAAATGTCCGAAGACGACAGTAGTTCCTCGACGGAACACGGCGAAAAACCCTCCGAGAGAAGGCGCGGCTGGCTGGAGCGCCTGAGTTCCGCGTTCGCCGGCGAGCCCAGTACGCGCGAAGACCTGGTCGAGTTGCTGCGCGACACGCAGCGCGACGGCCTGATCGCGGCCGACACCTTGCGGATCATGGAAGGCGCGCTGGAGATCGCCGAACTCACCGTCGGCGATGTGATGGTGTCGCGCTCGCAGATGGTGTCGCTGCCGGTGGACGCGAAGTTCCTCGACCTGATGAGGCAGGTGGTCGAATCCGGCCATTCGCGCTTCCCGGTGCACGGCGAGGACAAGGACGAGATCCTCGGCATCCTGCTGGCCAAGGACCTGCTGCGCGGCGTGGTCGCCGACAACGGGCCGGGCACGATCCGCGAACTGCTGCGCCCGGCGGTGCTGATCCCGGAGTCGAAGAAGCTCAACGTGCTGCTGAAGGAGTTCCGCCTGTCGCGCAACCACATGGCGATCGTGGTCGACGAATACGGCGGCGTGGCCGGGCTGGTCACCATCGAGGACGTGCTGGAGCAGATCGTCGGCGAGATCGACGACGAGCACGACGTGGCCGAGGACGAGGCCGCGCTGATCGCGGTGCAGGCCGACGGCCGCTTCGTGGTCGACGCGCTGACCCCGATCGACGACTTCAACGAGAGCTTCGGCGCGGATTTCGACGACGACGAATACGACACCATCGGCGGCCTGGTCACCGCGGCGATCGGGCACCTGCCGGAAACCGGCGAGGAACTGACCCTGGGCCGCTTCGCCTTCCGTGTGAGCAAGGCGGACGCACGCAGGGTGCATGCGTTCCATGTGACCGTGCTGGCGGACAACTGACGCACGATGCATCGCCTAGCTCATCTTGTCGATGGCGAATGGAAAGCCCATTCGTATCCGCCCGTTTTCCGCATTGACGACAGCAGCAGGCACAAACGAATTCTCGCGGGAGTGCCCGCAGGCGACCCGTTGGTCATCGGGCAGATGGCCGAATGCCTGCATGGCCCTTTTTCCCTTCTCTATGTGCTGCATACCCCTCGCGGCGAAGCCGCAGCAGGCCGCTACCAAAGCCCGTATCTGACGCTGGTGGAAATCAAGCAATTTTTGCAGCGCTTCGGGCCGTTCCTTTCTGCGGATGGACGATACGACCTCTGGTTGTTTTCGCAGGAAGATGAAGCCACCGTGGTCTGGGATAGACACAATCAACTGTTCGCCTACGGGCCACTGGAATCTTTCGTGTCGAAATTGAAATCACTGGGCTTCACGCTCGGCGCAATCGAGACACCCTTCCCAGTCCAGCACATGCACTACTACCGTGCCGAGTTCGACAAGGAGGCCAAAGAATTACTGGCAGCTTACGATTGGTCTTACTTCCCGTTGCGACCAGAGGACGAACAGTGAATCGGCTTTTCGTCGTCTGTGTCCTCTGGCTCTTTGCCACCCTCGCCTCCGCCGCCCCGCGCGTCGGCGTGGTGACGATGGCGCCGGGCGAGATCTTCTTCGAACGCTTCGGCCACAACGCGATCGTGGTCGTGGACGAAACCACCGGCGCGGCGACCAGCTACAACTTCGGCTACTTCGACCCGTCCGAACCCGACTTCGTCGCCCGCTTCGCCCGCGGCGAAATGATGTACTACCTCGTCGCCCTGCCCTTCGAGCAGGACATGGCCTACTACCGCGAGGTCGGCCGCGGCGCGAAGATCCAGTGGCTTGACCTGCGTCCGGAACAGGCGCAGGCGCTGGCCGATGCCCTGGCCGAGAACGCGAAGCCCGAGAACGCGCACTACCCCTACGATTATTTCCGCGACAACTGCGCCACCCGCGTGCGCGACTCGCTCGACAACGCGCTCGGCGGCGCGCTGAAGCGGCAACTGGCCGGGCGCTCGCGCGGCAACACCTACCGCAGCGAATCGGTGCGCCTCGCCACGCCGGCCACGTGGATGTGGCTCGGCTTCGATCTTGGCCTGGCGCCCTATGCCGACAAGCCGCTGTCGCGCTGGGACGAAGCCTTCGTGCCGATGCGCCTGGCCGAAAGCCTGCGCGAGGCGAAGAACAGCGATGGCCACCCGCTGGTGCTGCAGGAAACCGAAGTGCTGCCGCACCGGATCGCGCCGGAACCGCCGGAGCGGGCGCGGCGCTGGTGGCCGTGGCTGCTGGCTGGCCTCGCACTCGCCGCGCTCATCGTCGCCTTCGGCAGGAAACACCCGCGTCTGCTCGGCGCGTTCGCCCTGCCGCTGTGGCTGCTGTGCGCCGTCGGCGGCGCGCTGCTGGTCTACCTGTGGGGCTTCACCGCGCATCGCGCCGCGTGGGCCAACCAGAACCTGCTGCTGCTGAACCCGCTGTGCCTGCTGCTGCTGCCGGCGGCGGTCGCGCTGCTGCGCGGGCGCAACCCCGGGAGGTTCTCGCGCTGGCTGGCCGGGCTCGTCGCCATCGCCGCCTTCGTCGCCTGGTTCCTGCACTGGCTGCCGTTCGCGTTCCCGTACCAGGACAACCGCGCCTGGGTCGCGTTGCTGTTGCCGGTGCATGCGGCGATTGCATACGTATGCTTGATGCGGCGCAGCTTGTCGCGCTGAGCCGCCTGCCGCACGATGCGGCTCCTGTAAACGCTTCCACCCCACCGCCGTCCCGGCGTCCAGGAGCCCCATGCTGACCCGACTCTTCGCCCTGGCGATCCTCGCCTTCCCGGCCGTCGCGCTGCCCGCGACCCCGCCCGTCGTCACCTCGCCCGACGGCCGCATCTCGGTGCAATTGAGCGCCTCCACCGACGGCCGCGCCGCCTACGCGGTATCGCGCGACGGCAAGCCGATCATCGCGCCGTCGCCGCTGGGCTTCCTCCTGACCGACGCGCCGAAGCTCGACCGCGGCATGCTGATCGGCGAACCGGAATTCTCGCAGTTCGACGAAACCTGGGAGCAGCCGTGGGGCGAACGCCGCTTCATCCGCAACCACTACAACCAGATGCGGGTGACGCTGACCGAGAACTTCAAGCCGTTCCGCCATTTCGACGTGGTGTTCCGCGTCTACGACGACGGCCTCGGCTTCCGCTACGAGTTCCCCGAACAGGAAAACCTCAAGGAACTGAAGATCGGCGAGGAACTGACCGAGTTCGATTTGGCCCAGGACGGCACCGCGTGGTGGATCGCCGCCGGCGAGTTCAACCGCGAGGAACAGCTGTACAACCGCACCACGGTCGGGGAAGTCGGCTACGCGCAGACGCCGATCACCTTCAAGCTGGCCGACGGCACCCACCTGTCGATCCACGAAGCCGCGCTGGTCGACTACTCCGGCATGAACCTGATCCACGTCGAGAAGCGCCGCCTGAAGGCCGCGCTGACCCCGGGCAGCGACGGCTTCGCCAAGGTCGAGCGCGCCGCGCCGTTCAACACGCCGTGGCGCACCCTGCAGGTCGGCGACAGCGCCGGCGCGCTGGTCGAGTCGTCGCTGATCCTCAACCTCAACGAGCCGAACAAGCTCGGCGACGTGTCGTGGTTCAGGCCGATGAAGTACGCCGGCGTGTGGTGGGAGATGCACCTGGACCGGAAGACCTGGGAGTACGGGCCGAGGCACGGCGCCACGACCGAGAACGTGAAGAAGCACATCGACTTCGCCGCGGAGAACGGCTTCGGCGGCGTGCTGGTCGAGGGCTGGAACGTGGGCTGGGAAGACTGGTTCGGCACCGGCTTCGACTTCGACTTCGCCAAGCCGTACCCCGACTTCGACTTCCCGGCGCTGGCCGCCTACGCGAAGTCGAAGGGCGTGCAGCTGATCGGCCACCACGAGACCGGCGGCAACGCCGCGCACTACGAGGACCAGCTGGACGCCGCGTTCGCGCTGGACAGGAAGATGGGCGTGCACGCGGTGAAGACCGGCTACGTCGCCGACGCCGGCGGTGCGCGCGCCTACGGCCGCGACGGCAAGGTGCATCTCGCCTGGCACGAAGGCCAGGACATGGTGCGCCACCACCTGAAGGTGGTGACCGAGGCGGCGAAGTACCAGATCGCGATCAACCCGCACGAGCCGGTCAAGGACACCGGCCTGCGCCGCACCTACCCGAACTGGATTTCGCGCGAGGGCGCGCGCGGCGGCGAGTACGACGCCTGGGGACAGCCCGGCAATCCGCCGGAACACGTGCCCACCATGGTCTTCACCCGCCTGCTGGCCGGGCCGATGGATTACACGCCGGGCATCTTCGGCATGAAGACGCGCTCGCCCAACGGCGTGCAGACGACGTGGGCCAAGCAGCTGGCGTTCTACGTGACGATCTACAGCCCGATCCAGATGGTGCCCGACCTGGTCGAGAACTACGAGGCGAACCCGGGCCCGTTCCAGTTCATCAAGGACGTCGCGGTGGACTGGGAGGAATCGAAGGTGCTGAACGGCGAGGTCGGCGACTACGTGACGATCGCCCGCAAGGTGCGGGGAGGCAACGACTGGTTCCTCGGCTCGATCACCGACGAGAACCCGCGCGAACTGAAGGTGCCGCTGTCGTTCCTCGACAAGGGCCGCAAGTACACCGCGCAGATCTACCGCGACGGCCCCGACGCGGACTGGAAGGGCAAGCGCGAGTCGATCGTGATCGAGCAGCGCGAAGTGACCGCGGGCGACGCGCTGACGCTGAAGCTGGCGCCGGGCGGCGGTCAGGCGATCCGCTTCATGGCGCACTGAGCCGACAACCCCTCTCCCGCAAGCGGGAGAGGGGTCGGGAGGCGCTTGCTCCCTGTCCGCGCCTGACGCACCATCCGCGCATGACCGCGGCCCGCCATCCCGACCTTCCGTCCTGCGTCGTCAACTGCTGCGTCTACACGAAACAGGGCAAGCGGCTCGACATCGGCCTCGACGCGATCAGCGAGGTGCTGGCGCGCGACGACGGCAGCTTCCTGTGGGTCGGCCTGTTCGAGCCGGCCGACGAGATCCTCGACAAGCTGCAGGAGGAGTTCTGCCTGCACGACCTGGCCGTGGAGGACGCGCAGCACGCGCACCAGCGGCCGAAGGTCGAGGCCTACGGCAACTCGCTGTTCATCGCCGTGCACACCGCGCAGACGCTGGACGAGCAGATCGTCTACGGCGAAACCCTGGTCTTCCTGGGCCCGCGCTACCTGCTGACCGTGCGCCACAACGCCGCGCTGTCGTACGCGCCGGCGCGCGCGCGGGTCGAGCGCGAGCCGGAACTGCTGGCGCTGGGGCCGTCGTTCGGGCTGTACGCGATCCTCGACTTCATCGTCGACAACTACCTGCCGATCGTCCAAGCGTTCAAGGAAAGCCTGACGCGGCTGGAGAAGGACGTGTTCAGCGAAACCTACCGCCGCGACACCCTGGTCCGGCTGTACGCGCTCAAGCGCCAGCTGACCGAGATGCGCAGCGTGGTGGCGCCGCTGCAGGACGTGCTGTCGCAGCTGACCCGCAGCACCAGCCCGCTGATCCCCGACGAAGTGAAGCTGTATTTCCGCGACGTGCTCGACCATTCGGTGCGGGTCAACGACAGCATCGACGCGATGCGCGACATGCTGGGCACGGCGATGAGCGTCAACCAGTCGCTGGTGACGCTGGCGCAGGGCGAGGTGGTCAAGCGCCTGGCCGGCTGGGCCGCGCTGCTGGCCGCGCCGACGCTGATCGCCAGCTGGTACGGCATGAACTTCGCCAACATGCCCGAGCTGCACGGCCGCTACGGCTACTTCGTCCTGATCGGCATCGTCGCCCTGGTCTGCCTGGCGCTGTACCGCTACCTGAAGAAAGTGCGCTGGCTCTGACGCGCTGCAACACGCCGGCTGCGACGGCGGTCCGACTTTAGACCAAAGTCGAAGCCGGAAAGCACGGCTTTGCGTTGACCCCCGGTGCCACCGGGCCGACTCTATGCGCTGTTTTCCCCCGTGGAGAAGGACATGAAGGGGTTCTCGAAGATCGCCTGGGCCGCGCTTGCGGTGCTCGGCGCGTTCTGCCTCGGCACGATCGCGCTGCGTCGCGGCGAACAGATCAACGCGCTGTGGATCGTGGTCGCGGCGGTCAGCATCTACCTGGTCGCCTACCGCTACTACGCGCTGTTCATCGCCAGCAAGGTGATGCAGCTCGACCCGAGCCGCGCCACCCCGGCGGTGCTGCGCAACGACGGTCTCGATTACGTGCCGACCAACAAGTACGTGCTGTACGGCCACCACTTCGCCGCGATCGCCGGCGCCGGCCCGCTGGTCGGCCCGGTGCTGGCCGCGCAGATGGGCTACCTGCCCGGCCTGCTGTGGCTGGTGGTCGGCGTGGTGCTGGCCGGCGCGGTGCAGGACTTCATGGTGCTGTTCATCTCCAGCCGCCGCGACGCGCGTTCGCTCGGCGACCTGGTGCGCATGGAGATGGGCAACATCCCCGGCACCATCGCCCTGTTCGGCGCGTTCCTGATCATGATCATCATCCTCGCCGTGCTGGCGATGGTGGTGGTGAACGCGCTGGCGGAAAGCCCATGGGGCATGTTCACCGTGGTCGCGACGATGCCGATCGCGATCCTGATGGGCCTGTACATGCGCTTCGTCCGGCCGGGCAGGATCGGCGAGATCTCGGTCGTCGGCCTGGTCCTGCTGCTGGCCGCGATCTGGCTGGGCGGCAAGGTCGCCGCGTCGCCGACCTGGGGCCCGGCCTTCACCTTCGACAAGGAGCAGATCACCTGGATGATGGTCGGCTACGGTTTCGTCGCCTCGGTGCTGCCGGTATGGCTGCTGCTGGCGCCGCGCGACTACCTGTCGACCTTCCTCAAGATCGGCACGATCGTGGCGCTGGCCATCGGCATCGTGCTGGTGATGCCGGCGCTGAAGATGCCGTCGCTGACCCAGTACGCCAGCAACGGCATGGGTCCGGTCTGGGTCGGCGGGATGTTCCCGTTCCTGTTCATCACCATCGCCTGCGGCGCGGTGTCGGGCTTCCACGCGCTGATCAGTTCCGGCACCTCGCCGAAGCTGCTAGCGAACGAAGGCCACATGCCGTTCATCGGCTACGGCGGCATGCTGATGGAGTCGTTCGTCGCGATCATGGCGCTGGTCGCCGCGGCGATCATCGAGCCGGGCGTGTACTTCGCGATGAACGCGCCGCCGGCCTCGGTCGGCGCCGACGTCGCCGCGGTCGCGGCCAAGGTCAGCGAATGGGGCTTCACCGTCAGCCCGGACGTGCTGACCGCCACCGCCGCCGACATCGGCGAGAAGACCATCCTCAACCGCGCCGGCGGCGCGCCGACGCTGGCGGTGGGCATCGCCCAGATCCTGCACAGCGTGCTGCCGGGCGAGGACACGATGGCGTTCTGGTACCACTTCGCGATCCTGTTCGAGGCGCTGTTCATCCTGACCGCGGTCGACGCCGGCACCCGCGCGGGCCGCTTCATGCTGCAGGACCTGCTGGGCAACTTCGTGCCGGCGCTGAAGAAGACCGAGTCGTGGGGCGCCAACCTGGTCGGCACCGGCGGTTGCGTGGCGCTGTGGGGCTACCTGCTGTATACCGGCGTCACCGACCCGTTCGGCGGCATCAAGACGCTGTGGCCGCTGTTCGGCATCTCCAACCAGATGCTGGCCGGCATCGCGCTGATGCTGGGCACGGTGGTGCTGTTCAAGCTCAAGCGCGACCGCTACGCCTGGGTGACCGCGATACCGGCGGCATGGCTGCTGATCTGCACCACCTCCGCGGGGCTGATCAAGATCTTCGACGGCAACCCGGCGCAGGGCTTCCTGGCGCAGGCGCGCAAGTTCCAGGCCGCGATCGGCAACGGCGAAGTGCTGGCGCCGGCCAAGGACATGGGCCAGATGCACCAGATCGTGACCAATGCCTACGTCAACACCACGCTGACCGCGCTGTTCCTGTTCGTGGTGTTCAGCGTGCTGGTCTATTCGATCAAGGCGATCCTGGCCGCACGCCGCAACCCGCAACGCAGCGACACCGAGACCGCGTACGTCGCGCTGACCGCCGAACAACTGGCGGCGCAGGCGAACCTGTAGGGAGGAGAAGGCCATGGGCACCGCGCTCGTCCCGCTGGGCCACTACGCCACGCACAAGCGGGTGTGGCGCCGGCTGGTGCAGACCGCGAGGTTGTGCTGCGGCGTGCCGGACTACGACAACTACGTCCGGCACATGCTGGAGAAGCATCCCGACCGCGAGGTCATGGACTACAAGACCTTCTTCCGCGAACGGCAGGAAGCGCGCTTCGGCGGGGGCCGCGGGTTCCGCTGCTGCTGAAGCGGCTCCGCGGCGATGCAATGGAAAACGGGAGCCGCGAGGCTCCCGTTCCGTTTCGGCGACGTGCTTCCGTCAGCCCTTCGCGAACGCCAGGTGCCCGCCCTCGGCACGCACGCGCACCGTGTCGCCGCTGCCGAATTCGCCGGCGAGGATCTTCTGCGCCAGCGGATTCTCCAGCTGCTGCTGGATCGCCCGCTTCAGCGGGCGCGCGCCGTAGACCGGATCGAAGCCGACGTTGCCCAGCAGCGCCAGCGCGCTGTCGTCCAGTTCCAGCCTGATGCCGCGCTCGGCCAGCCGCTTCTCGAGGCCGGCCAGCTGGATCTTCGCGATCGACTTGATCTGCGCCTTGTCCAGCGGATGGAACACCACGATGTCGTCGAGGCGGTTGATGAACTCGGGGCGGAAATGCGCCTGCACCACCGCCATCACCGAAGCCTTCATCTGCGTGTAGGCCTCGGCGGAATCGTCGCCGGCGAGCTCCTGGATCTGGTGCGAGCCGAGGTTCGACGTCATCACGATCACCGTGTTGCGGAAATCGACCGTGCGCCCCTGGCCGTCGGTCAGGCGGCCGTCGTCGAGCACCTGCAGCAGGATGTTGAACACGTCGGGGTGCGCCTTCTCGACCTCGTCGAGCAGGATCACGCTGTACGGGCGACGGCGCACCGCTTCGGTCAGGTAGCCGCCCTCCTCGTAGCCGACGTAGCCCGGAGGCGCACCGACCAGCCGCGACACCGCGTGCTTCTCCATGAACTCGCTCATGTCGATGCGCACCATCGCGTCCTGCGAATCGAACAGGAACTCGGCCAGCGCCTTGCACAGCTCGGTCTTGCCCACGCCGGTCGGGCCGAGGAACAGGAACGAGCCGGTCGGCCGGCCGGGATCGGACAGGCCGGCGCGCGAACGGCGGATCGCGTCGGAAACGACCTTGATCGCCTCGTCCTGGCCGACCACGCGCCCGTGCAGCGCGTCCTCCATCTTCAGCAGCTTCTCGCGCTCGCCCTCGAGCATCTTGCTGACCGGGATGCCGGTCCAGCGGCTGACGACCTCGGCGATCTCCTCGGCGGTCACCTTGTCCTGGACCAGCTTGAATTCCTTGTTCTCGGCCTCCTGCGCGGCGACCAGCTGCTTCTCCAGCGCCGGCAACTTGCCGTACTGGATCTCGCTCATCTTCGCGTAGTCCTGCACGCGCTGCGCGGCCTCCAGCTCGACCTTGGCCTGTTCGATCTGTTCCTTGATCCGGGTGGCGCCCTGCAGCGCGGCCTTTTCCGCCTTCCACACTTCGTTGAGGTCGGCGAACTCGCGCTCGAGCGATTCGATGTCGGCCTCCAGGTCGGCCAGGCGCTGCTTCGACGCTTCGTCCTTCTCCTTCTTCAGCATCTCGCGCTGGATCTTCAGCTGGATCAGCCGGCGCTCCTTGCGGTCCAGTTCCTCGGGCTTGGAGTCGATCTCCATGCGGATGCGCGAAGCGGCTTCGTCCATCAGGTCGATGGCCTTGTCCGGCAACTGCCTGTCGGCGATGTAGCGGTGCGACAGCGTGGCCGCGGCGACGATCGCCGGGTCGGTGATCTCGACGCCGTGGTGCACGGCGTAGCGTTCCTTCAGCCCGCGCAGGATCGCGATGGTGTCCTCGACGCTCGGCTCGCCGACGAACACCTTCTGGAAGCGGCGCTCCAGCGCGGCGTCCTTCTCGACGTACTTGCGGTATTCGTCCAGCGTGGTCGCGCCGATGCAGTGCAGCTCGCCGCGGGCCAGCGCCGGCTTGAGCATGTTGCCGGCGTCCATCGCGCCCTCGGCCTTGCCGGCGCCGACCATGGTGTGCAGTTCGTCGATGAACAGGATGATCTGGCCTTCGTTCTTGGCCAGGTCGTTGAGCACCGCCTTCAACCGTTCCTCGAACTCGCCGCGGAACTTGGCGCCGGCGATCAGCGCGCCCATGTCCAGCGACAGCACGCGCTTGTTGCGCAGGCCTTCGGGCACCTCGTTGTTGACGATGCGCTGCGCGAGGCCCTCGACGATGGCGGTCTTGCCGACGCCGGGCTCGCCGATCAGCACCGGATTGTTCTTGGTGCGCCGCTGCAACACCTGGATGGTACGGCGGATTTCCTCGTCGCGGCCGATCACCGGGTCGAGCTTGCCGGATTCGGCGCGCGCGGTCAGGTCGATGCAGTACTTCTCCAGCGCCTGGCGCTGGTCTTCCGCATTCTCCGACTGCACGCTCTCGCCGCCGCGCACCTTGTCGATCGCGGCCTCGATCTTCTTCCGGTCGGCGCCGGCAGCGCGCAGCGCGGTGCCGAGCGAACCCTTGTCGTCGGCCGCGGCCAGCACGAACCATTCGCTGGCGATGAAGGCATCGCCATGCTGCTGCGCCAGTTTGTCGGTCTGGTTGAGCAGGCGGGTCAGGTCGTTGCCGATCGAGAGGTTGCCCTCCTGCCCGGAGACCTTCGGCAGCTTGTCCAGCGCCTCGCCCAGCCGCTCGCGCAGCACCGGCACGTTGACGCCGGCCTGCGCCAGCAGCGGCCGCGTGCTGCCGCCGCTCTGGTCGAGCAGCGCGGTCAGCACGTGCACCGGCTCGATGATGTTGTGGTCGCGGCCCACGGCCAGCGACTGCGCGTCCGCCAGCGCCTGCTGGAAGCGCGAGGTCAGTTTGTCCATCCGCATCGGGATTCCCTCGGGAAAAGATGGCCAGCCTGCGGCCGGCAATGCTACCCAAATGCGGTTGCGACGGAACGTTTCAAGCCCCGCCAAGATGCGGATTCAGGGGCCGGCCGGGGACCGGCTGGCCACCAACACCCCGCCGCTGCCTTCCCTGGGCGGCAGCGGCGTTCGCCTCAGTCCAGCGGCGCCGGCTGGATGATCTCGACCCAGTAGCCGTCCGGGTCCTTGATGAAGGCGATGCTCTTCATCATGCCGTCGCTCAGGCGCTTCTGGAACGGCACGCCGAGCGCCTCGAAGCGCGCGCAGGCGGCGCGGATGTCCGGCACGCTGACGCAGATGTGGCCGAAGCCGCGCGGCTCGCGGTTGCCGTCGTGGTAGACCGGGCCGGATTCGAGTTCGGTGCCGTGGTTGTGGGTCAGCTCGAGCACGCCACGCTGTTGCGCCAGCCATTGCCGGCGTTCCTCGTCGCCGTCGGGGATGGCGCCGGCGGCGTCGACGGTGACGAGGAAATACAGCGTGAACTTCGCCTGCTCGAAATCGACCTTGCGCGCCAGGGTGAAACCGAGCACGCGGGTGTAGAAGTCGAGCGAAGCCCGCGGGTCCTTGACCCGCAGCATGGTGTGGTTGAACACGAAATCGCGGGTGGCGGCGTCGCGCTGCGCGGCGACGCCCGGCACGGCGGCCAGCTTGGCGCGGGTCTGTGCGATCATCGGGAAGTTTCCTCGCGTGGGGGTGCGTGCATTCTATCGATGCAGGCCGCGAACCGCGGGGGCGCGGCGCGCCCCTACCCGCCGTCGGCCGGCTGCAGCCAGCCCTCGTAGCGGATCAGCGGGCCGACCAGCGGCAACGCGGCCTCGACGCGGAACTCGTAGCGGCCCTGGTGCTCGCGTTCGCGGCACTGCACGCCGTTGAACAAGCGCGCCGGCAGCGGCAGCAGCCCGAACAGCCGCACCCTGGCAACGTTCCAGTACACCGTGCCTTCGTGGATGTGCAGTTCGTAGCGGAACTGCACCGGGCCGAGGCGCTCGCACAACAGGCCGTCGCGGCAATACAGCTTCGACGACATCCTCCTGCCGCCGAAATCGCGCTTCCAGATCTCGCGCCGGGCGTCGGCGATGAATTCGACCCGCGTCGGCGCATCGCGCATGCGCGGCGGCAGCCCGGCGCAGGTCGCGCAAAGCCACGCGAGCGGGCCCTTGCCGCGCTCGATGCTGGCGCGCCCGGCGTATTCGCCGCGCCCGCGGATGCTGTGCAGCGCGCGCACCGCGTCCGGCATGCTGAAGAACGGCGCGCGCAATACCTGCTGGAAGACAGTGGGTTCCATCGCGGTCCCGCGGACTGGTGACGAAGCCGGCACGCAGGATAGCCGGCGCGGCTCCACGCCGGATGAAGATCAGCCGGCCGGTTTCGATTTCTGCAACGAAAGCAGCAAAAGCGCAATCGCCAGCGCGACGTAAGCCATTGAAAACTGGAAGGCCAGGCGCGCGCGCAGACCCTGCAGTTCCCACGGCTGGTAGATGCCGCCGCGCGGATCGACCGAATGGATCACGCCGAACGACGTCGCCGCCGCGGCGACGAACAGGACCAGCGCCGCGAGCCGCATGCGGCCGTCGAGCAGCGCGACCAGCGCGCTCGCCCACAGCATCGCGGTGATGATGAAGCCGTTGCCGAGCGTGGCGATCGTGGCGAGGTCGGAGAAGCCCTGGCCTTCGCCGGATTCGAACAATGCGACGAACTTCTCCGGCGGCAGCAGCGCCGGATTGCCGAGCTTGATGCCGAGCAGGTAGGCGATCGCCGGCAGGAACGCCAGCGCCACCGCGATCGCGTGCCGGCGCGGGGTTTCGTGGAACGCCTGCACGGCGATGTCGAGGCCGACGTAGACGATGATCGGCGCCAGCACCGCGACCGGCAGCCACTGCACCAGCCCGGACACGTAGCCGAACACGCCGCCCAGGCCGACGAACAGGCCGGCCAGCAGCGTGTAGCCGCTGCGCGCGCCCATGTGCTTGTACGCCGGCTGGCCGATGTACGGCGTGGTCTGCGCGACGCCGCCGCAAACGCCGGCGACCAGCGTGGCCAGCGCCTCGACCAGCAGCACGTCGCGGGTGCGGTAGTCGTCGCCGGCGGCGCGCGCGCTTTCGCTCACGTTGATGCCGCCGACCACCATCAGCAGGCCGAACGGCAGCAGCAGCGGCAGGTACGGCACGGTGTGCGGCAGGCCGGCGACGAAGCCGGGCGTCGGCAGCGGCAGGGTGAAACCGAGCCGCATCGCCTCCGGCAGCGCGAAGCCGGGCGCGCCGAGCCCGCCGAGGCCGAGCCCGTAGTGCAGCGCGACGCCGACCAGCAGCGCGAACAGCACGCCGGGCAACTTCACCGGCAGTTTCCCCTTCGCCACCAGCGCGTACAGCAGCAGGCCGAAGGTGGTGAAGCCGACCACCGGCTCGCGCAGCAGTTCCACCAGCGGCAGGAAACCCAGCAGGGTCAGCGCCGCGCCGCCGATCGAGCCGAGCAATGCCGCGCGCGGCAGCACGCGCGTGACCCAGTCGCCGGCGAACGACAGTGCGGTCTTGAACAGGCCGATCACCACCAGCGAGGCCATGCCGAGCTGCCAGGTGGACATCGCGGCGGCATGTTCGTCCATGCCCTGCGCCTTGAAGCCGGCGAAGGCCGGGCCCAGCACCAGCAACGCCATGCCGATGCTGGTTGGCGCGTCCAGGCCCAGCGGCATCGCGGTGACGTCGTCGCGCCCGGTCCTCGCCGCCAGCCTGCGCGCCATCCACGTGTAGGCGAGGTTGCCGAGCAGCACGCCCAGCGCGGTGCCGGGGAACATCTTTCCGAACACCACGTCGGCCGGGAATCCGAACGCGCCGACCAGCACCGCGGCGATGAAGCCGAGGATCGACAGGTTGTCGACCACCAGGCCGAAGAAGCCGTTGAGATCGCCGGCGACGAACCAGCGCGGACGGGATCGGTCCGAAGGGAACGGGGCGTTCATGCGGTTCGCGCGTCTCCGGTGGCGGCGTTCACAACGCCAGGTGCAGGAACTGGTTGAAGTCGCTGGCGGCATAATCGCCGAACGCCGGCCCCGGCACGAAGCCCCGCCGCCGGTACAGCGCCAGCGCCGGCTCGAATGCCGGGCCGCTGCCGGTTTCAAGGCTCAGCCGCGGCATGCCGCGGGCGCGCGCCGTGGCGACGATGTGTTCGAGGATGGCCGCGGCCGCGCCACGGCGCAGGAAGTCCGGATGGGTGCGCATCGATTTCAGTTCGCCGTTGCCGTCGCCCAGCGTGCGCAACGCGCCGATCGAAGCGATGCGTCCGCCGCGCCAGGCGCTCCACACTTCCACGTCCGGCCGGCGCGGGCCCGACAGGTCCAGCGCGAACACGCTGCCGGGCGGCGAGTTGGCGTGCATCTGCCGCAAATGCAGCGCCAGCAGCGCACGCGAAGCGTCGCCGGAGAGGTCGTCGCGGATGATGTCGAAGCCCACTGCCTGCCTCCTGCGCGGACGCCGGGCGGCGTACCCGCCCCGTTCCCGGCCATGCGCAGAATACGGCACTTCAGAACGACACCTCGACTTGGTCGCGCGACCACAGCACCGACTCGTGCCCGGTCGCCTTCTTCCAGGCATCGCGGATGGCCTCGATGTCGGCGCGATGCCGCGGCGTGTCCTCACTCAGGATCACCAGCACCTTGGTCTTCTCGCGGGTTGGCGCGGCCGCATCCCGGTAGCGCCATTGGCCACGGGCATCGAACACGGTCAGGCCGTCGGGGAAACGCGGCGTCACCTCGCGGTCGAGGAAGTCGCGCCATTGCGCCTCGCCGATCGGCGCATCCTGCGGGCGGCTGGCGACCCCGCCTGCTGCTATCGAGCGCTCCGCGCCGACGCCGAAGTACAGTTCGCTGCGGATCCAGCCCGGCGCTTCGGCCGCGCCTCGCGCCGGCGTCGACGCCGGCGGTGCGGTCGCAACGCAGGCCGGCAACAGGCCGACGAGGAAAAACGCCGCCAGCCGCGCCGCGTTCACGCGTCGCGCCACACCAGCGTGGCCATGCGCCCGGTGCGCCCGCTTCCATCGGCCGTGCTGCGGCGGTGCGAGAAGAAGCGCCTCGCGTCGCCGATCGTGCACAGAGTCCCGCCGAAGACGCCGTCCGGCGCGAGGCCGGCATCGGCCAGGCGCAGTTTCGCCAGCGCGTACAGGTCGACCTTCCAGTGGCCCGGTCGCGTCGGCGCGAACGCCGCGTCGGCGCGCGGGTCGCGCGCGACGAAGGCGTCGAACACCTCCCGGCCGATTTCGTAGGCCTGCGGCCCGGCGGCGGGGCCGAGCCACGCGACCAGGTCTTGCGGCGCCGTCTTCATCGCCGCGACGGTGTTCTCCAGCACGCCGGCGGCCAGGCCGCGCCAGCCGGCGTGCGCGGCGCCGACTTCGCTGCCGTCCTTCGCCGCGAACACCACCGGCAGGCAGTCGGCGGTGAGGATGGCGAGCACGGCGCCGGCATTGGAAGCGACCGCCGCGTCGGCGACCGGCTCCTGCCCTTCCCGCGCCCGCAGCGCATCGGCGCGGACGACGTCGGTGCCATGCACCTGTTGCAGCCAGTGCGGCATGCCGGGCAATCCGAAGCGATCGATCAGTTCGTTGCGGTTGGCCTGGACCGCGCGCACGTCGTCGCCGCTGCGCAGGCCGAGGTTGAAGCGGTCGAACGGTTTCTCCGACGCGCCCGCGCCGAAACGCAGCGTGGTGAACGCGTGCACGCCGGGCGGCGCCGGCCAGTCGGCGGGCAGCACGCCCTTGTCCGGCGCCGCGCTCATGCGGGGTTCGCCTCGCGGTCGGCGCGCAACGCCGCCATCAGCTCGAGCATGTCCTGCGGCACCGGCGCGGTGGCGCGCACCGGTTCGCCGCCGACCGGATGCGCGAACTCCAGCGTCTCCGCATGCAGCGCCTGGCGCCTGAAGCCGCGCAACGCGGCGACCAGTTCGTCCGCGGCGCCCTTGGGCAGCTTCAGCGGCCCGCCGTACAGCGGGTCGCCGACGATCGGGTACTTGATGTGCGCCATGTGCACGCGGATCTGGTGGGTGCGGCCGGTTTCCAGCCGGCACTCCACCGCGGTATGGGCGCGGAAGCGCTCGCGCAGGCGGTAGTGGGTGACCGCATCGCGGCCGTCGTCGCGCACCGCCATCTTCAGCCTGTCGCGCGGATGGCGGTCGATCGGCGCGCGCACGGTGCCGCCGCTGACCATCGCGCCGACCACGACCGCGAGGTACTGGCGGTGCACGTCGCGCGCCGCCAGCTGTTCGACCAGCGACGCGTGCGCCTGCAGCGTGCGTGCGACGACCATGACGCCGCTGGTGTCCTTGTCGAGGCGGTGCACGATGCCGGCGCGCGGCAGCGCGGCCAGCGCCGGGTCGCGGAACAGCAGCGCGTTGACCAGGGTGCCGTCGGGATTGCCGGCGCCGGGGTGCACGACCAGCCCGGCCGGCTTGTTCACGACGAAGACGTGTTCGTCCTCGTGCAGCACGTCGAGCGGAATGTCCTGCGGCAGCGCATGGGTCTGCGTGTCCAGCACCGCATCGAGGCTGGCGACCTGCCCCGCGCGCACCGGGTCGCGCGGCCGGACGACCTGCCCGTCCAGGCGCGCGTCGCCGGACTTGATCCATTCGGCCAGCCGCGAGCGCGAGAACTCCGGGAACAGCTCGGCCAGTACCGCGTCGAAGCGGCGGCCGGCGGCGGCGGCAGGCACCGCGGCGCGGCGCGGGCCGGCGGCTTCGTCGAGCGGGTCGGGATTCGGGTCGGGTGCGGGGGAATCAGTCATGCGCGGGAACGGACGGCTCGGGGGAAGGGTCGGTGTTGGCCGGACGTTCATGGCCCGGACGGCGTCTAGGCTATCATCGCCCCTTCGCTTCCCAGCCGTAATCCGCCGCCCGCCCATGTCCCAGCGCTTTCCCGCCCCCTTCCGCAGCATCGGCCCGGTGCTGATGATCCTGGCCGTCGCCTCCCTGGGCACGGGCTGCAAGATGTTCAAGAAGAAAGGCGATCCGCTGCAGGGCGCGCCGGCCGCGCAGATCTACCAGGAAGCCCACGAGGCGATGGCCCGGAACAACTGGTCCAAGGCCGAGACCACCTTCAAGAAGCTGATCGCGCAGTACCCGTACGGCCCGTACACCGAGCAGGCGCAAATGGAAACCGCCTACGCCCAGTACAAGTCCGGCAAGCTGGAGGATGCGGTCTCCACCATCGACCGCTACATCCGCACCTACCCGACCCAGCGCAACATCCCGTACATGTACTACCTGCGCGGCCTCAGCAATTCCAGCCGCGACACGGTGTTCCTGCAGAAGGTCTGGCGCCTGGACGCCAGCCGCCGCGACCTGAGCACGCCGATGCAGGCCTACAGCGACTTCAGCAAGGTCGCCGACAACTACCCGACCAGCCGCTACGCCGCCGACGCGCGCCAGCGCATGATCAAGCTGCGCAACCAGTTCGCCCGCCACGAGCTGGACACGGCCCTGTACTACCTGCGCCGCACCGCGTGGGTCTCGGCGGCCAACCGCGCCAAATACCTGCTGGAAACCTATCCGCAGAGCGAGTACCAGTACGACGCCATCGCCGTGCTCGGCGAGGCCTACACCCACCTGGGCGACAAGACCCTGGCCGACGACGCCCGCCGCGTGCTGCAGCAGAACGACCCGCAGCACCCGTGGCTGCAGGGCGACTGGCCGGACTATCCGTCGTCGCTGCGCCGGCTCAATCCGTTCGCCGGCGAGAAGTCGGCGGTGGACAACGACGACCGCCACGACCGGGAATGACGAAAGGGGCCGCAAGGCCCCTTCGCTTTTGCGTAGGAGCGGCGTGAGCCGCCACCGCCATGATCGACGCTCCGCGGAAAATTCCGCCGAGCCGGATGCTTCCCGGTCGCGGCTTACGCCGCTCCTGCAATCACGCGGGATATTTGTTGGTGATCGGGTAGCGCCGCTCGCGGCCGAACGCGCGCCGCGACACCTTCGGCCCCGGCGCGGCCTGGTGCCGCTTCCATTCGTTGACCCGCACCATCCGCAGCACCCGGTCGACGATGGCGGCGTCGAAGCCGGCCGCCACGATCTCGTCGCGCGACTGCTCCAGGTCGACGTAGCGGTACAGGACCGCGTCGAGCACGTCGTACGGCGGCAGCGAGTCCTGGTCCTTCTGGTTCTCGCGCAATTCCGCGGTCGGCGGGCGCTCGATCACCGCGGGCGGGACCACCGGTTCGCCGGCGATCGCGTTGCGCCACTTCGCCAGCGCGAAGACCTCGGTCTTGTACAGGTCCTTGATCGGCGCGTAGCCGCCGCACATGTCGCCGTAGATCGTCGCGTAGCCGACCGCGTATTCGCTCTTGTTGCCGGTGGTCAGCAGCAGGCCGCCGAACTTGTTGCTCATCGCCATCATCAGCGTGCCGCGGATGCGCGATTGCAGGTTTTCCTCGGTGGTGTCGGCCGGCCTGCCGGCGAAGGCGTCGGCCAGCGTGTCCAGGAACCCCTGGAACGGCCTTTCGATCGGCAACGCCATCAGCTCCACCCCCAGCGCGTCGCACTGTTCCTGCGCCAGGTCGTTCGACAGGCCGGCGGTGTAGCGCGACGGCATGCGCACCGCGGCGACGTTGTCGGCGCCCAGCGCATCGACGGCGAGCGCCAGCACCAGCGACGAATCGATGCCGCCGGACAGGCCCAGCCACGCCTTCGCGAAGCCGTTCTTGCCGCAATAGTCGCGGATGCCGCGCACGATCGCGCGCCACGCCAGCGAATCGCGGCCTTCGTCCTCCTCGGCATCCCACCGTACCGGCGCGAACTTGCGCGTGGCCGCGTTGTAATCGACCACCAGCCACTGGTCGGAGAACGCGCGCGCCGCCTGGTGCACGTGGCCGTCGCCGTCGGCGACCACCGAGGCGCCGTCGAACACCAGCGCGTCCTGCCCGCCGACCACGTTGAGGTAGGCCAGCGCGACGCCCCGGCCGTCGACGGCAGTCTCGGCCACGCGCTGTGCCAGCAGCGCATCGCGCTGCGCGTGCTTGTCGCGCTCGAACGGCGACGCGTTCGGCACCAGCACCAGCTGCGCGCCGGCGCGCGCGGTGTCGGCCAGCGGCTCGGGGAACCACAGGTCCTCGCAGATCACCAGCCCGACCGGCACGCCCCCGACTTCGAACACGCACGGGCCGCCGTCCGGATCGACATGGAAGTAGCGGCGTTCGTCGAACACGTTGTAGTTCGGCAACTCGCGCTTGCGGTAGGTCGCGGCGACGCGCCCGTCGCGCAGCACGCTGGCCGAGTTGTAGAGCACGCTGCCGGCGCTTTCCGGCCAGCCGACCACGGCGACGATCCCCCGCGCGGCGGCGGCGATGCGCTCCAGCGCGGCCTGGCAGTCGGCGAGGAACGACGGCCGCATCAGCAGGTCTTCCGGCGGGTAGCCGCTGACCGCCAGTTCCGGGAACAGCACGATGTCGGCGCCGGATTCGTCGCGCGCCCGGCCGATCATCTCGACGATGCGCTTCTCGTTGCCGGCGACGTCGCCGACCGGGAAGTCGGACTGGGCCAGGGCGATGCGGAGGGTTGGGGTCATGTCGGCTGCCGTATTGTGTCCTGTCCCGCACTCGCGGAAGACGGATCGTTCAATGCATCGAAGATCACGGCGAGCACCACTTGCTGGCTCGCTAGTGCGTCATTGTCCCAGAATCGCAGGACACGGTAACCGGCGGCTTGCAGCACGCGGTCGCGGGTTTCGTCGCGGGGATCGCCGGCGTGTTGGCCTCCGTCGAGTTCGACGATCAGCCGACGTTCCAGACAGACGAAATCGGCGATATAGGGACCGACGGGATGCTGCCGGCGGAACTTGTGGGCCATGAAGGCGCGATTGCGCAGGTGGTGCCAGAGCGAACGCTCGGCGTCGGTCATGGCTCGCCGCAGGTGGCGGGCGAGCTTGGTCTTCTGTCCTTCGCGCATGTCCAGGGGCCCTTCCCCAGGTGTGGAGACGCGAATGGTTCCAGGGCGCATTGACGCTGTCTGTAGGGGAAAGCCGTACCCTCACCCTCGCGCGCATCGCGCGCTTTCCCTCTCCCGCACGCGGGAGAGGGGTTATCCGGCGCATCGCGGCAACGGAGCGGCTTGCCCGCAACCCTTCTCCCGCTTGCGGGAGAAGGTGCCCCGAAGGGGCGGATGAGGGGCCGGTTCCCGACTTCGCCCAAAAGCAGGAAGCCGCCCCGGGGGGCGGCTTCCTTGAACTGCATTTCGCGAAGGACTTATTTCAACCGCGCCGCGATCGCCGCGCCCAGGTCGCCCGGCGAGCGCACCGTGGTCACGCCCGCCGCTTCCATCGCCGCGAACTTGCCCTCGGCCGTGCCCTTGCCGCCCGACGCGATCGCGCCGGCGTGGCCCATGCGCTTGCCCTTCGGCGCCGAGGCGCCGGCGATGAAGCCGACCACCGGCTTCTTGACGTGCCTGGCGATGTATTCGGCGCCGGCTTCCTCGGCGTCGCCGCCGATCTCGCCGACCATGATGATGCCCTCGGTCTGCGGGTCCTCGTTGAACAGCTTCAGGCAGTCGACGAAGTTCAGGCCGTTGATCGGGTCGCCGCCGATGCCGATGCAGGTCGACTGGCCGAGGCCGACGTCGGTGGTCTGCTTCACCGCCTCGTAGGTCAGCGTGCCGGAGCGCGAGACGATGCCGACCTTGCCCGGCTTGTGGATGTGGCCCGGCATGATGCCGATCTTGCACTCGCCCGGGGTGATGATGCCGGGGCAGTTCGGGCCCACCAGCACCACGTCCGGGTAGGTGCGGGTCAGCACGTTCTTCACCCGCAGCATGTCCAGCACCGGGATGCCCTCGGTGATCGCGACGATCACCTTGATGCCGGCCGCGGCCGCTTCCAGGATCGCGTCGGCCGCGAACGGCGGCGGCACGTAGATGACCGAGGCGTCGGCGCCGGTGGCCTCGACCGACTCGCGCACGGTGTTGAACACCGGCAGTTCGATGTGCTGGGTGCCGCCCTTGCCCGGGGTCACGCCGCCGACGACCTGGGTGCCGTATTCCACCATCTGGGTGGCGTGGAAGGTGCCCTGCTGGCCGGTGAAGCCCTGCACGATCACCTTGGTGTTCTTGTTGATCAAGACAGACATGGTTCTTTCCTAGGTTCTCGTGGGATCAGGCGGCCAATGCGGCCACGGCCTTCTTCGCGCCGTCGTTGATGTCGTCGGCGGGGATGATCGCCATGCCGCTTTCGCGCAGCAGCCGCTTGCCCTCTTCCACGTTGGTGCCTTCCAGGCGCACCACCACCGGGACCTTGACCCCGACTTCCTTGACCGCGTCGATGATGCCCTCGGCGATCATGTCGCAGCGGACGATGCCGCCGAAGATGTTGACGAAGATCGCCTTGACCTTGTCCGAGGACAGGATCAGCTTGAACGCCTCGATGACGCGCTGCTTGTTGGCGCCGCCGCCGACGTCGAGGAAGTTCGCCGGCTCGCCGCCGTTGAGCTTGATCACGTCCATCGTGGCCATCGCCAGGCCGGCGCCGTTGACCATGCAGCCGATGTTGCCGTCCATGGTCACGTAGTTGATGTCCAGTTCCGAGGCGATGACTTCGGTCGGGTCTTCCTGGCTCTTGTCGCGCATGGCGACCAGTTCCTTGTGGCGGAAGCCGGCGTTGTCGTCGCTGTTGAACTTGCCGTCCAGCGCGTACAGGTTGCCGTCGTCGAGGATCGCCAGCGGGTTCAGCTCCACCAGCGACAGGTCCTTCTCGTTGAAGATGCGGTACAGGTTGACCATGATCGAGGCCAGCTGGCCGGCCTGCTTCGCGGTCAGGCCCATCTTGAAGCCGATCTCGCGGCCCTGGTAGCCCTGCACGCCTTCGACGAAGTCGACGCTGAGGGTGTGGATCTTCTCCGGCGTTTCCGCCGCGACCTGCTCGATCTCCACGCCGCCCTCGGCCGAGACGATGTAGGTGATGGTCTTGGTGCCGCGGTCGACCAGGACCGACAGGTACAGTTCCTTGACGATTTCGCCGGCGGTGGTCACCAGCACCAGGTTGATCGGCAGCTCGACGCCGGCGGTCTGGTAGGTGGCCATGCGCTTGCCGAGCATGCCGGCCGCGGCGGCCTTGACGTCGTCGACGGTCTTGCAGAACTTGACGCCGCCGGCCTTGCCGCGGCCGCCGGCGTGGATCTGCGCCTTGACCATCCAGGGCCCGGCGCCGAGCGACTTGGCGGCTTCGACGGCTTCGTCGGGGGTCGCCGCGACCTTGCCGGGGGGGACCGGGATACCGTATTCGGCAAGCAGCTGCTTGGCCTGATATTCGTGGAAATTCATGCGTCACCGTGATGGGGAGAACGAAAACGCATCGCGTCGTCGGGCGACCGGACCGGGCCGGGGGCGGGGCGGCGGATGGGCCCGCTATTGTCGCCGAAGCGTTGCTGCAGCGCAAAAGGCCGGGTCCGGGAACGCCCGTTCCGCGCCGCCGCCCGCCCGCCGGGCATGCATGGCGGGCGTCCGCTCCGCCCCCCTATAATCGTGCCAGCCACCCGGGAAACCACCGCTTGGAAACCACCCCTTGAAGCAGGGCCGCGCGATCTTCGGGCAACTCGAGTCCTCATCGCGGCTCGACCTGTATTTCTTCGCCCTGTACCGGACCCTCGAGGCCGGCATCCTCGCCGGGCTGCTGGCCAGCCCGCTGTCGGACGTGCTCGGCGTGGTCCACGCGCCGCTGCTGGCCACCGCCCTCACCGTCTTCTACCTGCTGTTCGCGCTGGTGATGCTGTTGCTCAGTCGCTGGCCGCGGTGGCTGTACGGGCTGACCCTGGTCGGCGTCTGCGTCGACATCGCGGTGGCGACGGCGTTCATCTGGATCCTGCCGCAGGCGGTTTCCGGCATCGCGATGCTGCTGCTGTTCAACGTGGCCATCGCCTGCGTGCTGCTGCCGCCGCGCACGGGCTATGCGGTGACCATGCTGGCGGCGGCGGCGATCCTGGGCGAATACCTGTTCGAGGTGTTCGGCCCGCAAACCGGCGACCGCCCGTTCGCCGAGATCGTGATGTACATCGTCAGCTTCCTGGCCGTGGGCTACCTGGCCGGCCGCATCGGCGAGCGCGCGCGGCGCAACGAACGGCTGGCCGAGCAGCGCGGCGCCGAGGTCGCCAGCCTGGTCGAGATCAACGAACTGATCATCCGCCGCATGCGCACCGGCGTGCTGGTGATCGACGCCGACTACCGGATCCGCCTGGCCAACGAGGCCGCCAGCCTGCTGCTCGGCGAAGGCGGCGAGGCCGCCGACAGCCGCGGCGCGCACCTGCCGAAGCTGTCGCCGGAACTGGCGCGGCGCCTGCAGCAGTGGCGCAACGGCTGGCAGGGCGACGAGACCCCGCTGCAGCTGGCGCCCGACCAGCAGGAAGTGCAGCCGCGCTTCGCCCGCCTGCTGGCCGGCAGCGAGCTGTCGCTGGTGTTCCTGGACGACGCCAGCGTGGTTTCGCGCCGCGCCGAGTCGCTGACCCTGACCACGCTGGGCCGCTTCTCGGCCAGCCTGGCGCACGAGATCCGCAACCCGCTGGCCGCGATCAACTATGCCGTGCAGCTGCTCGAGGAATCGAAGCAGATGAACGAGGCCGACCGCCGCCTGCTGCAGATCATCCACCAGCAGTGCCAGCGCACCAACGGCATCGTCGAGAGCGTGCTCGGCCTGGCCCGGCGCGAGCGCGCCAAGCCCGAGAACGTCGACCTGAACTGGTTCGCGCGCCGCTTCGTCGACGAATTCCGCCAGTCGATGTCGATCGAGACCGACAGCCTGGAAGTCATCGCCGGCACCCAGGCGGTGCCGGCGATGATCGACCCGCGCCACCTGCAGCAGGTGCTGACCGTGCTGGTGCAGAACGCGCTGAACTACGGGCGCCTGCCCGGCGAACCGGCGCGGGTGCGGCTGCGCGTGTTCCCCGGCGAACAGCAGCGCGCGCTGGTCGACGTGATCGACCGCGGCCCGGGCATCCCCGACGCGGTTGCCGCGCAGCTGTTCCGCCCGTTCTTCACCACCTCCGAGCACGGCACCGGCCTTGGCCTGTACATCGCCCGCGAGCTGTGCCGCGGCAACCAGGCCACGCTGGAATACATCTCCGTGCCCGGCGGCGGCAGCTGCTTCCGGGTCACCGTGCCCGGCCCGCACACGCTGCTGCCGGAATGACCCGGCTGTCGCAGGCGCAGCGTGAGCCGCGACCGCCACGCCCCGCGGACGATTCCGCAGACCCGGCCGGTTCCCGGCCGCATCATCCCCTGTAGGAGCGGCGTGAGCCGCGATCGGGAATCGTCCGGTCCCGCGAAAGCTTCCGCGAAGCGCTCGTGGATGGCGATCGCGGCTCACGCCGCTCCTGCAGGCGGGGCTGCCTATCCCTATCCCGGCGCAACCGCTACACTTGGTCCGGGGGGAGTGCAGGGAAATCATGAGTGAAGCGCGCAACGCACTGATCGTCGACGACGAACGCGACATCCGCGAACTGCTGACCCTGACCCTCGGCCGCATGGGCCTGCGGGTCGATACCGCCGCCAATCTCGGCGACGCGCGCGAGTTGCTTTCGCGCAACCGCTACGACCTGTGCTTCACCGACATGCGCCTGCCCGACGGCGACGGCCTCGACCTGGTCGGCGAGATCGCGCGCAACCATCCGCAGACCCCGGTGGCGATGATCACCGCGTTCGGCAACATGGAGCTGGCGGTCGAGGCGCTGAAGAAGGGCGCGTTCGACTTCGTCAGCAAGCCGGTCGACATCAGCGTGCTGCGCGGCCTGGTCAGGCACGCGCTGGAACTCAACAACGCCGAGCGCGCGCCGGCGCCGCCGCCGCCGCCCGAGCTGGCCAGCCGCCTGCTCGGCGATTCGCCGGCGATGGCGCAGCTGCGCGACACCATCGCCCGCGTCGCGCGCAGCCAGGCGCCGGTGTACATCCTCGGCGAATCCGGCGTCGGCAAGGAGCTGGTCGCGCGCACCATCCACGAGCAGGGCGCGCGCGCGGCCGGTCCGTTCGTGCCGGTCAACTGCGGCGCGATCCCGGCCGAGCTGATGGAAAGCGAGTTCTTCGGCCACAAGAAGGGCAGCTTCACCGGCGCCCACGCCGACAAGCCCGGCCTGTTCCAGGCCGCGAACGGCGGCACCCTGTTCCTCGACGAGGTCGCCGAGCTGCCGCTGCCGATGCAGGTCAAGCTGCTGCGCGCCATCCAGGAAAAGTCGGTGCGCCCGGTCGGCGCCGCCGCCGAAGTCGCGGTCGACGTGCGCATCCTCTCGGCCACGCACAAGGACCTGGGCGAACTGGCGGCCGACGGCCGCTTCCGCCACGACCTGTACTACCGCATCAACGTGATCGAGCTGCGCGTGCCGCCGCTGCGCGAACGCGCCGCCGACCTGCCGGGCCTGACCGGGGCGATCCTCGCGCGCCTGTCCGCGCAGCAGGGCCGCGCCGCGCCGCAGCCGACCGCGGCCGCGCTCGACGCGCTGGCCGCCTACCCGTTCCCGGGCAATGTGCGCGAGCTGGAGAACATCCTGGAGCGCGCGCTGGCGATGGCCGACGGCGACCGCATCGACGCCCCCGACCTGTACCTGCCGCAACCCGGCGCGCGCCGCGGCGACACCACCATGCGCGGCGACGCCACCTTCAACCCCGCGCTCGACGACCCGCCGATCACCCCCGGCGCCCCGGGCGCCCTGCCCGGCTACATCGAGCAGATGGAGCGTGCCGCGATCCAGAAGGCCCTGGAAGCCACCCGCTGGAACAAGACCAAGGCCGCCGAACAGCTGGGCATCACCTTCCGCGCACTGCGCTACAAGCTGAAGAAACTGGGGATGGAGTAGCATCCGGCCATGACCCGCGAACCCGCCACGCCAACTGGCGCCATCGGCGAGGCCCTGCGCGCCGGCATCGACATCGGCCTGCTGGAGGACAACCTGCGCCTGACCTACGAGCAGCGTGCCCTGCAGCACCAGGACGCACTCGACTTGGCGCTTGCCTTGGAACGCGCTGGACGCGACCTGCATGAGCGACCTGCAACGCCTGCTGCAACGGCTCGATGAAACCGGCATCGAGTTCGTCCTGGTCGGCGGTTATGCCGCCATGCTGCATGGCTCCAGCCTGCTGACCCGCGATGTGGATGTCTGTGCGGTGCTGACCCCCGCCAATATCGAGAAGCTGCGCGATGCCTTCCACGATTTGCACCCGCAACACCGCCTCTCGATGCCGCGCCGCTCGTTCCTCGACGAACCTGCGCCCGGCACGGCGCTGGACAACCTCTACCTGAGCACCGACTGGGGCGCGCTCGACCTGCTCGGCAGCATCACCGGCGTGGGCGACTACGCCCGCGTGGCCCGCGATGCGGTCGAAATCGATCTATTCGGCCGCCGCGTGCGCGCCATCGCCCTGGACGACCTCATCGCCGCCAAGGAAGCGCTGGGACGCGACAAGGACCGGATCGCGGCCAAGGAACTGCGCGCCATCCGCGAAAAGCTGCGTGGCGGCTGAATTGCCCCGCCCCCCCGTAGGAGCGGCGTAAGCCGCGACCGAACCGCCCGGACCAGCGGCATTGTCCGCGAAGCGCCGGGACCTGGAGGTCGCGGCTTACGCCGCTCCTACAGGATGCGTTCGACGCGAAGTGGTGAGGGTGGACACGTCGTGCCCACCCTGTGCGGCGCAGCTCCGCATCATTAACGCTTGACGTTATTAACGCAATGCGTTAATATCTGGCCATGTCGATCCGCTCCTTCCGCTGCAAGGACACGCAGGCGTTGTTCGAGCGCAACGCGGTGAAGCGGTTCGCGAACATCGCGACGCCGGCCCGACGCAAACTGGAGCAACTGGATTGGGCAGGCCACCTTGATGATCTGCGCATTCCGCCGGGCAACCGGTTGGAAGCATTGAAGGGCAAGCGGGCCGGTCAGCACAGCATCCGCATCAACGACCAGTTCCGTCTCTGCTTCCGATGGACCGGAAGCGACGCCGAAGATGTCGAGATCGTCGACTATCACTGATTCGAGGTTACGAAGCCATGGCACGCAAACTTCCCCCCATCCATCCCGGCGAGATCCTGCTGCACGAATTCCTGGAGCCCCTGGGCATCACCCGCTACCGCCTGTCCAGGGACATCGGCGTGCCGCCGCAGCGCATCGGCGACATCGTCGCCGGCAAGCGCGCCATCACCGCCGATACCGATCTGCGCCTCTGCCGTTACTTCGGCCTGTCGGACGGTTACTGGCTTCGCGGCCAGGCGCGCTACGACACCGAACGCGCCCGCGACGCATTGGCCGGCGATCTGGAACGCATCCAGCCCCTGGCCCGGCAAGCGGCATGAAGGCGACGCGCCCCCCGCCTTCGCAAGGGCAGGCTCTGCCCGCGACCGCCATGCCCCGGCGCGCCGCAGACAATGCCGCAGGCCCGGACGGTTCCGCGGTCGCGGCTTACGCCGCTCCTACAGGATGCGCTGTGGCGGGAATGCGGCCATCGATGCCGCATTCGGCGCGCTGCGCTACAAGCTGAAGAAGCTGGGGATGGAGTAGCCCTGCGCTTCTCCCGTAGGAGCGGGCCCTGCCCGCGACTGCCATGTCCAAGCGCTCCGCGAACAACGTCGTAGGCCCGGATGATTCCTTGGTCGCGGGCAGGGCCTGCTCCTGCAAATGCGTTTGCGGCGAAGCGACGATGTGAGACCATCGTCACGCCGCCGGTGCCGCAGGGGTCGTGCACGCGCCCTTCATCGGGCGGAACCGCCCGACCTTCCGTCGTGGCCGCCGATTCTGTGAGGGATTTTGCGCTTAGCCCGTGCCGCCATTCCAGACTGACTGCCAGCGTCACATTCTGACGCAAATGGGCAATTGAACCCCCCAAGGCATGTGGTTAGTCTGCGCCCCGGGGATTTCCGCAGCCAGCATCATGAACGGTGTCTCAAACCAGCGTTTGGCATGTTTCCTGCGTGATTAACCCTGCACGTGGCCGTCCACGGCACCCACGGTCCACTTCATGGGGGACACGGGGGAAAGCGTTCAAGTGTCCCTTTCCATCAACCAAACCGAGGTTCACCTAATGAAGAAGAACATGCAGGGCTTCACCCTCATCGAACTGATGATCGTTGTGGCCATCATTGCGATCCTGGTCGCCATCGCGCTGCCGGCCTACCAGGACTACACCATCCGCGCCAAGGTATCGGAAGGCGTCGTCGCTGCCGCGCCGGCCAAGTTGGCCGTCGCCGAGACCGCGCAGTCGCAGGGTATTCTGGCCACTGCCGTTGCCGACAACGCTGCCGCTGGCGTCACCTCGCAGGTCACTGACTATGTCGCATCCGTCACCGTTGCCAACGGCGTCATCACTGTCGCCACGCAGAACACTGGCGCCACTGTGAACCCGACCTTGGTGTTCACGCCCACCCAAGCCACTCTGAATGACCCGATCACCTGGGCTTGCACGTTCAGCGCTGGCGAGGCCAAGCACGTGCCGGCCAGCTGCCGTACTGCCGCCCCGTAATTCAATAGTCGCTGTATTTCTCAGTTGTGATAAGCAAACCCCGCGCATGCGGGGTTTGCTTTTTTAGCAGGATCGGACCTTCCAGTTCCGGCAGGGCAGGTACCTCTAGCAACAATCTCTGCTGAGTACCCGGCCACCATGCATGGCGGCAATCTCCCCCTCCGTGATGAGTGGATACTGCGTGCCCGCTCTGTTTACCCCGATGCGGTAAAGTTGGCCCGGGACTTGGACATCCACAGCCCAAAGGAAATCGACACCCACGTCACTCTGCCAAGCAGGGAATCCAGTAGATGAACGCAGTAGCCACCCCCTCCGCCGCCAATCTGGTCGGCATCACCGGCATCGCCCGCCGCCTGGTCCTGGACGGGGCCTTGGACGACACCGCCGCCCGCACCGCAATGGCCAACGCCACCGAGGCCAAGGTGCCGCTGGCGCAGTGGCTGGCCGAGAAGAAGCTGGTCGCCCCGGCGCAGATGGCCGCGGCCAATGCCCTCGAGTTCGGTATCCCGCTGCTGGACGTGACCGCGTTCGACCGCAACCAGAACGCCCTGAAGCTGGTCAGCGAGGAACTGCTGCAGAAGCACCGGGTGCTGCCGCTGTTCAAGCGCGGCAACCGCCTGTTCGTCGGCATCTCCGACCCCACCCAGACCCGTGCGCTGGACGACATCAAGTTCCACACCAACCTGGCGGTGGAACCGATCATGGTCGCGGACGACCAGTTGCAGCGCGCGCTGGACCAGTGGAGCAGCGCCGACTCGCTGGGCAGCGCACTCGGCGACGACGACGAGGGGCTGGACAACCTGGACGTCAGCGGCGGCGACGACGACATCGCCAGCGACAGCGGCGTCGATGCCAAGGGCGACGACACGCCGGTGGTCAAGTTCGTCAACAAGGTGCTGGTGGACGCGATCCGCCGCGGCGCCTCGGACATCCACTTCGAGCCGTACGAGACCGACTACCGGGTGCGGGTGCGCATCGACGGCATCCTCAAGCAGATCGCGCGGGCGCCGGTGAAGCTGAACCAGCGCATTGCCGCGCGCCTGAAGGTGATGGCGCAGCTGGACATCGCCGAGAAGCGCGTGCCGCAGGACGGCCGCATCAAGCTGAACATCAGCAAGAGCAAGCAGATCGACTTCCGCGTCAGCACCCTGCCGACCCTGTTCGGCGAGAAGGTCGTGCTGCGCATCCTCGACGGCAGCGCCGCCAGGCTGGGCATCGACAAGCTGGGCTACGAGCCGGACCAGCAGAAGCTGTTCGAGGACGCCATCGAGAAGCCCTACGGGATGGTGCTGGTGACCGGTCCCACCGGTTCCGGCAAGACCGTGTCGCTGTACACCGCGCTGGGCATCCTCAACGACGAGTACCGCAACATCTCCACGGTCGAGGACCCGGTGGAAATCCGCCTGCCCGGGGTCAACCAAGTGCAGCAGAACACCAAGCGCGGCATGACCTTCGCCGCGGCGCTGCGCAGCTTCCTGCGCCAGGACCCGGACGTGATCATGGTCGGCGAAATCCGCGATCTGGAAACCGCCGAGATCGCGATCAAGGCCGCGCAGACCGGCCACATGGTGCTGTCCACGCTGCACACCAACGACGCGCCGCAGACCATCGCCCGCCTGATGAACATGGGCATCGCGCCGTACAACATCACCAGTTCGGTGACCCTGGTCATCGCGCAGCGCCTGGCGCGGCGCCTGTGCCCCAAGTGCAAGAAGCCGGTGGAACTGCCCGAGCACGCGCTGCTGGCCGAGGGCTTCACCGAGGCCGAATTGCGCGAGGGCTTCACCCTGTACGATGCGGTCGGCTGCGACGAATGCACCGAAGGCTACAAGGGCCGCACCGGCATCTACCAGGTGATGCCGATGAGCGACGCGATCGCCGAGATCGTGCTGGAAGGCGGCAATGCCATCCAGATCGCTGCGGCCGCGCAGAAGGCCGGGGTGCGCGACCTGCGCCAGTCGGCGCTGTGGAAGGTCAAGCAGGGCGTGACCAGCCTGGCCGAGATCAACCGCGTCACCAAGGATTGATGTAGGAGCGGCGTGAGCCGCGACCGCCATGTCCCAGCGCCCCGCGGACAATGCCGCAGGCCCGGACGGGTCCCGGTCGCGTCATCCCCCTGTAGGAGCGGCGTGAGCCGCGACCGCCATGTCCCAGCGCGCCGCGGACAATGCCGCACGCCCGGACGGGTCCCGGTCGCGTCATCCCCCTGTAGGAGCGGCGTAAGCCGCGACCGCCATGTCCCAGCGCGCCGCGGACAATGCCGCAGGCCCGAATGGTTCTCGGTCGCGGCTCACGCCGCTCCTACAAATTCGCGGGCTGCGACCATCGCTTGGCGCGCCGCGGACAATGCCGCAGGCCCGGACGGTTCCGTGGTCGCGGCTTACGCCGCTCCTACGGGGTCACAACCAGCAAGCGTTCCAGAACGGGTAATCGCGGACCTTGTCGACCAAACCCGCACGTACCGGGTTCATGATCAGATAGCGTGCGGCGGCCAGCAGATCGTCCTCGGCGCGCACGGCGCGATCATGGAATGCGCGGGCCCACACCGGGCCCAAACCCGGAAATTCTGCCCGCACCTGTCCGGCAGAATTGCACTTCAACCGGCGGATGGTCCCGGACAAATCGCCATCTGCGCCGACCTGGATCAGGCCATGCCAATGGTCCGGCATCAACACCCACGCCAGGAGTTGCGCATCCGACCATATCCGCCGATCCGATATGGACCTGCACGCTGCCATCGCCAGATCGCCGTCCCGGAACAATGGCCGCCTGCCCCGGGTGATGAAAGTCACGAAATAGACATGGTTGGGTAAGGACATCCGTCCCTTGCGCAAGGCGGCATGGCCGGGGTGGGGATCTGGCCGGGTCGTGTTCATGGCCGGATGATCCGCGAACCGAATCGGCCCGCCCATCGGCAGTTCCCCAAACCACGGGTCAGAAAAACCCTGTAGGAGCGGCGTAAGCCGCGACCGCCATGTACCAGCGCGCCGCGGACAATGCCGCAGGCCCGAATGGTTCCCGGTCGCGGCTCACGCCGCTCCTACAAATTCGTAAGCCGCGACCGCCATGTACCAGCGCGCCGCGGACAATGCCGCAGACCCGAATGGTTCCCGGTCGCGGCTCACGCCGCTCCTACAAATTCGTAAGCCGCGACCGCCATGTACCAGCGCGCCGCGGACAGCGCCACAGGCCCGGACGGGTCCCGGTCGCGGCTTACGCCGCTCCTACAAATTCGTGGGCCACGACCGCCATGTACCAGCGCGCCGCGGACAATGCCGCAGGCCCGAATGGTTCCCGGTCGCGGCTCACGCCGCTCCTACAAATTCGTGGGCCGCGATCGCCATATCCCTGCGCCCCGCGGATAATGCCACAGGCCCGGACGGGTCCCTGCCGCGGGCAGGGCCTGCCCCGCGAAGGCGGGGGTCGCTCCTGCGCCCGGTTCCGCGAACGGATGCCGGGCAAACCCTGCCGGCCGTCACATCCGGAAATTTCCCTTGCCGGAAGAACGCGTTACCATGCATTTCGATGACCGTGGCCGAACTGGCCCGGAACCGGGGAAAACTCATGGCCGTAACCCGCAGCGCCGCCAAGAAAAGCGTTCCTGTCGCCCGCGACACCAAGTTGCTGGTGCCCTTCGTCTGGGAAGGCACCGACAAGCGCGGCGTGAAGATGAAGGGCGAGCAGGAGGCGCGCAACGCCAACCTGCTGCGCGCCGAACTGCGCCGCCTGGGCATCACCCCGACTACGGTCAAGCCCAAGCCCAAGCCGCTGTTCGGCCAGGCCGGCAAGCCGATCACGCCAAGAGAAATCGCCTTCTTCAGCCGGCAGATGGCGACGATGATGAAATCCGGCGTGCCGATCGTGCAATCGCTGGAAATCATTGGCGGCGGGCACAAGAACCCGCGGATGAAGAAGCTGGTCGAAACCTTGCGTACCGACATCGAGGGCGGCTCTTCGATGCATGAGGCGATCAGCAAGCATCCAGTGCAGTTCGACGAGCTGTACCGCAACCTGGTGCGGGCGGGCGAGAGTGCGGGTGTACTGGAAACGGTGCTGGATACCATCGCCAGCTACAAGGAAAACATCGAATCCTTGAAGGGCAAGATCAAAAAAGCCTTGTTCTACCCTGCAATCGTCATCGTCGTAGCAATCCTGGTCAGCGCCATCCTCCTGATTTTCGTGGTGCCGCAATTCGAGAAAACCTTCCAAAGCTTTGGCGCAGATCTCCCCGCCTTTACCAAGCTCATCGTGGCAGCTTCTAGGTTCATGGTGTCGTGGTGGTGGGCGATCCTGCTCATCGTTGGTGGCGCCATTATTGCGGCTATCTTCTCCTTCAAACGCTCGCTAGCCTTCCAGCATTCCGTGGATCGGATGATCCTCAAGGTACCGGTGATCGGCCAGATCATGCACAACAGCGCCATCGCCCGCTTCGCCCGCACTACCGCGGTCACCTTCAAGGCCGGCGTGCCGCTGGTCGAAGCGCTGGACACGGTAGCCGGCGCCACCGGAAGCACCGTTTACGAGAAGGCCGTGCATCGCATGAAGGACGACGTGTCGGTGGGCTATCCGCTGAACGTGGCAATGAAGCAGACCGCGCTGTTCCCGCACATGGTGGTGCAGATGACCGCGATCGGCGAGGAGGCCGGTGCGCTCGATACCATGCTGTTCAAGGTCGCCGAATACTATGAGCAGGAAGTCAACAATTCGGTCGATGCGTTGAGCAGCCTGCTGGAGCCGATGATCATGGTCTTCATTGGCGGCGTGGTCGGCGCAATGGTGATCGGCATGTACCTGCCCATCTTCAAGCTGGCCGCGACCATCTGACGCCCGCGTAGGCCGCCCGCATGGCATATCTGGACCAGAACCCCGGGCTGGGGTATCCGCTCGCGGCCGGGCTCGGCCTGCTGGTGGGCAGCTTCCTGAACGTGGTGATCCTGCGCCTGCCGCGCCGGCTGGAATGGCAGTGGCGGCGCGACGCGCACGAGATCCTCGAGCAGCCCGACACCTACGAACCCCCGCCGCCGGGCATCGTGGTCGAGCCCTCGCACTGCCCGCACTGCAAGCACCGGCTGGCGTGGTTCGAGAACATCCCGCTGTTCAGCTGGCTGGCGCTGCGCGGCAAGTGCCGCTATTGCAAGGCGCCGATTTCGCCGCAATACCCGCTGGTGGAACTGCTGACCTGCCTGCTGACCGTGGCCTGCGTGTGGCGCTTCGGCTTCGGCTGGCAGGGCTTCGGCGCGGTGGTGCTGACCTGTTTCCTGATCGCGCTGTCGGGCATCGACCTGCGCACGCGCCTGTTGCCCGACCAGCTGACCCTGCCGCTGATGTGGCTGGGCCTGGTCGGCAGCATGGACAGCCTGTACATGCCGGCCAAGCAGGCGCTGATCGGCGCAGCGCTGGGCTACGTGTCGCTGTGGGCGGTGTGGTGGCTGTTCAAGCAGCTGACCGGCAAGGAAGGCATGGGGTTCGGCGACTTCAAGCTGCTGGCGGCGCTGGGCGCGTGGTGCGGCTGGAAGGGCATCCTGCCGATCGTGCTGCTGTCGTCGCTGGTCGGCGCGATCATCGGTTCGATCTGGCTGGCGGCGAAGGGCCGCGACCGCGCGACCCCCATCCCGTTCGGCCCGTACCTGGCCATCGCCGGCTGGATCGTGTTCTTCTGGGGCGACCAGCTCGTCGGCGCCTACCTGCGCTTCGCCGGATTGCGCTGAGCTTTTGCCTTTGTAGGAGCGGCGTAAGCCGCGACTGCCATGCCCGAACGCTCTGCGGCCAATTCCGCTGGCCCGGGCAGTCCCGCGGTCGCGGCTTACGCCGCTCCTACACCCCCCCATCCCGGCCTTTCCCTGCAAACAGGGGACGGGGCATCATCTCTACATGAGCGACTACCTGATCGGACTGACCGGCGGCATCGCCTCGGGCAAGAGCGCGCTGGCGCAGGCCTTCGCCGCGCGCGGCATCGCCATTGCCGATGCCGACGTGGTGGCGCGCGAAATCGTCGAACCCGGCCAACCGGCGCTGGCCGCGGTGGTCGATCGCTTCGGCAGCGGCATCCTCGGCGCAGACGGCCGACTGGACCGTGCCGCGCTGCGCCGGCGCATCTTCGCCAGCCCGGACGACAAGCGCGCGCTCGAATCGATCCTGCACCCGGTCGTGCGCATGCGCCTGCGCGAACTCTGCGCGGCCGCCGCCAGCCCCTACGCCATCGCCGCGATCCCGCTGCTGGCCGAAGGCGGGCGCACGAACTATCCGTGGCTGGACCGCATCCTGGTGGTCGACGCGCCGGCCGGGACGCAACGGCAACGGCTGATGCAGCGCGACGGCATCGACGCGGCGCTGGCGGACAGCATGATCGCCGCGCAGGCCACGCGCGCGCAGCGGCTGGCGATCGCCGACGACGTGGTGGTCAACGACGGCAGCCTGGCCGACCTCGAAGCCGCCGCGGACGAGATGGACGCGCGCTACCGCGCGCTGGCCGCCGCCGGTGCAGGAGCGGCGTGAGCGCGATCGCCATCACCGAGCGCTTCGCGGACGGTTCCGCAGGCCCGGGCGGTTCCGGTCGCGTCATCCCCCTGTAGGAGCGGCGTAAGCCGCGACCGCCATGTACCAGCTCCCCGCGAACAATTCCGCAGACCTGGACGGTTCCGCGGTCGCGGCTTGCGCCGCTCCTACAAAGGAAAGAGCCATCATGCCGGCCACAGCGACCGGATCGCGGCGATGCCCTGCGCGCCCTGCCCGCGCGCCGCGGCGATGTCGGCCGGCGAAAGGCCGCCGATGGCGTAGATCGGCAACGACACCGCTTCGCGCAGCGCGGCGAAGGATTCCCAGCCCAGTGCGTCGGCGCCCGGGTGCGTCGCGGTTTCGCGCACCGGGCCGAGCACGGCGAAATCGCAGCCGATGCGCTGCGCGGCCTTCAGCTCGCCGGCGTCGTGGCAGGACGCGGCGACCGGCAATTCCTTCGGCAGCGGCCGCACGATCGCCTCGCGCAGCTGCGTCGCGCGCAGGTGCACGCCGATGCCCAGCTCGCGCGCCAGCTGCGCATCGCCGTTGAGCAGCACGTCGGCGCCGGCCCGGCGGCACAGCGCGATCGCGCGTTCGGCCAGGCTGCGCATGCGCGCCGGCGCCGCCTGGCGCATGCGCAACTGCACGCGCGCGGCACCGGCGCCAAGCGCCCGCTCCAGCGCGGACAGCCAGGCCTCGTCGTCCGCGGCGGGTTCCGGCGTCACCAGGTAGCGGTCCGGGTGCAGCAGCACACCCACCACCGGACGGTCCGCCGGCGGCATTGCGTACGAAGTCAGCCGGTCCGGCGCGACCCAGGCCAGCGCCTGGCCCTCGTGGCCGCGCGGCGCGCCCTTCCAGCCGGTGATGCGCCGCACTTCCAGGCGCAGGCGCTTGTCCGGGTACAGCTGCGGCACCTCGATCAGCGCTTCGCCGACCTCGGCCTCGATGCCGAGTTCTTCCCGCAGTTCGCGCACCAGCGCCGCCTCGGACGTCTCCCCCGCCTCGCGCTTGCCGCCGGGGAATTCCCACAACCCGGCCATGTCGCGCCCGCCGCTGCGCCGCGCCAGCAATACCCGCCCGCGCGCATCGGTGATGACGCCGGCGACGACATGGATCGAGCGGATCGGTTGGTCCATGCGGCTAGCTTGCCGGGAAGTCGGTTACGGGTGCAATCGTGCGAGTGTGACGCGCACCCGGTTCCTGCGCCGCCACGCTGGAGCGCGCCACGATTCCAGGGGGCCGGAACGACATCGCCCCCGGCTGGCGGGGGCGATGTCGGGTCATATCGGGTCTGTGCTTGCCCGGTCCGGCGCAGCGCGCCGGGCGTTCGAATGGAATGGCCCGCACGGCAATGCCGCGCAGGCAGGCCATTCTTACCCCAGCTGCCCGTGGCAGTGCTTGAACTTCTTGCCGCTGCCGCAGGGGCACGGATCGTTGCGGCCGACCTTGTAGCCGAACGGCGACTGCGCCGGCCGCGCCGCCAGCGCCGCCCGCACCTGTTCGGCCTCTTCGTCGGCGCCATAGCCGCCGGCCTCGGCGTGCTGGAACTGCAGGGCCTGCGCCTGCGCCGCCGCCTGCGCGCGCTCCTGCGCCTCCAGCGCGGCGACCTCGTCCTCGGTGCGGATGCGCACCCGCGCCAGCAGGGTCACGACCTCGCGCTTGACGTTGTCCAGCATCTCCGAGAACAGCTCGAAGGCTTCCTTCTTGTACTCCTGCTTCGGCTGCTTCTGCGCATAGCCGCGCAGGTGGATGCCCTGGCGCAGGTAATCCATCCGCGCCAGGTGCTCCTTCCAGTTCTTGTCGAGCACGCTCAGCATCACGTGCTTCTCGAGCATGCGCATGGTCTCGGCGCCGATCGCGGCCTCCTTCTCGTCGAAGTGGGCCGCCACCGCCTCCTGCACGCGCTGCTCGATGCGCTCGGCGTCGAGCTCCTCGAACTGCTGCGGCCACTGCGCGACCGGCAGGTCCAGGCCCAGCTCGGAGGCCAGTTCCACCTGCAGGCCGGGCAGGTCCCACTGCTCGTCGATCGAATTGGCCGGCACGTGGCCCTCGACGATGTCGGCGACCACGTCGCCGCGGATGCCGTCGATGTTGTCCTTCACCGACTCGGCTTCCAGCAGCTCGTCGCGCTGGGCGTAGATGACCTTGCGCTGGTCGTTGTTGACGTCGTCGTAGTCGAGCAGGTTCTTGCGGATGTCGAAGTTGTGCGCCTCGACCTTGCGCTGCGCCTTCTCGATCTGGCGGGTGACCAGGCGATCCTCGATGACGTCCTCTTCCTTCATGCCGATCATGCGCATCGCCTTCTGCACCCAGTCGGAGGCGAAGATGCGCATCAGGTTGTCTTCCAGCGACAGGTAGAAGCGCGAGCTGCCCGGGTCGCCCTGGCGACCGGAGCGGCCGCGCAGCTGGTTGTCGATGCGGCGGCTCTCGTGGCGCTCGGTGCCGACGATGTGCAGGCCGCCGGCGGCCTTGACCGCGTCGTGGCGCTTCTGCCATTCGCGGCGGAGCTTTTCCCTGTCCAGCGGCGTGGCGTCTTCCGGCAACGCCGCCAGCTCGGCTTCCAGCGAACCGCCGAGCACGATGTCGGTGCCGCGGCCGGCCATGTTGGTGGCGATGGTCACCGCGCCGGGACGGCCGGCGTTGGCGACGATCTGCGCCTCGCGCTCGTGCTGCTTGGCGTTGAGCACTTCGTGCGGCACGCCGGCCTGGCGCAGGAATTCGGACAGCATCTCGGAGGTTTCCACCGAGGTGGTGCCGACCAGCACCGGCTGGCCGCGCTGGTGGCAGTCCTGGATGTCGGCCAGCACCGCGTTGAACTTGCCCTTGCGGTTCAGGAACACCTGGTCCGGCGAATCCTTGCGGATGGTCGGCTTGTTCGGCGGGATCACCACCACTTCCAGGCCGTAGATGCTCTGGAACTCGTAGGCCTCGGTGTCGGCGGTGCCGGTCATGCCCGACAGCTTGCCGTACATGCGGAACAGGTTCTGGAAGGTGATCGAGGCCAGCGTCTGGTTCTCGCGCTGCACCGGCACGCCTTCCTTGGCCTCGACCGCCTGGTGCAGGCCGTCGGACCAGCGCCGGCCGACCAGGGTGCGGCCGGTGAACTCGTCGACGATGATCACCTCGCCGTCGCGGACGATGTAGTCGACGTCGCGCTGGTAGATGGCGTGCGCGCGCAGCGCGGCGTTGAGGTGGTGGACCACGCTGAGGTTGTGCGGCGCGTACAGGTTGTCGTCCTGGCCGAGGATGCCGGCCTGGTGCAGCAGCGCCTCGGCGTGCTCCTGGCCGGCCTCGGACAGGTGCACCTGCTTGGACTTCTCGTCGACCCAGTAGTCGCCTTCGGCTTCCTCGTCCTTCTGCCGGGTCAGCTGCGGCACGATGCGGTTGACCCGCAGGTACAGCTCCGGCGATTCGTCGGCCGGGCCGGAGATGATCAGCGGCGTGCGCGCCTCGTCGATCAGGATGCTGTCGACTTCGTCGACGATGGCGTAGTGCAGGCCGCGCTGGTAGCGGTCCTGCTTCGACATCGCCATGTTGTCGCGCAGGTAGTCGAAGCCGAACTCGTTGTTGGTGCCGTAGGTGATGTCGGCGGCGTAGGCGGCGTGCTTGTCCGAATGCGGCATGCCCGGGTAGACCACGCCGACGCTCAGGCCCAGCCAGTTGTACAGCTTGCCCATCCACGCCGCGTCGCGGCGCGCCAGGTAGTCGTTGACGGTGACCACGTGCACGCCCTTGCCCTGCAGCGCGTTGAGGTACACCGGCAGCGTGGCGACCAGGGTCTTGCCTTCGCCGGTGCGCATCTCGGCGATCTTGCCCAGGTGCAGGACCATGCCGCCGATCAGCTGCACGTCGTAGTGGCGCATGCCCAGTACGCGCTTGCCGGCCTCGCGGCAGACCGCGAAGGCCTCGGGCAGGACCTTGTCCAGCGATTCGCCGTTGGCGATGCGCTGCTGGAACTCCGGGGTCTTGGCCTTGAGCTGCTCGTCGGAGAGCTTCTCCAGCTCCGGTTCCAGCGCGTTGATCTTCGCGACGATGCGCTGGAGCTGTTTCAGCAGACGTTCGTTGCGGCTGCCAAAGACACGGGTGAGCATGCTGTTGATCATTTACGGGAACCGGTTGGAAAGGAGCGGCGGGCGGGCCATGAACCCGCCCCCAAAACAGAACAGGGCGCGAGGCGCCCTGTCTGGCAACTGCTTATTGTAGCTTGGGACGACGGGCCGGGAATCAACCCGTCCGTTGCGCATCAACCCCGCTTCACCACGCCGACCGGGGTCGGGCCGTTGCCGAGGAACTTGCGCGGGTTGACCACGCGGCCGTTCTCCCAGACCTCGAAGTGCACGTGCGCGCCGGTGGAGCGGCCGGTGGAGCCGGCCTTGGCCACTTCGTCGCCGACGTGGACCAGGTCGCCGACCTTCACGCTCAGCCGCGAGTTGTGCGCGTAGCGGGTCACGTAACCGTTGCCGTGGTCGACTTCGACCGCGTTGCCGTAGCCGCCCTTGACCCCGGCGAAGCTGACCACGCCGTCGGCCACCGCGCGCACCGGGTCGCCGACCGAGGCCTTGAAATCGATGCCCTTGTGGAACTGGCCGCCGCGGCCGAACGGATCGGCGCGGCCGCCGAAGCCCGAGGTGACGTAGCTGTTGACCGGCGCGCCCGACGGCACCGCGTTGCGGTCCAGCTGGCGGTTGAACAGCAGCGCCTCGAGCACCGACAGCTGCTTGTCCGACGTTGCGTAGCCCTGCTCGAGCTGGGCGAGCTGGCGGTTCAGTTCGGTCGGCGACATGTCGTGGACTTCGTCGCTGTCGCCGCCGCCGATGCCGACCGGCTCCTCGAAGTCGAATTCGCCGTCCTCCAGCTGGCCCATGCGGGTCAGGCGCTCGCCCAGCGCATTGAGGCGGTTGGCCTGCGCCTGCAGCTCGCCCAGGCGCGCGGCCAGCGCGTTGATTTCCTGCTGCGCGCCTTCGCGCACGCGTTCCAGCTCGGCCTGCTGCTTGGCGGCCTTGGCCTGCAGCAGCCAGACCTGGCCCATGCCCAGCGCACTGCGCGTGCCGACGCCGGCGACCACGCCGACGGCCAGCAGCACGGCGATGCTGGCGAACGGACGGTAATGCAGGGCGTAGCGGACCCGGTAGGAAAGTTCGGCCTTGCAATGCGCCAAGCGGGTCCGGGAATTGTTTACGATGGTTTGAAAGGTCATAGGTCCGATGTCAGATTCGAAGTCCCATCCGCATCGTTCGTCGACCCCAACCCCGGCCCTGCAGGCCGCGCTGTCGGGGGCTACTTCCGATCCGGTGCGCCGTGCCCTGTGGCTGGACGCGCTGGAACAGCAACTTCGCCCCTGCCTGCCGCCCGAATTGGCCAACCATTGCCGGCTGGCCAACGTCGCGAACGGCAGACTCGTTTTTCTGGTCGATTCCCCGGTATGGCGGGCCAAACTGCGCCTCGTCGCCCCCGTACTCGTCAACCTTGCCCAATCCATCGGGTTGGCCGTCACCGAAGCGACCGCCAAGATCGGCACCGTGCCGGCAACCCCGGGCGCGGCGTCGGTGCGCAACGTATTGCCCATGTCGGCCGCCTCGCGCGAGGCGCTGCAGGCCGCCCTGGCTTCCCTGGACGATCCCGACTCCGCGGGACCGAATACCACTCCACGGTCTTCCGGCCGCCGCAGGTGAAAAGCGGTTGCCGGGACCGCCGCGATGTTACCGGCGAAACCGGCGGCAATCGTTAGGTATTCGTTAGTTTTAAGTTAAGGAAGCTGACTGGCCGGCTGCCGGATTCACAGTTCGGACAAGTGCCAAACCGGTCGACCGGGGGAGGGTTCGCGGATCGCACCCCAAGCGCCAAACCCGTCACGAACGAGGGCCGGGCCGCCGGATGGGGCGGACTCAGCCCGCCAGCGCGGGGGTGCCGTAGGCGACCGGCGTGGCGCCGGAGGCATCGTCGAAGCTGACCTCTTCCCAGGCCGAGGTCTCGGCCAGCAGGGCGCGCACCAGCTTGTTGTTGAGCGCGTGGCCGGACTTGTAGCCCTCGTAGGCGCCCAGGATGGGATGCCCGGCCAGGTACAGGTCGCCGATCGCGTCGAGGATCTTGTGGCGCACGAATTCGTCGGCGTAGCGCAGGCCGTCGTCGTTGAGCACGCGGAACTCGTCGAGCACGATCGCGTTGTCCATCGAGCCGCCGAGGCCGAGGTTGCGCTCGCGCATGTATTCGAGGTCGCGCATGAAGCCGAAGGTGCGCGCGCGCGAGACTTCCTTGATGTAGGCCGCGGTCGAGAACTCGACTTCGGCGCGCGACTGCGCCGCCGGGATCGCCGGGTGGTCGAACTGCACGGTGAAGCCGAGGCGGAAGCCGTCGTGCGGCTCGAAGCGCGCGATCTTGTCGCCGTCGCGCACCTCGACCGGCCTGGTGACGCGGATGAAGCGCTTCGGCGCGCCCTGTTCGACGACGCCGGCGGACTGCAGCAGGAACACGAACGGCGCGGCGGAACCGTCCATGATCGGCAGCTCGGCCGACGACAGTTCGACGTAGACGTTGTCGACGCCGAGGCCGGCCAGCGCCGACATCAGGTGTTCGACGGTGAGCACCTTGACCCCGTCGCGGCTGAGGCCGGTGCACAACGTGGTTTCGGTGACCAGGGTGCCGTCGGCGCGCAACTCGACCACCGGATCGAGGTCGATGCGGCGGAAAACGATACCGGTGTTCACAGGCGCCGGGCGCAAGGTCATGAAGACCTTTTCGCCGCTGTGCAATCCCACGCCGGTGGCGCGGATCACGTTCTTCAGGGTGCGCTGCTGGGACATCGGTGGAGGGAGGGGCCTGGAAGCTCGGATTCGGGGGGCGAGAATAGCACGCAGAACGATGAATCTTAACGGAATAATCACATCGTTCCAGCAGTGAAACGAGGCCGCCAGCGTGGCCGTTCAGGTCGGGGGCCACCATGGCGGGAAGTCGCGAAAACCTGCCGGGCCGTATCGGCCCGGCAGCAAGTCGGGACATGGATCTTCCTCCCTCTTCCCGCGGGCGGGAAGCGGGTTACCACACTTGCGCCCGCCTCAGTCCGCCTGGCGGCGCAGGAAAGCCGGGATGTCCAGGTAGTCGCCCATCGGCGGCAGGTCCGCGGTCGGCGTGGTCGCCGGTTCCGCGGCGGCGGCGCGACGCAGGCCGAGGCCGCCGACCGCGCTCTGCACCGGGTCGGCCGCTGCCGGCGCGTAGGCGTCCACCGCCAGGCCGGTGGTGGCGTCGCGGACCAGCTTGATCGGCGCGCGCATCGGCTCGCGGAAGCTGCCGCCGAAGTCGGCGCGCTCGCCGCCGCCCACGCGGGTGACCGGCTGGCGCGCCGCGGCGCGGTTCAGGCCGGTGGCGACCACGGTCACGCGCACTTCGTCCTGCATGTCCGGGTCGAGCACGGTGCCGACGACCACGGTCGCGTCCTCGGAAGCGAAGCCCTCGATGGTGCGGCCCACTTCGTCGAACTCGGCCATGGTGAAGTCCGGGCCGGCGGTGATGTTGACCAGGATGCCGTTGGCGCCGGACAGGTTGACGTCGTCGAGCAGCGGGTTCTGGATCGCCGCCTCGGCCGCGGCCTGCGCACGGTCGTCGCCGCGGGCGTGGCCGGTGCCCATCATCGCCAGGCCCATTTCGCTCATCACGGTGCGCACGTCGGCGAAGTCGACGTTGATCAGGCCCGGGCGCACGATCAGGTCGGCGATGCCCTGCACCGCGCCGAGCAGCACGTCGTTGGCGGCGCGGAAGGCCTGGATCATCGTCGCGTTGCGGCCGAGCACGGTGATCAGCTTCTCGTTCGGGATGGTGATCAGCGAGTCGCAGTGGTGGCTCAGTTCCTCGATGCCCTTCAGCGCCACCTGCATGCGCCGGCGGCCCTCGAACGGGAACGGCTTGGTCACGACCGCGACGGTCAGCACGCCCATCTCCTTGGCCAGCTGCGCCACGACCGGCGCCGCGCCGGTGCCGGTGCCGCCGCCCATGCCGGCGGTGATGAACACCATGTCGGCGCCGTCCAGCGCCTCGATGATGCGCTCGCGGTCCTCGAGCGCGGCCTGGCGGCCGACTTCCGGGTTCGCGCCCGCGCCCAGGCCCTTGGTGACGTTGCCGCCGAGCTGCAGCTGCAGCTTGGCGCCGCAGTTCTTGATCGCCTGCGCGTCGGTATTGGCGGTGATGAACTCCACGCCCTCCACGCTGCTGCTGACCATGTGCGCGACCGCGTTGCCGCCGCCGCCGCCGACGCCGATGACCTTGATCACCGCGTTCGGAGCCATTTTTTCAACCAGTTCGAAATGCGCCATGTCCGTAGTCCTCATTTAGTTATAGGTTGTGTTGCTCGGGGTGTTGCAAATGCACTGCCTCTTCCTGCCTGCGCCCGCCCGCGCCTTCGCGGACGGGGAAAGCGAACCGCGCGGCCTAGAACTCGCCGCGGTACCAGTTCTTCAATTTCTTGAACAAGCTGCCGGCCCTGCCGGTCGGCAGCGACGGCCGCCGCGGGTGCTCGATCTGGCTGCCCATCAGCAGCAGGCCCACGCCGGTGGCATGCACCGGATTGCCGACCACTTCGCCGAGGCCGGTGACGTGCTGCGGGATGCCCACGCGCACCGGCATCTGCAGCATCTCTTCGGCCAGTTCGACCACGCCTTCCATCTTCGAGGCGCCGCCGGTCAGCACCATGCCGGCGCGGACCAACTCCTCGAAGCCGGAGCGGCGCAGTTCGGCCTGCACCATCTCGAAGATCTCCTCGTAGCGGCCCTGCACCGCCTGCGCCAGCGAATGCCGCGGCAGCCGCCGCGGCGGGCGGTCGCCGACGCTGGGCACCTGGATGCTTTCCTCGGCCGTGGCCAGCTGCGCCAGCGCGCAGGCGTAGCGGACCTTGATCTGTTCGGCCTCGGGCGTGGGCGTGCGCAGCATGTGCGCGATGTCGTTGGTGACGTGGTCGCCGGCGATCGGCAGCGACGCGGTGTGGCAGATCGCGCCCTGCACGAACACCGCGATGTCGGTGGTGCCGGCGCCGAGGTCGACCAGCACCACGCCGAGCTCGCGCTCGTCGCTGGTCAGCACCGCGACGCTGGAGGCCAGCGACGACAGGATCAGGTCGTCGATCTGCAGACCGCACTTCTGCACGCACTTGCTGATGTTGGCCGCGGCCGACTGCGCGCAGACCACCAGGTGCGCGTGCACCTCCAGGCGCACGCCGGTCATGCCGACCGGGTTGCGGATGCCCTCCTGCGAATCGTCGAGCACGTACTCGCGCGGGATCGCGTGCAGGATGCGCTGGTCGGCCGGGATGGCCACCGCCTTCGCCGCCTCGAGCACGCGGTCGAGGTCGTTCCAGGTCACCTCGCCGTCGCGGATCGGGACGATGCCGGGCGAATTCTTGCACTGCACGTGGTTGCCGGAGATCGACGCGTAGACGCTGCGGATCTCGCAGCCGGCCATCAGCTCGGCCTCCTCGACCGCGCGCTGGATCGACTGCACGGTCGATTCGATGTCGACCACCACGCCGCGCTTGAGCCCGCGCGATTCGTGCGTGCCGATGCCGATCACCTCGATCGGGTTGCCCGGCGAGTACTCGCCGACCAGCGCGGTGACCTTGGAAGTGCCGATGTCGAGCCCGACGATCAGCGATTTGTCGCCTTTTCTGTTCATGCCATGCTTGCCTGCGCCGGTTGCGACGCGTTCGATTGCGGTGCGGCCGCGCCCCAACTGAGCGCGAATCCATTCGTGTAGCGGAGGTCGGCGCGCTTCAGCGGCTGCGGATGCCGCGACAGCAGCTGCGGCAGCATCCGCGCGAAGCGCGCCAGGCGCGGCCGCGCGTCGGCGCGGCCGATCACGACCTCGGCGCCGTTGTCGAGTTCGAGCGACCAACTGCCGCGCGCGTCCATCGCCAGCGCGCGCACCTCGAGGCCGAGCGGCGCGAACAGCCGCTTCGATTCGTTGTACAGCGCGACCACTTCCCGCGCGCGCGAATCCGGCCCGCCGAGTTGCGGCAGCCCGGCGACCGGCAGGCCCGCGGGCAGCGGGAACAGGCTCCCGCTTTCCGACAGCAGCTTGTCCTTGCCCCAGCGCGCGAACGGACGGTGCTCGACGATGCTGACCTCGAGCACGTCCGGCCAGCGCTTGCGCACCTCCGCGCGCTCGACCCACGGCAGCTTCTGCACCGCGTCCTGCGCGTCCTGCAGGCGCACGGCGAAGAAGCCGCGCCGCGCATGCGGCAGCACCGCCGCGCGCAGCTGCGCGGCATCGACGCGCTCGAGTTCGCCGTGCACGCGCAGCCGGGTCAGCGGCCAGCGCTCGGCGCCGACCCAGCCGTTGACCACGGCCACGACCGGCAGCGCGACCAGCGCGATCGCGAGCAGCCAGGCGAAGAGGCGCAGCGCGGTGTTCATCTCGCGCCCGCCTCCGGCATCGTCTGCTCGAGGATCCGCCAGCACAGCTCCTCGAAACCGACGCCGACCTGCCCCGCCGCCTTCGGCACCAGCGAATGGCTGGTCATGCCCGGCGCGGTGTTGACCTCGAGCAGGTAGAACCCGCCGGTCGCGCGGTCGCGCATCACGTCGACGCGGCCCCAGCCGCTGCAGCCGGCGGCCTGGAACGCGGCCAGCGAGAGGCGGCGGATTTCGGCTTCGTCGCCGCCATCGAGGCCGGGGCACAGGTACTGCGTGTCCTCGGCGACGTACTTGGCGTGGTAGTCGTACCACTGGCCCTTGGGCACGATCCGGATCGACGGCAGCGCGACGTCGCCGAGGATGCCGACGGTCAGCTCGTCGCCGACCACCATCTGCTCCATCAGCAGCTCGCCGGGGTAGCGCGCGGCCAGCGCGACCGCGTCGCCGAGGCCGGCGGCGTCGAACACCCGCGACACGCCGACGCTGGAGCCTTCCATCGACGGCTTGACGATCAGCGGCAGGCCGATTTCCTTCGCCGCCGCATCGACGTCGTCGCCCTTCGCCAGGCGCTTGTACTTCGGCGTCGGCAAGCCCAGCGACAGCCACACCTGCTTGGTGCGGATCTTGTCGAGGGTCAGCGCGCTGCCGAGCACGCCGGAGCCGGTGTACGGAACCTTCAGCGCGTCGAGCAGGCCCTGCACGACGCCGTTCTCGCCGTCGCCGCCATGCAGGATGTTGAAGACGCGGTCGATCCTGCCGGCGCGGATTTCCTCCAGCAAGGCGGGAATGCCGTCGACCGCGTGCGCATCGACGCCGCGCGCGCGCAGCGCCTCGAGCACGTTGCCCCCGGAATTCAGCGATACCTCGCGCTCGCTGGAGTCGCCGCCGAGCAGCACGGCGACGCGCCCGAAGGCCTTCGGGTCGGTAACGCGCAGTGGCGGGAAGCCGGCGTTCGTCACGGATGCCTCGCTCATCGGTGCCCCGCCGTTTCGAATCCGTGCGCCGCGATCTGCTGCGCGACGTGGCCGATGTCGCCCGCTCCCATCATCAGCAGCAGGTCGCCGTCCTTCAGCACGTCGGGCAGCACGCTGGCGAGGTCGGCGACCTTGCCGACCACGACCGGTTCGTTGCGCCCGCGCGCGCGGATCGCACGCGCCAGCGACTTCGCGTCGGCACCGGCGATCGGCGCCTCGCCCGCGGGATAGACTTCGCTGAGCACCAGGGCGTCGACGTCGGACAGCACCGCGGCGAACGCGTCGAACTGGTCGCGGGTGCGGCTGTAGCGATGCGGCTGGAACGCGACCACGAGGCGCCTGTCCGGCCAGCCGCCGCGCGCGGCGGCGAACACCGCCGCCAGTTCCTTCGGGTGGTGGCCGTAGTCGTCGACGATGCGCACCTTCGCACCGCCCGGCGTGGTCACTTCGCCGAGGTCGTTGAAGCGGCGGCCGACGCCGGCGAACTTCTCCAGCGCGGCCGCGATGTGCTGCGGCGACACCCCCAGCTGCCAGCCGATCGCGGCGGCGGCCAGTGCGTTCTGCACGTTGTGGCGGCCCGGCAACGCCAGCGACACCGGCACGCCGACGTCCTCGGGCAGGCGCAGGGTGAAGCGCATCCGCGCGCCGTCCTGCACGACGTCCTCGGCGCGGACGTCGGCGTTCCCGGCGAAGCCGTAGCTCATCACGTGGCGCGGCGTCTCCGCGGCCAGCGCGGCGACTTCCGGGTCGTCGATGCACAGCACCGCCAGTCCGTAGAACGGCAGGCGCTGCAGGAATTCGGCGAACGCGGCCTTGACCCGGGCGAAATCGTTGCCGTAGTTCTCCAGATGGTCGGCGTCGATGTTGGTGATCACCGCCATCAGCGGGCTCAGGCGCAGGAAGCTGCCGTCGCTTTCGTCGGCCTCGGCGACCAGCCACTGGCCGCCGCCGAGCTTGGCGTTGGCGCCGGCGGCGAGCAGTTGCCCGCCGATCACGTAGGTCGGGTCGAGGCCGCCTTCGCTGAGCACCGACGCGATCAGGCTGGTGGTGGTGGTCTTGCCGTGGGTGCCGGCGACCGCGATGCCGCGGCGGAAGCGCATCAGTTCGGCCAGCATCGCCGCGCGCGGCACGATCGGGATGCGCTGGCTGCGCGCCTCCATCAGTTCCGGGTTGTCGGGCTTGATCGCGCTGGACACGACCACGCAGTCGGTGCCGAGCACGTTCGCCGCGTTGTGCCCGCGCATCACCCGCGCGCCGATCGACGCGAGGCGGCGCGTGGTCGCGTTGTCGGCGTTGTCCGAACCGGAGACCTCGTAGCCCAGCGTGCACAGCACCTCGGCGATGCCGCTCATGCCGGAACCGCCGATGCCGACGAAATGCACGCGCCGGAAGACCTCGGCGAGGTTGCCGGTGTTCTGCAGGCGGCGCTCGCGCGCGGGGGCCATCATGGTGCGGACTCCTGGAGGATGATGTCGGCGATGCGCTCGGCCGCATCGGGTTTGGCCAGCGCGCGCGCGGCTTCGGCCATCGCCAGGCGCTTGCCCGGGTTGGAAACCAGTTCGCGCAGCACCGGCTGCAGGTTCGCGGCGAGCTGCCCGTCCTGCTTCAGCAGCAGCGCCGCGCCGTGTTCGGCGAGGTATTGCGCGTTCCGGGTCTGGTGGTCGTCGACCGCCGCGGCGAACGGCACCAGCACGCTGCCGACGCCGGCCGCGCACAGTTCCGCCAGGGTCGAGGCGCCGGAACGGCAGACGACGAGGTCGGCCCATGCGTACGCGCCGGCCATGTCGGCGATGAAGCTTTCGACGCTGGCCTTCACCCCGGCCCGCGCATAGGCCGCGTCGGCCTCGGCGCGCAGCTTCTCGCCGCACTGGTGGCGCACTTCGATATCGGAATCGCCCAGTTGGGCCAGCACGCGCGGCAGGGCGTCGTTCAATGCGCGCGCGCCCTGGCTGCCGCCGAGCACGAGCAGGCGGACCGGCGCATCGCCCGCCTCCATCGCGCGCGACGCGAAGCGCTGTGCCGGCGGCGGCAGCGCGGCGATCTCCTCGCGCACCGGATTGCCGACCGCTTCCTCGCGCGGCAGGCCGCTGCCGGGGAAGCCGACCAGCACCCGCCGCGCGAACTTCGCCAGCACGCGGTTGGTGAAGCCGGGCGCGCGGTTGGATTCGTGCACCAGCAGCGCGCGGCCCTGCAGCCGCGCGGCCATGCCGCCGGGGCCGGCGGCGAAACCGCCGAAGCTGACCACCACGCGCGGCGCGCGGCGCTTCAGCACCTTGCCCGCGGCCACCACCGCGTTGAGCACGCGCAGCGGCGCGCCGAGCAGGGCCAGCTTGCCCCTGCCGCGCAGGCCGCTGATCGCGACGGTGTCGATGTCGATGCCGTGCTGCGGCACCAGCCGGGTTTCCATCGACCCGTCGGCGCCGAGCCAGGTCACCGGCACGCCGCGCCGGCGCAGCACCTTCGCCACCGCCAGCGCCGGGAAGATGTGCCCGCCGGTGCCGCCGGCCAGGATCATCACCGAGTTGAGCGAGGGGTTCGCGACCATGCTCAGGCGATCCTCTCGAAGGTCGGCTCGACCCGCGGCTTCAGCCGGCTGGTGCCGCGCACGGCCGGCTGGGCGGCCGGCGCGGGCGACGACGGCGCCGCCGCGGAATCGCGGCCCTGCGCCATCTCGCCGCGCAGCAGCGCGACCTGCTTGCCGGCGCGGTTGAGCTCGTACGACACGCGCAGCAGCAGGCCCATCGCCACGCAGGTCATCATCACGCTGGAGCCGCCGGACGAAACCAGCGGCAGGGTCAGGCCCTTGGTCGGCAGCAGGCCGAGGTTGACGCCGATCGAGACGAACGCCTGCATGCCGATCCACAGCCCGATGCCGAAGGCGACGTAGCCGGCGAAGTGGCGGCGCATCTCCACGCACTGGTAGCCGATCCAGAACGCGCGGCCGACCAGCAGCGCGTACAGGCCGATCACCGCGCACACGCCGACGAAGCCGAGCTCCTCGCCGATCACCGAGAAGATGAAGTCGGTGTGCGCCTCGGGCAGGTAGTTGAGCTTCTGCACCGAACTGCCGAGGCCGACGCCGGCCCATTCGCCGCGGCCCAGCGCCATCAGCGCGTTGCTGAGCTGGTAGCCGGAACCGAGCTGGTCGGCCCACGGGTCGAGGAACGAGGTGACGCGGCGCATGCGGTACGGCTCGAACACCACCAGCGCGACCAGCACCGGCAGCGCCAGCACGATCGGCATCTGCATGCGGGTCAGGTTCGCGCCGCCCAGCACCAGCATGCCGGCAGTGATGCCCAGCAGCAGCGTCGACGAGCCGAAGTCCGGCTGCGCCAGCAGCATCGCGATCAGCAGCGCGGCCACCCCGAGCGGCTTCAGCATCGCCGACCAGCTGGCGCTGACTTCGTCGCTGAAGCGGATCAGGTAGCTCGACAGCCAGACGATGTACAGCACCTTCACCGCCTCGACCACCTGGAAGCGCGCCAGGCCGAGGTTGATCCAGCGCCGCGCGCCGTTGACGCTGACGCCCAGCCCCGGCATCCAGACCAGCAGCAGCAGGCCGAAGCAGGCCAGCAGCAGCAGGTGGTTGTGCTTCTCCACGCTCTTGAGCTCGGTGCGCATCGCCCACAACCCCAGGCCGGCGCCCAGCGCGAGGAACACCAGGTGCCGCTCGAGGTAGTGGAACGGGTTGCCCGACAGCGCGATCGAGCTCGACGCCACCATCACCACGCCGAGCGCTGCCAGCGCCACGACGGCGCCCAGCAGCCACGCGTCGTAGCGGCCTTCGATGGCTTCGAGCCGGGTGGCCTGGCGCGGGGTGTCGTTCATCAGCGCACCTTCAGCGTGGCCAGGCCGACCAGGACCAGGATCACCGAGATGATCCAGAAGCGCACAATCACGCGCGGCTCCGGCCAGCCCTTCAGCTCGAAGTGGTGGTGGATCGGCGCCATCCGGAACACGCGCTTGCCGGTGAGCTTGAACGACGCGACCTGGATCATCACCGACAGCGTCTCGACCACGAACACGCCGCCCATCACCACCAGGATCAGCTCCTGGCGCACGATCACCGCGACCGTGCCCAGCACCGCGCCCAGCGCCAGCGCGCCGATGTCGCCCATGAACACCATCGCCGGGTAGGTGTTGAACCACAGGAAGCCCAGGCCCGCGCCGGCGATGGCGGCGCAGATCACGATCAGTTCGCCGGCGCCCGGGATGTAGGGGATCTGCAGGTACTCGGAGAACTTCACGTGGCCGCTGGCGTAGGCGAACACCGCCAGCGCGCAGGCGACCAGCACGGTCGGCATGATCGCCAGCCCGTCGAGGCCGTCGGTCAGGTTGACCGCATTGGAGAAGCCGACGATCCAGAAATAGGCGATGGCGACGAAGCTGATGCTGACCATCGGCAACGCGACCGCCTTGAACAGCGGGATGTAGAAAGTCGTTGCCGCCGGCACGTCGGCGCTGTAGTACAGGAACAGCCCGGCGGCGAGGCCGAAGATCGACTGCAGCAGGTACTTCCAGCGCGACTTCAGCCCGTTCGGATCGCGCCGGACGATCTTGATCCAGTCGTCGTACCAGCCGATCGCGCCGAACGCGGCCATCACCGCCAGCACCAGCCACACGTAACGGTTGCGCAGGTCGCCCCACAGCAGCACCGACAGCGCCACCGTGACCAGGATCAGGCCGCCGCCCATGGTCGGCGTGCCAGCCTTGGAGAAGTGGCTTTGCGGGCCTTCCTTGCGGATCGGCTGGCCGCCCTTGAGCTGGGCGAGCCGGCGGATCGCGGCCGGGCCCAGCCACAGCGACAGGAACAGCGCGGTCAACGCGGCGAGGATGCCGCGCAGGGTCAGGTAGCCGAACAGCCGGAACAGGTCCTCGAGCTGCTGCAGCCAGCGGGCGAGTTCAAGCAGCATGCGGTTTCTCCCCTTTGTTCTTGTCGTTGTCGGAGACGGGCAGCAATGCGGCGACGACGCGGTCCATGGCGCTGCCGCGCGAGCCCTTGACCAGCACGCGCAGGCCGGGCGCCGTCGCGCCCATGTCGGCGCGCAGCGCGGCGGCGAGCGCACCGTGGCTGTCGAACACCCGCGCGCCCTCGCCGAAGGCGCGCGCGGCGGCGGCGCTGAGCGGGCCCAGCGCGTACAGGCGGCGGATGCCGGCGTTCTTCGCGCGCAGCCCGGCGTCGGCATGCAACGCCTCGCCCTCCGGGCCGAGTTCGCGCATGTCGCCGAGCACCAGCCAGCTTTCGCCGCCCGCCGCGGCGAGGGTGTCGATCGCCGCGGCGAGCGAACCGGGATTGGCGTTGTAGCTGTCGTCGATCAGCGCCGCTCCGTTCCCCAGCGCGTGCGCGACCAGGCGGCCCTTGACCGGTTCCGCCGCCGCCAGGCCATCGGCGATGGCGGCGAGCGGCACGCCGCAACCGAGCGCCAGCGCGGCGGCGGCCAGCGCGTTGAGCACGTTGTGGCGGCCGGGCAACCGCAGCGCGATGGCGGCTTCGCCTTGCGGCGAAACCAGGCGGAAGCTCGAACCGGCATCGCCCGGCCGGATGTCGCGCGCGGTGACGTCGGCGCTGCTTTCGAGGCCGAAGCGGAGGATGCGCCGGCCCGCGGCGAGGCCGGCGAAGTATTCGGCGAAGGCGTCGTCGGCATTGACGACGGCGACGCCGTCGCCGGCCAGCGCGCCGTAAATCGCGCCCTTGGTTTCGGCCACGCCCAGCAGGCTGCCCATGCGCTCCAGGTGCGCCGGCGCGACGTTGTTGACCAGCGCCACGTCGGGGCGCACCACGGCGGTCAGGTAGGCGATGTCGCCGGGCTTGCCGGCGCCCATTTCGTAGACCGCGAAGTCGGCGGCATCCGGCGCGTCGATCACCGCCAGCGGCAGGCCGATCTCGTTGTTGCGGTTGCCGGGATTGGAATAGGTCTCGCCGGCGCGCCGCAGGATCGACACCAGCAGCGTCTTCACGCTGGTCTTGCCGTTGCTGCCGGTGATCGCGACGACCTTGCCGGCGCGCCCCTGCTGGATGCCGGCGGCGATCTTCGCCAGCGCGAGCTCGGTGTCGGCGACGACGATCTGCGGCACGTCGATCCGCCCGACCACGTGGTCGACCAGCACCGCGGCCGCACCGCGCATCGCCGCGTCGTAGGCGAAGTCGTGGCCGTCGAAGCGTTCGCCGCGCAGCGCCACGTACAGGCTGCCGGGCGCCAGCGCGCGGGTGTCGTTGCCGATCGCGTCGATGGAAACGTCGTCGCCATGCAGTTCGCCGCCGGCCCAGTGCGCGATCAGGGAGAGAGGCAGGCGCTTCATGCGCGCGCCTCCAGCGCCTTCGCCGCCTCGACGGTGTCGTCGAACGGATGCTTGACGCCGCGGATTTCCTGGTAGGTTTCGTGGCCCTTGCCGGCGATCAGCACGATGTCGTCCGGGCCGGCCTCGCCGACCGCGCGGGCGATGGCTTGCGCGCGGTCGCGCTGCACCGTCACCGCCTGCGGATGCGCGAAGCCGCGCAGGATGTCGGCGACGATGGCGTCGCCGTCCTCGCCGCGCGGGTTGTCGTCGGTGACGACCACCGCTTCGGCCAGGCGCTCGGCGATCGCCGCCATCTGCGGGCGCTTGCCGGTGTCGCGCTCGCCGCCGCAGCCGAACACGCAGACCAGGCGGCCGCGCAGGTGGCCGCGCAGCGACTCCAGCGCCTGCTGCAGCGGGTCGGGCTTGTGCGAGTAGTCGACCACCACCAGCGGCAGGCCGTCGTGGCCGCCGAGGCGGTTCATGCGCCCGGGGATCGGCTGCAGCCTGCCGAGCACGTCGGCGATGTCGTCGACGCCTTCGCCCTGCGCCTGCAGCACGCCGGCGACGACCAGCAGGTTGTCGACGTTGAAGCGGCCGAGCAGCGGCGAATGCACGCGGCGCATTTCGTCGCCGACGTGCAGGTCGAAGGCGATGCCGGCCGCGTCCAGCACCACGCCGCCCGCGCGGATGCCGGCAGCGTCGGCGCCGCGCGCGCTGGTGCCGATGCGCTGCAGCGAGGCCGGCAGCGAAGCGAACAGGCGGCGGCCGTAGTCGTCGTCGAGGTTGACCACCGCCGCGCGCAGGCCCGGCCAGGCGAACAGCCGGGCCTTCGCCGCGCCGTAGGTTTCCATGTCGCCGTGGTAATCGAGGTGGTCGCGGGTGAGGTTGGTGAACACCCCGATCGCGAAATGCACCGCGTCGACGCGGCCCTGGTCGAGCGCGTGCGAACTGACTTCCATCGCCACCGCCTGCGCGCCGGCGTCGCGCAGTTGCGCAAGCAACGCGTGGGTCTGCAGCACCAGCGGCGTGGTGAAACCGGTCGCCCGCGCCTGGCCGTACAGGCCGGCGCCGAGCGTGCCGATGGTGCCGCTGCGCACGCCGCGCAGTTGCAGCGCCTGCGCCAGCAGTTGCACGGTCGAAGTCTTGCCGCTGGTGCCGGTGACGCCGATCGTGGTCATCTGCGCCGACGGCCCGCCGTGGAACCGGTCGGCCATCCGCCCCATGCGCGCGCGCAGGCCGGGCACGCCGATGGCGTCGGCGGGCGCGGGATATTCGCCGGAAGGCGCGGACGCATCGAACAGGATCGCCGCCGCCCCCTTCTCCCGCGCCTGGTCGATGAAGGCCAGCCCATGCGTGCCGAAGCCGGAAATCGCCACGAAGGCGTCGCCCGGCCCGACCTGGCGCGAGTCCATCACCAGCCCGCCGACGACGACATCGCGCGGCAGCGCCACGTCCGGCAGCAATTCCGAGAGCGGCATGGAGCGCTTCATCGCGCACCTCCCGCCGGCGCCTTCGCTTCGGTCCCGGCCTGCGCCGCCAGCCATGTCTCGATGTCGTCCGGCGGCACGTCCATCAGGCGCAGCGCGCCTTCCATGACGTTGCGGAACACCGGCGCGGCGGCGAGGCCGCCGAAGTGCGAGCCCTTGGTCGGCTGGTTGATCACCACCGCCATCGCGAAGCGCGGGTTGTCCACCGGCACCACGCCGGCGAAGAACGCCACGTAGTCGCGCTTCGAGTAGCCGCCGTTGCTGGCCTTGTGCGCGGTGCCGGTCTTGCCGGCGACGTGGTAGCCGAGGATCGTGCCCCACGGGTAAGCGGTGCCGCCGGGCTCGGTCACCGTCTGCATCATCTTCATCACGTCGTGCGCGATCCGCGGGTCCAGCACCTGCTTCGATTCGCCGGGCTGGCCCTTGACGAAGGTCGGCACGTTGGCGCGGCCGCCGTTGGCCAGCGTCGCGTAGGCGTGCGCCACCTGCAGCGGCGTCACCGAGATGCCGTAGCCGTAGGACAGCGTCTGCTTGGTGGTGCCGCTCCAGCGCGCCGGCGGCGGGAACAGGCCGCCGGCCTCGCCGGGGAAACCGCTGTGCGTGCTTTCGCCGTAGCCGAAGCGCCTGAGGAAATCGTAGAACTCCTGGTTGGACAGGCGCTGCGCGATCTTCGAGACGCCGACATTGGAGCTCTTGCGGATGATGCCGGTGACGTCGAGCACGCCGTAGTTGTGCGTGTCGGTGGTGGTGTACTTGCCGTTCGGCATCCAGCCGGGGTTGGTGTCGAACACGCTGGCCGGCGTGATCCTGCCGGCCTCGAGCGCGGCGGCGACGGTCAGCGGCTTCATCGTCGAGCCCGGCTCGAACAGGTCGGTGACCGCGCGGTTGCGGTGCGCCTCGCGCTGGCCGGCCTCCACCGCGTTCGGGTTGAACGACGGCAGGTTGGCCATCGCCAGCACCTCGCCGGTCGCCACGTCCAGCACCACCGCGGTGCCGCTGGCCGCGCCGGATTCGATCAGCTGCCGCTTCAGTTCGCGATAGGTCAGGTACTGGATGCGGCGATCGATGCTCAGCGTGAGGTCGCGGCCCGGCACTGCCGGTTCGATCAGGTCGATGTTCTCGACGATGCGGCCGTTGCGGTCGCGGATCACCTTCTTGACGCCGGGCTTGCCGCGCAGCCATTCGTCGAAGGCGAGCTCGACGCCTTCCTGGCCCTGGTCGTCGATGTTGGTGAAGCCGAGCACGTGCGCCATCGCCTCGCCCTGCGGGTAGAAGCGGCGGAACTCGCGCTTGGAATACACGCCGGGGATGCCGCGGGCGACGATCGCCTTCGCCTCGTCCGGGTTGATCCGGCGCTTGAGGTACATGAACTCCTTGTCGGCGCGCTGGCTGACCCGGCGGGTCAGCGCATCCGTGGATTCGCCCAGCGCGCGCGCCAGCTCCGGCAGGCGGTCGGGCGCCTTCGCCATCAGTTCCTTCGGGTCGCACCATACCGACTCGACCGGCGACGACACCGCGACCGGCTCGCCGTTGCGGTCGGTGATCATGCCGCGCGAGACCGGGATCTCGATCTCGCGGACGAAGCGCGCATCGCCCTCGCGCTGGTAGAAGTCGTTGCCGATCAGCTGCACGTAGGCGGCGCGCCCGATCAGGCTGACCGAGCACAGGCCCAGCGTGCACAGCACCAGCGCGAGGCGGCCGCGCAGGTTGAAGCGCGCGCGGTTGCGGTTGCGCGGCGGCGCGCTGCGCTCGCCGTCGCCGCCGAACCTGGCGCGCAGCGACTGCAGCAGGCGTTCGGGCAGGGACTCCCTGGCGGCCGGTTTCCTCATGGCCGGATCACCACCACGTCGCCGGCTTCCGGCGACTTCATGCCCAGCCGTTCGCGCGCGATCCGGTCGATGCGCGTGCTCTCGGCCACGGTCGCCTGCTCCAGCTGCAGGCGGCCGAATTCGATGTTCAGTTCGTCGCGCGCGCGCTCCAGCTTCGACAGCTCGACGAACAGGATGCGGTGGCGGTGGCGGGCGTAGACCACGCCGATCGCGGTGGCGACGTTCAGCACGACCAGAGCGAAGACCAGGAAGCGGCTCATGCGGCCGCCCCCAGTTTCTCCGCCACCCGCAACACCGCGCTGCGCGCGCGCGGGTTGGCGGCGGTTTCCGCCTCGTCGGCGCGCTGCGCGTCGCCGATCGCCTTCAGCGTCGGGGTGAACGCCACGGCGACCGGCAGGCGCCGGTTCGACGGCGGCGCCTTGGCGTGCGCGGCGATGAAGCGCTTGACGATACGGTCTTCCAGCGAATGGAAGCTGATCACCGCGAGCCGGCCGCCGGGGTTGAGCCGCGCCAGCGCGCCCTCGAGGCCGGCCTCGAGATCGGCCAGCTCGCGGTTCACGTGGATGCGGATCGCCTGGAAGCTGCGCGTGGCCGGATGGATCTTCTCGCCCGTACGCGGCATCGCCGAGGCGATCAGTTCGGCCAGTTCGGCGGTGCGCAGCAGCGGCTTGTCGGCACGGCGGGCGACGATCGCGCGGGCGATGCGCCGGCTCATCCGTTCCTCGCCGTAGGTCCACAGCACGTCGGCGATCTCGCGTTCGTCGGCGCGGGCCAGCCATTCGGCCGCGCTTTCGCCGCTGTCCGGATCCATGCGCATGTCCAGCGGGCCATCCTTGCCGAAACTGAAGCCGCGCTCGGCCACGTCGAGCTGCGGCGACGACACGCCGAGATCGAGCAGCACGCCGTCGAGCCCGGCCGCGGTCGCCCGCCACTGCGCGAGCGCAGCGAAGCTGCCGCGGCGGATCGCCACGCGCGCGTCGCCGGCGAACTCGCGTTCTGCGTGGGCGATCGCTTCGGGATCCTTGTCCATCAGCAGCAGCCGACCCTCGGGGCCCAAACGTTGCAGCACGCCGCGCGCGTGGCCGCCGCGCCCGAACGTGCCGTCGAGATAGGTTCCATTCGCCTTCACCTGCAGCCCTTCCATGACCTGCGCGAACATCACCGGAAGGTGGCCAGCATGCGCGGTGCGCACCTGGTCACCCGCCGTCACAGCTTCAACTCGAGCATGTGCGCGCTCAGATCGTCGTCGGACAGGGTCTGACGGATCTGCGCGTGGTGCGCCTGCTCGCTCCACAACTCGAACTTGTCGCCCATGCCCAGCAGCACGGCCTTCTTCTCGATGCCGACCGCGCTGCGGTGGCTGGCCGGGATGCTGATGCGGCCGTTGCCGTCCAGTTCGACCGGCGTCGCCGCGCCGATCAACTTCAGCTGCAGCGCCCGGTGCGCCTTCTGCGTGCTCGGCAATGCGTTGACCGCATCGCGCACGCGCTGCCATTCCTTCTCCGGATACAGGTAGAGGCTGCCGGACTCGAACGGGTTGTAGGTCAGCACCAGGCGGTTGCCGCACTCGCGCGCGACGAGGTCGCGGTAGGCGGTGGGCACCGCCAACCGGCCCTTGTCGTCGACTGTGATGGCGGTCTCGCCCTGGAACACGACTGTCGGCACCTTGTCGCCCGCTGGAGGGCGTTATTCAACCACGAGAAACCACAAAAAACCCGGTTTCCCCTCGGATTCCCACCTTAGCACCAGCTGATACCTTGTCAACAGGACACGAATGAAAAAATCGCCTGTCACATCAATGGCTTGCGCGGAAGTTCACAGACTTGTTCAAGCTTTATCCACAAGTCCATGTTTCGTCTCAAATTTTGAGATTCGGCGAGAATTCAGCCCCGTGCAGGCCGGGTGAAGCCAAAAATCTCACGACGAGGCGAGACGGAGCGCATTGCGCAGACCTGTTTGCGCCGGTCCGGCCCGGACGGCCCAGAATGGGCGCATGTGCCTGGTCGCCGCCGCCTGGAAAACCCACCCCCGCTGGCGCCTGCTGCTGGCCGGCAACCGCGACGAATTCCACGCCCGCCCGACCGCGCCGCTGGCGCACTGGCCCGGCACGGGTATCCGCGCCGGCCGCGACCTGCAGTCCGGCGGCACCTGGGTCGGGATCGGCGGCCACGGCCGCTGCGCGGTGGTCACCAACGTGCGCGATCCCTTCGCCGCGACCGGCGGGCCTTCGCGCGGGCGGTTGCCGGTCGGCTTCCTCGAAACCGGCGCTGACGCCCTGAGCCACGCCGAGGCGCTGGTCGCGGACGCGAAGGATTTCGCGCCGTTCAACCTGCTGCTCGCCGACGCCGACGCCTGCGTCTACCTGGGCAACCATCCGCGCGTCGAGCGGCGCGCGATCGCGCCCGGCGTGCACGCGATGTCGAACGGCGGCTTCGACGTGGCGTGGCCGAAGACGCGGATGCTGCATGCGGCGATGCAGAAATGGATCGAGTCGGGGCGCGACGATTTCGATCCGCTATGGCACGCGCTGGCCGACGAAACCATCGCGCCGGACGAACAACTGCCCGACACCGGCGTGGGCCTGGAAAAGGAACGCATGCTTTCCGCGGCCTTCATCCGCACGCCGGCCTATGGAACGCGCGCCAGCACGATCATCGCGATCGACTACGCAGGCAAAAGCTGGATCAGCGAACGCCGCTACGGCCCGAACGGCGTGTTCGGGGGCGAGACGCTGCTGCGCAACGACGACTGAAATCCACCCGGAGCAAAGCCCCCCTCTTGCAGAGGGGCGCCGCGAAACGGCGGGGATTCGGAAGCGGAACTTGGTGGCTTTTCCATGCGGCGCATGGAAAAGTCGAGCGGCGGAGCCGGCCGATAAGCCGGGTTCTGTCTGGGACAGTCATTCCTCTAGGCGCATCGTCGCCGATACGCTCGAGCAGCCTACCCGGTGACTCCGCGGGCCGCGTCATCGTCACCCTATTTGGCCTTGCTCCCGGTGGGGTTTGCCGTGCCGGTCCGTTGCCGGACTCGCGGTGCGCTCTTACCGCACCATTTCACCCTTGCCCGCACTCCGAAGAGCCGCTGGCGGTATCTTTCTGTTGCACTTTCCGTCGGCTCGCGCCGCCCAGGCGTTACCTGGCACCGTGCCCTGTGGAGCCCGGACTTTCCTCGGCACCCTTGCGAGTGACGCGACTGTCTGGCCGGCTCCGCCGCGCGTATTGTCGCACGCCGCCGCCGGCGACCGGCGCGCGTACCTATACTGCGTTCATGCGCGCGATGCTGCTGAGGCAACAGGGCCGGCCACTGGAAGCGGTGGAGCTTCCCGACCCCGTGCCCGGCCCCGGCGAAGTGCTGGTCCGCGTCGCCGCCTGCGGGGTCTGCCGCACCGACCTGCACGTGGTCGACGGCGACCTGCACGAACCGCGCCTGCCGCTGGTCCCGGGCCACGAAATCGTCGGCGACGTCGTCGCGCTCGGCCTTGGCGCGGATGCGCTGCACGTCGGCCAGCGGGTCGGGGTCGGCTGGCTGGGCCACGCCTGCGGGCATTGCGAATACTGCGCGGAAAGCCGCGAGAACCTGTGCGACGCGCCCGGCTTCACCGGCTACACGCGCAACGGCGGATTCACCGAACTGGCCATCGCCGACGCGCGCTACACGTATCCCCTGCCCGATGGCTTCGCCGCGCAAGCGCTGGCGCCATGGTTGTGCGCCGGACTGATCGGCTGGCGTTCGCTGGTGATGGCGGGCGAAGGCCGGCGCCTGGGCATCTGCGGCTTCGGCGCCGCCGGCCATTTGATCCTGCAGGTCGCGCGCTGGCAGGGCCGCGAAGTGCATGTGTTCACCCGCCCCGGCGACACCGCCGCGCAGGACTTCGCGCGTGCGCTCGGCGCCGCCAGCGCCGGCGATTCCGACGCGCCGCCACCGCTGCCGCTGGACGCGGCGATCGTCTACGCCCCGGTCGGCAGCCTGGTTCCGGCCGCATTGCGCGCCGTGCGCAAGGGCGGGCGCGTGGTCTGCGCCGGCATCCACATGAGCGACATCCCTTCGTTCCCCTATCGCTGGCTGTGGGAGGAGCGGCAGATCCTGTCGGTGGCGAACCTGACCCGCCGCGACGCGCTGGATTTCCTGACGCTGGCGCCGCGCGTCGGCCTGCAGGCGCGGACCACGATCTATCCGCTGGCCCGCGCCAACGAGGCGTTGTCCGACCTGCGCGACGGCCGCCTGCTCGGCGCGGCGGTGCTGGTGCCGTAGCGGCGTTTCAGCGCGACAGCGCCCGCGCCAGCCGCGCCAGCGCTTCGCGGATGTCGTCCGCATCGATCACCGCATAACCGAACACCGCGGCCTGCAGCGCATCCGCCTGCAGCGAATACTCGGCCGCCGTCTGCGTGCCGGGCGCGTGGCGGCGCAGCGCGTCGAACACCGCGCGCGCATCCGCCGCCGGATCGATGCGCGCGGCCAGGTGCAGGCCGGCGATCGACGGGATCGGCGCGAACCAGCGCTGCAGCCCGCCCTCCAGCGCCTCAAGCAGGACCTCGCGCCGTTGCGCGTAGATCGGCGTCATCCGGCGCACGTGCCGCGCCAGATGTCCTTCGCGGATGAATGCCGCCAGTGTTTCCTGCAGCGGACCGGGCGCGTGCGAATCGCCCATGCGCTTGACCGCGACCAGCGATGCGCGCGCCCACGCCGGCGCAACGACGAAACCGGTGTCGATGGCCGGAAACAAGCTCTTCGAAAACGTGCCGACATAGAACACGCGCGCATCGCGATCCAGCGTCTGCAGCGCGTCGAGCGGACGGCCGCTGTAGCGGAATTCGCCGTCGTAATCGTCTTCGACGATCACGGCATCGTGTTCGCGCGCGTGCGCGAGCAGCGCGGCGCGCCTTCGCATCGACAATGCCACGCCGGTCGGCGACTGGTGCGACGGCGTCACGCAGACGATGCGCACGTCCTTCGGCAGCAGGTCGACGCGCAGGCCTTCGTCGTCGACCGGCACCGGCACGACCAGCGCGCCGGCGGCGGCGAAGGCCTGGCGCAGGGTCGGATAGCCCGGCGACTCGACCGCGACGCGCGTGCGCCCCGGTTCGACCAGCAGTCGCGCCAGCAGGTCGAACGCGTTCTGCGCGCCGGAGGTCACCACCACTTCGTCGCCGCTGCACGCGACCGCGCGCGAGAACGCGACGTGCTGGGCGATGGCCTCGCGCAAGGCCGGCACGCCTTCGACCGGCGGATAGCCGAACGGACGCTTCGACCATTGCCGCCACGCGCGCGCCGACAGCCGGCGCCACGCGTCGTGCGGGAAGAATCGGTGTTCCGGCACGCCGGTGCGGAAGCTGCGCTCGGGCAATGGCACGGCCTGCGCGTGGCGCGGCGGCGGCGTCCGCCAGGCCGGCGCGATCAGTTCGCTGCGCGCACGCGCTTCGAACGGACCGGCTTTCGAAGCCCGGCGCGCGGCGATGTCGGCGACCGCGGCGCGGGCGCCGGGCCGCGGCAGCACGTAACCCTCGGCAACCAGCAGGTCGTAGGCGGCAACCACGGTCTTGCGGGCGACGCCCAGCGCCTCCGCGGCGCGGCGCGAGGACGGCAGCCGCTCGCCCGCGGCCAAGCGGCCGTCGATGATCGCGTCGCGCAGCTGCCGGTGCAGCGCGGCGGTGCGCTGGCCTTCGCCGATCCCCGGCAGGTCGAGGGGGATCGCGAAAACCGGCTCCCTGAGATTCGATGAATCTGGACTCATCAGGAGTCCATGTTTTGCCCAGACTGGGCTCCGAGTCAACTGCCGGAGCCCGCCATGCCCCGTTACATCTGCGAAACCTGCGGCACCCAGTACGCCGAATCCGCCACCCCGCCGGCGACGTGCGTGGTCTGCACCGACGAGCGCCAGTACGTGGGCTGGAACGGCCAGCGCTGGACCACCCACGACCGGCTTGCGGCCACGCACACGCTGCGCATCGCCGAAGACGATGGCGTGCTCGGCATCGGCATCGCGCCGGACTTCGCGATCCCGCAACGCGCGGTGTTCGTGCCGACCGCCGACGGCAACCTGCTGTGGGAATGCCTGAGCCTGGTCACCGACGCGGCCGTGGCCGAACTGGAATCGCGCGGCGGCGTGCAGGCGATCGCGATCTCGCACCCGCACTTCTACAGCGCGATGCTGGAGTGGAGCGAGGCGCTGGGCGACGTGCCGATCCTGCTGCACGAAGCCGACCGGCAATGGGTACAACGCAAGTCGCCGCGGATCGAGTTCTGGTCCGGCGCGCGCAACCAGCTTTCCGATTCGCTGACTCTGCTGCACTGCCCTGGCCACTTCGCCGGCAGCACCGCGCTGCACTGGCGCGAGGGCGCGCACGGCAAGGGCGCGCTGCTGCCCGGCGACTCGCTGCAGGTGGTGTTCGACCGCCGCCACGTGGCCTTCATGTTCAGCTATCCGAACCAGATCCCGATGAAGCCCTCGTTCGTGCGGCGCATGCGCGAAACGCTGGACGGCCACGACTTCGACGACGTCTACGGCTACACCTGGGGCCGCAACATCATCGGCGGCGGCCGCGCCGCGGTCGACGCTTCCTTCGAGCGCTACCTGGCGGCCGTCGCCGCGTGAATGGGGGGGGGGGGCCGAAATGAATGCGACGACGATGACGAACCCGCGCAGCATCGCCCTGCCGCCGCCGGACCTGTTGGCGCTGGGCGCGATCTGGGGCGCATCGTTCCTGTTCATGCGCGTGGCCGCGGCGGATGTGCCGCCAACCGTGATGGTGGAAGTCCGGCTCGCGCTCGGCGCGCTGGTGCTGCTGCCGGCGCTGTGGCGCAGTCGCGCGCTGTTCCCGCCGAAGCTGTGGCCGAAGCTGGCGCTGATCGGCGCGGTCAATTCGGCGATTCCGTTCCTGCTGTTCGGCTGGGCCGCGCATTCGGCGCCGGCCGGGGTCAGCGCGATCTCCAACGCGATGGTCGTGCTGTTCACCGCGCTGGTCGGTTTCGCGTTCTTCGGCGAAAGGATCGGCCTGCGCCGCGGCATCGCGATCGCGACCGGGTTGATCGGCGTGGTCGTGCTGGCCGGCGGCCGCACCGGCGGCGGCGCGCACGTCGGCACGGCGGTGGCCGCGGGCGTGGCCGCGTCGCTGATGTACGGCATCGGCCTGCACCTGGTGCGCCGGCACCTGTCCGGACTGCCGCCGGCGGCGCTGGCCTCGGCCAGCCTGTTCGCCTCGGCGCTGCTGGTGCTGCCGCCCGCGCTGGCCGACTGGCCGCAGCACGCGGTCGCGGCACGGTCGTGGCTCGCGGTCGTCGCGCTCGGCGTGCTGTGCACCGGCTTCGCCTACGTGCTGTTCTACCGGCTGGTCGCGCGCGTCGGCACGGGCCGCACTTCGACCGTGACCTACCTGGTGCCGGTGTTCGGCGTGGCCTGGGGCTGGCTGCTGCTCGGCGAGGCGCTGACCCCGGCGATGGCAGTCGCGGCGCTGCTGATCCTCGGCAGCGTGGCGATCAGTCAACGCAGCTGAACGGGATCACGCCGCGACGAAGTAACCCGCCGTGCCCAGCGCGACCACGACCACCCACGGCGGCAGCTTCGCCCACATCAGCGCGGCGATGCCGACGGCAACCAGCACCACGTCGCGCCAGTCGCGCACCGCGCTGGTCCACAGCGGGTCGTAGAGCGCGGCAAGCAGCAGGCCGACCACGGCGGCGTTCACGCCGGCGAGCGCCGCCCGTACCTTCGCGCGCCGGCGCAGGCTTTCCCAGAACGGCAGCACGCCGAGCACCAGCAGCAGCGACGGCAGGAAGATCGCGACCAGGCAGGCCAGTCCGCCGAGCCAGCCGCCCGGCCCGACCGACATCGCCGCGCCGAGGAAGCCGGCGAAGGTGAACAACGGCCCCGGCACCGCCTGCGCGGCGCCGTAACCGGAGAGGAAATCGCCCGCGCCGATCCAGTCCCGGGCCACGGTTTCGGCCTGCAGCAACGGCAGCACGACGTGGCCGCCGCCGAACACCAGCGAGCCGGTGCGGTAGAACGCATCGGCGACGCGCACCATGTCCGAACCGGCCGCCGCGGCGAGCAGCGGCAGCCCGGCGAGCAGGACGAAGAACAGCACGAGCGCGACGATGGCGAAGTTCCGCGACACGGGGACTTCCAGCCCCTTGTCTTCGGAAACATCGCGCGGCTTTCCCCAGGCCAGCCCGACGAAAGCCGCGAGCGCGATCACCCCCACCTGCACCCACGCCGACGGCCACGACAGCACGCAAGCGGCCGCGGCGAACGCGAGCAAGGCATGGCCGGGGTCGCGGCAGAACGCCCGCGCCATGCCCCACACCGCCTGCGCGACCACCGCGACCGCGACCAGCTTCATGCCGTGCAGCGCATCGGCCGGCATGCGCGCGCCCCAGCACGACAGGCCGATGGCGAAGCCGATCATCGCGATGGCCGACGGCAACGTGAACCCGCACCACGCCGCCAGCGCGCCGCGCAATCCGGCGCGTTGCAGGCCGATCGCCATGCCGACCTGGCTGCTCGCCGGCCCCGGCAGGAACTGGCACAGCGCGACCAGCCCGGCATATTCGGATTCGCCGAGCCAGCGCCGGCGCACGACGAAATCGTCGCGGAAGTAGCCGAGGTGCGCGATGGGGCCGCCGAACGAAGTCAGGCCGAGGCGCAGGAAGGCGAGGAAGACGCACCAAGCGTCTTTTCGATCCGGCACGCGATCGTCGATGGAAGAGGAAGATGTCATCGCCCGCCGGAATTCCTCGGGTCGTCATTCCCGCTTGTGCGGGCGTAACGGACGAAACCAAGGCGCCATCACCCGCCCTGCCCGTACAACGCCTTGCGCGGCGCGCCGGAAATCTCCGCGGCCAGTTTCGCCGCGGTCGACGGCGGCAGGTGTTCGTTGAGCAGCGCGTAGATGCGGCGGCCTTCGGCGATCTTCGCGCCTTCGTCGTCGCCGGCGCCCTGCACGACGATCGCGAACTCGCCCTTGCGCTGGTTGGCGTCGGCTTCGACTTTCGCCTGCAGCTGCGCCAGCGTGCCGTCGAGCACGGTCTCGAACAGCTTGGTCAGTTCGCGCGCGACGACGGCGGGGCGTTCGTCGCCGAACGCAGCGCGCAGGTCGGCCAGCGATTCGGCGATGCGGTGCGCCGATTCGTAGAACACCAGCGTGCGCGTCTCGCCGGCCAGCGCGGCGAGTTGCTCGCGCCGCGCCGACGCCTTCGCCGGCAGGAAGCCTTCGAAGGCGAAGCGGTCGCTCGGCAGCCCGGCCACGCTCAGCGCGGCGATCAGCGCGCTCGGCCCGGGCACCGGCGAGACGCGCACGCCGGCCGCACGCGCGGCGCGGACCAGGCGGAAGCCGGGGTCGCTGACCAGCGGCGTGCCGGCATCGGAGACCAGCGCGAGGCTTTCGCCGTTCAGCAGGCGCGCGACGATGCGCTCGGCGATCTCGCCTTCGTTGTGCTCGTGCAACGCCAGCAGCGGCCGTTCGATGCCGAAATGGGCCAGCAACTGCCGCGTGTGCCGGGTGTCCTCGGCGCAGACCGCGTCGGCTTGGCGCAGGGTTTCCAGCGCGCGCGGCGACAGGTCGGCCAGGTTGCCGATCGGCGTGGCGACTATGAACAGGGTCCCGGATTGGGCGGCGTGCATCGGCGGGCGGTCCAAGGGCGGGGGTAGAATCGTAGCCGGTTCCCCTGCAAGGCCGCTCATCGACGATGGATACGAAGTCCGGAAGGAAGCCCGCTCGTGCCCTGTTCACCCCGCTGCTGCTGGCGCTGTTGTTCGCCGGCTGCGCCACCACCCAGGTCGCCGGGCCCGCCAGCCAGCCTTCGGTGCACTCCGCCTTCGCCGAAGCCGGGGCGCTGGCGCGCAACGACGCCGCGCTGGGCGGGACGGCCAAGGCCGACAACGCACGCGCGATCGAGCGCCTGCTGGCCGGCATCGACGACGCCAGCCTGGCCCGCGAAGCCGCGAAGCTGCCTGCCGGCGATCCGTTGTACGACTTCGCCGGCCGGGCCCTGCTCAACCGCGGCCTGCCCTTGCCGAGGCCGTTCGACAGCGCCGCGCGGTGGCGCTTCGACAACCGCCCGCCGGCCGAACGCGACGGCTACCGCCCACCGGTGAAGCTGGCGGTGCTGCTGCCGCTGTCGGGTTCGCTGGCCACCGCCGCCGCGCCGGTGCGCGAGGGCCTGCTGGCCGGCTATTACGGCGAATCCCGGCAGCGCCCGGAAATCGCCTTCTACGACACCACCGCCGGCGCGGTCGACGCCTACCGGCAAGCGGTGGCCGGCGGTGCGGACTTCGTGGTCGGTCCGCTCGGCCGCGAGGAAGTCGGCAAGCTGTTTTCGCAACCCGACCTGCCGGTGCCGGTGCTGGCGCTGAACCGCGGCGCGGTGGCGCCGCCGGCCGGCAACGCCGGCTTCTCGCTGGCACCGGAGGACGACGGCCTGATCGCCGCCGAATACCTGCTCGGGCTGGAACGCCGCAACGTGCTGGTGATCGCCGGCAACGACGACAACGGCATCCGCGCGTCGGAGGCGTTCCGCGACCGCTTCCGGCAGCGCGGCGGCACCGTCGCCGAAACGCTCAGCGTCGGCGAGGACCCCGGCGACCTGGCGACGGCGCTGTCCGCGGCGGCGCAGAAGAACGTCGACGGCATCTTCCTTGCCGTGCGCGGCGGCACCGCGCGCCTGCTGGCGCCGCAACTGGCGCTGGCCGGGCTCGGCGGCAAGACCCGCGTCGGCACCTCGCAGCTGGCTTCCGGCACCGGCAAGGCCGACGAGGACGCGGCGCTGGACGGCATCGTGTTCCCGACCGAAGTGTGGACCTCGCGCGGCGTGCCCGGCCTGCCGGTGGCCAGCGTGGTCGGCATGGACAACCCGGCCGCGCGCGGCCCGGCCGCGCGGCTGTTCGCCTTCGGCTACGACGCCTGGCAACTGGTCGCCTATCTCGAGAAGCTGGTGCTGGCGCCGAATTCGGAAATCCGCGGCGCGACCGGCACGCTGAAGCTGGACGGCTTCGGCAACGTGCTGCGCACGCCGGCGTGGTCGGTGTTCAGCGGCGGGCAGCCGGTGCCGGTACGCGATGGCGGCTGAGCGACGCCTGCGCGGCGATGCGGCCGAAGCCGCGGCGCTGCGCCTGCTGCTCGACGCGGGACTGGCGCAGGTCGCCGCGAACGCCCATTACCGCGGCGGCGAGCTGGACCTGGTCATGCTCGACCGCGATACGCTGGTCTTCGTCGAAGTGCGCTACCGCCGCTCGAACGCCTTCGGCGGCGGCGCGGCCTCGGTCGACGCTTCCAAGCGTCGCAAGCTGGTCGCCGCTGCGCAGCAGTTCCTCGCCGGGCATCCGCATTACGCGAACGCGCCGTGCCGCTTCGACGTGATCGAAGCCAGCGGCGATATCGCCTCGCCGCGCGTCGAATGGCTGAAGGACGCCTTCCGCGCCGACGAGGCCTGAGCGCCACGCCGGCCTACAATGGCCGGCATGCCCACGACGCTCCCCGACAGCCTGCACGACGAACTGGCCGCGCTGCTCGGCGATGGCTGGCTGACCGACGCAGCGGCGCGACAGCGCCATGGCGAAGACGATTCGCGCCGCCATGCCTTGCCCGGCGCGGTGGCGCTGCCGCGCACGCGCGAGCAGGTCGCCGCCATCGTGCGGGCGTGCCGCGCGCATCGCGTGCCGGTCGTGGCGCGCGGCGCGGGTACCGGCACCACCGGCGCGGCGGTGCCGACCCGGGGCGGCGTGGTGGTGTCGTTCGCGCGGATGAACCGCATCGTGGACGTGCGCCCGGCCGACCGTTGCGCGGTGGTCGAACCCGGCACGCTCAACGGCGAACTGCAGCAGGCGCTCGCACCGCACGGCCTGTTCTGGCCGCCGGATCCGTCCAGCGCGGATCGCTGCACCGTCGGCGGCAACCTGGCGACGAATGCCGGTGGCCCGCGCGCGGTCAGGTACGGCACCGCGCGCGACAACGTGTTGGGACTGGTGGCGGTCACCGGCACCGGCGAACTGGTCCGCTGCGGCGGCGCCTACACCAAGGATTCGACCGGCTACGACCTCACCCACCTCATCGTCGGCAGCGAAGGCACGCTGGCGTTGATCGTCGAAGCCACGCTGAAGCTGGCGCCGCGGCCGCGGGCCCAGGCCGGATTGCGCGCGTTCTACCGCGATGCCTCCAGCGCCGCCGCCGCCGTGTCGCGGCTGATGAACCAGCCGGCGATGCCAACCGCGCTGGAATTCATGGACCGCCGCAGCCTGGCGCTGCTGCGCCACAACGGCAGCGACGTGCCCGAAGCCGGTGCGATGCTGCTGGTCGAAGCCGAGGGCGACGACGACACCCTGCCGGCAACGCTGTCGGCAATGGCGACGGCGGCCGAAGGCGACGGCCTGCTGGACCTGGACGTGGCGCAGGACGGCATCGCCCGCGATCGCCTGTGGGCGGCGCGACGCGCGCTGTCGCCGGCGCTGCGCACCATCGCGCCGGGCAAGATCAACGAGGACGTCGTGGTGCCGGTGTCGCGCATCCCCGGCCTGGTCGCCGGCGTGGAAACGCTGGCGGACGAATTCGCCCTGCCCATCGTCGCCTTCGGCCATGCCGGCAACGGCAACCTGCACGTCAACCTGATGTACCGCCCCGACGACGCGGCGGAAACCGCGCGCGCGAACGCCGCGCTGCCGCGGCTGTTCGCGCTGGTGCTGTCGCTGGGCGGTACGCTGTCCGGCGAACACGGCATCGGCCTGAGCAAGCGCGACTACATGGCCGACGCCTTCACGCCGGCGACGCTGGAGCTGATGCGCGCGGTCAAGGCCGCGTTCGATCCCGACGGCATCCTCAACCCGGGCAAGGTGCTGCCGCCGCGTCGCGCATCCGCGGGTTGACGAACGCATTCCGCGCCGAGGGAAACTGCCGCATGCGCAACCTCCGCCCGCGATCTCCTGCCCCGGTGCCGACCCGGTTGCTGGCCATGCTCGTGCTTTGCGTCGCCTGCATTCCGGCCTTCGCCGCGGAGCGCGCCGAACTTCGCGTGCTGCTGGTCGGCAACAGTTTGACCTACACCAACAACCTGCCCGGCCTGCTGCGCAGCCTGGCCGCCGCGCAAGAAGAAGGGCCGACGATCGCCACCGCCAGCTATGTCTTTCCAGGCGCCGATCTGGCCTGGCACTGGCGCAAGGGCGCGGTCGCAAAGGCGCTGCGCGACGAACACTGGGACGCGCTGGTGCTGCAGGAACGCGGCGGCATCCTCGCCTGCCTCGCCAACCGCCTGCACAGCAACGAACCCGACTGCCAGGCCAGCCGGCGCGCGCATCGCCAGTTCGCCGAACTGGCGCGGGAGCGGAGCGTGCGCGTGCTGCTGCTCGGCACCTGGGGCCCGGATCCGCAATGGCAGGCGGAGCTCGATCGCGGCCTGCGCATCGCGGCGAAAAGCTCCAAGGCCACGCCGGTGTTTGCCGGCACGGCGCTGCGTGCGTATGCGCATGCGAACCCGCGGCAGGAAATGTTCACCGACGGGAACCTGCACCCGGCGTTGCCGGCGTCGCTGATCGTCGCCGCCAGCCTGTATCGCGAACTCGCCGGGCGCGAAGCGCAGGCCCGCGATCTTGCGCTGGACTTCCCGCTGCGCCCCGTCTCAGCGCAATTGCAGGGGATCGCACCGATGGAGGCCGCCCGGCCCGCCAGCGAGGGCCGACGCGCATCGTTGCCCGCAAGCGAGCTCGCGCCGTTGCTGCAGGCGGCGGCTATCGACCCCTAGGCGAAGTGCACGTATCCGGCCTGCGGCGGCTGCCATTCGTTGCCTTCCGCGTCGAGCGCCTTCACCCCCGTCCCTGCGACGATCCGGCCGATGCGCGTGCCCGGCGTCTCGGCGAAATCCAGCGCCTGTTGGATTTCGTCGCGCAGGCGCGGCGGTGCGGTGAAGCACAGTTCGTAGTCGTCGCCACCGCCCGCCTGCCACGGCCCGCGAATCGCCGGCTTGAAGCGCTGCAGCGAAGGCGACGCCGGCAATCCGTCGATTGCGATCTCGGCGCCGACCCTGCTGCGCTCGCAGACGTGGCCGAGATCGGCGAGCAGGCCGTCGGACACGTCGATACAACTGTTCGCAAGGCCGACCAGGCGCAGGCCCGCGGCGACGCGCGGCGTCGGCCGGTCGAGTCGCATGCGCAACGCGCGATCGATCGCCGCACCGGCGAACAGCGACTGCAACGCCGCCGCCGCATCGCCGAGCGTGCCGGTGACCCAGATGTCGTCGCCGACCTTCGCGCCATCGCGCCGCAACGCGCTGCCGTTGTCGACCAGGCCCATCGCGGTCACCGCGATCGACAGCGGCCCGCGCGTGGTGTCGCCGCCGACCAGGGCGATGCCGTGCAACGACGCCAGTTCGAGGAAACCATCGATGAAGCCGTCCAGCCATTCCGGATCGGATTGCGGCAACGACAGCGACAGCGTGCACCACGCCGGTTGCGCGCCCATCGCGGCAAGGTCGGAAAGATTCACCGCGAGCGATTTCCAGCCGAGGTCTTCGGCCTTCGTCGCTTCGGTGAAATGCACGCCGGCATTGAGGGCGTCGGCGGTGACGACGACTTGTTTTCCCGGCGGCGGCTGCAGGACCGCCGCATCGTCGCCGATGCCGAGCACGACGTCGTCGCGCGAGGCGGCGCGCGAGCGGATGCGGTCTATCAGGTCGAATTCGCCGGCGGGCATCGGCGTCGCGGAATCGGTCAGCGCTTGCCCGCGCCCGTCTCCGCCGCGCGCCACTCCAGCGCCGCACGGTCCAGCACGCCGTTGACGTAGGTGTGGCCGTGCTCGGCGCCGAAGCGCTTGGCGGTTTCGATGGCTTCGTTGAGGACGACGCGGTACGGCACGTCGATGCGGTGCAGCAACTCGTAGGCGGCGATGCGCAGCACCGCGCGCTCGACCGGGTCGACTTCCTCGACCGTGCGGTCGAGGTACGGGGTCAGTGCCTCGTCCAACTGCGCGGTGTGCTGCATCACCCCGCGCACCAGGTCCTCGAAATACCCGAGGTCGGCGATCTCGTGCGCCTGTTCGTGCGCGAACTGGGCGATGACCTGCTGCGCGTTGCCGCCCGACACCTGCCACGCGTAGACCGCCTGCAACGCGCGGCGGCGCGCGCGCGCGCGCAACACGGGATCGACGCCGTCGCGGCGGACGTCCTTGTGGGAGCGATGGTTCAAGGCAGCTTCTCCAGCAGGTTGGCCATCTCGATCGCGGCCAGCGCCGCCTCTTCGCCCTTGTTGCCGAGGCTGCCGCCGGCGCGCTTCTCGGCGTCGGCGACGTCCTCGACCGCAAGCACGCCGTTCAGCACCGGTATCCCGGAATCCAGCTGCACCCGCATCAGCCCTTCGGCGCAGCGGTCGGCGACGTGCTCGTAATGCCGCGTGTCGCCGCGCACCACGCAGCCCAGCGCGATGATCGCCGCGTGCTTGCCGGTGAGGGCCAGCTTCGCCGCCGCGGCCGGGATTTCCCAGGCGCCGGGCACGCGCACCACGTCGATCGCGGCCTCGGCCACGCCGTTGCCGGCCAGGCTTTGCCGCGCGCCGGCGACCAGCGCGTCGACGATGCGCGCGTTCCAGCGGCTGGCGATGATCGCGAAGCGCGCGTCGGCATGGACGCGCAGGTCGCCTTCGTAATGGGGCATGGGGCGGTTTCCTTGGGGGGCGCAGTTTAACAGGCGGCGGAATCGGCCGCCTCGCGCCCGGTTGGCGGCGGGTGGCGGGTGGCTCGCGGGGGACGCCCGGCTGCCGGCCGTCCGCTACGAACCATGCACTTCCACGTACTCCACCACCTCCAGCCCATACCCCGCCAGCCCCACCTGCCGGCGCGGCGTGCCCAGCACGCGCAGCCTGCCCAGGCCGAGATCGGCGAGGATCTGCGCGCCGGCGCCGTTGCGCCGCCACTGGCCGACGTCCTTGGCATTGCGGACGACGGGCTCGGCGCGCAGCCGCGCCAGCAGCGCCTCGCTGTCGCGCGGTTCGGACAGCACCACCATCACCCCCTGCCCTTCGGCATCGATCGCGCGCAGCGCGTCGGTCGCGGCCACGCCGAAGTCGCCGCGCCGCCAGTGCAGCAGGTCGGCCAGCGGATTCTCGACCTGCACGCGGACCAGGGTCGGCGTCGCCGCGTCCGGTTGGCCGCGGACGAGGGCGAAATGCAGTTCGTGGGCGATGCGGTCGCGGTAGGCAACCAGCCGGAACGGGCCGAACTCGGTGTCGATGTCGCGTTCGTCGACGCGCTCCACCGTGTGCTCGTTGTGCAGGCGATAGGCGATCAGGTCGGCGATCGAACCCATCTTCAGCCCGTGTTCGCGCGCGAACACTTCCAGCTGCGGCCGCCGCGCCATCGTGCCGTCGGCGTTGAGCACCTCGACCAGCACGCCGGCCGGCTCGAAGCCGGCGAGCATGGCGAGGTCGGACGCCGCTTCGGTGTGGCCGGCGCGCGTGAGCACGCCGCCGGGCTGCGCGACCAGCGGGAAGATGTGGCCGGGCTGGCTGAGGTCGGACGGCTTCGCGTCGGGCTTCACCGCGGTGCGGATGGTGTGCGCGCGGTCGTAGGCGGAGATGCCGGTGGTCACGCCCTCGGCCGCCTCGATGCTGACGGTGAAGTTGGTCTGGAACTGCGCGGTGTTGTTCTGCACCATCGGCGCGAGGCCGAGCTGGCCGGCGCGCTCGCGGTTGATCGACAGGCACACCAGGCCGCGCGCGTGGGTGACCATGAAGTTGATGTCGGACGGCTTGACCAGTTCGGCGGCCATGATCAGGTCGCCCTCGTTCTCGCGGTCCTCGTCGTCGACGATCACGACCATGCGCCCGGCGCGGATCTCGTCGAGCAGTTCGGGGATGGCGGCGAAGCTCATGCGCCGTTCCTTTCGCCGAGCAGGCGTTCGACGTAGCGCGCGACCAAGTCGATCTCGAGGTTCACCGCGTCGCCGGCCTTCGTCTCGGCGAAGCGGGTGTGCGCCACCGTGTGCGGGATCAGCGCGACCTCGAAGCCTTCGCCGTCGGCCTCGTTGACGGTCAGGCTGACGCCGTCGACGCAGACCGATCCCTTCTTCGCGATGTACTTCAGCAGTGCGGCCGGCGCGGCGAAGCGCCAGCGCTGCGCGCGCGCGTCCTCGGCGATGGAGACGACCTTGCCGATGCCGTCGACGTGGCCGCTGACCAGGTGCCCGCCGAGGCGGTCGGTCGGCCGCATCGCGCGTTCGAGGTTCAGCGCCGCCCCGACCGGCAGCGCGCCCAGCGTGGTCAGCGACAGGGTTTCGTTCGACGCGTCGGCCTTGAACGAGACCGCGTCGAATTCGACCACGGTCAGGCACACGCCGTTGACCGCGATGCTTTCGCCCAGCCGCACGTCGGCGAACGGCAACGAACCGGTTTCGAAGGTGAAACGGACGTCGCCGCCGCGCGGCTGGTGCGCGGCCAGGCGGCCGACGCCCTCGATGATGCCGGTGAACATCAGCGCACCCCCGGCTGGAACGGGCGCGACGGGACGGCGATGGGCATGGGCATGGAACGTTCTCCGCGTGTACGAATGCGAGAACGCCCCCAGGGCGGGGAAACGCGCCACGCTCCGCCGATGCGGGGCCGAAGCGCGATGCCGTCTTCTTTCATCCGGACTGTGACCGTCGGCCCCGGCATTCGACCGGGTCTGCTGACCCTCCGGCATCGCCGGAGGCGCTCGCGGGCTCGCCCCGAAGGGCCTACCGCCGGTGGGGAATTGCGCCCCGCCCTGAAGACGTCGTTGGTTCGCCGGCGAGCCGGCGGGCGGCATTCTACCGCGGCGGCGACGGCGCTGCCCCCAGTCCGCCGGCGAACGCAGCGTTGCGCCCGGATCTATCGGCGCCCGTAGTAGCCGGCCAGCACCTGGTCCATCACCCGGCTGGTCCGCGCGGCCGATTCCGGCGTCGAGGGGCAGGCGCCGCGGCCGTTCAGTTCGGCGACGATGGTCTCGATCAGCGGCTGCTGGATGTGCAACGGGTTGGCAATCCGGTATTCGCGCACGCCCTCGCCGTCCTCGACCACGATCGGGCCATCGCCGAAGGTGGCGAATGCGATCCGGCCGCGGTCGCCGACGATCTCGACGCTGTCGCGCTCGCGGAAGCTGCCGAAATTCCACGCGCCCGTGCCCTGCACGCCGTTGCCGAAGGCGAACGACATCGATACCGTGTCCTCGGCCGGATAGGCGCGCAGCTGGTTGCCGGCGTGGCCGGACACGGAAACGATCGGGCCCAGCAGGTAGTCGAGCATGTCCAGCGTGTGGCAGCCCACGTCAACGAACAGGCCACCGCCGGAAACCTCCGGGCGCACGTGCCACGGCAGATCGTCCGGATTCCGGTAACGCGGTTCGAACGGATCGTGGAAGTCCACGCTGGCCAGCCGCGGCGCGCCGATCGCGCCCTGCTCCAGCAGTTCGTGGATCTTCAGGAAACGCGGCAGCGCGCGCCGGTAGTAGGCGACGAACATCGGCACGCCGGACCCGCGGCTGGCGCGGATCATTTCCTCGCACTCGGCGAAGGACAGCGCCATCGGCTTCTCGACGTACACCGGCTTGCCCGCGGCGATCGCCATCAGCGCGTACGGCTTGTGCGTGGACGGCGGCGTGGCGACGTAGACCGCGTCCACGTCCGGATCGTCGACCAGCGCCTGCGCGTCGGCGTACCACTTCGGCACGCCGTGGCGGCGCGCGTAATCCTCGGCCGCCGCCGCGTCGCGGCGCATCACCGCGACCAGCGCCGAGCCCGGCGCCTTCTGCAGCGCCGGGCCGCTCTTGACCTCGGTGACCTTGCCGCAACCGATGATGCCCCAGCGTATCGTCTTCTCGCTCATCGGGTCGCGAATTCCTTGCGCAGGAAGGCCTGGTGCAGCGCGTGGTATTCGTCGACCCGCGGGTAGCGCGCGCGCTCGGCGACATGCGCCTGCAGCGCCGCGCGCACCGGCGCATCGAGGCCGGCGAGGTATTCCGGCGTGTATTCGTTGTGGTCGAGCACGCCGAAATGCAGGGTCGGTTCGGCGCGGTCGGAGTGGAAGCCCAGGTGCACGGTGACGCGCCGCTTCGCCAGCGTCCCGCCGTAGCCGCGATGGATCGCGTAGTTGTTGTAGAACACCGCGTGCCCTGGCGGCACCACGATCTGCCTGCCTCCGCTCAACTCGCGGTCGACCGGCGCCATCTTGTCGGTCGGGCCGAACAGCGCGCGCTCCTCGGCGTTCATCTGCCGGCGATGGCTGCCCGGCACGATCCACAGGCAGCCGTCGTCGGTCAGCGGGATGTTCACCTGCACGTAGTTGTAGTCGTAGCCTTCGCTGAACCAGTCCGGGTCGATCCGCTCGTCCGGCACCTGCAGCACGTCGCGGTGCCATTTCTGCCGGTATTCGACCCCGGCCTCGCCGTAGAACACCGAGGCGCCGTCGATGATGATGTTGCCGTCGCCGAGCAGGTCGCGGCAGATCGCGTGGATGCCCTCGTTGCAGATGATTTCCTGCAGCCTGCGCACGTCCCTGCCCGGCTGCAGGAACTGCAGGTTCATCATCTTCGCGCGTTCGCCGCGGCCGCGCCGCGCCTCGACGATCGCGTCGATGTAGCGCGCCACCTGCGCATCGTCCAGCACCCGGCGGATGACGTAGCCCTGCTCGCGGAACTGCTTCGATTCACCTGCGTCCAGCATCTCGGGTTCCTCTGGCGCGACACGCCCGGATGCGTGCCGACGGATGGGGAAACCGCCCGCGCAAGGCCAAAGTCAGGCCAATTCCCGCGAGCGCAACAGCAGGCGCGTATCCTCGCCGATGACGCGCGATTCCACCACCTCTAGGTGCAGGCGCTGCGCCATCTGGTCGATGCCCAGCCCGGCGAACAGCGGCCGCGCCTTGTCGCCCAGCAGCACCGGCGCGACGTACAACAGCACTTCGTCGGCCAGGCCGGCGGCGAGGAAGGCCCCGGCCAGCGTGGCGCCGGTTTCGACCAGCACCTCGTTGACCTGGCGCTCGGCCAGCAGCTTCAGCACCGCGTGCAGGTCGAAGACGCCGCGCGCGACCGGCACGGCCTGGTGTTGCGCGGCGAAATCGCGCGGCAGCCTGGCATCGGGTGCGTGCAGGTACAGCGTCGGCGCGTCGCCTTCGCGCACGCGGCCGCGGGCCACCGTCGCCAGCCCGGGGTCGAGCACCACGCGCAACGGCGCGACGAAGGCGGTATCGTCCTCCAGGCGCACGGTCAGCGACGGGTCGTCGACCAGTACGGTGTTGGCGCCGGTCAGGATCGCGCCGCTGCGCGCGCGCCAAAGGTGCACGTCGCGACGCGAAGCCTCGCCGGTGATCCACTTCGAATCGCCGTTGGCCATCGCGGTGCGGCCGTCGAGGCTGGTGCCGAGCTTGACCCGCACCCACGGCCGGCCGCGCTCGACGCATGAAATGAAGCCGCAGTTGAGCTGCCGTGCCTGCGCTTCGAGCAGGCCGGACCGGACCTCGATGCCCGCCGCGCGCAGCCTGTCGAAGCCTGCACCGTCGACCCGCGGGAACGGATCGCGCATCGCCGCGATCACCTTGCCGACGCCGGCGGCAACCAGCGCATCGGCGCACGGCCCGGTGCGGCCGGTGTGCGCGCAGGGCTCGAGCGTGACGTAAACGGTCGCGCCCTTCGCGCGCTCGCCGGCGGCCTGCAGGGCGAGGATTTCCGCGTGCGGTTCGCCGGCGCGCCGGTGCCAGCCCTCGCCGACGATCTCGTCGCCGTGGGCGATAACGCAACCGACCATCGGGTTCGGCTTGGTCGTGAACGCACCGCGCTCGGCCAGGCGCAGCGCGCGGGTCATCAACTGGTGGTCGGTGGAGGTGAAGTCGGTCATGGGGCGATTCTAATGCCCCTCTCCCCTCGGGAGAGGGGTTGGGGTGAGGGTTCGGCGAAGTGACACAACCCGGAAGATCCGGAAACCCCACAACAAGCGCAAAGCAATGCCTGTTGTTTTTTACCGACATTCGAGCATCGCTGGCTTCGCCGAACCCTCATCCGGCGCTACGCGCCACCTTCTCCCGACGGGAGAAGGGAAAACGTCAGCGCTTGCGGCTCTTGTCGACGTTCTTGTCGAAGGGCACCACGTCCGCGCCGAGCAGCTGCAACTGGCCGCTGGCGGCAGGCAGGTCGCGCTCGAGCTTCTCGATTTCCTCGCGGAAATCGGCGACGTCCTCGAAGCTGCGGTAGACGGAGGCGAAGCGCACGTAGCCGACGTGGTCGAGCTTGCGCATCTCGTTCATGACGAAGTCGCCGATCCGGCGCGACGGCAGTTCGCGTTCGCCGCTCATCCGCACCTGGTGCACGACCGAGCGGATCGCGGTTTCCAGCTGTTCCTCCGACACCGGACGCTTGTGCAGCGCGCGCTCCATGCTCAGGCGCAGCTTGCGCGCGTCGAAGGCCTCGCGGCGGCCGTCGCCCTTGATGATCGCCGGCAGCTTCAGTTCGATGGTTTCCAGCGTGCTGAAGCGCTCGCCGCAGGCCTCGCACTCGCGGCGGCGACGGATCGTCGCGCCGTCTTCCGACGCGCGCGAGTCGATGACCTTGGTGTCTACGTGCTGGCAGAAGGGGCAGTGCATGCGATCAGGAACGAGTGTAGGGGAACGAGGAACGGGTGGAAACACGCGCTCCAGCCATTGAATTCACTCGCTTCTCGTTCCTCCCATTCGCTTTTCGTCGTTCAGCCGTAAACCGGGAACTGCCGGCACTGCCGGGTCACGTTCTCGCGCACGCCGGCGATGACCTTCTCGTCGCCCGGGTTGTCGAGCACGTCGGCGATCCAGTTGGCCAGCGCCACGCAATCCGGCTCCTTGTAGCCGCGGGTGGTCACCGCCGGGGTGCCGATGCGCAGGCCGGAGGTGACGAACGGCTTCTGCGGGTCGTTCGGCACCGCGTTCTTGTTGACCGTGATGTGGGCGCGGCCGAGCGCGGCTTCCGCATCCTTGCCGGTGACGCCCTTGCCGATCATGTCGACCAGCATCAGGTGGTTCTGGGTACCGCCGGAAACGATCTTGTAGCCGCGCTTGATCAGCGTCTCGGCCATCGCCTGCGCGTTCTTCACCACCTGCTGCTGGTAGGCGGTGAATTCCGGCTCCAGCGCTTCCTTGAAGGCGACGGCCTTGGCCGCGATCACGTGCATCAGCGGGCCGCCCTGGATGCCCGGGAAGACGATGCTCTGCAGCTTCTTCTCAAGGTCCTCGGAAGGATTCTTCGCCACGATGATGCCGCCGCGCGGGCCGCGCAGGGTCTTGTGCGTGGTCGAGGTCACCACATGCGCGTGCGGCAGCGGGTTCGGGTAGACGCCGGCGGCGACCAGGCCGGCGACGTGGGCCATGTCGACGAACAGATACGCGCCGACCTTGTCGGCGATGGCGCGGAAGCGCGCCCAGTCGATCCGCTGCGAATAGGCGGAGAAGCCGGCGACGACCATCTTCGGCTTGTGTTCCAGCGCCAGCTTCTCGACTTCGTCGTAGTCGATCAGGCCCTGGTCGTTGACGCCGTACTGGATGGCGTTGAACAGCTTGCCCGAGGCATTGACCTTGGCGCCGTGGGTCAGGTGGCCGCCGTGCGCCAGCGACATGCCGAGGATGGTGTCGCCCGGCTGCAGCAGCGCGAAGTAGACGGCCTGGTTGGCCTGCGAGCCGCTGTGCGGCTGCACGTTGGCGTAGTCGGCGCCGAACAGCTGCTTGACCCGGTCGATGGCCAGCTTCTCGGCGACGTCGACAAATTCGCAGCCGCCGTAGTAGCGCTTGCCCGGATAGCCTTCGGCGTACTTGTTGGTCAGCACGCTGCCCTGGGCCTCCAGCACGCGCGGGCTGGCGTAGTTCTCGCTGGCGATCAGCTCGACGTGGTCCTCCTGGCGCTGGCGCTCGGCGGCGATGGCCTGGGCAAGTTCGGGGTCGTAGCCTTCGATACGGGCGTCGCGCGGGAACATCGGGTCTCCGGAGGGGGTGGCAAACGGGCCCTTCATTGTAGCGCCCCCCGTCCGGCGCCTGCTGGCGGGCCCCGGGCGCGGCGGCCACGGACGGCCGCCACAAAAAAAGCGCGCCCGAAGGCGCGCTTTCCCGGATCCCCCGTCCTACCGGCGGGATCAGTGGTTCAGGATGACGTCGGCGATGATGCCGGTGGCGAGGGCGACCAGCAGGAAGTCGCCGGCGTCGCTGCGGCGCCAGTAGTAGCCGTGCGGCGGGCGGCGCAGGCCGTAGTAGCCCCAGTCGTTGACCACGTAGGTCGGCGCGTAACCCGGGCCGTAGTAGTAGCCGCCACGGGCCCAGTACGGGGCCGGGCGGTGCACGACGACGGTGCGCGGCGCGTAATAGGCCGGGCGCGGCCGCACGTAGACCGGCCGGTACACGACGCGGTCGCCGCGGTAGTGATCGTGGCGATAGTCGCGGCGATAGTCGCGGTCGCCGCGGTGATCGCGCTGGTGGCTCCAGCCGCCGCGGTCATGGCCACGGCCATGCCCGCGGCCATGGTCGCCGGCGAACGCCGGGGCGGACGCCATGCCGAGCAGCAGGACGGAGGAAACGACGGTCTTCAGCAAGTTCTTCATGGCGGCTTCCCCGCGTGTCTGGAACATGGGGCGAACTATCCACCCGCCGGTCTGAACGGATGGCTGCTGGAACCGGTTCCGCCAACGATTGTTTAATAACCGGTAAGGGGCCAGCAGCCCGGCCCCAACGGGTATAATTCCCGTATCCCCAAACCCGTCACAGTCCGTGCCTTCCGGCGCGGGCACGGCCGCGCTTACGGAGCCCGCACCGCAATGTCCTCGCAATACATCTACACCATGAACGGCGTCAGCAAGACCGTGCCGCCGAAGCGCCAGATCATCAAGGACATCTCGCTGTCGTTCTTCCCCGGCGCCAAGATCGGCCTGCTCGGCCTGAACGGCGCCGGCAAGTCGACCGTGCTCAAGATCATGGCCGGCGTCGACAAGGACTTCGAGGGCGAAGCCCGCCCGCAGCCGGGCATCAAGGTCGGCTACCTGCCGCAGGAGCCGCAGCTGGACCCGAACCAGACCGTGCGCGAAGCGGTCGAGGAAGGCGTCGGCGAAGTGCTGCAGGCGCAGGCCGCGCTCGACGCGGTGTACGCCGCCTACGCCGAGCCGGACGCCGACTTCGACAAGCTGGCCGCCGAGCAGGCGCGACTGGAGGCGATCCTCGCCGCCGGCGACGCGCACACGCTGGAACACCAGCTGGAGGTGGCCGCCGACGCGCTGCGCCTGCCGCCGTGGGATGCGGTGATCGGCAAGCTGTCCGGCGGCGAGAAGCGCCGCGTGGCGCTGTGCCGCCTGCTGCTGCAGAAGCCGGACATGCTGCTGCTGGACGAGCCGACCAACCACCTGGACGCCGAATCGGTCGAGTGGCTGGAACAGTTCCTCGCCCGCTACACCGGCACCGTGGTGGCGGTGACCCACGACCGCTACTTCCTCGACAACGCCGCCGAATGGATCCTCGAGCTCGACCGCGGCCGCGGCATCCCGTGGAAGGGCAACTACACCGAATGGCTGCAGCAGAAGGACGAGCGCCTGCGCCAGGAAGAGAACCAGGAAAAGGCCCGCCAGAAGGCGATCCAGAAGGAACTGGAGTGGGCCCGCCAGAACGCCAAGGGCGGCCGCTCGAAGGGCAAGGCCCGCCTCGCCCGCCTGGAGGAACTGCAGTCGGTCGAATACCAGAAGCGCAACGAGACCAACGAGATCTTCATCCCGCCGGGCGAGCGCCTGGGCAACTCGGTGATCGAGTTCAAGAACGTCAGCAAGAAGTTCGGCGACCGCCTGCTGATCGACAACCTGAGCTTCCTGGTCCCGGCCGGCGCCATCGTCGGCATCATCGGCCCGAACGGCGCCGGCAAGTCGACGCTGTTCAAGATGATCACCGGGCAGGAAAAGCCGGACTCGGGCGAGATCAACATCGGCCCGACGGTGAAGCTGGCCTACGTCGACCAGAGCCGCGACAAGCTGGAAGGCAACCACACCGTGTTCCAGGAAGTCAGCGGCGGCCTCGACATCCTCAACATCAACGGCGTCGAGATCCAGTCGCGCGCCTACATCGGCCGCTTCAACTTCAAGGGCCAGGACCAGCAGAAGATCGTCGGCAGCCTGTCCGGCGGCGAACGCGGCCGCCTGCACATGGCCAAGACCCTGCTGCAGGGCGGCAACGTGCTGCTGCTCGACGAACCGTCCAACGACCTCGACATCGAGACCCTGCGCGCGCTGGAAGACGCGCTGCTGGAATTCCCCGGCAACGCCTTCGTGATCTCGCACGACCGCTGGTTCCTGGACCGCATCGCCACGCACATCCTCGCCTTCGAGGGCGACTCGCACGTGGAATTCTTCCAGGGCAACTACCGCGAGTACGAAGCCGACAAGAAGCGCCGCCTGGGCGACGACGCCGGCCCGCACCGGCTGCGGTTCAAGGCCCTGAAGTAAGCCGTGTTGCCGCAACCCCTCTCCCGCTCGCGGGAGAGGGAAGCGTGCGCGCAGCGCACGAGGGCGAGGGCCGGCTCCTGACGTCTCCGGGTTGCGGCGCACCCGGCTCGCTACGCTCGCACCCCCTCATCCGGCGCTTCGCGCCACCTTCTCCCGCAAGGGGAGAAGGAAGCAACTCACCGCCCCGCGCCTATCTCCGGGAACAGCACGTCGGTGAATCCGAAGGTGCTGAAGTCCCTGATCCGCGACGGGTACAGGATGCCATCCAAGTGGTCGACCTCGTGCTGCACCACGCGCGCGTGGAAGCCTTCGGCCTCGCGTTCGATGCGCTTGCCGTGGATGTCGTAGCCGCTGTAGCGGATGTATTTCCAGCGCGGGATCACCGCGCGCAGGCCGGGGATCGACAGGCAACCTTCCCAGCCGTCCTCGATCTCGTCCGACAGCGGCTCGATCGCCGGATTGGCCAATGCCGTGCGCGGCACCGCCGGCGCGTCGGGATAGCGCTCGCTGCTGTCGAAGCCGAACACGATCAGCCGTCGGCTCAGCGCGATCTGCGGCGCCGCCAGCCCCACGCCGCCGGCGGTATCCATCGTCTCGAACATGTCGCCGGCCAGGTCGCGGATCTCGCCGCCGAAATGATCGACCGGGTCGGCGACGCGCAGCAGCACCGGCTCGCCCATCCTCACGATGTCGCGGATCATCTGGACCTCCTTCGCAATGGTGCATCGACGATGCGGCCAGCCTAGCGCCTTTCCCGCGCGCAGGCGAAGCGCGGGTCAGACAGCCACGTCGATGAAGCTGTTGATCGACAGCCGCCCGGCCAGCGGATCGGGCGGCGGGATATTGGCGTTGTCGATGCTTGCCGAATGCAGCGAGTTGCGCCGGTACACCACCAGCCGGTTGTACACGCCCTCAACGCCATCGATCCGCTCGAACAGCGGCGTGTCTTCGCCGATGTAGGCGGCCGGGGGCGCGTCGGCGCCGCGGCTTTCCTGCTCCAGCCGGGTGAAGTAGGCCAGCTCGCGGCCTTCATCCACGTATTCGAACCCGGTGCTGCGATGGCGGTAGAACGCGGTACCGCCCCAGTTGCCATGGAACAGGTAATGGACCGACGCCAGTCCGCGTCCGGTGGCCGAATCGATGTGCGGAATCCGCTGCAGGAAACCCAGCTTCTCCGGCGGCTGCGTCACCAGCGAGTAGTGGCACATCGGGAACGCCAGCCGCGCCTGCGGCGGCAGGTCGAAGACCTCGCCCAGCAACGGGCGCAATAGCCGTTCGAGGAAGGCATCGTACGACAGCGGCGCACGCATGCGGATGCCGGGGAACATCGCCCCCTGCGGGGTAAAGTGGCCGCGTTCGGCCTTGCGCACCAGCCGGTCCGGGTCGGCCACCAGCTGGTCGATCACCAGCAGCGGCGCGCCCTCGGCGCCGATCCGCCGTACCTGAAGGCGCAGTTCGGGATGCGCCTGGATCAGCATCTGCGCATCACTGGGTCAGGCCTCCGCCGACGCCGGCAATCTTTCCGGTCACCCGCTCATGCTGCCGGGCGCGTGCGTACATCTGTTCCCAGGCCGAGGGCGGCGCCTTGCAGTAGCTGTTGATGAACTGCTCCTGGCTGGGCATGGCCGCCACGGCGGCATCGATCGGCTTGCGCACGCTCTCGAGCAGGCGCTTGAGATCGGCGTCCGACAGCGCGCGGGTCAGTGGATGGTGACTGCGGGGCATCACGCCCTGGCCGAGCATGCAGTGGGTCCAGGAGTCGAGGCGGAACAGTTCGTCCTCCCCCTGCCACGCGTAGCCGGTCTCACGGAACACCTGGATACGCTCGGCCAGGCCCGGCGGCAGTTCCATTTCGCGGCACTGCTTCCACAGGGGCTCATCGCGCTGGTTGAGGTGGTAATGCATCACCACGAAGTCGCGGACGTGCTCCAGCTCCTGGCGGCTGACCTGGTTGAAGCGGTCCACCGCCGCCTGGCTGATGCCCTCGGAGGGGAAGAACTGCACCAGGCGGGTGACCGCGCTCAGGGTCAGGTGGATGCTGGTGGACTCCAGCGGCTCGATGAAGCCGCTCGCCAGCCCGAGCGCGATCACGTTCTTGTTCCAGGCCTTGCGCCGGCGCCCGGTGCGGAACGGGATGATCCACGGGTCGCGCAGCGGCTTGGACGGGTTCTCGGCGAGCAGCCTGGCGGTCGCCTCGTCGTCGGACATGTGCGCATCGGAAAACACGATGCCGCACCCGATCCGGTGCTGGAGCGAGATCTTCCAGTGCCAGCCGGCCTCGTGCGCGATCGCGCGCGTGTACGGCACCGCTGGCCCATCGGCTTCGGTCTGCAGCGCCACCGCGCGGTTGCTTGGCAGCCAGTGGTTCCAGTCCTCGTAGCCGGTGTGCAGCGCCTGCTCGCTCAGCACCGCGCGCGCGCCGGTGCAGTCGATGAACAGGTCGCCCTCGATGACCTGCCCATCCTCCAGCACCAGCGACTGCACGTAGCCGCTGTCCGGATCCTGGCGTACCTGGGCGATCTTGCCCTCGACGCGCTTGAGCCCGCGGCCCTCGCACTTGACGCGCATGAACGCCGCATACAGCCCGGCGTCGAAGTGGTAGGCATAGCTCACATCGCGACGCTCCATCGCCGTGGCCGCCCTGGTCCAGCGCATCGACCACTGCTGGGCGTTCTGGCCGGCATCGAACAGGGCGAATCGGTCCTGGCGCGCGGCGACGGTCTCCAGGCAGTAGTCGCCCAGTTCGCTCCGCATGCCGCGGCGGCGGCTTTCCAGCCAGAACTGGTGGAAATCGCACGACCAGGTGTTCACGCCGGTGGTGCCGAACGGATGGATGTAGCGCGAACCCGGGCGGACCCAGTTCTCGAACGAGATCGCCAGCTTGAAGCTGCCGGCCACCGAGCTGAGGAACTCGCGCTCGTCGATCTGCAGCAGGCGGTGGAAGGTACGGATGGTCGGGATCGTGGACTCGCCCACGCCGACGGTGCCGACCTGCTCGGACTCCACCAGGGTGATGTCCAGCAGGTCGCGGAACTGGTGGGTCAGCGCGCAGGCGGCCACCCATCCGGCGGTACCGCCGCCGGCGATCACGACCTTGCGAATACGGTTGTTTTCCACAACGCCTCCCCCCTCTCTGGTTTTGCGATTGCGCCACGGTCGTGGCGGATCAATTCCGGTCGCCGACTCCCGCATCCGGCGCCGCTTGCCCTTCTCCCGACCCGTTCCCGCCGCCCCTCAGCGATTGAGCTTGCCGATCAGCAGCGCGCGCATGCTGCGCGCCAGCATCTCGTCGAACGGCCCGAGGATGTTGCGTGCGGGCTCGGGCAGGTGCGCGCCGGCCTGTTCCGCCGGACCGAACACGTAGTATTCGAAGACCTCGCGCCATGCCCGCTTCTCGCGCTCGGGCCGGTCGCGGATCGTCCACAGCGCGTGATAGAGCGCATGCATCGGCGTCGGGATCCACGCCGGCATGCTGCCCCACCAGTAGTTCACCAGCACGGTGAACGGATCCTGCCCCTGCACGTGGTGCCACCACATGCTCGGGATGAAGATCGCATCGCCCGGCTCGAGCACCACCGACTGCGCCGTCGCCAGCGCGTCGCGGAAGCGCGGGTAGCGCTCGAAATCCGGGGCGGCGAAGTCGACCACGCTCACCGCCTGCCCACCCGGCGTCGGCTCCAGCGGCCCCGGGTACAGGTTGGCGATCTGCTCCGGCGGGAACAGGGTGAAGCGGCGGCGCCCCACCGCGCAGCACGCGATGTTGTTCGGCGCGTCGTAATGGCACGAGGCGGTGACCCGGTTGCCGATCCAGATCGCCGGCGGCGCCTCGATGCCGTGGGCGGCGAAGTCCAGGTCGTTGCCGGCGCGCAGGCCGGGCAGGCAGTAATCGACCAGCAACGAAGCCACGTAATACGTCGGTGGCCGCGGATCGTCCAGGTACCCCGCGAGTTCGTCGAGCACCTGGTCCAGCCCGCCGCGGCGGACCCGGCAATTGAGCGCGGTGAAATCGGCGTTGTAGAACGGCCGGCCGGCGGTTTCCGGTTCGCCCCAGTTGTACTGCACCGGGCGCCCGTTGTAGTGCCTGCGCAGATGATCCATCGCCGCCCGCGGCGACTCCCGGCCCGCCTGGACCAGGGGCCAGTCGCGCACCAGGCCCTTCAGCACGGTGGGCAGGCCATCGGCGAGCAGCGTTTCGAGCGGCAGCGCATCGGCGCCATGGCCTTCCATCACGCGGACGTCGGCAAGCCGGTCGAACATTGTCAGGCCGCCTGCCCCTGCGATCCTTCCTGTTCGCGCAGACGGCGCTGTTTCTCGGCGATGAGCCGGCGCATGTTGTGCAGCGAAGCCAGCACCAGGTACGCCCCCTCCAGCCAGCCGGCGCGATGCAGGTCGTGAAGCGAGGCCGCGTCCAGCGCGGCCAGGCGCTCGCGATCGATGCCATGCAGTCCGGTCAGGTTGACCGCATGGTTGGCATCGAAGCGCACTTCCAAGGCGACCGGCTGGATCAGCTCCAGCGCCTGGAACGCGGCGAACATCTCCTTGCCGCCTTGCAGGCCATCGTTGATGCCCCGCAGGACGGTGATGACGTGTTCGAGGTAGGGGCTGTTGCCGCCGTGCGTCAGGAATACGGGCTCGCCCTGCCCCGCGACGATTCGCGGATGGTCCAGGTCCACGTGGATGACCGGCTCGTTGCACAGCTGGCCGTCGACTTGCTGCTCCTGGAAACCGATCAGGAACGGTCCGCGGGCGACGATCCCGGGCAGGTAATACGCATTCCAGTTGCCCTGGTTCAGGAACAGGTTTTCCTGGCGGTCGAACCCGAGCAGCGCCACCGCCTGGAATTCGCCCGCGGCGTCCTTGCGGAAGAAGATCGGGTACTCGCGTTGCAGTTCGGCGAACTCGGTCGGGAACGCCTGGACCATACCCACGTCGTCGCCGAACTCGGCGCCGAAACGGGTGGACACGCGCAGGTCCCGGTGCGCGATGTTGTTGAGCAGTTCGTATCGGGCCATTTCAGCTTGGATCCTGTGATTTCCTCGGCCCCGGGATGATCAGCTGGCCGCAAGGCCGACCATATCGGTATTGCCGCACCAGCGGCAAGTGGCCCTGGCGACGGCATGGAGCGAAAAAAGGGACCGCTGCCGAAGCAACGGTCCCTGTACGCCATTACAGCAACTGCATGTGCATGCAACGTCAGAACTTGTAGCGGAAGCCCAGCATGTAGCGCGGCGACTGGTCGACCAACCGAACCATCTGGTTTTCCGAACGGGCGTGCCAACGGGTGTCTTCACCGGTCAGGTTGATCGCCTCCAGCGACACCGTGAAGTGGTCGGTGAAGTCGTACGACACGTTGGCATCGATCTGGTGGTACGCCTCGACGAAGTACGGGTTGCGGTTGTTGCCGTTCTGGTTGGCCGCAAACAGGTACTCGTCGCGCCAGTTGTAGGCCAGGCGGGCCGACCAGCCGTACTTTTCGTACATCAGCACGGCGTTGGCGGTATCGCTCAGCCCGACAAGGGCGAACACGTTGGCGCTCGGGTCGGAAGCGCGGTCGATGCCCACGTCGCCCCTGACGATGGTGTAGTTCGCCAGCACGCCGAAACCGGAGTCGCCGAAGAAGTACTGGCCACCGATTTCCCAACCGTGCAGGTTGGCCGAACGCTGGTTGACCGGGCGATTGACGTCGAATTCGTACAACGGATCGTCGGACTCGCCGAGGATGTCGAACTGGGACTCCATCGCCAGCTGCTGGGTACCGGTGCCGTCATAGGCGGCCAGGCCGCCGGTGCTCGGGTTGCGCAGCATCGCCAGCGCGGTGAACAGCGTGGTGTAGTCGGCCGTGCAGGTACCGCCGGTCGAGGCGACCTGGGCGGCGCACTGATCGCTGTTCAGGAACGCAAGCGCCGTCTGCGCATCCGGACCGGAGGTCGGATCGGTCAGGCCGTACAGGTTTTCCCGGACCACCGAGTTGCCGACGAAGTTGTCGACCTTCTTGCGCCAGTAGGTCACGCCGATGAAGCTGGACGGGGCGAAATACCACTCCGCGCCCAGGTCGATGTTGTTCGACTCGAGCGGCAGCAACGACGGGGTCTGCGCGTTGCCGGTGGCCCGGTACTGGTCGCCGAACAGCACCGAACCACTGGGACCGCCGGCGGTCGGGCCGGCATACAGGTTGCCGTACGGGGCGCGGGCGATGGTCTTGCTCCACGAGGCACGGGCCTTGATGTCTTCGGTCAGGTCGACGCTGAAGTCCACGTTCGGCAGCACGTAGTTGTAACTGGCCTTTTCGCTGAACGGCATCTTTTCCGCGGACAGATTGATGCCGAAGTCGTTGTTCGACATCCAGCGGATCGCGTTCGGCACCTGGATGACCGAAGTCGATTCCAGGTCGGTCTTCTCGTAGCGCACGCCAGCCGAGACATGGGCCGGCATGCTGCCCAGGTCGAAGTCCTGGTCCCATTTCACATAGGCCGCCTGGGTCTTTTCGCGGATCAGGTTGTCGCTGTCGTACAGCGTGCGCACCCTGGCGCTGATCGGCGCATCGGGGTCGGTGCAGCGCGCCGCCCAGACCGCCGGCGCGGTGCCGGCGGCGCAATGGCCTTGCGCCCACTGCGCCAGTTCACTGGCGTTGCCCCACCACGCATTGGGCGAAGCGCCGTCGGTGTTGAAGTCGTTGAACAGGCCGGCGATATCGATCTGGCCCAGCAGCGCGGTCATGTCCGCGACCTGGCCGGCATCATCCACGCCCCAGTTGCCGAGTGTCATCAGGTGGCCATGGCCGTCCACGTTCAGGCGATGCATCGACACGTCGGACGAATCCACGCCAAAGCTGAAGCGGCCGGCGTCGAAATCCAGCTTGCCGTCGATGCGGCCCTGCTTGACCTCGCTGTCCTGGCGGGTCGACCAGATGCGCATGATCTGCGAACCCAGCTGCTCCGCGGGGAACTCCGGGTTCGTCGTGCCGTTGGTGTTGGCTTCGGCGTCCGCGGTGGTCGGGAACAGCGTCGGGCTCATGATCGGCAGGCCGCCGTTGAACCAGTACTCCTGCGCGAAGTTGTTGGCGGCGCGGTTCGGCGCAACGCCGGCCAGGCTGAACGCGGTCGAACTGCCGCCGGTGAGCGGATCGTTCGGACGGCTGCTCACCTTGGTCTTGTGCGCATCCAGGGCCAGCGAGAAACGGTCGGTCACGTTCCAGACCGCGTTGAAGCCCAGCGAACCCAGCTTGTACTTCTGTTCGTTGTGCTGCTGCTCGAAACCGAAGTCCTTGCCGCCGCCGGCGATGTCGCGGATGTAGATCGGGGTGGCGACTTCGGTGTCGCCATCGAAGGTCACGTGGTCGAGGCTGTTCTGCAGCCACATGGTCTGCTCGCCGCGATCCTGCTTGATCTCGTTGGTCGAATAGGTGTAGTCCAGGGTGAAGGTGAAGGCGTCGCTCGGGGCGAACTGCAACACCGCCTGGCTGTTGATGCGGGTGCGCTGGAAATCCTGGAACGCGTAGCGCAGGTCGTTCGGCATCGAATACAGCTGGCCGATCTGCGGCGCGTTCTCGACCACGCCACCCGCGTACCCCGTTGCGGCGTTCGCCGGGCGCAGGTTCGGCAAGGTGCCGTTCCAGCGGGAGACGTTCCAGCCGTTCTCGGTGGCCTGCACCGAACCGCCGTGGCGCTTCTGGTAGCTGGCGCTGAAGCCGACGCCCCAGACCTTGTCCGGATCGGTGTAGCTGAAGATGCCGGACATTTCCGGGGTGATTTCGCTGCCGAGCACCTGCGACTGGTCGGACACCGCCTTCACGCCCACGGTGGCGAATGCGCCGGTGTGGTTGAACGGACGATCGGTCTGGATGTCGATGGTGGCGCCGATGCCGCCGCTGGGCACGTCGGCCTGTCCGGTCTTGTGCACGATGACGCCGCTGATCGCCTCGGAGGCGAGCTGGGCGAAGTTGAAGGCGCGGGTGCCCGAACCGGTTTCGCCCAGTTCGATGCCGCCGCTGCCGAAGCCGTCGGCGCCGGGGATCTGGCGGCCGTTCAGGGTGACCATGTTCTTGTCGGGGCCGAAGCCGCGCGCAGTGACCTGCGCACCTTCGCCGTCGCGGCGCTCGATCGAGATGCCGGTGATGCGCTGCATCGATTCGGCGAGGTTGGTATCGGGGAACTTGCCGATGTCCTCGGAGCTGATCGCGTCGACGATACCCGCGGTGTCGCGCTTGATGTTCATCGACTGGTCAAGGCTGCTGCGCATGCCGGTGACGACGATCGTGTCGAGCGTCGTCGCGTCCTGTTGCGACGACGGCTGGGTCTGCTCGGCCGCCGGCGGGGCCTGCTGCGCCTGCGCATCCTGGGCGTAGGCGGGATTGATGACGACCACGCCACCGACGATGGTGAACATGGCCTTCGACTTGAAGCGCTTCAACTTGCGACTCATGAACGTGTCCTCAGCAGTGGGGTTGGATTGCCAACGGCATGCCATCGCCGGTACGCGGCACGGCGGGTGCCGCCGTTCGGCCGCTGGAAGCCGCCACTACCCCCATTCGTGCGGAACACCGACGCCTGCAACGTCTCATCTGTTTGCCCTCCCCTCTCTGCGCTTCGATTGATGGATTCATCGCCCCAGCCCGGGGCCCCTGCAGGCCGCGGGGCCTGCTCCGTACTTCACGGGGCGCGTCGCCGCGCCCTTCCATCCGTACCGTGCCCATCCGGGCCCGACCCGGCAAACCCGGCAAAAAATCCGGGAAAACCACGCGACAGCGCTGTCAAAGATTTCGCGGAACCGGCAAGGCCACCCATGTCGCAGCACCCCCTGTGCCGGATCCGGGCCCGCGCCGCGGTACGGCGGCGGCCGGGTCGGCAACGAGTTTTGATAGCGCTAACATCCAGTGCGGCGGCAGCGTAATCACGCCCGCCGGGCCTTGTCACCGTGCAGCGCAACAAGAACGCCGCGCACGCACGCTCGGTGACGCGCTACAGCAATTGCCGTGCCATACGCGGAATTTGCGGATATCCCCCGTGGAAATCGTTTCCACCGAACGCCGGCAAGGCCCCCGCCGCCGTCGGTGCCCTCCACCGCCGCCCATCGCAAAAAAATTGTCCGCCGCGTGCCGTCCTAGCGTTTCAGCGCGGCGCGCAACGCCGCGAACGGGAAGCGCAGCCAGATCACGGCAGCGACGCCGGCGATCGCCGGCAAGCCGTGCTTCGCCGCGTCGAACTTGCGGAAATAGCGCCACAGCCCGCGATGCTTGTGCCACTCGACGAACAACGGCTTCGAGCGCGAGGAAACGCCGCGCACGTGCAGCACGCGGATGTCGTTGGCGACCGCGACCGTCGCCCCGGCCGCGCGCGCGCGCCGGCACAGGTCCAGGTCTTCGGCGTGCAGGCGATAGCCTTCGTCGAAACCGCCGAGCCGCTCGAACAGCGCCCGTGGCAACAGCATCAGCGCGCCGGAAACCGCATCGACCCGCTGCAACGCCCGTCCTTCGTCGATCGCGACGCCCAGCCGGGCCGCGCGCGCCGACTTCAGCATCGTCGCGAGCATGCCGACGAAATCCGGGTCGCGCCGGCGCGCGGCCTCGTCGCGCACGCCGCGCTCGTCGACCAGGTCGACGCCGAGCAAGGCCGCGTCGAAGCCCGCCGCGTGCGCGCGCAGGCGCGAGAGCGTGTCCACCTCGACCATCAGGTCGGGATTGACGAAAGCCAGCCACGGCGCGCGCGACGCGGCCACGCCCTGGTTGCAGGCAAACGCGAAGCCGGGATTGTCGGGATTGCCGACGAAGCGCAGGCGCGGGTCGGACGCGGCGTGGCGCTGCACGATGTCGAGCGTGCCGTCCCGCGAATCGTTGTCGACCACGCGGATCTCGGCCACGCCGCGCGCGGCGCGCAGGCGCAGCAGGCATTCGTCGATGCTCGCCGCGCTCTCGTGCGAGACGACGACGACGGCGATGTCAGAGGAAGAGTTCACGCTGCGGCTCCGGCGGACCGATGTCGACGTACAGCGAGGCCAGGCGCTCGCGCTGCTCGCGCAGCGGATCGCGCATCAGGAACTCCGCCAGGCGCGCGTTCCATGCCGGCCAGCGCGCGTTGATCGCATCCATGTCGCCCTCGCCCGGCCCGCCCTCGCCGCCGCGGGCGACGAAGGCGGTTTCGCACAAGGCGTTGCGCCAACCGAGCCCGGCCAGGCGCAGCGACAGGTCGATCAGCGCCGCGTACCACGACGCGTAGCTGCTGGCGTCGAGCCCGCCGGCCTTCGCGCGCGCGCTGCCGCGCAGGGCGACGGCATGGCCGACCGCCGCGGGCAGCTCGGGATGCATCGGCGGAAGCGCGGCGCAGGCGCGCGCGGCGCGTTCGAAGTCGTGCGGCAGCGGGGCGATTTCGCCCAGCCGCGGCCACGCCGCGGACTCGCCGGCGTTGCACCATGGCGTGGCGGTGGCGATCGACGCGTCGCGCGACAGGCACGCGGCCAGCTCGCGCAGCCAGCCGGGCAGCGGTTGCGCGTCCGGCGTCAGCACCACCACGTCGAGGCCGGCGCAGGCGGCGAGCATCTCGTCGACGTGCGCGACCTCGCCGACCGGCTGCGGCCGGCGCGTGTAGTCGGCGCGCAGCCGCGTGTGCCCCAGCCAGCGTTCGACGATGGCGATGCCGCGCGGCCCGGCCTGCGCATTGTCGGCCAGCCACACCCGCGTGCCGGCGGGCGTGCCGGCATCGAGCGCGCCCAGGCAGGCGTCGAGCGCATCGTCGTCGACGCCGACCGGCAGCAGGACGACGGGCAGCGGGTCGGCGGGGCTCACTGGGACGGCGGAGGGCGGAATGGGGAAACCGGGGTCAGGGTACTAACTAAACAGGATGGAGGGAATCAATCCCGAGGCTGCTGCGGATCGGCTCGCTTCCGCCGGTTGCGCTTGCCCGGGCCGATCATGGCGAACAGCAGGCCGGCCAACGCGCCGAATCGATGCGCCTCGATCGCGACGGGGATCCCGCCGCCGGTACGCGGGCGCCACCAAGCCTCCCACGCCAGCTTCGCGACGAGCAGCCGCAAGCCGGCGAGGCGACTATGGCCGATGGCGGCAGGAAGGCGCGGCCCGGGTCCGTGCGGGAACGGGCAACGCCGCCCGGCCCGGCTCACTCTTCCTTCGGCGCGTGCAGCGGCTCCATCGCGCGGAACTTGCGGCTGTATTCGTCGGTGAGGTCGCGCGCTTCCTGCAGGTTGCGCACGATGGTCGGGGTGATCAGGATGATGGTTTCGCGGCGCCCGCTCTCATGGCGCTTGCTGCCGAACAGGCCGCCGATGATCGGGATCCGGCTCAGTCCGGGGATGCCGCTGGAGCCGTCGCGCGAGGTGTCGTCGATCAGCCCGGCCAGCATGATGGTGTCGCCGTCCGGCGCCGCCGCCTCGGTCTTCAGCCGGCGCGTGCTGATGCGGAAGTTGCCGTTGGCGTCGGCGTTGCCGACCGGCTGGCTGATCTCCTGCACGATGTCGAGGAACACCGTGCCGTCGCGGCCGACGCGCGGGCGCACCTTCAGGATCGTGCCGGTCTCCAGGTACTGCACCTGGGTGTAGCTGTTCTCGCCGAGGATCGGGTTGACCGACACCGACGACACCGGGATGCGGTCGCCGACGTTGAACACCGCCTCGCCGTTGTTGCGCACAAACACCGACGGCCGCTGCAGCAGGCGCACGTTGGTGACCTGGTCGAGGGCGTGGATGATCGCGGCGGCGTCGTTCTTGAACAGGGTCCAGGCCATGCCCGGCACCGAGCCGGAGCCCACCACGCCCGAGAAGGTGCTCCACTTGGACGGGATGCCGGGACCGCTCACGTCCGGCAGCCCGTTCTCCTGCGCCGCGTTCTCGATGAACCACTGCACGCCGTAGTTGAGCTCGCCGGTCAGCTCGACCTGGGCGATCTGCGCCTCGATGTGCACCTGCAGCGGCATCACGTCGAGCTTGTCGATGACCTCGCGGATCGACTGCCACGCGCTCGGCGTGGCGCGCACCAGCAGCGCGTTGGTTTCCTCGACCGCGGCCACGCCGACCTTGGCGCCCTCCACCTCCAGGGTCACGCTGCCGTTGCCGCTGCTGCGCTGGTTCAGCGACAGCGTGCCCTCGCCGAGTCCGCCGGAAGACGACGCGGCGTCGCCGCCGTTGCCGCCGAACTGCACGCTGCTGTCGCGGCCGTCGACACCGCTGTCCCGCATCTGCACCGGATCGGTGCCCGGCATCAGCGACACCGGCGTGTCGCCGCCGGCGCTGCCGCGGCTGCCGCCGCCGAACACTTCGGCCAGGCGGTCGGCCAGGTCGCGCGCCTTGATGTACTTCAGTTCGTACGAGAACAGCCGCGCGTCGCCGCCGGCGCTGTCGATGCGGTCCAGCCAGTCGCGGATGTCGTCCAGGTACGCGGCCTGCGGGGTGATCACCAGCACCGCGTTGGCGCCTTCCAGCGGCAGGAAGCGGAACATGCCGGCGCTGGGCGTCTTGCTGTTCTCGCCGAACACCTTCTCCAGGTCGGCGACCACCTTGGCCGCACGCCCGGATTGCAACGGGAACACGCCGACCGACATGCCGGCCAGCCAGTCCACGTCGAAGATCTCGACCGTGCGCAGGTAGTTCTCCAGCTCGCCGCGGGTACCGGCCAGGGTGATCAGGTTGCGCGCGCTGTCGATCGAAACGATCGCGTTGGGCCGCGCGTACGGTTCCAGCACCTTCTTCATCTCGCTGGCGGAGATGAAGCGCAGCGGCACCACCCGCACCTCGTAGCCGCGCGCGTTGCCGGCCGTGCCGCTGCGCACCGGCACGCCGCCGGCCAGCGCGCGGTCGGCGGGCACGATGTTGTAGCGCCCGTCGGCATAGACCATGCGCGCGTTGTTCTCGGCCAGCGCCTGGTCGAGCAGGGCCAGTGCCTGCGCCGGCGACACCGGCCTTGGCGTGGCCAGGGTCACCGTGCCCTGCACGCCCGGCGCGATGGTGTAGTTCTGCCCCAGGTGGTCGCCGAGGATCGCCTTGACCACGGCCGGCAGCGGCGTGCCTTCGAAATTGAGCGTGACGCTGCCGTTGCTGGCGCCGGCCAGCGACGGCGGCGGCGCGGCGGCGGCGGAACGGTTGATGACCTGGCCGGTGCCGCGCTGGATGCGCGCCTGCGGGCCGGAGACGGGCTCTTCCGGCGATGCCAGCGGCGCGGTCTGCGCCCCGGCTTCGGCACCGACCGGGCCGGCAGCGTCGCGGTGCACTTCGGGAACGGGCGCGCTGGCGCAGCCCGCCAGCAGGCCGGCCAGCACGGCGGCGAACAGGTATCCGGGAATCTGGCGTGGCTTCATGCCGGCACTCCACAAGGTTTCATCAGGGATTCCTCCGCGCGGCCTGTTCCTGCTGCTGTTGCTCGCGCAGTTGGCGGCGGCGGGCTTCGATGCGCTGGCGGATCGCCTGCATCTGCTGTTCGGAATTCATCAGCGGCGCCTCCGTGGCCGGCGGCTTCGGCGCCGTCTGCGAAGGCGCGCCTGCCGTGGGCGCGGCGTTGGCGGGTGGCGTCGCGGCATCGGATGCCGCCGGCACGGGCGTCACCGCGTCCGCCGGTGCGGGCGCCTCGCCGCCGGCGAACACGCGCAGTTCCAGCGTGCGCCGCCCTTCCGGCCCTTCCAGCACCGCGCTGCGCGGCGCCAGTTCGGTCAAGCGCCAGCCCGGCAACGCCTCGTTGGCTTCGCCGAGCTTCATTCGCACCGGTTCGCCACCCTGCGCCGGCTGCAGGATCGCCATGCGCAGCGTGGGCGTGATCAGCACGCTGCTGAGTTCGAAATCGGAAGCCGGCGCCGCGTCGGCGCCGCCCGCGCCTTCGATGAAGAACGGCTTCGGCCGGCGATCCTCGTCGAACAGCGGGTGCTCGCCGACGGCCGCGTATTGCGGCAACGGGCCGAGGCGCTCGGCGGCCGGCGCACGCCACTGCGGCAGTTCGGCGGCCAGCGACGGATCGTCGGGCAGCGGGCCGATGCCGCCGCCGAGCCCGGACAGCGCCAGCACCCAGGCCAGCACCGCCCAGGTGGCGACGGCGCCCAGCATCCAGGTGCGCGGCCCGATTGCGTCAGCGCGCATCGCTGCCTCCCGCCGCCGCCGCGGCGCCCGCCGGTGGCGCGATCGCCGGGCGCAGGTAGCCGTACAGGTCGAAGCTGATGTCGAGGCCGCCGCTGCCGGCGCCCTGGCCAAGGCTGAAATAGCGTTGCGCCAGCACGTTGAAATTGCCGACGAACAGCCGCGGCGAGCCGCTCTCCAGCGCGTGCAGCACCGCCGCCAGTTCCGGCGTGCCGCAACGCAGGCGCACCTGCACGACCACGCGCTGGAAGCGCTGGCTGTCGGCCGCCGCCGCCAGCGGCGAACGGTTGGTGATCGCGCAGCTGCGGTTGCCGGGGCTGGCCTGGGCGACGACCGCCTCGAGCCGCTGCACCAGCCCGGCGGTGGCCAGCTCGGCGCTGGCCTCGGGCAGGAAGCCGGGGCTGCGCTCCGCTTCGCGGCTGGCCGCGGCGAGCCGGCGCTCGATTTCCGGCGCCTGCGCCAGCTGGGTGCGTACGCGCAATTCGCGTTCGCGCGACTGGGCGATGTCGTGGTCGGCCTGCAGCAGCGGCACGGTCCACCACGGATGCACCAGCAGCAGGTAGGCCAGCGCCAGCGCCGCCAGCAGCAGGGCCAGCGCCAGCCAGCGGTCGCGGTCAGCGACGGCCGGCATCGGTAGCCCCCGGAGGCGTGGCGCCGGCGAGTTCGGCGGTCAGGCTGAAACGGTCGCGGCGGCTGCGCGGATCGCGTTGCAGCGCACCGGTCAGTGCCGGCGTGCGCCACAGCTTCGAGCCTTCCAAGCGCGCGACCAGCGCCGAGGCTTCGCTGCTCAGGCCGATCAGCAGCAGGCGGTCGTCTTCGATCGACAGCTTCTCGAGGTAGGTGCCCTCGGGCAGGCGCCGGCTCAGTTCGTCCATCACCTCGAGCGCGGTCGGCCGCGCCGCGCGGGTGCGGTCGAGGAAGGCCGCGCCTTCGACCAGGTCGGCCAGGCGCTGGCGTTGCGCGGCGACGCGGCGCGCGTCGGCCGCCTTCGCTTCCACGCCGGCGGCGAAGCGCTCGGCCGCGGCGCGGCGGTTCTGCAGCACCTGCCAGGCCGCGGCGACCAGCGCCAGCGCCGCGACCGCGGCCAGCAGCAGGTTCCAGCCCTGCAGCGGATCGCGGCGGCGGCCGCGCGACTCGGTCGGCAGCAGGTTCACGCCCAGCGGCTTGCCGGCGGCATCGGCGACGTCGACGCCGGCCAGGTCGTTGCCCGCATCGCCGAGCGTGGCGAGGATCCCGTCGAGTTCGCGGCGCGGCGCGACGACCAGTTCGGCATCGAGCTGGCCGTCGGCGCGGCGTTGCAGGATGCGCGCGTCGTAGCGCACTGCATCGGCGGCGAACGGCGTCTGCCGGTCGATCTCGAAGCCGACCACGTCGCGCAGGCGGTCCGCCGCCGCGGCCGGCAGCGACAGGTGCCGGCGCAGCACGGCGCCGGCGGGCAGCACCAGCCAACGCTGCAACCGCGCCAGCCGCGGATTCAGCAACGCATCGAGGTCGGCAGCCTGCAGCGGCAGCGGCACCTGCGCCAGGTCGTGGATTTCCGCATCGTTCTGCCGCCGCAGGCGCAGGACCTGCCCCGCGTCGGTTTCGCACGACAGCAGCAGGCGGTCCGGCGCCAGGCCGAACAGCAGCCGCCAGCGCGCCGGCAGCCACGCGGCCAGGCCGCGCTTCCACCAGGCGAAGAACCCGCCCGCGCCGCTACCGTAGCGGCGGACATAGCGCTGCAGGCGCGACGCGGCGGGGTCGGCGCCTAGGGGCACGGAGCTGTCGGACTTCGTCGTCATCGGGGTGCCAAGCTTTCGTCCCAGCGCAATGCGGTGTAGGTCGAGCCCGGGATCGGGCCGCCGCCTGCGCGCACCACCGACCGCAACACCGCCACGCGGTCCCCGGGCAGCCGCGCGCGGCTTTCCACACTATACGTGCCGCTGCCCGGGCCGACGAGCCCGTCGACCGCGGCGCCGGGCTGGCGCCTGGCCAGCCAGGCGTTCGGATCCAGTCCCATCGCGGCCAGCACCGGGCCGGGCGCGAAGGCCGGGTCCGGCACGCCGCGACCGGCGTGGATGGTCAGGTAGGGCTGCAGCGCGGCGAAGATTTCCGGGGTCATGCCGAGCACCTGCTCGACCTCGGCCACGGTTTCGAACGGCATGTCCTTGGCCCCGTACGGCAGGCCGGCCGCGGCGTAATCCGGATCCTCGCCGCCTCCACCCGGTTGCGCCAGCGGGTCGGCGTCGCGCCAGTCGGCGATCGCCGCGGCGATGCGCCCGGCGCGCTCGGACTCGACGCCGCGCACGCGCAGCAGCGAAGCGAGCAGCGTCGGGGTGGCCTGGTTCAGGTCGATCTTGCCGGATTCGTCGACGATGCGGACTTCGATCTCGCTGTCGGCGAAGTGCCAGCGATACGGCCGGCCGTCCGGGCGCCAGTGCGTGGCCGGCTGCGGATCGGCCACCCGCACCAGCGCGTACTCGAGCCCGGCGCGGGCCAGTTCCTGCGCGCGCGCGCCATCGCCCAGCACGCGCCCCTGCAACGCTTCGACCCGCGCGGTCAGCGCGAACGCGCCGACCAGCGCGGTCAGCATCGCGACCAGCCACAGCACCAGCAGCAGGGCGGCGCCGCGCTGCTTCATTGCAATGCCTCGTCCGCGCCGGCCTGGCCACCGTCGCCCTGCGCGAGGCCGACCACCAGCCGCGGCCACGATGCGCCGTCGGCCGACGCGATTTCGACCTCGACCTGCGCCGGCAGCGACTCCGCCGTTTCCCAACGTTCGCGCCATTCGCCCAGCCCGCCCTTGCCGTCGATGCCCCGGTAGCGGAAACGCACCGTGCGCAGACCTTCGGCCAACGGCTCGGGGCCGCGCGCCGGGTTCTCGCGGATGGTGTGGCCGGCCAGCACCATCGCGAACTGCACCGTCAGTGCGCCGTCGCCGTCGAACGCCAGTTCGTGCAGATACGGGCCGCCGCGGCCGAGGTAGTCCGGCAGATCGGCGACGAAGCGCATGCGCCGCGCGTCGCCGACGAAGCGCAGGCCGCGCTGCGTGCCGGCCTCGGTTTCGAAGGCGATCGGCTGCGCCGAGGCGATGCGCTTGCGCAGGAAACCCTCGACCGCGCGCATGCGTTCGTTGCGCTGCGCGATGGCCTCGCCGCGGCCGGTCATCTGCGTGGCCGAACGCAGCGTGGCGAAGGCCAGCGCCAGCCCGGCCGCCAGCAGCACCGTGGCCAGCAGCACTTCGATCAGGGTGAAACCGCGGGCGCGCGCCCTGGTCATTGCGCCTCCTGCGTCGCGGGCGCCGCCAGCCGCAGCGTGCGCCAATGCAGCGGTCGTCCGCGGCCATCGGCGCGGTGCACGCTCAGGTCGAGCTGCAGCAGCCGCGGTGCGGCGAGGTCGACCGGCGCATCGGCGCGGCGCGCCGGATCGACGTAGGGTTCGACCTGCAATTCCCACCGCAGCGCGCCGCCGTCGAATTCGCCCTCGCGCCGGCCCGGCTGCAGGATTTCGCCGACGCCGACCTGCGCCAGCAAGGACTGCGCGTGCAACGTCGCGCGGCTGGCGTCGTCGGCCGCGCGAACCTGCCGGCTGCTGTTCGACAGCGCGCCCACCAGGATCGTCAGCGCGCCGGCCAGCAAGGCGAAGGCGACGATCACCTCGATCAGGGTGAAGCCGGACTGGCGGCGGCGGATCACGGCGTCGCCTCCGCACGCGACAGCTTCACTTCGCCGGTCAGCCAGGCCACGTCGATGCGCCAGGCGGCATCGCCGGCCTGCAGCTGCACGCGGCCGCCGGTGGACGCGCCGTCGGGGAAAAACAGGATGCCGCCCTCGCCTTCGCGCGCCTGCGCCTGGCGGGCGCCGGTGAAACGGATGCCGAGCGACGCGGGGATTTCGCCGTGCCTGCCGTTCGGCGCGCGCCAGCCGTGCGCGGCCGGGTCCAGCGCGAAGCTCTGCGGCAGGCCGCTGGCGATCGCCTGCGCGCGGGTGTAGCGCAGCTGCCCGGCGATCTCCTTCGCCGCGGTGCGCAGGCGCATGCCGTCGAGGCCGCCCGAGACCGCCATCGCCGCCAGCAGGGTGGCGATGGCGACCAGCGAGAGGACCAGCAGCATTTCCAGCAAGGTGAAGCCGCGCGCTTTCCCCTTCTCCCGGCGAGAGAGGGGTTTAAGCGCGGGCGTCTTCACGCGCATCACTCGTACTTGATGTCCGCGTTGTAGCTGGTGCCGCCGGGCTGGCCGTCGGCGCCGAGGCTGATCAGGTCGAAGGCGCCGTTCTCGCCGGGCGTGCGGTATTCGAGCTCGCGGCCCCACGGATCCTTCAGTTCCGCCGCCTTCGCGTACGGGCCGAGCCAGCCGCTGACGCCGCTGGGCTGCGTGACCAGGTCGCCGAGCGACGCCGGCAGCGCGTTGGTGTCGAGCTGGTAGCTCTCGATCTTGCCGGCCAGCGTCTGCACCTGCGCCTGCGCCAGCTTGAACTTGCCCTTGTCCGCGCCGCCGAGCACGCGGTTGCCGACCAGCGTGAGCACCAGCCCGATCAGCACCAGGACGATGATGATCTCGAGCAGGGTCATGCCCCTCTGGAGCGCGGGCGCAGGCGAACGTGCGATGTGGCGTGGCAATGGCATCTTGGCAGTCCTTTCTTGCATCGGTTAAAGGGAATTCTCGCCGGTCAGTTGATCGCGCCGGTCAGGTCGTACAACGGAACCAGCACCGAGACGATGACGATCCCGACCAGCACCGACAGCACCAGGGTGATCACCGGCACCAGCGCGGCGAGCATGCGGTCCAGCGCCAGCGCGGTTTCCTGCTCGAAGGTGTCGGCGGTCTTCAGCAGCATCGCGTCGAGCGCGCCGGATTCCTCGCCGACCTGGATCATCTGCAGCGCCAGGCGCGGGAAGCGCTTGCCCTTGCCCAGCGCCGACGACAGGCCGTGGCCGTTCCTGACGTCCTCCGCGGCGTTTTCGACATCGGCGACCAGGGCCTGGTTCCCCAGCACGTTGCGCGAGATGCCCAGCCCGGTCAGCAGTGGCACGCCGTTCTTCAGCAGCGTGCCCAGCGTGCGCGCCAGCCGCGCGGTTTCCAGCCGCGCCAGCAGCGGGCCGACGAGCTTCTGCCGCAGCAGCCATTCGTCCAGGCGCGCGCGGAACGCCGGCTCGCGGCGCCTGCGCTCGAACCACGCCAGCGCCAGCGCGACGATGCCGAGCAGCAGCCACCACCAGCCGCGCACGAACAGGCCGATCGCGAGCACGCCGCGGGTGAACCACGGCAACGCCACGTCGAGGCTTTCGTACATCTGCGCGAACTGCGGCACCACGGTGCCGAGCAGGAAGCCGAGCGCGAAGCCGACCACCAGCAGCAGGATCGCCGGATAGATCAGCGCGTTGACCACGCGGCCCTTCAGCGCGCGGCTGCGCTCCAGGTAGTCGGCCAGCCGCTGCAGGGTTTCGTGCAGGCTGCCGCCGGCCTCGCCGGCACGGACCATGTTCACGTAGAGGCGGCTGAAGGTGCCGTGCTGGCGTTCCAGCGCCGCCGACAGCGGCGCGCCGCCGCGCACCGCGTCGCGGATGTCGGCGATGACGTGCTTCGACTTCTCGTCCTCCGGCAACTCGAGCAGGATGGAGAGCGCGCGGTCCAGCGGCTGCCCGGCGCCGAGCAGGGTCGCCAGCTGCTGGGTGAACTGCACCAGCCGCGCGCCGGCGAAGGGCTTGGGCTTGAACAACGCCTGCAGCGGCGCGGCGCCGCCTTCGGAAGCCAGCCTCGCCTCGACCGGCAGGTGCCCCTGTTCCTGCAGGCGCGCGACGACCTCGCCGTCGTTGGCGGCCTCCATCTGCCCGTCGAGCATCTCGCCGCGGGCGTTCAGGGCTTTGTAGCGGTAGAGGGGCATCGCGTCAGCCTTCCTCGGTGACGCGCAGCACTTCCTCGATCGTGGTTTCGCCGCGCAGCGCCTTGGCGATGCCGTCCTCGTACATGGTACGCATGCCGGCGGCGCGGGCGAGCTGCTCGATCTCGCCGATGCCGGCATGGCGCATCACCGCGCGGCGCAACTCGTCGTTCATCACCAGGAATTCCATGATCGTGGTGCGGCCGAGGTAGCCGGTCGGCGCCAGCGCCGAGGGCCGCGGCCGGTACAGGAAGATGTCGCCGTGCGGCTGGAAGCGGCGCAGGCCGAACTTCTCGATTTCCTCCGGCAGCGCAGGGTACTTCTCCGCGTGCGTCGGTTCCAGCCGGCGGACCAGGCGCTGGGCGAGGATGCCGTTGACCGTCGAGGTCAGCAGGTAGTCCTCCACGCCCATGTCGAGCAGGCGGGTGATGCCGCCCGCGGCGTTGTTGGTGTGCAGCGTCGAGAGCACGAGGTGGCCGGTCAGCGCCGACTGGATCGCGATGCGCGCGGTCTCGAGGTCGCGCATTTCGCCGATCATGATGATGTCCGGGTCCTGGCGCACGATGCTGCGCAGCGCGCTGGCGAAGTCCAGGCCGATCTGCGGCTTGACGTGGATCTGGTTGATGCCCTCGATCTGGTATTCGACCGGGTCCTCGACGGTGATGATCTTGACGTCGCTGGTGTTGAGCTTGCTCAGCGCGGTGTACAGCGTGGTGGTCTTGCCCGAACCGGTGGGCCCGGTGACCAGCAGGATGCCGTGCGGCAGTTCCAGCACCTTCTGGAACTGCGGCAGGAACTCGTCGGTGAAGCCGAGCCGGTGGAAGTCGAACACCACCGTCTCGCGGTCGAGCAGGCGCATCACCACGCTCTCGCCGTGCGCGGTCGGCACGGTGCTCACGCGCAGGTCCAGTTCCTTGCCCTGCACGCGCAGCTGGATGCGGCCGTCCTGCGGCAGGCGGCGCTCGGCGATGTTGAGCCTGGCCATGATCTTGATGCGCGAGATCACCGCCGCGGTCAGGTTGGCCGGCGGGCTTTCGCCGTCGATCAGCACGCCGTCGACGCGGTAGCGCACCTTCAGCCGGTTCTCGAACGGCTCGATGTGGATGTCCGACGCGCGCAATTCGACCGCGCGCTGGATCAGCAGGTTGACCAGGCGGATCACCGGCGCTTCGGAAGCGAGGTCGCGCAGGTGCTCGACGTCGTCGAGGTCGCCGCCGGCCTCGCCTTCGGCGTGCTCGACGATCGCGCCCATCGCGCTGCGGCCCTGGCCGTGCCAGCGCTCGATCAGGTCGTCGATCTCGGAACGCAGCCCGACCCACGGCCGCACCTTGCTGCCGGTGGCCAGCTGCACCGCGTCGAGCGCGTAGCCGTTCCACGGCTCGGCCATCCACAGGTCCAGCACGCCGTCGCTCTCCCCGATCGCGCACAGGTGGAACTGCTTGAGGAAGCGCAGCGGCAGCGACGACGACGACGGCAGCTCGGGCGGCAGCTCGGGCAACTGCTTGAGGCCGAGCAGTTGCAGGCCGAGCACCTCGGCGCAGGCCTCGGCGTGGTCGCGCTCGGACACCAGGCCGAGGCGGGAAAGCAAGTCGAGCACGTCGCCGCCGGCCTCGTCCTGCAGCTTGCGCGCGCGCGCCAGGTCGGCTTCCTTCAGCCGGCCCTTGTCCAGCAGGGCCGCGACGATGCGCTCGTCGGCACCCGTCGCGGCCGGGGTTTCGTTGGCGATCACGTTCACGTTGCCTCCCTGTGCCCGCCGCCCACTCTAGCAGTTTGCCGCCGCGCTCAGCCGACCCAGGCCCGCGCGTTGCGGAACATCCGCAACCACGGCGAGTCGTCGCCCCATTCCGCGGGGCGCCAGCTGAAATTGGCGCTGCGCGGGGTGCGCTCCGGGTGCGGCATCAGGATCGTCGCGCGGCCGTCGTCGGACGTCAGGCCGGTGATGCCGTCCGGCGAGCCGTTCGGGTTCAGCGGATAGCGCGTGGCCACGCTGCCGTCGCCATCGATGAAACGCAGCGCGACGCGCGCGGCGGCCAGATCGGCCTCGCCGGCGAACTCGGCACGGCCCTCGCCGTGCGCGACCGCGACCGGGATCCGCGAACCGGCCATGCCCCGCAGCAGCACCGACGGCGACTCCAGCACCTCCAGCAGCGAGGTGCGCGCCTCGAACTGTTCGCTGCGGTTGCGCAGGAACTGCGGCCAGTGCGCCGCGCCGGGGATGATGTCCTTGAGCTGGCTCATCATCTGGCAGCCGTTGCAGACGCCGAGCGAGAAGGTGTCGGGACGGGCGAAGAACGCGGCGAACTGCGCGCGCAGCGCGGCGCGCTCGAGGATCGAGGTCGCCCAGCCGCGGCCCGCGCCGAGCACGTCGCCGTAGCTGAAGCCGCCGCACGCGGCCAGGCCGGCGAAACCGTCGAGCGTGGCGCGCCCCGCGACCAGGTCGCTCATGTGCACGTCGTAGGCGTCGAAGCCGGCGCGGGTGAAGCCCCAGGCCATCTCGTAGTGGCTGTTGACGCCCTGCTCGCGCAGGATCGCGACCTTCGGCCGCGCACCCTGGTTGATGTACGGCGCGGCGATGTCGTCGGCCGGGTCGAACGCGAGCTTCGGCCGGATGCCCGGCGCGGCGAAGTTGCGCGCGCTGTCGCGTTCGGCATCGGCGCTTTCCGGGTTGTCGCGCAACTTCTGCATCGCGTGGGTGACCGACCACCAGGCGTCGAACAGTTCCTCCCAGCGCCACTGCGCCACGGCCGTGCCGTCGTGGGCGACGCGCACCGTCGCCGCGGTGGTCGGCCTGGCGATGCGCTGCGCGCATTCGGTCAGCGCATGGCGCTCGACCAGGTCGGCGAACGCGGCGCGGTCCTCGGCGGCGACCTGCACCACCGCGCCGAGTTCCTCGGCGAACAGGGTGCGGAACGGATCGTCGCCCCAGCCGTCGAGGTTGATCTCGAGGCCGAGGTGCGAGGCGAACGCCATCTCGCACAGCGTGGCGAAGGCGCCGCCGTCGCCGCGGTCGTGGTAGGCCAGCAGCAGGCCGGCCGCGCGCGCGTCGCGGATCAGCTCGAAGAAGTCGCGCAGGCGCTGCGGGTCGTCGAGGTCCGGCACGTCGCTGGCGAACGCCGGCAGCGCGTTGCCGCCCGCGTCCGGGAACACCTGCGCGAGCACCGAGCCGCCGAGGCGCTTCTTGCCGCCGCCCAGGCCGATCAGCCACAGCTCGCTGTCTTCCTCGCGCGCCAGCAGCGGCGTCAGCTGCTGGCGCACGTCCTCGACCGGGGCGAAGGCGCTGACGATCAGCGAGACGGGCGACACCGACTTCTGCGCGGCGCCGTTCGAATTCCACTGCGCCTGCATCGACAGCGAGTCCTTGCCGACCGGGATGCCGAGGTCGAGCTCGGGGCACAGTTCCATGCCGACCGCGCGCACCGCGTCGAACAGCAGCGCGTCCTCGCCGGGATGGCCGGCGGCGGCCATCCAGTTCGCCGACAGCTTGATCCGCTTGAGGTCGTCGACCGGCGCCGCGCACAGGTTGGTGATCGCCTCGCCGACCGCCATGCGCGCGGCGGCAGCGGCGTCGAGCAGCGCCAGCGGCGTGCGCTCGCCGACCGCCATCGCTTCGCCGGCGAAGGCGTCGTAGCCGGACAGGGTGATCGCGCAGTCGGCCACCGGCACCTGCCACGGGCCGACCAGCTGGTCGCGCGCGGTCAGGCCGCCGACGCTGCGGTCGCCGATGGTGATCAGGAACTGTTTCGCGGCGACCGTCGGGTGCGCGAGCACGCGCAGGCCCGCCTCGTGCAGGTCGATCTTCGCGGGGTCGAGCGCCGGCCACTTCGGCGCGGCCGGGTGCGCGGTGTCGCGGTGCATCTTCGGCGGCTTGCCGAACAGCACGTCCATCGGCAGGTCGATCGACGCATCGGCCGGAATCGCGCCGGCCTTCGCGCCGTAGCCGACGACCAGCCGCTCTTCCTCCGTCGCCACGCCGACCGCGGCGAACGGGCAGCGCTCGCGTTCGCAGATCGCGGCGAATTCGGCCAGCCGGTCCTGCGGCACGCCGAGCACGTAGCGCTCCTGCGATTCGTTGCACCACAGCTGCATCGGCGACAGCGACGGGTCGTCGCTGGGCACCTGGTCGAGGTCGATCACGCCGCCGACGCCGGAGTCGTGCAGCAGCTCGGGGATCGCATTCGACAGGCCGCCGGCGCCGACGTCGTGCACGCAGGCGATCGGGTTGCCCGCGCCCAGCGAAACGCAGCGGTCGATCACTTCCTGGCAACGCCGCTCCATTTCCGGGTTGTCGCGCTGCACGCTGGCGAAATCGAGGTCCTCGGCGCTGTCGCCGGACGCGACCGAACTGGCCGCGCCGCCGCCGAGGCCGATCAGCATCGCCGGGCCGCCGAGCACGATCACCGCGTCGCCGGGGCGCAGTTTCTTCTTCTCGACCTGCACCCGGTCGATCGCGCCGAGGCCGCCGGCGAGCATGATCGGCTTGTCGTAGGCGCGGACGAGGCCGTCGCCTTCCTTCAGCTCGAAGCTGCGGAAGTAGCCGAGCAGGTTCGGCCGGCCGAATTCGTTGTTGAACGCGGCGCCGCCGAGCGGGCCGTCGAGCATGATCTCCAGCGCCGGCGCCATGCGCGGATTGAGCGGGCGCTCCCCGTTCCAGCCGAAGTTTTCCCACGGCTGCGGCAGCGTCGGGATGCGCAGGTGCGAGACGGTGAAGCCGGTCAGGCCGGCCTTGGGCTTGCCGCCGCGGCCGGTCGCGCCTTCGTCGCGGATCTCGCCGCCGGCGCCGGTCGAGGCGCCGGGGAACGGCGCGATCGCGGTCGGGTGGTTGTGGGTCTCGACCTTGATCGCGAACGCCGAATCGGCCACCGCTTCGCTGCGGTACCTGCCCGAATCGTCGGGCCGGAAGCGCGAAGCCGGGAAGCCCTCGACCACCGCGGCGTTGTCGCTGTACGCGCTGAGCGTGTGCTCGGGCGCGTGCGCGTGGGTGTTCTTGATCATGCGGAACAGCGAACGTTCCTGTTCCTTGCCGTCGATGGTCCACGACGCGTTGAAGATCTTGTGCCGGCAATGCTCGGAATTGGCCTGCGCGAACATCATCAGCTCGACGTCGGACGGATCGCGCGCGAGCTCCGAATAGCGATCGCGCAGGTATTCGACCTCGTCGTCGGCAAGGGCCAGGCCAAGGCGCGCGTTCGCGGTTTCCAGTTCGCCCAGCGCGACGCGTTCCAGTCCGCCGCGCGGCAGCGCAGTGAACAGCGCCGCAGCCTCGCCGCGCGAGGACAGCAGCGACTGGGTCATCGGGTCGTGCAGCGCCCTGGCCAGCGCGCGGCCCTTGTCGGACGCGTCGTCCTCCCAGCCGGACAGATCGATGCGGGTGCCGCGTTCGACGCGATGGATCTCCAGGCCGGCGCCGCGCAGCAGTTCGGTGGCCTTGCTCGCCCACGGCGACAGGGTGCCGAGGCGCGGCACGATGTAGCGCGAGGACGCGCCGGCTTCGAGCGGGGCCTCGGCGTCCTTGGCCTGCAGGATGCGGCGCAGCACGGCGAGGTCGACGTCGGCGCCGGCTTCGGGGTCGACGAAGAACACCTGCCAGGCCGCGCGGATGCGCAGCGAGGGGACGATGGACTGGAGCTTGGCTTCGAGCCGGGCGAGGCGGAACTGCGACAAGGCCGCTGGGCCTTCGAGGACGATCATGTCCGGAACCGTGGGGGCGTGCCGTGGTCGGGCTGCGTATTGTAGCCGAGCCCGGTCGGCGGTTCCGGCCGACCGGGTCCCGGGAACCCCGTTCCGGCGTTACCGGCCGCCGCCCGCCTTGCCGCCGGCCAGTTCGTCGAGCCGCGCGCGCATCTGCGTCGGGCTCAGGTAACCGCCGATCTGCACGCCCTCGGCGGTGAAGATCGCCGGGGTGCCGGAGATGCCCAGGCGCTGGCCCACCTCGTACTCGGTCGCCACCGGGTTGTTGCAGGTCCGCGCCGGCACCGGCCGGTCGGCCTTGGCGTCGGTCAATGCGCGCTTCGGGTCGGCGGCGCACCAGACCGAGACCATGTCCTTGTGGTCCTTGGTGCCCAGGCCCATGCGCGGGAAGGCCAGGTATTCGACCGCGATGCCCTGCCGGTTGTACTCGGCGATCTGGCTGTGCAGCTTGCGGCAGTAGCCGCACTCGATGTCGGTGAACACGCTGATGGTGTACTTCGGGTTCGGCGGCGCGAACACGATGCGCTGGCTGTGCGGCACGCTGTCGATCAGGTCCGTGCGGTAGCGCCTGAGGCCGGCGCTGGCCTCGGCGACGTCGCGGCGCGTGGCCACGTCGAGCACGACGCCCTGCATCAGGTACTTGCCGTCGTCGCTGACGTAGGCGACCTGGCCGCCGACGATGACTTCGCGGAAGCTCGGCATCGGCGCGGCGCCGATGTAGTCGATCTTCAGTTCCGGATTGAGTTCCTTCAGCACCTTGCGCACCTGCGCCTCGGCGGCCTTGTCCGCGGCGGTCGCGGGGCCGGTGGCGGCGGCCGGCTTGGCCGCGGTGGCGGGCGTCTGCGGTGCCTGCGCGCAGGCGGCGAGGCTGAGGCCGCCGATCAGGGCGGTCAGGAGCATGCGTTTCATCAACAATCGTCCTGTCATTGCGGCATCCGGCGGGTGCGACGACCGCACATGGCTTCTGCGGGTACAGCGGGCATTCTCGCACACGGGCCAGCGGCCGGCAGGTCGCGGCGGCCCCAGTTGTCAGGCGTTCATTGCCGTTCGGGCGCCCCGCCACCCTCTTCGGCGCGACGACGCCGGCCGCGGAAGTTCCCGCCCGGCCAGCCGCCGCCGGGCGTTCGCCGGGGCGGAGGCCGCGGCTTACCCCCTGGGATGGTGCCTGGCGTGCAGGTTCTTCAGCTGCTCGCGCGCCACCAGCGTGTAGATCTGCGTGGTCGACAGCGAACTGTGGCCGAGCAGCATCTGCAACGCGCGCAGGTCGGCGCCGCGGTTCAGCAGGTGCGTAGCGAAGCTGTGGCGCAACCCGTGCGGGCTGACCTTGGCCGGATCGATGCCGGCGACGGCGGCGTAGCGCTTCACCAGCGCCCAGAACTGCTGGCGCGACGGCGGCTGCCGGTCGGCGTTGACGAACAGCGTCGGTGGATTGGTCTTGCCGGCCAGCTGCGGGCGCGATTCGGCCAGGTATTTCTCCAGCCAGTGCTGTGATTCCTCGCCCAGCGGCACCAGCCGCTCCTTGCTGCCCTTGCCGGTGACGCGCAGCACGCCCTGGCGCAGGTTGACCGCGGTCGCCGGCAACCCGACCAGCTCGCTGACGCGCAGGCCGGCGGCGTACATCAGTTCGAGCATCGCGCGGTCGCGCAGGCCCGGCGGCGTGGCGACGTCGGGCGCGGCGAGCAAAGCGTCGACCTGGCTTTCGGTCAGCGCCTTCGGCAGCGAGCGCGGCAGCTTCGGCGGATCCAGCAGCGCGGTCGGATCGTCCTTGCGTGCGCCGCGGCGCACGCACCACGCATAGTAGGCGCGCAGCGCCGACAGCAGGCGCGAGGTGCTTTTCGGCGAATAGCCTTCGTTCGCGCGCCAGGCCAGGTAGCGGAACAGGGTTTCGCGATCCGCCTTCGCCAGCGCACCGTCGCGCAGGTTGCGCCACCTGGCGTAGCCTTCGAGATCGCGCCGGTAACTCGCCAGCGTCGCCTGCGACAGGCCGCTTTCGGCCCAGACCGCGTCGAGGAAGCCCTCGATCTCGCGCTGGTCGGGCTCCGGCACCGCCGGCATCTGCATCACGTACTGGCGGCGCTCGGCGGGGGATCTGCGGCTCATGCGCAAAGCTTAGCCGTTATGCTTCGCGCATGACCGAACCCGCCCCCGAACCGCAAAAACCCCGCGCGCTGGTCGGCTGGCGCCTGCTGGCCCTGCTCTACGACCTGTTCCCGGCGCTGGCGCTGTGGTTCCTGGTGTCGGCGCTGTTCACGATCGGCTACACCTTCCTCGGCCACCACGCCACGCGCGAGAACATCGCGCCCTTCAGTCCGCTGCAGTGGCTGCTGTGGCTGGCGTGCTGGCTGGTGACCGGCGTGTACGCGACGGTGAGCTGGCGGCGCGGCGGGCAGACGCTGGGGATGCGGCCATGGCGGTTGCGCGTCGCCGCCACGGACGGCGGCAGACCGACGTGGAAGGCATTGTGGCTGCGCTACGCGGTCGGCACGCTGTCGTTGCTGCCGGGCGGGCTGGGGTTCTGGTGGGCGTGGTTCGATCGCGGGAGACTGGCTTGGCACGATAGCGTGAGCCGCACCCGATTGATTCGAATTCCAAAACGGCAGTAAGGAGCCCATCGATGGGAAATATCTCGCGTTTCCTGACATCGATGGGCCTGGCCATCATCGCAAGTACGCCCCATGCCTCTTCCGACAGGCCTCCGGCGCTCGATTGCAGGATCGGACCGTTACACAAGACCTACGGAAAAACCGGATGGCTGGTCTACGCCTGTGATGACTCGAGATCCATCGTGATCGTCTCGGACCAGGGCAATCCGGCGAGCCCTTTCTATTTCATCGTCTACGTCAAGCCCGATGGGGGCATGCAGCTTTATGGCGAAGGCAACGGCAAGGAATCCGCCACCCGGGCCGCATTCGATGAATTAAAGAAACTTTCGCAAGCCGATGTAGCCGCGCTCGTCGAACAGGCCCGCGCGACTCAGTCTGGCGGCGACGATCGAGCTTTTCTCGGACCTGTCCGACTCAGCGGCTCCGCCGCTTGAACAGCCACCCCGACACGACCAGCATCAATATCGGCGGCAGCGCGTAGGCCAGGCGGAAATCCAGCTTGAACGCGAGCGCCAGGCGGCTGAACAGCAGCTGCAGCACCCAGAAGCCCAGCGCGAACAGGATGCCGAGGAACAGCCGCTTGCCGAGGCCGCCGCTGCGCAGGCTGCCGAACGCGAACGGAATCGCCGCCAGGCACAGCGCCAGCACGTTGAACGCGTAGAACCAGCGGCTCCAGTACTCGTCCTCGAAATCGCGCGCGTCCAGCCCGTTGCGCTCGCGGTAGTCGATGCTCTTGGCCAGGTCGCGCGCGGTCATCGCCCGCGGCCGGGCGATGTTGGCCGACAGCGAGGCCGCGTCCAGCTTCGACTCCCAGCGCTCCTCGGCCACCTGCTTCTGCTCGACCGAACGCGCGTGGAAGGTGGTGCGGCGCACGTCCTTCAGCAGCCAGCCGTCGGCGCCGTGCACCGCCAGCGCGGCGTGCGCGATCGACTGCAGGCGCCCGTCGCCGGCCAGTTCGTACAGGCGCACGTCGCGCAACTGCACTTCCGGCTGGCCGTCGCGCACCACCTCGTCGCCGGTCTGCGCATTGAGGAACACGTCGCCTTCGCGCGCCCACAACCCGGAATAGCGGGCCACCGCCACGTTGCCGTTGCGCGCGGTGTTCTTCAGTACGGTCGCCTGGTTGTCGCCCCACGCGCCGACGGTCTCCATGCCGACCACCATCAGCAGGGTCAGCAGCGCCAGCGTCACCGCCACCGAAATGCTCAGCCGCCTGCGCGACAGGCCCAGCGCGCGCAGCGCGGTCAGCTCCGACGTGGCCGCCAGCTGGCCCAGGCCCATCAGCGCGCCGATCACCGCCGAGGTCGGGAACAGGATGTAGGCGCGGCGCGGCGCGGTGTAGGCGACGTAGGCCAGCGCGTGGGCGAAGCTGTAGCCGCCCTTGCCGATGTCCTTCAATTCGCCGAGCAGCGCCTGCATCACGTCCAGGCCGACCAGCACCGTCCACACCAGCAGCACGGTGCCCAGCACCACCTTGCCGACGTAGAGATCGTGGATGTTCGGGCTCAGCCTCATGCGCCGGCCCTCTTCGGACGCGACAGGTGGCCGTCGCGCAGGTAGAACCACGCCGCCAGCGCCAGCATCGGCAGGCTCAGCCACCACAGGCCCAGCGCCGGCGGCAGCTTGCCGTCGGCCAGCGCCTGGGTGCCGTTGAACATCAGCAGCGTACCGACCAGGAACACCAGGAAGCCGAGCATGATCCGGCCGTAGCGCGCCTGCCGCGGCGAGCTGCGCGACAGCGGCAGGGTCAGCAGGGCGAAGGCCAGCGCCAGCAGCGGCGGGGTGAGGCGCGAATGCAGCTGGGCGTTGGCACCGGGCCGCGGATCGCCGATCAGCCGCGTCGTCGGCAGCAGTTCCGGATCGTTCTCGTCGCGCTGGTCCTCGCGGTCCGGCAGGGCGAACTCGTTGCTGGCGAAGCGCGCCAGGTTGTAGTTCAGCCCGCCGTCGAGCGGGCCTTCGACGCGGAAGCCGTCGTCCAGGCGCAGGTAGCGGCTCTTTTCGCCCTCGAACGACAGTTGCCCGCTGGCGGCGGTGACCACGTCCAGGCGCCCGTCCCGCTGCCGCTGCACGAATACCCGCCGCATGTTCACGCCGTCGTCGGAAATCGCGCCGACGTAGGCCACGCCGCCGTTCGACAGCACGGTGAACTTGCCGGCCTCGAGCCCCGCCGCCACCAGGCTGCGGTTGGCGCGTTCGACCATCCGCACGCCGGTGGCCTCGGCCCACGGCGCCAGCCACAGCGACAACGCGCCGATCACGCCCGCCACCGGCAGCACCAGCATCAGCAGCGGCTTCAGCAGCCGGCGCGGCCCGATCCCGGTCGCCGCCAGCACCGGCATCTCGGCATCCCGGTACAGCCGCGAAAAGGTCAGCAGCAGGCCCAGCATCAGCGACAGCGGCAGGACCACGATCGGCAGGTAGCTGACCAGTTGCAGGCCCAGCTGCGACAGCAGCAGCGAGGCCGGCACCCGGCCTTCGGCGATCCGCCGCAGCAGGTCGGCCAGCACGCCGCCCAGGCTGACCACCAGCAGCACGATCAGGGTCGCCAGGAAGCCCTGGAGGAATTCGCGGAAAAGGTAGCGGTCCAGCTTGGGCATCGGGCTTGTCTTACAATCTCGGGTTCGTTCGCTGGTTTCCGGACCCGGCCCGACGCCGAAACGCCCGGCCGGAAAGCCTGCGATTGTACGGAAGGAACCCCGAAAAGCCTCGTCCGGCTTCCATGGCATGTTCCGACAGGCACACCTCCAACGACTGGAAATCTGCGCAATGGCCCTCGAATTCCTCCTGAACCAGGATGCCCCCGCTACCGCCGCGTTCGACTGCATCGTGGTAGGCGCGTTCTCGAACGGCACGCCCGCCGACAGGGGCCTGACCCCGGCCGCGCAGGCGATAGATGCCGCCAGCGGCGGCCGCCTGTCCGCCCTGCTCGAGCGCGGCGACGTCAGCGGCAAGACCGGCAAGACCGCGTTCCTGCCCGACCTGCCCGGCGTGGCCGCGCCGCGCGTGCTGGTGGTCGGCCTGGGCGACGCCGCCAAGTTCGGCGTGCCGCAGTACCTGAAGGCGGTCGCCGACGCCGCCCGCGCGCTGAAGACCGGCCCCTCGGGCAGCGCGCTGTTCACGCTGAGTGAAATCGAGGTCAAGGGCCGCGACGCGGCCTGGAACATCCGCCAGGCGGTGATCGCCGCCGACCATGCCGTCTACCGCTACACCGCGACGCTGGGCAAGAAGAAGAACGACGACCCCGGCCTGACCCGCCTCGCCATCAGCGGCAGCGATGCCGCCGCGCTGGCCCAGGGCGAGGCGATCGCCGATGGCGTCAAGTTCGCCCGCGACCTCGGCAACCTGCCGCCGAACATCTGCAACCCTGCCTATCTCGCCGAGCAGGCGCGCCAGTTCGCCGCCGCCAACGGCGCCGAGTCCGAGATCCTCGACGAGGAGCAGATGGACAAGCTGGGCATGGACTCGCTGCTCGCGGTCGCGCGCGGCTCGGCCAACCGCCCGCGCCTGATCGTGCTGAAGTGGAGCAACGGCGGCGACGCCAAGCCCTACGTGCTGGTCGGCAAGGGCATCACCTTCGACACCGGCGGCGTCAACCTGAAGACGCAGGGCGGCATCGAGGAGATGAAGTACGACATGTGCGGCGGCGCCACCGTCATTGGTACCTTCGTCGCCGCGGTGAAGATGAAGCTGCCGATCAACCTGGTCGTCGTGGTCCCGGCGGTCGAGAACGCGATCGACGGCAATGCCTACCGCCCCAGCGACGTGATCACCTCGATGTCGGGCAAGACCATCGAGGTCGGCAACACCGACGCCGAGGGCCGCCTGATCCTGTGCGACGCGCTGACCTACGCCGAGCGCTTCCAGCCGCAGGCGCTGGTCGACGTCGCGACGCTGACCGGCGCTTGCATCGTCGCGCTGGGCCATTTCGCCACCGGCCTGATGAGCAAGCACGACGACCTGTCGAACGAACTGCTGGCCGCCGGCGAGCACGTGTTCGACCGCGCCTGGCGCCTGCCGCTGTGGGACGAATACCAGACGCTGCTCGACTCGACCTTCGCCGACGTCTACAACATCGGCGGCCGCTGGGCCGGCGCGATCACCGCCGGCTGCTTCCTGGCGCGCTTCGCCGAAGGCCAGCGCTGGGCGCACCTGGACATCGCCGGCACCGCCAATGGTTCCGGCAAGAACGGCATGGCCACCGGCCGGCCGGTCGGCCTGCTGAGCCAGTGGCTGCTGGACCGGGCGGGATGAATCCGATGGTTGTTGGTTCCTGGTTGTTGGTTGTTGGGAAAACCCGCCGGCAGCCCGCCAGGAACCAAGAACCAGCAACCAAGAACCCATAGCATGCCCCGCGCCGACTTCTACCTGATCGCCAAGCCGCGGTTCCTGGAACAGCCGCTGCTGCTGGTCTGCGAGCTGGCCAAGCGCGCCTACGCCGCCAGCCAGCCGACGCTGATCCTGGCGCGCGACATGGCCCAGGCGGAAGAGCTCGACGACCTGCTGTGGGCGTTCGACCCGGACGAATACCTGCCGCACCAGATCGCCGGCGCGGACGACGACGAGGAAGAGGCGCCGATCCTGATCGCCGCGCCCGACACCGACGCGCCGTCGCGGCCGCTGGTGATCAACCTGCGCGACGACGTGTGGCTGAAACCGTGCGAACGCATCCTCGAGGTCGTTCCCGCCGACCCGGCCGCGCGCGAGCCGCTGCGCGAGCGCTGGAAGCAGTACAAGGCGCTGGATTTCGAATTGAACAAGCACGACATGTAATTCGAGGAACGAGCGGAGAGGCGCGAGAAGTGGGTAAAAGCCAGGCGCAGCCACCCATTCCCGTCTTCCGCTCACTTCCCGCTCCTCTCCGCACACTTCTCGCCCCATGACCGACCTCGCCTCCAGCTACGACCCGAAATCCTTCGAATCCCGCATCTACTCGGAGTGGGAAAACGCCGGCTTCTTCAAGCCGTCCGGCAAGGGCGAGCCGTACACCATCCTGCTGCCGCCGCCGAACGTCACCGGCACCCTGCACATGGGCCACGCCTTCCAGCACACGCTGATGGACGCGCTGGTGCGCTACCACCGCATGCGCGGCTACGACACGCTGTGGCAGATGGGCACCGACCACGCCGGCATCGCGACGGAGATGGTCGTCTCGCGCAACCTGGCGCTGGAAGGCAACGGCGAAACCCGCGATTCGCTGGGCCGCGAAGGTTTCATCAGCAAAGTCTGGGAATGGAAGGCGCAGTCCGGCGACACCATCGAGCGGCAGATGCGCCGCCTCGGCGCCTCCGGCGACTGGTCGCGCAGCACTTTCACGATGGACCCGATGGCATCGAAGGCGGTGGTCGAGGCCTTCGTGAAGCTGTACGAGCAGGGCCTGATCTATCGCGGCCAGCGCCTGGTGAACTGGGACCCGGTGCTGAAGACCGCGATTTCCGACCTCGAAGTGGAGAACGTCGAGGAAGACGGCTTCCTGTGGTCGATCTCCTACCCGCTGTCCGACGGCAGCGGCTCGCTGGTCGTCGCGACCACGCGCCCGGAAACCATGCTCGGCGACGTCGCGGTGATGGTGCATCCGGAAGACGAGCGCTACGCGCACCTGATCGGCAAGTCGGTGAGGCTGCCGCTGACCGACCGCGAGATCCCGGTGATCGCCGACGACTACGTCGACCGCGAGTTCGGCACCGGCGTGGTCAAGGTGACGCCGGCGCACGACTTCAACGACTACCAGGTCGGCATGCGCCACGAACTGCCGCTGATCAACATCCTCACCCCGACCGCGGCGATCAACGACAACGCACCGGAAAAGTACCGCAGCCTCGACCGCTACGAAGCACGCAAGGTCGTGCTCGCCGACCTCGAGGCGCTCGGCCTGCTGGTCGAGACCAAACCGCACAAGCTGCAGGTCCCGCGCGGCGACCGCACCGGGCAGGTGATCGAGCCGTACCTGACCGACCAGTGGTTCGTGAAGATGGACGGCCTTGCGAAACGCGGGCTGGAACTCGTCGAGTCGGGCGAGGTGAAGTTCGTCCCGCCAAACTGGATCAACACCTATCGCCACTGGATGGAGAACATCCAGGACTGGTGCATCAGCCGCCAATTGTGGTGGGGCCACCGCATCCCGGCGTGGTTCGACGAAGCCGGCAAGGCCTATGTCGGCCGCGACGAGGCCGAGGCGCGCGCGAAGGCCGGCCTGCCCGCCGACGTCGCATTGACGCAGGACAGCGACGTGCTGGAAACCTGGTTCTCGTCACAGCTGTGGCCATTCAGCACGATGGGCTGGCCCGACGCCGACGCGATGCAGGAACGCGGCTTCAACCGCTACCTGCCGTCCAGCGTGCTGGTCACCGGCTTCGACATCATCTTCTTCTGGGTGGCGCGCATGATCATGGCCACCGACCACTTCACTGGCAAGGTGCCGTTCCGCGACGTCTACATCACCGGCCTGATCCGCGACGCACAGGGCCAGAAGATGTCGAAGTCGAAGGGAAATGTGCTCGATCCCCTCGACATTATCGACGGCATCGACCTTGAGGCACTCGTCGCAAAGCGCACCACTGGTCTGATGCGCCCGCAAGATGCACCAAAGATCGAGAAGGCCACGCGCAAGGAATTCCCGAGCGGCATCGCCGCGCACGGCGCCGACGCGCTGCGCTTCACCATCGCCGCGCTGGCCACCCACGGCCGCGACATCAAGTTCGACCTCGGTCGCGCCGAGGGCTACAAGAATTTCTGCAACAAGCTGTGGAACGCCACGCGCTTCGTGCTGATGAACACGGATGGCTTCTCCGTAGGAGTGGCGTCAGCCGCGATCGCGGACCTTCCGAGCCAGCGAATGCTTCCGCAAGCACCGGACACCTCAGCCGCGGCTCACGCCGCTCCTGCACCGAGAACGGATGCAGAGAGATGGATTCTCGCGCGGCTGGCGAAGGTAACGAGGGAAGTCGAAACCCAGTTCGCCGCCTACCGCTTCGACCTGATCGCGCAGGCCTTGTACGAATTCGCCTGGAACGAGTTCTGCGACTGGTTCGTCGAACTGGCCAAACCCGCCCTCAACGGCGACGACGCGGACGCGGCGAACTCGACCCGCCACACCTTGCTGTACGTCCTCGAATCGCTGCTGCGCCTGCTGCACCCGCTGACCCCGTTCGTCACCGAGGAACTGTGGCAGCAGGTCGCGCCGAAACTCGGCATCGCCGAGAAGACCGTGTCGCTGCGCCCTTACCCGGCCTCGACCGACTTCGCCGGACAGGATTTCGCGAAATCCGAAGCCGACGTCGAATGGCTGAAGGCGATGGTCACCTCGCTGCGTCGCATTCGCAGCGAACTGAACGTGGCGCCGGGCAAGACCGTGCGCCTGCTGCTGCAGGGCGGCGATGCCGCCGACCGCACGCGCTGCGATGGCTTCGCCGCGTCGCTGAAGTTCCTGCTCAAGCTCGAATCGACCGAGTGGCTCGACGCCGGCGCCGAAGCGCCCGCTGCCGCGGCAGCGGTGGTCGGCGAGCTGAAGCTGCTGGTGCCGCTGGAAGGCCTAGTCGACCTAGACGCCGAACGCGCGCGCCTCGACAAGGAAATCGCCCGCGTCGCGATCGAAAAGGCCAAGAGCGAGGGCAAGCTGGCGAAGTTCACCGACAAGGTGCCGCCAGCCGTGGTCGAGCAGGAAAAACAGCGCCTCGCCGACTGGGGCGCGCAACTGGCCGCGCTGCAGGCGCAGCGCGCGAAGCTCTGAAAAACGGGAGCGGCCGGAAGGGAACGGGCGGACTGCGTTTACCCGTTCCTCACTTCTCGCCCTTCGTTGCCCGCCCCTGCAACGGCGGCATCCTGTCGATGTCGCCGTCGACCAGTTCGATCGCCATCACGATCGCGTCTTCGCGGCCGTCGTGCGCCGGGTAGTAGCGCGGGCGCCGGCCGATCTCGTTGAAGCCCTCGCTGTGATACAGCGTGATCGCATGCGGGTTCGACGGTCGCACCTCGAGGAAAACGCGCTCGCACTTCGCGTCGCGCGCCTGTTTCAGCAGCGCGCGCAGCAGATGGCGACCCAGGCCCCTGCCCTGTCGCTCCGGCGCCACGCAGATGTTGAGGATGTGCGCCTCGCCCGCGGCGAGGCTGAGCACGGCGTAGCCGATCAGCAGGCCGCGCTCGTGCATCACCCACGCCGGATAGCCTGCGGCCAGGCAGTCGCGGAAGATGCCGCGCGTCCACGGGAACGGATAGGCGCGCTGCTCGACCGCCATCACCGCGTCGAGGTCGTCGTCGCGCATCGGCCGCAGCGCGGCTTCAGCGCCGTGCGCTTCGATGCGCGCCGCGTTCACGTGCGCGCCTTGGCGCGCAACGCGCGCAGGCGCGGCCATAGCGCGCGCTTTGCCGCGGGGTTGCCGCGCAGCTCGGCCGACGATGGCAGTTGCGCGACGACATCGGCCATTTCGGGCGAATTCGGATTGATGCCGGCGGCGCGGATCAGCGCGATGTGGAGGCGGTCGGGCATGCGCATGGCGGCGCGGCGCGGCGCGGCGACCGGCGCCGGACCGGTTGCGTCGGACAAGGCCGCGGCCGGGCGCGATGCGGGCTGGCCGGCCTGCGGCGGTCGCGGTGCCTTCGGCTGGAATTCGCGTCGCGACGGCGGCAATGCGGGCGCCGGCGTTTCGGCCGGCGGCGGGGCGAGTTCGGCCTCCGGCAACGCGCCGCGCACCCACACCGTATGGCCCAGCGCCGCCAGCCAGTTCTGCTGTTCGGCCGTCCACGGCATGGCGTCGTTCACGCCGCCGGCTCCGTCTTGCGGAAACGCTGCAGCAGCCACGCCACCGGTCCGGACAGCGCGTAGACCACGCCGACCGCGAACAGCACGCGCGGCACGTCGACGACGAGGATCGCGATGACCACCGGGACCAGCAGCAGCACCACGAACGGCACGCGGTCGGACTTCGGCCCGGTCGCGGCGCCGCCCTTGAAGCTCCAGTAGCGCACGCGGCTGACCATCAGCAGGGCCGCGGCCAGGGTGATGCCCAGCGCCACGTAGCGCAGCTGCGGCCCCCTCACGCCCAGATCGCCGTCGGCGAAGGCCCAGACGAAGGACATCATCAGCCCCGCCGAGGCCGGGCTGGCCAGGCCGATGAACCAGCGCTTGTCGACCACCCCGACCTGGGTGTTGAAGCGCGCCAGGCGCAGCGCCGCGCAGGCCGCGTAGAGGAAGGCGACTGCCCAGCCGACCCGGCCCAGCAGCGCGCTGTCCAGCTTCAGCGCCGACAGCGACCAGTGGTACATCACCAGCGCCGGGGCCATGCCGAAACTGACCAGGTCGGCCAGCGAGTCGTACTGCACGCCGAATTCGCTGCTGGTGCCGGTCAGGCGCGCGACGCGGCCGTCCAGGCCGTCGGCGATGCCGGCGATGAACACCGCCACCGCCGCGTGCACGAACTGGCCGTTGGCCGCGGCGATGATCGCGTAGAAACCGCCGAACAACCCGGCCGTGGTGAACAGGTTCGGCAGCAGGTAGATGCCGCGCGGACGGGGGGGAGAATTGCGGTTTTCTTCCATGCGTCCCAGTTTAGCCGAAGCCGGCGCCTTGCCAGCACCGTCCGGCGGTGCTGCAATCGACCGCTGCCGCAACCGCACCCGGAGCCGCCGATGCGCACCCCGCCCGTTTCCGCCCTGCTGGTCCTGATGGCCGGACTGGCCGCCGCCAGCGCCGAGGCCCAGACCACCCGCCTGTACCAATGGAAGGACGCCAGCGGAGTGACCCACTACTCCGACAAGCCGCCGGAAGGACGGGACGCCAGCGACCGCGCCATCGTCAACCGCGGCGAGCCCGCCACGCCGGCCGCGCCCGCGGCCAGGCCGGCCGAGAGCGCGCAGTGCACCAACGCGCGGCACAACCTCGACATCCTGTCGAAGAACGTCAAGGTGCAGGTCGACAACGACGGCGACGGCAAGCCCGACGACGTGCTCGACGAAGCCGGACAGGCCAACCAGAAGGCGATCGCCGAGGCCGAGGTCAGGGCCTACTGCACGGCCCCGGCAACGGCCCGATAGTCCATGCGGCTGGCTTGGGCCATCGTCGCCGGGATCGCGCTGGGCGGCGGGCTGGCCTGGTGGATGTCGCGCGAAAGCCCGGAACAGGCCAGCGAAAAGCAGCGCCGCGCCGAACGGGCCGCCGCCGCGCAGGCCCGCGACGCCGTACCCGCGCTGTACCGCTGGCGCGACGAGAACGGCGTGCTGCAGATCACCGACCAGCCGCCGAAGGGCAGGCGCTACGAGCGGATCGACCGCAACCGGCCGCTGCAGCAGGAAGTGCGCGGGGATTGAAGCGGTTCCTGGTTGTTGGTTGAGGCGCGGCCCGGCTGCCATGAACCATGATCCAGCAACCGACAACCGCCTCCGCGCATGGCAAAATGCCTGCTTTCCGCCTGTCGAAAGCCCCCGCCGATGCGTCTGTCGCAATTCCACCTCCGCACCGCCAAGGAAACCCCGGCCGACGCCGAGATCGTCAGCCACCAGCTGATGCTGCGCGCGGGCATGATCCGCAAGCTGGCGTCCGGCCTGTACACGTGGGCTCCGCTGGGCCTGCGCGTGCTGCGCAAGGTCGAGCGCATCGTGCGCGAGGAAATGGACCGTGCCGGCGCGATCGAGATGCTGATGCCGACGGTGCAGCCGCGCGAGCTGTGGGAGGAGACCGGGCGCTGGGAGAAGTTCGGCGGCCAGCTGCTGAAGATCGCCGACCGCAAGGAAGCCGAATACTGCTACAGCCCGACCGCCGAGGAGGCGGTCACCGACTTCGCCCGGCAGGAACTGTCCAGCTACAAGCAGCTGCCGGTGAACTTCTACCAGATCCAGACCAAGTTCCGCGACGAGATCCGCCCGCGCTTCGGCGTGATGCGCGCGCGCGAGTTCCTGATGAAGGACGCGTATTCGTTCCACCTGACCGACGAGGACCTGGTCCGCGAATACCGCAACATGCACGCCGCCTACACCCGCATCTTCACCCGCCTGGGCCTGCAGTTCCGCGCGGTGCAGGCCGACAGCGGCGCGATCGGCGGCGATGCCTCGCAGGAATTCCACGTGCTGGCCGAATCGGGCGAGGACGCCCTCGCCTTCTCCACCGGCTCGGACTACGCGTCGAACGTGGAAGCCGCGAGCGCCGCCGCGCCCGGCCCGCGCCCGGCGGCGACGGAACCCTTGCGCAAGGTGCCGACGCCGACGCAGAAGACCTGCGAGGAAGTCGCGGCGCTGCTGGGGATCGACCTGGCGCGCACGGTCAAGTCGGTGGCGGTGGTCGGTGCGGATGGCTTCGTCCTCGCGCTGGTGCGCGGCGACCACAGCGTCAACGAGATCAAGCTGGCCAAGGTGCCGGGGCTGGCCGACTACCGGCTGGCGAACGAGGCCGAGATCCTCGATCACCTCGGCAGCGAACCGGGCTTCCTCGGCCCGCTGCGGCCGAAGAAGGCGGTCCGCGTCGTCGCCGACCGCGACGTCGCGGCGCTGGCCGATTTCGTGGTCGGCGCCAACGAGGCCGGCTTCCACATCGCCGGCGTCAACTGGGGCCGCGACCTGCCCGAGCCGGAGACCGTCGCCGACATCCGCAACGTGGTCGAAGGCGACAAGGCGGCGGACGGCGGCGAAATCCGGCTCGCGCGGGGCATCGAGGTCGGCCACGTGTTCCAGCTCGGCCGCAAGTACAGCGAGGCGATGAAGTTCACCGTGCTCGACGAAAGCGGCAAGGCGGTGGTGCCGGCGATGGGTTGCTACGGCATCGGCGTGTCGCGGATCGTGGCGGCGGCGATCGAGCAGAACCACGACGCGGCCGGGATCATCTGGCCGGCGCCGATGGCGCCGTGGACGGTCGCGGTGTGCGTGATCAACCCGAAGAACGACGCCGCGGTGAACGCGGCGGCGGAAACGCTGCTCGACGAACTGCTCGCCGCCGGCATCGACGCGGTGCTCGACGACCGCGGCCTGCGCCCGGGGCCGATGTTCGCCGACATCGAACTGATCGGCATCCCGCACCGCGTGGTGGTGTCCGAACGCGGCCTCGCCGCCGGCACCTTCGAATACCGCGCGCGCAACGCGAGCGAAGCCGAGAACCTGACCCGCGAGCAGTTGCGCGGGAAGCTGGGCGGCTGAGCCGCCCCCGTGGGGGCGGGCTCTGCCCCTACAGATTCCGCCGCGTCGGCATCAGCAGGTTGCCGAACAGCAGGCCGGCCACCAGCGCCATGATGATGTTGAGCGCGCCGAGCAGCGCCGATTCGCCGCCGGTCTGTTGCACCAGGTTCATCAGCCCGCGCAGGCTGGTGCTGCCGGGCACCATCATGATGATGCCCGGCAGGCGGATCAGCGCGCCGGGGCGGCGCGCGCGGCGCGCGAACAGGTTGCCGGCCATGGTGATCGCCAGCGCCGACAGGAAGATGCCCGCGCCGCTGCCCCAGGCTTCGCCCGCATAGCGCGAAACCAGATAGCCGGCGATCGCCGCCGACATCACCCATGGGTAGTCGCGCCGGTGCGCCTTGAACAGCACCGCGAACGCGTACGCGGCCAGCACCAGCGACGCCCATTCGACCCAGTCCGGCTGCGGCCGCAACGCGCGCACCTCCGGGTCCAGCCCCAGCGGCCGCGCCACGCTGACCGCGATCATGCTGCCGATGGTCAGTTTCAGCACCGTGCTCACCGCGCCGGCGAAGCGGGCTGTGCCCGAGACCAGATGCTGGCTGGTCAGCTCGTTGACCGCGTTGGTCAGGGTCATGCCCGGCAGCAGCACGATCAGCGAGGCGATGATCACCGTGTTGAGGTTCAGCGGCGCGACGAAGTCGGCGACGAGCACCGCCAGCAGGCCGGCCACCAGCGCGGACACCGCGTCGCTGGCTTCCTGCAGCCGCGGGCGCTTCTCGGTCAGCTGCGCGAACACGCCGATGACCAGGCCGATCAGCGCGGCGGTGGCGATGTCCAGCCACGGCAACCGCCACAGCCCCGCCACCGCGGCCGAGGCCAGCCCGAACGCCGCCACCTGGGCCACGCGCCCGCGTCGCGTCGGCTTGCGGTCGAGCCCGCGCAGCGCGGTATGGCCCTGGGCGATGCTCATGCGTCCGTTCGCCACTTCCTCGGCGATGCGGTCGGCCTCGCTGAGCTTGTGCAGGTCGTTATCGCCGGGCTCGAGCCGGATCACCCGCGTGGTGTCGCTGGCGCCCAGCGGCCGGGTCGGGTCGCTGAAACTGAGGATGATGCCGGTCGGATTCGACCACGGGTCGCAGTCCAGGCCGAGGCGCTCGGATAGGACCTCGACCGCGCGCTCCAGGCGCTGCGCGGTGGTGCCGTAGCTGTGCAGGCGCGTGGCGATCTCGCAAACGAAGGCGATGCGCTGGGCGTAGGTGGCGGTGGAATCGGCGGCAATGGGCGGCATGGCCGAATTGTGTAGGCCTTCGGGCATGCACGCCAGCCCATGCGGCAGTTCGGTATGCTTCGACGCATCGCGACCTGAACCGGCCGAATGAGCGCAACCGCCGACCGCCCGCAGTTCCAGATCGACCCGGCCGAGCCGGCACGGGCGCGCCTGTCCGGCGACTGGTCGCTGGCGCATGCGATGGACATCCCGGCGCGGCTGCGCGAACTGCCGGACGCGGTGGACATGCTCGACGCCAGCGGCATCGGCCGCATCGATTCGGCCGGGGTGATGCAGCTGCTGCGCTTCGCCAGGCGCCGCGGCCTGCCGCCGGAACGGCTGCGGTTCCGCGCCGACCACCGCGCCCTGGTCGGCGTCATCGAGGACGTCGCCGGCGACCGGCCCAAGCCGCGCCGCGACTACGGCTTCGTCGCCGCGCTGGCCCGCCTCGGCTTCCGCGTGCACGACAACGCCAGCGAGGTCGTCGCCCTGCTCAGTTTCACCGGCGAGAACCTGGCCAAGCTGTGGCGGATGCTGCGCCAGCCGCGGCGCATCCGCCCGGTCTCGGTCGTCTACCACATGGAACAGGTCGGCCTGGACGCGGTGCCGCTGGTGGCGCTGCTGTCGTACCTGGTCGGCACCGTGATCGCCTTCCTCGGCTCGACCATCCTGCGCGACTTCGGCGCCGAGATCTACGTGGTCGAACTGGTCAGCATCGCCTTCCTGCGCGAGTTCGCCGTGCTGCTGACCGCGATCGTGCTGGCCGGGCGCACCGCCAGCGCGTTCACCGCGCAGATCGGCGCGATGAAGGCGCAGGAGGAGATCGACGCGCTGCACACGCTGGGCCTGGACCCGGTCGACGTGCTGGTGCTGCCACGCCTGGTCGCGCTGCTGGTGATGCTGCCGCTGCTGACCTTCGTGGCGATGCTGGCCGGCCTGGCCGGCGGCATCACCGTCGGCGCGTTCGACCTGGGCATCAGCCCGCAGCAGTACGTGGCGCGCATGCACGAGACCATCCAGCTGCGGCATTTCCTGGTCGGCCTGTCGAAGGCGCCGGTCTTCGCCATGGTGATCGGCCTGATCGGCTGCCTCGAGGGCCTGCAGGTCAAGGGCACCGCGCAATCGGTCGGCGAGCGCACCACTTCGAGCGTGGTGCAGACCATTTCGCTGGTGATCGTGATCGACGCGCTGGCCGCGCTGTGGTTCATGGAGATGGGCTGGTGAACGCGATGGCGGCGGACAGCGGCAGCGAACCGATCGTCTCCGTGCGCGGCCTGGTCAACCGCTTCGGCGAACAGGTCGTGCACGACGGCCTCGACCTGGACCTGCGCCGCGGCGAGATCCTCGGCGTGGTCGGCGGCTCCGGCAGCGGCAAATCGGTGCTGATGCGCTCGATCCTCGGCCTGCGCAGGCCGAACGCGGGCGAGATCACCGTGCTCGGCACCGATGCGCGTTCCGACGACGAGGACGACCGCCGCGCCATCGAGCACAACACCGGCGTGCTGTTCCAGGACGGCGCGCTGTTCTCGTCGCTGACCGTCGGCGAGAACGTCGAAGTGCCGCTGAAGGAGCACCACCCCGAGATCCCGGACACCTGGCGCTACGACCTTGCCCTGCTCAAGGTCAAGCTGGCCGGCCTGCCGCCCGAGGCGATGGACAAGCTGCCGTCGCAGCTGTCCGGCGGCATGCGCAAGCGCGCCGGCCTGGCGCGCGCGCTGGCGCTGGACCCGCCGCTGCTGTTCCTCGACGAACCGACCGCCGGGCTCGACCCGATCGGCGCGGCCGCCTTCGATCGCCTGATCAAGACCCTGCAGGAGGCGCTGGGACTGACCGTGTTCCTGATCACCCACGACCTCGACACCCTGTACGCTATCTGCGACCGTGTCGCGGTGCTGGCCGACCGCAGGGTCGCCGCGATCGGTCCGCTGCGCGAGATCGAACGGCTGGAACACCCGTGGATCCGCGAATACTTCCACGGCCCGCGCGCGAGGGCGGCACGAGGCGATCCGCAGCCCGCGTAGCCGCGATTCGAGGAGGATACGACGATGGAAACCAAGGCCAACTACGTGCTGATCGGCGCCTTCACCCTCGCGGTGGGCGTCGCCCTGCTGCTGTTCGGCCTGTGGGCGGCGAAGTACTCGACCGAGCGCACCTGGCAGGAATACCGCGTGGTGTTCAACGAGCCGGTCACCGGCCTGATGACCGGCAGTCCCGTGCAGTACAACGGCATCACCGTCGGCTCGATCACCAAGCTGTCGCTGGCGCCGAACGACCCGCGCCAGGCGATCGCGCGCATCCGCCTCGACGCCGAGACCCCCGTCAAGACCGACACCCGCGCCAAGCTGGCGATCACCAGCCTGACCGGGCCGACCATCATCCAGCTCACCGGCGGCACGCCGCAGGCGCACAAGCTCACCGACAGCGACCGCAGCGACGCGCCGGTCATCCAGACCACGCCTTCGGCGCTGCAGAACATCACCGACACCGCCAATCGCATCGTCGACCGGCTCGACACGGTATTCAGCGACCGCAACGTCGCCAGCATCGGCAAGACCCTGCAGAACCTCGACGAGATCAGCAGTTCGATCGCCACGCAGAAGGCCGACCTGCAGATGCTGATCGTCAATGCGCGCCAGGCGATGGAGAAACTCGACGCCACGCTGGCCACCACGCAGGGCACGATGGACCGGCTCGACAAGAACCTGGTGCAGCAGCTGCCGCAGCTGGTCGACAAGCTGGACGCCAGCCTCGCCAAGCTGGATTCGGCGGCCGGCAACGCCGACGCCCTGCTCAGCGAGAACCGCGCGGCGATCAACAACTTCGCCAACGACGGCCTGGCCCAGCTCGGCCCGACGCTGGCCGAACTGCGCGCGCTGGTGCGCGACCTGCGCCGGGTCAGCGACCGCCTGGAAGGCAATCCCGCACGCTACCTGCTGGGGCGCGACGCGCCGAAGGAGTTCGAACCATGATCGAGCGGAAGGACCGACGCCTCCCGACACCGCAGCTTAGGCGCATCGCCTTCCGCGCCGTCGTCCTTGCCTTCGCGACAGGCCTTTCCGGCTGCTCCATCCTCGGCAGCGGCCCGCGCGAAGGCGGCGGCACCACGATCTACGCGCCCGACGTGCGCGTCGCCGCCGATCCTTCGTGGCCGCAGGTCGACTGGTCGCTGGCGATCGCGCCGCCCACCGCGCCGCGCATGCTCGACAGCACCCGCATTGCGGTGAGGCCGACGCCCGGCGAACTTCAGGTCTACCGCGGCGCCAGCTGGTCACAGCCGCCCACCGCGCTGGTCGCGGACGCCGTGCTGCATGCCCTGGAGGACTCCGGGAAGATCGCCTCGGTCGCCCGCCAGGGCAGCGGCATCCGCGCCGACTACAAGCTGGTGCTGGACATCCGCCGCTTCGAGGCCGATTACGCTGGCCAAACCGTGCCAAGCGCGATAATTGAAGTCAATGCCAAACTACTCGGTACACAAGACCAGACTGTCATCGCATCGTGGACTTTCGTGCAAAAAAAGCCTTCGTCTGGCGAAAATGTTTCACAAGTCGTCAATGCAATTGAAAAATCGCTATCAGCCGTTACTCGGCAGATAGTTCATCATGTTTTGAAATCCGCGCCTAATAAGCAACCCAATTGATATCGGCCACACGCGTAACAGACTGCAGCGTCGAACGGTTGGCACTCCTCCATATGGAATTCTGGCCTGTGACCGCATGACGCCACAAAATGTCGCCAGTTCCATCCCCATTGAAATCACCAACCCCAACCACTTGCCAACGCGTATCAGCCACACGCGTAACAGACTGCAGCGTCGAACGGTTGGCACTCCTCCATATGGAATTCTGGCCTGTGACCGCATGACGCCACAAAATGTCGTCAATTCCATCCCCATTGAAATCACCAACCCCAACCACCTGCCAACGCGTATCAGCCACACGCGTAACAGACTGCAGCGTCGAACGGTTGGCACTCCTCCATATGGAATTCTGGCCCGTGACCGCATGACGCCACAAAATGTCGTCAATTCCATCCCCATTGAAATCACCGACCCCAACCACCTGCCAACGCGTATCAGCCACACCTGTAACAGACTGCAGCGTCCAACGGTTGGCACTCCTCCAAATGGAATTCTGGCCTGTGGCCGCATGACGCCACAAAATGTCGTCAATTCCATCCCCATTGAAATCACCAACCCCAACCACCTGCCAACGCGTATCAGCCACACCTGCAACAGACTGCAGCGTCGAACGGTTGGCACTCCTCCATATGGAATTCTGGCCTGTGGCCGCATGACGCCACAAAATGTCGTCAATTCCATCCCCATTGAAATCACCAACCCCAACCACCTGCCAACGCGTATCAGCCACACCTGTAACAGACTGCAGCGTCGAACGGTTGGCACTCCTCCATATGGAATTCTGGCCTGTGACCGCATGACGCCACAAAATGTCGTCAATTCCATCTCCATTGAAATCACCAGACCGCCAGGATCGTCCTTCCTTACCGCTATTGTTAGCTGTAGCGCCTTCAAACTGTGCGATCATGGCAATCGTCTGGTTCAAGCTGCGCGCATTGTCCTCGCTGTTCGCGACACCGCAAGCACGGTCGCCACAGAAGGTAATTCCGGGGTTGGAAAACACCCGGTACGGCATCTGGTCCGGGTCTCCATAGGCCATGATCGTGTAAAAGTTGCCGTTGCTTACGCTGGTCTTGAAGCCGAAGGAATACGGGTAACGCCCGTACTGCAGCTGGCCGTTGTCGCCCTGTGCGTTGGCGCGATCGTGCGCGGAGCCCATCAGGTGCGCCGACTCGTGGGACAGCGTGTTGTCGTCGCAGTAATAGCTGAACCCGTCGGTGCCCTGGTCGGTACCGTCGCTGACCACGGCATACGCGTAGGCCGCATCGCCGTTGGTGATGGGGGTCTGGTCCGCCCCGATCAGCCACGCGATACCACACCCGTCGTTCTCCGGGGTGGTGAATTTGCGCACGAGGATGGCGATGTCGGCGCTGTACTGGTCGCGCGCGGTGCGCAGCGGCACCAGGCTTGAGGGAATCGGGACCGACTGCGTGCCATCGGTGCCGGTCAAAGCATCCAGCGCCGTCTCGTTGGCATTGGCGTCGGTATAGCTGACCTGCAGCGTGCGCACCAGCCTCAGGTAGCCATCGACGTTGCTGTTGTTGAATGCCTGGTTGCCGACCTCGATCAGGTAGGCCAGACGCGTCGTCGCTTGCGAAGTGCCGCCGTAGTAGGAGGCAAAGCCCGCCGTATAGCCGATGGCGGCGTCGATGGTATTGGCGTCGGTCTGAGGCGCACGCAGCGCCGTGACCATGCCGCTCAGGGCTATCGGTGCCGCCTCGGCCGTGGCCGTGGTATCGCGCACGGCATTGGCCGCCGCACGCGGCACCTTGGCATCGCCGCGGATTCCCGGCTTGGCTGCCTTGGAAGGATCCATCTTCACCACCCACAACGCGCCCTGGCGCGTCTGCAGGCTCAGCGGCGGGCCGTTTTCCTGCGGGATCGAACCGAATACCGCCTGCTCGCCGAAGGTGATGATCGCTTCCTGCCGCGGATCGCCGCCGACCACCCGGCCGACCCAGGTCCAGTTCCCGTCGAGTTGCTCGGCGTGGCGCTCGTAGCGCAGCCTGATCTGCGTGCCGTCCGGCGCAGGAAAGGTCATTTCGCCCGATGCGATCGCATTGAACGCATGCTCTTCGCTGACCGAAACGGGATACCAGGTGAAGGCGCCCTTCTGCTGGGCCGGCGCGCCCTGCGGATAGCTGACCAGCTTGCCGCGGTCGGGGGCGTCGGCAATCGAGACCCCGGCCATGCGTACGGGAACCGGTGACGCCGATGCCTTTCCCGACGGCTGGCCAGGCGTTGCGGTACCCCGCAACCCCGCCTGCCAGGAGTCAGAACCCGACCCGCCGCAACCGGCCAGAAGGGTCGCCAGGAGCACAGCTCCGATCCGGAATTTCATGGGCATCGCCTCGAATCACAAATGCCCCCCTGTGCCCGCAATGATAGCGGGCACCGGCCGTGATCGCCGCGAAAAAACGCGCGTGAATTCCTTAGGATTTGAACCTGAAGCGCGAACGGGTACGCATTCCGGCCCCGGCGACCGCGCTCAGGCAGCGCGACGGAACGGCACGCCGGTCTTCTGCCGCAGCTCGTCCTCGTCGATGCCCGGGGCCGTTTCGACCAGTACCAGCCCGTCCGGCGTCACGTCGAACACGGCCAGGTCGGTGATGATCCGGTCGACCACGCCGACGCCGGTCAGCGGCAGCGTGCATTCGGGCAGGATCTTGTGGCTGCCGTCCTTCGCCACGTGTTCCATCAGCACGACGATGCGCTTCACGCCGGCGACCAGGTCCATCGCCCCGCCCATGCCCTTGACCAGCTTGCCCGGCACCATCCAGTTGGCCAGGTCGCCCTTGTCGGTGACCTGCATGGCGCCGAGCACGGCCAGGTCGATATGGCCACCGCGGATCATGCCGAAGGATTCGTGGCTGCCGAAGAAGCTGGCACCGGGCCGCGCGGTCACGGTCTGCTTGCCGGCGTTGATCAGGTCGGCGTCGATTTCGTCCTCGGTCGGGAACGGACCGATGCCGAGCAGGCCGTTCTCCGACTGCAACCATACGTCGATGCCGTCGGGAATGAAGTTGGCGACCAGGGTCGGCAGGCCGATGCCGAGGTTCACGTAGGCGCCGTCGGTCAATTCCTGCGCGGCGCGCGCTGCCATTTCGTCGCGGGTCCAGGCCATTACTTGCCTCCTTGGCGCAGGGTGCGCTGCTCGATGCGCTTCTCGGGGTTCGGGTTGTGTACCAGGCGCTGCACGTAGATGCCCGGGGTATGGATCTGGTCGGGATCGAGTTCGCCGACCTCGACGATGATTTCGGCCTCGGCCACGCAGACTTCGCCGGCGGTGGCGACCGCGGGATTGAAGTTGCGCGCGGTCTTGCGGTAGACCAGATTGCCGGACTTGTCGGCCTTCCACGCCTTGACCAGCGATACGTCGGCCTTGAGCGCGGTCTCCATCACGTACCAGTGGCCGTCGAACTGCCGGGTCTCCTTGCCCTCGGCGACAATGGTGCCGTAGCCGGTGCGGGTGAAGAACGCCGGGATGCCGGCGCCGCCGGCGCGCAGGCGCTCGGCCAGGGTGCCCTGCGGGTTGAATTCCAACTCGAGCTCGCCGGCCAGGTACTGACGCTCGAATTCCTTGTTCTCGCCCACGTAGGACGAAATCATCTTGCGGATCTGCCGGGTTGCCAGCAGCTGGCCGAGGCCGAAGCCGTCGACGCCGGCGTTGTTGGAGATCGCGGTCAATCCCTTCACGCCGCTGTCGCGCAGCGCGGCGATCAGCGCCTCGGGAATGCCGCACAGGCCGAAACCGCCGACCGCGACAGTCTGGTTGTCGGCGACCACCCCCTCGAGGGCAGCGGCGGCGCTGGGGTAGAGCTTGCTCTTGGCCATGCGGGCTCCTTGCGGAAGGACCCCGGCATTCTACGCAGGTCGGGCTGTCGCGACATGGCACTTTTGGGCAATGGCCCACCGGCGGCAATCCGTGCGGCATCTGTTGGCCGCCCGTATCCGCGCGTGCATGAATCGCACGTGCGATTCATGCAGCATGGTTACTCCCAAGCCGGTCAAACCGCCCGGCCAACTGCCTGGCGAATTCGACCGGGCTGGTTTCGACCTGCATCTGCCCTTCACAAACCGGAGCCATAAAGAAGCGTTTATTCTTCTCCCAGCAAGTACTTCACAACCTGCTCCGAGAGAACGTCGGCAGGCCGCATCGTCGTCTGCAGCGCCAGTTCGGGAGCCTCCGGAATTTCATACGGAGAATCGATGCCGGTGAAATTCTTGATCTGCCCGGCGCGGGCCTTGGCATACAGGCCCTTCACGTCGCGCTGTTCGGCCACTTCCAGCGGAGTGTCGACGAACACCTCGAGGAACTCGCCTTCGGCGAACAGTTCGCGCGCCATCCGCCGCTCGGCGCGGAACGGCGAGATGAAGCTGACCAGCACGATCAGGCCGGCGTCGACCATCAGTTTCGCGACCTCGGCCACGCGGCGTATGTTCTCGACCCGGTCCTCGTCGGTGAAGCCCAGGTCCTTGTTCAGGCCATGGCGGATGTTGTCGCCATCCAGCAGGTAGGTATGGCGGCCCATCGCCAGCAGGCGTTTTTCCACCAGGTTGGCGATGGTTGACTTGCCCGAGCCGGACAGGCCGGTAAACCACAGGCAGCGCGGCTGCTGGTGCTTGATCCGGGCGCGGGCGGCCTTGTCCACGTCGACATGCTGCCAGTGGATGTTGCCGGCGCGGCGCAGGGCGAAATCCAGTGTGCCAGCGCCGACGGTGCCGTTGCTCTGGCGGTCGATCAGGATGAAGGCACCCAGTTCGCGGTTGTCGGCGTACTTCTCGAATGCGACGGGCTGGTCGAGGTGGATGTTGCAGTAGGCGACTTCGTTGAGCTCCAGGTGCTTGGCCGCCAGGTGATCCTGGGTGTTCACGTCGACCTTGTGCTTGATCTCGGTGACCTGCGCGCCCACCGTGCGGCTGCCGATCTTCAGCCAGTACGGGCGGCCCGGCAGTAGCGGCTGTCCGCCCATCCAGATCAGGTGCGCGGCGAACTGGTCGGCAGTCTCCGGCGGATTGGATACGGCGGCGATGACGTCGCCGCGGCTGGCGTCGATCTCGTCGGCCAGGGTCAGGGTCACGGCCTGGCCAGGGACGGCCCGAGGCAGGTCGCCGTCGGCGGTGACGATGCGCGCGATTTTCGATCGCTGCCCCGAGGGCAACACCGCGATCTCCTGGCCCACGTCGACCGCATCGGCGACGACGGTGCCCGCGAAGCCGCGGAAGTCCTGGTTGGGGCGATTGACCCACTGCACGGGCAAGCGGAAACCGACGATGCGATGGTCGCGCGACGCCTCGACGGTTTCCAGGTACTGCAGCAGGCTGGGACCGTCGTACCACGGCGTGTTCGGCGACGTCGACAGCATGTTGTCGCCCTTCAGCGCCGACAGCGGGATGCACTGCACGTGCTCGATGCCCAGCCTTTCCGCCAGCATTGCGTAACCAGCGGCGATGTCGTCGAAAACGCCCTGGTCGTAGCCGACCAGGTCCATCTTGTTGATCGCGAGCACCACGCGGCGAATACCCAGCAGCGACACGATGTAGCTGTGCCGCCGGGTCTGGGTGAGTAGCCCTTTGCGTGCGTCCACCAGCACGATGGCCAGATCCGCCGTGGAAGCACCCGTGACCATGTTGCGGGTGTACTGCTCGTGGCCGGGGCAGTCGGCCACGATGAACTTGCGCTTGTCGGTGCCGAAGAAGCGGTAGGCCACGTCGATGGTGATGCCCTGTTCGCGTTCGGCGGCCAGGCCGTCGACCAGCAGGGCGAAGTCGATCTGGTCGCCCTGGGTGCCGTGCCGGCGGCTGTCCGACTCCAGCGCGGCCAACTGGTCGTCCAGCAGCAGCTTGGTGTCGTGCAGCAGGCGGCCGATCAGGGTGCTCTTGCCGTCATCGACGCTGCCGCAGGTGATGAAGCGCAGCAGGCTCTTGGTTTCGTGCTGTTGCAGGTAGGCGGCGACGTCGGCGGAGGCGTCGCCGGTGGGGGTGTGGATCATGTCGTTCATCAGAAATAGCCCTCCTGCTTCTTCTTCTCCATCGAGGCGGAGGGGTCGTGGTCGATGACGCGGCCCTGGCGTTCGGAGGTGGTCGACACCAGCATCTCGGCGATGATCTTCTCCAGGGTGTCGGCTTCGGATTCGATCGCGCCAGTCAGCGGATAGCAGCCCAAGGTGCGGAAGCGCACCTTCTTCATCACGGGGATCTCGCCCTCGCGCAGCGGCAAGCGTTCGTCGTCGACCATGATCAGCGCGCCGTCGCGTTCCACCACCGGGCGATCCTGCGCCAAGTACAGCGACGGAACCGGGATCTTCTCGCGGTAGATGTAGAGCCAGACGTCGAGTTCGGTCCAGTTGGAAATCGGAAAGACGCGAACCGACTCGCCCTTGTGGATGCGGGTGTTGTACAGATTCCACAGTTCCGGGCGCTGGTTCTTCGGATCCCAGCGGTGCTGCGCGTTGCGGAAGCTGAAGATGCGCTCCTTGGCGCGCGACTTCTCCTCGTCGCGGCGGGCGCCGCCGATGGCGGCGTCGAAGCCCCACTTGTCCAGTGCCTGTTTCAGGCCTTGGGTTTTCATCACGTCGGTATGCACCGTGGCGCCGTGGCTGATCGGGCCGATGCGCTGTGCCACGCCTTCGGGATTCATCCAGGTGCGCAGTTCGGCGCCGGTTTCGGCCGCGCGGCGATCGCGGAAGGCGATCATCTCCCGGAACTTCCAGCCGGTGTCCACGTGCAGCAGCGGGATCGGCGGCCTGGCAGGGTAGAACGCCTTGACCAGCAGGTGCAGCAGCACCGAACTGTCCTTGCCGATCGAGTACAGCATGACCGGGTTGCGGAACTCGGCCGCGACCTCGCGCAGGATGTGGATGCTCTCGGCTTCGAGGCGATCCAGATGGGATAGAACGTCGTCGTCGAACATTGGAGTGTCGTGCGAATCCGGAAATGGGGGGCAGGAGGGGGTCAGAACGGCCAAATCTTCGGAATGGTATACAGGACCGCGTTGCCGACGATGAACGACAGCGGCAATCCAACCCGCAGGTAGTCGCTGAACCGATAACCGCCCGGGCCGTAGATCATCAGGTTGGTCTGGTAGCCGATGGGCGTGATGAAGCCGGCCGAGGCGCCCATCATGACCGCGATGACGAACGGCATAGGGTCGACTCCCAGATGCCGGGCCGTGGCCAAGCCGATCGGGAAAAGCAGGATTGCCGCCGCGTTGTTGGTCAACACTTCGGTAAAGGCAACCGCAGCGATGTAAACCAGCACCAGGGCCCAGAAAGGATCCGAGCCGGCCCAGGCGGTCAGCTGGCCCGCGGCCACTGCCGCCACCCCGCTGCGGTCGACCGCGGCGCCCAGGGCGAACGAACAGGCAATGACCACGAGCAGTCGCAGGTCCAGACTGCGGCGAAGCTCGGCAAAGCTGACGCAGCGCAGGGCCACTGCGGCCAGCGCGGCCGCCAGCGCCGAGTACAGGATGTCCATGTCCAGCACGGTGTTGGCGAAGATCATCAGGCCGATGAGGCACAGGGTCAGGCTTGCGCGCCGCCGGTCTATGCTCGCGCCGCCGCCGACCACGCTGACCACGAGGAAATCCGGGGTATTGCCGTGGCGTTCCGCGAATCCAGCATCGGCCTCGAGCAACAGCGTGTCGCCCTGCTGCAACACCACCTCGCCCGGTTTGCCATGCAGGCGCTGGCCGCGGCGGGCGATCGCGATCACGGCCGCATTGTAGTGGCTGCGGAAGCCCGACTCGACCAAGGTCTTGCCAACCGCCGGGTTGAACCGGGACAGGACCACTTCGACCAGGTTGCGCTGGCCGCCGGCGTCGTTGACCTTGAACACTTGCTCTTCCGCCGAGCGCAGGCCGGGGAACTGGCGCAATTCGAGCACGGCATCGGGACGCCCGACGAAAACCAGGCGGTCTCCTGCCTGCAGCTCGGTATCTGGACCGACAGCGGCGTGCACTTGTCCATCGCGAACCAGTTCCAGCAGGTAGGAGCCAGCCAGGTGGCGCAGGCGCGCATTGCCGATGGTCTTGCCGATCAGACTGCCGTCGCCGTCCACCAACATCTCGACCGTGTATTCGCCGATGTCGGCAGCGACCTGCTGCACCGTCGAGCGGCGCTCCGGCAGCAGCCAGCGACCGACGGTCACCAGGTACAGACCACCGGCCATGAGGGCGGCTCCGCCCACACCAAGCGGCGTAAACAGGTCCAGCCGGGGCAACCCCGCCTGCACCACCAGGCCGGCGACGATCAGATTGGTGCTGGTACCGACCAGGGTGCACATCCCGCCCAGGATCGTGGCGTAGTTCATCGGCATGAGCAGCTTGGAGGGGGAGATGCCACTGCGACCGCTCCACTGCTCGATCGCCGACGTCAGCATCGCCACGATAGGGGTGTTGTTGATGAAGGCGCTCAGCGGTGCCGTGATCCCCACCAGTCGGGCTTGGGCGCGGAACTCGCTGCGCGGCCGCCCCAATACCCAGTCGCCGATCCAGCGGATCGCTCCGGTGGTCTTAAGCGCCGCCACCAGCACGAACAGGACCGCCACGGTCAGTACCCCGGGGTTCCAGAACCCCCCCAACGCCTGGGCTGGCGTCAGGACCCCTGAAAACACCAGGACAGCGGCCGCTCCCGCCAGCACCTTGTCCGGCGTAAATCGCTCCCACAGCAGCAGCGCCAGCACCGCGAGGATGACGCCAATGGTCAGCCAGCCCTGCCACGTGAATACGCTGGCGATTTCAGCCATACATCATCCTGACGCGCGATCTGTATCTGTGGGAGGCAGTCGGCCCGGGAGGCAGCGCCAAAACTCGCTATTTTACAGGAGATACGTCAAACCGCATGGATCGCCCCGCAGGAAAGGCACCCATTGCAGACCATTTCCGCCTGCCGTGGATGGTATACGACCGGCATCCGTCCCATCACCCGCGCTCGCATGCCCTCTCCCTCCCCGTTAGAATCCGCGGTTCCGCACCGCGCGCCTTCGCACGCCGGACCTTGCAGCAGACCGAAAGGAATTCCAGCAGGATGAAAATTCTCGTCGCCTACAAGCGGGTGGTGGACTTCAACGTCCGCATCCAGGTCAAGCCGGACGGTTCCGGGGTGGTCACCGAGGGCGTCAAGCTCTCGCCCAACCCGTTCGACGAGATCGCGCTGGAAGAGGCCCTGCGCCTGCGCGACAGGGGCGTCGCCACCGAGGTGGTGGTCGCCACCATCGCCCCAGCCGACGCCCAGGCGCATTTGCGCAACGGTTTGGCCATGGGCGCCAACCGCGCCATCCACGTGGTCGCCGACCAGCCGATCCAACCGCTGACCGCCGCCCGCACCCTGCTCAAGCTGGTCGAGAAGGAACAGCCGGACCTGGTCATCCTGGGCAAGCAGGCCATCGACGACGACAGCAACCAGACCGGGCAGATGCTGGCCACGCTGTGGGGCCGCCCGCAGGCGACCTTCGCCTCGAAGCTGGACATCGCCGACGGCAAGGCCACGGTGGTGCGCGAGGTCGACGCCGGCCTGGAGACGCTGGAAGTCGACCTGCCGGCGGTGGTCACCACCGACCTGCGCCTGAACGAGCCGCGCTTCATCAAGCTGCCGGACATCATGAAGGCCAAGAGCAAGCCGCTGGAGACGCTGCCCTTCGCCGACCTGGGCGTCGAGTCCGCCGATTTCCTCAAGACGACGCATTACGCGCCGCCGGCGAAGCGCAGCAAGGGCGTGATGGTCAAGGACGCGGCCGAACTGGTCGCCGCACTCAAGCAAAAGGGGCTGCTGTGATGGGCAAGGTTCTGATCGTCGCCGAACACCTGGACGGCAAGCTCAACGCCGCCACCGCCAAGACCGTCAGCGCCGCCGTCGCGCTGACGCCGGAAACCATCGATGTCGTCGTGCTGGCCGCCGACCCGGCCGCCGTGGCCGCCGAAGCCGCGCAGATCGCCGGCGTGTCGAAGGTGCTGACCGTCGCCCACCCGGCCAATGCCAATGCGCTGGCGCAGGTGCTGGGCCCGCAGGTCGCCGCGCTGGCGAAGCAGGGCTACAGCCACGTGTTCGCCCCCAGCACCACCTTCGGCAAGGACCTGACCCCGGTGGTCGCCGCGCTGCTGGGCGTCAGCCAGGTCTCCGACGTGATGACGGTGGAAGGCGCAACCACCTTCACCCGCCCGATCTACGCCGGCAACGCGATCGTCACCGTCGAGGCCCCGGCCGGGCAGACCGTGGTCGCCACCGTGCGCACCGCCTCGTGGCCCGAGGCCGCGCGCGGCAACCGTGCGCCGGTCGAAGCGGTTTCGGTGGATGCCGCGCTGCCGGCGCACACCCGCTTCGTCGCGCTGTCCGCCGACAAGACCGACCGCCCCGACCTGCAGTCGGCCCGCCGCGTGGTCTCCGGCGGCCGCGGCGTCGGCTCGGCGGAGAACTTCCAGATCATCTACCGGCTGGCCGACAGGCTCGGGGCCGCGGTCGGCGCCTCGCGCGCCGCGGTCGACGCCGGCTACGTGCCCAGCGACCTGCAGGTCGGCCAGACCGGCAAGATCATCGCCCCGGAGCTGTACATCGCCGTCGGCATCTCCGGCGCGATCCAGCACCTGACCGGGATCAAGGACGCCGGCACCATCGTCGCCATCAACAAGGACGCCGACGCGCCGATCTTCGAGGTCGCCGACATCGGCCTGGTCGGCGACCTGTTCAAGCTGCTGCCGGAACTCGAAGCGGCTCTGTAACTGCGGCGCAGACCCCATGCTCCAAAACTTCTGATCTGACTGGAACATTATTGCGCATGCCAAGTACCGGCCCGGAAGTATCGCCCCCTGAGCGCCTTCCACACGCCGCGCTCGACCGCAACACTCGCATACCAAAGGCCAGAAAGATAATCTCCCTGCTCGGGGAGAGCCGCTTTCGCTCGGCTCGAAGGGTCCTCGAAATCGGCTGCGGTGCTGGCGTGATCACCGGCATCCTCGCTCAACAAGGCGGCAGCGAGCTGGAAGTCCATGCTGTCGATGTTGTCGACACCCGAGTCGAGAAGGATGGCTACGAGTTCAAGCTGGTCGATGGAACCACACTTCCGTACGAAGACAAGTTCTTCGATATCGTGATAAGCAACCACGTCATCGAGCATGTCGGCGAAGAAACGGACCAACGCCATCATCTGCAGGAAATAAAACGTGTGCTAGCTGACAGCGGCATCGCCTACCTAGCCGTGCCGAACCGTTGGCGTCTGGTGGAACCACATTTCCACCTTCCACTGCTCAGCTGGTTCCCCCACCCGGTGAGCGACAAGTACGTGAAGCTGCTTGGACGCGGCACGAGGTACGACTGCAACCCACCAAGCCATTCGCAAGCACTCGCGCTTTTCGCATCCGCAGGACTCGATGCCCGGGAAATGACGATAAGAGCGATCCACGAAACCCTCGCCATCGAAACCGGGAAGCGCGTCGCAAACGCATTCGACAGGGCGATGCCGGATTTCGTCTCGCACATGTTCATGCCGATCATGCCGACATACGTTTTCCTGCTCACCAAATAAGATTATGCGGCCCAAGAAACCCATCCGACTGGCAACCTGATGCGCATTTATTTCGCGGCAACCATGTATCCCAAGGATGCCTCGGATTTTCGCGGGGTATTCATACGCCACATGGTGTATTCGCTCGCACGGTTGCCCTTCGTGGAGCTGATCGCATGGATGCCCCCTGGCGCGTTACCCGACAACGTCGCCGCCGCCACCACTCCCGCCGAGTCCGAATGGCTTCGACGCTTGCTGCAGAAAGGTGGAGTCTCGCACCTGATACGTAGCGGTGGCGTACGCGCTCTGCTGGCGCCATTCAACCTGCTGTGGATGCTCGCAGCCGGTTATCGACGCCATCCCGAAATAGACATCTACCATATCAACTGGCTACAGACGGCGTTGCCGCTGCCCAGCAACGGCAAGCCCGCTCTGATCACCGTGCTGGGCAACGACCTGAAACTGCTGCGCCTGCCCCTCATGCGAAGCATGATGCGCAGGATGATGCACAAGCGGAAGGTCGCCATCTGCCCGAACGCGGAGTGGATGGAAACGCCGCTGGAGAAAGCTTTTGGAGATGTCGCGGAGATCGTCCCAGTCTCGTTCGGAATCGACCCGGTCTGGTATTCGATTGAACGCAATCCCGCATCTGACCGCAGGATCTGGCTTGTCGTGGCGCGCCTCACCGCCGACAAGCTCGGACCATTGTTCGAATGGTCGAAGCCGCTGTTTGAAGGCAGCAACCGCGAACTGCATCTGTTCGGCCCGATGGAACAGGATATAGAAGTGCCCTCATGGGTCCATTACCATGGCCCCGCATCACCGCAGTCGCTTGCGGCAGAATGGTTTCCCGTGGCCCAGGGCCTGATAACGCTCAGTCGTCACGCCGAAGGGCGGCCACAAGTGATGCTAGAAGCAATGGCTGCCGGCCTGCCTATCATTGCCTCGCGCATGCCCGCGCACGGAACCATCGTAGTTGACGGCGAAACCGGCTTGCTGTGCGACTCACAGGAAACCTACGCACAGGCATTGGACAATCTAGAAGACAATGATGCAAATTCATCGATGGGCGCAGCAGCCAGACGCAAGGCACAACAGGACATGGGCACCTGGGATGACTGTGCGCATCGCTACCACCGCATCTATTCCAAGCTACTTGCAGGTCAGGTTCGATGACCGGGGCCGCATTGATCCTAGGAGCTGGCGGCTTCATCGGTCGCGCGTTGACCGAGTCCCTCTCGGGTTTGGGGATTCCTGTCATCGCCGTCGGCACATCTCTTGCCGATGCTCAACACCCCTTGGTCGAATGCCTTCCTGCTAAGGTTGATGGAACCGAGCAGTTAGCATCGCTTCTGGCTCGGTCGGACAGGGTTGTCCACCTTGCCACCGTTTCCACTTCCGGTACATCCACGGCCAAACCGCTGCAGGAAATTGAAAGGAACCTTGGCGAGTACCTGGAATTGGTTCCAGCGGCAATATGCAGCGTAAGCCCCCTCGCATGGGCGTGAAATTGCCCAGGCACAGGAATGATCAATGATGAACCGCGCGATCAAGACCCTTGGCATGCTGCTTGCAGCCATCGCTGGCGGTTACTTCATCGTCCATGCATACCGGTCCTTGGCGGGTCAGGATCTTTCCTCGCTACTCGACGCAAGAACTTTCGCCGCCCTGTGCTTGCTCACCGTACTTTATGCGACGTCCATCCTGACCACGGCGGCAGCATGGTCCCGACAGTTGAAGGACATGGGTCAACCCCATGGATTTCCGCGCTTTCTTGCGATCCTAGCCTCGACCCAGTTCGGCAAGTATCTTCCGGGAAACGTGGGCCATCACCTCGGCAGGGTAGCGCTCGCGGGCGGATCGGGCGTCAGGCTTGCTGCAGCGACTCTTTCGGTGGGCTACGAAGTACTTCTCGCGATCATGGCCAGCGCACACATCTCGGCGTTCGTCCTGATCTTGGCCCCACCGGAAGCGCTCCAGCAATCCGAATTATTCGGATATAAGTGGCTGCTGCTTGCCGTCATCAGCCTCGGGGCACTGTGCGGCCTCGCCTTGGCCCCTTGGCTTGCGGAACACCTGATGCGCTTGCGCGACAAGCGATCAGGCAAGCCGGATTCGAAGCAGAAGCTGAGATTGAGTTTCGCCACCATCGTGTTCAGCTATCTCATGTACATCTCCAGCCTATCCATGGTCGGTGCCGGACTCTGGATCATGGCGCAAGGGCTGGCGGATGGAGATGTCGCGGTTCCACACCCGCTCTTCTTCATCGGCACATTCTCGGCAAGTTGGATATTGGGCCTTCTCGCACCGGGTGCCCCCGCGGGACTCGGCGTCCGTGAAGCCGTGCTCAGCGCTTGGCTCGCCCAATCCCTACCGGCAACCTTGGTGGTTGTCCTAGTTGTTGCCCTTCGCATCGCCACCACCGCGGGCGACCTTCTCAACTTCGCGTGGGGGAGCGCACTGCTGGTGCGCCAGAACCAAGCGCGCAAGACCTGACCCCCCCCCCCCCCCCCCCCCGTCAGTACTGCGCGCGCTTGCCCGGTCGACCCGCTCCCCTCACGCTTCGAATTACGGCTCCCGGGACCACACGCCAAGGGGCGCACGCCATTCTTGCTAAGATTCCGACGCCGCAGCCTCCATCCTTCATGGGCCCGTTCGTCGAAAATGAAACTGATCATCCAAGTCCCCTGCCTGAATGAATCCGGCACCCTTGCAATCGCTATCGAAGCCTTGCCACGCAAGGTTCCGGGCTTCGACAAAGTCGAATGGCTGGTGATCGACGACGGCTCTACCGACAACACCGCCGAACTCGCCAAGCAGCTTGGTGTGGATCATGTAGTCCGACATCCGGTGAACCGGGGGCTCGCGACCGCCTTCATGACCGGCATCCACGCTGGCCTGCGCCTAGGGGCGGACGTGATCGTCAATACCGACGCTGACAACCAGTACGAGGCGTCGGACATCCCGAAGTTGACGGCTCCGATTCTAGCCGGCGAGGCGGACATGGTCATTGGCGGGCGCCCAATCAGCGAAACCGAGCACTTCTCGTGGATCAAGAAGAAGCTGCAGCACCTGGGTAGCTGGGCAGTGCGCATGGCCAGCAAGACCGATGTCGCCGATGCACCCAGCGGCTTCCGCGCGATCTCGCGAGAAACGGCGATGCGCCTGAATGTATTCAACCCGTACACCTACACGCTGGAAACAATCATCCAGGCCGGCTTGAGTAACATGCGAGTACTGTCGGTCCCGATACGCACCAACGAGGACCTGCGTCCTTCGCGACTGGTGAAAAGCATCTCAAGCTACGTGCGCCGCTCGCTAGTGACAATCCTCCGCGTCTTCATCACGTACAGGCCGTTGTTTGCGTTCGCCTGGCTTGCACTCGCTCTCGCTATTGTCGGCATCTTGTTGGGGGCGCGTTTCATCTACTACTACGCTACAGGCGATGGGAACGGGCACATCCAGTCGCTCATTCTCGCGTCACTGCTTCTGATGCTTGCCGCACTAGCTGGCATGTGCGGAGTGATCGCAGACCTCGTCGCCACAAATAGAAAGCTGCTTGAGCAGATAAACGCTCGTATTCAAGGCCAGGCACAGACATCACGCACCATGCATGACCTCGGCATCGGAACGCAACACGATGCCTCCCGATAGCACCTCACCAATCCAGCAGTGGGCCTCCTGCGAAACAAGCGACGGAAAATGAAAGGCAATATCTCTGCACGACTTCACCTCGTCGACACCTGGACATCCCTCGCCCTGGGCTTGGGCCTCGTGTTGGTTCTGGCCCTGTTCGGAAATCATGCGCTGAACAGAAGCGTCTCCTACGACGGAGCCATGAATTACCAAGTATCCAAAAGCCTGGCTGACGGGAAAGGCTATGTTCGCGATTACCAAGGCACACGTCCGTTCCCTAGGGAGGTGCAATCGAATGCGCCGTTGACCGTTCCCGGAGCAGCAGTCATCAAAGTGGCTGGTGTTGGCTACTGGCAAACACAGATTGTGAATTTCGTGTACCTGTGTGGACTGCTCGCATTGCTGGTCATTCTCCTGGTCAAACTGCATGAGAGCTATTTTGCTGGCCTAGTCATGGCACTAATCTGCCTGATCACTCCCGGATTCACTCATATAGGGATGAATGGCTGGGGTGAAGTAATCGCATTGTTCTGGTGGCTGGCCGGAACAATTCTGATGCTTGGCGAAAAGTGGGGTTCTGGCAGGAACGCCCGGATCATGATAGGCGCCATGTTCCTTGGACTTTCGCTGGTCGCAAAGACGGTCTTGCTGATCGGTATATGCGGCACCTTTGCTGCCTACGGGCTGACAGTCTTTGTCAATTGCCGACGCGGCATCAAGCAATTCGCTTCTGCCATTGCCTTGCCCTGCCTGGCATTCCTGCTTCCCATTTTCCTGAATGAATCCTGGAAGCTGGTGGAGTTGTCCGGCTTAACGGGTTACCTGGCCTGGTGGCAGGACCAGTCGGGCGCCATCGTTTGGCAAACCGGGGTAACCCAAGACACCTCGGCAGGCCTACTTTCTAAGTCATTATCCCATTTTGGCACCCTGAGCAAGCTTGTTGCGCTGCCCAAACCGCTTCTGGCCCTGTGGATAGCGCTGCCCATCGCGCTCTCGGCACTGGCGCTTTCCCGGAATCCGACAGGTTCGGCCAGGCAACGAATCTGGCTGGCGGTACTCCTGATCGTGGCAGTCTACTTCGTGTGGTGGCTGGCCATTACTCCCGACACGCATACCCGACTGCGCAGGATCCTGTGTGGTCTCATCCTGCTCCAGATGCTGTGGCTATTCTGCGCCGGGTGGCTATGGGAGAAACTGCAATCCCGGCATACCTTGCAAAGGGTCTTGCTATTCGCCGGATTCGTGGCCGTTCCGTTGCTGGTCAACATCAGTTTCGCGTCATCGTTCACGAAATCGTTCCGCGGAATGCTTTCCGATGCGCCGGATCAATTCGTCCCATTCATCGAATCGGTGAAGAAACTGCCGCCAAACGCCATGCTTTTCGGCAAGGGCTTTCTTTCATCGCCGCAAATCGGCCTGTATGCAGACAGGAAGCACTATGACCTGGACCTGTTCACGTCCGGAGACCTTCAAAAAATTGGGGTCGGCTACCTTTCCATAGACCCGCCAGCAGCTCAATCGCGTCGGTTCGCTCCCGAACTTCGCAGGTACGCTCACACGGACTATGCCCGACATGGAAACTTCCGGATAGTAAAGGTCGATTTCAGGCAGCGGAAGAATCCGTTCCAGACAGGCAATATCGATCGTGCGCATGTGATGTCATACGTCGACTTCACCACCATGAAGTATGCTCATGTATTCGGAATGCACCGCCCCGACAGGAAGGGCTGGCGCTGGGCGACGACTGATGCCGAAGTCTTGCTCAAATACGATGGCAGCAGCCATGTCGGTCTTGTCAGCTTCCTGCCCAACCGGCGGCTGTCCAGACCACAGAAACCCTTGACCGTCACCTTCACCCTGGATGGCTGTGCGGTCGGCAGGGCGCCGCTCGAATTCGGCCTGCACAGGCTTGCCCTACCTATTCCGGAATCATGCAGACCCAAGCCCGGCCAACTGGTGCGTCTCGGAATCACATCTGACAATATGCAGCTTCTCGATGCTAGAAACCAACGCCAGATGAGCTACGTTGCCAATAGCGTAGGATTCACCGATCCGAACAACTCCGTTCCAACACAGCCCTGATCGTTACTACCATGAACGTCAAGACGACCCTCCCCATCCTTTGCGCGGCCATGCTCATGGCATCCTGCCAGAAGGACGCTTCGAACCGGCAGTCCCCCGGCCAGCCAGCTTCCGACCAGGCGAGCGCCGCCGGAAAAGCTCCTCCCAGCCTTCCTAGGGTCGCTCCCGCCCAACGCCAGGACGAAATCAGGAAAGGGGGTCGCACGGGCCTGTGGTCGACACCGGAAGCCCTGTGCGCCAACGCCAGGAAAACTTCGGTGGTCCTGACCTGGAACGTCGAAAACGAACATGACGCTGCACGGACCGTGCTTTCCGTGGTTGACGCCAAGACCGGCAAGGAAAAACCGTTTGGTCGTGGTGGCGCCGTGGGCGAACGGCAGACCGGTCCGTGGGCCAAGCCCGGCATGACGTTCAGCCTGAAGGATGCTTCCACCGGCGACGAGCTGGCTTCGGTCATGGTTGGCAGCGATTGCCCGCCGAAGCAAGACTGACGTCGGATTCCGCTCCGGAGTTTCCACGCTCGTGAAGCGAACAGAAGACCATTTATCGGTCACGCGCCTGATGGCTGGCGCCATGCCCCACTCCGGGACATTTGTTGCCTGCCTTCCCCGACCTGGCATGGCACTCCATCCATGAACCAGTCCTCCGCGGGCTATTCCGCCGCAATGGAGTGGCGATCCGCCTTGCGCGCCGCTCCCCTGTGGACCAACCTGGCGATCGAGGACCTCCGCGACCGCTACCGCCGCACCCTGCTGGGGGTGCTGTGGGTGGTTGTTTCGTTCGCTTTGTTCGTGGGCGTCAAGATCGTGGTCTTCGGCCAGCTGTCCGGCGCCTCCACGGCCGAGTTCGGCCTGTACGTCACCATCGGTTTCGGCCTGTGGAGCTACATCATCAGCATGGTGTCAGACGGCAGCACCGCCTACACCCAGGCCCGCCCCTGGATCCAGGGTACGGCCACGGCCTACCCGGTCTACCTGCTGCAGGCGATCCTCCGCAACTGGCTGATATTCGGAATGACCATGGTCGTCATGGCCATCGGCCTGGTCTGGAAACACACACCGTGGACAGCAGCCATGCTGTGGTCGTTGCCGGGCCTGCTGACCTATCTGCTCACTTCACTGTGGCTGGTCTGCGTGCTCGCCCCGCTGTGTACGCGCTTCCGCGACGTCCACCAGATCATCCAGAACATCATGCGCGTACTGTTCTTCGCCACACCCATCCTGTGGATGCCCGCCTCCAACCCCACGCTGGCGGCAATCGCGCAATGGAACCCGGCCTCGCATTTCATTGCGGTGGTGCGCGACCCGCTGCTCTACAACACCCTGCCGGCGGACAGCTGGTACGTGGTGCTGGCCATCAACCTGCTCGGCATTCCCCTGGGCTGGCTGGTCTATTCCCGCACCCGCCCCAACATCATCTTCTGGGTGTGACATGTACCTGCGCGCCAACGGCGTAAGCCTGTACTTCCCGGCCCACGGCATCGCCGCCTCGGCGCAGCGAGGCCCGGCCGGCACGCGCGTGGGCGGCAGCCTGGTCAGCTACCGCGGCAAGCCGCACATCCGCGCGCTCGACGACGTGAACCTGTCGCTGGAGCAGGGCGCACGGCTGGGCATCGTCGGCCACAACGGCTCCGGCAAGTCGACCCTGTTGCGCACGCTCGCCGGCCTGTATACCCCACAACGCGGAAGCATAGAGGCCGGCGGCCCGGTATCCGGGATCTTCAACATGTCGATCGGCTTCCGCCAGGAGGCCTCCGGCTACCGCAACATCGTGCTGAAGGGATTGATGGCGGGCCGCTCGCGACGCGAAATCGATGCCGCCCTCCCGGCCATCGCCGAGTTCACCGAACTCGGCCCCTACCTGGACATGCCGCTGCACACCTACTCGGCGGGCATGGCGCTGCGGCTGGCGTTCGCCATCACCACGACCTTCAGCCACGAGATCCTGGTGATGGACGAGTGGATCGGCGCCGGCGACGCGCAGTTCCAGGAGAAGGTCATCGCACGCATGAACAGCTTCGTCGAATCGGCACACATCTGCGTTCTGGCCTCGCACAACAACACCCTGCTGCGACGGGTCACGGACCAGTGCCTGTGGCTCGAGGATGGTCGAATCCGCAACTATGGCCCCAGCGCCGAAATCCTCGAGGCCTATGGCGAGGAAGCCCGGGCGATGCGTGCGGCGGCACTGGCCGAAGAGGGACTGTCGCGCCTTCCCATTCCGGAAGGCCATCCGGTGATCCAGGTGCATGTGCCGAAGCGGCCCGGTTCGCGGGCAGTCGAGTTGTCCTGGGATCTCGAGGATTTCAGGGTCGGCCGGGTGAAGCTGAGCGTCTACGAGTCCTCGACTGGCGAAGAACGACTCGTCGCCACGGCGCCGGCGCTGTGCTCGCGTCGAACCGGCGAGTGGGTTCGCGAAGGCATGGAATTCCGGCTGCGCGACGGACTGGATGATGTCCTGTTGGGTAGCGTGGTCATCGAGCGCGGGCATTTTTCCTGACACCAGCAGCCAACAAGGCACTGCGCGAACACAGTGCTGACCTGCCCCCACTGAGCCGTACCACGTGAAACTGTAAAGTCCGTCAACCAAGAGGACGGACATGAAGAAGAGTCGCTTCACCACCGAGCAGATCATCGGGTTCATCAAGCAGGCCGACGCCGGCGTGGCGGTGTCGGAGCTTGCCCGGCAAAACGGATTCAGCCCCGCGAGCTTCTACGCCTGGCGGGCCAAGTACGGCGGCATGGAAGCCGAAGACGCCAAGCGCCTGAAGGAACTGGAGTCGGAGAACAGCCGGCTCAAGCGATTGCTGGCGGAGGCGCACCTGGACATCGAGGCGCTGAAGGTCGGCTTCGGGGTAAAACGCTAGCCCCGCAACGCAAGCGCGAGGCAATCCGGCGCATGTGCGAGCTGACAGCGATCAGCGAGCGCCGGGCTTGCCGCCTTGCGGGGCTGTCTCGCGATGCCTTCCGACATGAGCCGGTGCCGACGCCTGCCACGCAGGCGTTGTCGGCAAGGCTGATCGAACTGGCCCAAGTGCGTCGCCGCTTTGGCTATCGCCGCCTGCACGACCTGTTGAAGCCGGAGTACCCGAGCGTGAACCACAAGAAGGTGTATCGCCTGTATCAGGAAGCCAAGCTGTCCGTGCGCCGTCGCCGCAAGGCCAAGCGCCCGGTCGGCGAGCGCCAGAAGCTGCTGGCGGCGAGCGCACCGAACCACACCTGGAGCATGGACTTCGTCTTCGACGCGCTGGCCAATGGCCGGCGCATCAAATCCCTGACGGTGGTCGACGACTTCACTCGCGAGAGCGTGGACATCGCCGTGGACCACGGCATCAGCGGCAAGTACGTCGTGCGGCTACTCGACCAGGCTGCGTGCTTCCGTGGCTACCCTCGTGCCGTGCGCACGGACAATGGCCCGGAGTTCACTAGTCGCGCCTTCATCGCATGGACGCAGCAGCATGGCATCGAGCACATCCTGATCGAGCCGGGCTGCCCGACGCAAAACGTTACATCGAAAGCTTCAACGGCAAGTTCCGCGACGAATGCCTCAACGAGCATTGGTTCACGTCGCTCGCCCAAGCTCGCGATGTCATCGCCGACTGGCGGCGTGACTACAACGAAGTACGCCCGCACAGCAGCTGCGGGTGCATCCCGCCATCGTAGTTCGCCGCCAACCACCGCACACAGCAAGCCAACAACGCAGTAACCTTCAACCCCGGGCTTTATCAGTAACTACTGGTACGGCCAGTGGGGGCAGGTCAGTGCCTCTCGCGTCAGCTCGCCGTACTGCGCTGGAACCAATCCCAGGTTTGCGCCATCCCATCCGGCAATAGCGTGGCCGGATCGAAATCGAACGTCGTGCGGGCCTTGGAGATGTCGCACCAGGTGGTGTGAATCTCACCGGCACGGAATTCCTCGTGGCGCACCTCGGGCTGCTTCCCGGTCACCTCGCGGATGATGTCCAGAAGTTCGCTCACCGTGGTCGGCCTGCCGCTGCCAAGCTGGAAAACGCCGGTGGCGTCGGAATCCATTGCGCGGCGAATACCTTCGACGAGATCGCCGATGAACAGGAAGTCGCGCGCCTGGCTTCCGTCTCCATAGACGACAAGTTCCTTCCCTGCGAGCATCTGCTTGTAGAAATGCGCCACCACACTGCCCTTGTGATAGGAGCGCGGCCCGTAAATGTTGGAGAAACGCAGCGCGCAACACTGCACGCCATAGGCGCCGGAAAAGGCTGACATATATCCTTCCATCGCCAGTTTGGACGCTCCGTAGGGGGCCAGCGGTTGCGCCACCATCTCCTCGTGCACCGGCGCAGGCGCCTCGCCAAGGATCGCACCACCCGTCGAAGCCGCCACGACCCGCCGCACGCCATGGGCGCGGCAAGCCTGCAGCAGCAGGAAGCTGCCCTGGACATTAACGTCGAAATTGAAGGCGGGGTTTTCAATGGAATCCATCACCCGCGTATCGGCGGCCAGATGCACCACGGCATCCTGGCCTGCCACGGCCTGGTCGAGCGCTTTGGTGTCGCGGATATCGCCAAGGATGAAGCGCGTACCCAGCCCTTCGAGGTGCCGCCTGTCACCCATGGTTTCGTTATCGAGGACTGTGACTTCATAGCCGCCATGTGCCGCCAGGTGCGCGCACAGGTTGACGCCAACGAACCCGGCGCCGCCGGTAATGAGAATTCGCTTCACGAATCAGTTCCTTATTAGCCGTTAGTTTTGGATGTAGAACCAGTTGCCCGATGGTCAACGTTCCCGCTTGCCACATTTCCGAGTTTGCCGATCTGGTCGATAGCCATCGCAGGCAATTGTCGTATCAGCGATCTTCTGGAAGAACTCTCGGTCACCAGCGACGAGTCGCGGCGGCGTTTGAAAATTGCCGTGTCACGGGCGTGAACATGTTCCCACCCTGCGGCCATGGATTCGATGCTGAACTGCCAATCCTGGAAGGACAGCCCGTTCGGTATGTCCCTGTGGATGAACGATATCTCCTCATGCGCCTGCCTGGGCGCAAGGAACAAGGAATCGTAGTAGTTTGCGAACTGGAAATAGTACGGGGTAAAGAGCGGGTCGCTCTGGTCTGGTTTTGTGAATATGGATGCCCCGCCATCAAACAGCCAGTTGATCTCCGGATGAACGATGACCCGGCGCCCCTCGGCTTCCGCCTGCTGAAGTAGCCGCACCCCATCCGAAAGCCAGTTCTCACTGAATAGATCATCTGCATCCAGAAAACCTATGTATTTCCCCGCGCATTTCTCCAGAACCGCATTGCGAGTGCGGCCGAGGTCGCGCTCGGAAAACTCGAGGCGAGTCCACCCGTCGAAAGCGGGCTGATGGAAATAGTGTTTGCACGCTTCCGTCGCCGAATCCAGGGCAATGATTCGTTCGACTGAAATTCCAGCGGCTTCCGCCTTGGCAACCGCAATCTCGGCGGATTTCATTGACGGCCCACACACCACTGTTTCGTTGTGTGCCGTAACAACGAGACTCAACTCAATCTGCTTCATCAGCACACTCCTAAGCAGCGCCATCCGCAATATATTCAGACATTTTCATAGCGCTCTTGCGGACCGCGGACCGCGCGCGAGTATCCCATCAATGGCCGTCGCCTCGATCGCGCGGATCATGACCGTGTTGCTGCGGCTTTCATGCGTCTGAGATGAGTCTCGTCGCCGCTTGAAGATGATCGTGTTTGGCGCAGTTACGTGCACCCAGCCAGCAGCCAATGTTTCTACCCCCCACTGCCAATCCTCGTATGCAAAACCATCCTTAACAGCGCGATCAGGATAGGGGTGGTCGATCCACGCTTGGCGAGGCGCCACACAAAGCGCGTCATAGTAATTCGCGCAGGAAAAATAAAAGGAGGAAAACAGTGCGTCAGATTGATTTGGTTTCGCAAATACAAACTGTCCCGCATCGAAGATCCAGTTCAGTTCGGGATGCACGACAACACGGCGATTTTGTGCCTCGGCGTCACTCAGTAACTTCAAAGCTTCAGTCAGCCAGTTCTCGCTGAATAGATCGTCTCCATCCAAAAGCGCAACCCAACGCCCTCTCGCATCGGCGATAGCGGTGTTGCGGGTCTTCCCCTGGTCGCGGAATCTGAATTCACATTTGGTCCAGCGGGCATAGGCGGGTTGATCGAAGAAAGCCCGACAGGCGTCCGAAGGGGTGTCGAAAGCGAGCAGGCATTCGACGGAGAAACCTTGCCTCTCCGCATGCGCGACGGCCGCCTCTGCGCTACATATGGTAGGCCCAGCGACCACAGACTCGGAATGAAGAGTGACAATGACGCTAAGGTCTACGGGCTTCATGCATTCCCCGCTTTCGGTAATGCTGATTCCAGCGCCTTTATATAGTTCTCCGTCGTGCGTTGTTCGGCAATCTCTTCTCTAAGGCGAAGTGCCCGCCGCCTTGCCTCGACCGGATCGCACAATACTTCCCGGATTGCCGCTTCGTAAGCTTCGACATTCTCGATGTCGGTAACGGGCCAGCTCAGGCCCTCCTTAAGGACCTCACCCGTTCCGCCAACGAGAGAACCGACGATGGGAATGCCGCGGGTTGCGATGTCGATGAGAATGTTGGGCACACCATCCCATTGCGAGGTGTAAAGCCACAGGTCGCACTGCCCCAGGGGGACCTGGGCAAGGTCCTCATAGACGCCCTCTAGGCTGACATTGGGGGGGGCATCCTTGACCTGGTCATTGGCATCGAGCACGGGCTCGCCCCAAAGCCGGAAATCCACGTCCGGCATGGTCCGCGCCAGTTCCATGACAAGGTCGACACGCTTCTGGCGATCGAATCGGCTGGCCCAGAAGACCTGCGGGCGGCGCTGCAAGCCCGGCACGGGCGCGGGCGCAATTGACGGCAGGGCCGAAACCGGGGTTTCGAGAGTAACGATCTTGCTCGTCTGTGCGGAGGGAACGAGGTACATCTCAGCCAGTTCTTCCGCAAGATTATGATTGTCAACCATGATTCCGGACAGGATGTCGAAATACCGATAGAACTTCTGCAGCGGGTATCCATTCCAGTGACCGAACAGATTCATGTCGTTGCAGAACATGTACGCATAAAGCGCCGTACTGGCCGACAGCGCCTTGCCAAAAGGCTGCATGGCATCCCAGAAAAGACGGCTGTTCACGTTGAACACGACTTCGGGATGGAGAGACCGCAGGAGCTCCACCAGCAGTTTTTCCTGTGAATTTCGCGGCAGCTTTTCGACTGCTGCAAAACTGACATGCCGGCAGCCTTGCGGGAACCACTCCGGGAACCGCATGACATCCAGATCGGTACGAACCACCACCAATTCATCCGGCCCATAGATCTGGGCCAATGCGTTTGCGAGATACCCGGCGACACGCGCTGCGCCACTCATTCGACAATGCGGAATAACCACGACCGCTTTTGCCCGCCGCCATTGCGCCTGTTGTTGCAACCGGTGGAGAGCAACAACATGCTTGATCATTTGGTCGGAGTGAAACGGCGGCAGCTTGACCTGGAGCGCCTCACGCCATGAATGCGCGATGAGAGGCTCGAGCTCGGCGGCTTTTGCCACCATCTCGCCCAGAGCGCCATGTTCCAGCCGCGCACGCAGATCCTTGCGCTTCTCGGTCAACAAGCGCTGCACTTCGACCGGGTCGCGGCCAACGATCCCGCACATGGCGTCGAATTCGGTAAAAGCTTCGGCGATATAGCCCTTGTCGCGCCCGATCGTCAGCCAGTGGTAAAACGGATTGAGCCCGCTTTCCGCAACCTCGGGATAGCGCGTCCAGTACCGCTTGGTCGAGAAGTGTGGCGAGGGATCGCGTTCTTCGCTTGCGCCGTGGCGCATGTAGTGCTGGATGGGATCGATATTGGCGGCCCGCGCCAGATCGGGGTAGCGCATCAGATAGTAGGCGATGTCGAATTCGGCCCGGATCGTGTCGTACTCCTCGGACACGCCCTGCGGCTTGGTGCGCGCCCTGGCCGCTTCGACGATGCGGTGGAACGCCCTTCCATAATGTGGAACGCCATCCGGCTGGCGAAATGCCGCTTTGGTTTCGCAAGCCTGGCCGTGGCGCAGGAAATGCAGAAGCGGGTTCTCGCCGGACTTTTCCGCGTCCGGATTCCGGGCAAGGTATTCACGCGCATTGAACCTTGGCCCCGGGTCCCGCTGCAGCATCCCGCCGAAAAGCAGGTAATGCGTGGCGGGGCATATGCCCGACAGTCCGACATCACCATAACGCTGGCTATACCAGTCGGCGTCGAAATACTCGGAGGCGCGGATAATATCGATTTCTTCTTGTTTGCTACTCACGATGCCAACTTTTCCAGTTCCAGACATTACCAGGGCCGTTAGTACCGGTGTAGAGCTTTCCGATACCGTTACCGCCGATCCTTGCCCAGCAACAGCGGCTTCTTGCGCGCCGGACGCTTGACCAATGAGCGCACGGCCGTCGATAACCCTCGTGCCGGGGCAGTAATCCGCCACGATGTGCTCTGTTTCAAATCATCGATTTGCTGGACGAGCATTTCGTTGGCCTTCTTCCATTCCTCGATTTCCAATGCCAGGCATTCCATGGCCTGTCTGTTCTCAACCTGCAGCTGCTTCACCCTGCCTTCGGCCGCCAGCAACTGTTCGCGCAAGCCGGCGACCTCCGCCTCGTGCGCTTGATCTTGATCGGCAATCCTGTCAAGCAACCGCTTGTTTTCGTCTTTTTTTGCGAGCAGCCCCTTCGACAGGAGGGCAATCTCCCTGGAGCTGGTGCTTACTCGCGCTTCGTATTCTGCAAGCTGGTTACTGGCCTCTAGTGAAGCATGATGCATGGCCATGCGCGCTTCTTCCCGCTCAGCGGCGTGCCGCTCCTCGAGATTCCGTAGCCGCTCGTCCCGCTCCATGACTTCCGCGCGCAGCTTTTCCAGCTCGCCAGTGGCTTCCTCCAGTCCTGCCTGCCGCCGAGCCAGCTCGGCCTGCGCCGCCGCCAATGCTTCGCCCTGCTCGCGGGCGGCGGCATCTGCTGCCACCAGCCGCTGGTCCCGTTCCGCGAGGTCCGCACGCAGCTTTTCCAGCTCGCCAGTGGCTTCATCCAGCCCTGTCTGCCGCCGAACCAGTTCGGCCTGCGCCGCCGCCAATGCTTCGCCCTGCTCGCGGGCGGCGGCATCTGCTGCCACCAGCCGCTGGTCCCGTTCCGCGAGGTCCGCACGCAGTTGGGTCAGTTCGGCCTGCGCGGTGCCGAGATTCGCCTTCCTCTGGTCCCGCTCGGCCCGTGCCGCCTCCAGGGCTTTACGCTGCTCAAGGGCAGTAGCATCGCCTACCTCGAGCCGCCGGGTGAGCTCCCTGCACTTTTTCCCTAGCGACCGCGTCTCGGCGACGATACGCTCAAAAGCCGGCACTGCCGCGTCCATCTCGGCACTAATCCGATCAAGCGTTTCCACGTCGCCATCGCGAACCTCGTCGTGGGCCCATCGGCACAAGACGTCGTAGCATTGCCTTATCCATGGTGAGAGGCGCGTGCCCTCGAACACACGGGAATCTTCAACGCTCTGGTGGCGCAAGTCTGGGGTAAGAAAGGCGTCGATCTCATCTTCCGCAGAAAAAGTGCGGTTCGGCCAGGGCATTTCAAGCTTGTCCGAAATGCGGTCAACTACTTTCCGCCAATTGCTGAGCAACTCGTCGTAACGCACGAACACTCTTGGTTGTCCGCGACTGTACTGTTCCGCATCCAGCATATGCCGGAGCCAGGTTAGTTGCCCATCACCCTCAACGAGATGATCCCGCTTGAGTAGCGAAGCACCTACTTCTAAGGGGTTCCGCACCGGTAGCACATATACTGGACGTGCCCCGAAGAGTTCCAGCGCTTCGGCCCAGACTGGCATCAGACGACACAAGCGCGGGTCCTTGAGTGCAAAGAAACGAGATTTCCCAAACTCACTTTCCAATACCTCGTGAGCCTGATCGACAAACCCCTCCCGGACGGGTGAGGACAACCAGTCCGGACTCAGCGGCCTCCAATCATTCCAGACGGAACCTGCAGACTCCAACAGGGCCTTATTGACATCGACAATAGCCTGCGATTCCCAGAAGCCGGTCGGATTGCTGTTTTCCTGACCCGGAATAAGTGTTTGGGGCAGCGCGCATCCGAGCAAACTCAAAACCCGCGTCAATGCCGACGTGCCCGAGCGGTGCATCGATAGCACGACGACGGCAGTGCGCTTGGGTGGTTTCCGGGAAGGGGGCCTAGCCATCTGGGGCAGTGATCTCGGCTTCAATTCTGGGATGTCAGCTGTACGCTTGCGTACCCGCAATATATTCTATACTGCTGGTGTTTGTGCCAACCATTCGGACGGCACTCCGAGCGCTAACACCCCCCAATACTGTTACGCATCAAAAGGGGGATCCGAGCCAGACCGGCACGCCTCCTAAGGACCCAAATCCTGCAAGCCCAAACGGAATCCTCACATGAAAGCATCCGTCTTTCTAATTGGTACTGTCGCTGTCCTCACAGCATGTAATGCCCCATCAACGGCATCAAAAAATGCATCCAGTCAAGCCAATGACTGTAAACAGGAGGCTATTGCCGCTTCCACCAATGCCTACACCCCCTTGCCGGAAGTGGTGACCTTCACCCCGGCATTCCATGTGCGCAAAGACCGCATCTATACGACACCCAAAGGAGTACGGAGGCGGAATGTGAACCTTGAAATACTGCAGGGGGACGCAGTACAAGCCTCGACCGTCGCAGGAGAATCATTGCTGAAGTCTGGTTTCAAGGCCGTTCCCGTACCCACCAAGGGTGATGGGATCACCCGGCTCGCGTTTGACAAACCAGGCTATGGCCGTATCAACATCAACGCCCGGACCGATGTGGGCGACAAGCCGTCCAATCCCGATGCTGTAGGGGTAGTGGTATTCGACTGGCCCCTGCAGGCCCCGGTAGCCAAGCCAAGCCAGGCCGCGGCAAGCACGGCAAACTGACCCCGCACCGGCCGGAAACGAACGGGGCGCCCTTGGGCGCCCCGTTCGTTTGTTCGATGCCATCGCGGCGAATGCGTTCAGGCCGCCCTGTCCGCTTCCTTTGCTTCCGCGCTCTTGGCATCGGGCGCCCGCCACAACGACACGCAAGGAATCTTCGACATGTCGCAGCGATCAGCGTACTTGCGGGTAATCTCGGTGACCTCTTCCATCAGCCCGTCATTGAGGGTGATGGGGGTCAGGCCCAAGTGCAGGAAGTGGTCATTGGCCACGTGCAGATCGTTTTCGTCGTCCTCATTGCGCGGGTTGGGCACGAGATCGATCTTGGCCCCGGTGCGGTCCGAGATCATCTTGGCCAGGTCGCGCACACGGTGCGTTTCCGTCATCTGGTTCATGATCTGAACCCGCTCGCCACGCTTGGGCGGATTCTCCAGCGCAAGCTGGATGCAGCGCACGGTGTCCTGGATATGGATGAAAGCCCGGGTCTGACCGCCGGTGCCGTGCACGGTCAGCGGATGACCCACGACCGCCTGCATCAGGAAGCGGTTGAGTACGGTCCCGTAGTCGCCGTCGTAATCGAACCGGTTGATGAGCCTGTCATCCATCTTGGTCTCGGCCGTCTGGGTTCCCCAGACGATGCCCTGGTGCAGATCGGTGACGCGGACCTGGTCGTTCTTGTTGTAGTAGAGGAACAGCAACTGGTCCTGGGTCTTGGTCATGTGATAGACGCTGCCCGGATTGGCCGGATACAGGATCTCGTTGTCGATCAGCCTTCCGTCACCGGCGTCGATCTTGATCTTGAGGTAGCCCTCGGGGATCTTCATGCCTGCCGTGCCATAGCCGTACACGCCCATCGTGCCCAGGTGCGCGATGTGAATGTCCTGGCCGCTCTCGACCACCGCAGCCAGCACATTATGGGTGGCATTGAGGTTGTTGCTGACCGTGTAGCGCTTGTGCTTGCTGCTCTTCATCGAGTACGGCGCGGCACGCTGCTCGGCGAAGTGCACGATCGCGTTCGGCTGCCAGTCTTCGATCAGGCTGAGCAGACGGTGGTAGTTGACGGCGACGTCGAAGTTGTGGAACTCGATGTCCTTGCCCGAGACTTCCTTCCACGCGCGCAACCGCTCGCCCATCGGGCGGATCGGAGTCAGCGAATCGCATTCGAGCTCGATGTCGATATTCCGCCGCGACAGGTTGTCGACGATCGCCACTTCGTGCCCCTGGGCCGAAAGATGCAATGCAGTCGGCCACCCGCAGAAGCCATCGCCACCCAAGACCAGTACCTTCATTTTTTTGCTCCTGTCACATTCGGTTGATTTGTTGCTGATCGCCTCTCCGGCTTCCTCGCGGCGCCGGTCGATCGGGGGAACCGGTTCATCGACTGCCCTGGGGACCACCGGACCACCGGAAGCCACGTCCTTTGCACGACGCAGTTCGCCGGTTTCCGGATCCCAATGCAGTCCGCACTCCTTCACGGCCTCCCGCTCCCACCACCAGCGCCCCGCCCGGACATCCTCGTCCGGGCCGATCGCCCTGGTGCAGGGAGCGCAGCCCACGCTGGGGTAGCCCTGATCGTGGAGGGCATTGTATGGCACCGCATGGTCATGGATGTAGGACCAGACCTGTTCGGTCGTCCAGTGCACCATGGGATTGAACTTGTGGATGCCCCTCGCCTCGTCCCAACCGCGGGCTGTCAGCTGCGCCCGCTCGGCAGAGTGTTGACGACGCAGGCCCGACAGCCATGACCGCTTGCCGGCCAGGACGCGGGACAAGGGGGCCACTTTCCGCACCGCACAGCAGGCTCGGCGCTGTTCGACACTCTGGTAGAAGCCGTTCGGGCCGTTTTCCGCCACCCAGTCGGCCACCACCTCGGCATCGGGGGAAACCATGCGGACCACCTTGCCGTAGCGCTTCCACACACTCTGAGCCAGCTCGTGGGTCTCCTCCGGCAAGCGCCCGGTATCCAGAGTCACCACCTCGATCGCCAATCCATGCTTGACGATCAGGTCGACCATGATCATGCTTTCGGGCCCAAGGGCGCTCGCGAGAACCGCGGGCCGGAACTGCTCGTCGATCTCGCGCAACAGCTCCAAGGTCTCCCTCAAAGCTGCCGAGTAGCTCCTATCCCCCCCCATAAATGGGCGATCCTCTTTGCGCATGCGGATATCAAGATTTTTATCCTAGCATGTGCGCTTGATTGCGGAAAGCGAAAGCTTCCCCACATCCCGAACCGCCTGCCGCCCGATCCAAGGCCTCGCGTCGGCACTGCTACGGGGCAGTCGCGCCCAGCAGCGTTTTCTCGATCCCATCCCTGAAGTCCGTTTTCGGTTGCCAATCCAGCAGCTTCCTCGCACGACTGATGTCCAGGCAGCTTACGTCAACATCCGTTTTCCTGGATTCGGCCCATTCACGCTCAAATGAAATTCCGCACACTTCTTCGATTGTTTCTATGACTTCAAGTACGGAGCGTGTCTCGCCGCTCCCCACATTGATCACGGCCTGCTGCGGACCAGCCAATTCGATGGCGGCCAGTATCGCATCAACAACATCATCAATGAAGATGTAATCCCGGCGTGCAAGCCCCCCGCCAAACACGCGAACGGGCAAGCCTTTGCGATATCTGTCCATGATTGCGGGGATGAGCCCCTGACCCTTGCGAAATTCCTGTCCCGGACCAAAGGGATTGGACAGCCTCAAGATGACATATTCCAGTCCATCTACTTTTCCATGCATCTGGATGTACTTTTCGATGCTCAGCTTTGTCAGCCCGTGGGAGCAGATCGGATCGGCCGGAGCGGATTCCGGCGTCGGGATCATGGCATCCGGCCCGTACACGGTGCCTCCAGAGGAAATAAACACGTAACGCCGCACCCCGGCCTGCAGGCAACTCTGCAAGAACTCCACATGCGGAATGACGTTTTCCTTGATGTCGGCTACGGCATGCTCGTTCTTCAACCCCGGGCTTGAGGTGCTGATCAATTGCACTACGGTACTCAAGTCCTGCAGCGAAGCCGCCATTTCCAGTGGATCCAGAAAATTCGCGGTCGTGAATTCGACCGATCCACTCAGCGAACGAACCGTGTCTTCATCGAACCTCCGGCTTACCGCACGCACCCCGACGCCACCCGCCACCAGCCTTGACAGCAAGTTGCGTCCGATAAACCCATTGGCACCATAGACGCCTATCATAGATATCCGCCTTCAAAAGCTGGTTTCGGTTGTCGAGCGAAGAGGTAGCCTTGGGAGCTTGAACAGCCAGATGGGTGTATTCAAACCAATCGTGATCCGCGCAGAAGCCATCCCGACTGAACCAAGGATAGCCGGCGACCTGATCGGATGGAACATTTCTTCACGGCCAAGTCTTTCGCGGGCGGTTACCGCAGTCGACTTCCGGCAACCAGAAATGCGGCCAACTTGCCGTCGAGTGCAAGGCCAGGCGCCTGCCACAGGGTACCGCCCCCCCTGGCGCTGGCCGGTTCGGGGTTCTCATTGGCCCCCAGGGGGCATTCGCGATTGCGTAATGCCAAGCGATATTATGGCGCACGTGGCATGGCCGGCGTTGGCATCCGGACAACCGCATCTGATGGCTGTCGTGGCGCCATGCCGAACAGTGTGCAGCACCGACTTCGTTCAGCGACACCCCCGTCAACGCGGCTCCCGTACCTGACCGACCGCCAGACCCTCCGGGACGGCAATCGCATCGAGGCCAAGCTCGTTCCTGGTCAGGCCCGGTTCGAGTAGGGGGCAGCCCCTATATTCTGCGCGGGACACCATTTTTTTGGTACCTACAGCTTTGGCGGCTCGGCCCGAAACTCATCCGTATATCGCTTGTTGCTTATGAACACCTCTGTCGTTGCCATGGATTATGGCCGCAAGGTGTCTACAAAAGGCTGGGCGGTTCACCGAACAGTCGCCAAACGCGGTATCCGGGCTAGAATTGATCCACCCTAATGTACGCTCCCCAAGGCACAAGGAGACTCTGCTTTTGGTCGTCATTCGCGCGAGGGCGATCCTCAACAGAAGTTGGAATCCACCTCCCTCCTTCAAGGGAAGGACGGCAACAGCTCGGTCCCCCGAGTCACTGCCGGCGCCCCCCCTGTCGTGCCGGATACCTGTTGATGCTCCTGGCTCATTCCCCTCATGAACAAGCCACAAGGTAAAACTCAAATGCAGGAAGATAAGGTCGCCGGGCCGACACAGGCGGAGCTGTCTGGGCAGCAGGCGCAGCATCGAGCCATGCCCGAATCGCTTTCAGCAGAACATGATGCGAAGCTTTCTGATCCGGCAAGCAGACTTCAATCCAGCGAAGAGGCACGCGAGCGCGCAGCCTCAGAAAGCCGGATCAAGTCTGCCGAACTTGCCGCAAAGACCAGGAAATATGAACTGGTGATCGCAGAACTCAGGAATCGCCACCATCAGGAAATAGCAGAAATCGCTGACAAGCTGCGTAGCGAAATCATGGAACTGAACGCTTCGAAACGTTCCATTGAAGAATCCTTGCAGGAGCGCTTTTCGGAAATCGCAATCCTTACCGCGCAGGTGATGAATCTCGAGGCGAAGATGGATTCGGCAGCAGCGTCTGCACGACAAGCCGAGATGTTGCTGAAAGAGAAAATTTCCCAACTCGAGATGTCATTGCGCGACGCCAATGCGAAATGCCATGCGCTACAGCAGCGGCTGGAACAGGCCGCCAACCTTGAGGCCTCATTGCGGCATGAGTCGGCACGGGCCGCCAGCCTCGAGGCGTCACTGCGCGATTCTGATGAGAAAAACCGGGCGCTGCGCCAGGAATTGGAACGAGCCGCCAACCTTGAGGCGTCACTGCGCGATGCGAACGAGCTGAACCAAGAACTTCAGCGACAACTCGACCAAGTACTGTCAAGCAGGGCCCTTAAGCTGGCCGGCGCCATCCGCAAGGCAGTCGGCATGAAGCATGTGGTGTACGCGTTGAAAGATCCATCAAGGAGAGCCGGCAGTGGTAGCGCATCAGGCGATTGAGGCCTCTGAGTACTTTGATGCCGACTGGTACACCGATCGCTATCCAGACGTCCGGCTGCTAGGCCTGAGCCCGGCGGAACACTATCTCCGGATCGGTGCCAACCTGCTACGCGATCCCGGCCCCGATTTCAGCACCCGGTATTACCTAATCAGCTATTCCGATGTCGCTCAATCGGGTGATAATCCCCTGTGGCACTACATCGCACACGGCCGCACTGAAGGGCGACCGATCAAACCATCTGGCTACAATCTGCTGCAACCGCCGCCTGAGACCCCTATCCCATTGCTTTCCGCCGATCCACCAGCGGCAAAGCCGGCACGGCTGATCTGTTTCTACCTTCCCCAGTTCCATCCGATCCCCGAGAACGATGCATGGTGGGTCAAGGGTTTCACCGAATGGACGAATGTCAGGCGGGCACGGCCCCAACTGGCCCGGCATTACCAGCCGCACGTACCCGGTGAACTCGGTTATTACGACTTGCGCGACACCACTGTCCAGCGCCGCCAGATAGAACTAGCCAAGCTCTACGGCATTGAAGGATTCTGCTTCTATTTCTATTGGTTCGCAGGCAATCGCTTGCTGGAAACCCCAGTCCGCAACTACTTGAGCGATCCAAGCCTCGATCTGCCGTTCTGTCTGTGCTGGGCCAACGAGAACTGGTCCCGACGCTGGGATGGTCGAGATCATGATGTCCTGATCGCACAGAACCATTCGCCCGAAGATGATCTGGCTTTCATCAAGCATGTTGCGCAGTACATGTGCGACCCCCGCTACATCCGCGTGGACGGCAAGCCACTGCTGCTGGTTTATCGCCCGAACCTGCTGCCGGAGCCGCGCGCGACCTCAGCCCGCTGGCGCGAGTGGTGCCGGGAAAACGGACTCGGCGAAATCCACCTCGCCTATACGCAATCCTTCGAATCCGATGACCCCGAGGATTACGGGTTCGATGCAGCGATTGAGTTTCCGCCCAACAACTCCTCCTTGCCATCACTTACGGAACATTACCGGACCAATGCCGACTTCCTAGGACGGATCTACGACTGGCCGACGTTGGTTGAGCATAGTGTTTCCTGCCCGCCCAAACCCTACACCTTGTATCGCGGGCTTTGCCCCTCTTGGGACAACACCGCTCGTCGCGGTGTCAGCGGCACCATCTGGGTCAATAGCACACCCGCGCAATTTACCCGCTGGGCGACGAGCGCGATACGGGAGACAAAGAAGCGTTTCGATAAGCCCGACCAACGGCTGGTGTTCGTCAATGCGTGGAACGAATGGGCCGAGGGAACCCACCTCGAACCCGACCAGCGATATGGATACGCCTGGCTCGAATCGCTCCGCGTTGCCTCGGCATGCAACCCTGATATCAATCAGATGACGATCAGCGACGCCACATCAATCGCGATCGCCATCGATACGCGGCAACCGACCGGGCTTGAGAGGATTCTTGCGGCCTGCCAAGCAATCCCGCGAAAGCATTGTCTGTTCGTTACATCCTCGCAATCTGGCGATAATTTCGTCAGATGCCTGCTGGAAGCCTCCGGCCAAGAATACATTCTGAATGTCGCACCGGATAATGACCACGATCCTGTCCCCCTGCTCAGGTGGCTGCCAATGCTCGGGGAACAGGGATATGAATTTGTCCTCAGCCTCAGGACTAGCCTTGCAGACAGCAATGACAAAGCGATGCTTCCAGAAGTCCTCCAAGGAGATTTCATCGAGCAGGCACTGGCGCGATTCGCCGTCGATGCCACGCTTGGCATGCTCTGCCCGGAAGACCAACGACTTGCCGCGCCACAGATGGTCGCCCACACCTTGCGACAGGTCGGGAGCCGACTAGGCCTCGACCGCGAGGAAATCAACAACCTGCAAGCTTGGCGGGGGCAAGCATTCATCGCACGCATGGCCGCGCTCGCGCCCTTGGCCAGCCTTGCATTCTCCACCGAGAACTTCGAGCCCAGCAGTGCCGGATATGTTCCCGCGTTGCCTGAGGCGATCGAGCGCGCCCTGGCCCTGAGCCCCGTCGCCGCAGGGCTTCGCGTGGCCAGCACACGGCAATTTTGAAACCCGACCCCGGCCGGGGCCGTCCGCCCCACATACCTGCGGGTGGCAGCAAGCCGCCCATCAATGCCCCTCTCACCTGCAGATAACCACCAACCATCCAACGATAGCCGTCTGGCGGATACCTAGAGATCGACCGAAGAAGGTTGAAGATGACGACGAAGGTCGGAAGCCACTACCGCCAGCACGACATCAACCTGCGCAACTGGTTGGCAGCGGGCAACACACGGACTTTGCTGGATCGACCGCAGGCGGTCCAGCATGTCTAGGTCACCGCAGGCGGCGACCACGTCCTAACGGGTGTGTATGTCCGGAACTGGCATCGACCGCCCGCGCCCAGCGATCATGCAAGGCCGAGTCGCTCCAGCGCCATGGATATCCGGTAATACGCATGGCGACGAGCAGTCACTTCATCCGCATACGCCAAGCCGGCCGACGCAATCCGCTGCCATTCGGCATCATCGGTAAGCAACACAATCACTTGTTCGGCCAATTCATCAGCAGTCCTGCCCACACGCACATTGAGGCCATCGGTCAATTGCATGCCTTCCGCGGCGATGGGCGTGCACACCGCGGGCAAACCGTGGGCTAGGCTCAGGGCCACCTTGCCTTTCGCCCCTGCACCGTAGCGCAGCGGAGCGACCGACACCCGTCGCTTGTCGAGAAAGCCGCCGATGTCCTGAACGAAACCAACGAACTCCACGTTCGGCTCCGATCCAAGGGCAACGACCTGTTCGGTCGCATTGCTACCGGCGAGGTATAGCCTGGCCGACGGCACCTGCTCGACAACCTTGGGCCAAGCCTCCTTCACGAACCATGTGATCCCGTCTCCGTTCGGCGGATGGCGGTAGCCGGCGACGAAACAAACCCCTTCCCTGCCCCGCAACGGCGCCGGTTGCACCACCGGATCCTGGATCAAGGGAAACAACTGGATATCGGCATCCGGGCATGCTTCGCGCAGCATGGCCAGTTCCAGGTCCGAGTGGACCAGTGTGCAATCCACCGCCCGGATCACGGCCAGCTCGCGGTCGCGCGTGTCTTGCGCCGCGGCCAAGGCCGCAGGGTCGTTGCGCAACTCCGCCTCGCGCATCTCGCGCAGGAAATGCATGTCCGCGTTGAGGAACATGAACTTCGCCTGCGGGAACTGCCTGCGCAACGCCTGCAGGTGGTTTTCGGCAACCTTGTAGCGGTGCAGGAAGACCACGTCGAACGGGTCGTGGCGCGCGGCCAGGAAGTCTGACATAAACGAATAGCTGGGGTGGTAGATCGTTTCCACGCCCAGCCGCTGCAGGTCGGCGGTATCGGCGCCGACGTGCGCGAAATTGTCTTCCGGAATGAAGGTAACCTTGTAGCCAGCCGCGCGGAAGGCCGCCATGACTTCCCACGCAACTAGGGAACCGGCATCCGCGTTCGGCGTGGGCGTCACACTGTCCACGAATAGCACGCGCCTGCGGACATCGCGCTCCTTTTCCAGATCAGGCCGGTCCGCGTTGGTACGGTGGCACGCGATCTGCGCGCGCCAGCGCTCGTGCAGCTTCCTCAGGTTCTCCACCTGGTAGGCCTTGGCACCCTGCGAAGTGTCGGTTCCCGAAGTGACACCTTCGAAATGCAGGACCTGCGACAGCGGCTGCACGACCGTCCGGTACCCGTCCGCGCGAACGCGGAAGGCCAGGTCGGCGTCTTCCGCATAGGCAGGCACGAACAGCTCGTCGAAGCCACTCAGCTTACGCCACAAATCGGTGCGCAACGCGATCGATGCGCCGGAAACATAGTCGGCATCGCGCAGGTAGCAATATTCCGGCTTGCGCGGGTCGTCGCCTCGACCCAGGTTCCAGGCGCTGCCGTCATTCCAGATGATCGCGCCGCATTCCTGCAGACGGCCATCAGCGAAGATCAGCTTAGAGCCGGAAAGGCCGATGGACGCGTCCTGCTCCAGCACGCCCACCAGTTCGTCCAGCCAGTTCGGCAGGACCAGGGTATCGTTGTTGAGGAACACCACATACCGACCCCTTGCCTCCGACGCCGCGGCGTTGCAGTTGCGCAGGAAGCCCAGGTTGCGTTCGTGTCGCAGATGCCTGACGCCGGGTATCGGTAGTGACAATGCTGCCGTGGTGGCGTCGTTCGAGGCATCGTCACCAACGATGACCTCGAAGCGGAACCGGGTTTCATGCTGGATGAGCGATTCCAGGCAAGCAAGAGTGAACCGGATCTGGTTGTGAACCGGAACCACGATCGACACATCGGGCGAATTCGCGTCCAGCGCGGAACCCGCGACCATCCCCGCCATCGTCCGAGCCCACGCTACGGCCTGTTCCTCACTGCAGCTTGCCTTCGCTGCGCCACGGATCGCATTGCCATCCACGGGCAATGCGTAGTGCTCGATTCGCGCTATGCTTTCGCAAGCCGCCGCCGCGCCGAATTCGGCATTAAGGAAATCCGCCAGGGCAACATGGCGCCTACGGCCGCCGGCTTCGCCCGCGGACTGGCCGGTTTCATCCGATCCGGGCGCTGGTGGCAGCAGCAGCAACTGGCGAGGCTTGCGAGCCAGCGTCAGTAGCTGGGCAGACAGCAGCCGCGATCCGATCTGGCGCGCCTCGCGCAGCGGACGCGTCAGCGCCCAGCTCTTGCTGGCGTGGATGCGCGCCAGTTCCTGTGCGAGAGACCTGGCCTGCTCCGACAATTTCTCATGCTCGCCCTGCAGATTCGCGAGGGCGATGTCCGCCTGCACTTTATCTGCCTCCAGCCGTTCGATCTGGGCGAGAGCCGACTCCACTTGCATCCTTTCGGCAGCCAGCCTCTGTCCCAACCGATCCGCTTCCAGGAGTGCTGCTTCATGCATTCCGCACAGCTTGCGGTGCTCAGCGAGCAGATCCTGGAACCTGCCATCACCTGCGGCCTTGTCGGCCTTGAGCTTGTCCAGTTCGAGCTCGCGCGCCTTGCTATCACCCTCGGTCAGCTGCAGTCGTCTGCGCAGACCAGCGACTTCTTCCTCGAGCTGCCTGGCGCGTTCATTCGCCTTGTCACGAGCCCGCTCGTATCCATCACGCTCGGACCGCTCGGTAGCGAGCAGGCCATGGAGTTCACCACCCCGCGACTCAGATGCCCGGTATAAACCGAGCAGACGGTTCCAGTCCGATTCGATCTCGTCGTGCCGCCGCACGACCTCCTCGAGGGAAATCCTCGACCTGTCCAGTTCGGCCCTGAGCCGCTCGATTTCGCTTTGTGGGTCCATGACCTCGCGGGCCCTAGTTGCGTTCATTTGCTGCTCGTCACCCGGAAACGATCCCTCTTTGCCGCATTGGACTCTGCCGCATGCAGGGAAGAAGAGGAATCGGGCGCGTGTATCGTCGACATCGATTCAACCGGAGCGGCAGCCAGGCCCGCACTCAGACCAGGCTACGTTCATGACAATAGTCCAGGAAGCGCTGCCGCAAAATTCCCTCCGCTTCAACCTCGGGTGCCGAGGGCACCGGCGCGGAGCGGATCTGCGCGTACAAGGCCTCCGCCGTCTGGTAGACCTCGTTTCCACGCAGTCTGGCCAGATTCTCTTCCCGCTTGTCGTCGACTTCCGACGAGTTCATCTTCTTGGCAAACGGCAGCATGCAGTGGCTCGAATAATCCTCGCCCAGGAATCCGAGAATCTCGCGCAGCAACTCCTCCGGATCTTCCACTACACGGTAGAAATCCACCCGGAAGACCTTGCCGGAACCGAACGCCCGCTCTGCATACCACGCGTTTTCCGTGTGCTGCATCCAGGTTCGCAGTCCGTCCTCGAGCGGCTGAGGATTGGCGCCTACCTTGGCGAATCCCTCAAGTGAGGTTGCAACCTCATCCGGCCGACGCAGGTGGTGGATGAACATCGCGTCCGGAAACATGCGCGACAGGATCCAGAGGTATTGCGTATTCAATGGCGTACCGTCCACCCAGCGCTGCTTCGGATCGTCGATCGAGCGCATGAGCTGCAGTCTGGCGGGTATTTTCCTGGAGTTGTAGCTCAGTTTGCCGAGCGCCTTGTAGGCTCCGTAATACTGCTCGCAGCGGACCGCAAACACGTCATGCACGATCCTGTCGACTGCTTCTCCCGCACGGACCATGAACGGGTCGAGTGGGAAGTTCACGTTGGACAGGTGCGAGAACTGCGCGCGCTCGGAGCCCTTCACCCAGGAAAGGTAGCTGCCGGTCGCGAAACTCGCGATCCACGCCGTCTCCGGCATCGTCTGGATGTTCGGATGCTGGCCCAACGCCCAGGTCATGGCCGAGGTAGCCGAGCGCGGGGCACCGATAATGAAAATGGGCCTGATCGGTCTCTGGCTTGCCCCTTGGGATTCCGCTATTGCTTCGATTTCTTGTTGCACGTCGTTCCGCATATCGTTCGTAATCTAGTTTGCCCTGATCAAGCCAGTGCTGTGCCGAGGTCATTCCGCAGATCTTCGATAGCCTCGATCCCGACACTCAGCCTCACCAGCCCATCGCTGATCCCCAACCGCGCACGGCGTTCCGGCGGAATCGACGCATGCGTCATCAGCGCCGGCAGGTTGACCAGGCTTTCGACGCCGCCCAGCGATTCCGCGAGGGTGAACAGGCGGGTGCTTTCGCAGAATCGTTTTGCCGCTTCGGCGCCGCCCCTGAGTTCGATCGAGATGATGCCGCCGTAGCCCTGCATCTGCCGCGAGGCCAGTGCGTGCTGCGGGTGCGATGCCAGGCCCGGGTAGATGACGTTCTCGACCGCCGGATGGGCTTCCAGCCACTGCGCCAGCGCCAGCGCGTTGTCGCAATGCGCCTTCATCCGCAGGTGCAGGGTCTTCAGCCCGCGCAGGGCGAGGAAGCTGTCGAACGGCCCCTGCACCGCGCCGACGGAGTTCTGCAGGAAGGCCAACCTGTCGGCCAGCTCCGCGTCGTCGCCGACCACGGCGACGCCGCCGACCGTGTCGGAGTGGCCATTGAGGTACTTGGTGGCCGAATGCACGACGATGTCGGCGCCGAGTTTCAACGGCTGCTGCAGGATCGGCGAGGCGAAGGTGTTGTCGACCACGACCAGCAGGCCATGCTTGCGCGCAACGTCCGCGACCGCGGCGATGTCGACGACCTTCAACATCGGGTTGGTCGGGGTTTCGATCCAGACCAGCTTCGTCTTCGCGGTGATCGCGGCCTCGAACGCGGCGAGGTCGGTCAGGTCGACGAAGCCGAAATCCAGCCCGGCGCTGCGCTTGCGCACGCGCTCGAACAGGCGATAGCTGCCGCCGTAGATGTCGTCCATCGCGACGACGTGGTCGCCGCTGTCGAGCAGCTCGAGCACGGTCGAGGTCGCGGCCATGCCCGAGGCGAAGGCGAAGCCGCGGCTGCCGCCTTCCAGCGCCGCGATGCAGCGCTCATAGGCGAAACGCGTGGGATTCTGCGTGCGCGAGTATTCGAAGCCCTGGTGCACGCCCGGGCTGGACTGCGCATAGGTGCTGGTGGCGTAGATCGGCGGCATCACCGCGCCGGTGGTGGGATCGTGCGACTGCCCGCCGTGGATCGCCAGGGTGCCTTGCGCCCACTGGGATCCGCCCGCCTTGGCGTCCTGATGTATGTCCGTCATGGGTGCTCCAAATCGGTTTTCGATTTTACCAGCCCTTGCTGAACGCGTTTTCGCGGCTATTGCACGCGCCGCCGCAGGTAGTTCAGCAGGTCGATGCGGGTGATCAGACCGAGGAAGGCTTCGCCGTCCATGACGATGGCGACCTGGCCGCGGTCGAAGACCGGAAGCAGCGCCTCGATCGGCGACTTGACGTCCAGCCGGTCCAGCTTGCTGACCATCGCGGTGCTGACCGGGTCGCGGAAGCGCGCTTCGTCGCCGTAGACATGCAGGAGCACGTCGCTCTCGTCGACGATGCCGACCAGCCTCTCGCCTTCCATCACCGGCAGCTGCGACACGTCGTACAGCTTCATGCGCTGGTAGGCGGTGGTCAGCAGGTCGTTCGGCCCGACCACCACGGTGTCGCGCTGGCGGTACGGGCGCAGGATCAGGTCGCGCAGGTCGCCGTACTTCTCGCGTTCGATGAAGCCGTTGTCGAGCATCCAGTAGTCGTTGTACATCTTCGACAGGTACTTGTTGCCGGTGTCCGGCACCAGCACGACGACGCGCTTCGGGGTCGCCTGCTCGCGGCAATACTTCAGCGCGGCGGCGAGCAGGGTGCCGGTCGAAGAACCGCCGAGGATGCCCTCCTTCGCCAGCAGCTCGCGCGCGGTCAGGAAGCTTTCGCGGTCGCTGATCGCGTAGGCCTTCTTGACCCGCGAGAAGTCGGAAATCGACGGCAGGAAGTCCTCGCCGATGCCTTCGACCAGCCAGGTGCCGGACTTCTCGCTGAGCGTGCCCTCGTTGATGTACTGGGCGAGGATCGAGCCGACCGGGTCGGCCAGCACCAGCTCGGTCTGCGGCGACAGCTTCGCGAACGCGCGCGACAGGCCGGTCATGGTGCCGGAGCTGCCGCAGCCGAACACGACGGCGTCCAGCCTGCCGTCCATCTGCCGCAGGATTTCCGGGCCGGTGCCGAATTCGTGCGCGGCCGGGTTGTCGGGATTGCCGAACTGGTTGATGAAGTACGCGCCGGGCGTCTTCGCGGCGATGCTGGCGGCCAGGTCCTGGTAGTACTCGGGATGGCCCTTGGCCACGTCGGAACGGGTCAGCACCACCTCGGCGCCCATCGCCTTGAGGTTGAAGATCTTCTCGCGGCTCATCTTGTCGGGGACGACGAGGATGAGCTTGTAGCCCTTCTGCTGCGCGACCAGCGCCAGGCCGATGCCGGTGTTGCCGGCGGTGCCCTCGACCAGGGTAGCGCCCGGCCCGATGTCGCCGCGCTTCTCGGCCGCCTCGATCATCGACAGGCCGATGCGGTCCTTGATCGAACCGCCGGGGTTGGCGCTTTCCAGCTTCAGGTACAGCTCGCACACGCCGGTGTCGAGGCGCTGCGCCTTGACGATGGGGGTGTCGCCGATCAGTTCGAGGACGGAAGCGTGGATCGTCATGCGCTGGCACTGCGTCGTGGATGGCCCCCGATTATCGCACCGCACCGCGACGGGCCGACAGCCGGGTAACGAAAAGCCCGCTTGCGCGGGCCTTGAGGAGTGACGCGGGCGGCGGCGACGGACGAGGAAGCCGCCGCCGCCCGCGACGATGGAACCGGACCTGCCGCCTGGTTCAATGCGGCTTGGCGTCGTAGATGCGCAGCAAGCGCTCCTTGGCGTGGAGCTTCTCGCGCTTCATCTGTCCCAGGGTGTTGTCGTCGATGGGCAGCACGCCGAGTTCGGCGTCGGTGACCTTCTTGTCCAGCTCCCGGTGTCGCTGGTAGAGCTGCTTGAATTCCGGGTCGGCCTTGATCAAGGCGTCGATGGCGGACTGTGGTTGCCCTTCGAACATTGCGAACCTCCTTCGGAAATGCAAACGCCCCGGCCTGGGGGCACGGGGCGCTAACGGGGGGAACTACGGAGAAGGGGCTTCTGGCGACGCTCGCTGGCCTGCTTGCCGGGAGCGACCGCACGGACCTGGTCATCCGGCGTGTTCTCCCAAGGCGGCGGCGTCTGCTTCATCGGCCCGATTCTCCACTGAGCCAAGCGACATGAGCCGCTTGGGAATCAGACGCTACTCCGGCAAATCCGGGCAGGCAAGACCCTTCGCAAGTAATTGATTTTCCTGCGGAGCGCATCCGTTAGGCGGACTTAACGGAACCGCCGGGAAGCCAACGATATTCGTGCAAGATACTGATTTTCCTAGATTTTATCGTGCGCGAATCAGGGCGAAACCACCACCTCGGCGGCGCGCGCCTGGGTCGCCTTGCCCTTGCCGCCGGCCTGCAGCCGCGAACGGCCGACGCCGGCGGCTACCAGCGCGTCGCGCAGCGCATCGGCGCGGCGCTGGCCCAGGCCGCCGTCGCCGTAACCGTCGATGCGCGCGCGGGTCTTCGGCCGTGCGGCCAGGTAGGCCGCGATCGCGCCCGCCGTGTCCTTGCCCGAAGCCGACAGGCTGGCCGAGCCCGATTCGAACACGCTGCCGGCCAGGGTGAACACTTCGCCGCGTTGCTCGAACTTCGACGAAGGCAGCTTCGCGCCGGAAACCAGTTCGGCCTCCTCGCGCGCCAGCTGCGCCTCCTTGCGCTGCGCCGCCGACAGTCTTGCCGCCTGCTGGCCGGCGACCGCGGTCAGGGTGTCTTCGGCCTCGAGCCGGGCCTGCGCCTCGGCTTCGGCGGCCAGGCGCAGGCGTTCGGCTTCCTCGGCCTGGATCTGCGCCTGGATGCGCAGGCGTTCGTTCTCGGCGCGCACACGCGCGGCTTCCTGGCGGCTGGCCTCGACCATCAGGTCGCGACGCACGTCGTCGAGTTCGTCGAGCTCGCGCTTGGCCTCCGCCGTGCGCGCCGCCGTCTCGGCGATTTCCACGCGCTTTTCCGCCAGGTACAGGAATTCCTCGCGCTGCTTGCGCTTGGCCCTGGCGAAGGCATCGACGGCCTGTTGCGCCTGGATGCGCTCGTACGGCGCCAGTCCGCCGAGCTGCGGATCGGCCCGCAGCGCGGCGAGGCGCTGGCTCAGGCGCGCCACGTCCGGGTTTTCCGCGGCGGCCGCGGCGAAGGCGATTGCCGCCAACGCGGCGAAGACGAGGGTGCGGCTCATTGCGTTTCCTCCATGCCGAGCTTGCGCTTGAGCTCGGCGACCTCGCCGCGGCGCTGTTGCAGCCGCGCACTGGTCGCCGCTTCCTCGCTGCGCGCGCGCGCCAGGTCGGCCTCGACGGCGGCGCGCTGCGCCAGCTGCGGCACCAGCTTGCGCTGCCGGCGATCGCCCATGGCGGCGGCCTGGGCCTGGCTCAGCGTCTGCCGCGCGGCCGCGATCAGGTCGGGCGCGTACTGGTCGGCGTCGGCCCGGTCGGCGCGGCCGACCGCCTGCTGGGCCGCCTGCAGCTCCGGCACGGCCGTGGCCACCTGGGCCCGGACCGGCGCCGCGAGTGTGACGGCGAACAGGGTTGCGGCCACTACCGCATGCAGGAACTCGGGAAAATGTGCGAAGCTACGGTTCATTCAGGGTTTCCGTGGCGACTGGGGTAGCGCGGGGCCATTGTCGGAAGCCGGCGCCGCGGTTGCAATGTACGGGGCCACAGTTGGGGGATGATCACGCATGGACATCGGCTATTTCCTGAAGCTGATGACTGAAAAAAACGCCTCGGACATGTTCCTGACCACCGGGGCGCCGGTCTACATCAAGATCGAGGGGAAGCTCTATCCGCTGGGCAGCACCGGCCTGCCGCCGGGCATGGTCAAGAAGATCGCCTATTCGCTGATGGACGAAGGCCAGGTGCCGCAGTTCGAGCGCGACCTGGAATTGAACATGGCGGTGGCGCTGAGCGACGCCGGCCGCTTCCGCATCAACGTGTTCAAGCAGCGCGGCGAGGTCGGCATGGTGATCCGCGCGATCAAGAGCGTGATCCCGACCATCGAGGAGCTGAACCTGCCGCAGGTGCTGAAGGACATCATCATGACCCCGCGCGGGCTGGTGCTGGTGGTCGGCTCCACCGGCTCCGGCAAGTCGACCTCGCTGGCGTCGATGATCGACTACCGCAACAGCACCAGCACCGGCCACATCCTCACCATCGAGGACCCGATCGAGTTCCTGCACAAGCACAAGCAGTCGATCGTCAACCAGCGCGAGGTCGGCCTGGACACCCACGCCTTCCACAACGCGCTGAAGAACGCGATGCGCGAGGCGCCGGACGTGATCCTGATCGGCGAGATCCTCGACGCGACCACGATGGAGGCGGCGATCGCCTTCGCCGAGACCGGCCACCTGTGCCTGGCCACGCTGCACTCGAACAACGCCGACCAGACCATCGAGCGCATCCTCAACTTCTTCCCCGAGCAGGCGCACAAGAACGTGCTGATGAACCTGTCGCTGAACCTGCGCGCGGTGATTTCGCAGCGCCTGGTGCGCGGCGTCGACGGCCGGCGCCTGCCGGCGGCCGAGGTGTTGATCAACACGCCGATGATCCGCGACCTGCTGCGCCGCGGCCAGGTGCACGAGATGAAGCAGGCCATGGAGGAATCGCTGGAAGAAGGCATGGAAACCTTCGACCAGTGCCTGTTCCGCATGGTCAAGGAAGGCCGCATCGAGATGGAGGAGGCGCTGCGCGCCGCCGACTCCCGCGACGGCCTGGCGCTGAAGTTCCGCCTGTCCGAAGGCAGCAAGGGCGAGCACGACCCGTACGCCGACGTCTACGACACCGGCGCGGCCAGCCCGCGGATCACGCAAGGGTTCGGCTGAGGCCCCGGCAGGCGCGGCGCAGGCCGCTGCGGCCGGAATTCACCGAAAAATGTTCGCGCTTGCGCCGCCGCTACGCGGCCGCCGGCGCGTCCGGCTGGTTCTCCGGCCTCGTCGCGTCGAATGCCGGCAAGCCGAGGCACGCGGCTTCGATCCGCCGGATCGTCGGGTACGGCGCCAGGTCCACGCCGAACCGGCGCGCGTTGTAGAGCTGCGGCACCAGGCAGCAATCCGCCAGCCCCGGCGCCTCGCCGTGGCAGAAGCTGCCGGTGGCGAGGTCCCCGGCCAGCAATTTCTCCATTGCGGCCAGCCCCCCGGCGATCCAGTGCCTGACCCATTCGTCGCGCGCCGGCTGCGGCACGTTCCATTCGCGCTCGAGGTACTGCAACACGCGCAGGTTGTTGAGCGGATGGATGTCGCAGGCGACCAGCTGCGCCAGCCCGCGCACGTGCGCGCGGTCGCGCGCCTCGGCCGGCAGCAGCGCCGGTTCCGGGTGGATTTCCTCCAGGTATTCGAGGATCGCCAGCGACTGCCGGAGCGTGCGCTCGCCGTGCAGCAGGACCGGCACCAGCTGCTGCGGATTCCGCGCCGCGTAGTCGGGTGCGTGCTGCTGCCCGCCGTCGCGCAGCAGGTGCACCGGCACGGTTTCGTAGGCCAGGCCCTTCAGGTGCAGGCCGATGCGCACCCGCCAGGCGGCGCTGGAACGCCAGTACGAATACAACCGCAGCGGTTCGTGCATGGCCCTGCCCTCCGGATTACGCCAATGGCTCGATCCGCTGCTCGATCGCGCCGAAGATCGAACGGCCGTCGCGATCCAGCATCTCGATCCGCACCGTGTCGCCGAACTTCAGGAACGGCGTGATCGGCTTGCCGTGCTCCAGCGTCTCGACCGTGCGCTTCTCGGCGAAGCACGACGCGCCCTTCGCCGTGTCCTGGTTGGCGATGGTGCCGGAACCGACGATGGTGCCGGCCGACAGCGGCCGCGTCTTCGCCGCGTGCGCGACCAGCTGGGCGAAATCGAACTGCATGTCGACGCCGGCTTCCGGCGCGCCGAACCACTCGCCGTTGACGTGGGTCAGCAGCGGCAGGTGCAGCTTGTTGCCGCGCCACGCGTCGCCCAGTTCGTCGGGGGTGACGAACACCGGCGACAGCGCCGAGCGCGGCTTCGACTGCAGGAAGCCGAAGCCCTTGGCCAGCTCGGCCGGGATCAGGTTGCGCAGGCTGACGTCGTTGACCAGGCCGACCAGCTTGATGTGCGCGGCGGCTTCCAGCGGCGTCGCCGCCATCGGCACGTCACCGGTAACGACGACGATTTCGGCCTCGAGGTCGATGCCGTAGTCCTCGCTGGCGACCCGAACCGGATCGCGCGGGCCATGGAAACCGGCGCTGGTGGCCTGGTACATCAGCGGGTCGACGTAGAAGCTTGCCGGCACCTCGGCGCCGCGCGCCTGGCGCACGCGCTCGACGTGCGGCAGGTAGGCGCTGCCGTCGACGAATTCGTAGGCGCGCGGCAGCGGTGCGGCCAGCGCGTGCATGTCGAGCGCGAACTCGCCGTCGGCCTCGCCGGCGTCCAGCGCTTGGGACAGGGCCGCGAGCTTCGGCGCCGCGGTTTCCCATTCCTCCAGCGCGCGCTGCAGGGTCGGCGCGATGCCGACCGCACGCACCGCGCGGCCCAGGTCGCGCGAAACCACCACCAGCGTGCCGTCGCGGCCGCCTTCCTTCAACGAACCCAGCTTCATCGCGCCTCCGAGGCGTGTTGTCGAATTCGTTTCAATTGTAATGAAATGCCGGCGGCGAAGGGTCAATCTTCGCCCTGGAAAGCCTTCGCCCGGTAGGTCAGCACCAGCGTGTCGCGGTGTCCGCCGATGGCCGGGTCGAGCGGCTGGATCGGCGTGGACTCGTGGATCACCCGCTGGTCGTCGAGCAACAGCAGCGACCAGGGCTCGGCCAGGGTGAAGCGCTGGCCGTTGGGGCCGTCGGCTTCGAATACCCGGGTTTCGCCGCCCTTGATGCCTTCGCGGCCGACCAGGATCACCGCGACGAAATCGACGCCGTCGCGATGTGCGCCTTCCGGCGTCGGCCGGCCGATGCCGTCGCCGGTATCGATGCGGAACTGGTGCGCCTCCACGTACCACGGCTGCGCGCCTTTCATCGCCGAGCACAGCCCGCCGAGCGCGAGCAGCAGCCGCGGCCAGACCGGCTGCGCGATGGCGGCCGGCGCGATCGGCTCGAACCAGCGGTGCATGCCGCCGTGCAGGGCGTTGTAGTCCAGCGATTGCCAGTGCGCGCGGTGCGGGGCCTGCACGATTCCTTCGCCGTCGACGACGAAGCAGGAATGGCGGCGGCGGCGGTAGCGGCCGCCGTCCTTGAGGTAGTCGTCGGGCGGCAGGCGCTCCCAGCCCGGCCGCAGGACCTCGAAATCGCCGGGGACGCCGCCGCACAGCGCAGCGAGGCCGGACGGCGGCACCACCGCATAGCCACGCGTACGGACGTCGCGCAGGATCGATTGGGCGACGGTGTCGGACGCGGCGTGCTGCGGGCTCATGGCGCGGATTCTACGCCCACGGTACGGGCCCTGCCCCGGACATGCCCCCCCCGGAAACGCGAAGACCCGCCGGGGCGGGTCTTCGGGTCTTCGGATTTGGCAGCCCCGGATGGATTCGAACCACCGAATGCCTGAGTCAGAGTCAGGTGCCTTACCACTTGGCGACGGGGCTATGCAGCGGATTGTAGCGCCGAAGCGAAGCCCCGGCGCAAGCAAACCATTAACGCTTCGAGAACTGGGTGGCGCGGCGTGCCTTGTGCAGGCCGACCTTCTTGCGCTCGACCTCGCGCGCGTCGCGGGTCATGAACCCGGCCTTGCGCAGTTCGGTCTTCAGGCTCTCGTCATACTCGACAAGCGCGCGGGCGATGCCCAGGCGGATCGCACCGGCCTGGCCGGTGGTGCCGCCGCCGCTGGCGGTGACGACGATGTCGAAGTTCTCGGTGTTGTTGGTCAGCTCCAGCGGCTGGCGCACGATCATGCGCGCGGTCTCGCGGCCGAAGAACTCGTCCAGCGGACGGTCGTTGACGGTGATCTTGCCGGTGCCCTTGCGCAGGAACACGCGGGCGGTGGAGGACTTGCGACGGCCGGTGCCGTAGTTTTGGGTGATGGCCATGACTTAGATATCCAGGACTTGCGGCTGCTGGGCGGCGTGCGGGTGCTCGGCACCCTTGTAGACCTTGAGCTTGCGGTACATCGCGCGGCCCAGCGGGCCCTTCGGCAGCATGCCCTTGACCGCGATCTCGATGACGCGCTCCGGATGGCGCTCCAGCGCCTGGGCCAGGGTCTCGGTCTTCAGGTTGCCGATGTAGCCGGTGAAGCGGTGGTACTGCTTGTCGGCCAGCTTGTTGCCGGTGACGGCGATCTTCTCGGCGTTGATGACGACCAGGTAGTCGCCGGTATCGACGTGCGGGGTGTAGACGGGCTTGTGCTTGCCGCGCAGGCGACGCGCGAGCTCGGTGCTCAGGCGGCCCAGCGTCTTGCCGGTGGCGTCGACGAGATACCAGTCGCGCTGGACGGTCTCGGACTTTGCGGTGAAAGTGGTCATGGCGAACTCTGGATTCTCTTGGGGGTACCCGGTCGGGCGGATTCCGGCAGGCGGGACGCCCGGCGGAACTTTGCCACGCGATGTGGTGCGGCGAAAAAGAAGCGGAATGATACCCGCCGCGCCGACTCCGCGCAAGCCACTAGGCCCCGGGTGGCCAGCACCGGGCCGCGGCGCGAAAATGGACCCGCCCCCGCCGGAGACCGTCCCGATGGCCCATGTCCGCCAGTTCACCCCGCTGGACCAGCTGCTGGTCGAAGCGCAGCGCGCGCTGGACACCGTGTTCGGCCGGCCCGCCGCGCACCGGCCCAGCCCGGCCGGGTCGACCCCGGACGTCGAGCTGGACGCCGCCGAGCGCCGCCATGCCGCCGGGCTGATGCGGATCAACCACGTCGGCGAGGTCTGCGCCCAGGGCCTGTACTTCGGCCAGGCCGCGGTCGCCCGCGAAGCGGAGACCCGCGGGCACCTGCTGGAGGCGGCGCAGGAGGAAACCGACCACCTGGCCTGGTGCGCCGACCGGCTGGACGAACTGGGCAGCCGCCCCAGCCTGTTCAACCCGCTGTGGTACGCCGGCAGCTACGCACTGGGCGCGCTGGCCGGCCTGCGCGGCGACGGCTGGAACCTGGGCTTCGTGGTCGAAACCGAACGCCAGGTCGAGGCGCACCTGGACGAACACCTCGAAACCCTGCCCGAGGCCGACCTGCGCAGCCGCGAGATCCTCAAGGTGATGAAGGCCGACGAGGCCCGCCACGCCGACAACGCCGAGCACGCCGGCGCCCGGGCGCTGCCGCAACCGATCCCGGCGCTGATGGCCGCGGCGTCGAAGTTCATGAAGGCGGTCGCCTACCGGCTGTAGCGCGGCACGCCGACTCAGGCCCGCGGCGCCAGCAGCTGCAGGCCGATCGCGCCCGCCACGATCAGGCCGATGCACAGCAGGCGCAACGGCGTGGCGCTTTCGGCGAACAGCGCGATGCCGACGATCGCCACGCCGGCCGCACCGATCCCCGTCCATACCGCGTAGGCGGTGCCCACCGGCAGCGTCTTCAGCGCCAGGGTCAGCAGCCACAGGCTGATCGCGGCCGCCAGCAGCGCCGCCACGCTGGGCCACAGGCGGGTGAAGCCCTCGGCCTGCTTCAGGCCGATCGCGAACCCGACCTCGAACAGGCCCGCCAGCAACAGATAAAACCACGCCATGTCCGTCTCCATGCCATCGATGGCCCGGAACGAAAACGGCGGCCCGGGTTCGCCGGACCGCCGTCGGTCGTGGATGCGCGCCGTGGCGCGTGCGGGTCGTCCCGCAATCTCGCACGGATTATAGCGCGTGCGCTGTCGCCTCAGTCGACCAGGTTGCGGCCGTGGTACAGCTCCTCGATCTCGCGCTTCAGCCGCGCCTCGATCTTCATCCGCTCCTTGAACGACAGGTTCTTGGCCTTCTCCTCGAACAGGTAGGTGTCCAGGTCGAATTCCTTCAGGTGCATCTTGGTGTGGAACAGGTTCTCCTGGTACACGTTGACGTCGAGCATCTCGTAGCGGGTGCGGATGTTCTTGGCCAGGTAGTCCTGGATCGAGTTGATCTTGTGGTCGATGTAGTGCTTCTTGCCCTTGATGTCGCGGGTGAAGCCGCGCACGCGGTAGTCCATGATCACGATGTCGGACTCGAAGCTCTCGATCAGGTAGTTCAACGCCTTCAGCGGCGAAATCACCCCGCAGGTGGCCACGTCGATGTCGGCGCGGAAGGTCGCGATGCCGTTGTCCGGATGGGTCTCCGGATAGGTGTGCACGGTGATGTGGCTCTTGTCCATGTGCGCCACCACGGCGTCGGAGATGATCTCCCTGCCGGCCTGCTTCTTGTCGATCACCGGCTCCTCGGAGATCAGGATGGTCACCGACGCGCCCTGCGGGTCGTAGTCCTGGCGGGCGATGTTGAGGATGTTGGCGCCGATGATCTCCGCCACGTCGGTCAGGATCTGGGTCAGCCGGTCGGCGTTGTATTCCTCGTCGATGTACTCGATGTAGCGCCGGCGTTCGGCCTCGGACTGGGCGTAGCTGACGTCGTAGATGTTGAAGCTGAGCGCTTTGGTCAGGTTGTTGAATCCCTGCAGGCGCAGGCGCGGCAGTGGCTTGACCACGGCGGTAGTCCCTCTGGGGGCGTCGGAAGAGGGGCGCGATTATGCGGCAAATGCGCCTGCAGCGGTATGTCGGCCAGCCGCCGCCGACCGGCAGATCCGGCGTGCGGGGCGGTTCGGACTGCCTCCGGAGCCCGGTTTGCCGTGGCATGCGGAATAAGATTAAGCTTGGCTTAACTCGCCAAGCTTTGGCCGACACAACGGAAAAGCGTCGTTTATGAGCACGAGTATTCCCCCGTTCACGCCCCTGCGCCCTACCGTGAGTCCCTTGTCTCCTGATCGCAGCACAATCGACCGCTTCCTTGCCCACAGCCACCGCAGGCGCTATCCGGCGCGTGCGGACGTGTTCCGCCCCGGCGATCCGGCCGGCACCCTGTACTACGTGGTCAGCGGCTCGGTCAGCATCATCACCGAGGAAGCCGACGACCGCGAGCTGGTGCTGGGCTATTTCGGCCCGGGGCAGTTCGTCGGCGAGATGGGCCTGTTCATCGAATCCGACAAGCGCGAAGTGATCCTGCGCACGCGCACCCAGTGCGAGCTGGCCGAAGTCGGCTACGAGCGCATCCAGCAGCTGTTCTCCGGCCCGCTGGCCGCCGACGCGCCGAGGCTGCTGTACGCGATCGGCGCGCAGTTGTCGCGGCGCCTGCTGGACACCAGCCGCAAGGCCAGCCGCCTGGCCTTCCTCGACGTCACCGACCGCATCGTCCGCACCCTGTTCGACCTGGCCAAGGAGCCGGAGGCGATGAGCCATCCGCAGGGCACCCAGCTGCGCGTGTCGCGGCAGGAACTGGCACGCCTGGTCGGCTGCTCGCGCGAGATGGCCGGCCGCGTGCTCAAGAAGCTGCAGGCCGATGGCGCCCTGCACGCCCGCGGCAAGACCGTGGTGCTGTACGGCACCCGCTGATCCCCGCAAGGCCGGTCCCGCCATGGAATGCCCCAAGTGCCATCACCCGATGGAGAGGCTGGTGCTGCCCGAGGCCGACGCGCACCGCTGCACGAACTGCCGCGGGATGTGGTTCGGCATGCGCGCGTTCGAGTTGCTGAAGGACCGCGCCGAGGCGATCGACACCGGCGACGCGGCCAGGGGCGAGGAATGCAACAAGGTCGACCGCGGCCTGCCGTGCCCGTCCTGCGACGGCGAGCGGCAACTGATCCGCATGGTCGACCCGATCCAGCCGCACATCTGGTTCGAAAGCTGCCAGAACTGCTTCGGGCGCTTCTACGACGCCGGCGAGTTCCGCGACTTCGCGGAGTACGGGTGGCGGGATTTCATCCGCGACCTGAAGGTCGTCGAGCGCGGTTGACGCCCGGCCGGGGCGCGGCGCGCCCTGCCCCTACGACCCGCCGCGATCCTTGCAGCCCCAGTTGAGGATCGGCGTCCCTTCCGGCAGCGTGCGGCGGAACATCGCCACGTTCTTCGCCTTCGGATTCACCACCACCGGCGACTTCGCCGCCTTCAGCAGCGGCAGGTCGGCGCTGGAATCCGAATACGCCACGTCGATCCCGCCGTAGCCGCGCTCGCGCAGCATGCGCATCTTCTCCTCGCTGTGGCAGTGGCGCAGCGCCATCATCGCGCCGAGGCGCGGCCCGACCTCGGTGCCGATCACCGGCACGTCCTGGTGGGCGACGAAGGCGAGGATCGCCCGCGCCAGCTCCGGCGGCGCGCCGGTGGCGACCACCACGCGGTCGCCGTCGCGGCGGTGCCGCGCGAACACTTCCAGCGCCTGCGGCAGCAGCCGCGCGCGGATGCCCGCTTCGTGCCCGCGCACGTAGCGGTCGATCCATGCGTCGAACTCGCGCGCGCGGCGCAGGCCGAAGGTGCCGATCCACACGTAGCCGGAAATGCCGTGGCGGCGCGTCGGCAACCACGCCACCATCGGGCCCAGCAGCGGCGTGGCCAGCAGCGCGGCGAGCACGCGCAGCGGGTTGCGCCTGATCAGCCACGCGAACAGGTGGCTGCCGGAATCGCCGTCGTAGAGGGTGTGATCGAAGTCGAAGACGACCAGTGCCGCGTTCGCGCGCGGTTCGGGGTACCTGTCGCTCATGCGTCGAAGAATAGCGTACGCAGCGCCTCGCCCGGCTCCTCGGCGCGCATGAAGGTCTCGCCGACCAGGAACGCGTGCACGCCGGCGCCGCGCATCGTCGCCACGTCGGCCGGGGCGAGGATGCCGCTTTCGGTGACCAGCAGGCGATCCTTCGGCACCGCGTCCTTCATCGACAAGGTCACGTCGAGCGAGACCTCGAAGGTGCGCAGGTTGCGGTTGTTGATGCCCAGCAGCGGCGCCGGCACCTGCAGCGCGCGCTCCAGCTCGTCGATGTCGTGCACCTCGACCAGCACGTCCATGCCCAGCTGCATCGCCAGGTCCGACAGCTCGGCCAGCTGGAAGTCGTCGAGCGCGGCGACGATCAGCAGGATGCAGTCGGCGCCCAGCGCGCGCGCCTCGTACACCTGGTACGGATCGACCGTGAAGTCCTTGCGCAGCACCGGCAGCGTGCACGCCTCGCGCGCCTGCTGCAGGTAGGCGTCGCTCCCCTGGAAGAAATCGACGTCGGTCAGCACCGACAGGCACGAGGCGCCGCCGAACTCGTAGCTGACCGCGATCTCGGCCGGATGGAAGTCCGGGCGGATCACGCCCTTCGACGGGCTGGCCTTCTTGACCTCGGCGATCACCGCCGGGTCGCCGTGGCCGATCGCCGCATGCAGCGAATCGGCGAAACCGCGCACCGGCGAGGCGTCGCGCACGCGCGCCTTCAGTTCGTCGAGCGGGACGCGGCCGCGGCGCTCGGCGACTTCCCCGGCCTTGCGCGCCAGAATGGTGTTGAGGATGTCGCTCATGGATCAGTAGAGAGTGAAGAGGAGTGAGGAGTGAGGAGCAGCCAGCGGCAATCCGGTTTTCTACTCACTCCTCGCTCCTCTGCGCTCTCCGCTCGGCATCCCAGCCATAGGCGCGCTCGACCTTCGCCACGCGCAACTCGAAGTGTTCGTACCAGTCGCGCCGTCCCCGTTCGCGCGCGGCCGCGTGCTCGGCGTTCGCCTTCCAGCCGCGGATCGCGTCCTCGCTGTCGAAATAGGCGACGGTGATGCCGAAGCCGTCGCCGCCACGCGCCGACTCGACGCCGAGGAACCCCGGCTGCGTCGCCACCAGCTCGACCATCCGCCGCGCCGCCGCGGCGTAGCCTTCCTCGTCGCGGCCGTTGCGCCGCGACGAGAAGATCACCGCGTAGTACGGCGGCCGCGGCAATTCCGCGAAACCGTTGCCGGACATCACGCAGCCTCCTTCGCCAGGGCCTGCGTGGCGGCGACGAATTCCTGCAGCTTCGCCAGCGCGGCGCCGGAAGCGATCGCCGCGCGCGCGAGCTGGATGCCGTGGGCGATATCGTCGGCGACGCCGGACACGTACAACGCCGCGCCGGCGTTGAGCAGCACGATGTCGCGCGCCGGGCCCGGATGGTTGTCCAGCACCTTCAGCAGCATCGCCTTCGACTCGGCCGGGCCGGCCACGCGCAGGTTGCGGCTGTGCGACATCGCGATGCCGAAATCCTCGGGGTGCAGCTCGTATTCGCTGACCTTGCCGTCGCGCAATTCGCCGACGAGCGTTCCCGCGCCGAGCGAGAGTTCGTCCATGTTGTCGCGGCCCCACACCACCAGCGCGCGCTCGGCGCCGAGTTCGCGCAGCACGCGCGCCTGGATGCCGACCAGGTCGGGGTGGAACACGCCCATCAGGATGCCCGGCGCGCCGGCCGGGTTGGTCAGCGGGCCGAGGATGTTGAAGATGGTGCGCACGCCCATCTCGCGCCGCACCGGCGCCACCGCCTTCATCGCCGGATGGTGGATCGGCGCGAACATGAAGCCGATGCCGGTGCGCGCGATCGAGCGCGCGACCTGCTCCGGCTGCAGCTCGATGTTCGCGCCCAGCGCCTCCAGCGCGTCGGCGCTGCCCGACTTCGACGACACGCTGCGGTTGCCGTGCTTGGCCACGCGCGCGCCGGCGGCGGCCACGACGAAGATCGAGCAGGTCGAGATGTTGAAGGTGTGCGAGCCGTCGCCGCCGGTGCCGACGATGTCGACGAGATGCGTGCGATCCGCCACATCGACCGCGCGCGAGAACTCGCGCATCACCGTCGCCGCGCCGGCGATTTCGCCGACGGTCTCCTTCTTGACCCGCAGCCCGGTCAGGATCGCCGCGGTCATCGTCGGCGAGACGTCGCCGCGCATGATCTGGCGCATCAGGCCGATCATCTCGTCGCGGAAGATCTCGCGATGCTCGATGGTCCGCTGCAGGGCCTCTTGTGGGGAAATCGACATGGATGCCGCGCCTTCGGGTATCAGGAAATCACCAGGTAGTCGCTATGGTACGCAATGCCGGCGTGGGGGCCTTCGACCAGCGTCACGTGGCGACCGCCGGCCGCCTCGACCGGGATGCAGTCGTCCACCTCGTACAGGGCGTCCTTGTGCGGCAGCATCCAGCCGGCGTCCGCCCGCGCCTTGCCCTTCGCCTTGGCTTCGGCCGCGTCGCCGGCGACCACCAGCAGGTAGGTGTGCGCTTCGCCGAACACGCCCTTCTCGTAGCCGCCGAGATTGACGAAGAACAGTTTCGGCGAACCGGCCGGCGGCGGCGCATCGGAGAAACGCACCTGCCAGCCGTCGACGCCGTCGACTTCCATCCACGAATCGACGTGCGCGCCGCGCGGTTCGCCGAACCATTGCGCGCGCAGCTGCGGGTAGGTCGATTCGAGCGTGTCGCCGATGGCGAAGGCGACGTCGTGCAGCTCGACCCGGGCCTTCGGGTGGGTGCCGCCGAGCATCACGACGAAGAGTTTTTCGTTCGCAGCCATCTCGATGCCCGCGTTGCCAGCCTTGCTCATGCGCCCGGCCTCGCCGCCAGGGCCAGCCGTGCGCTGAAACCGATGAACAGCACGCCCGCCATGCGATCCAGCCAATGCATGCCCCGCGCGACCACCCGGCTGCGTCGCGTCCAGCCGGCGAGCAGGACGTAGCCGAAGTTGACCGGCAGCGAATTGACGATGAACACCACGCCCAGGAAGGCAAAGGCCAGCGTCTTGTCGTGGGCCGACGGCGCGATGAACTGCGGCACGAAGGCGAGGAAGAACAACGCGACCTTGGGGTTCAGCACGTTGGTCAGGAAGCCGCCCGCGAAGACCTGCCGCAACGAGCCGGCAGCGGCTTCGCGCACCGGCGCTTCCACCGCCGCGGGCGGCGGCGATCGCAGCAGACGCAGGCCGACCCACAGCAGGTACAGCGCGCCCGCCCATTTGACGACGTTGAACAGCGCGGCCGAGGTCGCCAGCAGCGCCCCCAGGCCCAGCGCCGCCACCGCCACGTGCACCAGGCAGCCGACGCTGATCCCGGCGACGGCGATCGCACCGGCCCTGCGCCCGGACCGCAGCGACTGGCTCACGATGTACAGCACGTCGGGGCCGGGCGTGAGGTTGAGCAGCCAGCCGGCAAGCATGAACACCAGCAATTGCGCGGGTTCGATCATCACGATGTGCGCTCCAGGAAGTTCTTCAGCAGGGCGTGGCCGTGCTCGGTGAGGATCGATTCGGGGTGGAACTGCACGCCTTCGACCGGGAATTCGCGGTGGCGCAGGCCCATGATCTCCTCGAAGCTGCCGTCGTCGTTTTCGGTCCATGCGGTGACTTCGAGCGCATCGGGCAGCGAGGATTTCTCGACCACCAGCGAGTGGTAGCGAGTCGCCTCGTAGCCGTCGGGCAAACCGGCGAACACGCCCTTGCCTTGGTGGCGGATGTGCGAGGTCTTGCCGTGCATGATGCGGCCGGCGCGGATCACCTTGCCGCCGTAGGCCTGGCCGATGCTCTGGTGGCCGAGGCAGACACCGAGGATCGGCGTGGTGCGGCCGAGGCTTTCGATCACCTGCAGCGAGACGCCCGCTTCGTTCGGCGTGCACGGGCCGGGCGAGACGACGATGCGCTCGGGCGCGAGCTTCTCGATCTGCTCCACCGTCAGCGCGTCGTTGCGCTCCACTCGCACCTCCGCGCCCAGCGCCTGCAGGTACTGGACGAGGTTGTAGGTGAAGCTGTCGTAGTTGTCGATCATCAACAGCATGATTTTGCTCAATTCAGTTCGTAGACGATGTACACGTCTTGGTCGAGCGTGATCTTGCCCTCGCGCAGAACAGCCGGCGGCGGCGGGGGCGCTGGAGCATACAAATCCGTTGCGCGGGCACCGGTCACCACGACTGACTCCAGACTCTGTGAGTACTGGAGATTCAGGCCCTGATTCGAGATGTTCTGCACCGCGCCGAGCTTGCGACCAACGCCGGCCGCCATTGCCTCTGCCGTCTTTCTGGCATTGGCAATCGCGCTATCCAGCAATTCACGACGAAGGCCATCCGCGCGCGACGTCTCGAACTTGGCTGTCTGGATTCGCAGGGAATTCGACTTCGGCAAGGACGAAATGAATTCATTCAACTTTGGCAAGGAATGGAACTTGACCTTGATGGTCCGTTCATAAGTGTTTCCCTGGAATACCTGCTTGTCGGTTTTGTCGTCCCAGTCGTATTCCGGCGAGATGTCGAGATTGGAAACATCGACATCGCTTGTCTCGACCTGCATCTTTTCCGTGATGGAAAGGATGTTCTTGGCCAGGGACTCGATCTCCGCCTGCGTGGCAGCCGCGTCCATGCTGGTTTTCTTCAAGGTCAATTCGACCGGAAATATGTCCGGCACCACGTCCGTCTTCGCTTCGCCATGCACGGCGATGAACGGCTTGTCGTTGGCGGCCTGCGCCCAGGCGACACCCGCGATGACCAGCAACCCAGCTGCGACTGCGATTTTGCATTTCATGGAAACATCCTTTCGGTTTGGCCCATGGCCCATAACGTTCATTTGCCCGGCACGGGGTTGAAACCTGCGCCACTCATAGCCCCTTCGCCGCTTCCGCCACCGCGCGGAACAGCGCCCTGCCCTTGTTCATCGTCTCGTCCCACTCCTTCTCCGGGTCGGAGTCGTAGACGATGCCGGCGCCGGCCTGCACGTGCAGCTTGCCGTCCTTGATCACCGCGGTGCGGATCGCGATGGCGGTGTCGGCGTCGCCGTGCCAGCCGATGTAGCCGATGCTGCCGGCGTAGACGTTGCGCTTGATCGGCTCCAGCTCGCGGATCACTTCCAGCGCGCGGATCTTCGGTGCGCCGCTGACCGTGCCGGCCGGGAAGGTCGCGCGCAGCACGTCGGCGTAGCTCAGGCCGGGAAGCAGTTTCCCGGTCACCTCGCTGACGATGTGCATCACGTGGCTGTAGCGCTCGATCACGAAGCTTTCGCCGACCCGCACGCTGCCCGCCTCCGACACCCGGCCCACGTCGTTGCGGCCCAGGTCGATCAGCATCAGGTGCTCGGCGCGCTCCTTCGGATCGGCCAGCAGTTCGGCTTCCAGCGCCAGATCCTCTTCATGCGTCCTGCCGCGCGGACGGGTGCCGGCGATCGGGCGCACCGTCACCTCGCCGCCCTGCAGGCGCACCAGGATCTCCGGCGACGAACCGACCACCTGCACGTCGCCGGCGTCGAGGAAATACATGTACGGCGACGGATTCAGCGCGCGCAACGCGCGGTACACGTCGACCGGGCGCGCGGCGAACGGCACGCTCAGGCGCTGGCTCAGCACCACCTGGAACACGTCGCCGGCGCGGATGTATTCCTTCGACTTCTCCACCGCGGCGATGAAGCCCTCGCGGGTGAAGCCGGAGACGAAGTGGCTTTCGTCGAGCACGTCGCGCGCGATCGGCGCGGGATAGCCGGCGCCCGGCGCGCGCAGCTTGGCGACCAGCGCGTCGAGCCGCGCCTGCGCCCTGTCCCACGCGTCCGCCTCGCGCGGATCGGCGTGCACGACCAGGTACAGGCGGCCCTTGAGGTTGTCGAACACCGCCAGCTCTTCCGACAGCATCAGCAGGATGTCGGGCGTGCCGAGCTGGTCGGGGTTCGGGTCTGCGGCGAGTTTCCGTTCGATGTATTCGATGCACTCGAAGCCGAACCAGCCGACCAGGCCGCCGCTGAAGCCGGGCAGCCCTTCCAGTTCCGGCACCACGTGCGCGGCGCGCAGCGCCTCGACTTCGGCGAAGGGATCGGCGACCTCGCGGCTTTCGACCAGCCGGCCGCGGTCGCGGATTTCCAGCGCGTGGCCGCGGAAGGTGGCGACCCGGCGCGCCGGCAGGCCGATGATCGAATAGCGGCCGAAGCGCTCGCCGCCCTCGACCGATTCGAACAGGTAGGTGTGCGGCGCGTCGGCCAGCTTCAGGTAGACCGACAGCGGCGTGTCCAGGTCGGACAGCACCTCGCGGACGACGGGGATGCGGTTGTACGTGCCTTCAGCGGCGTGGCGCTGGAACTGTTCCTGCGTGATCAAGATGGCTTTCCTTCCGGGATGCGGGGGCGTGGCAGACGACGGCAACGGGCCACCATCGCCAGGACCGGCGAGCGGAAGGAAGATCGCGGGAGAGCGTCTGCGGGATCACGGAGCCCCACTTTAACCGATCCGGCGGCCTTGTGCGGGAGCGGGCCATGCCCGCGACCGCGGAATCCTCCGGGGCGGCGCAGCGTGGAAGGCCATGGCAGGGACGGCGCGCGGGGGGCGGGATCGGCCTGCGGCATTGCGGGCTATGGCGGCAGCCCCCCTTCCTTTCGTTTGCAACTTATCCGCAGGCCGCCGCCACTTCCGCGCGCATCTTCGCGATCACCGCCGCATAGCCTTCCACATTGGAGCCGGGGGCATTGAAGATCGCCGAGCCGGCGACGAAGGTGTCGGCGCCGGCCGCGGCGATCTTGCGGATGTTGTCGGCCTTCACGCCGCCGTCGATCTCCAGGCGGATGTCCTTGCCGGTGGCGTCGATCTTCTTCCGCACCGCGCGCAGCTTGTCCAGCGCCGACGGGATGAAGGCCTGGCCGCCGAAGCCGGGGTTGACCGACATCAGCAGCACCAGGTCGAGGTCTTCCAGCACCCAGTCCAGCACGTCGACCGGCGTGGCCGGGTTCAGCACCAGCCCGGCCCGGCAGCCGTGCGACCTGATCAGCTGGATGGTGCGGTGGACGTGCGAACTGGCCTCGGGGTGGAAGCTGATCACGCTGGCGCCGGCCTCGGCGAAGTCCGGCACGATGCGGTCCACCGGCTGCACCATCAGGTGCACGTCGATCGGCGCGGTCACGCCGTGCTTGCGCAGCGCCGCGCAAACCATCGGGCCGATGGTCAGGTTCGGCACGTAGTGGTTGTCCATCACGTCGAAGTGCACCCAGTCGGCGCCGGCCTTCAGCACGTTGTCGACTTCCTCGCCGAGCCGGGCGAAGTCCGCGGAGAGGATGGACGGGGCGATGATGCAGTCGGACATGGGATTCCTTCGGTTCGTGGCAGCTCAGCGCCGGCGCAGCTTCTTGATCCGGTCGTAGGCAGCGTTGAGTTCGCGCGATTTCGCCTCGGCCCGGGCGCGCAGTTCCGGCGCCGCGCCGGCCAGCCGGTCCGGGTGGTACTGCGAAATCAGCCGGCGGTAGGCCTGGTCGATTTCGGCGTCGGTGGCGTCGCTGGTCAGGTCGAAGGCGCGGTACGGGTTGTCCTTCGATAGCTTGAACCAGTCGCTGTCGAAGGCATGGCCGAGCAGTAGCCCGATCAGCCCGCCCAGCGGGTGCCGCAGCAGCAGCCAGCCGGCCACGAAACCCAGCAATTTGCCGTACCAGCGCGTCATCCGCCGCTCTCGCCGAAAATTCGCCGCAATTCTACGGCACAGGGCGCCCGCGCAGTCGTACACTACGCGGCCCGCTGTCCCGCGGGCCGCCTTCACGGGCCGCTCGATGAGTCTCCCGCCGCCCGCACGGGCCCCGTGGACAGCCGTCATCGCAGTCCAGGAGTACCCGTGTCCACGACGTTGCTCGAATCCGACCTGCCCGGCCTGACCCTGCGCCATCGCGGCAAGGTGCGCGACGTGTTCGACCTGCCGCGCGAACGCCTGCCCGCCGACGCGCCGCCGGGGGACTACCTGCTGATGGTCGCCACCGACCGCCTTTCCGCATTCGACGTGGTCCTGCCCGACCCGATCCCCGGCAAGGGCGAGATGCTGTGCCAGATCTCGAATTTCTGGTTCGCCAGGACCGCCCACCTGCTGCCCAACCACCTGACCGGCATCGACGTCGCCAGCGTGCTGCCGCAAGGCGTCGACGCGGCGCTGTACGCCAAGCGCGCGGTGGTGACGAAGAAGCTCAAGCCGGTGCCGGTGGAGGCGATCGCCCGCGGCTACCTGATCGGCAGCGGCTGGAAGGACTACCAGCGCACCGGCAAGGTCAGCGGCATCGAACTGCCGCAGGGCCTGCGCCAGGCCGAACAGCTGCCGGAGCCGATCTTCACCCCGTCGACCAAGGCCGCGGTCGGCGACCACGACGAGAACATCGATTTCGACACGATGGTCCGCACCATCGGCGCCGAACTGGCCGAAAAGGTCCGCGACGCGACCCTGCGCATCTACCAGTTCGCCGCCGAGTACGCGGCCCAGCGCGGCATCCTGCTGGCCGACACCAAGTTCGAGTTCGGCACCGACGCCGACGGCCGCCTGTACGTGATGGACGAGATGCTGACCCCGGACTCGTCGCGCTACTGGCCGGCGGAGCAATACGAAGTCGGCACCAGCCCGCCGAGCTACGACAAGCAGTTCGTGCGCGACTACCTGGAGACGCTGGACTGGAACAAGACCGCGCCCGGCCCGAAACTGCCGGCGGAGGTCATCGCCCGCACCCGCGCCAAATACGCCGAAGCGCTGCAGAAGCTGGCGGGCATCGGCATCGACTGAACGGCGCTTCTCCCCCTCCCTTCGCAAAAGGGGAACCGGGGGGGGGTTCCGTTTCCGTCGCCCCGCGCGGATCCTTCCGTTGTCCGCCGCGCGAACGCCCGTTCGCTTTCGCCAGCAGGGGCAGGGGTCCGCACCGCGGCGCAAAATGCCGCGCTGCGGTGGCTGCGTTATCCTCGACGCCAGTGAATCCCCGGGAGGGAGGGAATGAACGCGACCGCCGGACGCCCCATCGACCGCTTCTTCGCCAACTACTCCAACGACCACCGCAACCCGACCAATCAGCTGATCCACACGGTCTGCGTGCCGGCGATCCTGTGGTCGGTGATCGCGCTGTTGTGGTGCATCCCGGTGCTGGGCAGCTGGTTCAAGCCGGGCGTGTGGGCGGCGCTGGCGATGTTCGCCGCGTGGATGTACTACTACCGGCTGTCGCGCCCGATCGGCTTCGGCATGCTGGTGGTGTTCTTCACCATGGCCTGCATCTGCCGGCTGGTCGCGATGGCGTACGGCACGGGCACGCTGCTGTGGGCGGCCATCGCGGTGTTCGTGGCGGCGTGGATCGGCCAGTTCGTCGGCCACAGCAAGCTGTTCGAGGGCCGCAAGCCCAGCTTCTTCACCGACCTGACCTACCTGCTGATCGGCCCGATCTGGGTGCTGGCCAAGTTCTACCGCAAGATGGGCTGGAAGTACTGATCGTGCAGGAGCGGCGTGAGCCGCGACCCGTATCCGCTATCGGGAAAGCATCGCGGCTCACGCCGCTCCTACAGACCGAACATTTCCCGGGCCGGCGCGAACGCGCGCGGCGCGTAGCCGAAGTCGCGGCGCGCCGGTTCCGCATCGAACACCAGGTCCTCGCGCATCCGCGCCACCGCCGCGTCGCCGAGCTCCTGCAGCTTGCCGAACCTGCGCGCCGCCGACAGCGCCAGCGCGAACAGCGGCGCCGGCACTTCCCGCAGTTTCGGCGGCGGATCGAGCGCCGCCAGCGTGCGCGCGACCATCTCGCGGTAGGCCAGCGCCTCGCCACCCGGCAGCGCGTAGCCGCGGCCGAACGTCGCGGGCCGGTCGAGCACCGCCAGCGCGGCATCGGCCAGGTCGTCGACGTGCACCGGCTGGCGCAGGCCGTTCGCGCCGCGCGGCAGCACGAAGAAACCGGCCCTGCCTGCCAGCCGCGCGATCCGGGTCAGCGTGCGGTCGCCGCCCGCGCCGTAGACCAGCGTCGGCCGCAGCAGCGTCGCATGCGCACCGCGCGCCGCGGCCGCTTCGAACAGCGATCTTTCGGCGTCGCCCAGCCGGCGGACGAGGTCGCGTTCGCATGGATCCCGCGAATCGCGCTTGGTTTCGAGGCTGGTCGAACCGAACGCGACCACGCGCGGCGCATCGATCCGCGACGCCGCGAACCACGCCGCGAAGCGGTCCAGCGGCCCGAGGCTGAAAATCGCGTCGACCCGCGGCGGCAATGGCGGCATGTCCGCGAAATCGCCGCGCAGCCAGGTCGTCCCGTCGTTGTCTTCGTGCGCCTGTCGCGACAACGCATGCACGTGCCAGCCTTGCGCATGCAACCGCGCCCGCACCGGCGCGCCGATCTGGCCGCTGCCGCCGAAGACCAGCGCCTCAGCCATTTGCGGTCGTGGTCGGTTTCAGCACCAGCCGCAGCCACAGCCAGCCGAGCACGGCCGAGACCGTCGAGCCGCCGAGGATGCCCAGCACCGCGGCTTCGCCGAGTTGCGGATGGCTCGCGCCATAGGCCAGGTTGGCGACGAACAGGCTCATCGTGAAGCCGATGCCGCACAGCACGCCGAGGCCGAGCAGCGCCTTGAGGTCCATGCCGTCGGGCAAACGGGCGATGCCTGACGCGCGGGTCAGCAAGGCGGTGCCGACGATGCCGACCGGCTTGCCGAGCAGCAGGCCCAGCGCCACGCCCAGCGGCAGCGGCGCCAGCGCATCGCCGGCCTGCATTCCCCGCAGCGACAGGCCGGCGTTGGCGAAGGCGAACAGCGGCAGGATCGCGTAGGCGACCCACGGGTGCAGCGCGTGTTCCAGCTGCTCCAGCGGGGAATTCTCCGACGGCGATGCGGCTTCGCCGCCGTTGCGGTTGCGCAGCGGGATCATCAGGCCGGTGACCACGCCGGCCAGCGTCGCGTGCACGCCCGACTTCAGCACGAAGTACCACGTCGCCGCGCCGAGGATCAGGTAGACCGCCAGGCTGGCGACGCCGCGCCAGTTCAGCAGCAGCATCAGGCCCACGCTGGCGCCGGCCCAGGCCAGCCAGTGCATGGCGAGGTCGTGCGAGTAGAAGACCGCGATGATCAGGATCGCGATCAGGTCGTCGACGACCGCGATCGTCGACAGCAGCAGCTTCATCCCCAGCGGCACGCGCGGGCCGAGCAGCGCGAGCACGCCGAGGGCGAAGGCGATGTCGGTGGCGGTGGGCACGGCCCAGCCGCGCATCGCGACCGCGTCGCCGTGGTTGATCGCCGTGAACAGCAACGCCGGCACCGCGACGCCGCCGGCCGCGCACAGCACCGGCAGCAGCATCTGGTCGAAGCGCGACAGTTGCCCGCTCAGCGCCTCGCGCTTGATCTCCAGCGCCACCAGCAGGAAGAACACCGCCATCAGCGCGTCGTTGATCCACCATTCGGCGGATTCGACCATCGCGAAGCCGCCGACGCTGAAGCCGAGCGGGAAATGGCGGAAGGCCTCGTAGGCATCGTGCCAGCGGGAGTTGGCCAGCAGCAGCGCCAGCGCCGCGGCGAGCATCAGCACGATGCCGCCGGCGGCCTGCAGGCGGAAGAATTCGCGCAGCAGTTGCAGCGCGCGGTTGACGGGGCGGATGCGGCTCATCGGGCGATTATAGGGTCGCGCCCTCCCCCGGCATTCCCGCCTCCGCGGCGGCCGCCGCTCAGCCGCGGATCGTGGCCAGCTCGAACGCGATCCACGCCAGGAACGCGACGGACAGCACCGCGCCTTCCCAGCGCTTGATCCTGAGGTCGCCGCGCAGCATCGGGTACAGCATCAGCGCCAGCACCATCGCCGCCGGCAGTTCCAGCCTGACGAACGACGCCGGCAGCGCCAGCGGACCGTGCGCCGCGGCCATGCCGCCGACGATCACCAGCAGGTTGAACAGGCTGGAGCCGATCACGTGTCCCAGCACCATGTCGCCCGAGCCTTTGCGCGCAGCGGCGATCGCGGCGGCGGCTTCCGGCAGCGCGGTGCCGATCGCCACCGGCAGCAGGCCGACCAGCAGCGGCGACCAGTGCAGGCCGGCACCGATGTCCGTCGCGGCGCCGACCACGAACTTCGCCCCGTAGAACAGCAGGGCCGCGGCGACGGCGAAGCGCAGCAGGTTCATCCACAATACGACGCGGGTGGATGCGTAATCGGCGACCTGCTGGCGCACCTCGGCGGTTTCGCCGCTGCCGCGCGCCAGCAGGAAGGCCAGCAGTGCGACGAAGGCCAGCAGCAGCGCGACGCCCTCGATGCGGCCCACCGCGCCGTCCAGGCCGAACACGATCAGCGCCAGCGTCGCCACCACCAGCAGCACCAGCAGCGGCGACAGCAGGCGCATGCGCACCAGCAGCGGCGCGGCGACGGCGGCCAGGCCCAGGCTCAGGCCGAAGTTGGCGATGTTGCTGCCCACCGCGTTGCCCAGCGCCAGCTCCGGCTGGCCCTTCGCGATCGCGTAGGCATTGACGAACAGTTCCGGCAGCGAGGTACCGAAGGCGATCAGCAGCAGGCCGGCGACGAACGGCGACGCCCCCAGCTTCTGCGCCAGGCCGGACGCGCCCTTGACGATGCTGTCGCCGCCCAGCGCCAGCAATACCAGTCCGAGTACGAAGAATCCCCAGGCTTCCAGCATGTCCGTCCCTCCCTAGCGTCCCGGCGGATTCTAGCCACGTTCGCGCGCCACCGGCCAGCCGCAGCAAACCGGCCGCGAAGGTTGGCGGAGGAACGACGCCGGCATCGGAGGCCGCCGCCCGGGCGGCGCAGGCTCAGGAACAGCCTTCGATGTAGTCGACCTGCGGCGGCACGCCGACGCGCCATTCGGTGACCTTGCCGTTCGCGTCGGTTTCGAACACCAGCTTGCCCGGCGCCGCATCGCCGGCAACCGACAGGTAGTGCCCGCCCTCGACGTACTTGTGCGGCATCGAACTCAACGCATTGCCGTACAGCCGCTGCAGCTCGGCCGAGCTCATGCCGATCCTGCCCCCGCCGGGCGCGGTGATCTGCCCGGAAGCGACGTCGATGCGCACGAACTTGCCGCCCTCGATCATGAAGGCGATCTTGTAACCCTGTTTCGCCTGCGTGGCGGGGATCAGGTAATGGCAGCCGCCCGGCTCGGACGGCGCGGCGTCGCCGAGGTCGCCGCCCCAGGCCATGCGTACTTCCTCGGCGCTCGCACCGAACTCCGCCGGGCCGAAGCCTTCGAAGCCGATCGTGCCCGCGGCCGGCAGGTCGACGCGCAGCGAACCGCTCGGTGCCGCTGCCGGCTCGGGCGCGGGCGTCGCCGCGGCTTCGGCCGGTGCGGGCCGCTCCGCCGCGGCCGGTCCGGACGCCGGCGGCGCCTTGCAGGCGGCGAACAGCAACGCGAGCGCGACGATCGGTGCCTGGCGCATGTTCGGTCTCCCGGTGGATCGGCGGCGAGTATGCACGGCCGGTGTCGACGCCGCGAGAAATGCACGGCGGCCCTTCGAGTCCTCGGCGCCGCCGCTACGCTCCGGGCGAGCGGAAGTGCTTCTCCAGGCCGGCCCAGCAATCCTGGTAGTCGCGCTGGCGATGCGGCGCATCCAGCGCCTGCCGGGTCGGCCGGATCGCCGCGCGCGTTTCGAACATGAAGGCCATCGTGTCGGCGATCACGTCGGGCTTCGACAGGTCGGCGTTGCTCGCCTTCTCGAAGGTGGCGGCGTCCGGTCCGTGCCCGATCATGCAGTTGTGCAGCGACGCGCCGCCGGGCGCGAAGCCCTCGGCCTTGGCGTCGTACACGCCATGGACCAGGCCCATGAACTCGCTGGCGATGTTGCGATGGAACCACGGCGGGCGGAACGTGTCCTGCGCCACCAGCCAGCGCGGCGGGAAGATAGCGAAGTCCAGGCTGGCGGTGCCGTGCGTGTCGCTGGGCGAGGTCAGCACTGTGAAGATCGACGGATCCGGATGGTCGTAGCTGATCGAACCGATCGCATTGAAGCGGCGCAGGTCGTAGCGGTACGGCGCGTAGTTGCCGTGCCAGGCGACCACGTCGAGCGGCGAGTGGTCGATGCTGGCGCGCCATAGCCGGCCCTGGAACTTGGCGACGAGCTCGAACTCGCCTTCGGCGTCTTCGTACGCGGCCACCGGCGTTTCGAAATCGCGCGGGTTGGCCAGGCCGTTCGCGCCGATCGGGCCGAGGTCGGGCAGGCGCAGCAGCGCGCCGAAGTTCTCGCAGACGTAGCCGCGCGACGGGCCATCCGGCAGGTCGACGCGGAAACGCACGCCGCGCGGGACCACCGCGATCTGCTGCGGCTCGACGTCGACCACGCCCAGCTCGGTGGCGATGCGCAACCGGCCCTGCTGCGGGACGATCAGCAGTTCCGCATCGGCGTCGTAGAAGTAGCGGCCCCGCATCGACTTGTTCGCCGCGTACAGGTGGATGCCGACGCCGGTCTGCGCCGCCGCGCCGCCGTTGCCGGCGACGGCATACAGGCCGTTGACGAAGTCGGTCGGCGTTTCCGGGATCGGCAGCGGGCTCCAGCGCAACTGGTCCGGCGGCACCGGACCGTCGCCGAAATCGTTGTGGAACTTGTCCTGTTCGAACGGCTCGAACGCGCCGTGCATCGCCGCCGGGCGGATCCGGTACAGCCAGCTGCGCCGGTTCTGCCCGCGCGGCGCGGTGAACGCGGTGCCGGACAACTGTTCGGCGTACAGGCCGTGCGCGGCCTTCTGCGGCGAATTGCGCCCGACCGGCAGCGCGCCGGCGACGGCCTCGGTCGCGAACTCGTTGCCGAAGCCGGTCATGTAGCGGTTTTCAGTCGTACTCATGAGCATCGTGCCTTTGAGCCCCTCTCCCGTCGGGAGAGGGTTTCGAATGCGTGATTAGAGCACGCCGCGACGCATCTGGTCGCGCTCGATGCTCTCGAACAGCGCCTGGAAGTTGCCTTCGCCGAAACCTTCGTTGCCCTTGCGCTGGATGATCTCGAAGAAGATCGGCCCGACCGCGTTCTGGGTGAAGATCTGCAGCAGCTTGCGCTTCTTCGTCTCCGGGTCGGCGTCGATCAGGATGCGGTTCTTCTTCAGCCGCTCCACATCCTCGCCGTGCTCGGGGATGCGCTGGTCGATCACCTCGAAGTAGGTGTCCGGGGTATCGAGGAACTCGACCCCGGCCGCACGCATCTTCTCGACCGTGTCGTAGATGTCGTCGGTGAAGCAGGCGATGTGCTGGATGCCCTCGCCGTGGTAGGCGTCGAGGTACTCGTTGATCTGCGACTTCGGGTCGGACGACTCGTTCAGCGGGATGCGCACCATGCCGTCCGGCGCGGTCATCGCCTTCGACAGCAGCCCGGTCTTGGCGCCCTTGATGTCGAAGTAGCGGATCTCGCGGAAGTTGAACAGCCGCTCGTAGTAATCCGCCCACTTGGCCATGTTGCCGTGGTACAGGTTGTGGGTCAGGTGGTCGATGAAGGTCAGGCCGTAGCCCTTGGGCATCATCTCCGCGCCCGGCAGCCATTCCCAGTCCGGGTCGTGGATGGTGCCCTTGTCGTCGTAGCGGTCGACCAGGTACAGCATGCAGTCGCCGATGCCCTTGATCACCGGGGCCGCGACCGCCTTGGTCAGTTCGTCGGCGGCGTCGAAGGCCTCCGCCCCGTTCTTCAGCGCCTGCACGCGCGCCCATTCGGCCAGCTTGTTGATGCGGATCGCGAAGCCGCAGGCAGACGGGCCATGCTTGGCGGCGAAGCGCGCGGCGAAGCTGTCGGGGTCCTCGTTGACCAGGAAGGTGCAGTCGCCCTGCCGGTAGTTGGTGATCGGGCGCGTGCGGTGGCGGGCGACCGGGACGAAGCCGAGCTTGCGGAAGTAGTCGTGCAGCGCGGCGCCCTGTCCGGCCGGAGCGGCGTATTCGACGAACTCGAAGCCGTCGATGCCCATCGGGTTGTCGAAGGTGACGGCTTGCATGCCCTGCGGGGGATATGCGCTCATGGGGTTTCTCCTGCAATATCGCGGACGGTCCGCCCCGAGGGCGGGCCCGGCGAATGGATTTCGTACCCTCCTTTATAGTTTCAGCTGAAACCAACCACAAGTAGCAGCGCAACATGAACCAGCCTGCCCACCCGCCCGTCCAGTCCGATTTCGATCTCGACCGGCTGTTCTCCTACCGCCTGAGCGTGCTGTCCAACCGCATCAGCGGAGCGATTTCGCGCGAATACCACCGCCGCTTCGGCCTGGCGATCACCGAGTGGCGGGTCATGGCGGTGCTGGGCCGCTTCCCCGGGCTGTCGGCCGGCGAGGTCTCGGCACGCACCGCGATGGACAAGGTAGCGGTCAGCCGGGCGGTGGCACGGCTGCTGGAACGCGGCCTGATCCAGCGCGAGATCCACGACGACGACCGCCGCCGCTCGGTGCTGGCGCTGTCGACCGAAGGCGTGCGCGTCCACGACGAAGTCGCGCCGATGGTGATGGAATACCACCAGCGCCTGTTCGAGTCGTTCACCCCCGAGGAACGCGCCGTGCTGGACAAGCTGCTCGACAAGCTGGCCGGCGACGGCGTGAAGCGGATCGAAGGCTGACGCCCGCCCCGCCTAGGTTGCGGCGCGGCGCGCGGCGTGCGGCCGGCGCGCGCGGTAGTCGCCCGGGCTCGCGCCCATGACCCGGCGGAAACGCCGGTTGAAGGTCGACAGGTCGTTGAAGCCGCATTCGCCGGCGATCGTCGCGACCGGTTCGGCGGAAGCGCGCAGGCGCAACGCCGCGCGATGCAGGCGCAGGCGCAACACGAACTGGTGCGGGCTCAGGCCCACGACCCGGCGGAACACGCGCAGGAAGTGGTAGCGGCTCATCGCCGCTTCGTCGGCCAGTCCGGCCAGCGACAGTTCCTCGCCCGCCATCGCCTCGATCCGGCGCAACGCGCGGGTGACGCGGCGTTCGTCTCGCGCGCTCGGACCGCGGTGCGCCTGCCGCGCGTCCGCCAGCGTCGCGACCACCGCATCGGCCAGGCACAGCGCCGCTTCCTCCAGCGCCGGCGCATCGGCCTCGTCGCGCGCGGCCTCCGCCTCGGCCAGCAACGGCTGCAGTTCCGCCAGCGGTGGCAGGCTGGCCGCCGGCAATGCGGCGCGGCGCACGCCCGGCACCGCGGCCACGATCCGTTCGAACAGCGCCGGCGCGTACTGGAACGACAGGCAGCGGTCGCCGGTCGCGTGCTCGTGGCCGCATTCGAAGCAATGCCCCGAATTGCCCAGCAGCAACGCGCCGGGAGCCAGCAGCGCGCGGCCGGCGCTGCAGCGGTACTGGAACGAGCCCGCGCTGACGATCGCGATGCTGAAACCCGCGTGCCGTTCCTCGAACGGCCGGTCGCGCGGCCCGGCGTCGCAGACGACGTCCTGGACGCGCCAGCCGTCGGCGGCAGCGAGGTTGCGCACGAGCATGGCCATGCCCGGCAAGTTAGCAATTTTTCCCAAGCCGCGCCGGTGCCGGAAGCCTACAAAGACGTACCGCCAATCGGATCACGCCGGCCTGCGCGATCCCGCCCCCTTCCGACCAACGAGGAAAAGACCATGTTCGACCATGTTTCCATCGGCGTGCGCGACCTGCGCGCGGCCAAGGCCTTCTACGACGCCGCGCTGGCACCGCTCGGCTACGCTTGCCTCAGCGAGGGCGACGAATCGCTCGGCTACGGCCGCGGCAACGTCGCGTTGTGGATCAACCGCAGCGCGCGCCCGGTGCCGGCCGACGCCGAATCGGGCCTGCATTTCTGCTTCGCCGCGCCGACCCGCGCCAGCGTGGACGCGTTCCACGCGGCGGCATTGGCCAGGGGCGGCCGCGACAACGGCGCGCCGGGCCTGCGCGCCGACTACGCCCCGGACTACTACGCGGCCTTCGCGATCGACCCCGACGGCTACCGGCTCGAAGCGTATTGCGGCAAGCCGGCGGCCTGATCACGCGCAAGAAAAACCCCGCCGAAGCGGGGTTTTTCTTCACGACGGGCATGGGCGCTTACTTCACGCCATGCATCAGCTTCTGGATCAGCGGTGCGATCAGGAACAGGATCACGCCGCCGACCAGCAGGATCCAGAAGCCCTGCGTGTAGCCTGCGTGCGCCGAGGCGACGGTCATGCCGGTCTCGCCGCTGACGTGGCTGGCGAAGATGCCCGACAGGTTGTTGCCGATGCCCGTCGACAGGAACCAGCCGCCCATCGCGAAGCCGACCAGCCTCACCGGCGCGAGCTTGGTGGTCATCGACAGGCCGATCGGCGACAGGCACAGCTCGCCGACGGACTGGATCACGTAGACCATGAACAGCGTCCAGAACGGGATCAGGCCGGCGCTGTTCACCAGGCTCGACAGCGCGAACATCAGCAGCAGGAACGCCAGGCCGTTGAAGATCAGGCCCAGGCCGAACTTGCGCGGGATCGACGGGTTGGCCTTGCCCATCCGCAGCCACAGCCACGCCAGCACCGGCGCGACGGTGATGATCGCCAGCGAGTTCACCGACTGGAACCAGCCCACCGGGAAGATCCAGCCGCCGAAATCGCGGTTCACGATCTTGTCGGCGAGGAAGTTGAACGAGCTGCCGGCCTGCTCGAAGAAGCACCAGAACAGCACGTTGAACACGAAGATGATCAGCATCGCGATCGCGCGGTCGCGCGCGACCGGGCCCTCGCGGAAGCCCTCGACCAGGATCATCGCGCACAGCACGATGAACATGGCGCTGAGGATCCACTGCAGCATCGCCGCGTCGATGGCGAGCAGGAAGTAGTAGATCGGTACCGAGGCCAGCACGAAGGCCAGCACGCCGAGCACGCGGACCTTGTTCTCCGCACCGCCTTGCGGCCGGCCGATCGGGCCAAGCTGGCGCCGGCCGAACCAGAACCAGAACAGGCTGATCAGCATGCCGATGCCGGATGCAATGAACACGACCTTGTACATCGGCATCTCGGGCGATCCGCCCATCAGGCGCTCGGCCAGGATCGAGGTGAGCCACGGCGCGATCATCGCTCCGAGGTTGATGCCCATGTAGAAGATAGTGAAGCCCGAATCCCGGCGCTCGTCCCCCTGCCGGTAGAGCTGGCCTACCATCGCGGAGATGTTGGGCTTGAACAAGCCGTTGCCCGCGATCACGGTGGCGAGTCCGACGTGGAACACGGTCTGGTCGGGGTAGGCGATCATGAACAAGCCCGCGGACATCACCACCGCGCCGAGCAGGATCGATCGCTGGTAGCCGATGACCCGGTCGGCGATGTAGCCGCCGATGATTGCCGCGGCGTAGACGAGGGCCAGATACGCGCCATAGATCCGGCTCGCGGGCGCTTCGCCCTCTCCCGAGCCGGCGTAGAACTGGGCGACGATGTACAGCACCAGCGCCCAGCGGATGCCGTAGAACGCGAAGCGTTCCCAGAACTCGGTCATGAACAGCATCCACAACGGACGCGGATGACCCATCGTTTGCTTGAATTCCGGGATTGCGCCCGGCGCGGAAGCTGCGGTACCGCTCATGCGGTTTCCCCCTCAAAGTCGTTCAGGAATGGAAGCCCGCCGTGGGAACGGGACGCGGCAGAATCGCCGAACGTCGCCGCCGGCGTCAAATTCACGTGAATTTCCCCTTTTCCTTCAATGGGAAAGGGGAAATGTTCAGCCCGGCCGCGTGCCGATGGTCGTGCGCACTTCGAACAACTCAGGGAAGAAGGTCAGTTCCAGCGCCTGCTTCAGGAAGCCGACGCCGCTGGAACCGCCGGTGCCGCGCTTGAAGCCGATGATGCGCTGCACCGTGCGCATGTGCCGGAAGCGCCACAGCTGGAACTGCGATTCCAGGTCGACCAGATCCTCGCACAGCGCGTACTCGCGCCAGTAACGGTTGGTGTCCTCGTAGATGCGCTCGAACACCGGCAGCAGCGCCGGGTCGGACACGTGCGGCTGCGACCAGTCGCGTTCGAGGTGGATTTCCGGGATCGCATGGCCGAAACGGGCGAGATAGCGCAGGAATTCGTCGTACAAGCCTGGCGCGCGCAACACCTGCTCCAGCGCGGCCTGTCCCGCCGGATCGTGGTGGAACACCTTCAGCATCGCCGCATTCTTGTTGCCGAGCAGGAATTCGATGCTGCGGTATTGCAGCGACTGGAAGCCCGACGACGGGCCCAGCACGTCGCGGAATTCCATGTATTCCGAGGGCGTCAGCGTTTCCAGCACCGACCATTGCTCGGTCAGCTGGCGCAGCACCTGCTTGCTGCGCGCCAGCACCTTCTGCGTCTGCCAGACCTCGCTGCGCTGCAGGTGGCGGATCGCCGCGCCCAGTTCGTGGATCAGCAGCTTCAACCACAGCTCCGACACCTGGTGCTGGACGATGAACAGCATCTCGTCGTGGTGCGGCGGATCGGACAACGGCTGCTGCGCGTCGAGCAGCTTGTCCAGCCGCAGGTAGCCGCCGTAGGTCAGGCGGCCGCCCAGGTCGGTGTGGATGCCGGCTTCGAGCTGGCGCTGGTTCTTTTCTACGGACATCGGCTCTTTATCTACTCAAGGAACATGTCGTAAGCCGTTGCCCGGCCAAGCGCACAGGGTAACCGATCGCCGTGCCGGCGCCCTTGTCATGCGGATGCCACCCGCGCGGCAGAATCTTTGTTTGGCTATATTCTGCGACACCCGTCGCGATCAGGGGCGCAGCGGGCCGGTCGGGGTCCGATAACGCACGTTCTTCAAGGGAGTGTCCATGGAACTGTCCAGGGGCCGCTGCGCGGCCATTGCGCTGTCCGTTTTCGCCCTGTGCCTTGCCGCTTCCGCGCAGGCGCAGGTGGTCATCAGCCAGGTCTACGGCGGTGGCGGCAACAGCGGCGCGCCGTACACCAACGACTACGTCGAACTGTTCAACCGCGGCGCCACGCCGGAATCGCTGGCCGGCAAGTCGGTGCAGTACGCCAGCGCCACCGGCACCGGCAATTTCGGCTCGGCCAGCAACCTGATCGTGGTGCTGCCGAACGCGACCCTGCAGCCGGGCCAGTATTTCCTGCTCGGCCTGGCCGGCGGCAGCAACGGCTCGGCGTTGCCCGCCACCGACGCCAGCGGCACGATCAACATGTCCGGCAGCGCCGGCAAGGTCGCGCTGGTCAATTCCACCAGTGGCCTGGGCTGCAACGGCGGCAGCACCGCCTGCAGCGCGGAGCAACTGGCGCTGATTGCCGACCTGGTCGGTTTCGGCGGCGCGAATTTCTACGACGGCGCACCCGCGCCGACCCTGTCCAACACGCTGGCGGCCTTCCGCGCCGACGGCGGCTGCACCGACACCGACAACAACGCCGCCGACTTCTCCGCCGCGGCGCCGGCGCCGCGCAACAGCGCTTCGCCCGCGCATGTCTGCGGTGGCGGCGGCCTGCCGGCATTGACCATCGCCGACATCGCCATCGATGAAGCCGCCGGCAACGCGGTGTTCACCCTGCGGTTGAGCGCGCCGGCCGGCGCCGAAGGCGCCAGCGTCGCCTATTCGACCGCCGACGGCAGCGCGCAGGCAGGCAGCGACTACGTCGCCGCCAGCGGCACGGCCACGTTCGCCGCGGGCACGGATGCCACCACCGTCAGCATCGCGCTCATCGACGATGCGGTCACCGAAGCCAACGAAACCTTCTTCGTCGACTTCAGCGATGCCAACGGCCTCGCCCTCGGCGACACCCGGGCGCAGGCCACGATCGTCAACGACGACGTCACCCTGAGCGCGATCCACGACATCCAGGGCAACGGCGCGACCTCGCCGCTCGATGGCGCGCTGGTGTACACCACCGGCATCGTCACCGGGCGCAAGGGCAACGGCTTCTTCCTGCAGGCCCCGGACAGCGAGGCCGATGCCGATCCGGCCACCTCGGAAGGCGTGTACGTGTTCACCGGCAGCGCGCCGCCGGCCGCGGCCGCGGTGGGCAACCTGGTGCGCGTTTCCGGCGTGGTCGACGAATACGTCCCCGCCGCCGATCCGTACCAGCTGCCGCTGACCGAGATCTCCGGCAACCCGACCGTGACCCTGCTGTCGACCGGCCACGCCCTGCCCGTGCCGGTGCCGGTCACCGCCGACCTGACCCGCCCGGACGGCGGCTTCGGCCAGCTCGAACACCTGGAAGGCATGCGCGTCAGCGTGGCCAGCCTGACCACGGTCGCCGCGACCGAAGGCAATGCCACGCCGTACAACGCCACCGGCAGCGCCAACGGCATCATCTACGCCGTGGTCACCGGCGTACCGCGGCCGTTCCGCGAACCCGGCCTGCAACTGCCCGACCCGATTCCCGGCGGCGCCGGCGCGCAGCCGATCCCGCGCTGGGACGGCAACCCGGAAATCCTCACCATCGACAGCGACGGCCTCGGCGGCCCGGCCTACCTGCTCGACCTGCCGGCCGGCAGCGTCATCGAAGGCCTGACCGGACCGCTCGACTACGGCTTCCGCCGCTACACGGTGATGCGCGACCCGCAGGTCGACATCACGGTGACCCCGGCGCCCGGCCCGCGCGCCGCGCGCGAAGCGTCGGCCGACGAATTCACCGTCGCCGCCGCCAATCTCGAGCGTTTCTACGACAACGTCAACGATCCGGCGGTCGACGACAGCGTCGCCAGCTTCGCCGCCTACCAGACGCGCCTGCAGAAGGCTTCGCTGGCGGTGCGCGACTACCTGCACGCGCCGGACGTGCTGGTCGGCATCGAGATCGAGAACCTCGCCGTGCTGCAGGCGCTGGCCGACCGCATCAACAGCGACGCGGTCGCCGCCGGACAACCGAACCCGCAGTACGCCGCCTACCTGGAAGAAGGCAACGACGTCGGCGGCATCGACGTCGGCTTCCTGGTGAAGACCGCCGACGCCGGCGCCGCGCCGCGCGTCGAGGTGCTGGCGGTGACGCAGGTCGGCAAGGACGCGATGTGGATGCAGCCGGACGGCACGCCGGCCCTGCTCAACGACCGTCCGCCGCTGGCGCTGGACGCGGTGGTGCACTACGCCGACGGCCGCAGCTTCCCGGTCGTCGTGGTCGGCGTGCACCAGCGCTCGCTGATCTCCGCCGAGGAAGACACCGCCGCCGCCGACCGTGTGCGCAGGAAACGCCAGGCGCAGGCCGAGTTCCTCGCCAACTACCTGCAGTCGCGCCAGGCCGGCGATCCGGCGACGCGCCTGGTCGTGCTCGGCGACTTCAACGCCTTCGCCTTCAACGACGGCCTGACCGACGTGATGGGCGCGACCGGCGGCACGCCGGCGCCCGATGCGGAAACGGTGGTGCCGGGCGACGGCGCCGACCTGGTCGACCCGGACCTGGTCAACCTGGGCGAACTGGCGCCGCCGTCCGAACGCTATTCCTACGTGTTCGACGGCAACGCGCAGACGCTCGACCACGTGCTGGTCAACGAGGAGCTGATCGTCACCACGCGCAGCGCCGGCATCGACCACGCGCGCATCAACGCCGACTTCAGCGACAGCGCGCGCGGCGACGCGACCACCGCGCAGCGCACCGCCGACCACGATCCGGTGATCGCCTACTTCGCGCCGCGCCCGCTCGCCGACCTGGCCGTGACCGCCAGCGCCGCGAACGACGAAGTCCTGGCCGGCGGCACGCTGTCGTACGCCGCGACCGTGACCAACCTCGGCCCGGAAGGCGCCGAGCAGACCGGCATCGGCTTCGCCATCGACGCGGAACTGCCCGACATGGCCGTCGCCGCGCCGGCCGGCTGGAGCTGCGACGCGCCGCAGGTCGCCGGCGGCATGACCTCGATCGCCTGCGTCGCCGGCCTGCTCGACAACGGCGCCAGCGCCGGCTTCACGATCACCGCCACCGCGACCGCCGCGCAGATCGGCGATGCGGCCGAACTCGCGGTCGCGGCCAGCACGCTGTCGCTGGACCGCAACCCCGGCAACGACGAAGCCGGCACCGCGACCCGGGTCGTCGACCGCGCCGACCTGGCCGTGCGCCTGGGCGGCCCAACGAAGAAGCTGCACTACGGCCGCATCGAACGTTTCCCGCTGGTCCTCGACAACGCCGGGCCGAACGCCGCGCGCGAAGCGGTGGTCGCGTTGCGCGGCGACGCACCCGCGGCGAACGTCGCCATCGCCGCGCCGGCCGGCTGGCAATGCGCGGTGAACGACGACGACGACGGCTTCGTCGCCGAATGCGCCGCCGCGAACGCGCTGGTCGCCGGCGCCAGCGTCGGCTTCGATTTCGCCATCCGCATTCCCGCGCGTCCCGACAGCACCGAGTCGCTGACCCTGCGCGCGAGCGCGGCCGCGGCGACCCCGGATCCGGACGCGGGCGACAACCAGGCCGTCTACCGCAACCGCATCGTCGGCGTGCCGTAGGCACGGCGCGCGCGGATATGCAACCATAGGACGCGGCTTCGGCCGCGTCTTTTTTTCGCGCAACGGAAAGCGCGGCCGGGACGCGGACGCGACGGGCGCGATGCGCCGGCGAAACCGCTTACGTCGTTGATGCCACAATGGATTGCGTGCTCCATTGCCCCGCGTATTGCTGCATTGCAGGACGGGTTTCCCGTGCGGGTTCTTTAACATGTGCATCGGTATCATCTGAAACAAAACTCCACGAGCACGCGAACGCAATGACCCTGGCCGCGCAATTCCGGATCGAATACCTGCAATACCTCGACGTGGACGGTCGCCAGCTCCGCGACGACCTGCCCGCGGCCGCGCGCGACCTGGCGCGGGTCAAGGAACTGTTCAAGCGGATGCTGTTCGTGCGCGCCTTCGACACCAAGGCGATCGCGCTGCAGCGCACCGGCAAGCTCGGCACCTACGCCTCGTGCCTGGGACACGAGGCGACCCATGTCGGCATCGGCGCGTCGATGCTGCCGGAAGACGTGTTCGCGCCCAGCTACCGCGAATACGGCGCGCAGTTCATGCGCGGCGTGCGCCCGCGCGACGTGCTGCTGTACTGGGGCGGCGACGAGCGCGGCAACGACTACGAAATCCCGCGCCACGACTTCGCCTGGTGCGTGCCGATCTCCACCCAGTGCCTGCACGCGGCCGGCGCCGCGCTGGCGTTCAAGCTGCGCGGCGAGAAGCGCGTCGCGGTCAGCGCCTGCGGCGACGGCGGCAGTTCCAAGACCGACTTCTACGCCGCGCTGAATTCCGCCGGCGCCTACCAGTTGCCGCTGGTGATGTGCGTGATCAACAACGGCTGGGCGATCTCGGTGCCGCGCAGCGCGCAGACCGGCGCGCAGACGCTGGCGCAGAAGGGCCTCGCCGGCGGCCTGCATTGCCTGCAGGTCGACGGCAACGACCTGCTCGCGGTGCTCGAGGCGATGCGCATCGCCACCGAACGCGCGCGCAACGGCGAAGGCGGCAGCGTGCTCGAGTTCGTCACCTACCGCCTGTCCGACCACACCACCGCCGACGACGCGCGCCGCTACCGCGGCGAGGCCGAGGTCAAGGCCGCGTGGCAGCGCGAGCCGCTGCTGCGCCTGCGCGCGTGGCTGGCCGCGCAGGGCCAGTGGAGCGAGGAAGAAGAGAACGCCTGGACGGCCGAGTGCAACGCGCGCGTCGACGAGGAGGTCAACGCCTACCTCAACACGCCGGTGCAGCCGGTCGAGGCGATGTTCGACTACCTGTACGCCGATCCGCCGCCGGAACTGCTGGCGCAGCGCGCCGCCGCGCTCGCGCTGGAGGGCCGCGCATGAACGTGGAGGCCGCCAAGACCGTGAACAGTGAAGCCGCAGCGGGAACCGCCGCGCCGATCACCCTGATCGAGGCGATCACCCAGGCGCTGGCGTGGGAAATCGCCCACGACGATTCGGTGGTCGTGCTCGGCGAGGACGTCGGCGTCAACGGCGGCGTGTTCCGCGCCACCGCCGGCCTGCAGCAGCGCTTCGGCCAGGCGCGCGTGCTCGACACGCCGCTCGACGAGACCACCATCGCCGGCCTCAGCGTCGGCCTCGCCGTGCAGGGCATGAAGCCGGTGGCCGAGGCGCAGTTCGACGGCTTCGTCTACCCGATGGTCGACCACATCGTCTGCCACGCCGCGCGCATGCGCTACCGCACCCGCGGCCGCCTGCACTGCCCGCTGGTACTGCGCGTGCCGTGGGGTGGCGGCATCCGCGCGCCGGAACACCATTCCGAAGCGAACGAGGCGGTCTTCGCCAACGTGCCCGGCCTGCGCGTGGTGCTGCCGTCGTCGCCGCAGCGCGCCTACGGCCTGCTGCTGGCGGCGATCCGCGACCCCGACCCGGTGATCTTCTACGAACCCAAGCGCATCTACCGCCAGTACAAGGAACTGGTGCCCGACGACGGCGAAGCGTTGCCGCTGGACGTGTGCTTCGTGCTGCGCGACGGCACCGACGTGACCCTGGTGACCTGGGGCGCGCAGGTCAAGGAAACGCTGGAAGCGGCCGAAGCGCTGGCGAAACAGGGCATCAGCGCCGAGGTCATCGACGTGGCCACGCTGCGCCCGCTCGACTTCGACACCATCGCCGAATCGGTGTCGCGCACCGGGCGCTGCGTGATCGTGCAGGAAGCCCCGCGCACCGCCGGCTTCGGCGCCGAGATCGCCGCGCGGCTGGCCGAGCATTCGATGTACGACCTGGTCGCGCCGGTCGAACGCGTGACCGGCTACGACACGCACATCCCGCTGTTCCGCCTGGAGATGAAGTACCTGCCCAGCGTCGAGCGCATCGTCGCCGCGGCGAAGCGCGCGATGGCGGCAGGCTGAGGCAGCGCGCCGCCATGCGTCGCGCCCGCGTCGTGGTTTCGCATCGCGCGCCGGATCGCCCGCCGATCCAGGTGCTGCGCGGCGACGCGGTGCTGCTGGGCGAGCGCGACGTGGACTGGCCGGAGTTCGTCTGGACCACGGTCCCCGGCGGGCTCGGCGGCTGGGTGCCGGCGTCGCTGTTCGACCGCGACGGCGGCGCCGCGGTCGCGCTGGAGGACTACGACGCGCGCGAGCTCGACGCCGAAGCCGACGAGGTAGTGACGCTCCACCGCGAACTGGCCGGCTGGTGGTGGGCCGAGAACGCGCTCGGCGTGCAGGGCTGGATCCCGGGACGCGCGCTGGAGATGCTGGACGACGGCTGAGTCCGGCCCGCCACGCAAAACGACAAGAACCTTTCCATCGATTCGACGCGAGACGCCACGCCATGAGCGACAGCAAGACCTTTTTCCTCCCCGACCTCGGCGAAGGCCTGCCCGACGCGACCATCGTCGAATGGTTCGTCAGGGAAGGCGACACCATCCGCCTCGACGAGCCGCTGGTGTCGATGGAGACGGCGAAGGCGGTGGTCGAAGTGCCGTCGCCGGTGTCGGGCAAGGTGCTGAAGCTGGCCGGCGCCGCCGGCGACGTGATCGTCACCGGCACGATGCTGGCGCAATTCGAGATCGACCCGTCGCTGCCGCAGCGCGCCGAGGGCCAGGACACCGGCCACCACCACGGCGGACACGCGCCGGCGAAGGCGGAAACGCCCGCGCCCGCCGCGAAGCAGGAAGCGCCCGCGGACGACGGCGACGCCGGCACCGTGGTCGGCGCGATGCAAACCTCCAATGCCGTGCACGCCGAACAGGCGGTCGCGGTCGGCGGCATCAAGGCGATGCCGGCGGTGCGCGCGATGGCGAAGAAGCTCGGCGTCGACCTGTCGCGCGTGCGCGCGACCGGCGCCGACGGCGCGGTCACGATGGCCGACGTCAAGCAGGCCGCGGCCAGCGGCTCGGCGAAGATCGGCGCCGCGCCGGCGAATGCGCCCCGCCCCGCGGCGGCGGCGGCCGTGCCCGCATCCGCCCCTCGGGCGCCTTCCCCCGCAGGCGCGGGAAGGACCGCCGATCAACGCACGCCGCTGTCCGCGTCCGGCAAGCCGATGCGCACGCAGCCGCCGTCGGTGTCGCTCGGCGGCCAGCCGGAACAGCTGAAGGGCGTGCGCCGCAACATGGCGCGGGTGATGGCCGACGCGCACGCCAAGGTCGTGCCGACCACGCTCAACGACGATGCCGACATCCACGCCTGGCAGGCCGGCAACGACGTGACCGTGCGCCTGCTCCGCGCGATCGTCGTCGCCTGCAAGGCGGTGCCCGCGCTGAACGCCTGGTTCGATGGCGACAAGCTGGTGCGCACCCTGCACCCGCACGTCGACGTCGGCGTCGCCGTCGACACCGACGACGGCCTGTTCGTGCCGGCGCTGCGCAATGCCGACCTGCTCGACGCGCGCGGCATCCGCGAAGGCGTGAACCGCCTGCGCGCGCAGGTCGAGGACCGCAGCATCGCGCCGTCGGAACTGACCGGCTACACGATCTCGCTGTCGAACTTCGGCATGTTCGCCGGCCGCTACGCCACGCCGGTGGTGGTACCGCCGTGCGTGGCGATCGTCGCCGCCGGCCGCGCGCGGCTGCAGGCAACGCCGGTCGAGGGCGGGTTCAAGGCGCACAAGGTGATCCCGCTGTCGGTCACCTTCGACCACCGCGCCTGCACCGGCGGCGAAGCGGCGCGCTTCCTCCGCGCCATGCTCGACGACCTCGCCCTGCCCTTGTAGGAGCGGCGTGAGCCGCGACCGCGAGTCGCCCGAAAACCTGTCGCGGCTTACGCCGCTCCTACAACAGAGTCCGCCATGGCCCACCGCAGCCGCCTCGCCGGTTTCATCATCGACTGCCAGGTCGACGACATCGAGCCCGCCGCGGAGTTCTGGAGCAAGGCGCTGGGCCTGCCGCGCGGCAACGCTTACGTCGATGGCGAAGCGCATTACGCCGAACTGGCGGACGCGGCCGGCGGCCTGCACGTGGAAGTGCAGAAGGTCGCGCACGCCTCGCGCGTGCACCTGGACATCGAGGCCGACGACATCGACGCCGAAGCCGACCGGCTGGAGAGGCTCGGCGCCAGGCGCATCGGCTTCGTCAAGCGCTGGTGGGTGATGGAAGCGCCCAGCGGCCAGCGCTTCTGCGTGGTGAAGATGAAGCACCCGGAGAACGGCGCGACGCCGACCGTCTGGGACTGAATCCCGCCCGGTTACGACTGCTTCCGGCGGTCGAGCCAGACTTCCAGCCCCTGCGCGTTGAGTTCGACGTCCATGCCCAGCAGCTCCAGCACGCCGGCGCTGTCCTGGGCCACGCCGTGCTCGCGCGCGCGGCGCAGGTACAGGTCGGCCAGGCCGTAGACCAGCCGCGCATGGCGGTCGTCGTGACCGTCCGCGAGCTCCGCCAACCGCACCATCTCGTCGATCTGCGCGTGCAGGTCGGCGGCCAGGCGCACGCAGTCGAAGACCTGGCCGAAGTGGGTGACGCGGATCGAAACCGGGCGCCTGGCCAGCAGCTTGTCGATCGACGCGTGCAGTTCGTCCGGGTCGAACTGCACCGGCGTGGTGGTCGGCAGGACGAAGGGGCCGGCGGGGCTGTCGAATTCGCGGTAGGAAAGGCCGAAGGTGTCGCCGGTGAACCAGCTGCGGCTGCGCTCGTCCCAGACGCTGTAGTGGTGCCGCGCATGCCCCGGCGTGTCGATGCACAGCAGCGGGCGGCCGGCGAGATCGACCACATGGCCCCCGCGCTTGTCGACGACGTCGGCGACCACGACGCGCTCCTCGGCCACCGGCAGCATGCCGGCGTGGTCGTGGTTGAAGACTTCCTCGCCGTACACCGCCGTCGCGCCGGCGATCAGCTTGGCCGGATCGATCATGTGCCGCGCGCCGCGCGGATGCACGACCAGTTTCGCGTTCGGCAGCGCCCGCATCAGCGGCCCCGCGGCGCCGGCATGGTCGAGGTGGACGTGGGTGACCAGCAGCCAGTCGACCGCCTCGCGCGCGACGCCATTCTCCTCCAGCGCGGCGAGCACGCGCGGCGCGCAGGTCGCGGTGCCGCAGTCGATCAGCGCGGCGCGGCCGTTCTCGACCACCAGGTAGGCCGCGCACAGCCCCGGACGGACGTAGCCGGTGTCGATGGTGGTGATGCCGTGCACGTCGGCCACTGCCCTGCCCTCGTCTTGCGTCCGCCCAAGGATAGGCACCGGGACCGCATCCGTCGATGCGCCTTTCGTATCGCACGATCTTCTTGTAGGAGCGGCGTGAGCCGCGAAGTCTTTTCTGATGTTCGGTTGCGATACGAACGAAAGGCCTCGCGGCTCACGCCGCTCCTACAGAGGGATTGCGTGGCAGATCAGGTTTCCGCGTCGCGCAACGCCCGCAATGCCGCCAGCACTTCTTCCACCGGCACCTGCAACTCGATCCCCGGCGTTTCCAGCGCATCGCCGCGCTCGACCTGCTTCAGCACGCCGATCAGCCTGCCGGCGTCCTTCGGCGAATCGAAGCCGGCGCTCTGCACCAGCAGCTTGCCCTCGGCGTCGAGCAGCTTGAAGTAGAAGCGGTTGTCGCTGTCGCGGTACTGCTTGAAGGCCGGCAGCGCGGTCTTTTCCGCGGCTTTCTTCTTCCCGCTCGCGGCCTGCTTCGACAGGTCGCGCAGGCCGACCGCGTCGCGCAGCTCGGCGAGGAACGGCTTCGCGTACTTCTCGCGCAGCCGCGCTGCGCCGTCGCGCAGGATCGCCTCGATGTCGCCCGGCTTCGCCACCAGCGCCTCGTACTTCTCGCGCAGCGGCGCGACCTCGGCGTCGATGCGCTCGAACAGCTTCCGCTTGGCGTCGCCCCAGCCGATGCCGCTGGCAAAGTCGCCGGCGAACGCCGCGGTTTCCTCCGCCGAAGCGAACGCCTGGTAGAGCTGGAACAGCGCCGAACCTTCGGTGTCCTTCGGCTCGCCCGGCGCGCGCGAATCGGTGACGATGCCGGCGATCAGCTTCCTCAGCTCGTTGCGCGACGCGAACAGCGGGATCGTGTTGCCGTAGCTCTTGCTCATCTTGCGGCCGTCGAGGCCCGGCAGCGTCGCCACATTGTCGTCGACCGACGCCTCTGGCAGCGTGAAGAACTCGCAGCCGTAGATGTGGTTGAAGCGCTGGCCGAAGTCGCGCGCCATCTCGATGTGCTGCACCTGGTCGCGGCCGACCGGCACCTTGTGCGCGTTGAAGATCAGGATGTCCGCGGCCATCAGCACCGGGTACATGAACAGGCCCGCGGTGACGCCGAAATCGTCGTCCTCGCCGTCGGCGCGGTTCTTGTCGACCGCCGCCTTGTAGGCGTGCGCGCGGTTGAGGATGCCCTTGCCGGCGACGCAGGTCAGGTACCAGGTCAGCTCGGTGATCTCGGGCACGTCGCTCTGCCGGTAGAACCACACCTTCGACGGATCGAGCCCGGCGGCGAGCCAGGTCGCGGCGATCTCCAGCGTGCTGCGCTGTGTCTTCGCCGGGTCCTGCGCCTTGATCAGGCTGTGCAGGTCGGCGAGGAAGTAGAAGCTCTCGGTGCCCGGATCGCGGCTGGCGACGATCGCCGGACGCACCGCGCCGACGTAGTTGCCCAGGTGCGGGGTGCCGGAGGTGGTGATGCCGGTGAGGACGCGGGTGGTGGAAGCTGGGGTGGTCATGCGCGGGGATTAGCTTGTGCTGAACGGACACAGTTTAACCGCTGCGCCGGCCAGCCCCGTTCCCCGCGCCCGGACGTTCCCGCTATCGCATCCGACGGCATGCCGCCGTCGGCCGAACCGGAGAACCTCGATGATCCGCAAGATGCTGCTCGGCGCTGCCGCCCTGCTCGCCGCCGCCTGCGCACCCGCGTCGGCACGCGAACTGGTCGAACTGTCGGTGGTCGACCACGACAGCGGCCACATGCTGGACCCGTACCCGCACCGCGGCGACCGCTGGATCGCCGGCGAGCCAGGCCACCGCTACGGCGTGCGCCTGACCAATACCACCGGCGAGCGCGTGCTGGTGGTGCTGTCGGTCGACGGCGTAAACGCGGTCAGCGGCCAGAGCGCCGACCCGTCGCAGGCCGGCTACGTGCTCGGCCCGTACGAGAGCGCGGAGATTTCCGGCTGGCGCAAGTCGCTGGACGAAGTCGCCCGGTTCTACTTCACCGACCTCGGCGACAGCTATGCCGCGCGTACCGGCCGCCCGCGCGACGTCGGCGTGATCGGCATCGCCGTGTTCGAGGAAGCGCGCCCGCGCTACCGTCCCCTGCCGGCGCCGGCACCTCCGGTCGCGCGCGAGGGCACCCCGGGCCGCGCCGAATCGAAGGCCGCCGCGCCTGCCGCGCAGGCCGAGGCCGAGGCCGAGGCCGCGACCGCCGACGGCGCCGCGCGCCAGCGCATCGGCACCGGCCACGGCGAACGCGAATGGTCGCCGATCGGGCAGACGCGCTTCGTCCGCGCCACCCGCGGCCCCGTCCAGGTCAGCGAATTGCGCTACGACGAAGCCCGTCGCCTGGTCGCGCTCGGCATCCTGCCGCGCCCGCATCCGCGCTGGCGCGACCGCCGCGACGACGCGCCGCGCGCGTTCCCGAACGCCTTCGTCCCGGACCCGCCCCGCCGGTACTGAACGCGGCGCTGGCCGATGCGCGCAGCCGGAAACGCGCAACGGGCCTGGCGGCCCGTTGCGTCGTTCGCGGAATGGCGCCGGCGGATCAATGCTTCATGTCGAGCATGCGCTCGAACTGGCGCACTTCGCTCTCCGCGCGGTCGCGATCCCAACCATAGCGCTCCTGCAGCTTGTGGGTCAGGTATTCCTCGCTGCCCTTCGCAACCTTGCAGTCCTCGTCGGTCAGGTTGCTCCATTGCGCGCGGATCCTGCCTTCGAGCTGCTTCCAGTTGCCGGCGATGATGTCTTGCTGCATGGCTTGCCTCTTTCTGCTGCGCGGCGGTGGATGCCGCACGCGCAGCATCGCAGGCGCGGCGTTGCGATCCGATCAACCGGATGTGCGGATCGCATTACCGCGTGCGACGGACCGCGCGCGCCGCCACGGACGAATGCGCCATGCAAGGAAAAGGCCGGACAGGCCGGCCTTTTCCGCGAAACCAGGATCGTGGACTTCGCTTACTTCTTCGCGGCGCCTTCCATCTTTTCGCCGACCTTCTGCACGTCCTTGCCGAATCCTTCGACGGTGTTGCAGGCGGACAGGCCGGCCATGGCCAGCGCGGCGAGCAACAGCAGGGCGATGGTGCGTTTCATCTCGTTCTCCTCGGTAATGGGGTGGCGGCCGGGGGTCCGCCTCGCCGGCAATCCTGCATCGGATCGGCGCGAAAATGAAGTGGCGGCGGTCCGCTTCCGCGCAGGATTCATCCGCGCGACAGGCTCAGCAGGGCGGGTCCTTGCAGTCCTCGGCCTTGTCCTGGACCTTCTCGCCGGCCTTCTGCATGTCCTTGCCGGCGCCGGCGACGGTATTGCAGCCCGCCAGCGTCGCCGTCGCGAACATCGCCAGCAGCAGGGACAGGATCGTACGCTTCATCGGATGCCTCCTCGGTTGCGTGGATCACGCAGCCACCCTGTCCCGGGTCGCGTTTATCCCGAATGAATGCGGGGCCCCGCATTCAGCCGCAGCTTAGGCGCGCATGTCGCGCGATTCGTCGTTCCCGATCCCGCCTTCGCAGGGGACGCCCCGGTACGCTAGTCGCGCATCAGGGTCGACTTGCCGAACAGGCTTTCGACCAGGTCGACCACCAGTTCCGCGGTCTGGTTGTGGTTGTCCAGCACCGGGTTCAGTTCGACGATGTCGAGCGAGCCCATGCGCCCGCTGTCGGCGATCATCTCCATCACCAGCTGCGCCTCGCGGTAGTTCGGCCCGCCCGGCACCGTGGTGCCGACGCCCGGCGCGATGCCGGGATCGAGGAAGTCGACGTCGAAGCTGACGTGCAGGTGGGTGTCCGCGTCGACGCCGTCGAGCGCGGCCAGCATGGTCTGCTTCATGCCGTTCTCGTCGATGTAGCGCATGTCGTAGACGTCGATGCCGTACTGCTTGATCAGCCGTTTCTCGTCCGGGTCGACCGAACGGATGCCGATCTGGCGGATTTCCGCCGGCGACATCGCCGGCGCGTCGCCGCCGAGCTTCACCAGCGCGTCCGGGCCGAGCCCGCACAGGCACGCCACCGGCATGCCGTGGATGTTGCCCGACGGCGTGACTTCGCTGGTGTTGAAGTCCGAATGCGCGTCCAGCCACAGCACGCGCAGCTTCCTGCCCTGTTCGCGGCAGTGCCGCGCGACCGCGCCGATCGAGCCCATCGCCAGGCAGTGGTCGCCGCCCATCATGATCGGCAGGCGGCCCGCGCGCAGCTCGGCCGCCACCGCCTGCAGCACGCCGCGGTTCCAGGCGACGACCTCGTCGAGGTGGCGATAGCCGTGGTCGGGCGGCAGCCATGGATTCGCCGGGCCATCGACGTTGCCGGCGTCGCGCACCTGCACGCCGCGCGCGGCCAGCGCCTCGCCGAGCCCGGCGATGCGCAGCGCGTCCGGCCCCATCCGCGCGCCGCGGTGGCCCGCGCCGATGTCGGTGGGTACACCGATCAGTGAAACCGGAGGATAGTCTCGGCTCATCGCATTCGTATCAAGGGAAACATTCCGGCAGTTTAGCCGGAGCGGACGTCGCACGGCGACGGCCCGCGGATCGGCCCCGCACGACCCGGGAACCTGGCGCCTGCTCGCGCATCCCATGGGCAGGAAGGAGGAAACCATGCCGCAGCAGGACACCCTGGCCCTCGACTATGCCGCGCTGGACGACAACGCCCTGGCGGCCGCGGTGCTGCGCGGCGACCGCCAGGCCTTCCGCCACATCATGCGGCGCTGCAACCAGCGCCTGTTCCGGGTCGCGCGCGGCGTGGTCGGCGACGATGCCGAAGCCGAGGACGTGGTCCAGGAGGCCTACGTGCACGCCTACGAAAAGCTGGCCACGTTCCGCGGCGACGCCTCGCTGTCGACCTGGCTGATCCGCATCGTGCTCAACGAAGCCCACGGCCGCCTGCGCCGGCGCCGCCCCACGACGGACGTCGACCGCATCGACACCGCGCAGGACGACGACCGCGTCGTCGCATTCCCCTCCCGTTACGGCAGCGAGGATCCGGCCGCCGCCGCCGCGCGCGAGCAGATGCGCCATGCGGTCGAACGCGCCATCGGCGAACTGCCCGAACCGTTCCGCATCGTGTTCGTGCTGCGCGAGATCGAGGAATGCACGGTCGAGGAGACCGCCGCCAGCCTCGGCCTGCGCGCCGAAACGGTGAAGACCCGCCTGCACCGCGCGCGCCGCCTGTTGCGCGCGGCGCTGCACGACACCCTGGCGTCGGCGCTCACCGAGGCATTCCCCTTCCTCGGCACCCGCTGCGACCACATGACCGAGCAGGTGCTGAAACGACTCGACGCACCGCCGCCGGGACCCCAGACATCCACACCCAACGGGAGTTCGCCATGTTGAAAATCGCATTGCTGGTCTTCGCCATCGCCGCACTGGGCGGGCTGGTCCTGGCCTCGAGCGTCCTTCGCGGGCGCCTTGCGCCGTGGGCGCTGTCGGTGCTGCACGCGCTGCTCGGCGCCAGCGGACTGGGCCTGCTGGTCGTCGCCATGCTGCAGGGCGCGGCGCCCGCACGCGCCGTTGCGGCCCTGGCCATCCTGGCGATCGCCGCGCTGGGCGGCTTCTACCTGGCCTCGGTCCACCTGCGCGGCAGCATCGCGCCGAAGGCGGTGGTGTTCGTCCACGCCGGCGTGGCGGTGGTCGGCTTCCTGACCCTGTTGAGCGCCGTGCTGGCGTCGTGAAGCATCCGCTGCATCCCGCGCTGGTGCATTTCCCCGTCGCCTGCTGGTCGCTGGCGACGGCCGCCGACTTCGGCAGCCTGTGGTGGGGCGAGCCGGCATGGCGCTTCTCCGGCGCCGTGCTGGCGATCGGCACGGTCGCCGCCCTGGCCGCGATGCTGGCCGGCTTCTTCGAATTGTCGAGACTGGATACGGACAGCCCCGCGCAGCGGGTAGCCAACCGCCACATGCTGTCGGCGATGGCTGCGTGGAGTTGCTATGCCGCCAGCCTGTTGCTGCGCATGCAGGGGATGGCCTGGCATGAGCCCGATGCCGTGGCGCTGGGGCTGAGTGCAGCCGGCTTCGCTGCGTTGTGCGCGGCCGGCTGGCTCGGCGGAACCCTGGTGTACCGGCATCGCGTCGGCACTTGCGCGCCGAACGATCCGCGCTGAACGCGCACGACCCGCGGCGGGCCTGGTGCCGCTTGTCCGAATCGAACGGACGACCTACCGCTTACAAGGCGGTTGCTCTACCGACTGAGCTAAAGCGGCGAAGAGTAAGCCGGTGGCGATTCTAGCGCAGCGCGGCGCAATCCAGCGCCTGCGACTGCTTCGCGCCGGCCTTCGCGCGCGCCTGCGCCGCATCCATGCCCTGCTCCGCCGCGATGTCGGCCCACCACTGCGAAGGCCCTTCCTCGCCCGCGGCGCGCACCTGCGCCGGGAACCCCGCCGCCTGCAGCGCATGCTGGCGGCGCGTGGCGCCGCTGCGGTTGCGGTACAGGCCCAGGGCGATGCCGTTGGCCAGTTCGCCTTCGTTGACGACCAGGAAATCGTCGAAGCCGGCCGCGGCGATGCGTTGCGCCAGCGCCTGCGCCGCCGCGCGGTCTTCGGCCGGCGGCAGGAATACCGTGTAGTTGCCGGAGGACGCGCCCTCGACTTCGCGCGTGCGCGATCGCGCGATGTCGGCCCGCAACGCGGCAACGGCGGCGTTCGCCGCGGCGGCGTCGGCGAACGGACCCAGGCTGAAGCATTGCAGCGATGCCGCGACTGTGCCGGCGGCGACTCCGGGCGGCGCTTCGACGGGCGTGGACGGCGCTGCCGTGACGGCGGCTTGCGCCGGCGACGCAGCCGGCGCGCGTGGCGGCGGGGCTTCGCTGGCCAATTGCAGCCGGGCGACGCCTTGCGGTTGTTGCGGCGGCGCGGGCGGCGGCGCATCGGGCCGGGAAATCCACCAGCCGGCGACACCGAGGTTCAGCACGACGAGCAGGACGAGCAGGGCGCGGATCAGCATGCGGCGATTCTATGGGCTGCGGGTCGATGGCGGGTCGCTGCGGTCCCGGCCGGCGCGCGCCCAGATCGCCAGCCCCTGCAGCACCAGCGACGGCGCGGGTTCGGCCTGCGGCAGCCAGGCGCGCAGCGCTTCGCCGCCGCCGCCGTGCAGCAGCAGGCGCGGCGCGGCGCCGAGTTCTTCCCGCGCCAGCCGCAGGCTGCGCTCGACCAGCGCGACCGCGGCGCCGTCGCAGCCGGACGCCAATGCGTCCGCGGTGTCGGTGGCGAATTCCACGTAGTCGCCGCCCTGCGCCGGCAACTGCGCGGCGGCGCGTTGCAACGCCTCGCGCATCAGCCACGGCGACGGCGCGATGCGTCCGCCACGGTGGTTCCCGTCCGCGTCGAGCAGGTCGACGGTCAGCGCCGTGCCGACCCCGGCCACCAGCCATGGGCCGGCGCCGCGCGCGCGCGCCGCGAGCAGGGCGAGGAAACGGTCCACGCCGAGTTTCGCCGGTTCGGCATAGGCGATGCGCACGCCGGCGAAGCGCCGCTGCGTGCGCGCGATCGAGATGCGGCGGAAGCGCGACGCGAGCGCGTCGAGCACCGCGGCGGTCAGCGCCGGCGAGGCGACGCTGGCCAGGCACGCGGAGTCGGCCCTGTCCGGCAGGCATTCTCGCAAGCGTTCGACGAACGCGGATTCGTCGTGGCCCAGCGCCCGCACTTCGCCGAGTTCGCCGGCGGCGTCGAGCGGCGCGCATTTCAGCCGCGAATTGCCCAGGTCGAACAGCCACTGGCTCATGCCGCCCTCACGCTGACTTCGCCGGCGTACAGCCGCTGTTCCGCGCCGTCCATGCGCACGCGCAGCGCGCCGTCGTCGGCGATGCCGCAGGCCACGCCGCGCTGCACGCCGGCGTGGCCGTGCACGTCGATCTCGCGCCCGGCCAGCGCGTCGAGCGCGGCGTAGCGGTCGACGAACGGCGCGAGTCCCTGCGCGTCGAACGCTTCCAGCGCCGGCAGCAGGCGGGACAGCAGCAACGACGCGATGCGGTTGCGCGACACCGGCTGCGCCGACAGCGCCTGCAGGTCGATCCACGGCTGGTCGATCTTCGCCGCATGCGAGGCCGGCATGCGCACGTTGACGCCGATGCCGAGCACCGCGCGCGCCGGGCCGGCGTGCTCGCCGCTGCCTTCGACCAGCAGGCCGCCGAGCTTGCGCAGCGCGCCGGATGCGTCGGCGACGACCAGGTCGTTCGGCCATTTCAGGCGCACGCTGCCGAAACCGGCTTCACGCAGCGCCTCGGCGACGGCGATGCCGGCGACCAGGCTCAGCCCGCCCAGCCGGGCCAACCCGGCGGAGAACTGCCGGTCCAGCGACAGGTACAGGTGCGCGGCCAGCGGCGAGGCCCAAGCCCGGCCGCGGCGGCCGCGGCCGCCGGTCTGGCGCTCGGCGAGCAGCACCGCCACGCCCCGTGCCGGCGGTGTGCGGCGCAACAACTCGCTGTTGGTCGAATCGATCGACCAGGCGACTTCGAGGCCGGCCAGTTGCGTGCGCAGTGCCGGCGCCAGCCCGGCGCGGATCGCCGCCGCATCCAGCCATTCCAGTGGCCGCGCCAGCGCGTAGCCGCGGCCCGGTTGCGCCTGGATCTCGATCCCGGCCGCGCGCAAGGCCTCGATCCGCTTCCAGATCGCGGCGCGGGTCAGGCCGCCGGCGCGGGCCAGTTCCCCGCCGCTGGCCGGACCGGCGCACAGCCGCTGCAGCAGCTCGCGCTCCGCGTTCGGGGGCGCATTCATGCGGGAACCCGCGCCTGTCGGCTGGACGGGTCCGGGGGGTGGCGTAGGGTCGCGGGCATGCCCTTCATTATGCGTGAGCCGGCGCACGCTTCCGCCGCTGACGGGCGTCGGAATTGGGTTATAGTTCGGCTTTCCCGCGCCCCGGACCGGAGCCACCATGCCCTGCCATCGTCCGATGCAACGCGCCGCCTTCGCGCTGCTGCTGGCCTGCGCCAGCACCGCCGCGCTGGCCCAGAACGGCCACAACGCTTCCGCCGACGGCAGCGGTGCTTGCCCGCAGGATGCGGACGCCACCGCCGGCACCGACAAACCCGGCCCGGCCAAGGCCGCGGCGACCCGCGGCAAGTACGCGAAACCGGCCACCCCGGCGGCGCGCAGCGATGGCGGCAGCAGCGACGGCGACAACCTGCCGCGTCCGCACGCCGGCAAATGGCACAGTTTCCTGCCCGGGATGTTCCGCTGAGCTTGCGGTTGTTCGACTGGCTGCGCGGACGGCCGGCACCCCTTCCCGAACCCCGCTGGCGGTCGCTGCTCGCGGCGACGCCGTGGGCGAATGCGCTGGACCATGACGCCGCGGCGCGCCTGCGTGCGCTGAGCGAGCGTTTCCTGCACGAGAAGACCATCACCCCGCTGGACGGGCTGGCGCTCGACGACGACCAGCGCGCGCAACTGGCCGTGCTGTGCTGCCTGCCGCTGCTGCGCTTCGGCGAACACGGCCTGCGCGGCTGGTCGCAATTGCTGGTGTACCCGGATGCGTTCCGCGTGCGCCGCAGCCACGTCGACGCCGCCGGCGTGCTGCACGAGTGGGACGACGAACTGGCCGGCGAGGCCTGGGACAGCGGCCCGCTGATCCTGTCGTGGGCCGACGTGCGGGCCGACCTCGACGACCCGTGGGCCGGCTACTGCGTGGCGGTGCACGAGATGGCGCACAAGCTCGACGTGCTGGACGGCGAGATGGACGGCACCCCGCTGCTGCCGCGCGAATGGCAGCGCGAATGGGCGCGCGATTTCCAGCGTCGCTACGACGCGTTCTGCGCCGAAGTCGACGCCGGCCGCGATACCGCGATCGACCCCTACGCCGCCGAGGCGCCGGAGGAATTCTTCGCCGTGCTCAGCGAATACCATTTCTCCGCGCCGGCGCTGCTGCAGGAAGAGATGCCCGAGCTGGCCGCGCACCTGCGGCGCTTCTACGGACCGCCCCCGGCGCCCGTTGGCTGACCGTCGCCGTCATTCTTCCGGCAGCGGCCGCGCCCAGTGCGCGTAGCTGGCGCGGATCGCCTCGCGCACGCGCTTGTATTCGCCGAAGCCGGGGCGCACGTCGAGCGCCTTGGCCACGTCGCGCCAGCCGGCCTCGTAATCCTTCGTCCGCGCCTGCACCACCTCGCGGCACGAGTGCGCCGACGCCTTGGCCAGCGCGCAGGCGAAGTGCACGTCGCCGGCGCGCCAGCCGGGCTGCGCCAGCAACGCCTGCGCGTACCCGCGCGACACGCCGAGGTAACGCGAGACTTCGTCGACGAAACTGTCCGGGTAGCGCGCGGCATAGTCGCCGATGTCGCGCAGCGCGCGATCGATCCACGCGTCGCCGGTGCGCGGCTGGTAGTCGTCCGCGGCCGCGTCGACCCGGGCCGACAGCATCGATGGCAGGCACGCAGCCAGCAGGCCCGTGCAAAGGGCCAAGCGCGCGAGGCGATGGCGAAACGAACGATGCGGCATGGTTTCCCGATTATGCGCCTGCCCTCGCGGAGCGGGAAATACGTCGCACACCTGTACAGTGCAGTGGCGCGATCGCCGCGCCCGCGGTTAGAGTATCGCGGCCCGCAATCCGGGCCTGCGGGCGCCGTCGCGGCGCCCGCCACACGACAACATCTTGTTTAGGGGAAAACATGTTCAAGTTCGGACGCGTGGCGCTCGTCGCCATCGCATTGGGGGGTATTGCGCCCCTGGCGCAGGCGCAGGGCGGTTTCTTCATCGGCGGCCAGGCTGGACAAGTCAAGTTGTCCGACATCGGGCTGGAAGACGAAAGCGGCGACGGCAAGTCGCTCAACCTGGGTTACCGCTGGCAGGCCGGGCAGCGCGTGCAGGTCGGCATTGAAGTCGGCGCGGGCCGGATCGATGGCATCGACGACCGCTATTCCTACGACGTCGGCTTCAGCGACGGCCTCGCCCACGTGGAGGAACGCTATGGCCTGAAGGCGGATTATGCGCAGATCGGCGCCAATGCCCGCTTCCAGTTCGGCGCGGACAGTCGCTGGTTCGCCATCGCCCGCCTGGGCTACCTGGGCTACGACCAGGAACTGAGCGGCAGCTATTCCGTCAGCGGCGTCTACACCGACAGCGGAAGGTATTCCGAGAGCGACAGCGGCGGCGGCGCCTATTTCGGCGCCGGCATCGGCGTGGACCTCACCCCGAACGTCAACCTCAACCTGATGGTCAACGGTTATGCCTACTCGTCGCTTTACTACGACGAGTACGAAGGCGAGTACTACTGGGACGACGTGAGCACCGCACGCAGCACCACGCTCGGCATCGAGTTCCGCTTCTGAACCGGGAACCGAACCGGCGATGAACCCGTTGCGATGGGCTTCTCCTATCGGTGAAGCCCATCGCAGCTCCTTGACGTGATGCCGGCTACAGTGCCCCGCCCGCGAAGAGGGCGGCGGCGACCGCGAGGTTTCCGCATCATCATCACCGAAAGGAAGAAATCATGCTCAAACATGGATGCGCGGCGCTGCTGGCCGCCGCCCTAGCCATCGCCCCCGCCGCGCACGCCGGCGACTTCTTCGTCAACGGCCAGGCCGGCCGGATCGAGCTGGACAACGCGTTCGGCGACCGGAATACCAACCTGCTGCAGGCCAGCGCCGGTTACCGCTGGGGCCTGGACAACGTGCAGGTCGGCATCGAGGCCGGTGGCGGCAAGCTGGCCGACCTCGAGGGCGAGGCCCGCACCGATTTCGCCGGCGGCTACTCGACCGATGCCTACACGCTGGCCACGCGCTATGCCTTCGTCGGCGCCAACGCGCGGATCAAGCCACCGCTGCTGCCGGTGTTCTTCATCGCCCGCGCCGGCTACACCGGCTACGAGCAGGAATTCGACCACACCGTGATCGACCGGTTCGCCGACGCCGCGCCGGTGACCGAGCGCCGCGAATCCACGGAGCACGGCGGCGGCGTGTACTACGGCGCCGGCATCGGCACCAGCATCCTGCCGCTGCTCGACGTCAGTCTGATGCTGAACGAACAGCGCACCCGCAGCGTGCGCTACGACCCGGTCGACGACGAATACCGCCTGTCCGGCGACGAGGACGGCGCGCGCAGCGTCAGCCTGTCGGTCGAATACCGCTTCTGACTTCGAGCGGAATCACGACAGAACCACGGCCGGTTCGGCGATCTGCGCCCTGCGATTTCGGCTGTTGCCGATCCGAAGCGGACGTTCGGTCCGGAACTGGCCGGAAGGCACCGTCCAGCCAACGAAGCCGTCCGGCCGCCGTCCGCTGCGGCCCTTCAATGCCCGGCAGGACAACGATCAGTGTTCCAAGGCCGTTGCATCCACCTTGGGCCACTCGGCCTCGTCCCACGAGATGGGCAGGACCTTCAGTTTCGGCAGGCCCTGGTTCCTGGCGTCGTAGGCGTGGAAGACCAGGTAGTCCTTGCCATCGAAGATGTAGGCACTGTTGTGGCCGGGGCCGGGCCAGCGCGCGCTGCCACGCAGCACTTCGCTGCCGCCGCCCTGGTCGAGGCGCTTTCCTTCCCTGTCCAGGTACGGGCCCTGCAGCGTGCGCGAGCGGCCGACCATGATCCGGTAGTCGCTCTTCGTGCCGCGACAGCAGTGGTCCCAGGACAGGAACAGGTAATACCAGCCGTTCTTCTTGAACAGGAACGGCGCTTCCAGCGCACCCGGCTCCGGTTCGCCGTCGTCGATCAGGATCGAGCGTTCACGCTTGGCCAGCGTGTGCCATTCCTGTGGATCGGCAAGCGCCAGCCGGTCGACGCGCAGCTTCGCCAGTTTCAGTCCGCCCCAGAACGAACCGAAGGCCAGCCACGGCGTGCCGTTGTCGTCTTCGACCAGGTTCGGGTCGATCGCGTTCCACAGGTCGCGGTGCGGCACCGAGCGCAGCACGATGCCGTGGTCCACCCACTTGAACGCCGGGTCGGCCGGGTCGAGCGTGGTATTGGTGGCCACGCCAATGGCCGAGGTGTTCTTGCCACCGGTCGAGATCGAGTAGTACAGCGTGTAGACGCCATCGTGGAAGGAAATGTCCGGCGCCCAGATGTGGCCGTTGAACTTCGGCACGATGTCGTAGGCCCAGGCCGGGATCTGCGCGAACACCGGCGGCTCGGCCTTCCAGGCCTTCAGGTTCTTCGAGCTGTACACGCTGATGCCCGGGCCGGTGATGAACAGGTACCAGGTCTTGCCCTGGCGGATCATCACCGGATCGTGCGCAAGCACGTCGGCCGAATAACCCTTGCGCGGCGTGGCGACCGGCGGGTTTTCCATCATGTCGTCGTTGTTCGCCGGCGGCGGGGTTTGCGCCAACGCGTTGGCGGCAAGCAGCGTGGCGTACGCGCATAGCAGGGATAACGTGCGTTTCATGCATCCCCTCCCGGGATTTCGACTTCGCGCAGCGGGCGGCCGAACACCGGCATGCCGTCCGCATCCCACTGCAGCGGCTGGAGGCAAGCGTGGCGGTCGGGGTTCCACAGTGGATCGCCTTCGATCTCCCGGTAGTTGCGCGCGTGGTAGACCAGCAGATCGGTTTCGCCATCCTCGGCCACGGTGAAGCTGTTGTGGCCGGGGCCGAACACCTCGCGCTCCGCATCGGTGACGAACACCGGCTGCGACGACTTGTGCCAGTTCGCCGCATCCAGCAGGTCGGCGTTCGCATCGGCCCAGATCAGGCCCATCGCGTAGCGCTCGTCGGTGGCGCTGGCCGAATAGCTGACGAAGACCTTGCCGCGGCGGACCAGCACCGAGGGGCCTTCGTTGACCAGGAAACCTTGCACTTCCCAGTCGAATTCCGGACGGGTCAGCATCACCGGCGTGCCGCCGATGCGCGTCGGGGTTTCCATCGGCGCGAGGTAGAGGTTGGAATTGCCGGGGATGTCCGGATGCTTCTGCGCCCACAGGTAATAGCGCCGTCCGCGGTGCGCGAATCTGGTCGCGTCCAGGCAGAACGCATCGATGCCGCTGTCCACCCGGCCGGCAAATTCCCATTCGCCCTGCATCGGATCGGCGGACGGATTGCGCAATGCGTACATCCGATGCTGGAACAGGCCGTCCTTGATCTCGCGCGATGGCGCGGCGGCGAAATAGACGTACCACGCATCGCCGCCGTGGTGCAGTTCCGGCGCCCAGACCAGCGAACTGGCCGGGCCGCTGGCCGGCGCGCGCCACAGGGTTTTTTCTTCGGCGTGCATCAGCCCGGCCAACGTGCGCGAGCGGCGCAGCACCACGCGGTCGTATTCCGGCACCGATGCGGTGAAGTGGTAGTGGCCGCCGCGCCGGGAGACGTGCGGGTCGGCGCGGTTGAGGATGAACGGATTGCGGAGTTTCACGTGGGGGTCGCTCGTTTCGCCGCCGCGGTCACGCGGCCTGTCCTTCGGGGACGATCTGCTGCTTGATCTGGTTGTAGTAGCCGTCGGTGATCCGGTAGAGGAACATCAACCCGCCCATCAGCGCATGGAACAGGCCGGGTATCACCGACAGCATCAGCGCGATGCCGTTGAGGGTGAACGCGCTCTGTGGCTGGTCCGGCACGTACTGGAACCCTGCCAGCAGCCAGCCGACGATGGCGCCGGCGATGCCCATGCCGGCCTTCTGGCAGAACGAGATTCCGCCCATCGCCAATCCCGCCACGCGCTTGCCGTCGCGGGCATGGCCGTAGTCCACCGCCTCGGTGATCGCCGACCAGAACACCGGCGCGTGCAGGTCCACGACGAAGCTGATCAGGAAATAGAAAACGAAGGCCGGCGCGACATCGCCGGGGCCGACGAGGAAGTACATCGCCACGCTCAGCGCGCCGACCAGCAACTGGCTCCAGCGGAACAGCGCGATCTTGCACCAGCGCTTGGTGATCCAGGTCGAGGCGACCATCGCCAGGATCGCCGCGGCCACGCCGGTGGCGAGGAAGGCGGACAGCATGCGCGCGTCGCCGCCCAGATAGTACTTGGCGTAATAGGCCGCGACCGAGCCGCGCACCACGTAGCCGATGGTGCCGATCACGCACACCGCGCACAGCACCAGCCACTGGTCGTTGGAGAACAGCAGGCGCAGCTGTTCGCCCAGCGGCTTGCGGTCGACCTGGTGCTGGATGCGCTCGGTCGTGGCGAAGAAGCAGAACAGGAACAGCAGGCAGGCCATCAGGCCCATCAGGCCCATCGCCCACCTGTATCCCTCCGCCAGGTTGCCATTGCCCCAGGACTCGGCCAGCACCGGCACCACGATGGTGACCAGGAAGGCGGCGACCTTGGCGAAGAACAGGCGATAGCCGTTGGCCGACAGCCGCTCCTTCGGGTCGGCGGTCAGCACGCCGATCAGCGAGATGTAGGGGATGGTGACCGCGGTGAAGACCAGGGTGACCAGGATGTAGGTGGCATAGGCCCAGACCAGCTTCTGGTTGTAGTCCAGGTCCGGCGTGGTGAAGGTCAGGAACACCGAGATGCCGAACGGCACCGCCAGCGCCAGGAAGTACGGCCGGTAGCGGCCCCAGCGCGTATTGATGCGGTCGGTGACCATACCCATCAGCGGGTCGGTGACCGCATCGATCATGCGCACGACGATCATCAGCAGGGCCACGTCCTGCGGGCGCAGGCCGAACACGTCCGTATAGAAGAACGTGATGATCAGCATCATCGACGAGATGACGACGTTGACCGCCATGTCGCCGGCGCCGAAGCCGATCTTTTCGAGGATGGACAGTTTCTGGGTTTGCATTGCGACTCCCCGACGCGCGGGCTGGCGTTTCCGGTTGTGGTTGCGCGCCGACGCGCGGCGGCTTGCTAGAACTGCGGGTTCTTCTCCCATTCCGGGCGCACCCTGCAATACACCGCATAGCGTTCGTGCCCGATGCGGTACAACGGCACGAGTTCCAGCGGGCCGTCCATGCCGTCGGCAGCGAAGCGCAGTACGGCCTCGTCCTGCGGTTTCGCCCAGAGCTGGTCCGGCGCGAAGAACACGCTGGGCAACTGGCGGCCGGTGATGCGGTTGAGCGACGGACGCTGGTCGGAAACGTGCAGCTGTTCCGGCGCAATGCCGTCGCTGCCCATCCGTGCGGCCAGTACCAGCGGTCCGTACATCATCGCCTGCAGCGAAGGTTCGTCCGGCAGTGGCGCAGGATGCAGCGCCATCGGCAGGGCGAGTTCGACCACGTCGCCATCGGCGAAGCGGCGGCGCAACCTGAAGTAGGTTCCCGCTTCCAGTTTCGCCTCGACCGGCTCTCCGTTGACCTTCAGCGCCGCCTTGCCATTCGTCCAGTACGGAATGCGCAGGCGCAGATCCATCTCGCGCGGCCGGCGCAGTTCGAAACGCAGCGTGGTGCCCTGCTCCTCCGGGAAGCGCGTGGCCTGGGTCACCCGCATGCCCAGGGCCTCCCAGTCCAGCCGCGAGGCGAGGTACAGGTTGACGGTCAGGCCGGCGTCGTCGTGGAAGTAGACCGTGTCCTGCAGCCTGGAGAATTCCTCGGCGCCGGTGCCGGTGCAGCACCAGAACGAATCGAACGGCGTGTTGAACAGCTTCCAGTAGCCGGCAGCCATCGGCACGAAGTACATCATCATGCCGGTTTCGTCCTGGGTGCCGAGGCGCGCGTTGAACAGCACGCGCTCGTAGTAGTCCATCAACGCCGCGCGCGGTTCCCAGCCGTACAGGTGGCGGGTCAGCTTGAGCAGGTTGTGGCTGCAGCAGCATTCGTGGCTGTGGCCGCTCAACCGGCCGGCGAGGCGATCGGGTTTGCCGAAGTGCTCGTAGTCGCTGACGCCGCCCGTGGCGTAGGCGTGGTGCGCGGTCACCGTCTGCCAGAAGAACTCGGCCATCTGTCGCTGGCGCGGGTCGCCGTCGATCCCGTAGGCGCGCGCGGCGGCGACCAGTTTCGGGATCTGCGTGTTGGCGTGCAGGCCATCCAGCGCATCGCGCCTTTCCGCCAACGGTTGCAACAGCGAAGCCTGCTCGAAGCGGCGCGCCCAGCGTCGGTACCGGTCGTCGCCGTGGATGCGGTAAAGCTCCCACAGCGATTCGTGGATGCCGCCGAACTCCACGCCGAGGATGCGCTTCCACTGCGCATCGTCGAAGCCGTCCATCCACGCGCCGATCCAGTCGGCGAAGCGCGTGGCGACCCGCAGCGCCCGCGCATTGCCGCACAGGCGCGCCATGTCCAGCTGGCCGGCCAGCAGCTTGTGCGCGGTATACAGCGGCACCCAGACCCGTTCGCCGCGGCCGAGGCGGTCGTAGAACTCGTCCGGATAAGCGCCGAGATATCCATCTTCGCGCTGGCAGCGCGCCAGCCCGGCCACCAGCGCATCGGCCTTGCGCCGCAGGGCTGCGTCGCCGGTCGACGCACAGAGCAAGGCGCAGGCCGACAAATAGTGTCCGCCGGAGAAGTGCCCGCGGATCTCGCAATGCGGCGACTCCCAGCCGCCCAACGGCTTCGCATCCGATGGCAGCCCCGCGGCCAGGCGGAAGCTGTGCAGCAACCGCTCGTTCGGAATCGACATCAGGTAGCGGCGCGTGCGTTCGCGCGCTTGCAGGAAGGGGCCATCGAGCAGCGTCACCTGGCCCAGTTCGAAGGGGCGTTCGCGCGGCACGATCTTCTCGCGCACCGCTGGCCGAACGGCGGGCTTCGCCGCGGCATCGCCGGCGGCCAGCGCGCCGGAACCCAGCAGGGCCGCGGTCGCGGCGCAGTCCTTCATGAACTCGCGTCGCGCGCTACGCATTCGAACTCCGCTTGCGCCGGCGCGTCGCCAGCGCGCGTTGCAGCAGGCAGAACACCAGCAGCAGCGCACCGATGACGATCTTGGTCCACCACGAACTCAGGCTGCCGTCGAAGGCGATCAGGGTCTGGATCAGCCCGAGGATCAGCACGCCGAGCAGCGTGCCGAGCACGTGGCCGCTGCCGCCGGCGAGCAGGGTGCCGCCGATCACCACCGCGGCGATGGCGTCCAGTTCCAGCGCGCTGCCATGCAGGCTGTAGCCGGACAGCATGTACAGCGTGCACAGCACGCCGCCCAGTGCCGAGCAGAAACCGCTCAACGCATACACCGCGATTTCGGTGGCCGCCACCGGCAGGCCCATCAGCGCGGCCGAGGCGCGATTGCCGCCGATCGCGTACACGGCGCGGCCGAAACGCGTCGAGCGCGCCACCCAGGCCGCCGCGGCCACCACCACCAGCGCGATCACGGCGCCGACCGACAACGCATGGCCGCCGCCCAGCGGAAGGCGCAGGTAGGCCAGTCCCGTCAGGAACGGATGATCGATGCTGATCGAATCGACACTCAGCAGGGTCGCCGCGCCACGGGCCAGGAACATGCCGGCCAGGGTCACCACGAAGGCCGGCAACCTGTAGCGCTGGATCAACCCGCCCATCGCCGCACCGAATGCCGCGCCCAGCGCCAGCGCCAGCGCGATCGCCGCCAGCGGATGCCACCCGTGGTTCTGCACCAGCACCGCGCACAGCACGGTGGTGAAGGCCAGCACCGCACCGACCGACAGGTCGATGCCGCCGGCCAGGATCACGAAGGTCATGCCCACCGCGACCACGCACAGGAAGGCGTTGTCGATCAGCAGGTTCAGGAACACCTGCGGATTGAGGAAGCCGTCGTACAGCACGCCGCCGGCGCCGGCCATCAACGCGAACAGCATCGCCGTGGCCAGCAGCGAGGCGCGCTGCGGGTCGGACAGGCTGCGCCGCCATTTTCCCGGCAGGGACATCGTCGCGTTCATGCCTCGGCCCCGGCCTTGCGACTGAAGCGCCTGCGCACTTCGCCGCGGAATTCCGGCGATTGCAGCAACATCACCGCGAACACCAGCACCGCCTTCACCACCAGGTTGACCTGGGGCGGCACGCCGGCCGCGTAGATCGTCGAGGTCAGGGCCTGGATGATCAGCGCGCCCAGCACGCTGCCGGCCAGGCTGAAGCGCCCGCCGGTCAGCGCGGTGCCGCCCAGGCACACGGCCAGGATCGCGTCCAGCTCCATCATCAGCCCGGCGTTGTTGGCGTCGGCGCTGCTGACGTTGGAACTGACCAGCAACCCGGCGACGCCGGCGCAGAACGCGCAGAACACATAAGCCACCGCCGTGATCGCCCGGGCGCGCACGCCGGCCACGTGCGCGGCCAGCGGGTTGTGGCCGATGCTGCGCACGAACAGGCCCAGCGCGGTGCGTTCGGTCGCCAGGTACAGGAAGGCGAACAGCGCGGCGACCACGAACAGCGGGAACGGCAGGCCAAACAGGAAACCACCGCCGAGGAAGGCATAGGGCGGGTAGTACACGGTGATGATCTGTCCGCCGCCGATCAACTGGGCGATGCCGCGCCCGGCGACCATCAGCACCAGGGTGGCGACGATGGGCTGCATGCCGGCCTTCAGCACCAGCGCGGCGTTCCACGCGCCGCAGGCCAGGGCGGCCGCCAGCGCGGCCAGGATCGCCAGCCACAACGGCATCAGGCCGGGCGAGTCGCCGGCGGCGGTCAAGCGCACCACGATCCACGCGGCGACGGTGGCGCTGATTGCCAGCACCGCACCGACCGAGATGTCGAGTCCGCGCACCGCGATCACTCCGGTCATGCCCAGCGCGACCACCGCCAGCGGCGCGGCACGGTTGGCGATGTCGACCAGGTTGCCGTGCAGGTGCCCGTTCTGCCAGTGCAGCGACAGGAAGCCGGGGTTGAACACGCCGTTGCCGGCCAGCAGCAGGGCCAGGGTCAGCAGCGGCCAGAACAGCGGCCACGCGACGGCGCGGCGCAGCGGCGCGGCGATGCGGGCGAACGCGGCAAGCGCGGGCTTCGGCGACGACGAATTCGACGACATGTGCACGCTCAATGCCCCGCGATCATCGCCAGCACCCGCGCGCCGTCGGCGTCGCCGGGCAACTCGCCGGCCTTGCGTCGTTCGCGCATCACCGCGATGCGGTCGCACAGCCGGGTCAGTTCGTCGATTTCCGCGGAGACGAACAGCACCGCCATGCCCTGGCGCGCCAGCTTCACCACTTCGCCCATGATTTCCTGCTTGGCGGCGATGTCGATGCCGCGCGTGGGTTCGTCCAGGACCAGCAGTTTCGGCTCGGTCGCCAGCCAGCGCGCCAGCACCACCTTCTGCTGGTTGCCGCCGGACAGCGCGCCGACCGGGGTTTCGATGTCGGCGGTCCTGATGCCCAGCAGTTCGACGAAGCGCCCGGCCAGCGATTCCTGCTGCGTGCGCGAGAGGCGCCGGCGCCAGCCCAGGCGCGCCTGCAGGGCGAGCACGATGTTCTCGCGCACCGACAGTTCGGCGACGATGCCTTCGGTCTTGCGCTCTTCCGGGCACAGCGCCAGGCCGCGCCGCACCGCATCGGCGGGATGGCGGAAGTCCGCATCGCTGCCGGCGATGCGCAGCGTGCCCTGTTCGACGCGGTCCAGGCCGAACAGCAGCCGCGCCAGTTCGGTGCGGCCGGAGCCGAGCAGGCCGCCGAGGCCGAGGATTTCACCCGCGCGCAGGCGCAGGTCGACCGGATGCAGCTTGTTGCGTGCGCCGATGCCTTCGGCTTCGAGCAGGGTGGGCGCGTTGCCGGCAACGGGGGCGGCGGCGTGCGCGCCGGCCAGTTCGACTTCGCGCCCGACCATCGCCGCGACCAACGCCGGCTGCGGCAATTCGGCCGCGGCGTATTCGCCGACGTTGCGCCCGTTGCGCAGCACGGTGATGCGGTCGCAGATCGCGTAGACCTGATCGAGGAAATGGGTGACGAACAGGATCGCCATGCCGCGTTCGCGCAGGCGGCGCATCACCCGGAACAGGTCGCGCACTTCGTCTTCGTCGAGGCTGGACGTGGGTTCGTCGAGGATCAGCACCCGCGCCGACACACCCAGCGCGCGCGCGATCGCGACCATCTGCTGCACCGCGACCGGATAGCTGCCCAGCGGCAGGTCGACGTCGATTTCCAGGTGAAGTTCGCGCAGCAGCGCGCGCGCCTCTTCGCGCGCACGCCCCCAGTCGATCCCGCCCCAGCGCCGGCGCGGGTAGCGGCCCGCGCAGATGTTCTCGGCGACCGAGAGATTGGGGCACAGGTTCACTTCCTGGTAGACCGTGCTGATGCCTTCGCGCTGCGCGTCCAGCGGCGTGACCGGGGCGATGGCGCGGCCGTCCAGGACGATGCGGCCGGCGTCGGCGCGCTCCACGCCGGTCAGCAGCCTGATCAGGGTGGACTTGCCCGCGCCGTTCTGGCCCATCAGCGCGTGCACCTCGCCGGCGTGCAGGCGCAGCCCGGCGTCGTCCAGCGCGACGGTCGCGCCGTAGCGCTTGCCCAGGCCTTGCGCTTGCAGCACCAGCTCGGGCGACGCCACGGCCATGTCAGTATTTGCGCTTCGGCAGTTCGGCTTCGGCCTGGTCGCGGGTGAACACGCCTTCCGCCACCTGCACGCGCCTGGGCACCGGCTTGCCGGCGGCCACGTCGCGGATCAGTCCGGCCAGTTGATCGCCGAACAGCGGGTTGCACTCGATGGTGGCGTTGAGCTTGCCGGCCTTCATCGCCTCGAATGCGCCGCGCACGCCGTCGATGGAGACGATGCGGATGTCCTCGCCGGGCTTCAGTCCGGCTTCCTCGATGGCCTGGATCGCACCGATGGCCATGTCGTCGTTGTGCGCGAACAGCACGTCGATGCCTTCCTCGGCCTTCAGGAAGGCCTCCATCACTTCCTTGCCCTTGGCGCGGGTGAAGTCGCCGCTCTGCGAGCGCACGATGGCGAAGCGCTTGTCGGCGTCGATGATTTCGCGGAAGCCCTTCATGCGGTCGTTGGCCGGCGCCGAGCCGACCGTGCCCTGCAGTTCGACGATGCGGACCGGGCCGGCCCGGCCCTTGCTGTCCTCGAGCAGCCAGCGCGCGGCGCGGCGGCCTTCCTCGACGAAGTCCGACCCGATGAAGGTGGCGTAGAGCGAATCGTCGCTGACCTTGACCGCGCGGTCGGTCAGCACCACCGGGATGCCGGCGGCCTTGGCTTCGCGCAGCACGCTTTCCCAGCCGGTCTCGACCACCGGCGAGAAGGCGATTACGTCGACCCGCTGGGCGATGAAGCTGCGCAGGGCCTTGATCTGGTTTTCCTGCTTCTGCTGCGCGTCGGAGAACTTCAGCCTGAATTCCGGCTCCGCCAGCGCGGCCTTGACCGAGGTGGTGTTGGCGGTACGCCATTCGCTTTCCGCACCGACCTGGCTGAAACCGACGACGATCGGCTTGCCGGCGTCGCCCGCGCCTTTCGCCGCGTCGCCGCCGGAGCAGGCGGCCAGCAGCAGCGCGAGCGCGAATGCCGCGCCTTGCCCGAAGATGTTTCGCATCGCGTTCCCTCCCAAGAACCGTTTGCCGTGTCGTGCCGCGGTCAGGCGGCGATGTAGGCGGTTTTCACCGTGGTGTAGAACTCCACTGCATAGCGCCCCTGTTCGCGCGGCCCGTAACTGGATGCCTTGCGCCCGCCGAACGGCACGTGCGGATCGACGCCGGCCGTAGGCAGGTTGACCATCACCATGCCCGCCTGCGCGTGGCGCTTGAAATGGCTGGCGTGCTTCAGCGAATTGGTGCAGATGCCGGCGCACAGGCCGAACTCGGTGTCGTTGGCCAGCGCCAGCGCGTGCTCGTAGTCGTCGGCGCGGATCAGCGCGGCGATCGGACCGAAGATCTCCTCGCGGCTGATGCGTTGTCCCGGCGTGGCCGCGAACAGGGTCGGCGCGAGGAAGTGGCCCCGGGTCGGCGCTTCGACCCGCTCGCCGCCGAACAGCAATTCGGCGCCTTCGTCGCGGCCCGCCTGGATGTAGGACAGGTCGGTGTCCAACTGAGCCTGGCTGGCGACCGGGCCGATGTCGACGCCGGCCTGCAGCGGGTCGCCGACTTTCACCCTGGCCAGTCGCGCCTGCATCTTGGCCACGAATTCGTCGTACGCGCGGCTTTCCACGATCAGGCGGCTGGACGCGGTGCAGCGCTGGCCGGTGGAGAAGAACGCGCCGTTGACCGCGCATTCCACCGCCTTGTCCAGGTCGGCGTCGGCCAGCACCACCAGCGGGTTCTTGCCGCCCATTTCCAGTTGGATCTTCAGCCCGCGTTCGGCGGCCTGGCGCAGCAGCGCGTTGCCGGTCGGCACCGAGCCGGTGAAGGTCAGTGCGTCGAGTTCCTTGTGGCCGATCATCGCCTGGCCGACCACGCGGCCGGCGCCCAGCACCATGTTGAACACGCCGGCCGGCACGCCGGCGCGCGCCAGGATGTCCGCGATGGCCCAGGCGCAGCCCGGCACGATTTCGGCCGGCTTGAACACCACGGTGTTGCCGTAGGCCAGCGCCGGCGCGATCTTCCACGCGGGGATCGCCAGCGGGAAATTCCACGGCGCGATGATGCCGACCACGCCCACCGGTTCGCGGGTGATCTCCACCTCCACGCCGGGACGGGTCGAAGCCAGCTTCTCGCCGGGAATGCGCAAGGCCTCGCCGGCGAAGAACTTGAAGATCTGCCCGGCGCGCGCGGCTTCGCCGATGCTTTCCGGCAGGGTCTTGCCTTCCTCCATCGCCAGCAGGCGACCCAGTTCTTCCTTGCGCGCCAGGATTTCGCTGCCGACCGCGTCGAGGAGGTCGGCGCGCTGCTGCGGCGAGGTCAGCGACCACGCCGGCAACGCGGCGGCGGCGGCGTCCACCGCCTGCGCGACCTGCGCGGCGTCGAGCACGCCGTATTCGCCCACGGGCGTGGCGAGGTCGGAAGGATTCTCGTCGGCCTGGCTGCCTTGTCCCGCGGCCCATTGGCCGGCGATGTAGCTCTGGAACTTCTGGTTCATCTCGTTCTCCGGACGCGTCTGGTCGAAAGCGGGATCGGCGGCATTGTTACAGCACCTGCACGCCGCCCAGCGCGAAACCGGCCTCGACGCTTGCCAGCGGATTGGCCAGCGGCATGCCGAAGCCGGGCAGTTCGATCTCGAACACGTCGCCCGCCTGCGCGCGCACGCCGTCGGCGAAGCTCAGCGTGGCGGTGCCGAAGAAGTGCAGGTGCACGTCGCCGGGACGGCGGTGCGCCGCGTACTTGAAGTGGTGGTATTCCAGGTTGGCCAGCGAGTGGCACATGTTGTCCTCGCCGGTGACGAAGGGTTTTTCCCACAGCACCTCGCCGCCCCGGCGAATGCGGCTGCTGCCGCGCAGGTCGCGCGGCGCCTCGCCGGTGCGCAGTTCCGGGCCCACCGCGCAGGCGCGCAGCTTGGAGTGGGCCAGGTACAGGTAGTTCTGGCGTTCGGTGACGTGGTCGGAGAACTCGTTGCCGATGGCGAAGCCAAGCCGGTGCGGAGTGCCGTCGGCGCCGATCAGGTACAGGCCGACCAGTTCCGGCTCCTCGCCGCCGTCCAGCGCGAACGCGGGCGATGGCAGCGGCTGGCCGGGAGCGACGAGGATGCCGCCATCGCCCTTGTAGAACCATTCCGGCTGCACGCCCGCCGCGCCGTCGCGCGGGATGCCGCCTTCGACGCCCCACTGGAACATCTTCATCGAATCGGTGAGCGTGCCGGCATCGGCCTGCTGCTTGAGGTTCTGGTGCATCGCGTCGCGGGCCGCGGCGCTGCCCAGGTGGGTCAGGCCGGTACCGGTCACCCGGCAATGCGCGGGGTCCGGATGGTGCAGCGGCGTCAGCACGCGGCGCTGCGCCAGCAGTTCGACCAGGTCGGCGCGCTCCGGGCCAAGGCGCGTGCCGGCTTCGGCCTCCAGTCCGCGGCCGGCATCGATCGCGGCCATCGCCAGTTCGTACATCGAACCGGTTTGCGCCAGCAGCCGAACCTCGCGCCCGTCGGCGCCGGTCGCGCCAACGCGCACCGCGCCGGATTCGTCGAGTAACTGGATCAGTCGCATCTGTGCACTGCCTGGGACGGGATGGGGACCTGCGTGGCCGCGACGGCCCCTGCCTATTCTGCGGGGATGTCGGATATGCAACAAATATGGAAATAGTGATAATCGATATCCAACCCGATATAGGAAGCCGCCCATGCCGACGCCCCCCTGGTTCGTCCGCGCGCGCCTCAAGACCCGCCAGCTGATGCTGCTGATCGCGATCGAGGAGCAGGGCAACATCCATCGCGCCGCCGAGGTGCTGAACATGTCCCAGCCGGCGGCATCGAAGCTGCTGAAGGACCTGGAGGACCTGATCGGCGTGGCCCTGTTCGAACGCCTGCCGCGCGGCATGCGCCCGACCTGGTACGGCGAAAGCATGATCCGCCACGCGCGCATCGCCCTGTCCAGCCTGAACGAGGCCGGCGCCGAGATCGACGCGCTGAAGGCCGGCCATGCCGGCAGCGTGGCCATCGGCGCGATCGCCGGCCCGGCGATGACCTTGTTGCCGCCGGCGCTGGCGCGGATCAACCGGCAGCATCCGGACCTGCGCGTGTCGGTGGTGGTCGAAAGCAGCGACGTGCTGCTGGAGCAGTTGGCGCAGAACAGGATCGACCTGATGATCGGCCGCCTGTTCGCCCGCCACGACAAGCGCAACCTGCATTACGAACCCCTGGCCGAGGAAGAGGTTTGCGCGATCGCCCGCCCCGGCCATCCCTTGCTGTCGCTGAAGCGGCCCACGCTGGAAGCGCTGGCTCAGGCGTCCTGGGTAGTGCCGCCGGAAGGCAGCGTGCTGCGTCATCGCTTCGAACTCATGTTCCAGAACGCGGGCCTGGACGTGCCGCGGCGGGCGATCGGCACCGCGGCGCTGGTGCTGTTGCCGCGCCTGCTGCAGGACAGCGACCACCTGGCCGTGGTGCCGGTCGACGTGGCCCGGCATTACGCCGAGCACGGCATGGTGCGGGTCGTGCCGGTGGAGTTGTCCTGCAGGATGGACTCTTTCGGCTTCATCACCCGCACCGACTGGCTGTTGTCGCCGGGCGCGCAGACGGTGCTGGCGGCGATGAAGGCGGCCGCGGGCGAGGTGTACGGCTGACGCGCTCCCATACATAAACGTATATCGCGACGATCGGATTTCCGATGGCTGCATGAAACGCGAGCGGTGGCCCCTACACTCGGCGTCGGTCCCGACCACCCGCCTGTTTCATTTCGCACGCCGGAGAACAGCCATGCCCTTCAGGTCCCACTTCCCGTCCGCGTTCGCTCGCGTCGCGCTGATCGCGGCATCGCTTTGTGCGGTGGCCGCGCCGGTCGCCGCACAGGACGATGCGATGACGCCGATCGCGATTCCCGCACAGCCCGACGCGATCGAGCTGGGTACCGGGCCGCTGCCCGACGCGAAGAACCCCGAAGCCTGGCACCGCCAGTACGGCAGCATGTTCGCGCGCAACGTCACCATCGCCACGCTGACCCCGTTCCTGCCCGATCCGGCCAAGGCCATCGGCACGGCGGTGATCGTCGCCCCGGGCGGTGGCTTCCGCTCGCTGTCGATGGAGAACGAAGGCTGGCAGGTGGCGCAGGCGCTGGCCGACCGCGGCGTGGCCGCGTTCGTGCTCAAGTACCGGCTCAACCAGACCCCGCCGGACCTGGACGGCTTCGCGCAGTCGATCCGCGAGATGTTCTCCGGTCCGGTGCCGCGCCATCGCGTGGATCCGATGTCGTCCATCGCCACGCTCGGCCCGCAGATCGCCGACGCGCGCGCCGCGTTCGCGCTGGTGCGCAGCCGCGCCGACGAATGGAACATCGACCGCAACCGCATCGGCATGGTCGGCTTCTCCGCCGGCGCCATGCTCACCATCGCCACCGCGCTGGCCGGCGAGGATGCGAAGCCCGCCTTCCTCGGCGACATCTACGGCCCGCTGGCGCCGCTGGACGTGCCGGCCGATGCGCCGCCGCTGTTCGTGGCGCTGGCCGCCGACGACCCGCTGTTCGCCAACGGCGGCTTCGGCCTGATCGAAAGCTGGCGCGCCGCCGGCCACCCGGTGGAGTTCCACTTCTACGAACAGGGCGGCCACGGCTTCGGCATGTACCCGAAGCCCACCACCAGCACCCAGTGGTTCCACAACTTCGCCGCCTGGATGAAGATGCACGGCTGGCTGGAACCGCGGAACGCCGCCGCGCAGGAGGCCACCCGATGACCCGCGCGCGACGCCCTGCGGCCCGCACGATGACGTCGCGCACCACCGGACTCCTGCTCGCGGCCCTGCTGCCGCTGCTGGCCGCGCCCGCGATGGCGGCGAAGCCGGTGCACAACCCCGTGCCCGGCTCCAACCCGCTGTTCCGCGACAAGTTCACCGCCGACCCTGCCCCGCTGGTGGTCGGCGACACGCTCTATCTCTACGTCGGCCACGACGAGGCCCAGCGCGACGAGATGTTCAACATGCGCGAGTGGCTGGTGTACTCGACCACCGACATGAAGCACTGGACCGACCATGGCCCGATCATGAAGGTGGCCGACTTCAAGTGGGCCAAGGCCGACGCGTGGGCCTCGCAGGCGATCGAGAAGGATGGCAAGTTCTGGTTCTACGCCGCCGTGGAGCACGACGATACGCATCCGGGCAAGGCAATTGCGGTGGCCGTGTCCGATTCGCCGACCGGCCCGTTCGTCGATGCGAAGGGCTCGGCGCTGGTCACCAACGAGATGACGCCCAAGGGCACGCACAGTTGGGAGGACATCGACCCGACGGTGTTCACCGACGACGACGGCACCACCTGGATCGCGTGGGGCAACCGGCAGTGCTACATCGCCCGGCTCAAGCCGGACATGATCGAGATCGACGGCGAGATCACCGAGATCACGCCGCCGCATTTCGAGGAAGGCCCCTGGCTGCACAAGCGCGGCGACACCTACTACCTCACCTACGCCTCGCTGGACCGCGCCAGCCACCGCGACGAGAAGGTGTCCTACGCCACCGCCCCGTCGATCCGCGGCCCGTGGACGTATCGCGGCGAACTGACCGGCTCGGGCAGGTACAGCTTCACCATCCACCCGGGCATCGCCGAGTTCAAGGGCCAGTGGTACCTGTTCCTGCACAACGCCGCGCTCGCCATCGGCGACCAGAACGGCTCGATCGGCCGCCGCGCGGTCACGGTCGAGTACCTGCAGTACAACGCGGACGGGACGATGAAGCCGGTGGTGCAGACCGAAGCGGGGGTTTCCGTTCCGCCTGCGCGATGAAACCGGGGGAGCAGAACACGGAATCCCCCATGGCCAGGCTGGAAATGGTTTCCTGATCCGTTCCTTTGCTGTTTTTTTGCAGGAGCGGCGTCCCGTGGCTCCTGCAAATGGTCAATCGTGGAAGGCCTCGACAATCTTGCGCCGGCCCAGCATGAAGGCGTCGGCGACATGGCGCAGCGGCGTGAGGTCGACGTCCGATTGGCCGGCCTTGATGATCTCGGCGAAGCGCCTGTACAGCAGCGGATACTCCTGCTCCGGCTGTTCGTGCACCAGCTTGCCATCGACCGACAACCTGGCGCCGCCCTCCGACAACACCATCTCGCCGGCATCGGTTCGCGCGACGATGTCCCAGCTCTGCCTGCCGGTCTGGCGCCAGTCGAATTCGGCCCTCAGGTCCAGGCCGCTGGCGTCGGTGAAGTCGATCGAGGCGGCGATCGGCGCATCGCGGTTTTCCGGGAATTCCAGCGTCGCGGCCGTGGCGAACACCGGGCGCGGCAGGATCCGGGTGACGATGGAAAGCGCATTGATGCCCGGATCGAACACGCCCAGGCCGCCGGCCTGCCAGATCCATTCCTGGTTGGGGTGCCACTGGCGCACGTCTTCCTTCCAGGTCACCCGCATGGAGCGGATCCGCGTGCCGGCCAGGAATTGCCTGGCCGCTTCCACGGCCGGCGCGTAACGGGAATGCCAGCTGGCGAAGAGCGACAGTCCGTTGGCATCGGCCAGCGCCGCGAGGTCGGCGACCTCCGAAAGCGTCGCGCCCGGCGGTTTTTCCAGGAACACGTGCTTGCCGGCCGCAAGCGCCTTTACCGCCGCCGGGTAGCGGTATTGCGGCGGCATGCACAGCGAGACGGCCTGGATCGACGGCACCGCCGACAGCATCTCTTCGATCGAGGCGAAGTTGTCGATGCCCTCCACCTTCCCATGGCGGCTGGCCGCGGCGACCAGCCGATAGTCGCCGTTCCCGGCCACGGCCGGGAGGTGCTGGTCGCGCACGATCTTGCCGATGCCGACGATTGCAAGGTTGATTCCTGACACGGATGTCGTCTCCACGGAGGGCGCGAAACCGATACAAACCTTCGTATCGATAGTGCGGATATTGTTATTTTTACAATATCAATATGCCCGGTAGCATCGCCGCCGTAAAGGGTTCCCACGCGCAATGCGCGTCCGCCCCGACGCATACCTCGCTCCATCCGATCAAGGATCCCGTCAGTCATGGGCGCACCCGACAAGCCGGTTCGACGCAGCCAGGAATGGTTCGGCCGCGTAGGCAAGCAGGGCTTCTACTACCGCAGCTGGCTGAAGAGCCTGGGCTTGACCCACGACATGTTCGACGGCCGCCCGGTCATCGGCATCTGCAACACCTGGTCGGAACTGACCCCCTGCAACAGCTCGCTGCGCGAACTGGCCGAGCACGTCAAGCGCGGTATCCACGAAGCCGGCGGTTTGCCGCTGGAGTTCCCGGTGATGTCGCTGGGCGAAACCCAGATGCGCCCGACCGCGATGCTGTTCCGCAACCTGGTCAGCATGGACGTGGAGGAATCGATCCGCGCCAATCCCATCGACGGCGTGGTATTGCTGGTCGGCTGCGACAAGACCACGCCTTCGTTGCTGATGGGCGCGGCCAGCGTGGACTTGCCGACGATCGCCATTTCCGGCGGGCCATCGCTGTCGGGCAACTGGCGCGGCCAGCCGGTCGGTTCCGGCACCGGCGTGATCGAGATGTCGGAGATGGTGCGCGCCGGCACGCTGGAGCAGGAGGAATTCGTCGAAGCCGAAGCCTGCATGCAGCGTTCCAAGGGCAGTTGCATGACCATGGGCACGGCCTCGACGATGGCCTGCATGGTCGAGGCGCTGGGCATGTCGCTGCCGGAAAACGCCGCCATCCCCGCGGTCGATTCGCGCCGCTTCCGCCTGGCGCACCTCAGCGGCCGGCGCATCGTGCAGATGGTCGAGGAAGACCTGCGCATGTCGCGCATCCTCACCCGCGCCGCGTTCGAGAACGCGATCCGCGCCAACGCCGCGATCGGCGGCTCGACCAACGCGGTGGTGCACCTGCTGGCGCTGGCGGGGCGTATCGGCGTGCCGTTGTCGCTGCAGGACTTCGACGAGCTGGCTTCCAAGCTGCCGTGCCTGGTCAACCTGAAGCCGTCGGGCCAGTACCTGATGGAAGACTTCTTCTATGCCGGCGGCCTGCCCGCGGTACTGCGCGAAATTTCCCCGCACCTGCACCTGGATACGCCGACGGCCAACGGCCGCACCCTGGGCGAGAACATCGCGCAGGCGCCATGCTGGAACCGCGACGTGATCCGCAGCGCGGACCAGCCGTTGCGCACGGAAGCCGGCATCGCCGTGCTGCGCGGCAACCTGGCGCCGGATGGCGCGGTGATCAAGCCGTCCGCGGCGTCGCCGGGATTGCTGAAGCATCGCGGCCGCGCGGTGGTGTTCGAGAGCATCGAGGATTTCAAGGCGCGCATCGACGACGAGGCGCTGGACATCGACGAAACCTGCGTGATGGTGCTGCAGAACTGCGGTCCGCGCGGCTATCCCGGCATGGCCGAAGTCGGCAACATGCCGCTGCCGCCGAAGCTGTTGCGCCGGGGCATCACCGACCTGGTGCGCATTTCCGACGCGCGCATGAGCGGCACCGCCTACGGCACCGTGGTCCTGCACGTTTCGCCCGAAGCCGCCGCTGGCGGCACACTGGCCCTGGTGCGCAACGGCGACTTCATCGAGCTGGACGTGCCGGGCCGGCGCCTGCATCTGGATGTGTCCGACGACGAACTGGCGCGCCGACGCGCGGAGTGGCGCGAACCGCCGCGTCCGACCCGCGGCTGGGCCAAGATCTACGTCGACCACGTGCAGCAGGCGCACCTTGGCGCGGACCTGGACGTGCTGGTCGGCGGCAGCGGCGACGGCGTCGGCCGCGATTCGCACTGATGGGCCTTGCGGTTCCGCGCGTGTCCGTTCCTCGCGCCGTGTCTGCACCGCGCTGCGTCTGGCCCTTGGCGGCCACGCTCGGCGAAGGCGCATGCTGGTCGGTGCGCGAACAGGCGCTGTACTTCGTCGATATCCTCGGCAAGGCGCTGCACCGCTACCGGCCCGACAGCGGCGAATGCCGCAGCTGGCATTTCGAAGAGGAAGTCTCGGCATTGGCCGAACGCGAGCGCGCCCCCGGCCTGCTGCTGAGCCTGCGCCACGACCTGGCCCTGTTCGATCCTGCCAGCGGCGAGCTCGTCCGCCTGCACCGGCCCGAGCCGCAGCGTACCGGCAACCGCTTCAACGACGGCAAGTGCGATGCGCGCGGGCGCTTCTGGATCGGCAGCACGGACTATGCGTGCCGGGCCTGGACCGGCGCGCTGTACCGCTACGAAGGAGGCGGTCGCTGCACGCGCCTGCTCGATCAGGTGTGCATCTCCAACGGCCCGACATGGTCGCTGGACGGGCGCACGATGTACTTCAACGAGACCGGCCATGCCCGCACGTGGGCGATCGATTTCGACCCGGAGCGCGGCACCCTCGGCGAGCGCCGCCTGTGGCGGCAATTCGATGCCGCCAGCGAAGGCGTGCCGGACGGCATGACCACCGATGCCAGGGGCCGCCTGTGGATCGCGCGCTGGGGCGGTGGCGCGGTGACTTGCCACGACGGCGAGGGCACCGAACTGGCCCGGATAACGTTGCCCGCCACGAACGTCACCAGTTGTGCGTTCGGCGGACCGGACCTGCGCACGCTGTACATCACCACGGCCACGGTCGACCTGGACGAGACGAAGCGCGCCGCGCAGCCGCTGGCCGGTGGCCTGTTTGCGGTGGAACTGGATGTGCCGGGATTGCCGGCGAACCGTTTCGCCGGCTGAACTCAGGCCCGGTCCAGCGCCGCCGTCACCTCGGTCCACTCGCGATCGCGGCCGGGCAGCGCGAAGACGTATTCGATCTCGCGACGATAGTGTTGACCGGGGCGCAGGATCGCATCGGGGAAATTCGCGTGGTTCGGCGCGTCCGGGAAATCCTGCGGTTCCAGGCACAGGCCGCGGCCGAGCTGCGGGTGCTGCACGTCCAGCCCGTGCCCGCCGTAAAGCTGCAGGGCCGGCGCATCGCAGAGAATGCGCATGGCCACTCCGCTGTGCGGCGAATACAGCTCGGCGGCACGGTCGTGTGGCTGTCGCAGCACCAGGCAATGGTCGTAGCCGCCGCCGACGCGCAATTGCGCATCGGCTTCGTCGTGGCGCGCGGCCAATGTGGTGGCCTGGCGGAAATCGAACGGCGTACCGGTCACGTCGGCCATCTCGCCGGTCGGGAGCAGTTCGGCATCGATCGGCAGGTAACCGTCGGCCGGCACGCGCAGCCACTGCGAGGCGGCCGGAACGGCCGGATTGCCGGCGAGGTTGAAGTAGGGATGGTGGGTGGGATTGAACGGCGTCGGCGCGTCGCAGCGCGCTTCGAACCGCAGTTGCAGGCGCATGCCCTGCAGGCGATAGGTCGCGGTCGCATCGAGCGTGCCCGGATAGCCTTCTTCGCCGTCGGGCGAGCGGTAGCGCAGTACCAGCGCGTCGTTTGCATGCGACCCGATCGTCCACATCCGCCGGCCGAAGCCCAGCATGCCGCCGTGCAGGTGGTTGCGGCCTTCGTTCGCGGCCAGTCGGTACTCGCGCCCGTCCAGCGAGAAACGCGATGCGGCAATGCGGTTGCCGTAGCGTCCGACCAGGATGCCCAAATACGCCGGATCGGCGCGGTAGGCGCCGGCATCGGGCAAGCCGAGCACCAGACCGACGCGATTGCCTTCCACGGGGATCTCCAGGCGGGCGAGGATGCCGCCCAGGTCGAGGATCTCGGCCTGCAGGCCATCGTCGTCGCCAAGCCGGCAAGCGCGCACCCGGGTGCCGTCATCGAGTCGACCGAAACTGCGAACCAGCGCCACGTCGTTCCTTGTGCGTTTGTCGGCCGCGATATGGCCCCACGCAGCATAGGCGCCGGAGTTGCCCGCAACCATGTCGGGAATCGCATGGCGGGCGATGAAAATCGAATGGCGCGAATGCCGCCTCCGCGCACTGGAAACAGATACTTCTTTCCATATCCTTTTCCCGATTAAATTCATTAGCAGGTTATAGAGCGCGTCGCTATGCTCGACCTGCAGCCATGGTCTGCCCAATGCAGGGCAAATGGCGCACCGGACGTCGACATGCAGCACGTCCGGAAAAATCGGATCAGTTGCGTCCAGACGTAGACCGGGAGGGGTTGAAAGTGACGACGCCCATACGTGACGGCATGGCGACATGCCGCAAGGCCTTGCGTTTGTCTTTTTGCGCCGCCTCTGCGCATCCGCGCCATCGCCGCGGAACGCTCCGCTTCCCGCTCCCACCGCCGGCTGCCGCTGTTTGCCGCCGCGCAGCGGCGCACCAGTCGATGCGGTACGCGACAACCGCAGATCGCATGCCATCCGGTCTTTCGACCGCCCAGTCACGCTAATTCGAGAGCCCATGCAATGAAGCGCACGAATCGTCAGACGCAAACGCATACCCTGCCATTGGCCGCATTGCCCGTCGCGCTGGCCGCCGCGCTGGCCGCCGCGCTGGCCATCGCGCCCGCCGCCGCGCAGCAGTCGCGGCCGCCCGCGCCCGCCCAGGTCTGCCCCACCGCCGAAGACCCGAACGCGCCGTGCCCGCCAGCCGCCGACCCGGCGACCGAACTGGACAAGGTCGAGGTGCGCGGCCTGCGCGCCAGCCTGATGAGCGCGCAGGCGATCAAGCAGGGCTCGATGCAGATCGTCGACGCGATCGTCGCCGAGGACATCGGCAAGTTCCCCGACAACAACCTGATCGAGGCGATGCAGCGCATCACCGGCGTGCAGACCACCGATCGCGGCGGCGGCGAAGTGTCGACGGTGTCGATCCGCGGCCTCAACGACGTCACCACCACCATCAACGGCCGCAACATCTTCACCGCCTCCGGGCGCTCGGTGGCATTGCAGGACGTGCCGGCCAGCCTGCTGTCCAGCGTCGAGATCTACAAGACCCGTTCGGCCAGCCACATCGAAACCGGCATCGCCGGCGCCCTCGACATCCACACCCACCGGCCGTTCGACTTCGACGGCAGACAGGTCGTGGTGGCAGCGCGCGGCATCTACCAGGAACAATCGGACAACACCGACCCCAACGTCAGCGCGCTGCTCTCCAACGTCTGGAAGGTCGGCGAAGGCCGCTTCGGCGCGCTGCTCAACGTCTCCTACGCCGAGACCAACTACCGCGACCAGAGCGTGACCGCCGGTGCGATGGTGCCGTTCTTCACCGACCAGCCGCCGGAAGGCTTCGTGCCCTACCAGCGCATCGATACGATGATCAACGGCCAGGAAGTCTGGCAGCCGGGCCTGGAGGCGGGCCTGCCGTTCGCGGCCGGCTCGACCCTGCCGGTGAACGGCCAGCAATACGAATACCTGCTGTCGCGCGATGCGATCTTCGCCAGCGATTTCACCGGCAAGCGCGAGCGGCCGGCGGCCAGCCTGTCGCTGCAGTGGGCGCCGAACGACAGTTCGGAATACACGTTCGAGGCGTTCTACAACGGCTACCGCAACGAGGGCTTCAACTCGCTGCTGTTCTCGTTCGTCGACTGGTGGGGCGCGCTGGGCGACGATCCCGCGCAGAACATCGAGGTGTACCCGGGCACCAACGTGGTCAAGTCGCGCCAGGGCATCGGCTTCCCGTACAACTTCACCAGCGGCGACCTCAGCACCGGCAAGACCGACAGCATGCTCTACGCGCTGGGCGGCAAGTGGGAGGTGGGCGACAACCTGAAGCTGAAGTCCGAACTGACCTGGCAGGACAGCGAATTCGAGAGCGACTTCTTCGCGATGCGCGCCGACCGGGTGACGCGCGAGGTCTGGGTCGACTTCAACAGCGGCCGCGGCATCCCGGCGTTCGGCTTCGTCGACGATTCCGCCACCCCGGACATCGACGAAAGCAATGCGGCCGACCCGGCGCAGTGGACCCTGGCCCAGTTGTACGACAACGCCAACTATTCGAAGGGCGACGCGGCCACCTTCACCTTCGACGGCGAGTACGCGGCCAACTGGGGCCCGGTGCAAAGGCTCTCCTTCGGCGTGCGCTACGACGACCGCAGCGCCAGCGAGGGCCAGCGCGTGGGCAACGACCAGGGCTGCAACCGCGAGGTGCTGGATTGCTCGTTCGCCTCCGCCGACGGCCTGCAATCGATCAACCACGGCTTCTTCGACGGCCATTCCGACGTGCCGACTTCGTGGGTGGTGCCCGACGGCCACTACATCCGCGACAACGCCGACTACTATCGCGCGCTGTATGGCCGGCCCACCAGCGACCAGCTGGTGCTGACCGAGAACTTCAACGTCGACGAAACGACCACGGCGCTGTACGTGCAGGCCGATTTCGCCACCGACCTGGGCAGCGGCACGTTCGACGGCCAGGTCGGCCTGCGCTACGTCGACGTCGACACCGACATGCGTTTTGGCGAAGGCAGCGCCTCGGCCAGCGCGTCGAAGCTGCTGCCCAGCGTGATGCTGCGCTACAGCTTCACCCCCGACCTGATGCTGCGCCTGGCCTACGGCGAGACCCTGCGCCGCCCGAACTTCGCCCAGCTCAACCCCAACATCATCTACGTCGAGGACGTCACCAACATCGGCTACGGCACCGCCAGCGGCGGCAACCCGAACCTGGCGCCGACCGAGTCGAAGAACATCGACCTGTCGCTGGAGTGGTACTTCTCCCCCGGCAACGCGGTCTACGCCACGCTGTTCCGCCGCGACATCGAAGGCATGGTCAGCGACTTCCGCCGCCGCGTGACCTTCGAGGGCTACGACTACATCCTGACCCAGCCGGACAACGCCTCCAACGGCGAACTCAAGGGCTTCGAGGTCGGCGCCGTCTACTTCCCGGACGACCTGCCCGGCTGGCTCAACGGCCTCGGCGTGCAGGCCAGCTTCACCCGGCTGACCTCCAGCCAGGACATCCCGGTCACCAACAGCGCCGGCGAAGTCGTCGGCACCCAGACCACGCCGATGTTCGGCGTCTCCGACAGTTCCTACAGCGTGGTGCTGGCCTACGAACGCGAAAGGTTCGGCGCGCGCCTGTCCTACGTCTGGCGCGACGATTTCCTGCACCACTACGAGGCGGCGCTGTTCGCCAACCCGCTGGGCGTCTACAACAAGCCCGAGAGCAGCATGGACTTCCAGCTCAGTTACGATGCGACCGACGCGCTGACCCTGACCTTCGACGCGACCAACCTGACCAACGAGCTGACCCAGAGCTATTACGAGTACCCGAACACGCACAATTTCGGCACCTCGCTGTTCAGCCGCACCTTCGCGCTGGGGCTGCGCTATCGCTTCTGAGTCCCCCTCCGCCCGGACGCGCCGCGGACCTGCCGCGGGCGCGCCGGGCGGGTTCTTTCCGTTTCCGCCATGCCAGAGGTAGACACGATGCTGAAGGACACTCTGCGAAAGCTGGGCCTGGCCACGGCCATGTCGGTGATCGCCGGCGCCGCGGCGGCGCAAGGCCCCAACACGGTCGATGCCACGCTGCACGCCGACCGGCCCGGCGCGACTTTCAGCCGCAACCTCTTCGGCCAGTTCGCCGAGCACCTGGGCTTCGGCATCTACGGCGGCATCTGGGTCGGCGAGGACTCGAAGATCCCCAACACCCACGGCTACCGCAACGACGTGGTCGCGGCGCTGAAGGCGCTGCAGGTACCGGTGGTGCGCTGGCCGGGCGGCTGCTTCGCCGACGAGTACCACTGGCGCGAAGGCATCGGCGCGCGCGACAAGCGCCCGGTCAAGGTCAACACCCACTGGGGCGGCGTCGAGGAAACGAACGCGTTCGGCACCCACGAATTCATGGACTTCGCCGAGCTGATCGGCGCCGACGCCTACGTGTCCGGCAACGTCGGCGACGGCACGCCGCGGGAAATGGCCGAGTGGGTCGAGTACATGACCTCGGACACCGGGTCGACCCTGGCGCAGGAACGCCGCGCCAACGGCCGCGACAAGCCGTGGAAGGTGCCGTACTTCGGCATCGGCAACGAGTTGTGGGGCTGCGGCGGCAACATGCGCGCCGAGTACGCCGCCGACCTGCACCGCCGCTACCAGACCTTCGTGAAGGCGCCGCCGGGGCAGAAGATCATGAAGGTCGCCGCCGGCGCCAACACCGACGACTACCACTGGACCGAAGTGTTCATGCGCGAGGCGCGCGACCACGCCGATGCGCTGTCGCTGCACAACTACACGATTCCCGGCGGCTGGCCGCCGCGGTATTCGTCGATCGAATTCGGCGAGGACGAATGGATCGAGACCCTGTCCGCCGCACTGCGCATGGACGAGCTGATCGCGCGCCACACCGCGATCATGGACAAGTACGACCCGGAGAAGAAGGTCGCGCTGTTCGTCGACGAATGGGGCACCTGGTACGCCGGCCTGCCCGGGGTCAACCCCGGCTTCCTGCACCAGCAGAACACGCTGCGCGACGCGCTGGTGGCCTCGCTGCACTTCGACATCTTCAACGCCCACGCCGACCGGGTGAAGATGGCCAACATCGCGCAGATGGTGAACGTGCTGCAGGCGATGATCCTGACCAAGGACGAGAAGATGGTGCTCACGCCCACCTACCACGTCTTCGCGATGTACAAGCCGTTCCAGGACGCGACCGTGCTGCCGCTGGAAATCGACGCGCCGGCGTACACCCGCGGCAAGTGGACGGTGCCGTCGGTGCACGGTTCGGCGGTGCGCGGCAAGGACGGGCAGGTCTACGTTGCGCTGACCAACCTCGATCCGGACACCAGCGCCGCGGTCGCGGTGAAACTGCAGGGCGTTGCGGCCACCGGCGTTTCCGGGCGCATCCTGACCGCAGCGGAGATCACCGCGAAAAACACCTTCGAGCGTCCCGACGCGGTCGCGCCGGCGGATTTCGACGGTGCGCGGATCGAAGGGGGACGACTGCAGGTCGACTTGCCGGCGAAATCGGTGCTGGTGCTGCAACTGCGCTGAACGCGCAGTCCGGCACCCGCGAAACCTCCTGAATGCGACGACGCCCGCTCCCGCACGGGAGAGGGCGGAGCGATGCCGGGCCCGCCTGGCGCTGCCCGCGCGCGCAGCGCCAGCCTGTCGGTCGAATACCGCTTCCGGCTTCGCCGACCGCAAACGGCACGGCCGGGCCGGCATGCGTGCCGGCCGGTTTCCCCGACGCGTTTCAGCCGCGCGCCAGCCGCGCCTCGATCTCCGCCAGCGCCGCCGGCAGCTGCGCCGCCGATTCGACCGCCAGCATCCGCGCCTCGTCGCCGTTCAACGCATGCTCGGCCTCGTGCGCCCAGGTCAGCGGGTACGGCATGTGCACGCCCCAGCCGCCGAGTTCGAGCACCGGTGCGATGTCCGAGCGCAGCGAATTGCCGATCATCGCGAACCCGTCCGCGTCGACGCCGAGTTCGCGCAGCACGCGCGCGTAGGTCGGCGGATCCTTCTCCGAAACGACCTCGATGCGGTGGAACAGGTCGGCCAGGCCGGACTGCGCGATCTTCGCCTCCTGGTGGAACATTGGCCTATTGTATGTTGCTGTTTTTGCGATCATTTTAGGCTAGCATCCAATAATCGAGGCAAATCAGGGGCAACAATGGCACGTCCTTCAAAGGCAGTCTTGGCGGCCAGAGCCAAATCCAAATCGCTGCTCGCCCGCGACTGGCCCTCCTCTGTCCCTGGTGTGTTCTTTATAGCCGTTGGCGAGCCTCGATGGGCTGCACGCATCCGCTGGCAAAAGGACAACGCGGTCCACCGCGACAAGACCCACGTCTGGAAGCTCTCCATCAACCCCAAGACGGGTGGGTACACCGAAAAGGATCTACTTCACTGGCAGAAGCAGGCCGAAGCATGGGCCGAAGCCGAGTGGCTCGCGCTGACGAAGTCCGGCAAGCAGTTCTCACGCAACGCACAGGCCAGCGCCTGGACGTTGGAAGCGCTGCTCATGAAGTATCTCGAAGGGCTGGACGACGGTTCGATCAAGTACCGCTCCTGCGCCTCCGATCGCTCCCGTGTTCGCGTCTTGCTCGGGATCGCCGAAAAGGGTGCCAACGCCCACAACAAGGCATTCGGTCCAGTCCTGGGCAAGACGATGGACGAACTGGCACCCACCGACTTCTACACCGAGCATCCGCGGTCGCACCCCCGGGCCATCCTGCTTCACTACAAGGGCAAGAACGGTCAGCCGCCCAGGAACAACGCGTGCATCAAGTTGATCCAGACCATCCGCACCGTCATGGGCCACGCCATCCGTGAGTGGGGGCTAGACCTGGACCTCACCAAAGTTCCGCTCCCTCCATTGGCAAAGGATCCCGGCCGCGACGAAACCCTGACGGAGGAGGAGTTCGGCTGGATCATGGACGAAATGAAGGATTGCGATCAGGCCACGCGCGATATCGTGCTGATGAACCGCTACTCCGCGATGCGGCGCAGTGAGGCGGTCAAGCTAGACTGGGAGCGTGTGGCGCTAGACAACACATCAGCCAGGCTCACGAACACCAAGAGCCGCCGCGTGAAGGGCAAGGACCTGGATCGCAATCGCGTTGTCCCTTTTGCTCCCACCATCGTGGAGATGCTCGCTCGCCGACGTGAGGCCTCAACGAGTGATACGGGCGCGGTGTTTCTCACGGCTGCAGGCGCCAGGATCTGGGCGGATGCGGTCACGAAAGCCTGGGAGCGGGCGCGACGTAGGGCAGCAAAGAAGCACAATGACCCCCTGATGTTGAACAAGCGTCTTCACGACCTGAGGCATACGCGTATCACGGAGCTGGGCGAAGACATGCCCGCGGCCATGATCGCCAAGATGTCCGGGCACGACGATTTGGCCTCCTTCATGCGCTACTTCAACCCGAAGCCTGAGGCCATGCGAAAGAAGATGGCCGAAGCGGATCGCAAGCGTCTAGCACCACGCCAATCCGGCGATGACCTCTCCAGGGTAGAAACCGCCGCCGTACTGCTCGCCGAACTCTCTCCCGAGGAGATGGCGCAAGCAATCGCGAAGGCGTTCGCAAAGCGGCCAGCCGCCTAGGCGTGAATAGCCGATTTCATTGACGCCACCAAAGACCATCAGATAATGAGGGTGCGGCCGAGTTCTTCCCTTCTCGGCCGATGGGCTTCTATGCTGCCCGCGCCTTCGGTTCCCCGAAGGCGCTTTGCTGTCTGCGTCGGCTACGTCAGCCGGCCCGTTCGACCTGATCAGTGGGCACTGCCCATCCAGCGTCATCTGCTCTGGCTAGTAGGTCGGTGAATGCCTCGCGAGCTTCTGGCTCTGCCTCCTCCGACCACACCAGCGTTGCCAGGTCGCCGGCAATCGCATCCCAATCCGCCCAGAATACCGTGGGCGTCAGCGTGTGATCGACCGTCGCCAAGTAGCGGGCCAGAGACAGCATGCGTGGATCTGTCATGCCGCTTCCTTGACCAGTCCCGATCAGGCGGCTTGCGGCTCTGGCGGATGCTTGAGCGCACTGAGAATCGTGCAGTTGCCCCTTTCCCCGCCGGCGCACTCAACGATGACCCGCTCCAGTTCGGAGGCGATGCGCTGAAGCTCCGCGACCCGACCACGGATGTCGGACAAATGGATGCGTGCAATGGCGTCGACATCGCAGCACGACATGGCCGGGTCGTCGCTCAGGCGCAGCAGGCTGCGGATTTCGTCCAGACTGAAGCCGAGTTCGCGTCCACGGCTGATGAAGCGCAATCGGTCAACATCACTTTGACTGTATGCGCGGTAGCCGCTTCCCGTGCGGCTGGGAGGGGAAACCAGTCCCACGCGCTCGTAGTAGCGGATGGTTTCCAGATGACAGCCACTGGCCGCTGCTGCTGCTCCGATCTTCATGGTGCTTGACCCTGTAGTAGCTACGGACTTTATCCTTGACAGCCCTTCGCCGCCACCCGACCTGGGCCGGCGCCTGCCCGGAGAAGACCGATGAGCGATTGCGGCTGCCACCACGAAGCGAAAAGCGCGCAGGAACGGCGCGTGCTGCGTATCGCCCTGGTGCTCAATGCCGCCATGGCGGTGATCGGTGGCATCGCCGGCTGGATCGCCGACTCGACCGGTCTGCTGGCTGACGCGCTCGACATGCTCTCAGACGCCGCCGCGTACGCAATCGGACTGGTGGCCATCGGCCGGACCGCCCGCTTCAAGGCCAACGCCGCCTGGCTTAGCGGCAGCGTGCTGCTGGTGCTAGGCATCGGCATACTGGTGGAGGTGGGTCGCCGTGTGGTCCATGGTGCCGAGCCCTCAAGCGGCTGGATGATCGGCATCGCCCTGCTGTCGCTGGCGGTCAACGTCACCGTGCTGCGCCTGCTCGCTCCACTGAAGGCGGGCGAGGTCCACCTGCGCGCCACCTGGCTCTTCACCCGCGCCGACGTGGTGGCCAACATCGGCGTCATCCTGGCCGGTCTACTGGTACTCTGGCTCGCAACCCCTTATCCGGACTACGTTATCGGCACCCTGATCGGTCTGTACGTGATCAAGGAAGCCATCGAGATCCTCGGCGATGCCCGCCGGGCTCGAGCTGAATCGACATCGCCCTCTACATGAACTCACGCCGACCAACGCCGTCCCTCCACCGCTGGCTGATGCTGGCGGTCTTGGCGTTGAGCGTGATCCTGCAGCCGGTCCTGGCTTCGGTCAGCGAGTTGCACGAGCTCACGCATGACATGGCGAGCGCGCACGGCGTCGTCGATACCGAAACCCCCGAAGAAGGCGAGGGTGCCGAGACGCTGCATGTGATGCACCACCTGGCCCATTGCTGCGGACACGTTGTCGCCAGCTCGACAGCACCGCTGGTGCTGGCCGACGTCGGCCGCAGCGAGCCCGTGACGCTGACGGGCTTGCCGGTCGTACCCAGCGGGCGATGGCTCGCACCTTTCCGACCTCCGATCGCCGCCTGACGATCCACCGGCGTTGACGCCGGATCCCTGGCCTTTCCCGATTGGAGTGTCTCCATGTCTGTGCGACTTGCGGCGTTGGCCGCACTGGTCGCTGTGTCTGCCATTGCATGGCCGGCGTACGCGGCTGATCGACTTTCCCTGGACGACGCGTTCGCGCGTGTCGCCCAATCCCATCCCGACCTGCGCCTGTTCGGTGCACGGCAGGACATCCTTGCTGCCGAACGGGATCGCGCCGCGCTGCGCCCCGCGCTGACCGCCGGCGCGAGCATCGAGAACGCCTTCGGCACCGGCGAGACCCGCGGCCTGGACGGTGCCGAACTCACGCTGAGCCTCGCTTCCGTTATCGAGCGTGGCGGCAAGCTCGACGCGCGACGCACGCTGGCGCTAAGCCGCATCGATGCCCTGGCGGTCGAACGCGAGGCGCGCCGACTCGACCTGCTGGCGGAAGTCGCACGTCGCTATCTCGCCATGGTCGCGGCCCAGCGCCAGCGCGAGATCGCCAATCTCGACATCGGCCAGCGTCAACGCACCGTCGCTGGCGCGCGACACCGACTGCAGGCCGGTGCATCGCCCGAATCGGTCGTGCTCACCGCGCAGGCCGCGCTGGCCCGCGCCGAGCTGGACCGGGCCCGTGCCGAGCAACGCTTCACGGCGGCCCGGCAACATCTGGCCGCGCTGTGGGGCGAACGTGCGCCTACGTTTGACGTAGTGGTTTCGGATCCGACCGCGTTGCCCGCGATCGCACCGTTCGCAACGCTGGCGGACACGCTGGAGCAGACGCCTGAGCTCGCGCAGTTCGTCGGCGAACGACGGATCCGCGAAGCGCGGTTGCAACTTGCGCGCACTGATGCCAAGGCGGACCTCGACTGGGAATTGGGCTTCCGCCGCCTGCAGGCCACCGACGACATGGCCTTGATCGGCCGCGTGTCGATGCCGCTCGGCGCGAGTCGCCGTGCCCAACCGGAGATTCGCGCTGCCGAGGCCGAGCTCACGGCGCTGGAGATCGAGCGCGAGTCCAAGGGGCTTTCGCTCTACTCGACGCTGGCCGAGGCCCACGGGCGCTATCTCACGGCTCAGCTTGAAGTGGACCGACTGCGCAGTGACGTGCTGCCCAAGCTGGCCAAGGCCGAAGCCGCGGCCGAGCGCGCCTACCGCGCTGGCGCGATCAGTTACCTGGAATGGGCGCAGCTGCAGTCCGAAAGCACCACCGCCCGCAAGCAGCGACTCGACGCGGCACTGGAAGCCCAGCGCGCCCTCATCGAAATCCAACGCCTCACCGGCGAGTCCTTCGTGACCGCCGCGCCCGAGCGCCCGCAAGGAGACACCCCATGATCCGTTCCACCGTGGCCACGATGGCCTTGGTCCTGCTGCTGGCTGGCTGCGGCGACAAGCCGGCGGCGCCTGAAGGCGCCGGCGAGCACGCCGGCGAAGAACACGGCAACGGCGAAAGCCACGAAGCGGGAGAAGAATCCGCCGGCAAGGACGAGCACGCCGAAGGCGAGGGTGAAGAGGGACATGAGGAGGGCCCACCGAGCACCACGATGACGGACGCGGTCGCCAAACGGTCCGGCGTCCAGGTCGCACCGGTCACCGCAGGCACGATCGCTGACCAGCACGAAGTGCAGGGCCTGCTGACGCCTGTCGAAGGCCGCATCGCGCAGGTCATGGCCCGCTTTCCCGGTCCGATCCGCTCGCTACGCGCCAACGTCGGCGACCGCGTGCGCGCCGGGCAGCCGCTGGCCACGATCGAAAGCAACCTGAGCCTGACGACGTACACCGTACCGGCACCGATCTCCGGCGTGGTGCTGGCACGCAATGCCTCTATTGGCACGGTCGCCAGCGAAGGCGCGGCGCTGTACGAACTCGCGGACCTATCGGAGCTGTGGGTCGATCTGCACATCTTCGGCGCGGACGCGCAGCACATCACTGCCGGCAGCCCGGTCGTCGTCACGCGCATGAGCGATAGCGTCACCGCCGAAACCGTGCTCGAACGCATCCTGCCGACGACTGCGACGGCGAGCCAAAGCACGGTGGCACGCGCCCGCATCCAGAACCTCGACACGCTCTGGCGCCCCGGCTCCGCGGTCAAGGCGCGGGTGACGGTTGCCCAGCAGCCTGTCGGGTTGATGGTTCCCTTGAGTGCGGTGCAGACCGCAGGTGATACCGAGGTGGTCTTCGTAAAGGCCGGCGACACCTATACCCAGCGACCGGTCCGCCTGGGCCAGCGCGATGCGACCCGCGTCGAAGTGCTGTCGGGCCTCAAGGCGGGTGAGCAGGTTGTCACCGCGCAGAGCTTCCTGATCAAAGCGGACATCGAGAAATCGACCGCCGAGCATGACCACTGAGGCCCGCCGCGATGCTTGAGAAAATCATCCGATTCGCGATCGCGCATCGGTGGATGATGCTCATCCTCACGCTGGGCCTGATTGGCTTGGGCGTGTGGAGCTTCACCCGCCTGCCGATCGATGCCACGCCGGACATCACCAATGTCCAGGTGCAGATCAACACCGAAACGCCGGGCTTCTCCCCACTGGAAGCCGAACAGCGCGTCACGTTCCCCATCGAGACCGCGTTGGCCGGTCTGCCGAAGCTCGACTACACGCGCTCGCTGTCGCGCTATGGGCTGTCGCAGGTCACCGTGGTGTTCGAGGATGGCACCGACATCTTCTTTGCCCGCCAACAGGTGTCCGAACGCCTGCAGCAGGCGAGGTCGCAACTGCCGCCCGGGCTGGAGCCGGCGATGGGGCCCATCGCCACCGGCATGGGCGAGATCTTCATGTACACGGTCGAGGCCGACCCCAAGGCGCGCAAGCCTGATGGATCGGCGTACACCTCCACCGACCTGCGCACGCTGCAGGACTGGGTGATCCGCCCGCAGTTGCGGAACACACCGGGCGTCACCGAGGTGAATACCATCGGCGGCTTCGAGCGACAGATCCACATCACGCCCGATCCGGCCAGGCTCGTTGCGCTGGGTTTTACCCTGCATGACATCGTGCAGGCGGTGGCCGCCAACAACCAGAACGTCGGTGCCGGTTACATCGAGCGCAACGGCCAGCAGTTCCTGGTGCGCGTGCCTGGACAAGTCGGTGACTTGGACGCCATCCGCAATATCGTGCTCGACCGCCGTGAGGGCGTGCCGATCCGGGTGCGCGACGTGGCGACCGTGGCCGAGGGCAAGGAACTGCGCACCGGTGCGGCGACCCAGAACGGCCACGAGGTCGTGATCGGCACCGTCGTGATGCTGGTCGGTGCGAACAGCCGGGACGTGAGCCAAGCCGCTTCCGCCAAGCTCAAGGAGGCCAACGGAAGCCTGCCCAAGGGGGTCAAGGCGATCCCGGTCTACGACCGCACGGCCCTGGTCGATCGCACCATCGCCACCGTCAGCAAGAACCTGATCGAGGGCGCGCTACTGGTGATCGTGGTGCTGTTCCTGCTGCTCGGCAACTTCCGTGCGGCGCTGATCACCGCCGCGGTCATTCCGCTGGCGATGCTGTTCACGGTCATCGGCATGGTGCGCGGCGGCGTGTCCGGCAACCTGATGAGCCTGGGCGCGCTCGACTTCGGCCTGATCGTCGACGGCGCGGTCATCATCATCGAGAACTGCCTGCGGCGCTTCGGCGAGCTGCAGCATCGGCTCGGTCGCGTCATGACTGACGAGGAGCGCTTCGACGAAACCGCCGCGGCAACCGCGGAAGTGATCCGCCCGAGCCTGTTCGGCTTGGGCATCATCACAGCGGTGTACCTACCGATCTTTGCCCTCAGCGGGATCGAGGGAAAGATGTTCCACCCGATGGCGATCACCGTCGTGCTCGCGCTTACGGGCGCGATGCTGCTCTCGCTGACCTTCGTGCCCGCCGCGATCGCCATGTTCCTTGGCGGCAAGGTGGACGAAAAGGAGAACAGGGTGATGGCGTGGTGCAAGCGCCGCTACGCACCGATGCTTGCGTGGAGCCTGCGACACCGACTGCCGGTGATGGCCGGCGCGGCGTTGCTCGTCATTGCCTCGGGCCTGCTTGCGACGCGCTTGGGCACCGAGTTCATACCAAACCTGGACGAAGGCGACGTCACTGTGCAGGCACTGCGCATTCCAGGCACTAGCCTCACTCAATCGGTACAGATGCAGGAGGCGCTGGAGACGAGCCTGGCGGAGCTGCCCGAGGTGGAGCGTGTGTTCGCAAAGATTGGCACCGCCGAGGTAGCGAGCGATCCGATGCCGCCGTCGATCGCCGACACCTTCGTGATGCTCAAGGACCGTGACAACTGGCCCGACCCGGGCAAGCCAAAGACTGAGCTGCTCAAGGAAATGGAGGTGGTGCTGGCGACGCTGCCCGGCAACAACTACGAGGTCACGCAGCCGATCCAGATGCGCACCAACGAGTTGATCTCCGGGGTGCGGGCCGACGTCGCGGTCAAGATCTACGGCGACGATCTAGACCAGCTCGTGCGCACTGCGGCGCAAGTGCAGCGCGTGGTGGCGTCCGTTCCGGGCGCGGCTGACGTCAAGACTGAGCAGGTCACCGGCCTGCCGCTGCTGACCGTGCAGCCCGATCGCGCGGCGCTTGCGAACTACGGGCTCAATCCGTCGCAGGTGCAGGACACGGTTGCCACGGCGATAGGCGGCGAGGAAGCCGGGCAACTGTTCGAGGGCGACCGGCGCTTCGACCTGGTCGTACGGCTGCCAGAGGCGATTCGCGAGGATCCTGCCGCGCTGGCCGATTTGCCGATCGCGCTCGGCGACGTTTCCGAGGCGGATGAATCCAGCCGTGGCGCAAGCGGGCAGACCGCCACACCACGGACGGTGCCATTGCGCGAGGTTGCGCGTATCGAGTCCAAGCTCGGCCCGAACCAGATCAACCGCGAGAACGGCAAGCGCCGGATCGTGGTCACTGCCAACGTGCGCGATCGCGACCTCGGTGGGTTCGTCAGCGAGTTGCAATCGAAGATCGACACGCAGGTGAAGGTGCCGGAAAGCTACTGGATCGACTACGGCGGCACGTTCGAGCAACTGGTTTCGGCGAGCAAGCGGCTCTCGATCGTCGTGCCGGTCACGCTGCTCGTGATCTTCGGGCTGTTGTTCATGGCCTTCGGCTCGGCCAAGGACGCGGGCATCGTGTTCAGCGGCGTGCCGTTGGCGCTGACCGGCGGTGTGGTGGCCTTGGCGCTGCGTGGCATCCCGTTGTCGATTTCCGCCGGAGTGGGTTTCATCGCGCTGTCTGGCGTCGCGGTGCTCAATGGCTTGGTAATGATCTCGTTCATCAAGAAGCTGCGCGAACAAGGCGATCCGCTCGACGAGGCGATCGTCGACGGCGCGCTGGGCCGTCTGCGCCCGGTGCTGATGACGGCGCTGGTGGCGTCGCTTGGCTTCGTGCCAATGGCCCTCAATGTCGGCGCAGGCTCGGAAGTGCAGCGACCGCTGGCGACGGTGGTGATCGGCGGCATCGTGTCCTCGACACTGTTGACCCTGCTGGTACTGCCGGTGCTGTATCGCTTGCTGCACCGCCAGGCGGAGGATTCACCCCGGCCTACGAACGCTTGATCAAGACTGAACTCGATTACGGCCAATCCATTCGGGAGTTCCAGAACATGGGTGCAGGACACGATCACGGGCTGAGTGAGATTCAGCATGAGAAGCCGCTGTGGTGGGCCCTTGGGCTCACCTCGGCTTTTCTGGTCGCCGAAGTGATCGGTGGGCTGATGACCAACAGCCTGGCGTTGCTGTCGGATGCGGCGCACATGGGTACTGATGTCATTGCACTTGCGATCTCGTTGGTGGCAGTGCGGCTCAGTCGCAAGCCACCCGATGCGAAGCGCACCTACGGTTACGCGCGCATGGAAGCCATCGGCGCGATGATCAACGGCGGAATGTTGTTCCTGGTCGCCGGGTACATCCTCTGGGAGGCCGTCGGTCGGTTCCGCCAGCCGCCGGAGGTGGCGTCGACCGGCATGCTGGTGATCGCCACGATTGGCCTGATGATCAACCTGATCTCGATGCGCCTGCTCAAGGCCGGCAGCGGCACCAGCCTCAACGTCAAAGGCGCCTATCTTGAAGTCTGGGCCGACATGCTGGGGTCGGTCGGGGTGATCATTGGCGCGGTTCTGATCAAGCTCACTGGCTGGACGTTGGCTGATCCGATCATTGCCGTCCTCATCGGCCTGTGGGTGCTGCCGAGGACGTGGACGCTGGTTCGCGAGGCCGGCCAGGTGCTTATGCAAGGCGTGCCTGCAGGGCTCGATCTGGATGTGGTCCGCGACATGATGCTGGCGCACCCGGGCGTTGAAACCGTACACGACCTCCACGTGTGGGCGCTGGGCTCGAAAGAACCGGTTCTGACGGCCCACGTCATCCTGACCGACCCAACTCAACCCCCGGATCCAATACGACAGTCGCTGGCAACCGCGCTGCAGGAGCGATTCAACGTTCATCACGCGACGTTGCAAGTCGAACAAACAGCCTGCGATGCGGACCATTCCCACGAATGATCTGACGATCTGCGGCTTCGAGCCTTCGCCACCTGATTTACCGCGCCGACCGCTGATGAAAAGAGAAGTGAGTGCACCACTGGTGGCGCCAAGCACCAGTGACTGCTCTTGGGCGGAAGCGGCAGTGACAGTGCTTCAACGCCCCTACCGAACATTCAGAACCTACCCCGCCCTGCTTTTTCTGCCCAGCGCAAAAGCCGGGCTACCGGTCCATCGGGATGTCACGAACCCCCTGCTGGATTGCGTTCTGCTTGGTGCGGTCCAGCCCCAGCTTCATCCGGGCCAGTTCCAGGTCATCCTCCGCACCATAGAGCCGGTAGTGGTGGGTCATGCGGGTGAACGCCACCAGCATGGTCTGGTTGTCGGTCTTCTGCGGATTGACGTAGTGGAACACCGCCGGCTGCCCTTGCCCCTGGCTCTTGTGCACCGTGTCGGCGTACCCCTGATTGAAATGATTGAAGTCCTGGGTGCGCACGACAACGCTGAACGTCTCGCGGTCGCCGCGCGCCTGGATGCGCAACCGCAGGTCGTGCCCACCGTCGTTGACACGGATCGACACGACCTCGGCCAGGTCGCCGTTGGTCAGCCCCAGCGCCGGTGCATTCTCGCTGATCCGCACGCGGTCACCACGCGCCAGCACCAGGTCCAGCGCTCGTTCGCCCTGGCGGCCCTTGACCTTGAACTCCTCGCCTTCGAGCAGGCCGCGATCCCGCAGCCCTGACCGCAGGCGTTGCGCGATGGCCTGCCCATCCTCGTGGGTGTGGACCAGCACCAACCGGTTGTCGATCCCGTATTCGCTGTCGAACCAGTCCAGGGCCAGTGCGTCCATCGCCTGCTGGCGCGTGTCCCAGGCGTCGATCTTGTTGTCGGCTTCCAGTTGCTGCCAGATCTGCTGGCTCTTGGCCTGGACCTGCGCACGCGATTTCGGGTCGGCGTCGGCGCCCAGGATGACGCGCCCGGACGCGTCTCGGTCATAGAACAGTATCGCCAGGTCCCGATCCTCGACGTGCTGCTGCCGGCGCACTTCGGTCAGTTCGGCCTGGCCTAGTCGCTGCGCCAGCAGCGCCATGCCGGAGCCAGGACCAATGGGTTGCAGCTGCCTCATGTCGCCGGAACAGAGCAGTCGCGCACCAGCCGCATCGACGTGACGCATCAGCTGGCGCACCTGCTCGGTATGCACCATGCCGGCCTCATCGAGCACCACCACACAGCGGTCGTCGAGCACGACGCGCCCCAGCTCGATCCGCTTCAACAGCATGGCCAGCGACAGCGACGCAATCCCGCTCTCGGCCTCGAGCTTCTGCGCGGCGCGTGTCGAAACGCAGGCGCCTAACAGGCGTTGGCCATTGGCCTCGAAGGCGCGCTTGTAAAGATCGGCCACCGTTGTCTTGCCCGCACCGGCCACGCCGGCCAGCACGGCATGGCCGCCGCTCTCACTGCACAGGTGACGAACCGCCGCACGTTGCTCGCCGCTGAGTACGAACCCCTTCTCCGCCTGATAGTCGGCAATGACGGCATCCACCAGGGCCACGGGCACGCGCTGCGCCTGTTCGTCGCGGCGCGCATCGGCCCGCTGCTGGACCTCCTGCTCCCAGTCCACCATCCAGCGTGCCGACCAGCGCGAGCGCGTATGTCGGCGCGCCAGGTGGTCAGTCCGGTCGGCCATCGCAATCGGTGGCGGCGCGATCTCGCACATGGCAGCTTTCAGGCGGGCCACGTCGGCTGCCAGTTGTTCGGGCCCGGCACCGGCACGGGCCTGCGACACGGCCACCAGCAGGTCCTTGTCCTCGACGATGGCCTCGTGGGCGTGGAGACGATGCAGGATCTCGTCGTCGCTGCGCTTCGGCGCATGGGCGTCGCCCAGGGACTTCAACGCCTGCATGTCCAACAGCTGACCCAGTTGCGCCAGCAGCGCCTGCCAGTGCGCGAACATTTCGGCGGGGGACGGTTCGTCCTTGTGCTTGCGCGTGGTGCGCCAGGCCTGGTCATGGCTCATGCCCTTGGCCATGGCTTCTCGGATTTCCGCATCGCGCGAGGAGAAATGGCGGATCGTCGCCTCCTCGATCCCGGCCACCTCCCAGGTGCGCGCGCCGGTATCGTGGCCATCGAGATCGCAGACGACGGACTGCGCCAGGCCGTAGCCCAGTTCACGCAGCCCCTGGGCCAGGTGCGCCTTGTAGATCGCGTCGGCGGCGTGCTGGTGCTCGAACAGTTCGATGGGATCGAACGTGGCCCACTGGCCATCGGCCCCCAGTCCGACGCCGTAGATCAGATTGTGGGTGTGTAGCTGCGGGTCGATGTTGCGATTGGCCAGGTGATCGCAGGCGGTGACCACCAGCCCCTCGACCGGCAGTACCTCACGCCCACCCTTCCCGCGGCGCGTCTCCACCAGCCCCTCGGCAAAGGCGAGCGTCGCGTCCACGGCGCGACGATGTGCGGCCACGATCCGGCCACGCTCCTCGACCTCGGACAGCGCCATCAGCACCGACACGCTCTTGGGTGCCGAACAGGTCAGATCGAACCCGACCCGATGCCCGCCGCGCCATTGCTCGACCGGCTTGCCGCTCGCGTCCAGCGCCACCTCGCCATTGCGGTCGCGCTTGACCGTGCGCTGCGCCTCGGCACCTGCATTGCGGCACAAGGCCGTGCCATCGGGCGCGAACCCGCGCGCCAGTTGCTGCATCTGTTCGCGTGTCGGCTCGCCGTCGAGCCCCAACGCCTCGGCGCCTTTGCCGCGCCAGCGCAGGGTCTGTTGCTCCATGCCAGCCTCGCCCAGGTAGTAGGCCGTCAGCCGCTCGGTGTCGAGCAGATAGTCGAGCACCGCATCGCCGCGTGCGTTGTTGCCTCGTGCCGTGAGCGCCTGGATGGTGATCATCGGCTACGTCTCGAACGGCATGTCCAGCTGGCGCCGGATCTGGTCCAGTTCGTGCGGGTCGAGCGCCCGCCCCTCCTGGCCCGCCGCCGTGCCCGCCGCTTCGCGGGTGGGCAAGACCTCGCCGCGCTCGCTCAGCCATGCCGCCTTGATTTGCCCGGGACGCCGCGCCTTCATCGGCTGGCCGGGGAACTCAAGCAGCAGCAGGTCGTCCTCCTGCTGGACGATGGCGCGGATCGCGTAGCCCGGTGGCGCCTTCGTCTTCACCGGCCCCAACTCACTGGTCAGCTGGTGCGGGTACACCACCGGCGCGCCATCGGTGTGGACCACCGCGCCCTCCTTGTAGTTCATCGATGCCAGCTTGTTGGTGCCCAGGAGCTTGGCCAGCTGCTCGCGGGTCTCGCCCATGCCGATGCGGCAGATGATCTGGGTACCGACCATGGAGGTCAGCGCCTTGACCTGGTTGTCGGAATAGAGGTCCCGCAACTGGGCCAGGTCCTGGACACAGGCGACGACCAGGACCCCCTTACTACGCCCCTTGTCCACGAGCGGCGCAAACTGGATCCTGCCGATGGACGACAGCTCGTCGAACACGAAACCGATGAAGCGGCCACGCTCGTCATCCGGCAGGCTCGGCGAAATGATCTCCGGCACGGCCACGTTGACCAGCGCCGAGATATAGGCCGCCGTCAGCGTCGCGTCCGGTCCGGCCTGGACAATGATCTGCCGTGGCCCCGCGTAGTCGTCGCGCACCCAGTCGGTGATGGCGAACCAGCGCTTGCCGACCTGCGGCCACGCACGCGCCAGGTCATCGACCACACGCGTATAGCCGCCCAGCGTGGCGAGAATATTGAAACTGGTCGGGCTCTGCGGATTGGACAACAAGCCGTAGGCCTTGCGGTAGTTCGCTTCCAGGATCGGCGCCAACGCCTCGGCCTGCAGCGTCAGCCGCTGGGCGAGGTCGGGCCAGGTCCAGGTCTCCGGCTTCTCGTTCTGCAAGGAGATCAGCGCGCCAGTCAGCACCTGGCGCGCCGCCAGCGTCCAGAACTTGCCCGAGCCGGTGTCCTCCGGGATCAAGCTGTCGGCGAACACCGCGGCCTGGGTCGGTGTGCGCACGTCGCGCGCCACATGCCACACCCGCGAGCGGGCATCGAACGGCGACACGATGGACATGTTCGGAAAGTACGATCCGAAGTCGCCCTTCACGTCGTACAGGAACAACCGGTCGCGGCGCTTGTAGATCTGTCGCAGCAGGCCCAGCAGCAACTGGGTCTTGCCCGAACCGACCCCACCATAGATCAACACATGCCTGGACAGCTGCGCCTTGGACAACACCAGGTCCGGATGCAGCGCCAGGTGCCCGGGATCCGCTGCGCGCTCGCGCATCGGCAACGAGCGCCGCCGCGCTTCGCGGATCGCGGCCTTGCCTTCGAGCAACTGCGGCCCCGACACCACCCAGATGTTCTTGCGCGGGATCAGGCCCAGCCACGCAAGCCCGCCACCCAGTCCCATGCCGGTGATCGTGGCCAGCGCCAGCACGCACCAGTCGTGCAGCCACTGCGGATTGTCGATGCGCGAGAAGAACGCCGGGTCCAGGGCAAGCACGCGCCACAGGTCGGCCCAGCCCAGCAGGCCCACGGTCAGTGGCACGAACCCGACCAGGAAGCCGAGCGCGCCATAGGCCGCGCCCTGGTCCCAGCGCCGTACCGGAATGTCCGGCGCTATGTGCGGCCCGGGTTGGCCCCAGCTGTCGTAGATAGCCGGCTTCATCGCGCACCACCCGCGCGCTCGCCCATCGCCTGGACCGCATGGGCGACCGCAATCTGGATGGCCTTGGCCTGGCGTTCGAGCAACCCGGCCTGGAACGCCTGCGTGGCCTGCGCCTGCTGCTCGATGAACTCGCGCACCTGCTTGCGCATGACGCGGTTCTCTTCGGTGTTCTGGTTGGCATGGCTGCGCAGGTCGTAGCGCATGTCCTCGCGCATCGCTTCCAGCGCTTCGACGAACGGCGCCAGCTGGTCGCGCACGCCATCGGCCTTGTCGATGACCTTCTCGATGGCCTGCGCCATGAACTCCGACAACGACAGCCCGGAGCGCAGCGCGGCGGTCACGATCCGCGCCTTGCGTGTCGGCTCGATGTAGATGAAAAGTCGCTCGCTGCGCTTGCTGGTCATGCCAGCACGTTATGGCGCAGCCACTTCGCGTCAATCGCGCCACGACGGCGCTGCGAACTCCTTCGTATTCCTGGGGTTGCATCCGGTTCGGATGACTTCGGTACCGTCGCCGCGCCGTTGTCGCAAGTGGTTGCCATTGCTGGCGTTCGCGCTCGCCAGCACGCGTTCGCGCCGTCGTCGGTGCATCACCCTGGTGCGTGGTGTCCATGTTTCGGCTTGGCCTTCGCGGCGCTTCGGGGTGCTCGTCCACCTGCTCGCCCTGGCCAAGACCGCACGCGTCCATAGGCTGGTGCCATGCCACCGCCCGCCATCGACCTGCCCACCTTCGTTGCCACCATCGCAGCGCATGACCGCCTGCGTCATGTCGCGCTGCCCGGGTTCGTGCGGCGTCGCCTGCACGCCCACCTAGGCCAGGTCTGCCCGTTGTGCGCGCAGCCCTATGACCTGAGCCAACCCCGCGGCACTGCGTTCCCGGTCGTGGCCACACTCATCCATCCGGCACTCGGTGGGTCCACCTCGCCGGACAATGCCCTCACCTGTTGCCGTCGCTGCCAGCAACAACGCGCGGCCGTGGATCTGCTGTCCTTGGATGTGCTCCCCGACGCACTGCGTGCTCAACGCGCCACCGCCCTGCTGACCAGCCACAACCATTTGCTGCCGCTCTCACCCACCACGCGCCCGGCGGACTTTCGCCGCGCACTCGCGCGTCGACACCAGTGTTCACGCTCGCGCGTGTTCGCCGCGCAGCGTGCCGACGGCGGTGGCGTCATCGGTGTGTCATCCCGGTTCGGCGATGCCCAATCCACGGGCCTGGCCCGCCTGCTGTCGCGACGGGCCGGAGACATCGTCCACCAGGACCACCGGCTCACCGTCCATCACGTCGAGGACGCCGCGTTTCGCACGCTGGTCTGGGAACTGATCGACGTCAACACCCTGGTGGTGGCGTTGGACCACCCCGCGCAGCCCCGCGACTTCCTGGATTGCTGGTGGATCACGTCGGCGTCGCCGTCGGCATTGCGCCTGCGCCAGGTCGGCATCGACGTACCCGCCCATGCCATGCCGCCCTCGGCACCCGAGCAACGCTGTCGGGCGACACGCATCCGCGCGCGACTGGAGACCGAGCTACGAGACGCCCGGAGCAAGGCGGCGGCCTTGCGCCAGGCGGTCAACGATCAGCACAAAGCGCATTGGCTCGATGGAATGGACGGCACGGCTGATGCGCATGACGTGCTGCTTCGGCAGCTGGACATCGCCGAAGAGGCGATTGCCTCGCTCCGTTTTCGGCTGAGCTCATACCCCACTGCGGCCGGCAGCAGTGGGGTCAGAGATCACATCGACAGACCTCGGACCTGTTAGAAATCAGAGTGGCCAAGCCCGCTCAAATATGAACACAACATAACTCTATGTTCGCTATTAGCGTTCTTTTGTCACGCAACCATGAGAGGCTACAAGTGTCGTGACGGGGATCATCCTTGCACGTGGTGGGCCGAAAGGCTCGAGGGGCGCAAGCCCCACAGGCTCCTGCGGCGACGTCAGTCGAGGGTCGTTGATCCAAGGTTGAGGGTCGTGGGATTCAGGTGGCGTCGGCAAGGTCCGACGCCAATGGGCTATAGGAGGGCAAAAGCTGACGCTTCCCCGTCTCAGGTGTCGCAAGGGGTGCAATCCGCACCACACCGAGACAAGACCATGCGCACGAAGCGAGAAGGTCGGAAGCACGACAGGCGTCAGCAGCTGGTTGGGCACCTCAGGCAGTTTCTGAGGAAGCCTTGGTTCATGCGGTTGGTGATTGGCGTGATCTGGAAGTTGATGGATCGCTATCTGTGATTTCTGCCAGCAGCCGACAAGCACGATACGACAAGATCAGCACCCTCCCTTAGTACAGACCTACAACCTTGCAGAACTGGAGTAGACATGCTGAACAAGGCCCTCAAAATCGTCCGGGAAGTGCATCGGATGAAGCAGGGCGAGCTCGCGGAGGCACTCGGGATCTCCAAGTCCTATCTATCGGAACTGGAGCGAGGCGAGAAGAAGGTCAGTCTCGACGTGTTGAACAAGTACGCGAGTACCTTCGATGTACCCGCCTCCACTTTCCTCAGCTTCATGGAAGCACTGGAAGGGGAGTCCGATGCCCGCCGCAATCGCGCCCGGAAGCTGCTAAGCGTTCTCTCATGGACTGTCGGGAATGAGCATACCGAGGACGAAGAAGACCACTCCCGCGCGCAAGCGAACTGAGCGCTACGCGATCGCCTCGTCCCCCCTCTACGGACTGACGAGCCATGGCCGGCTTGCGGAGATCCTGCATTGGGCCGGAACGACCGGCCAGCTACGGGCATTCTGCCGCAGGCCAGAAAACTTCAAGCGGTACTTCGACCGTTCGAAGCCAGGCAAGAAGGAGCGACTGATCGAAGCACCGGAAGCCCGAGCCAAGGAGTTCCAGGCTCGCCTCCTCGATCTTCTCCGCCGCATCGAGCTTCCGGAGTACCTGCATTCCGCTCGCCCTGGGCGTTCTTACCTGAGCAACTCTGCCGCGCACTGCGAGGCCGATGGGTGCACGATCACGATGGACATCGACGCGTATTACCAGTCCACCACGCGTGAACGCGTCCTCTACTTCTTCGAGACTCACCTGAAGCAGCCTCGCGATGTGGCCGATACGCTGGCAAACCTTCTCTGCTGCGATGGCCATCTGGCGACCGGCAGCCCTGTCAGTCCGCTTGTGTCCTTCTGGGCCTACCGTGAGGTATTCGACGCGATCGAAGCGCGCATTCGCGCCCGCGCCGGTTTGTTCACGCTTTACATCGACGACATGGCGATCACCGGGAAGGGACTCGGGCATACCGACATCCGCTGGATCAGCCGCCTACTGCGCGACGCAGGCCTAACCGTGAAGGAAACGAAGACTCGTGTCTTCCATGCCCACGCACCGAAACTTGTGACAGGTCGGGTGAGCAGAAATGGGGTGAGCCGCGCGCCAAACAAGCAGCATCACAAGATGAGGACCACCCAAGCATTGCTTGAGAAGAACCCCGATGATGCCAGCCTGAGGGCGAGTGTCGCAGGATTGAAGCGGCACCTCGCGCTTCTCGACGACACCAACCGCGACCGGCATCGCGAAGAGGCCGCGAGGCTAGCAAAGCCGCTGTCCCGGTAGACGGCTGCGCTCGGCACTGTGCTCCTGCGTCAACAGTTCAATGCATCGTCTTCGGCATTGCTGCACGCGGATCCTCAGCTGAACCGCCACCAGCGTTATGCGAGTTTCCGCTCCTGATGCAGGCCCCAAAGCGACGCGCGTAAGCCAGCAGCCACACCCGCCCAACGTAGTCGCCATCATGAAACCCGATCTCCTGGGCCCAGTGCTGCACCGGCCAGTCATCCCCGAACGGCACGCGCCGGGCATACGCCCTGGCCAACCATTGCAGTTGCGTTCGATCGTCATCGCTGGATCCAGGGAACGGCTCAACCGCGCACACGGTCGGCGACAACCGCCGCACATGCCCCGGCGCCAGCGGCAAGCGAGCGCGCATCATGTCCGCTCCCATTTGCCGGCTTCGGTCAGGTACTCGATGTCCCAGCACTGGCCGATGGGCGCCCCGATCATCACCAGCGGTTCGCGCAGCTTCTGCCGGTTGATCGGTCCCACGTACAGCCCGGTGTAAAGCGTGCGCCCGTTGCGCCGCATCCGGAACCGCAGCCGTCCCGGCGTGCCCTCGATCTGTTGCCGCACCTGCGCCCGATCCGCACCGGCCGGATCGTGCGTGCGAAAGCAACCCCGATGGCTGCCATCGACATAATCGCGGGTGATCATCCAGCAGGCGAACGCCTCGCGCTGGACGGTGATGGTCTGTTGCATGGCTATCGCCTCCTGGTCACGCCCGGGACAAGCCCCCGGTGATGTCCCTGATGGCGACCGGCCGCCGGCAGTCGTCGCGCCGTCCAGGGAACAAGCAACGGACGCTGGCGCGGCCCGCAGCGCAGCGAGGACACGGGCGAACGCTGCGGCCCTTGACGGAACAAGCGACGACGAACGGCACCCGCTGCATCGCAGCGCCTGTCATGTCCCGGGCCAGCGACCCAGCCCGCAGGGCCGAACAGCGTTCGGTCGCCATGCGACGCCGGGCGCGATGGCCACCCCTGGTGGCCAGGCCCCCAGCCCTCAGAATGCGATGCCCATCTCCGGCATCGTCCGCACCGGCACCGCCACCGGCTCCACGACCACCTCCTGCTCCTGCGCCACCAGCGGCTCATGCCGATAGCGCTCGATCTCAAGGAAGTCGCACACCTTCTCCGCCGACGCTGCCGCCTGGTAAATGCAGGCCGGCTCCTCCTTGGCGATCTGGATCCACATCGACAGATACGCCGCATGCTGCGACGGGTCATGCCCGATCCCCAGCTCCACGCCCATGAGATGGCTTGAAACTTCAGCGACCAGCTCCTCACGCGCATACGACAGCGAACCGAACGACCCCGACAAATCGCGATTGAGCCGCGACGCATGCCCGGTCCAATGCGCAAGCTCGTGCAACGCCGTGGCCAGATACGCCTCCTCGGACACGAACCGCTCCGGATGCGGCAAGCCGATCCGGTCCAACCGCGGCGAGTAATGCGGCGAAGACGACCCATGCTCGATCACAGCACCGGAGCTGCGCAGCAGTGCGTAGCACTGCGCATTGCGCTGCTCCGGTGCTGGCATCTCCCTCGACGGCGCCAGCGGCATGCCGTCGATCTGCTCGGCGTTGAATACCGAAAAGTGGAACGGACGCGGTGTCGAGGACGTGAGCACACCCTCCCCATCGCGCTCGGGATAGATCACGTACCGCAACGGCACCGACTTGGCGCCCTTGCGTACCTGGGCACCGATGGACTGCGCCTGCTTGTAAGTCAGCCAGCGCCGGTCCTCATACCCTTCCACCATCCCGGCGATCCACAGCATCACCATGTTGCCGCCGCGATAGGCCCGGCCGGTGGTCGGGTTGTACGGAAGCCCGTTGACCAGCGCCGGATCGCCGGGTTTCAGGAATGGCAGGAACGGATGCCCCTTCTCCATCTCGGCGATCAGCACCGCCGCCTGCGCCTGGGCCATATCGGCATACTTCATCGCACTCTCCTCAACAACGACACGTCATCCTCCCCGTTCAAGAACACGCCGTTCAGGGCACCTTTTTTGCGCTATCGGATCGACACAGCCCCTCGATCCGCACCTCGCGCGCGTTCTCCAGCGCCAGCCACACCAGGCGCAGCACCTGCTCGATGTCGTAGCGGTTGTCTTCCGGATCGCCCTCTTCGATGCGCAGCCCCGACGCGCACTCGACCACGCGCCAGCGCACACCCGCGTCCAATGCGTCCTGTCGTGAAAGCGCCGTCTCGTGCATGGCCAGCCGCGAAGTGAAGTCCACCTCACCATAGGAAACGGATGCAGCCCGGCAAGGCCGGGACTGCGAACCGCAGCAGCAGAACGGCTGGGTCACACCCAGCCGCGCGCCGCCATCGAGGTGTAGCCGGTGGTGCCGACCACAAAGTGATCCAGCAAGCGAATATCGACGAGGTTGACGGCGGCCTTGCACCGCTGGGTCAACGCACGGTCTGCCGCCGACGGGTCCAGATTTCCGCTTGGATGAACGTGTCCGAGCATGATCGCTGCCGCGTTGTGCACCAGCGCCCGCTGGACGACCACCCGCGGATGCACCTCGCACCCATCAACGGTGCCCGCATGCAGGTCCTCGAAGGCAATCAAGCGGTGCCGGGTATCGAGGAACGCGACCGAGAAGATCTCGCGATCATGCGCGCCCAGGCGCATCTGGAACAGCTTGCCTGCGATGGACGGATCGGTCAGTGCGGTCTCTTCGCTGATGCGGTTATGGCAACGGGTCAACAGAGCTTCGGCACGCAGCAGGAGTTTCTGCTCGGCATCACTGAGAGGGACGGGAAAGCGCATGGGGTGTCTCCTGGCTCGCCGGATTGGCGTGCATGGGACGACACCGGGGCAGAAGGCGACGACGCACCGCAGGGCGCAACGCAGTGGAGCAGCCCGCAGGGCTTGCGTCGGCGACCGCCCCGGTAGCGTGCCCATCGCCGCCGGCGAGCCGGGAGACACCCGCGACCGTCTAGAACGGAATGTGCGCCGCCTGCTCCATGCCCTTGCCCTGTTCCTTGTCCAGCGCCTTGGCACGCACGCGGCGCTTGGCCGGCTCGGCGGCAGGTTTCACGTCCGGCGCAAGTTCACGACGCGGGACCTTGTCGAACACCAGTGGCTCGATGCCGATGTCCTTCAAGGCCTTGTGGGCATCGTTGATGGCGTTCTCCACCTCGCGCCAGTGCGGTCGTACCAAGACGTAGGGTTGGAGGCGCTGCGTCATTGCAGGATCGACCTCCCGCGGCAGTCCCAACCGCGCACACGCGGTCAGCTGTGCCAGCTCACGACGCAACGCCGCCTGGGCACGGGCCTGCTCGTTGTCGCCCTCTGGGAAGCGTTCGACCAGCACCTCGCGCAACCGCGCCACATACTGCTCCGGCTTCGGTGTGCGCTTGCGTGGCGGGATCAACGCATCCAGCCCGGCTTGCCGGATCGCCTGGGCGTCAGCGGCCAACGTGCCTTCGTGCGGCAACGACACCCCCGACACCTGGTCGCCGTTGAACACCGTTATCAGCACGGGCTTGTAGTCGCCCTCCTTGCCGATCCAGGACAGGATCTTGGTCCCGATCTCGCCGCGTTTGACCGACCCGCCGCAGGCCTTGGCCTGATCGAAGGTCAACCACAGCGGAGAGCTATAGCCCTGCTCGGTGGCCGTCATCATCAGCTGGATGGCGTTGTCGCCCTGAAACGGGAAGCCGGACACACCGCGCGGCTCGCCGCCGATCTGTGGCAACGGCGCCTGCGGGTCGTCCCAATGCAGGAAAACGGGGTTGGTGGAGTTGGCGATCTGCTCGTAAAAGCTATGCGCCTGCTGCTGTCGGTAGGTTGGAAGATCCATGGGGAGACACCTCGATAAAGACTTTGTGCCCCTTGCGTAACGCCCTGCGCACCAACGCCAGACACTCGCCCACCGACACCAGTTCATCGTGCTCGGGCATGAACGCGTCGGACAGGCGGATGCGCATGTCGTCCTCGCTCTTGCGGATCACGAAACGGTCGGCAGCCAGCAGGATCTCGGTATCGGTGAACATGGCCATGGCCCTTCTATGCTGCGAACCAGGGTAAGCAGGCGCCCGGCCAGCGCAAGCCGGGCACTGCGAAGCGATGCGTGAAACGCGCCTGACACCGTCAGGCGCTCAAACCTCCCAACACCCGCAGCCGTTCCAACTCCACCTGCTCGGCTTCGGTGAACCGGTACTCGCGCTGCTCGCACGCGACACCCATGCCAAAGGGATCCTCACCGGCCACCACCGTGCACCGCCCTTCGGCCTCCGCCTGCGCCAGGAGCGCATCGCGTTTGGCGTTGGCCACCTCGGCCGGCGTGATGGCCAGACCACGGATCAACTGCGTCCGCTCGGTACCCTTGCGTCCACGCACCTCGCGCACGCCGCCGTTGCGGATGTCCGGACGCCGCTTGAACCGCTTCCAGAAGCTCTCGCGCTCGTACACGAACAGGTGCGCGTCCTCGGCGTACTTGCAGTAGGCCTCGTAGATCTCGCCCTTGGTGTGCTCCACCCCCGGCGCCGGCACGATCTCGCAGGCCTCGAACCAGGTCTCCATGCTGTCGTTGTCGGTGTGGATCTGCCGCGACATCGCCTTGACCGCCTCGGGCAGCGCCGCGCCGGACAGCGGACCACCGCGCTTGAGCAGGCGCATCAACCCCTCCACGATCCAGCCCAAGAACAGCGTCCCCTCCTGTTCGAAGATCTTGCGATCCAGGTCCGGCGTCGAAGTACCACGCGCCCGTGCCGACCCCGTCCACGGCACCACCACCAGGCGGCGACGCACGCCATCGCTGTCGTCGCGGATCAGCGGCTCCTGGTTGGAGCAGATGATCCAGTAGGCGGTGGACTGGTACTTGAACGAGGGCCGATGCTTCGGGTTCACCGACACCGGATCGTTGGAGATGATCGACTTCCACTCCTTCTCCGCCCAGCGACCCTTCTGCTCGACCTCGTCCACCATGACGAAGGTGGCCCCGACCAGCGGTTCCAGATGATGCGGATCGGCCAGCTTGTGCAAGTCCAGCGTCGCCGACTTGCTATGGAAGCGCAGCAGCAGCTTCGACAGCGTGCCCTTGCCCGCACCACCATCGCCCACCCACCACGCAGCCTGCTGGTAGATATTGGGAAGGAACGACAGCGCACACTGCTCCTGAACCAGCGCCCGGACTTCAAGGTCCGGCAGCGACGTGGCCAGATAGCGCCCGAACAGGCTGGTCGGCGGAACCGCCATAGGCACGAAGTCCTGACCATGGGCCACGCCCGCCGATGCCTGGATCTGGTGGGTCAACCCATACTTGCGTTCCGGCGCCTCCAGCCTGCTGCGCTGCTGGGTGATGTGGAGATAACCATCCCGCAGCGGGAACACCGCATGCCCGGGGTCTTCCAACCGCATCGGTCGCTTCTGGTGAAGCAGTCCGGTCAGCGTCTTCCAGCAATCGCGCGCTCGACTGCTCGACAGCTCGTCCGGAAAGAAGCGGTTCATCCAGTCCGTCGCCCGGGCATAGCCGTCGTTCTCACTCATCAGCTCCCAGTAGGCATCGTTCCAGCGCCGCACCAGCGTGCTGTTGTCCAGGCGCTCGGCCGCGAACTCGCCGAACGCACCCCGCATGGCGCTGTCGCACCACACCTTGATCGGGTTCTCACGCTTCTTCTTGCCAGACGCATTCGGTGCAGGACTGGCCGGTGCGGCTTGCGCCGCCGCGGCCGCTGCGCCGAACGGAATGACGTTGTTCCCACCCGCAGGCGCGGCTTGACTGCCGGGCGTTGCGCTCGTATCTTGCTGCTGTGACATAGGTTGATCCTCATGTTGCGGTCTCCGCCAGGAAACCAGTGATTGAAGAGACCCCGCCGCGCCAACGGCGGGGTTTTGCTTATGCGGCTTTCGCCGCGATGTGCGCCCACACCAGGCGACGCACGTACTCCGACAACGACACACCTTCCCTACTCGCCAGCAGCGCGAGCTGCGAGCGATCCTTCGCGCCCAACCGGATCCCGGTGTGGATCAGCCGGTACTCGGCCGGCAACTCTGGCCGTCCTGGCCTAGCGGTTGAATGCGACGACGACTTCGACATCTGATGCCTCCGGTGGGTGATGCCCCGAGCAAAGCAGGCATCGGAAAAACGTCAACGCAGGCGAACACGAAAACTGCGATCCCGAACCGCAGAACGCTCCATCAACCCCGCCTGCACAGGTCAAAGGTCAAGGCAGGTCAGCCCTGCCGAAACCAACCCCGTCCTTGGAAAAACCCCTGAAAAATGCGCTCGAGGTCATAGGGTCAGGGTTGTTTCCAAACTCTCGAACCTGTGTCGTCAGCACTGGCTCTTGCCGAGACGGCAGCCACCTTTCGGCCACTTGGAAGGAACGCCTGGCCACCCTGACCCTTTGACCCAGCCTGAAGACAACAGGCGCCATTGGGTCAAGGGTCTTGCCAAGGTCGGGCATCACGCGATCACCCCGCACGGCTCTTCCTCCTCTTCCTCCTCGTAGAAGTCGTCGTCGCCGGCTTTCAGCACCCTCACGGCGAGATCGACGATGTACGGGTCGTCCGGATCGAACAGACTTCCGTTCAACTTGTCGCGCTCCACCTCCTCCCAGTCCGCATTCGGATGCGCTGCCATGTACTCGTCCATGAAGTTGGACCAGCGGTACTCGATGTCATTCATGCGATGTCTCCTGTCGAGCGAGTGCGGTGGTGTGCGACGCTTCCAGGGCTTTCCATGCATTGCGGCGGCGCATATCCAACTGCCGCGCCGTCGGTCTGGCCATGCCGGACCTATGGACCTGCCTGATCTCATCCATCACGAATGCAGCGAGCGCTTCGACGTTGTTGAAGCCATGGAGATAGATCGGCTCGTACAGAAGCTCCGCCGCGCGGCGATGCACCGCGTCGGACCATTCCTTCGCCTTGCCCGGAAACTCCTTCCGGAACAGCTGCATCACCTGCGCCACCGCGTTGTCGGCCAGGTTGTCTTTCGTTACTCCGCGCATCTGCTTCTCCATCGTTGGGATGGGGCCAGTCTGTCTGATCGCGCTGACCGGGTAGAGCCGGTTTTTCCGACTCTCATTCGTCTTCTGGTCAGGCACAACAAGCGCTCCGGGCGCGGAAGCGCCCGGAGTGGAATAAAGCAACACAAAGGGATAACGGACCATCACACTCTCCATCGTTAGGATGGAAAGATCTTGATCCTTCTCGAGAAAAATCGAGAGCCGGGAAACCCGGCTCTGAGTAGGGTTCCGATCAGGAACCCGCCACGTGGTCGGTCATCAGGGCTTGTCGGGCTAGTTCGGAATACTCAACCGAGAACTGCTCACCCATTTCATCGAGCGCGAGCTCATGCAACTTGCGCAGAATGCGTAACCAGGTCATGCGCTCATCAGGATCGAGCCAGTCGCGACGCAAGGCGTCCGCGATGGTGAGGTACTCGATGTCAATCATGTCCGCATCGGGATAGGCCCGCTCCAACATGCCTGTCGGCACGAACCCGGCAAGGGCAGCAACACGCTTGTACTGCTTCACCGGTCGATCAAGGCCTGGGCAGACGAGATACGGATGTTCCTTATGCAGCGTTGCCAATGCTCCAACGCTCACGCTGTTCTGCTTGCCTTTCAGCTTGTCGGCCATGGCCTGCACACCGACGCGCTCAATGCACTTGCCGTGCCAGACCACCACCTTGGGGCGAGGGGCCTTCTTAGCAATCAACCAGGGGCTTTCTGGATAGCCCCAACGCCTCCACTCATGGCCATCCTCCTTGTCGATCTCCAACCAGAAATCGGCCGCCTGCGCAAAGAACTTGCCGTCGTCGCCCACGTTTTCGGAGATCCAATCACGCACCTCCTGTTCGTTCATTCGGTCAGCATCGGGGATACCCAGCGACTTGATCGCCAGGTTCATGCCCAGAGTGATGTAGTTCTCGTGCTTGGCCATGACCCAGGTCTCCCCCGCACGTCAATCGAAATCCGCCGACGAAATCCCCAGCACGCGGCTGTTCTCCTTCGCCGCGCGCACGGTGGTCTCGTCGAACCCGCGGCTGTCGGTGGCCTCGATGTCCACCTTGATCACCACATTGGTGCCATGTCGAGCGCTGAACAGCTCGACCAGCTCCTTCATGATGTTGGCGAACTTCAAGGAAGCGCCGACCGGATCAAGCTCAGCCGACGCCCAGAAGTGCGTCGGCATCGCGGCGGTCGGTCCCGGTGGTGGTGGAACCGGATCTGGATTGGGGTTGGGATCCGGATCGGGATTGTGGTCAGGATCGGGCGGAAGTGGCGGCGGCGGGCGCGTGGCCTCTTCGTAGGCCGCGGCCTTGCCCGGCTCGATCAGCAACGCCACGTCAATGAACGGCGACGTCGCTTGCCCGAGCGAAAACCCTAGATAGCGGTCGCCTTCCTTGCCGCTGGCCAGGCCGAAGAAGTCGAGGCTCGACGCGCCGGCAGCGATGGCATGCGACATCACGTCCGAGTTGCGCAGACGCGGCAGGTACAGGTAGCTGCACGACTTCTGCCACACGTCCAGCGCCTTCACGTCCACGGCGCCGTCCTTCCAGAACCACGCCTTGAGCAGGTAGTGGAGGTTGACCGGTGCCCACTGGGTGATCACCCACTCGTTGTCGGCCAGCACACGGTCGATCTCCTTGCCCAGCCCCACGGCGGCGGGGTTCAGTGCCTGTGCTTCCCACTCGATTTCGCCCACCGTGCCGTCCTTGCGGCTGACGGTCTGGCTGGGCGCCACCAGCCACTTGTAGGTATCGCGCACCAGGCGCAGCACGGTGTCGCGGGTCTGCTCCCTGTTCTGGGTCACCTGCTTAGCCTGGATGTTGTCCAGGGTGATCCGGGTTTCTTTGAGGTCGGTTTCGATGCTGCGCCACGCCAGCAGTGAGCGCACCGTTTCCTTCAGGTGGCTGACCTGGTCGGCGTCGGCCGCCAGGAACAGCAGCCGGTTCTGCTTCACGCGCGGCTGGCCACCGCGATCCCGCAGGATGGCCGCCGCCGCATCACGCGCCGGGTTCGGGCCTGCGCCACGGGTCCAGCCACTATTGGGCGAGAGCACCACAAGACGCAGTTCCCAGTCATCCGGCACGTCTGCCGCAGGCGTGAAGATGTGATGGTGCGCGATGGAGCCGCCGCCCAGCACCTTGCGCAGCACGTCCGCCACTTCGTCAAAGACCTCGGGATGCTGGAAGCGCCGCTTGCGGTCCTCCATCTCCCGCCGCAGGTTCGGCTTCACGTCCAACCACCAGCGGTTGTTGCCCTCATTGAGGAAGGTCAGCCGCGTCTTCAAGCGCGACAGCGCATCCTTGAACACATGCGGCGCCTGGCCCGGCTGAACGCAGCTCAGGATCAGCCGCTCGGTCTCGACGCCACGTGCCATCTCGTTGCCCGACACGGGCGCGCTGCCCAGGAAGATGCTGCGGGTGATCCGGCGGCACGCCTGCACCGAGCCAAACCGCGCCTCCTGGGTCTCCAACAAGGCCGGCTCGCTGCGCTCACCATCGACGTCGCGTGAGAGCACGGGGTCCCAGCCCACCGGCAGGTTGCTGGTCAGTTCGGCACTGACCTCCGCGTCGTACAGCGGCAGGCTGCCCGGCAGGATCAGCAGATCCTTGTTGTCGCTCTGCCACAGACGATGGATCACACGCGCCATCAGTTTCAGCACGCCGCGCGTGCGCTGGAAGTTCGGCAATGCCGACCAATCCTGATACAGGCGCTCGAACACCTCGGGATGGATCGGATACGCCGACCGCAAGCGGTCGTAGTACCGCCCCTCCTGTGCCTCACCAGGCAGGTCATCCTTGTGCTTCACGTACCAATCCGCAAAGGCGCGGCAGACAGTGTCGCGGGTATCCTGGTCGCGGATCTCGGTGAACAGGCGGCGGCGCACGATCTCGAACGACTCTTCGGTGCTGACCGGCTTCCAGATCGCCTGGACACGGGAGAAGTAGTGTTCCAGCGCGTGCAGCGCGGCGATGCCGCGCTCGCTGCCCGCCTCGCGCTCGCTCTCCGGCAAGGACGCCAGCAGCACCGCCTGCGGCGCCGCCTTCAAGGCCTCGGTCAGCGCCTGGATGAACGTGAGGTTGGCATCGTAGGTGCCGCCGGACAGCGACTTGCCCTCCTCGAACTGGCGGATATACGCCACCAGCTCGTCGATCAGGATCACGCAGGGCCCGCCTTTGCGGATCAGATCGGCCAGCAGGTCCTTGCCCGGGTTGGTGCCGGTGGCATCGGCGTCGGCCAGGGCCGCATAGGCCTCGGCGCCACCCAGTTGCCAGGCCAGCTCCCCCCACAGCGTGCGCAGGGTATGGCCATCCACGCGCCGCGGCTGACTGGGCGACAGCTTCACCCCATCCAGCACCACCACCTTGGCGGTGGGCAGGTCCAGGATGCCAGCGGCATCAAGCAAGCGCGGAATGCCGGCCAGGTCGCTCTTCGGCGCCCTACCGCTGACCATGTGCATGACCGCCAGCATGGTGTGGGTCTTGCCGCCACCAAAGGCGGTCTGCAACTGGATGACCGGATCGCCACCCTTGCCGGCCAGCCGCTTGGCCACTGACGTGAGCAAGGCGCCCATGCCTTCGGTGATGAAGGTGCGCTGGAAAAACAGGACCGGATCCTGGTACTCCGGCGTAGCCGAACCGTCATGGACACGGGTGATGTCGGCCGCGAACTCGGCGCGCACGAAGGTGCCGCGATGCACGTCCTCGTGCGGGATGGCGACTTCACGCCAGGGCTTCAACGACATGGTCCTCTCCCACGGTCTGACTGCTTTGCAAATAGGGTTTGAAGCGTTCCAAGATCAACGCCTTCCGTGCCTCGATGAAGGCACGGAAGTTCGCTGACTTCCACAGTTCCGGGTCCTTCGGGATCAGGTGCCGCTCGAGGAAACCCGGATCGTCCTTGACTTGTTTCGGTATCCAGGTCTCCGGCAGCTCGCCCGACTTGCCCTGGAAGCCATTCTCCTTGGCCGTCAGCAGCGCCAGATTGGCGATCTGGTGTTGCTCGTCCGCCCAGTACATCTTTCGCGAACGACCCGTCTGCGGGTTGAGTTCCTTCTGGCTGTTGAGGAAGCTCTGCGGAAAGATGTGATCCTGCTGCGGCAGGTTGTCTTCCAGCGCCGGTTCATAGTCGAAGGCGCGGTACCAGAGATTGAAGATCAGGTGCGACTGCGGCTTGCCGTAGCGGGTGCCGACGATGGTCTCCGGCGTCACCTCCAGGCTACGGCCATCGCTGCGGATGATGTGGAAGACTTCATCCAGCTCGAAGGCCTTGCGCTCGTCGATGCACTTCACGCACCGGTCGATCAGGTTGTCCGGTGTGCCACTGAACGCGCCGGTGAGCATCGTCCGCAACACGTAGTCCTCGCGGCCGGTGGTGGCGTTCCACTGATCGGGGTACGTGTAGCGCAGGTAGATCAGCGGGATCAGGCCCAGGTACGAGGGAACGGCCTTGTCGCTCTTCAAGAATGTCTTGCCATGCAGGAAGTCCCTGACCGCCTTGATGGCGTCGGACAGTGCAATCCAGTTCTTGACGAACGCTTCGCGAACCTCCGGCTTGCGGAACTTCGTGACTTCGTACTTGGCACCCTGTCCAAGCATGACCAGGCAGGACTTGAGGACGAAATCGCGATCGAACCCGTAGCCGGTCCGGTTCAGCTCCTCCAGCAGCTCCTCCATCTCTTCGTCGGCCAGCGCCCATTCCGACGCCAACAGCGAGAACAGCAGATCGGACTTACCCAGCTTGGTGCCACCGGAGTTGGCACGGATGAAGATCTCGACCACGTCTTCGGTCGTGTAGGCATCCGGGTCATCGACGCCATCCAGCAACTGGTAGCTGATGTTTTCGTCGCTGATGAACTCGTGCTGCGCGCGTGCGATGTTCTTCTGGACACGCTTGGCATCGTCATCGGACAGCCCGGCCGGCCCCGCCGCGCAGACATCCTGGGCCACTTCCATCGCCAGCTTGCGGCCGCGCGACATGTCCTTGAGCACGTCCTTGAACTTCACCCAGGGCCACTGAGCACTGGCAGCAGGCAGGAAGCGGAACCGGTAGCGAATGTCTTCCGGCGAGGCCTTGGCACCGCTCAGCACGTCGAAGTGCAGCTCCTTACCGTTGTAGCTGCCGGCCAGGCCGATGATCAGGCTCTGCAAGCGCTGCTGACCATCCAGGACCATGCCCTTGGCATCCGCGTTCTCCATCACATAGGCGTCGGACACCTTCAGGCTGTCCTTCCAGTCGGTGATGAACTTGCGATGCTTCACCTTCTCCCGCGTGCGCCAGACCAGCAGCGTGCTGATCGGATACTCACGCATGATCGAGTCGAACAGCTTCTCGATCTGCTCCTCGCTCCACACGAACGGACGCTGGATGTTCGGCAGCCACAGTCCGCCATTGCTCTCCGCGTCATTGAGCGCGCGGACGATCTTCCAGATGGTATTGCGTTCATTGCGCATGCGTTGCCTTCCCCAAGAGGCGCGATGGTCGATGACCGTGAGTAAGCACTGCCGACTGCATCAGACGTCCAGGCTCCCCTGCACGTTGATATGGCCCGCGTCGTGGCTGGCCGCTTCAATGGCGTGCCAGGCGGTGATCAGTTCGTTGTAGGCGCGGGCTTCTTCCGGCAGCTTCTTGCGCTCGGCGCAGGCGTTGTAGAGCCAGTAGGCCAGGCGGCGGATGTCGCCAGACTTCTCCGGCATACGGGCCAGCAGCATGCCGGCGGTGCTCTCGCCGCCTGCGTTGTAGGAACGGATCAGCTGGTGCAGCGCCTCCCAGACCGGGGTGCGGTTGTCGGACTGCGGGTCCCAGTCCGCCGGGTACTCGTCCGGCTTCAACAGGCGCACCTTGCCGCCGTCGGAGGCCAGCACGCCGGCATGCTTCACGGCGTCCACGCTGGTGGCCTTGGCGCGGGCCAGCACGTCGGCGTTGCCGAACGCGCCGGTGCCGAAGCCGACTTCGTCGAACCAGCCCAGGCAGAAGTTGGTGTCGGCGTCGAAGGTTTCGCCGCCCAGCACTTCGTCCACCTGGCGGTTGATCAGCATCAGCGCGGTCTTGACGCTCATCGGTTCGCCGTTGCTTTCCAGCACGGCGGCGTACTGCGAGAACACGCCCATGCCGGGGCCGATAGCGGCCTGCGCCAGGTCCACCGGCGCGATGGGCGAAGCACCATCGGCGCCGCCGAGCATGGCTTCCAACGCTTCGCCCAACACTTCCTTCAACTCACGCTGAAACTCACGGCGCGGGATCTGCGGCGCATCATCTGGACGACGGCGGCAGACCAGGATGATGCTGGAGGCCAGCGCATTGGTGCCCTTTGCGATCATGCGACCAGCGCCCTCAGTGCGCATCGGCCAGGTGCCGTGAATGGCGAAACCTGCGCGCAACACAGCTGCGATGAAGGTTTCCCAGCCCGTAGATGCCGTGCCATCGTTACCAGTGTCGGACTGCTTGAAGGCGTAGTAGATCGAAACTGGAAACGCGTCATGCGCGAGATCTGAAACGCCATGCATCGCGGCGGTCATGCCATCGAGGAAAAACTTCTCCGCGCCCTCCTTCCCCCCGTGGCGATACGGCGTGGCAACCAGTTCCTCGGCCTTCGGCACGGCAACGGTGGCGAACAAAGACGGGAAAGTGCCGCGCAACGTGCGACGCAACCAGACGTAGAAGAAGTCGGACAGGTCGGCATAAGCGATGTTGTCGTAATACGGCGGATCAGTAGATACCACCTTCCCAGCGCTGATGGCTTGGGACGCCGCATCCGCCTGGGTGGCAGCACCTACGCCACATGGCATCCAATCAAGCGCCATTACGCCTTTATCAATAGCAGTCGCAAGACTGCCACCTGCATCTGCGAAAGGATTGGACTCGGCGAAGTCCCAAGTCATTGGGATCGCTTGTCGCGCAAAAGTTTCCCGGAACGCCCCTCTATCGCTCATCCACGATGCAATGCTCGAACTGATGTTCGAGACCTTGTCTATCGCAAAGGCGAGGTAGATGGCCACAGCCTCCGCATACGCCGTCGCGCCATCGCCACCGGCATCCAGCCCCTGACCATAGTCGGCCATACCGGCCTGCACCGCGTCGGCGCGCACCTTCTCGCGGGCTTCGCCCACCAGATCGGAGAAGGTGTTCAGCGCTACAAGCTGGCGCGGGGTGAATAGGTCGCCAAACGTTGTCAGCCCATAGCTATAGCAAGTTCCACCTGTAAGGCGAGATGGGACATCACCTTCCGGTTTCCACGTTGGTTCCGCCGATTCGGCAAGAGCCAGCATTGCATCTGTCGGCGACAGATAAATACGACTGCGCTTGCCTTCAGCGACAACCGCCATCAACCGTTGTCCCATGCGTCCTGCTCGGCCTTCTGACTTGATGTAATCGCCAGTGATCGGCGTGTCCGACACCACGCACACGAAGTTGGAGCCGCGCCCAGAAGCCTTGGTACCTTCCTTCGCACGCGCCGGCGGCTTGTGCTTGGCATCCGCCACCTTGACCTCGAAGCGGTACGCGTTGCCTTCCACCACCGGCTCCACCCACGCCTCCTTGCCCGCCTTGGTGGACAGCAGGAAAGTGGACGCCAGCGGTACCTGCACGCTGGAATACGCCGGGTTGGGGCTGCGCACCGTGCGCGCCCACAGCCAGGCGATGACGGTCAGTTTCTGGCCGACGTACTGCTTCAGGTCCGGCCGCACCGATGCCATCTCCGCGGTGATCTCCACCTGCGGATACAGATGGCCGATGCGCTTGTGTGCTTCTTCGCGCATCCAGTGGCCATAGCGGCGCACGTCCTCAGCCAGACCGCGCGCACCGGACCAGTCTTCGTGCATCTCACGCGTTTTCCGCGCGGTGGGCTCCGCGTCCAGCGGCAGCGGTCCGACAGGCGCACGCCCGGCGAACTTCGGCGGGATTTCGATCATCGCCTTGTTGATCAGCACCGCCACCGGGTTCAGGTCGCTGGCATGGCTTTCCAGCCCCAGCCGCTGCGCCTCCAGCGGTATGGCGCCACCGCCCGCGAACGGGTCATGGAAGGCCGGCAGCTTGTCCGGGTTGAACAGCTCGGCGGCCTGCGGGTGCTTCTTGTTGAGTTCGCAGGTTTCCCTCCAGCTCTTGCGGATCTCCGCCCGCGCGCGCTCCAGCACGGCCTCGTTGTTGGTGTTCTCCCACTTCACCAGGTCGCGGATGATGTCGAACAGGCGCTCGCGCTCGCGCGTGGCCTCCTTCTTGTTCACCCCACGCGTAAAACCCTTGCCGGTCTCGTAGCCGGGGTCGTTGACCATCTGCGCGAACAGCACCGCCCGCGCTGCCGCCAGCGGCCGCCGGGCCCACCACAGATGCAGCGTGCTGGGGTGCCCATGCCGGATCGACTTCTCGCGCGCAGCTGCGGCGTTGATGTCGTCGAGCGGCAGCGCGACTTCGATGAGCTTTTTCGGGGTCTTGATTGGATGCATCTATCTCAGGTCCAGGAAGCAGGGCGCGCCAGGACGAACCCGTCCGGCTTGGTGATGGTGTCGGGCAGTTGGCTGGCGCGCAGCTTGTCCTCGCCGATGACCAGGTGGCCGTTGGCCACCCGCTTCAACTCAGCGGAATGACGCCTGGGCGGGAACGCCACGATGACCCGCTTGTTCGGGAAGCGCTCGCGCACGCGGCGGATGGGCGTGGTCAGGTCGCTGTCGCCGGACATGACCAACGCGACATCGAAACTGTCGTCGAAGGCGTCCGACAGCAGCTGGATAGCGATGTTCACATCCGTCATCTTCTCTTCGTAGTCTGCCCACGCCGCATGGCAACGACGGCAGCTACGCTGCTTCTCCAGGTAGTGCCCGAACTGGATGGATGCGCCGCTCAGACCCAGCGCGTCCAGGTAGTCGCCCTGGCGCTTGCGGTCTGCGGTATTGCGGCCGTTGTCGCGGATACGGGCAGTGAAGTAGTGGGTAGCGGCCAAGGTTTGACCGGGCTTCAGCAAGTTGCCTGCCAGCGCCGCCACGTCCAGCCAGTAGAGGCGCTTGAAACCGGCGTTCTTCAGCCCGAAATAGAGGTTGAAGCCGTCCACATAGGCGATTACACGAGCCATTCAGCCTCCTGACTGGACTCGAAGCCTTGCTTGACAGCTGTCAATCCAGCTTGACAGAATGGCCCCCTAACCCCGCCGGAGATAGCATCTCCGGCCCGACGCCCGCCACAAGCGGGCGTCTCTTTTTGTGCCGCCACAAGCCTCATGCCCCACCCTCATGACGGGTCGCACGGGCCAGCAGCTCGGTCAGCTCCAGGTTCTTGCTGACCTCGGCCCAGTCCGGCGCCTGCGACACCGGGCCTTGCAGGTAGTACGGGCCTTCGGTGCTGTCGTCTTCATTGACCAGGACGATGGCCAGCCAGAACTGGTCGGGCTTGTTGAGCGCAGCGATGATCTCGTTCTTGGTCAGGGTGATGGTGGTCGCGCCCTTGGCGCGGCCTTTCACCTCGATCAGGCGGTCGTCGGGCAACGTGGCGCCGGTCGGTGGGACTGCCGAGGTGATGTCCCAGCCACACTTCTCCGCCGATACGTCGCGGGGACTGAAGCCCATCGCGCGCTCGGCCGCAGCAACAGCTTCCATGGCCAGCAGTTCGATGCGCGAACGCGCAAGCGGATCGACGCTGTGGACCGCTGGCGTGGCGGCAGGCTGGCCCACCTGGAACCAGCCCGCTGGCACGACCAACGCACCTCCCACGATCCTGGGCGTGGCCGGCACGATATGGCGCTGGGCTTCCAGCTCCTGAAGTCGCGCAGATCGCCGAGCAGTCAGTTCCTCCGCCCGACGGATCAGGTTGTCCGGCTGAACCCTGGGCTGCTTGCCTGCTCGTACTTCCTCCTGCAGCGCGATGGCGCGATGGGAGAGGAAGTTGATCTCGCGGGTCAGACGCTCATGCACCGCTTGGCTGACTCGATCAATGTGGCGTAAACGGCGGTCGCGCACGGCCGACAGGTGCTTGGGCACCAGCTGCCCGCCCGCCCATTCCAGCGCACGCTGTTCGAGGCCCTGGTCGAGCCATGCCGCATCAAGCAGGGGCTTGACCTGGTCAGCCTCCGCTTCGGTGGCCGGCCGCAGGTCCAGGTGCGGCGCCCAACCCGCGAACGTGGCTTCGCCGGCCGGCGTGATCCGCAGGAACTGGACTTCGCGGGAGATGGTGCGCTCGGCGCTACCGGTGCCCTCGCGCACTTCGTGGTCGACCATCAGCAGCAGGTGCGGCTGGGTGCCCATGTCCGTGGGATCGATCAGCACGCTGCCCTGCTTCAAGGCCGGCAGGCGAGCTTCCAGGGTCATGTCGATGACCGCACCCATCAGCGGATGCGCCGGATGGATCAGGTCGGCCATCGGCTTATTGAGCAGGCGGATGTCGCCCTTCTCGAAACACACACGCGCGTACTTTGGCAGCACAGGCTGGCGGGTCTGGCCAATGCGGCGGTCGCGCTCGCGGATCGCCGCCGGTACATGCGGCAGTTCGTAGCGTCCTTTCTCGCGCAGGCGGGCATCGCCACCCAACTGCTCGAAGGCTTTCAGGAAAAACGCGCGGATGAAGTGCGGTTGCAGCTTGCGTGCCTCCGCCTTGTCCATTTCTTCCTTGATGGCATGCAGCGCGTCCAGCCCCATCTGGTTGTCCACCAGCGCGTTGCGCCGGAAGATCTCCTTCAGCTTCTCGGAGTCCAGACTGTTGTCGATGACCTTGAACAGATCGCGCTGGACGTCCTCGCGCTCGCCGTAGCGGATGGCCTCCCACAGCAGATCTTTCAGCGGCTTGCCGGTGAACGCCTCGCCCAGCACGTCGAACACGCGGCCACCCAGCGCCTGTCGTTCGATCTCGATCTTCTCGAACAGGCGCTGGAACACGGCGCCCTCGCGGGTCTTGTCGGCCACCAGGTTCCACAGGTGGCAGATTTCGCGCTGGCCGATGCGATGGATGCGCCCGAAGCGCTGTTCCAGCCGGTTCGGGTTCCAGGGCAGGTCGTAGTTGACCATCAGGTTGGCGTTCTGGAGGTTGACTCCCTCGCCTGCCGCGTCGGTGGCCAGCAGAACCTGGACGTCCTTGTTCTGGCGGAACTCCTCCTGCACCCGGCGACGCTCGTCGCGGTTGGTGCCGCCGTGGATCTGGACCACCGCCTGCGGCCGACCCAGCAGGCCGCCGATCTTGGTGTTGAGGTAGTTCAGCGTGTCGCGGTGCTCGGTGAAGATGATGATCTTGCGACGGTTGCCGTTGGCATCGAACATCAACTCACTGTCTTGCAGGATCTGCGACAGCTCGCGCCACTTCTGATCGTGGCCGCTGTCGTACAGCGCGCGGGCTTCCGCTTCCAGCGAGCGCAGGGTGAAGAGTTCGGCCTCCATCTCCGCGATGGTGTCGGCGGTGCTGGCCTGCTCGACCGCCTGGTCGGCGACGTTCTCGAAATCCTCCGGGGAAAGCTCGTCCTCGGCCTCATCCAAGTCGTCCGGGACGTCGATCGCCACCCGCTTGCCGTAGACGGGGCGATCCTCCCCAACCTGATTGCCGCGCGCGATCAGCTTGGCTTCTTCCAGACGCTCTTCCAGCCGCTTGCGACGGCGCAACAGCGATTGGTAGATGGCGGAGGGGCTGGAGGCGAGGCGGCGTTGCAGCATGGTCAGAGCGAAGCCAACGCTATTGCGCTGCTTGCCATCCAGTTGCTCGGCACGGTTCCACTCGTTGCGCACGTAGTCCGAAACGTGCGCGTACAGCGCCTCCTCGGCCGGCGACAGATCGTAGTTGGCGGTGTAGGCCAGGCGCGGTGGGAACAGTTTGGTGCCGTCGAACTTCAACAGTTCTTCCTTCACCAGGCGACGCATCAGGTCGGACACGTCCACCCGCGTGGCGCCCTCACGGAACTTGCCGTAGAAGCGGTCGCCGTCCAGCAGCGCCATGAACAGCTGGAAGTCCTCTTCCTTGCCGTTGTGCGGCGTGGCCGTCATCAACAGGAAGTGGCGCGAAATCGAGCCAAGCAGTTCGGCCAGCTCGTAGCGCTGGGTCTTCTTGACCTCGCCGCCGGAGAAGCTGGCCGCGCACTTGTGCGCCTCGTCGATGATGACCAGGTCCCAGTGCGACGCACGCAGCTTCTCTTTCAGGTCGTCGTTGCGTGCCAACTGGTCCAGCCGCGCGATCATGCGGTCGGTCTGGGTGAAGGCGTTGCCGTTGGCCGACAGTTCCTGCTGTTCGCGACTGAACAGCGTGAACTCCAGGCCGAACTTGTCGCGCAGCTCGTCCTGCCACTGCCCGGACAGCGAGCCCGGCGATACCACGAGGATCCGCTGGGCGTCCGAACGCATGATCAGTTCACGGATCAGCAGTCCGGCCATGATGGTCTTGCCTGCACCGGGGTCGTCGGCCAGGACGAACCGCAACGGCTGGCGCGGCAGCATCGCCTCGTACACCGCCGAGATCTGGTGCGGCAGCGGCTCCACGTCCGAGGTGTGGACGGCCATCATTGGGTCGAACAGGTGGGCGAAGCGGATGCGCAGCGCTTCGGCAGCCAGTTGGAAGGCTTCGCCGTCTGCGGCGAAGGACCAGGGGCGGGTTGCGGTGGCCTCAGCCAGGGACGCTTCGTCGTCCCGAAACAGCATCCGCTCGCCGATAACCCCCGCCGGGGAGCGGAACACGAGGGTGATGGCATCCTGCCCGCCGGGCGCTACGGCCACGACTTCCACGGGTCCAGCGGGGTCCACCCCTACCAGCCGCTGCCCCCTGGCGATGTCCTCGATCTTCAACCCACCGGTCCCCCATATCTATGGAGTGCCATTCTAGATGGCGCATGAGACGACGGGGCGTCTCAGGCGGACCCGAGACACGCCAAATGGTCGTGCTTGGTTCCTGATACCAGCTCGCAGTATCAGTGCTTGAGATAATCGCCCTGGGTAGGGCCGGCTACAAGCCGGATGGCTCGTCGCCGCTGGGCTCCAACGGGTGAGCTTGAACCGCAATCGCCATCAAGCCCGCCCTGCGCCGCTCTGCACGCTCCAACTGGAAGAGGCGAACCTGCTCGTCGTATTCGGCCTGGGCGCGACCGTCCAGTGCACCGGCGGTCTCGAAGTCGCCCAACGCCCGGGCCACCTGAGCCCAGAACCGATCCCGGCAGAAGTTCATTACCACTGCCTTGCGCCGACGGGCGCCGCCCACGACCACCGGGGTAGCGGGGATCTGGGGAGCCTTCTTCGTGGGCTCCCTAATCTCAGCCAGATCGGGGATGGAGATTTCCCAGATACCGTTGTTCTTCGTGGCTTTTGGAAGCTCCCCGTTCCGCATCCGCTCGCGGACGGTATAGGGGTTCTGGTTCAGCACCTTCGCAGTTTCTTCCGCCGTCAAATGCGTCTTGCCCGGGTACTGCAAGATCAACAGATCGATCATGCGTTGGGACATCAGACCCCCTGCGTCATTTTTTCCAGAGCCTCACTGATCTTGTCGGCGCCGTCTACCTCCACGACACGGCCACCGCCGTCGTATTCGGGAAGCAACTCGTGCTCCCAGGTGGCGTGGTAGGGCATGTACACGCCCCATCCCCCCAGCTCGACCACGGGCGCGATATCGGATTTCAGGGAGTTGCCCACCATGGCGAACTCCTGGGGCTGGACCTCGAACTCCTTCAACAGGCGACGATAGGTCCCCGCGTCTTTCTCGGAGACGATCTCGATGCGCTGGAACGCGGTCAAGCCGCATAGCGCCACCTTGCGCTCTTGGTGAAAGAGATCTCCCTTGGTGATCAGGACAACGCGGTGCTTCTTCGCAACCTGCTCGACGGCATCGGCGATGCCGGGCAGCAGTTCGACAGGGTGGACCAGCAGGTCCTTGCCCATGTCCATGATCGTGCGGATGTCCCTGGCCTCGATCCGTCCACCGGTCAAATCGATGGCGGCTTCGACCATCGACAGGATCATGCCCTTCACGCCATAACCGTACTGGGCCAAGTTGCCGCGTTCCGTGGCCAGCAAGGTTGCACGAAGGCCGGCGGAGTCCAGGTCGATGTAGCGGGCGATGATGGCCTCGAAATCGAGCTGGGCCTGGTCGTAGAACTCCTGGCTCCGCCACAGGGTGTCGTCCCCATCGAAACCCACGATCTGGATCATGCCGCCTCCATAATCGGGGCAAAACCGGGGCAAGAATGAGCCACAACAGACCTCACAGGACCACGCGCACGCCGCGCTCTCCGGCGATTCAACGGAACAGAACTATTAGTTTTCAATGATTTACGGTCATTGGCACGAACCCTGCAAGGGTATGCCTCCGGTTCCTGGTGGAACAGGTCGCCCTTGGTGATCAGCACGATCTCGTGGGTGGCGGCGATGGCTTCCACCGCCGCGCGGATGCCGTCGAGCAGTTCGACCGGATGCTGCAGCGTGGCGCGGCCGATCTCGACGATGCGGTGGATGTCGTGCGCGGAAATGCGCGCGTCGGTCAGCTCGATCGCGGCCTCGACCATCGACAGGGTCATGCCCTTGGCGCCATAGCCGAACACGCGCAGGTTGCGGCGTTCGACCCCGAGCAGGTGCCGCTGCGTGTCGCGGTCGCCGAGGTCGATGTATGCGCCGAGCACGCGCTCGAATTCCCGTTCGGCGGCGCGATAGTAGTCCTCGCTGCGCCACAGCGTGTCGTCGCCGTCGAAACCGACCCAGCGGATGCCGCTCATCCCGCGCTGCTCCCGTAATGCGGATGAAGGACGCGCAGGATACCGCAAAGCCATCGCGGCATCCCTGCCGCGATGGTTGCGGGACCACCTCTGCTTCGGTACTTCTGCTGCCCTGCTGTTACTTCTCCTGCGCCGGCGGCGTCGTCGGCTGTTCGTCTTCGGCAGGCGGCGTGGCCGGCTGCTCCGTTGCCGGCGGTTGTTCCTGCTGCGGCATGGACATGTCGCCCTCGGCGGGCGGCATGGTGCTGTCCGCGTTGGTTGCGTCGGCATTGGTCGTGGCCGGCGGCGTGTTCGCATCGGCCGGCTCCGTTGCCGGCGCTTCGGCCGGCGGCGTCGTGCCGGCCGCGGTTTCGCTGTCGGCGGCCGGCTGGCAACCGGCTGCAAACGCCAGCAATGCCGCCAGCGGCAACAGGCGGATGTATGCATTCGTGCCAATCATCGGCAGATCCTCCTTCGTGGATGGGTGGTAATGCCATCGCGCGCCGCGCACCGCGTGGCGCGCCGGGCGTCCCTGCCCCTTCCGCCCTCCCCCACCTGGTTCCGCGGGGGAGGGCTCCTCTCGACTCCGTCGGCTCGTCGGCTTACGGCGTGGTCTGCGGTTGTTCGCCGTAGTTCTTGCTGACGAAGTCCTTGTATTCGTCGGTGGTCAGCTTGCCGTCGGCATCGGCGTCGGCCTGGTCGAAGATCTTCGTCAGGCCGTCGCTGGCCGTGGCTTCCTGCTTGCTGATCGTGCCGTCCTTGTCGGTGTCGACCTCTTCCCAGCCCTTCTGCGTGCCGGTGGCACCGGCGGATTGCGAAGACGCGTCGCCCGAGGTCTGGGTTTGCGGATAGCTCGTGGTGGGGGTCTGCTGTTCCGCGCCGGTGGTGGGGGGCGCGGTCGTCGGCTGGGTGGACTGCTGCTCCGCGTCCTGCGGCGGGGCGGTGCCGGTCGCGTCCTGCGCGAATGCCGGGGCCGCGCCGAATGCGGTGGCCAGCGCGAGTAGCGCGAAGATCGGTTTGCGGTTGTTGTGGCTCATGGTTTCGTCTGGCTCCGTCGAGTAATGGTTGTAATGGAACGTGCGCCAACGTCGCACGACGCCACGGTGCTAGCCTTCCCCTGAATCGCCTTTGCGGCACGACCTGAACGTGCACGCGGGCTTAACCACGGCGCGCGCGATCCGGATTAGCCGCCGGTTAACGACGGATGACGGGTGGGTGAGACCGGGATTCGAAGCGTGAGGCGGCGATGAAATCAGCCGTGTTTTTCGCGTTCCACGGCGGCCGGCGACGGCGCCGGCTTCGCCCAACGGCGACTGAACGCCAGCCACGCGGCGACCACGCCGCTCCATGCGCCGACCGCTTCGCAGACCACGCGCGCGCCGAGCGACTCGGGGTCGTGGATGCCCTGCAGCGCGAGCCGCGCGTACAGCGGCGACTCGAGCTTCATCAGGCCGAGGTAGAACAGGTTCCAGGCGTCGACGCCGGCCGCGAACGCGCTGGCGCTGAACAACGCCCAGCCCAGCGCGCGCGCGTCGGAAAAACGGAACGCGCGCGACAGGCCGCGCCACAGCAGGTAGGTCAGCATGCCGACGGCGAAGGCGATCAGCCCCGCCTCGACCACGCCGAGCAGGCCGAAGTGCAGCGCCAGGTTCATGCGCCGGCCTTGGTTGCCGGCGCGGCGGCGGCCAGCGCCCGCATGCGCACCAGCAGGCCGATGTTGTAGACCAGCGAATACGCCAGCAACGCGGCCGCCATCGACATCGTCAGCGGGCTGGCCTGCTGCATGCCCTGCGCCGCGCCGCCGGCGAATGCGCCATGGGTCCAGCGCCACGCCAGTCGCGCGACCAGCAACGCGGTGAGCGCGCCGCCGATCCACGGGTTCGGCGTGTAGAAACCGCCGCCATCGACCCATTCGGCATGGGTATGGCGCAACGACAGCAAGCCCAGCGCCACGCCGGCTGCCGCGCCCAGGCCGATGCCCACGGCGACGTGCGGCACGAACGCCGCCGCCAGGCAGACGAAGGCGCTGGCCACCGTCACCAGCACCAACCGCGCGACGGTGCGCGCGTGCCGCCACGGCTGGCGGCCGAAATTGCGGCGGATGCGCCGGTAGAACACCCACGCGATCCCGGCCATGGCCAGATAGGGGGCGATCGGGGCGAAAGCGGGTGCGGGCATGGCGGTTCTCCTCGGCAAGACCGCTACTTTAACCGCCACCCGCGGCGGCGGGCTTCGATCCCCGCGGCGCCGGGCTCGCCCGGCGCAGGGCGCGGCCCGTCAGCCGGCCTTGACCTTGTGCCCGCCGAACTCGTTGCGCATCGCCGCCAGCAGCTTGTCGGCATAGGAATCGCCGTCGCGCGAGCGCAACCGCTGCAGCAGCGACAGGGTGATCACCGGCGCCGGCACGTCGAGGTCGACCGCCTCGGCCACGGTCCAGCGGCCTTCGCCGGAATCCTCGACGTAGGGCGCGATGCCATCCATCCGCGGGTTCTTCTTCAGCGCGTCGGCGGTCAGGTCGAGCAGCCACGAGCGCACCACGCTGCCGTCGCGCCAGATCTGCGCGACCTGGTGCAGGTCCAGGCCGAACTCGGCCTTGCGCTGCAGGATCGCGAAGCCTTCGGCGTAGGCCTGCATCATTCCGTACTCGATGCCGTTGTGGATCATCTTGCAGAAATGGCCGGCGCCGACCGGGCCGACCCGGCCCCAGCCGCTGTCCGGGCTAGGCGCCAGCGCGGCGAAGATCGGCGCCAGCCGCGCGGTCACCGCTTCGTCGCCGCCGATCATCAGGCTGTAGCCCTCGCTCAGCCCCCAGACGCCGCCGCTGGTGCCGCAGTCGAGGAAGTGGATGCCGGCCTCGGCCAGCCACGCGGCGCGGCGCCGGCTGTCCTTGTAGTTGGAATTGCCGCCGTCGACGATGCTGTCGTCCGCCGCCAGCAGCGGCAACAGGGCTTCGAGGGTTTTGTCGACGATCTCGCCCGCCGGCACCATCAGCCACAGCGCGCGGGGTGCGGCCAGCGCGGCGACCAGTTCCTGCAACGAAGCCACCGCCTCGATGCCCTGCGCGGCCGCATGCGTGCGCGCCTCGGCGCCGGGGTCGTAGCCGACCACGCGATGCCCGGCGCGGACCAGCCGCTGCGCCATGTTCGCGCCCATCCTGCCCAAGCCCACCATGCCCAGTTCCATGCGCCGCTCCTGCTTTTCCGGTTCGTAGAGACGCATAGGGTCGCATGCCGGCCCCCGCCTGGCAGCAGCCCGATGCCGGTCCCCGCGACCGCCAGCGGCGGGTTTCGGGTCAACTGCTGACCCTGAGGGTCAGGTTGACAGGCCGCGGCGGGCCGCTTCCCGCCGCCTGTTGCCGTGGCACGCTTCTTGCTGCGTTACCTCCCATGGATGCCCTCAGGTACGGACCGCCATGGGAAACACGAACAACGGCCACAAGATCCGGAACGGAAAACCCGATTCCCCGCAACTGACCCGCGCCGGGCGCAGGCCGCTGGAGCTGGCCGTCGCCGACTATTACCGCCGGCAGGGCTATTCGGTGGTCCAGTCGCCCGACGACGGCCGCGAGCGCGACCTCGACGGCATCGACCTGCTGCTGCGTCAGGACGAGAAGTTCTTCGTGGTCGCCTGCCGCGACCGCCTGCAGCCGCTGTTCCACCACGAGATCCAGGCGCTGCAGCGGCGGCTGCCGCGGCTCGGCGCCGGCATGCTGATCATCGTCACGCCGGGCACGTTCGACGCGCACGCGCGCGAAATCGCCGACCGCTCCTCGCACCTGCAACTGGTCGACGGCCGGCTGCTGCACGTGCTGCTCGGCGATGCGCGCATGGAGGCGCTGGAGCGCGAACTGGGCGCCGCGCGGGCGGCGTATCAGTTGCCGATGGCCGCCGGCGCCGACGACCTGCCGAAGCGCAGGCTCGCGCCCGGCCTGGCCGTCGCCTCGTTCCTGCTGCTGGCGCTGGTGCTGCTGCTGGGCTGGCTGGCGCTGCGCCATCCCGCGCCGGCCGTGGACGAAAGCGGAAGCCCCGGCGCCACCCGCTGACCGCCCGCGCCCGCCGCCCGGGATGCATCAGCGCATCGTCGGGATCACGAAGGCGTGTTCGCCGACCGCGCCGCCCTTCGGCCAGCGCTGGGTCACGACCTTGGTCCGGGTGAAGAAGCGCACCCCGTCGATGCCGTACTGGTTGAGGTCGCCGAAACCCGAGCGCTTCCAGCCGCCGAAGCTGTGGTAGGCCACCGGCACCGGGATCGGCACGTTGATCCCGACCATGCCGACTTCGACCCGCT